>Ga0316205_10000003_pt1 | contig 659870 bp, 630 predicted proteins | sample 3monthpyrite_MG_FD_204941 | JGI IMG/M metagenome (GOLD analysis project Ga0316205, IMG submission 204941) | Microbial mat bacterial communities from mineral coupon in-situ incubated in ocean water Damariscotta River, Maine, United States -... | ecosystem: Environmental > Aquatic > Marine >...
ACCTTGGAACCGGAACGGTTGCCGATGGTGATGGTGGAACAGATACCTTAACCAGCATTGAAAATATTATTGCGAGTGCAAATAACGATACGTTAATTGGTGATGCCAATGACAATACGTTAGATGGCCTTGCCGGAGATGATACGTTTATTGGTCTTGCCGGTAATGACACGTTTAATGGTAGCTTGGGTAATGATACCGCTGATTATTCGACAGCAGCTGGTGGCGTAACGGTTGATTTACAAGCTGGAACGACAGCTGTTGACGGCGATGGTGGTAATGACGTCTTAAATAGTATTGAAAATGTGACGGGTTCTGGTTTTGCCGATAATCTAACAGGTTCTACAGGTGCTAATACGATTGATGGTGGTGCAGGAAATGATACCATTATTGGTGATGCGGGTGCCGATATCATTGATGGTGGTGCGGGTATTGATACGGTTGATTATTCTGGTGCGGCAGGTGCAATTACGGTTGATCTTGCGGCAGGAACAACGGCAAACGATGGTGATGGCGCAAATGATACGCTGGCCAACGTTGAAAATATCACGGGTTCAGGCTTTAACGATACGATTGATGGTGATGTAAACGCCAATACGATAGATGGTGGCGCGGGCAATGATACGATCTTAGGTGCCGGTGGCATTGATGCTCTTGATGGTGGCGCAGGCACCGATACGGTTGATTACTCAGGCGCGGCGGCGGGTGTAACCGTTGATCTTGTTGCCGGAACAGCCGCCGATGATGGTGATGGTGCCAATGACACATTAGCGAATTTTGAAAATGTCACAGGTTCAGGCTTTAACGATACAATTGATGGTGATGCCAATGCTAATACCATTGATGGTGGTGCGGGTAATGATACGATTTCAGGTGGCGCGGGCATTGATGCGATTGATGGTGGCGCGGGCACCGATACGGTTGATTATTCAGGCGCAGCAGCCGGTATAACGGTTGATCTTGTTGCTGGAACAGCGGCCGATGATGGTGATCTTGCCAGTGATACCTTAACGAATATCGAAAATGTGACGGGTTCTGGATTCGATGACACAATTACCGGTGATGCCAATGCAAATAGCTTAGTTGGTAATGCAGGTAATGATACCTTTATTAGCAGTGCAGGTAATGATGCGTATTCAGGTGGTGCAGGTACGGATCTTGTTGATTTTTCAGGTGCAGCGGCAGCTGTAACCGTAGATCTTGGTGCTGGAACAGTTGCCGTCGATGGTGATGGTGGTGCAGACACAATTGTTGGTGTCGAGAATATTACAGGTTCGGCAAATAATGACAGTATCACGGGTGATGCCAATGCAAACGTGCTTATTGGTGGTACAGGCGCGGATACGCTTGTTGGTGCAGCTGGTTCGGATACCTTAAACGGTGATGCCGGTAATGATACGATCTCTGGTGGTGTTGGTGTTGATGCGATTGATGGTGGTGCGGATATTGATACGGTCGATTATTCGGGCGCGGCAGGAGGCATAACAGTTGATCTTGTTGCAGGCACAGCGACAAATGATGGTGATGGCGCCAATGATACGCTTGCCAATATTGAGAATGTTACGGGTTCAGCCTTTGCAGATAACATCACGAGTGATGCCAATGTAAATGTTATTAATACAGGTGCGGGTAATGATACGGTTATTGCTGGCGTTGGTAATGATAGTTTTGATGGTGGCGCGGACGTTGATACCATTGATTATTCAGGTGCGGCGGCGGGTGTCACAATTGACCTTGCAACGGGTGTTGTTGTCGATGATGGTGATGCAGGATCTGATACAGCTGTTAATTTTGAGAATTTCATCGGAACGGGTTTTGATGATGATATTACAGGTAACGCAGCAGATAATAATCTCCAAGGTGGTGCGGGTAATGATACGTTCTTTGGTGCGGGTGGTGACGATACACTTGACGGTGGTGCAGGCACGGATACCGCAGATTACACAGGTGCAACAGGTGGCGTAACGATTAACTTAGGTACAGGAACAGTTGCCGATGGTGATGGTGGTACGGATACCTTGATCAGCATTGAAAATATTATTGCCAGTGCCAATAACGATACATTAATTGGTGATGCGAATGCCAACACCCTTGATGGTCTTGCCGGTGATGATACCTTTGTTGGCCTTGCGGGTAATGATATCTTTAATGGCTCTACGGGGTCAGATACCGCTGATTATTCCAGTGCAGCGGGTGCTGTGACTGTTGATTTGACTGCAGGAACTGCGGCAGTAGATGGTGATGGCGGTAGTGATACCCTGAATAGCATTGAAAATGTAACAGGCTCAAATAGTGCTGATACGCTTACTGGTAGTGCGCTTGATAATGTGATTAACGGTAACGATGGTGATGATGTCATTAGCGCCGGTGCGGGTAATGATACAATTGATGCCGGAACAGGGAATGACACCGTAACAGGTGGTAGTGGCATTGATGTTATGGATGGTGGTGTTGGTACAGATACACTTGATTATTCTGGTGCAGCGGGCGCTGTGACTGTTGACCTCCTTGCTGGAAATTCAACAGATGATGGTGATGGTGGCACCGACACGGTTACGAATTTTGAAGATGTGATTGGTTCTGCCAATGGTGACACCATTACGGGTAATGCAGGTATTAACCTTATTAATGCAGGTGCCGGAAACGATACGATTTTCGGTGGTGCAGGTGCGGATGTCTTAAATGGTGAAGCAGGAGATGATACAATCTCTGGTAATGCTGGTATTGATGTTATGGATGGTGGCGCAGGCACCGGCGATACTGTTGATTATTCAGCTGCGGCAGCTGGTGTAACGGTTGATCTTGTCGCGGGTACAGCCGCAGATGATGGCGATGGCGCCAATGATACGATTTCTAACTTTGAAAATATCACAGGTTCAGGCTTTGCTGATACCCTTGATGGTGATGCCAATGCCAACACAATTAATGGTGGTGCCGGAGATGATATTATCGTCGGTGGCGCGGGTATTGATGTGATTGATGGTGGCGCAGGTACGGGCGATACAATGGATTACTCTGGTGCAGCCGCGGGTGTAACTGTTGACTTGACGGCCGGAACGGCGGCCGATGATGGTGATGGTGCAAATGATACACTTGCCAATATCGAAAATGTCACAGGTTCTGGTTTTGCGGATACAATTACGGGTGATACAAACGCCAATACCATTAATGCAGGCGCCGGTAACGATACAATTACGGGGACAACCGGTGATGATGTAATTGACGGTGGTACGGGTATTGATAGCCTTGATTATTCCGCAAATACGTCAGGTGGTAGCGTGAATCTAACAACGGGTTCTGCGAGCCTAGGTGTAGATAATCAAACGATTACAAATGTTGAAAACATCACGGGTTCTGCATTTATTGATACGATTACCGGTGATGGTAATGCAAATGTCATTACCGCGGGTAATGGTAATGATACAATTGATGGCGCAGGTGGTAATGATACGCTTGATGGTGGTGCGGGTAATGATATTTTAATTGGTGGCGCGGGCATTGATGCAATCGATGGTGGTACAGGCCTTGATACCGTTGATTATTCTGCGGCAGCTGGGGGGGTAACGGTTGACCTTGTCGCAGGTACGGCGGCCAATGATGGCGATGGCGGTAATGATACGCTCGTTAGCATTGAAAATGTGATCGGTTCTGCAAATGTGGATAGTATTACTGGTGATGCGAATGCCAACACGCTTGATGGTGGTGCGGGCAATGATACAATTATTGGAGCGGGTGGCATTGATGCCATTGATGGTGGCGCAGGTGTTGATACAGTTGATTATTCTGGCGCGGCAGCGGGGATTACAGTTGACCTTGTTGCAGGCACAGCAGCTGATGATGGTGATGGTGCGAGTGATACGCTTGCCAATGTTGAAAATATCACAGGTTCAGGCTTTAACGATACAATTGATGGGGATGTAAACGCCAATACGATTGATGGTGGTGTTGGTAATGATACGATCTCAGGTGCCGGTGGCATTGATGCCTTAGATGGCGGTGCCGGCATTGATACGGTTGATTATTCTGGCGCGGCGGCAGGTGTTACCGTTGATCTTGGCGCGGGAACAGCGGCTGATGACGGTGACGGTGCCAATGATACGGTTACGAATTTCGAAAATGTAACAGGATCTGCTTTTGTCGATACAATCTCTGGTGATGCGAATGCCAACACACTTGATGGTGGTGCGGGCAATGATACGATCTCGGGTGCCGGTGGCATTGATGCGATTGATGGTGGTGCGGGCACGGATACGGTTGATTATTCTGGCGCGGCGGCGGGGATTACTGTTGACTTGGCGGCGGGTACAGCAGCTGACGATGGTGATGGCGCCAATGATACACTTGCAAATATTGAAAATGTCACGGGTTCTGGTTTTGCCGATAGTATTACCGGTGATGCGAATGCCAACACACTTGATGGTGGTGCGGGTGCAGATACGATTATTGGTGGTGCTGGTAATGATATTATCAATGGTGGTGGTGGTATTGATACCGCGGATTACAGTGGTGCAACAACTTTGGTTAACATTAACCTAAACACTGGTGTTGGTTTAGATGGTGATACAGGAACAGATACGTTAAGCTTTATTGAAAATGTAACTGGTTCAGGAAATAATGACGTACTTGTTGGTGATAATAACGGTAATGTTCTGACGGGTGGCGCAGGTGATGATGATCTTTCTGGTGGCGCGGGTGTTGATACCTTAGACGGTGGTGCAGGAACCGCGGATACAGCCAATTATTCAGGCGCGGCAGCGGGTGTAACCGTTGATCTTGCCGCAGGCACAGCGGCCGATGATGGTGATGGTGCGAATGATACGCTTGTTGGTATTGAAAATGTGACGGGTTCTGCATTTGCCGATACAATTGATGGTGATGCCAATGCCAATACCATTGATGGTGGCGTAGGCAATGATACGATTTCTGGTGGTGCGGGCATTGATGCCCTTGATGGTGGCGCAGACGTTGATACAGTTGATTATTCAGGCGCGGCCGCCGGTGTTACGGTTGATCTTGCGGCAGGCACAGCAGCCGATGATGGTGATGGCGCCAATGATACCCTTGCGAACATTGAAAATGTTACAGGTTCTGGATTCGCCGATACAATTACCGGTGATGCCAATGCAAATGCATTAACAGGTGGTGCGGGTGATGATACCTTTGCTGGTGGTGCGGGCGCAGATGTGTTTGATGGTGGTGCGGGTAATGATACCGTTGATTATTCAGCTGATGTCACGGGTGTAACCATTGACCTTGGTGCGGGAACCGTTATTGACGGCTCTGGTGCGACGGACACCTTGATTTCGATTGAAAGCGTGATTTCAAGCAGTGGTGATGATACTTTGATTGGGGATGCAAATGCCAATGTTCTTAATGGTTTAGCAGGTAATGATACTTTCCTTGGTCTTGGTGGAAATGATACCTTTAACGGGAGTACCGGAACGGATACCGCGGATTATTCAATGGCGGCGGCGGGTGTTACCGTTGATATTGCTGCAAATAGTGCAAGCGTTGATGGGGACGGTGGGGTTGATACCTTCTCTAGCATTGAAAATGTTACAGGGTCAGCCTTTAACGATATCATTGATGGTGATGCCAATGCCAATGCGATCGATGGTGGTGCCGGCGATGATACAATTTATGGTGCCGGTGGTATTGATGCCCTTGATGGTGGTGCGGGAACTGCAGATACGGTTGATTATTCATCAGCAGCAGCGGGTGTTACGGTTGATCTAGGTGCTGGAACGGCCGCCGATGATGGTGATGGTGCCAATGATACAATCACGAACATTGAAAATGTCACGGGTTCTGGTTTTGACGATAATATCGAAGGTGATGCCAATGCCAATACGATTAATGGTGGTGTTGGTAATGATGTACTTCACGGTGCGGGCGGTATTGATGTTCTGGATGGTGGCGCAGGTACGGATACGGCAGATTATACCAATGCGGCAGCTGGTGTAACGGTTAACCTTGGTACTAATAGTGCGACCGATGATGGTGATGGCGGTACGGATACCTTAACAAATTTTGAAAATATTACCGGTTCTGCAAATGCGGATACCCTTACAGGTGATACAAACGCCAATACAATCAATGGTGGTAATGGTGTGGACACGATCAATGGTGGTGATGGCGCGGATATTCTAAATGGTGACGCGGGTAATGATATTATTTACGGTGGTGCAGGCATTGATGTGATTGATGGTGGCGCGGGTCTTGATACGCTTGACTATACGACGGCAGCGTTGGCTGTAACCGTTGATATTTCAACCGGAAACACAACCGATGATGGTGATGGTACAACAGATACTTTTTCAAATATTGAAAATGTCACAGGTTCTGTTGGCAACGATACGTTAACCGGTGATGCGGCCGCAAATACAATTATTGGTTTAGCGGGTAATGATACTATTACTGGTGGCGCAGGTAATGATTTTTTAGATGGTGATGCTGGAACCGATACGATCGTTGGTGGCGCGGGTAATGATGCAATCGATGGTGGCACAGGTATTGATACGGTTGATTATTCAAGTGCGGCGGCAGGTATTAATATTGATATTGATGTTGGTGGTACCGACGGTGATGCGGGTACGGATACAATCACGGGTGTTGAAAACCTAACGGGAACAGCTTTTGATGATACGATTACGCAAGGTTCTGGTGATAACGTTATTAACTCAGGCGCGGGTAATGATACAATTGTAACCGCTGGTGAGGGTAATGATACCTATGATGCAGGCACTGGAACCGATACGCTTGATATTGTGAGTAGTCAGACTTGGACGGTTGACCTTGGTGCTGGTACGGCTTCTGGAACGTCTGTAACACATACAATTTCAAACTTTGAGAATGTGATCGGTTCGGCTCAGGGTGATAGAATTATCGGTGATGCCAATGCCAATACCCTTGATGGGGATGCGGGTAATGATACGATCTCTGGTGCAGGTGGTATTGATGTGATTGATGGTGGTGCTGGTACAGATTATATTGATTATACGGTTGCCGCAGCGGCTGTAACCGTTGACATGTCAACGGGAAATACAACCGATGATGGTGATGGCGCAACAGATACATTTACGAATATTGAAAACCTCAGGGGATCAAATTTTGATGATACGCTGACCGGTGATTTGAATGCAAATACGATCCGGGGTGAAGCGGGGGCAGACACGATTGATGCCGGTGCGGGAGATGATATTGTGACAGCTGATGCTGGTGCGGATATCATTATATCAGGCTCTGGTAATGATAGCTTTGATGGTGGTGCGGATATCGATACAATCGATTATTCCGGTGCGGCTGCCGGGATCATCGTTGATCTTGGTGCAGGAACCGCCGCCGATGATGGTGATGGTGGTAACGATACAATATCACTTATTGAAAATGTTACAGGTACTGCAAATATTGACAATATCTCGGGTAACGGTAGTGCAAATACGATCCTTGCAGGTGCCGGTAATGATACCCTTTATGGTGCGGGTGGTGCAGATACTCTTGATGGTGAAGCCGGTACAGATACCGTCGATTATACGAATGCGGCTGCTGCCGTAACGGCGAATTTGGGTACAAATAGTGCAACGAATGATGGTGATGGTAGTACGGATACTTTTGTTAGTATTGAAAACCTTACGGGATCTGCTTTTAATGATACGCTAACAGGTGATGCCAATGCCAATGTGATTTCTGGTGGTTTGGGTATTGATACCATTGATGGTGGTGCAGGTAACGACACGATTAACGGCGACGGTGGTAACGATATTTTACTTGGTGGCGTAGGCATTGATGCCTTTGATGGTGGCCTAGGGGTTGATGTGGTTGATTATTCAGGCGCGGCCGCCGGTGTGACGGTTGACCTTGGAGCCGGAACTGCCGCCGATGATGGTGATGGTGCTAATGATACGATTGTTAATGTTGAAAGTGTCACAGGTTCTGGTTTTGATGATACGCTGAGTGGTGATGCCAATGCCAATACGATTGATGGTGGTGCGGGTAACGATACCATTAATTCCGATGGTGGTAATGATGCTTATGATGGTGGTTTAGGAACAGATACAATTGATTTATCTGGTGCCGCGGCAGCCGTTACTGTTAATTTAACACTGGGGACAATTGCCAATGATGGTGATGGTGGCAATGATACAATTACAAACATTGAAAATGTCATTGGAACGTTAGGCGCAGATTCTATTTCGGGTGATGCGGCCGCAAATACCATTGATGGTGGCGCAGGTAATGATACGATTTTTGGTGCAGGTGGTATTGATGCATTAGACGGTGAAGCGGGTATTGATACCGTGGATTATACAAATGCAGCAGCTGCTGTAACCGTTGACCTTAGTGCCGGTACCGCGGCCAATGATGGTGATGGTGCCAATGATACCTTGGCCAATTTTGAAAATCTGACGGGATCTGGTTTTAATGATACGCTAACTGGTGATGCCAATGCCAATACAATTGATGGTGGTGCCGGTGACGATACAATTTCTGGTGGTGGTGGTATTGATATCCTTGATGGTGAGACGAACAGTACTTCTGGTGATACGGTTGATTACTCTGCCGCAGCAGCTGGTATAACCATTGATTTAGCCGCCGGTACGGCCGCCGATGATGGTGATGGTGCCAGTGATACGATTTTAAATATTGAAAACATCACGGGTTCTGGTTTTGCAGATACCGTGAGTGGTGATGCCAATGCCAATACCATTAATACTGGCGCAGGTAATGATACGATTAATTCCGATGGGGGTAATGACACCTATGATGGTGGAGCCGGCACGGATACTCTTGATTTATCAGGCGCGGCCGCGGGTGTAACCGTTGATTTGGGTGCGGGAACTGTTGCCGATGATGGTGATGGTGGTAATGATACAGTTGTTAATGTTGAGAATGTCACTGGTACGGGTTTTGTCGATACGATTACCGGTAGCACGGCGGTTAATACAATTGATGCCGGAGCGGGTGATGATATTATGTTTGCCTCCACCGGTGCGGATACGATTGATGGTGGTCTTGGCGATGATACGTTGGATTATTCAACCTTGGGCGCGGGTAACTTTATTACGGTGACATTGAATGGTTCGAATACTGTACTTGTAACCGTTAATGGTGGTGATACGGATACCGTAAGTAACGTTGAAAATATTATTGGTACCGGTGGTGGTGATAATATTACGGGTGATGCTGGTGATAATATTATCGCAGGTGATGTTGGTAATGATACGCTAGATGGTGCAGCGGGTAATGATACCGTTGATTATACCAATGCGGCGGCGGGCATTAATGTTGATCTTGGGTCAGATACGGCCTCTGATGATGGTGATGGTGGTTCGGATACGTTGTTAAACTTTGAGAATGTAATTGGTTCAGCCAATGATGACATTATTGAAGGAAACACGTTGGTGAATGTACTTCAAGGTATGGCTGGTAATGACAGCCTTTTCGGTGATGCCGGAAATGATACCTTAGACGGTGGTACAGGAACAGATACCGCCGATTACACCAAAGCAGCCGCGGCCGTAACGGCAAGCGTTGCAACAGGTGCGGCAGATGATGGTGATGGTGGTGTTGATACCTTTATCAGCATTGAAAATATCACAGGATCTGGTTTTGATGATACGTTAACCGGTGATGGTAACGCCAATACCCTTGATGGTGGTGCGGGTGCCGATACGCTGATTGGTGGCGCAGGTAATGATACGTTAATTGGTGGCACTGGTATTGATACAGCGGATTATTCTTCAGCAACAAACTTGATTAACGTTAGTTTACAAACGGGTAGCGGTTCTGATGGTGAAGGTTTCACCGATACGTTGAGCTTTATTGAAAATGTAACCGGTTCAAATAATGATGACACTATTGCCGGGGATAATAATGCCAATACTCTTGCTGGTGGTTTAGGGAATGATACCTTATCTGGTGGCGGTGGTGCTGATACGTTAGATGGTGGTACAGGTAGTGATACGGCGGATTATTCATTAGCCGCAGCCGCAGTAACCGTTGATCTTGGTGCCGGAACAGCCGCCGATGATGGTGACGGTTCAAGTGATACATTTATCAGCATTGAAAATGTGACAGGATCAAATAACGATGATGATCTGTCTGGTAATGCCAATGCGAACGTCATTGATGGTGGCGCGGGTAATGATACACTCTTTGGTGGTGGCGGTGCCGATACACTTGATGGTGGTGCTGGCACGGATACAGCGGATTATTCCAGTGCAGCTGCGGGGATTACAGTGAACTTAACCTCGGGTACAGTTGCCGATGATGGTGATGGTTCGTCTGATACAATCTTAAATATTGAAATTATTTCTGGTTCAACATTTACCGATAGCTTAACGGGTGATGGTAATGCCAATACCTTAAATGGTGCGGCAGGAGACGATACAATCAGTGGCGCAGGCGGTAATGATACGCTTGATGGTGGTGCTGGTACAGATACCCTTAACTTCACAACGGCGGCAGCTGGCGTGACAGCTGATTTAGCCGCAGGAACGGTTGCCGATGATGGTGACGGTGGTAACGATACAATCAGTAACTTTGAAAATATCAGCGGTTCAACCTTAAATGATATTTTAAGCGGAGATGCGGCGGCAAATACGTTAAGTGGTCTTGTTGGTAATGATACGCTTTATGGTGCAGGCGGTAATGATATCCTTGATGGTGGTTCAGGTGTTGATACTGTTGATTATTCAACAGCGGCAGGTGCTGTTACGGTTGATCTTGGGTCTAGCACTGCTACAAATGATGGTGATGGTGGTGTTGATACGTTAACCAGTATTGAAAATGTGATTGGTACCGCGGGCGCAGATACTCTAACAGGTAGCGCAAGTAACAACTCCTTTATTGGTGGCGCGGGTATTGATACGGTTAATGGTGGCGCTGGAACGGATACGATGGATTATTCAACGGCAGCGGCGGCGGTAACGGTTGACTTAAGTTCAGGAACGGCAGCCGATGATGGTGATGGTGCAAATGATATATTAACGAGCATTGAAAATGTGACGGGTACCACTAATTCAGATACCCTAACTGGTGATGCTAACGCCAATACCCTTGATGGTGGCGCTGGAGGTGACACGATTATTGGTGGTGCTGGTAATGATACGCTGATTGGTGGTACCGGAACGGATATTGTGGATTATAGCGGTGCGGCGGCAGGAATTAATATCAACTTGACCACAGGTACGGGAACCGATGGTGATGGCGGAACGGATACTCTTTCTGGTTTCGAAACAATTACGGGGTCTGGATTTAATGACACGATTACGGCTGGGGCTACGGCAACAACTATGAATGGTGGCGCGGGTGATGATATCTTAAATGGCGCAGGTGCAAGTGATGTCCTAAATGGTGGCGCGGGTAATGATACTTTAAGTGGCGGTGCGGGAAATGATACCTTTGATGGTGGCACAGGTATTGATACTTTGGACTTCTCATATAGCGCGGCGACATGGGACATTAATATGGTGACCGGTATCGCAAATGCGGGAAGTGCTGAAACCTTTACGAATATTGAAAATATTACGGGTGGTACGGGTGTTGATACAATCACCGGTGATGGTAATGCCAATACAATTGACGGTAATACCGGAAATGATGAGATCTCTGGTGGTGGCGGAATTGATATTCTCGATGGTGGTGTCGGCGCGGATACCTTGAGTTATAGTTCTGCTGCGGGTGGTGTGAATGTCAATCTTGGTACAGGTGTTGTTTCCAATGATGGTGATGGTGCGTCGGATACGGTTTCTAATTTTGAAAATGTAACGGGTAGCGCAAGTGCTGATACAATCACAGGGGATGCTGCGGCTAATGTTATTACCGGTGATGGTGGTAATGATATCCTTGATGGTGCCGGTGGTGTTGATACTGTGGATTATAGTTCTAGTGGCGGGGCCGTTATCGTTGATCTTGGGGCAGGAACCGCAACAGGTGCGGGCTCGGATACTTTAAGTAATTTTGAGAATGTCCAAGGGGGCGCAGGAAATGATACCATTACGGGTGATGCGAATGCCAATATATTAATGGGCTCTGGTGGTAACGACACATTATCTGGTGCGGGTGGTGTTGATACGCTTGATGGTGGTCTTGGAACGGATACGGCAACGTATGCAAGTGCGGCGGCGGGTGTAACGGTTAACCTTGGCGCGCAAACGGCAACAGATGACGGTGATGGAGCAACGGATTCTTTAAATTCAATTGAAAATGTCACAGGATCAGGTTTTGTAGATAGCTTAACAGGTGATGCCAATGCCAATGTTCTTGATGGTGGCGCGGGTAATGATACCTTAATTGGTGGCGCAGGGGTTGATACTCTTACCGGTGGTGCGGGTGTTGATACTGTGGATTATTCAGGAGCAGCAGGTGGCGTAACTGTAAACTTGAATACAAATTCTGCGGCAGATGATGGAGATGGAAGTTCTGATGGAATTACAGGTGTTGAAAATGTGATTGGTTCAGGGTTTGTTGATAATATTACAGGCGATGCCAATGCCAATACAATTACCGCAGGAGCAGGGGATGATACGCTTTCTGGCCTTGGAGGAATTGATGTGCTTTCTGGTGGTCTTGGTAATGATACAGCTAGTTATTCAGGAGCCGCTGCGGGGGTTGTTGCCAACTTAACTACAGGAAGTGCAACCGATGATGGTGATGGTGCAACGGATACTTTTACGGGTATTGAAAATCTCACAGGTTCTGGTTTTGCCGATACGCTTGATGGTGATGCGACTGCGAATACCATCAATGGTGGCGCGGGGAATGATACACTTGAGGGTCATGATGGTGACGATACGCTAAATGGTGGTGGTGGTAATGATACTCTTATATCAGGAAATGGTAATGATATCTTTGATGGTGGTACGGGTACTGATACCATTGACTTTGCTCTTGCTGTTGGCGCGGTCACAATTGACCTTGGTGCAGGTACGGCTGCTAATGATGGTGATGGCGGTAATGATACCATTTCAAATGTTGAGGATGTGATTGGTTCTGCAAATGCCGATACAATTTCCGGTGATGCCAGTGCCAATGCCCTTGATGGTGGTGCGGGTAACGATAGTATTTATGGTGCCGGTGGTATTGATGCCCTTGATGGTGGCGCGGGTACCGATACGCTTAATTATGCAAGTGCCGTCGGTGGTGTTACTGTAAATCTAAGCACAAATTTAACCACAAATGATGGTGATGGTGCCAATGATACGCTCGCCAATTTTGAAAATGTTATCGGGAGTGGTTCTGCGGATAGTTTAACCGGTGATGCGGGGGCAAATATCCTGACGGGTGGTGCGGGGAATGATACCTTTGTTGGGAATGCGGGTAATGATACCTTTAACGGTGACGCGGGAACCGATACGGTTAATTATGCAACAGCATCGGCAATTGATGGCGGTTCGATCCAAGGGACTTCAGGAACAATTGGAATTGGTGCGGAAACGGATACTTTAAACAACATCGAAAGTTTGATTTATTCAACCAATAACGATGCGATTAATTTGGATACGGTGTCCATCACATCGATGTCGAGTGTTGATGGTGGCGCAGGAACAGATACTGCAAATATCAGCAACGGTGGCACGGGGCAGACTTTGACAACGCTTAACCTAGATGGTTCGGACTTTGGATCACTCTTTACGAATGTTGAAGAGTTAGACTTCACAGCAACAGATTTAACCGGCGCAGATAATTTTGCAATCGGGGATACCGATATCGCAAATATTTCAAGCGGAACGTCTTTAACAATTACGGTACAGCTAACCACAATTGCCTTAACTGATATCAATGTTCTCAACCAAGCTGGAACAGTATCTGGAGATAATACAGTTGGTAATACCAGAACAATTGATTGGGATAATGGTACGCAGCTTATTGTTAATGGTGTTTAAGCTAATTAACCTTTAAATAATATAAAGGACGTTCACTGGAAAATGAGTGGACGTCTTTTTTTGTTTTTGTTAAGCTAAAATAAGGGGTTGTATTGAATTCTTTTAGTTAAATCTTACCTTTAAAAACAGATCTGTTTTTATGTGTTATTCTTGATGTTAGGGTCTTTATAATGACGGAACTTGCAAAAATCGAAACCGTTAAAAAAGCTGTAAAAAGCCAATTAAATCAAGACCCTCTGCTAGAATGCTTTGCTAAGCTTTTAACATTTTACAGCATAGAGGCTGATATCAAGGGTGTTGTGGATAGTATTCCTTATGAAGGGGAATATTTATCTGCGGAAGACATTATCGCAGTTGCAAAGAGAATTGGTTTTAAATCCGAAGTTAAAGAAGGCTCTTTCGAAGAGTTTAAAGAAAGCGCGATCCCACTGATTTTATTTTGTAATGATGGTAGCTATCGCGTTCAGCTACCTCAAAAAACACACCCAGGACAAATCTTTAAACCTGCTGAAGGTGTGATCCATATTAAAGACGATGATATCGAAGGATCATTTTCTAAAAAAGCATTGGTTTTATATCCTGAAAAGATGAATATCGATGTTGAAACGCGCCACATGCTTTATGGACATATGATTGATTGGTTTTGGAAGCCGATTTGGTCATATTGGCATCATTATTCCGAAATTTTATTATGTTCGGTTTTTATAAATTTATTTGTCTTGGCATTACCATTATTTACAATGAATGTTTATGATCGTGTGGTTTCAAATTTTGTTGAACCGACATTATTTGTCCTGACAACAGGGATTATTCTGGTTCTGGTTTTTGACTTCCTCTTTAAGCTTATTCGATCATATTTAATGGAACGTGTTGCGGTAAGTGTGGGGATTAAATATGATTTTGACCTTATGGAGCGTTTGTTAACAATCCGGCCAACGGATTTGCAATTGTCCGTTGGAGAGCGTTCAAATATTTTTCGTGAATTACAAAGTTTAAGAGATTTTTATGCCTCAAAATTGGCACCCACACTGGTTGATGTTCCGTTTTTCTTGTTGTTTTTGTGGGTAATAAATCTGATTTCTCCGGCGCTAATGCTTATTCCTTTGGCCGGAGCGGTGATTATTATTGGCATGAACTATTTGGTGCAAATACTAATTAACCGTTCAACTGAAAAATATTTCACCTCAATTCAGGCTAAATCATCTGTAATGATTGAAACATTGGCGGGTAGTGAAGCTATCCGTATGTTTAATGCCGTTGGAGATCGCTTGTTTAAATGGAATTTATCCATTAATTCAGCCTCTGAACAAGCACGACGGAACCATTTTTTATTGGATACAACAACAAATTTTTCATATTTTATGACTCATCTTGTACATGTTTTTGTACTATTTTTCGGCGCGTATGAAATTAATGAGGGTAACCTAACGGTAGGTGGTTTGATTGCGTGTACAATTTTGTCGGGGCGCTCTATTGGGCCGATAATGAATTTATCAAATGTTGTGGCGCGGTTAAAACAATCCAAGGATGTGTTATTTACAATTGATTCAATTTTTAAAGTGCCCAACGATATGTTGCAGGCAACAAATATTGCACCAAAAGGGCCTTTTAAAGGTAAACTCACAATCAAAAATTTGTTTTTTCAATATCCTGGTCAAACAAAACCGGCTCTGGCGGAAATTAATCTAGAAATTGAACCTGGTCAGCGTGTTGGTTTGATTGGTCGTAGTGGTGCAGGAAAAAGTACTCTTGCCCAGATTGTTTCTTCGGCTTTAAAACAGCCAGCAGGCGAGGTTTTGTTAGACAGTTATTCTTATGAGAATATATCACCAACTGAACTTTCACGAACGATCGGCGTTGTGCCGCAAGAATCTTTCTTTTTTGCGGGAAGTTTACGCGAAAATATTTTACTTGGTGAAAAACTTGAGGGCGACGAAAAATTAGAACGCGCGATTAAATTTTCAGGTCTTGATATCGTTTTAGAACAAACAGGTCACGGTCTTGATATGGAGGTTCTTGAAAATGGGGGGAATTTATCTGGTGGCCATAAACAGGCTGTGGCATTAGCGCGTGTGTTTATTCGTGATCCTAAAATTGTTATTTTTGATGAACCAACAACAGGCATGGATAATGTATTGGAGGCACGGTTAAAAATAACACTTGAAGAATTTTTAGTTGATCGCACCTTTATCATGGTAACCCACAGGACAACTTTGTTACCTGTCGTTGATCGTTTAGTTTTATTGGATAATGGTCGGATTGTTGCAGATGGTCCGAGGGCAGAAATTCTGCAAAAACTCACTGGTCGCGGTGAATAAAGGAAATAAATAAAAATGGCAAGTTTTCTAAACTTAATTGACAATCAGTGGCGCTATAAGCCTGTTCTTTGGTTGATGGTGCTTTTGGTTTGTGTTTTTTTTCTATGGGCTTCGTTAACCACTATTGATCAACAAGTACGAGGTGTTGGACGTGTTATTCCCGCAGGTAAATCACGTGTTATTCAGCATTTAGAAGGTGGCATTGTCCAAAAAATATTGGTTAAGGAGGGGCAGCAATTGGAGCGAGGAGCGGCTCTGTTTATTATTAAAAATGAACGTGCAGAGTCGGAGCTTAGAGAGGCGCAAGTTCAAGTTGAATCCTATCGCATTAAAAAAATGCGTCTTGATGCCGAATCTGAAAACGTAAAACGCACAGATTTTAAGGCAAAATTTGCAGCAAGCTTTACACCGGAAATACAAAAAAAATATCAAGAAAATATCGTTACAGAAACCAGATTGTTTAATGCGCGTCGCCAAGGTTTTTTTGATAAAATTAGTGGACTACAAGAGCGTTTACGTCAAAAACAATTACGTTTGAGTGATTTTAGATCTCGGATTAAAAACTTAAGAGCCGAGTTAAGAGTCGCAGAAGAAAAACTTGCGATTAAAAAAAGATTGAGGGACGCAGGGGCGGTATCACGCAGCGTGTATCTTGAAGTAGAAAGTGAAGTGAAAAGCTTTAATACACGTATTGCTCAGGTTCAAAAAGAAATTCCAATTACAACGGCAGAGCGCGATGAGTTGATGAATCTGATATCGGAAACACAACAAATTCATCAAACTGAAATTATAGATGAAATCAGCGGCGTTGAATCCGATATTAAACGTTTGGATGAACGTATTCGCGCTATGGCGGATCAAGTGCAAAGGACCGAAGTTGTCTCCCCTGTTAGAGGTGTTGTTAACAAGCTTTATATGAATACCATTGGGGGGGTTGTTCAACCGGGCGCACAAATTGCAGAAATTATTCCTTTAGATGAGACTTTAATTGTGGAGGGGCGCATTCGTACCGATGATCGGGGAAAAATTTGGCCTGGATTACGAGTTGTCGCTCAAATCACCGCGTATGATTACAGCATTTATGGAGGCATTGATGGCGAGCTCACCTATATCAGTGCGGATAGTTTTATTACAAAACAAAATGAAGAATTTTATCAAATTCGCGCCACTTTAGAGGCTAATCACTTAGGAGGTGACAAGATGTTATTTCCTGGGATGACGGTGGAGATGAATATTATTGCAGGGGAAATATCGGTATTACAGGCAATTATGAAGCCATTTCGAGAACTTCGTGAGAAAGCATTACGCGAGTTGTAAGTTATAAAGGTTTTAAATTGGTTGTAAGCTTTTTGGGATACGATGTTTTTACATTTTAAGTTCTGATTTTTTATTTTGTGGTAGGAGTTGTGACGTGCAAAAGCTTGATAAACGCTGGTTTGATTGGGTAGAAGAAAACCTTGGGCGGGGCTGTGATCCTAAACAAATTTTTTCAACCCTTCGACATAAACATAAATTCCCAATCCCTGCCATAAAACAGGCAATGGGTGAGCTTTTCCCGCCTGATGAAGACACGCTCTTAACCGAAGTGTCGCCCTCAATAAATCCAGTTTCACAGGTGGATTACGCCGCAATCTCAAAGGTGGCCTTAACGCAAATCCAGAAAAATTCAAATATTAAAAAATTTAAAACCCAAAAATTACAGCTATATACGTATGAAAATTTTATGACAGAGGTGGAATGTGATGATGTTGTTGCACTGATCAATAAAAGTTTACGCCCCTCAACAACAACCGTTAAAAATGGTGATACGGCATATCGTACGAGCAGTACATGCGATATGTCACTCGTCAATAACCCCATTATTTCAGCTGTTAATAAAAAGATATGCCATTCTCTTGGCGTGCGAGAGGGGTATTCTGAACGTATACAGGGACAAAAATATCTTGTCGGGCAGGAGTTTAAACAACATACAGATTATTTTCAGCCCAATACTCCTGAATTTAAAAAATATGCCTCGGAAAGAGGCCAACGGACGTGGACGTTTATGGTGTATTTAAATAATACAGAACAAGGCGGTGCAACACGTTTTGTGAATTTAAAACATGATTTTTTTCCGAAAAAAGGGATGGCTGTGATTTGGAATAATCTTCACCCTGATGGCTCACCAAACGCAGATACCTTGCATCATGGTATGCCCGTTGAACAGGGTGAGAAAATTATCATTACACAATGGTTTCGCGATAAGGGCCAAGGCGAGATGTTTGTTTGAAAAAATACCGCAGGTTTTAAAAAGAGTCTTTCGTGTTAAAAGTGTTAGGATACGAAAGATATGATTTCAAAAGATATATTTATAGCAACACATCGATTTGGTTACGGAACCAGTTTGTCCGATATTGAGGCAATTGGGGGGGAACCAAAAGCATGGTTAGAGCAACAAATCAGGCGTGACCAAGTGGTGCCTGATTTTTTTAAACCGTTATTAACGAGTGAACAGGCGATGAAACGTCTGGAGCCGCTTTTAAAAATGAAAAAAGAGCTCAAGAAAGAAAAAAGATTTTCGACTGAAGAAAAACAAAAAATAATAAAAAAAGAGATCAAAAATACGATTAATAATCGAATGAAAGAAGTCTTGTACCGAACACAATGGGCGATGCAAACACAAACGCCTTTTGTCGAACGGATGGTTCATTTTTGGAGCAATCATTTTACCGTATCAACAACTCAAAAAGGGGTCGCACCTTTTGCAGGCTCTTTTGAGCGTGAGGCAATCCGGCCGTATATTTTTGGGCGTTTCTCGGACATGTTAAAAGCCGTCTTACAGCACCCCGCAATGCTTATTTATTTGGATAATATTCGCTCTATTGGGCCAAATTCTAGGGTCGGTAAAAGACGTAAAAAGGGTCTAAATGAAAATTTAGCACGTGAATTGTTGGAGCTGCACACCCTTGGGGTTCAAGGAGGTTACAGCCAATTTGATGTTGAACAACTGGCGCGGATGTTAACGGGGTGGAGCCTTTCAAAAAAGGCAACGTCCAATAACCGCGGCGTGTTCGAATTTTATGATCGTTTACACGAACCGGGTGATAAAATTTTGCTTGGAAAAAAATACCCAAACCAAGGGGTTGAGGAAGTTTTAGACGCTATCGAAGATTTAGCCCTTCACCCGTCGACAGCGCATTTTTTAGCCACCAAGATTGCGCGCCATTTTATTAGTGATAACCCGCCTGAAAATGTGATCAAAAAATTGCAAAAAAGTTATTTGCAAAGTAAGGGGAACCTCAAAAAAGTCATGCTAACGTTGATTGCGTTACCTGAGGTTTGGCAAAACCCGATGGCAAAAGCGAAAACACCTAATGATTTAATTATTACAACAGGTCGTGTTTTAGGAGCGAGCGCGGCCTTAAAAGAAAAAGAGCTGTTTTTTCTTTTTGAAAGTTTAAACCAGCTCCCCCATACCGCAACATCTCCTGCGGGTTGGGATGACCGTGCAAAAAGTTGGCTGGGGCCTGAAGCTGTGCTTCGCAGGATCGAATTTTGTTATTTTATTGCACGAAAAACTAAGCAAAAAAATGAACCGGAAGCTGTGTTGAAGCAATGTCTAGGTGAGGTTGCATCCGCAAATACACGTTTTGCAGTGTTGCGCGCCCCTAGTCGTTTAGATGCATTAACCTTGTTAATGGCAAGCCCAGAATTTCAAAGGAGGTAGCGATGAATATAAAAAGAAGACAGTTTTTAAATCTTACTGCTAATGTCGCGGCCATTGGCACATTGATGACCGTAATGCCGGGGGTGTCTTATGCGTCTTTGCCAACAGATAGGCGGTTTGTTCTCGTTGTCTTGCGCGGAGGCATGGATGGCCTTGCGGCAGTGCCTGCTTATGGCGATAAAGATTATAAAATATCTAGAGGTGATCTTGCCTTGGATGAAAATCAAATATTAAACTTGGATGGTTATTTTGGCCTGCATCCATCACTTAAGGTGCTTCATCGTGCGTATCAAAAAAAACAAGCGGTGATTTTCCATGCCATCGCGTCACCATATCGCGAGCGCTCACACTTTGATGGACAAAATATATTAGAAAATGGCACAGATAAAGCAAATGGGGCACATGATGGCTGGCTTAATCGTGCGATTTCTCATGTGAGAGGCGATACCAGTAAACTTGGCTTAGCAGTTGGTCAGGGAGTGCCATTGGTTTTATATGGTCAACAGAGTGTTGCATCGTGGACACCGGCAAATTTTGATGTTTTGACGGATAGCCTGATTGAACAGTTGGAGCGTTTATATATTAATGACCCTTTATTACATCAATCTTTGGCGCAAGGATTATCTATTCATGAAATGGCAGATGCAGCGATGAAGGATATGCAAGGGCAGAAAAAACGCAGGAAACGTCAAAATGTTAAAGCAATGGTTGAGGGGGCGGGTAAACTTTTAGCCGATGAAAATGGCGCGCGGATCGCAACAATTGAAATTGGAGGCTGGGACACTCATGCACAACAGGGCTTGGCCACAGGCAAGCTCTCCAAGATGTTTTTAAGCTTAGGTGAAGGGTTGGATATTTTATCAAGAACTCTCGAGCCTGTATGGCATAAAACAGCAATTTTAGTCGTTACAGAATTTGGCCGCACGGTTGCGGAAAATGGCACTAAAGGTTCAGATCATGGAACGGCCTCGGCGGCTTTTTTACTAGGCGGGGCAGTTAAAGGCGGGCAGGTTATTTCAAATTGGCCGGGTTTATCAAAAAAAGCGCTGTATCAAGGGCGAGATTTAAAACCAACGCTAGACATCCGGCAGATTTTTAAATCGGTTTTAAACCAGCATATGGGGATTTCTTTAAATGCCTTGGAGCGAGATGTTTTTCCAAACAGCCAACACGTAAAGCCCTTAAAAGGGGTGATACTAAAAAGCTAAGATTTTTTGGTTTTTTTTGATGCAGACGTTTTCTTTGCGGGAGAGGAAAGAGCCATCATGGCCTGTTTGATGTCCTGTGCGGAAACAGGTTTTTGAAGAAAAGCATTAATTTTAATATGTTGTAGTTCAAAGATATCATGGGCGCGATTACCCTCAACGACTAAAAAAATAGGAACGTCGTGAAAGGCCATAAATTCACCGCTTTTGCGGATCATTAAGACAAATTCAAAAGCATCCATTGTGAGGTGATCCATGTTTAAAATAATCAGGTTTATCGGTGGGTCGTTCATCAAAAGCTCCATAAAAGCATCCTCATTATTGTAGACGATAGGCGAGCCTTTAATGTTGAAATTATAAATAATTTCTTTAATTATTTTGTGGATATATCCCTCTTTACCACTGTAATCGAGCATCAGAATGGAAAATCCTTCAGGAGAAAAAATTTTCATGCGATTTTGCCTAGATGTTTGAGCCGGAATGTCGGCGGATACTTAAAAATATAACTCTTTGTTTAGAGTAACTTCTAAGTAATATAGTTTGTATTATGTTAAAAACAAGGGGCGGGCTATTTTTTTTATTCCTTCCAAATTTAAACCGTAAAGTGTTAAATATTGGCAGTCTTTAATTTAATGCCAAAGGTTGAAAATGTCTGATAATACACGTGTAGAAATGCTTCAAGAAATCTTGAAAAAACGTATTTTGGTGCTTGATGGTGCAATGGGCACGATGATTCAAGGTTATAAATTAACAGAAGATGATTATCGGGGGGAACGTTTTTCAAACTGGCAAAGTGATGTGAAAGGCAATAATGACCTTTTGTCACTAACACAGCCTGATGTTATTAAAGCTATTCACAAAGAATATTTAAAAGCCGGTTCTGATATCATTGAAACCAATACGTTTAATGCAACACAGATTGCAATGGCTGATTATCAAATGGAAAGTTTAAGCCATGAGATAAATTTGAATTCTGCACGGCTTGCGCGTGAAGTGGCCGATCAAATGACAGAACAAACACCTGATAAACCGCGGTTTGTGGCGGGAGTTTTAGGGCCAACCAATCGAACGGCTTCCATTTCACCAGATGTAAATGACCCTGCACATCGAAATATAACCTTTGATGGTTTGGTTGGGGCGTACCTTGATTCAGTTGATGGTTTGGTTCGGGGCGGCGTTGATATTATTTTGATCGAAACGATTTTTGATACTTTAAACGCCAAAGCGGCTATTTTTGCGGTTCAGCAATATTTTACAGATCAAGGTATTGAATTACCAATTATGATCTCTGGAACCATTACCGATGCTTCTGGGCGGACATTGTCAGGTCAAACAACAGAAGCATTTTGGAATGCTGTACGCCATGCTAAGCCGTTATCTGTTGGTTTGAATTGTGCGTTGGGGGCCAAAGAATTACGCCAATATATTGAAGAATTATCTCATGTTTCAGATGCTTATGTCTCTGCACATCCCAATGCGGGTTTGCCCAATGCTTTTGGCGGGTATGATGAAACACCAGAACAAATGGTTGAGGATCTTTCGGAATGGGCGGAACAAGGTTTTTTAAATATTGTTGGCGGGTGTTGTGGCACAGGCCCTGAACATATTCGGGCACTTTCAGATGCCATGAAAAATTATAAACCACGTCAGCCCCCCCAAATAGATGTTGCATGCCGCCTTTCTGGGCTTGAAGCATGTATTATTGACCAAAACAGTTTGTTTATTAATGTTGGTGAACGCACCAATGTAACGGGATCGGCTAAATTTAAGCGTTTGATTAAAGAGGGGGATTACGAAGCCGCGCTTGCCGTTGCCAAGCAACAAGTTGAAAATGGCGCTCAAATTATTGATATCAATATGGATGAAGGCCTTATTGATTCAAAAGCCATCATGACAATTTTTATGAATTTAGTGGCGAGTGAGCCAGATATTTCACGTGTTCCGATTATGATTGATTCCTCAAAATGGGAAGTGATCGAAGCAGGCTTAAAATGTGCACAGGGAAAATGTATCGTTAATTCGATTAGCATGAAAGAAGGTGAAGCAGAGTTCGTTAAACATGCCCAAATCGTTAAGCAATATGGTGCGGCGGCAGTGATTATGGCTTTTGATGAAGAGGGGCAGGCTGAAACGGTTGACCGTAAAGTTGATATTTGTACACGTGCGTATCATATTTTGACACAAAAAGTAGGCTTCCCCCCAGAAGATATCATCTTTGATCCCAATATTTTTGCCGTTGCAACAGGTATTGAAGAGCATAATGACTATGGGGTGGCTTTTATTGATGCAACACGAAAGATCAAAGAAAACCTACCTAATGTTATGGTCAGTGGCGGGGTTTCAAATGTTTCCTTTTCCTTTCGAGGTAATAACTCTGTACGAGAGGCTATTCACGCGGTGTTTTTATATCATGCCATTCAGGCGGGAATGGATATGGGCATTGTTAATGCAGGTCAGCTTGCAATTTATGATGATATCCCAACAGAGCTTCGGGATGTTGTTGAGGATGTTGTTTTAAACCGATGTGACAATGCGACCGACCGCTTGCTTGAAATTGCGGACAATTACCGGGAAAGCGGCAAGGTTGCAGATAAAACAAGCGCAGAGTGGCGTAGTTGGCCTGTCGCAAAGCGTTTGGAACATGCACTCGTTAAAGGGATTACCGAATTCATTATTGAAGATACCGAAGAAGTACGCCAACAATTGCCAAGGGCATTGGACGTGATCGAAGGGCCTTTGATGGGCGGTATGAATGTTGTTGGTGATTTATTTGGTGATGGTAAAATGTTTTTGCCTCAGGTCGTCAAATCAGCGCGTGTGATGAAAAAGTCGGTTGCACATCTTTTGCCATTTATGGAAGAAGAAAAAGGTGAAAATGCCAAAAGTGCGGGCAAAGTATTAATGGCAACGGTAAAAGGAGATGTCCACGACATTGGTAAAAATATCGTTGGCATCGTTTTGCAGTGTAATGGTTATGAGGTTGTTGATCTTGGGGTAATGGTACCTTGTGAAACAATCTTAAAAACGGCTAAAGAAGAGAAGGTTGATATTATAGGCCTATCGGGCTTGATTACACCCTCGTTAGATGAAATGAGCCATGTCGCTAGTGAAATGCAACGCCAAGGTTTTGATATTCCGTTACTTATTGGTGGTGCAACAACGTCAGAAATGCACACAGCTGTAAAAATAGCCCCTCATTATGAGCATCCAGCGGTTTATGTGCCTGATGCCTCACGATGTGTCGGGGTTGTAAATAGCTTGTTGAGTGATACTTTAAAAGAGGGTTTTCTGACAGGGGTTGAAGAGAAATATAAAGCCTCACGCGCACGTTATGCAGCAAAATTAGGTACAAAGAAATTGGTGCCAATTGTGGAAGCTCGGAATAATAAATTTACAACGGATTGGGATATATACCAACCGCCGATGCCTCAACACCCCGGCATTCACAGGTTAGATGATGTAGGTTTTGAGAACCTACGTGAATATATTGATTGGACGCCATTTTTCTATACGTGGGGATTACGTGCAAAATATCCGCGAGTTTTAAAAGATGATAAAATTGGTGAAGAAGCGCGGAAGGTTTTTGATGATGCTCAAAAAATGATTGATCGTTTTATTGCTGATGACCGCCTGAATCCTCGGGGGATAATTGGTATTTTTCCTGCGGCCTCTGATGAGGATGATATTATTGTTTATACAGATGAAACACGACAAGATGAATTGACACGGATCATCGGTTTACGGCAACAAACACCAAAATCAAATGGCAAACCAAATTTATCTTTAGCTGATTACATCGCGCCTGTTCAAAGTGGCATTCCGGATTTTGTCGGTGGCTTTGCAGTGACCGCAGGAGCAGGGTTAGACGATTTGATTGCGGAATTTGAACAAGATCATGATGATTATAATATTATGATGGCCAAAGCAATCGCAGATCGTTTTGCAGAAGCTTTTGCCGAGTATGCGCATAAGCATGTGCGGAAAAAATTATGGGCTTATGTTGGTGATGAGACGCTTGGTAATGATGATTTGATCGCGGAAAAATATCAAGGTATTCGTCCAGCGCCCGGTTATCCTGCAAATCCAGACCACACTCAAAAAAATACATTGTGGGAGCTTTTGAATGTTCGACATGAAACGGGGATAGAACTCACGGAAAGTTTGGCAATGTTGCCGGCATCTTCGGTCAGTGGTTGGTATTTCTCACATCCGCAAAGCCGTTATTTTGGCATTGGTATGATTAATAAAGATCAAGTTGAGGATTACGCAAAACGCCGAGGTATTAGCCTTAAAGAGGCGGAAGTTTGTTTAGGGCCCTCGTTATCATATGTTTAAATCTCAGGTTTTAAAAAGGTAAACCAAAGCTTTTTTTATGATCAAGGTATGAATGTTGCAGAGCCGGATGTTTCTCAAAAAAAGCTTTGCTGAGTTTTTCTTTAGTGATTTGAGCTTCGTTGAGCTCTTTTGAAAAATGCAGTTTTTCTTTGACGAAACGACAGATATCCCGATGATTTTGATTATAGTCATCTTCGTTATGGTCAAGTTCTCTGTTGGCATTTGTTTCAGCGCGGGATAATTTCCGTGAGGCGTGACGAAAATCAGAAAATTCGGCTTTGCCGACAATTTGGTTTAAATCAACAACATTGGTAATATGGGCGGCAAGTAAAATATCAATCAACAAGCTGTAAGGATGATCAATCGTATCGTCGGGAGAACATCGCATATCTAACGCACATTTTTGAAATGCAGACATCAATTTTTCATCTGAGTTGTCGGAGGGTTTAAAAGGCTTTTTAGGTTGCATGACGTGTTAAACCTCTAAGTCTATTAAAGAGTAGAGGTAGACCATAGAAAATAATTTACGTAATGTCAATATTCATTAAAATGGACGCTGGTAAGTCGCCATCGGAATGAATGAAATATGTTTGGGTGTCGAATTGTTTAAGGCATCTTTGAATTGCGGATCATATTTTCCAACCAGGGCTTTACAAAAAAATTCAAAGGTTTTAAAAACCTGCCGTCGTTCAGCAGTGATATTGCGTTTGTCGAGCTCAAAACGATCTGTTTCGATATCGTTACGGTAAAATGCCATAATGTTATTACGTTGGTTTTGGTCAAGCGTTTTTGCCGTGTTTTCTTTGTGCATCAGCTCTTGAATAAAACAGCTGTAATCACTTCCGTCCATAATTTTTGAAAGGTTAATTAAGTCATCTTGATGGTAGTCGTAATAAAGCTCTTCCATACGTTTTGAAAAAGGGTAGGGAGAGGCAGCTTTGCCAAAGGGGGTGGATAAATTTGAAATTTTGCGTGCATTAAAGTCAATAATATTTGACATCAGAAATGACCTTTTTTTTAGATATAAAATGTTTAATTTTAATGTTGAAAAATATTCTGCTAGAGGTTAAAAGCAGAAATAGAAATGTTGTTCGACATCATATCGAAACGCGAGTATAGCGAAGAGAATATATTCGTAAACCCCTAAAAAACACTTTTTTTATAATAGTTTATGGCCCGTCTTTGATGGGAGGTGTTAAAACGAATTTACAGCTTTAAATCCAAGGGGTTAGGTGTGATATCTTTTTTTCATAGCCGGAAATTTTATTTTCTTGCTCAAGCGTAAGGCTGATATCATCAAGGCCATTTAGCAGGCAATGGCGTCGGAAATCATCAAGGTCAAAAGGAATATTTTCTCCATTTGAACGTGTGATTATTTTCTCCTCGAGATTGACTGTAAGTGTTTTGAGATCGTCATTTTGGGCTTCTTCCATGAGACAATCAATATCAGATTTAGGCAGTTGAATTGGTAGCATACCATTTTTAAAGCAGTTGTTATAAAAAATATCGGCAAAGCTTGGTGCGATAATACAAGTGATGCCAAAATCTTGTAAGGCCCAAGGCGCGTGTTCACGGCTTGAACCGCAACCAAAATTATCACCTGCAATGAGAATGGAGGCTTTTCTATAGGCGGTTTGGTTTAGAATAAAATCTTTAATTTCATCACCGTGGTCATCGTAACGCATCTCATCAAATAAATTCACGCCAAGACCACTACGTTTTATTGTCCGTAAAAATTGTTTTGGGATGATCATATCCGTATCGACATTTGTGATCGGAAGAGGTGCTGCGATACCTGTATGGACTGTGAATTTATTCATAAATTACTCTCCCTATAAAAGTATGATGCGCAAGACTGCATGCAGTATAACGTATTTTACGATACACTCAACAAGGTTGTGGCTTGTTTAAATTAAACCTAACCTAACCTAACAAGGTTGTAACTTGTTTAAATTAAAAATGTAAGATGGTGTTTAATTATTTAGAGAGTTTTTTTTGCCAAGCTGAGGTGGGGAATTTTTGCGTTTCTTTTTGTTGGTATTATCCTCAATTTGGTTCAAACGTTGTTCCATTTTTGACAATAACTCAGATTGTCGGTCAATGATGTTCGTTTGACGATTAAAGGCTTCTGTCAGTTCTTCAACACGATCAATCAGGGCAATTGCGAGTAGGCTGTTTTGGCTTTGAAGCGCCATTGTGCCGTTGTCGTGATCGGCATTTGCAAGGGCTGTATTTTTAAGGGTGTTTAAAACATGATCTGAAATACGTTTCATGAACTGTTGCCTTTAATAATTTGATGTATGGGTACTCTATCAGGGTATCTATATTATGTCAAATTCAAAGTTAGGAGAATTCCCGCACATCGGTAAGTTTACCTGTAATTGCAGCAGCGGCAGCCATTGCAGGGCTCATAAGGTGTGTGCGCCCCCCGCGACCTTGCCGCCCTTCAAAGTTACGATTTGAGGTGGCAGCGCACCGTTCGCCGGGCTCTAAACGGTCATCATTCATAGCAAGGCACATTGAACATCCCGGTTCACGCCAATCAAAGCCGGCTTTAATAAAAATATCGGCAAGACCTTCTTGTTCGGCTTGTTCTTTAACTAAGCCAGATCCGGGAACAATCATAGCATAAACGTGATCGGCAACTTTGTGACCGTCTACAATTTTGGCAACGGCACGTAAATCTTCAATACGGCCATTAGTACAGGAGCCGATAAAAACCTTGTTAATTGAAATGTCGGTTAATTTCTCTCCTGCAGTTAGCCCCATATAATCCAACGAACGTTGCCATGCTGTACGCTGGTTCTCATCTGTTGCGTCTTTAGGGTTGGGAACAAAGCCTGTGATCGGGGCAACGTCCTGAGGGCTGGTGCCCCATGTAATGGTCGGGGCAATGTCATGAGCATGGATAATAATTGTTTTGTCGAAGCTTGCGCCGTCATCGGAATGTAGGGTTTGCCAGTAATGAACAGCTTTTTGCCATTCGTCATTAACAGGCGCCATAGGGCGGTCTTTAAGGTAATTAAAGGTGATATCATCAGGGGCAATAAGACCGGCACGGGCGCCAGCTTCGATGGTCATGTTACAAACGGTCATACGTCCCTCCATCGACAAATTACGGATCGCTGCGCCAGCATATTCAATCACATACCCTGTACCGCCTGCCGTACCAAGTACACCAATAATATGGAGGATAAGGTCTTTGGAGGTTACACCCGTTGGTAGATCGCCTTGAATAGAGACCAGCATATTTTTCGCTGGTTTTTGAATTAAGGTTTGTGTTGCGAGCACATGTTCAACTTCTGAGGTGCCGATACCAAAAGCAAGCGCACCAAAAGCACCATGCGTTGCAGTATGGCTATCCCCACAAACAATCGTCATGCCCGGTTGAGTAAAACCTTGCTCGGGGCCAATGATGTGGACAATACCTTGGCGTTTGTCATTCATATCAAAAAGTTGGACATCAAAATCTTTACAATTTTCAGAAAGGGCTTCAATTTGAATGCGGCTTTCTTCATTTTTGATGCCTTGTGATCGATCAGATGTCGGAACATTATGGTCGGCAACGGCAAGAGTTAAATCAGGACGCCTCACGCGACGGTTACTCATACGCAAGCCTTCAAAAGCTTGAGGACTTGTTACTTCATGAACCAAGTGACGATCGATATAGAGCAGGCAAGTGCCGCCGTCTTGTTGGTTGACAACATGTTGATCCCAAATTTTTTGAAACAGCGTCCGTGTATTGGTCATGATGATCCCCTTTTTTTTTTGATGTGATCTCTTTTTTTAGAGGTCAAAAAATAACAGAGCGCTGATAAATTTATCGAACGCTCTGTTAATTTACTTGGAATAGTTTAAAAGTGCAAACTTTCACATTTTAAGGCGTGATTAGCGCTTTAAAGCGGTTTGTTTTTTTGGTGTTTCTGGTTTTGGCCAGATTTGTTGGTTGTTTTTATCGTATACGGTATCGCCTTTTTCCATCGAAACATGAGAACCATTTCTGAGTGTAATAACATGTGTTACACCGCGTGCTATTTCTGTATCAATATGCTTTTGTGCGGAGCTTTTGAATGCGGCGCGGGCCGTTGGACATTTGATTTTTTTGTAAGGTGAAATTTCAGAGATCGGTGTAAGTGTATTTGCAAAAACAAAACGGTTGGACTGATTTTCTGGAGTGCCTTTAATGTCGTTACCTTTTTCACGATAAATGGGTTGGTCGAAAGTCACATACATATCAATGTGTTTTTTATCGAACATTAATTTTTGAAGTTTTTCCTCAGAAAAATTATACTTACGATTTTCAGTCATCTGGTGGCCTTCACCCGAGTTTGAAATCATTGTTGTATATTTTTCTGTTTTATATGGTGTTTGTGTCATTTTATATCTCCTAAATGAACGATTCTTCTCTTCTTTTTCATAAGGGGATTTGTACGCTTGTTTTTAATGCCTGTCAAATGATAGATTTGTTCGAAATAATTTCTAAAAAAAGACAAGAAAAAGCCTGTTTAATCAAATGACTAAACAGGCTTTTAAAAACGATTATTTGTTACGGTTACTTATGCCGTAGCGGCAACTTTTTCTTTTGTTTTCGCCGCAGATTTTGCATCTTTAGATGGGCGCTTTTCAATGTCATGACCTGTTGTACGTTCTGCGATACGCGCTTTTTTACCACGTAGGTTGCGGAGGTAATAAAGTTTCGCACGACGCACATCACCACGACGGATCAGTTCAATTGAAGCAATGCGGGGGCTGTAGAGTGGGAATACACGTTCTACGCCTTCACCATAGCTAATTTTACGAACGGTAAAGGTACGGTTGATGCCTTTTCCGCCTTTTGAAATGCAGACGCCTTCATAACCCTGAATACGTTCACGTGTGCCTTCGATAACACGAACATTCACACGGATAGTATCGCCAGGTGAAAATTCTGGAATGTTTTTTTCAGCAGTCAGTGCGTCGATCTGCGCTTTTTCAAATTTATCAATCTCGTTCATCGTTTTAATCCTTTTATGTCCCTTTTATTGGAACCCGGTTTGTTCAGGGTCACACCCTATATATTCTTAAATGTATTCTGACCCCGGCGGTTCTCTTTATGATTCGTTTCAGGACCGTTTTTCTAACACTACGGGCGGTAATACACTAAAATTGGTGTATAACACAAGTGTTTATTTTTATTTTTAGTGAAAATATTGTATCAAAAAAAAATTAATGAATAGTTTCACCCAGCTTGATTTGGGGAAATAGATGTATATCCTGAAATTATAACTTATATTTCCTTATATTTTGTAAATTTATTCTGTATTACGGCTGTTCGTGTGGTGTTTTTGCCACAAATCAGGACGGCGCTCTTTCGTGATTTTTTCCGATTGTTCTAAGCGCCATTTTGCAACGTTACTGTGGTGGCCTGAACTTAAAACCTCTGGCACAGTGCGCTCAATGCCTTGGGGGTCTTTCCAAACAGCGGGACGGGTATAATGGGGGTATTCCAGCAGGTCGTTTTCAAAACTTTCTTCATCCGTTGTTTTTTTATTGCCCATAACACCAGGCAGTAGGCGAACACAGGCATCAATTAAGGTAATGGCACCAATTTCACCACCAGAAAGCACGTAATCACCAACGGAGATTTCTTCGGCGTTATAGGCGTCTAAAACACGCTGGTCAACACCTTCGTAGCGTCCACATAAAAGAGTGAGTGTTGGCTCTTGGGCAAGTTCTTTGACCAATTCTTGGGTTAAGGGCTTGCCCCGTGGGGAAAGGTAAATAAATCGTCCGGTTGGCTGGTTGTGCACAATGGCTTTGCTTAGGATATCTGCTTTCATTACCATACCGGCACCGCCACCACACGGCGTATCATCTACTGTTTTGTGGGTATCTTCTGTGAAGTCTCTAATGTTTGTTGTTTGAAGTTGCCACAAGCCTTTGTCTAAGGCACGGCCGCTGAGGCTCATCCCTAAAGGCCCCGGGAACATATCGGGAAAAAGTGTTAAAATTTTGACGGTAAAGTTGTTCTTTATCATGGTCGTTTTATACGGGTCATCTGTTTTTTTGTAAAGGTTTATTGGGGTTTTGGTGTCCGCCGCTTGAGGTGTACTTTTTGTGTTTTGATTTGTTGTTTGTTTCGATTAAAGGTGTTTTTGATATTTTCTAAAGCTTGTTTTTGATCGGCTTTTTGCTGGTCGTGTTTTTGTTTGACGATTGTACAAATTTCTTGGTAGGCCTGAGGAGAAACTTCGTCTAAAAAGGAAACATCACAGCCTTTCTCGGCAAGGGTTAGTAAGCCTTCAAGGGTTTTACAAGAACCCTCGTTTGGGGGATTAAAAGCAAGCAGGAAGGCATCCTGACTTTCCTGTGAGATTTTTTTGGGAACGGGATTTAAGTGTGCCGTAATATGGCTTAACTCTGGTCCAACACGCGCCTGCGAAATGGCATCCTCAAGCACCTCGGTCAAAAATGAATTGGAAGCGGTGAGGCCAGCTTTTTGTGTCAAGATATCGTAAACTTTAGGCGAACCATAAATCAAAGTTCTGCTAAGTAAATCATTTGTATAAGGGCGCAGGTTAACTTTTTTGTCTTCTATGAAATATAATAACGCGGGGATATTGTGATCGTAACAGCTCCACTTCACCACATCATGGTCATCAACGGTATAATCAAGGTTGTGAACATCAATGAGATAACGCAGCATTTTATCACTTTTCTGCATACGCACAGCAGAATATAAAAAAGAGCTCTGTAATCCGGCGGGTAAATGTGTAGGCGCGGTGGCACGACAAAAATGAAGGTCGACATCAGGATGAACAGCAAGTAAATCAACCAGTTCGAAATTATTATTCTGGATCGCAGATCTAAAGGCTTCGATAGAGCTGTTTTTGATCTCTGGTTCATGGTTTTGGATTAAATGTTTAACCATGTCATTTTTATCCATACCGACCAACATTTTAAAAAGCTGGCTGTTAAGCGTATTAATGTCACAGTCTGTTTGATCAACCCATTGATCAAAAACATCGTTTTGTTCATGGATAGCCAAAAGACACGCAACATAAAAATTCATCAGGTTTTGTAAACCCTTGTTGTAATCACCTTGGGAGATGTTGCCATTATAATATTCGACGGTGTTGAGTTGATTGTATAACTCCATATGAATGTGTTGTATACCGGTGGCTAAATCTTGTCGGTGGCTAATGGCATTAAAATTCAATTGAGGTGCGATGCTTGAATTGAGCCCAAATTCGTAAAAACGTGCCGATTGAAATAATTCCTCTACAGGCAGCGTTGCGACCAAATCAGAAACAGCTTTAAAATCACCTTGTTCCGTTGCTGTCAAGAGTTTTGGGAAGTTTTTATGTATTTCATTAGGCATCTTCTGGCTTTCTATGATGAATTACGGTGTGATTTTTTAAGGTTTTGGCCGCCGCCGCAGGAGCGGAATTGTTTTATTGCCCTGCTTTTGCTTGAGGTGTGTTTTTGTTTGGTCAAAAGCTTTTTTTATGGAACGTTTTGCACGGCTGTTTTCTTGGATTTTTTTGACTTGTTTTTTGAATGACAGGATATCCAAAATATCTTCATACGCAGAAGGCGAATATTTTTTAAGCGGCGAAAGGTCACAGCCTTTTTCCGCAAGGGCGATTAAACCTAAAGGCACGCTGTCCATTTCTTTGTATTGCATGCTATCTGAAAAGGCATACCATGTTTGATCTGAAAATTCTGTTGGTACGGTTTCGCTTAATTTTACAACGGTGGCCATTTGCTCATCAAGGTAACCCCAGCTCATATAATCAATGAGTGTGGGAAAGGATAATGATTTGGGCAATTGCTTAGGCATGTCCGGTTGTGCCATAAGTTCTTGAAAAATTTCTGTGCGAATTGGGATCGCAGGATCCATTAAAATTTTACCCAAAAATTCACACGCTTTAACCCCTTTTTCGTGAAGCAAATATTCAACCGCGGCTTGGTTGTTATCCCGACAGGCCCAAAGAAAAGCGTCATATTGATCCACGCTATAATCTAGGGCATGCGTGTCAACAAGGTGACGTAGCATTTTATCGTTGCTTTTTTGCCCACGACGTACGGCATGATAAAGAAGAGAGTTTTTATACCCCGCCGGAATGTTTGAATCTTTTGGCGCCGTTGCAAAGCTCATATGCATATTTGTTGTGGGGTGCTGTGCTAAAAAATCAACCATTTCAAAATTATCTTCAGTCACAGCCGCACGTAAAATAGATTGATTATTCCGTGTCAGATCAATCTTTTGTTCTGTGATGAGTTTTTTGGCGATTTTGTTTTTACCCAGAGCAACCAAGCAGGATATAAATGCTTCACTTTTAAAGGAGAGGTCGATTTTTTTTTCATTAACAAATTGATCAAAAGCTTTTGGCTGATTGTAGAGGGCCAGTTTTGTGCAGATGTACCAATCGGCTAATTGGTGATTTTGTTTGATGAACTGATATTTTGTAACCGTGTTATCTGATAGGGAGGCCCGGAGGTGGTTGACTTCATCAATAAGTTCACCAGAGATTTTAGCGGTATGCAGTTTTTCATCCGACTGATCTGAGCCGTTTAAAATAGACAATAGGCCTTCTTGATGGTGGATTTCATGGAAAAGTTGTTTTGGCGGAAGATCGTCCCGCAAAGCTTGGACTTGTTCTAAATCACCTTTTTTTAAAGCCTCTAAAAGGTTTATATAAATTTTAGTTTCCTGAGAAGGCATTTAAACTTGTCCTTTATTTAACGTCTTTTTTTCAATAATACAGGCTTAGAAAGCTTTTTGAGAACCGAGGCTTTATGTTGTTCTGCGGCCTTAATTTGGGCTTGTTCTTGAGCTATTTTTGTTTGGTGTTCGGCTTCGGCTTCGGCTTTTTTGGATTTTTCAATATCTGCACGGTTAAGGTCAAAAAATAATTTTGGATTTTTTTCCTGAATTTCTTTAATGCACGCGCCTTTTTTTATCAGGTAACGCAACATATTTTGATTATCGCCTTTGGTTGTTGAGGACATGGCAACACGATCATCGCGTAATGCTTGGCGTACGATAGCACCGTTATCTGTGTTAATATCAACATCATAATGTTCAATTAGGGCCTTGACGGTATCCCAAGCATAATCGCTAGCGGCAACTTCGAGCAACAGGTTCGCTTGCGCATGACTTGTTGTTTCAGGGGGGTAGGTTTGAACGATGTCAGCGGTGTTGGTTTGCGCCATATAATAATAAAGAGCTCTTTTATGGTCGGCGTTGAAAATAATCTCAGGATCCATTTTTAAAAGCTTTTCAAGGGTTTTTTTAAATTTGGAGGTGTTGGGATTATTTTTTTGTTTTTCATCATAATACCCCTCAAGTGCTTGATGGAAGACTTGGGCATTGTTTGCTGTGATGTCAGCACCTTGTTCAACTAAATAATCAAAAATTTCGATGTTTCCGCGTTTGGCAGCGTAGGACAAAAGTGTTGGGCGGTCATAACGTTCCGGTTTGCGTTCCTTACGTTTTACCAGTTTATAAAAAACATCCTTTAATTTGACGGATGTTTTGTTTTTTTGTTGCCATTCATGATCGTGAGCATGGATATTAGCACCATTTTCAACTAAATATTTCACCAGTTCAAGGTTGTTTTTCCAAATGGCATTTGAAAGAATTTCGTTGTCATCTTTGTGAATATCAATACCGTTTTCGATAAAATATTGTACAGCTTCTATATGGTTGTTCTCAATAGCCGCTTCAATGGGGGTCTGTCGTTTGTTGGCCTTGTGTATTGAAAGGCCACTGTCATGTAAATATTTAATTATATCAAGGTGATTGTGAAAAGCGGCTGTCCACATTGGGTAGTTATCTTTTAATTTAATTTTACTGCCTTTTTTATGAAGATATTTAACCATATCAAGGTTTCCGGAAGAACAAGCGCCACCAAAGGCTTGGTAATCACGAGATGAAATGTCCGCGCCAACAGTTTCAATTAAAAATTTAAGGGTTTTAAGGTCGCCACCTTCTGCCGCGCGGATTAAAGTCCAATCGCCTTGTTTGTCATCATGCTGGCGGATATCAAAACCTTTTTCATGAAAAAATTTGAGCATTTCAAGGTTGCCATCTTCGGCTAGGCCACTAAAAAGGTAAGATTGACTTTCGATGATCTCTGGTACGCATTCAATAATACGCTCAATACTTTCTTTTTTCTTAATCTCAGAGAAATAGGTAAGTGCGCGGGACATGGCATGTGCCGGCGGAGCCGAACAGTTCTGCAATAAATAATCAAAAATTTCAAATTGGCTTGTATTGGCGGCAATGATAAAGGCTTGCCCACTATTTGTATTAAGGTTGGCATAATTTTCATGTAAGGTTTTAACATGCGCAAGAGACCCCGATTTTATGACGTCGAGTAAAGTATTATCAAGTTGTTTTTGAGTGAAATCTTTTAATTCGTCGTTACTGTAAAAATCTATATTTTGAGCCATATTCTTATACCGTTAATTATAATTTGTGTAGCTGAGAATATAGATAAACACTCGCATTATGTCAAGTATATTCTGTAAAATAAATACTCATTCAAAATGGAGATCTAATTATGGCTAAAGATATCTTATTTGTCGGTTTTTACCTGTTTGATTTTTCGGCTAAACCACCTTTGTTTAGGCACTTTATAGGTGCCCGCGGCTTTTTGAAGAGATATTTCAGAAAAGGCAGAGCCAAGTGTTTGGGCAATTATTGCGCGTGTCTTGTTGCGTAATTGGTCAAAATCATTTGTATTGAGGGTATCATTATTATGTTGCGCGATCGCCAAAGAAAGCTCATGCGGCATGTTTTTCAGGCTGACATCAAGCTTTGCCGTGTAACTGTTGTTTGTTTTATTATAAGATAGGGTAAGCGTCGCTTTGCCGACGCTATCTAATTGCATTTCAACAACTTGCTTTAAATCACCTTGGCCGCGTTTAAGAGGTTTAAGTGTGGCTTTGCCATGCCAGTCAAAAGGCGAAATTTCGGGGTTGTTAATCTTGATATCTTCGGCATTTGTGGGGGCGGGGTTCTGCACAAATACTGTAACCTCACGTAATAAATGATCCATACGTGATAAAATACCAAATGTTTGGTCAAAAGTTTCATTTGCCATCGCGTTTAGAGTTTTATGCGCTTTATTAGATTGCACCATCGTTTGCCTCATCAAGTTTAAAATAAAGGGTTAATGTAAAACCATATATAGAATACGTGTTCAAAACTGTCAACATTTATGAAAACAAAAAAGGCTAAGCTAAAAGAGCCCTTATTTATTTTTCCGTATTTAAAGGCAACGTATTTTATATGGAGAAAAAACGAGCAAAAAACAGTTAAATATTATGGCTTATCTGCTTTGGGGCGGCGTTTTAGAGTGATCGGCGCCGCCTTTGCTTTTTCAGCAAGAGATTGTTTGTTTTCAGAGATGTTTTTTTGGTTTTTTTGGTGTTTCCATGCTTCATATTTATGGTAGAGCGGTGTTGATATGTTTTGAAGATTTTCTGTGGTCTCTCCGGTGGATAATAAATAGTCAATGGTTGTAAATTGTTTGCTGTGGAGGCTGGCTTTTAACGCGTCAAAGGTATTAGCGCCATGGGTTTCAATTAAAAACTTTAAAATCTCTAATTTACCTTGTTGGGCTGCTTTTACGGCAAGAGCCGAGCTGTCAAAGCTTCCTGCCGGGTGAGCAGAAAAGATATATTTAATGGTGGAAACTTTATTTGAAATAATGGCCTTTTTTAAACCAATTTCAACCGTCATTTTGGGGATACGATTGTGTTGTAAGAGAGATTTTAATTTGTTGAGGTCACCGCGTTGTGCAGCGTGAATAAATTTTTTGTTATCTTTAGAATTGTGAAGCAAAATCAGTTCCCCAAATCGATTTTATAGATGGATCGAATGATTAAAAATAAGATGTGCGCTAAAGTAAGTCAATTTATCTTTGGTTTTTGGTTAGCAGTCCTTCGGGCGGAATGATAACGACATAACGTTCCGGCAGGTTAACGTTAGGCACGGCTTCTTTTGTAAAGGGAATAAAATAGGATGAACCTTTAAGAGATGCTATTTCGAGTAAGTCTCCAGCACCAAAATTATGAACGCCAAGGATTTTTCCTGCGGGTTTGCCATCTTCGAATTGAGCTTCTAAACCAATTAAATCGATATAATAAAATTCTTCTTCATCTTTAATTTCCGGCAATGTATCACGGCGGATATAAAGTTCTTTTTTGACAAGTTTTTTAGCAGCTTCAATAGAATTAATGCCCTCAATCTGAGTGAGAAAGGCATCTTTATGGGGGGAAAGGGAGGTAATTGTACAGCATTCTTCCCCATGTTTATTTAATAGGGCGCCATGGGAAGTGAGTGTTTCAGGGCCTTCTGAGTAAAGTTTTAACTTCAGAAGACCCCGAACACCATGTGTACCAGTAATAATCGCAACACAGACAAGCGGATTGTTATTTTGGCTCATCTTTTAATGCTCCTGATACATATAATCGAAGGAATTATTATTCTTTCGCCGCGTCTTCAGCCTTAGGAACCTCTTCAGCAACAGGCTCTTCAGCAGGTGCCGCAGCCGCTTCAGCTTTTGCCGCTTTTGCCGCTTCTTTGGCCTCTTCAGCAGCCGCAGCCGCCTCAGCTTTGGCTGCTTTTGCCGCTTCTTTAGCTTCTTCAGCCGCCGCATCAGCAGCTTCTTTTGCTGCTTGGCGTTTTTCTTCTTTTTCCTGAACACGCATCAAGGTTTTTTCACTTGGTTTACCCTTGTTCGGGTTGTTTGATTGAGCAGGCATATCGATAAGGCCAGCTTTACCAAGGAAAATCGCAACACGAGCGGTTGGTTGAGCACCTTGGCTTAACCAATATTTGATGCGGTCTTCAACAAGTTTAAGGCGTTCGTCACTATCTTTTGGAAGCATTGGATTATAAATACCAACACGTTCCAAATAACGACCATCACGAGGCATACGTGCGTCTGCCACAACGATACGATAATAAGGACGTTTTTTAGCACCACCACGTGATAACCGAATTTTAACTGCCATTTTTTTTCTCCTTTTAAATATAATCAGTTAATTTTGTTTAATTTTCATCATTATAGTTTGAGCGTTTTTTAGCCTGAGCTTTTTTACGCTTGTTCATAGAACTTTTTGTCGCGGAGCCTGTGCCAGACATTGGCATGCCCATTGGGGGCATCGCTCCATCAGGTAGACCTGCGGCGGCAGGGTTACTGCTTGCAAAAGGGTTGGCGCCTAAACCGCTGGGATCTTCAAAGGGATTTGCACCAAGGGCATTACCTGTTGCATCTTTTTGACCAGCACCCATTTTTTGAGCCATCGCTTCAATATCACCCATATCAGGCATTCCACCACCGCCAAGCATGCCACCAAGGCTTTTCATTAGACCTTTGCCACCCATTTTTTTGAGCTTTTTCATCATGCCTTGCATTTGTTGGAATTGCTTGAGCAAGCGATTTACATCCTGTACCGATGTTCCCGAACCTGTTGCAATACGTTTACGGCGTGAGGCGTTTAAAAGTTTAGGGTTTTCACGTTCTTTGATTGTCATGGATGACATGATAGATTCTTGCTTGATAAGCAAACCGTCATCAACATCGGTATCACCCATCATTTTTTTGAGTTTTCCCATGCCGGGCATAAAACCCATAAGGCCAGAAAGCCCCCCCATTTTACGCATTTGTTTAAGCTGGCTTGCAAAATCATTGAGGTCAAATAAGCCTTTTTGCATGCGATCGGCTAATTTTAAAGCTTCGTCTTGATCAATGGTATCGGCAGCTTTTTCAACAAGGCTGACGATATCACCCATGCCAAGGATACGATCTGCAACGCGGGAAGGGTGAAAGGCTTCGAGAGCATCTGTTTGTTCACCAACACCTAAAAATTTAATAGGCTTGCCGGTTACGGCTTTCATAGAAAGCGCCGCACCACCACGTGCATCACCATCAATACGGGTGAGGACAATTCCTGTGATCCCAATACGATTATTAAAATTTGTTGCCGTTTGAACGGCATCTTGACCGGTCATCGCATCGGCAACAAGAAGTGTTTCAATTGGTTTTGCAAGGTCGCGAATTTCTTCGACTTGCGTCATAAGCTCATCATCAATAGATAGGCGACCCGCGGTATCGAGCATAACAACGTCATAACCTTCAAGTTTACCGGTCTCTAACGCACGTTTTGTAATCTCAAGAGGCGATTGTCCTTTGATAATAGGTAAGCTATCAACAGAAATTTGTTGACCTAAAATTTGAAGCTGTTCTTGGGCTGCGGGGCGTTGAACGTCAAGCGAGGCCATGAGAACTTTTTTACGCTGTTTTTCAGTGATAAATTTAGCAAGTTTTGCGGTATGGGTGGTTTTACCCGAACCTTGGAGCCCAACCATCAAAACCGATACAGGAGGACTGCCCGCAAGGTTAAGGCTTTCGTTTTCTTCACCCAGCATTTCAACAAGCGCATCATTGACGATTTTGATAACTTGCTGGCCAGGTTTAATTGATTTAAGAACCTTTTCACCAACAGCTTGTTCTTTTACTCTTTTGATAAAGTCTTTTGCCACGGGCAAAGCAACGTCGGCCTCAAGCAAAGCAACGCGGACTTCACGAAGTGCTTGTGTAACGTCTTCTTCTTTCAGGAAACCGCGTCCTGTAAGTTTATCGAAAACACCACCGAGCCGATCACTTAAACTTTCAAACATTCATTAAAGCCCTTATAAAACTTCATAAATCACAACCCCAGTGGGCGTAATTTCGCTGACTAGGGGACGCAGAGCGCTAAGGTTATCCATGTAAGGAAAGACACTTAGGCCATTAATTTCGACTGCAATTTAACAAAAATACAGGCAGAGTCAAGTTTTTTTACAGAAAGGGTGTTTTTTGTTTTGTTTCTTGTGTTTAAGATATCGTAAAATAGAGCATGTAATGCAAATCTTGATAAAGGAATGCGAATTAATGTCGAGCGTAGCATGGTGGCACCATAGCCATTTTAAAGATAAAAAATATTATTTAATTGAACGCGCGCGTATTGTGCGGAGCATACGACATTTTTTTGACCGTCATGCTTATATCGAAGTAGACACGCCAACACTACAACATAGTCCCGGTATGGAAGAACATGTGCATGCGTTTAAAACCGAACTTGTTAATGTACATCAAGATGAAACGCGGACAATGTATCTCCACACCAGCCCTGAGTTTGCGATGAAAAAATTATTAGTTGCCGGTATGGGAAAGATTTACCAAATGTGTAAATGTTTTAGAAATGCCGAAGGTTCAACAATCCATAGCCCTGAATTCACAATGTTAGAATGGTATCATACAGGGGTTGATTATCATCAATTGATGGAAGAGGTCAGAGGGTTGTTGCAAAGTGTAACAAAAACCTTTGAATGGAAAGGTGTGATCTCGGACCCTCATAAAAAGTGGCAAAAAATAACGGTTTGTGAAGCCTTTCAAATGTATGCAGAACTGGATTTAGAATCCGTCTTGGAGGATCGGGATGCTTTTGCACAAGCCGCAGAAAAAATTGGGATTGCACCTCATGATGAGGATACTTGGGAGGATTTGTTTTTTAGAATTTTTTTGGAAAAAATTGAACATCATTTAGGCGTTGATGTGCCAACATTTTTATATGATTACCCGATTTCTATGGCTGCTTTGGCGCGCCCTAAAGCAAAAGACCCCCGTTTTGCGGAACGTTTTGAGGTTTATATTTGTGGCATTGAGCTTGCGAATGGGTTCGGAGAGTTGACGGATGCCGTTGAGCAAAAAAAACGCTTTGAAGAGGCAATGGGAAAAAAAGCCAAACGTTATGGTCAAACATGGCCCGTAGATGATGATTTTATCGCCGCCCTAGAAGAGGGTATGCCTCCAACAAGCGGTATTGCTCTTGGGGTTGATCGTTTGGTGATGTTAGCAACGGGGTCGGGCCGTATCGAAAAAGTAATGAGTTATATCCCTTAACAGGGCTTTACTAAAGAGGGTATGGCTAGGTGCATTTGATTTAACGTTTCCAAACTTGATACTGGCTTTCAGAATCACGGTAATCTTTGTAATCCTTGGGGGTGGCTTCTCCGGATTTTAGATGTTCGAAACCCATGACCGGTGTATTACCGCCTGTGCCAACATTAAAGGCGGTGATGTCTTTATGATTGTTTGAAAATTCATCTTTAAGTTGTTCACAAATTTGATACCAATTTTGGGCGTTTAGAGTGTCCCCGCGTGTCTCGAGGCTATCAAAAACAATTTCTCCTTTGCGCCCACGCCAAGCCCACGCTTGAGCCACGATATCATTGTTATCATTTGTGACGGCGTAAAAACCGCCATTTGAAGAGGTAAAGCCATGTTTTGCACAATCCGTTCCATAACCACCAAGCCATTGGCAACAGCCTGTATACTGTCCTAGGTATAAACTTCTAATATCACCACTTTCAAGGCGTTTTAAGGTGTAGCCAGGTTTGCCAAAAAACTCTCCTTTAAGGTTTATTTGAGGGATATTTTGATTTGGTTTTTGTTTTTTTGGATGATTTGATAAGGCATTAAATTTTTTTGTTAGGTTAAGAGCCTCAATAAAGGCAGATTCTGAAAGATTAAATCCATTACAAATTTTGGATAACTCGGGGTGTTCAGCAGCCTGTTTGTAAACAAATTGAGATGAAAGCTCAAATGTTTTTGTGTATGACCACCCTTTGCCATCAGCGGTTTTTAAGGGTTGGGGGATTTTATCGGCATATTGAACAAGCTTGGCCATTTTGGGGCCGTGTTTTAGAATCGCATCCGCCCAGGCCGTTTTGTCAAATTGTCCGTTTTGAGGTAACGTAATATTGTGAATAGCATTGTGTAAAGGTTGGTTGCTATGTTCTCCCCATTTATCGAGATAATTTAAAACCCGATCCATTGAGCCAAATAAACCTGCTGTTTGATAGGCATAGTGATGAGCTGAAGTGCCAGTGTAACCTTCTTTCTCAAAAAGCGGGACAAGCTGTTGAAACGGAATTTTTTGATAATAATAGGGGCTTAAAGCCGTTAATCCAATGGGCGCGGGCTTTTCGGTACGTTTAAGCCAGAGTTTTTCATTTTTTTTGTATTGTTCGATTTTATCGATTTGAGCAAGGCCATCAGGGTTACTCGACGCCCTAAACTCATTTTGTGTGAGGGTGACCCCTGTTTTATTTAAGAGTTTGCTTACCGTTTCGGCAGTCATATATTCAGGGTCATAGTGGCCTGTGAACCCTTTTAAAATCCATTTTTTAATAGTTTCGGGCGTTTGGAGCGCTTTAAATCGCTTTGATCCAATGACATCTTCAACGGCATCATAATGATCCCAAAATTGATCCTGATTGAGGAGGCGGCTTAAAACCATTTTCCAAAAATCATCAGAATGTTCATAGGGGCTTTGTTTGAGGTAATGTTTGAAGTCATCAGAAGATACATTACGTAGGGCGTAGCTTGAACAGTTTTCTAGGAGAGTATATTCCCAATTTCCTGCGCTGACATGTTCGTTGGTATAATCATAAAATTTCTGTAATAATTTGGAAGATTTACAGCTTTGCAGGTTAATGGCAATCTTCTGCCACAGCTCATTTTTATCTTCAATAGGGTAATGAGAAAGAAGCGTGTCAAAACCATTAAATCCGATATTTTCGCCCGCGCTAAAAAACCATGAAAGGGCCTCATCTAAAAGGTTATTATCAAGGTAGGGGGTGAAGCGCTCTGAAAAATAAACAATAAAATTTATTCCATTATCGTTATTGTCTTTATTTAAGGATCGCCGGCGAACACGTTCAGTGAAACATTCATTTATAAATTCAGGGTATTCTATAAATGCTGGAAATCTCTGACAGAGTTGATCACAGATTTTAAACTGTTTGTCATTTAAGCTTAATGTAAAAATATGTTGCAGTTCATCACAATCAAGGGCTGTTGGACTATGTTGCAAAAGATAGTCAAAAAGCGAAATGTCTTTTTTGATGGTTAAGCTTGCTGTTAACGCTTTCCAGTGTTCAAAATGATACCGATCATCATCTGAAGAAACAATGCCATTTGTTTGGTAACGCCCGGCATCAACAATTTGTTTCACTTGGTCAAAGGTTCCAAATTTAACCGTCGCGGTTAAAAATCGAGCGCAATTTACATGGTTTTGATGAACGGTTTGAAAGGCAAAATCAAAAAGTTCAGGGTCACGAACAACCTCCTCACACGCAATTTCATCGATGGCGGAGAATTTGTGTGTAATGAGATATTTGATCAGTTTGTGGTCACCGCGATCTTTAGCGGCTTTAAAAATAGTATCTTCAGTATAATAATCATCAACAAGAAGAGGGTATGAAACCCCGAGTTCGATCAGGTAATAGTCCAATATGTCATATTGCCCATATGCTGCGGCTTGTTTAATAATCCGAGATGAATAGCTAAGATCGGTTTCAGATTCATCAAGAAATTGAAGTCGTGTTAAATCACCGTCGCGAGTCAGCTGGTCAATACGGCTGCCAATATCGTATTGCTGATGATTGCTGCAACCCGTTAGGCCAAATCGATTACTGTGAAAGTGTTTTTTGAGCGCAGCAATGTTTTTATTCTCGGCAATTAAAGCCTCATAGGCTGTTTCAAGTGTCCGCATATCCATGTTTGTAATGGCTTGGTCAATCTTTTTGACAAACGGCATAACACGCTTGAGGGAGACATTATCGGCATTTTGCCTTTCTACGGTTTCTTGGTCAGCTTTTTGTTGGCGGTATTTTTCCAATTTTTTATCAACCTGATCACTTTCGGTTTTTAATCGCGCCTTGATGCTTTCATATGTTTTGATGGCGGGCTGTCTTTTTTGATTAGAGGGGGACAGAGCCGCAGGCCCTGCTTTGGCCCGTTCAAAAAGCATTTCAAAGTTAAGAGGTAAACCAGCTTTGTCTTGTTGTAAGGCAAAAGCGGGTAGTTTCTTTTTGATTTGGGAAAATTGATCCTCTGAAAGTTTTTCTTTAAGGGCTTTAAGAACGTCTTTTGCCAACTGAAGCGGGACAGGGAGTGGCTTAGGTTCTTTCTTTAACTGACTAGACATAAAGTTAAGCCTCTATTTTAAACGCTAAAAACAAGGCTGTATTTTACATAAACAATGCGAGGGTGTCAATAATATTCTTCCCTAAAAAAAGGGGCCGTTAAACTCAAAAATAAAACGGTAAAAAATTATTTAAAAACGATATCGGGGCCAGCCATTTTTTTTATGGCATAGGCTATATTATCATTAAAGGCGCGGACGGCTTTGGCGGCTCCAAAAGGGTATTCCCAAATAGAGGTTGAAGCACAAATAAAGTCGGCACCGGCTTCGACAAGATCGGGGCAACCATCGGGTTTAATACCACCGGCCGCCACACAAGGAATTTCAGCAATTTCTTGCCAAAGGCTAATGAGGTCGGGGTTAACCATTTTTGCGGGGTTATATTGCTCCGGAGGGTAAAAGGGCGTACGGCTTTGGTAAAAAGGCCCAAAACTTACATAATCGGCTCCTTTTTCAGCCGCAATCATTGCGAGATGTTTGCTGTCATGGCATGAGGCCCCGATGATTGTATCAACACCTAAGAGCTGGCGTGCTTGTTTGATGTCGAGATCTTGAGCACCGAGATGAATACCATCACATTTTATGCGTTTTGCCAAATCGGCCCGATCATTAATAATAAACGCAACGTCCCGTTCATGCGCAATTGGCATTAAAAATTCACAACAGCGTAGAATATCAATATCACTGGCACCTTCAAGGCGTAGCTGGAATGCGGCAACATCACCCGCATCTAATGCTTTAACCATTGTCGGAGCAAATGTCACGGGGTCAAGCTTTGGAGGAGAAATAATATATAACCGGGGGCTAAAATTTTCCATTCTTTGGCGCATGATAACATCTCTTGCTTAAGGTTTGTTTTTTAGAGGTTTAGATCTCTTTGCCTTGGTAAATTTTCATGATGTTGCCGAGCAGTTCAAGACCATCTTCTTTTGGACGTTGGAAGCTGTTCCGGCCAATAATTGACCCATTACCACCACCGGCTAGAATGTCACGCGCGTCATCATAAACGCTGTTGGCCCCTTTTTTTGAACCGCCTGAAAAAACAACAATACGACGGCCGTTAAAACAGGATTGAACAACATGGCGAACACGGTCGGCTTGTGTATCAATTTTGATGTTTTCAGCTTGATAAACTTTTTTAGCTTCCGCATTTTCAAGGTGATCAGAAGGCAGCTTAACTTTTATAATATGAGCCCCTAAAAGGGCGGCCATATGCGCAGCATATGCAATAATATCAACGGCAGTTTCGCCTTCTTTTGAAATTTCAGGCCCGCGTGCATAGGACCAAATAACCGTTGCAAGGCCGTAAGCTTTAGCTTCTTCGGACAGTTCTCGAATTTCTTCGTACATGTCGAGCATAAATTCAGATCCAGGATAGATTGTAAAACCAATCGCCGAACAACCGAGTTGGAGAGCATCTTGGATGGAGGCGGTAATGGCTTGGTCACGGGTCAGAGAAAGTGAATTTGAGCTGTTCATTTTTAAAATCATTGGAACCGAACCGGCAAAAGTATCTGCACCAGCTTCGAGAGAACCCAAAGGCGCAGCATAAGCACTGCATCCTGCATCAATGGCCAGTTTGTAATGATAATGAGGGTCATACCCCTCTGCATTTGCGGCAAAGCTACGAGCTGGGCCATGTTCAAAACCTTGGTCAACAGGGAGAATAACCATTTTACCTGTTCCGGCAAGCTTGCCGTGCATCAGCATGCGGCAAATATTGGATTTTGTGCCGGCGTTATCGGTTTCGTAATAAGATAAGATTTTTCTGACTTTTTGTGTCACACGCATCTATTTTCTCCCTGAAAATCACAAATTATTTTTGATATAGAATAATTACCCTATGAGGGCTTTTTTTGCAATCACCATACGATGATATTTTATAAAATAGTGCATTTAAGCGCAGTGTGAAAATAGACGCTCAGGATTTAGCGTTGGGATAATCTTAAATTTAATGTACTCTTTGGGCTTAAGTTTTTGTGATTAATTATGATTAAGATATAAAAAATGGCTAGCCAATTTCACCTGTTAAAATCTCGACGTTTTTTGCCTTTGTTTATGACCCAATTTTTGGGGGCGTTTAATGATAATGTGTTTAAAAATGCATTGATTATTTTGATGACTTTTATGACGGCGGAACAATTAGGTATGGATCCTCGTATCTTGGTAACGGCGGCAGCAGGGATTTTTATTCTACCCTTTTTCTTGTTTTCAGCTTTGGCTGGGCAACTTGTTGATAAAAATGAAAAATCAAGATTTATTTGGATTATTAAACTGGCTGAAATTATCTTGATGTTATTGGCGACGCTGGGGTTCTATCTTGAAAATATATATATCTTGATGACGGTTTTATTTTTGATGGGCACGCAATCTAGTTTTTTTGGCCCTGTTAAATATAGTATTTTACCGGATCATTTAAAAAAACATGAACTAATCGGTGGCAATGGTTTAATCGAGGCTGGGACGTTTCTTGCGATTTTAGTGGGAACGATTTTTGGCGGTGTTTTGATTATGCAAGAAGCTGGTGTGTATATCGTTTCGGCGATGGTTGTTTTTATGTCGATCTTGGGCTGGTGGGCAAGTTGGTTTATCCCTCATGCCCGTCCCGCAGCGCCTCATTTAAAAGTAAATTATAATATCGTAACTGAAACATGGTCGATTATTAAACGCACCAAACGTAAAGAGGATGTGTTCCTGTCGATTATTGGTATTTCGTGGTTTTGGCTTGTCGGATTTACGTTTCTTGCGCAATTCCCAATTTTTGGCAAAGAAGTTTTTGGCGGTAATGAACATATTGTAACCTTGTTCTTAACGGTATTTTCAATTGGAGTGGCGGTGGGGTCTCTTGTCTGTGCACGTTTGTTAAAAGGTGAAGTGAGTGGCACTTATGTTCCTTATGGTGCAGCGGGAATGTCTCTTTTTATTCTCTTGCTTTGGTTTGTTAGTCCAAAGACAATTGCGACGGGAGAATTAATTGGCATATCGGCCTTTATTGCAGAACCTATGAATATCGCCGTGCTCGTTTGTATGGGCATGATTGCGGTATGTAGCGGCATTTATATTGTCCCTTTGTATGCGATCATGCAAAGTCGAAGCGAGGCAAGCCACCGATCACGAACAGTTGCGGCAAATAATATTTTGAATTCATTTTTTATGGTTATTGGTGCCTTGATTTCAATGAAGATGTTGGAGGCCGAAATGCGGGTCGTGGACATTTTTCTTGTCGTTGGATTAGCCAATATTCCGGTTTGTTTTCTTGTTCGGTATCTGGTTAAAAAACAGCAAGCTAAACGCGAAAAACGCGCGCAACGCGCCAAACGGAGAGGCAGAAAATATGCTGCGTAATATCGTCAAATATATTTTAATATTATTATTTAGAGTTGAAGTTAAAGGCGGAAAAAACTTTGAGAAGGCGGGAAAACGCGTTCTGATCGTTGCGAACCACTTGTCTTTTTTGGACGCCTTACTGTTGGCGGTGTTTTTACCGGAAAAACCTCTTTTTGCGATTAATACATTTATGGCGACAAAGGCGTGGTTAAAACCGTTTCTGTTTTTAGCCGATACGTTTCCCTTGGATCCAACAAATCCGATGGCGACCAAAGCCTTAATTAAAGAAATTAAAACAGATCGAAAATGTGTTATTTTTCCAGAGGGTCGGATCACGGTAACCGGATCCTTGATGAAAATTTACGAAGGCCCCGGTATGATTGCAGATAAGGCGGAGGCGATGGTATTGCCAGTTCGCCTTGATGGTGCACAGTATACCCCTTTGTCCCGTTTAAAAGGCAAGGTTCGTATTCGCTGGTTTCCAAAGATTGTTATTCGTATTTTATCTCCGCTAAAGCTTGATGTATCAAAAGAGGTTCGCGGACGAGAACGTCGTGAAGTTATGGGGCGCGCGTTATCTGATGTGATGACACGAATGATGTTTGATACCTCTGATTACCAAAAAACACTTTTTGAAAGTTTGCTTGATGGGGTTAATATTCATGGTGCGGGCCATGATATTATTGTTGATGTTGAACGCAAACCATTAAATTACCGGCAACTTATCCGCGCAAGTTTTGTTCTGGGGGATCATTTTTCGCGACAAACCAAAGCGGGAGAATATGTGGGCATTTTTCTTCCAAATATGACGGGGGCGATTGTGACATTTTTTGGTCTTCAAGCTTTTGGACGTGTGCCGGCAATGTTGAATTATTCTGTGGGGGCTAAAAATTTAATCGCGGCCTGTAAAACCGCAAAAATTAAACAGGTTTATACTTCAAAACGTTTTATCCAAATGGCAAAACTCACGGATTTGGTTGAGGCGCTGGTCAAAGCAAAAGTGACAGTAAATTATCTGGAAGATATTCGGCAAAACGTAACGTTTTTTGATAAAATAAATGGCTTTTTGGCGTCTTATTTTGCGCGTTCCTTTTATGCATTGATTAACCAACGGAAACCTGATGATGCTTCTGTTGTTCTTTTTACATCAGGCTCGGAAGGCACGCCAAAAGGGGTGGTGTTAAGCCATGTTAATTTACAGGCAAACCGTTATCAACTGTCTTCAAAAATTGATTTTGGGCCAATGGATAAAGTTTTTAATGCCTTACCCATATTCCATTCCTTTGGATTGACAGCGGGAACACTGTTGCCCGTGTTATCGGGGATACAAACCTTTTTTTACCCATCACCGCTTCATTACCGTGTCGTGCCAGAGCTTGTTTATGATACGAATTCAACAATTTTATTTGGTACAGATACTTTTTTGACGGGGTATGCACGTTTTGCACATCCGTATGATTTTTATGCTGTACGTTATGTTTTTGCCGGTGCGGAAAAATTAAAGGCGGAAACCCGACGGCTTTATGCCGAAAAATATGGTGTCCGTATTTTTGAAGGTTATGGCGCAACCGAAACGGCGCCGGTTCTGGCAACAAATTCTCCTATGCAAAATCGTGCGGGGAGCGTTGGGAGGCTTTTACCAGGAATTGATTACAAACTTGAAAAAATTCCGGGGATTAAACAGGGCGGAAAATTGGTTGTCAAAGGGCCTAATATCATGAAGGGGTATTTGCTTTTTGAAAAACCGGGAAAATTAATCCCCCCTGTAAAAGGGTGGTACGATACAGGAGACATTGTTGAGTTCGATAATGAAGGCTATATCACCATCAAAGGGCGTGTGAAAAGATTTGCAAAAATTGCCGGTGAGATGGTCTCCTTAACCGCGGCGGAGCAGTTGGTGTCGGAAGTTTACCCATCTCTTGCGCATGCTGTTATTGCAATTCCGGATCCGAAAAAGGGCGAGGCTCTTTTATTGGTAACGGAGCATAAAAAAGCAAAAACACCAGATCTTGTTCAGCACGCCAAAGCAAATGGTGTTTCTGAATTAATGGTGCCGCGTAAAATCCATGTTGTTGAAAATCTACCGATACTGGGAACGGGTAAAACAGATTACACGTCTTTAAATGAAATGGTTTTGGCGAAAATAAAAGCGGCAGAATAAGTAAAAAATTAAGCGGCAAAATTGACTGTTTGCTCGGCAAGTGGATTTAAAATTTCTGCGGCTTTGTCAAAAGCGGCTAAGGCTTCTTTTGGCAGTGGTAAAAAATCATTTTGAGACGAAGCGCTTTGCGTTTTTTGGACGGCGTTTTGAGTTTCTGCCAGTGGTGTTGCATTCTCCGAATTTTGTCCTGTATTTTCCTGAAGCTCTTTTTGACGTTGGGCATTAAGTTCAGCTTGAGCTTGTAATTTTGTTTGTTGGGCTTGCTGTGCAACTTGTTGGTCCTGTGAAGACGGCTCGGCTGGCGCGAGTGCGGCCCGTACAATAACGGCCATTTTACTGATTGTGGCCTCTGGGTTGTTTGCAACAGGGCTTGTATCAATTTGAACCTCACCACCGACGGCATATTGTTGGCCATCTGGCCCCGTTTCAGTGGTGAAACTTGCCGAACTTGTATAAGCGCCACCAGCGGATTTATGGGCTTGCTCATGGGCTCGAACTTCAGCATCACGCTGTTTCATTTGTTGAACAATTTTTTCTTCTTCGGGGGTTAAACCTTCGGCATTAGTTTCACCTTTCTTTACGTCAGGAGGTGACGCGCTTGACGATCGGCTTGTTCTTGGGTCTTGAGTGTTTGGATTAGGCTCGCTTGAGCCAGCAACAGGCCGTTGCGTTTGAGGTGTTGAGGGTGCAATATTGGCGTTGGAGTTATCAGCTAAACCTTGTGCTTGAGGCAAAACCTGAGTGTTCTCCGCAGGTGGTCGAGCCTGTGAGTTTGGTTGAATATATGATGCAGACGACACTATTCCATTTATCATCACTTTTATTTTAACCTGTAAGTCTTTGATAAGACGTTAAGATGGTTGGGTAAGATGTCCAAAATAGATATTAAAAAAACCAGCCGAAAATTAAATTCAACTGGTTTTTTTAAAGTATTTACGATTTTTAATGAATTATTTAAGGCTCGCCATTTTAACCGCCGTATCGGCCATACGGTTTGAAAATCCCCACTCGTTATCATACCAGCTTAAGATCCGTGCAAAGGTACCTTCCATAACCCGCGTTTCATTTAAGGCAAAAATAGAAGAACGGGCATCATGGTTAAAGTCACTTGAAACAAGAGGTTCTTTGTAACAGCCTAAAATACCCTTTAATTTATTGCCATTTGCCGCTGTTTGGATTGCTTCATTAATTTCTGCAACAGAGGTTCCTCGTTTGGCAACAAAGTTAAGATCAATTACGGAAACATTTGGTGTTGGTACACGCATTGAGACACCATCAAGCTTGCCATTTAGTTCAGGTAAAACAAGGCCGACGGCTTTTGCTGCACCGGTTGATGTTGGGATCATATTGGTTGCCCCACCGCGCGCGCGATGAAGATCCGAATGCGCTGTATCAACAAGGCATTGATCACCTGTGTAGCTGTGAATTGTTGTCATGAAGCCATGGTCAATGCCAATGGTTTCATTTAAAACATAAGCAACGGGAGCCAAGCAGTTTGTTGTACATGAGGCATTTGAAACAATTTTATGATCCGCGGTGAGTTTGTCATCATTAACACCGTAAACAACGGTAATATCTTCATCTTTTGCAGGGGCAGAGATTAAAACTTTTTGAGCCCCAGCAGAGAGAAGTTTTTGAGCTCCAGCACGATCTCTGAAAATTCCTGTACATTCCATTGCAACGTCGACGTCAAGGTCGCCAAGAGGCAGGTCAGAAGGGTCCCGCTGCTGGGTGAAAAGAACTTCATCTCCATCAATGATTAATTTATCGCCTTGAACTTCAACGTCAAATGGAAAACGGCCATGAACGGTGTCATATTTTAGCAAGTGAGCGCTTGCTTCAATGCTGGCAAGGTTATTAATGGTTACAACTTTAAGGTCTTTACGGCCTGATTCATAAATAGCGCGCAGAATAAGGCGCCCAATGCGACCAAAACCATTAATAGAAACGCGTACTGTCATGTGAGATTCCTTTTTTCGAAATGGGTATTAAAAACGTATATATTTATACCTTGAAAATGAAGTAAACGATAGTACAAAGGCATAAATTTAGGAGGTGAAACTTAATATTTAAGGTATTTAAGTAAATTTTTAAACATTGTTTGAGATAATAGAAATAGAAAATATTTCACCTACATATTGGAGTACCTTATGGCACAAAATTTGGAATTCCATAGTCCGTTTGGCGAACATGTTGCCCAGGGAAAACATTTTGCCGTTGACTATGAGCAAATCAAAGAAAATATAAAATCGGAAGATCCAAAAACACGCGTAATTGCCTATATTGAAATGCTTGGAGAGGAGACGTTAAAAACGGAGGTACGTCAGCTTGCGGAATGTGCGCTTCAAACAATAAAACAATGCTTAAATATTGAACGGAACATGTGTTTTTATAAAAACATCGTGCGCGGTCACGAACATGACCTTGTTGAAATTAGAATGGCAAAATTATTTACAATTGAAGCCGAAGATCAAGAAGCACAAGAGTTCTGGCAAGACCGAGAAGGTCGGATTAAATTTTCAATGGATGGTAACTTGGAGTTTGCGTATCAGGAACAAATTCAGCTTGATGAGTGGATTGATATTTTAATGGATTATGAAGTGAAGTTAAAAAAATTAGCAACCCCGATGATTATGGCCTTAAAGGAAGAAGAGGCTGCGAGGTAAAAATAATTCAAAGATAAAAAAAGAGGTTCACCAAAGAACCTCTTTTTTTTTATTGAGAAGGAAGATTTTTAAAGCGCTGATTTAACTTTTTCGACGATATGAGCAGCGGTAATACCAAAATGTTCGTATAATTCATCGGCAGGTGCAGAGGCACCAAAGCCTTCCATACCCACGAAAATACCGTGAGTACCAATATAACGCTCCCAGCCAAATTTAATGGCAGCTTCAATGGCAACGTGTAACGTGTCATTACAAAGCAGCGATTTTTTATATTCGGCATCCTGAGCATCAAAAAGTTCAAAACAAGGTACGGAAACAACACGTGCCCCAATACCATCTGCCTCAAGTGTCATTTTGGCTTCAAGAGCAATCTCAACTTCTGATCCTGTCGCAAGGAGTGTTACTTTATGCTCATGATCAGCTTCTCGTAAAATATAGGCCCCTTTGGCACATAAATTTTCATCACGATGTTCGGTTCGGACCGTCGGTAGCCCTTGGCGTGTTAAAGCTAAAATACTGGGTGTGTTTTGGGAGGTTAATGAAATCTCCCAACATTCAGCGGTTTCAATAATATCACATGGGCGGAAAACATTCAGATTTGGAATTGCGCGCAGGCTTGAAATATGTTCAACCGGTTGGTGTGTGGGGCCGTCTTCGCCAAGACCAATTGAATCATGGGTCATAACATAAACAACACGTTGTCCCATTAATGCCGAGAGGCGAATGGATGGACGACAATAATCAGTGAAACATAAAAATGTACCGCCATAAGGAACAACACCTTTGTGTAACGCCATGCCATTCATCATTGATGCCATCGCATGTTCACGAACTCCATAATAAACATATTGACCGTTGTATCCAGTTTCTTTGGAAACCGTTCCCATTTCTTTGGTTAGGGTTAGGTTCGACCCGGTGAGATCGGCGGATCCGCCAATAAGGCTTGGCAAGCTTGGAATAAGATTTTCAAGTACCATTCCCGATGCTTTACGTGTTGCAACTTTTGGCGCATCGAGGCTCATTTTTTTCTTAAAGTCAGAAATAAGAGGTTCAACAATATGGTTGATTTTACCAGATAAGGCTCGGTTATAAAATTCGCGTTGCTCGCTATCAAGGCGATCCAAACGAATTTGCCATGCTTTGCGAACTTCTTGGCCTTGTTGGCCAATTTCGCGCCAAGAATCTACAATTTCATCTGGGATCTCAAATGGCGCGTGAGGCCAATCTAAAGCTTCACGTGCACCTTTAATTTCATCATCTCCCAATGGCGAACCATGGCAAGAAGACGTGCCTGCTTTTGTAGGCGCCCCAAAACCAATTTGTGTTCGACAGGCAATTAAGCTTGGCTTATCTGTGCTGACCTGGGCTTCGGCGATGGCTTTGGTGATTTCTTCTTCGTTATGACCATCAATGCCAACAACATCCCAACCGTAGGCCTCAAATCTTTTGAGGGTATCATCGGTAAAGGTCATATCTGTTGGGCCATCGATACAAATTTTATTGTCATCATAAAGCACAATTAATTTTCCAAGCCCGAGGTGACCTGCAAGTGAACAAGCCTCATGACTAATCCCTTCCATCAAACAGCCATCACCAACAATAACATAGGTGAAATGATCACAGGTATCTTTGGAAAAACGGGCTTGTAAAATTTGTTCTGTTAGCGCCATACCAACACCATTTGCAAGGCCTTGACCTAGAGGCCCGGTTGTTGTTTCGATACCAGCCTCTTGGTCAACTTCTGGATGACCTGCGGTATGTCGGTGTAGCTGACGAAAGTTTTTGATGTCATCTAAGGTGATTTTTTGATAACCCGTTAAATAATTAAGGGCATAAAGCAACATGGAGCCATGACCTGCAGATAAAATCATGCGGTCGCGGTCAGGCCATGTTGGGTGGCTTGCATCAAACTTTAAAAATTTACGGTAAAGAACAGTTGCCACATCGGCCATACCCATTGGCATGCCGGGGTGTCCAGAATTAGCCTGCTGTACGGCATCCATCGAGAGGGCTCGTAAAGCATTTGCCATTTGTTGGTGTGTTGCAATTTCAGGTGATTTTTGTTCGGCAGCGGTATTCATCGGCATGGTTTTCTCCCATTGGTAAACGTCAAGCTAAGCCAGTGTTCAAAACATGCCTTATATCAAAAAAAAAGGCAATCATAAAAGCAATTCACGCAGGGAAAGAAAAAGGCTTGTTTTTATTTCCATAATTTGATATGGTTTTTTTTATATTTAAGAATTTTTACAGTTGGAGATAAACAATGTCAGAAAAAAATAATGATGATCATTTAAAAGGGCCCGCGCCGTATCATGGCGCTAAAAAAATTCAAAAGTTTTTTGCTTCCGCGGGAAAAAAACGTGATCCAGAACAGGTTAAAGCAGAAGCCGCAAAGCGCGAGGCACAGCAAACAACAGAAAAGGGGCCCGCTCCTTACCACGGTGCCTCTAAAATCAAAAAATTATTGGCTAAAAAATAGATCAAAGCACAAGAGCGTTACCGAAGGCTGATGTGTTTTAAAATGATTAAAAAAACGGTGGCTCTGCTTTAAAGAGCCACCTTTTTTTTTCGTGAAGGAAGGGCGTTAAATTACCTTTTTTAACAATAATTAGCGCGTTTTCCCTCTGTTCGCCACTTCGCTGGCTTGTGTTACCGTCCTTGGACAGTATTGTGTCATTGGTCTTTAGCCAATGAATGTACCTGCGCCTCAGCGGTACTATGTTGGTGAGTTACAAAGTGGTGAGAATATTTACCTGTGCATAACTATTTTCAGAACTTAATAACTCTGTAGGTTACAGTATATTAACGAGGGCATTTTGTTATGATAAATGTCATAACGTCTGCTACCTACAGTATTAGATATAGTGCGAATTTAACTAATCTCAAGGTTGCTTTCGAGGAATAAATAAAGGTTTATTCTGCGGCTTCGTCATAGAGTTCTATCGGAGGACAAGTACACATAAAATTACGATCTCCTGCGGCGTTATCAATACGACTGACAGGGGGCCAATATTTGTCTTCGTGTAAGTGGGCCATTGGAAATGCCCCTAAATGTCGCGGGTATGAGCGGCTCCATTGGTCATTTGTAATGACAGCAAGACTATGAGGCGCTTGGTGTAAGGGATTATCTTGATCAACCCATTTACCTTTTTCAAGGTTTTTGATTTCTTGACGGATCGTTGCCATCGCTTCAATAAAACGATCAAGCTCGGCTTTGCTTTCACTTTCTGTTGGTTCAACCATTAAAGTATGAACAACGGGAAAGGACATGGTAGGCGCATGAAAACCAAAATCCATGAGGCGTTTGGCAAGGTCATCAACGCTGACATTCGCTGTTTTTTGAAATGAGCGCGTATCTAAAATACATTCGTGAGCAACGAAGTTATTTTGGCCTTTGTAGAGGGTTTGATAATAAGGTTCTAATTTTTTGGAAAGATAGTTTGCACTCAGGATTGCAACTTGTGTTGCTTTTTTTAGACCTTCGGCGCCCATCATTTTTATATACATCCACGTGATAGGCAAAATCAAAGCCGACCCCCATGGCGCGGCTGAAATAGCAGAAAGCGCATGTTGCCCACCGGCTTCGTTAACAAGCGGGTTTCCGGGAAGGTAGGGTGCGAGGTGTTCACCAACCCCAATGGGGCCAACGCCGGGCCCTCCGCCACCATGAGGAATACAGAATGTTTTGTGTAAGTTCATATGCATAACATCGGCACCAAAAGACCCAGGATAAGCAATACCGAGCATTGCGTTCAGGTTCGCGCCATCCATATAAACTTGGCCACCATATTGATGGATCGTATCACAAATATCACGAATGGCCTCTTCAAAAACACCATGTGTTGAAGGGTAGGTTACCATTAATGCGGCAAGGTTTTGTTTGTATTTTTCGGCTTTTTCATGAAGGTCTTTAACGTCAATATTGCCATTGTCATCACATTTGACGACAACAACTTTCATACCGGCCATAACGGCACTTGCCGGGTTCGTACCATGTGCGGAACTTGGAATAAGACAAATATCACGCGTGGTGTCTCCGCGCGCATTATGATAGGCTTTAATCACTAATAAACCGGAATATTCTCCTTGTGACCCTGCATTGGGCTGAAGAGAAACGGCGGAAAAACCGGTAAGTTTACACAACATTTCTTCAAGCTCATTAATCATTTGCTGGTAACCCTGTGCCTGATCAAGCGGCACAAAGGGGTGGATGTCAGTAAATTCTGGCCATGTGATCGGGGTCATTTCAGAGGCCGCGTTTAACTTCATTGTACAGGAACCCAAAGGGATCATCGAACGGTTCAGTGAAATATCTTTGTGTTCCAATTGGCGTAAATAACGCATCATTTCTGTTTCGGAATGATATTGATGAAAGACAGGATGTTCTAAATATGTAGATTTTCTAAGCAGTACTTTGGGAACGGTGTCTTCCAGATTTTGATCAATAAGATCAATCGAAAGATTATGTTTTTCATGAAGAGCAAAAATATCCCAAAGTTTTTCAATTTCATCCCGGTTGGTTTTTTGATCTAAAGACAGGCCGAGTGTTTGGTCGTCAATTTTTCTGAAATTAAAATCGGCTTGTTTTGCGATCTTGAGGATATCTTGTGTTTTTTCGTTTGTTTCAATCACAAGTGTATCAAAAAAATGTTGATGTCGTGTTGTAAAACCAAGTTGGGTTAAACCCGCGGATAAAATGGCGGCAAAACGGTGCGCGCGGGCGGCAATATTTTTTAAACCTTCAGGGCCGTGCCATGCCGCATACAATCCGGCGATATTGGCGAGCAAAACTTGCGCGGTACAAATATTACTGGTCGCTTTGTCACGGCGGATATGTTGCTCTCGCGTTTGTAGGGCTAACCGTAATGCCGTTTTACCATCTTGATCAACAGATACACCAACAATTCGGCCGGGAACGGAACGTTTGTAAGCATCACGCGTCGCAAAAAAGGCGGCATGTGGTCCGCCGTAACCCATGGGAACACCAAAACGTTGGGCGCTTCCGATCACAATATCGGCACCAAATTCACCGGGGGCTTTAAGAAGAGCCAATGCAAGTAAATCTGTTGCCACTGCCACAAGTGTATTTTGGTCGTGAGCTTGCTGGACAAGTTTTTCTAAATCTTCAATACGTCCATATGTGTTCGGATATTGAAGAAGTAAACCAAAGGCATCACCTTGAGGGAGGCCATTTTCAGGAGAAAAAGTAATAAGTTCAATATTCAACGGGGCGGCGCGCGTTTCAAGTACCGCACGTGTTTGTGGATGACAGTCATCGGCAACTAGGAAACGTACGCTTTTGTTTTTGCGATTAACCCGCATCGCCATCGTCATGGCTTCGGCCGCGGCTGTGGCCTCATCAAGCATCGAGGCATTGGCAATTTCCATCGCGGTTAAATCAATCACCATTTGTTGGAAGTTAAGCAGAGCTTCGAGGCGGCCTTGACTAATTTCAGGCTGATACGGTGTATAAGCTGTATACCAGCCCGGATTTTCAAGGACATTACGCAAGATCACAGAAGGCGTAATCGTGTCGTAATATCCCAATCCGATTAATGAACGGTAATTTTTATTTTTTTGAGCAATGGTTCTGAGCAGGTTTAAAGCTTCGTTTTCTGTGTGACCTTTATCCAAATCAGGAAGCGTATCGTTTTTAATAGATTGAGGCACAATTTGATCGGTCAGCGCATCAAGAGAGGCAACACCCAAAAAACCTAACATCGATTGAATATCATCATCTGATGGGCCAATGTGGCGTGTTGCAAAATTATTATGATGTTCAAGATCGTATAATTTGGTCACGGTATGAAGCTTTCTGATTTTAGGTTAGGTCATTTAAAAATTCGGTATAGTCATTTTCGCTTTTGAGGTCATCAAGCTCAGACGTGTCGGAGAGCGTAATTTTATAAATCCAGCCATTGCCCATCGGATCTTGGTTGATTAGGTCCGGCGTATCGGTAAGGGCTTCGTTAATTTCGCTGACGGTTCCTGAAACGGGGGTGTAAATTTCACTGGCGACTTTGACAGATTCAACAACACCTGTTTCATCTTTTTGTTCGAATTCCGCACCAACATCTGGGAGCTCAACATAAACCACATCACCAAGTTGACTTTGTGCATATTCGGACAGTCCAACAGTACCAATATCACCTTCAACAATAATATATTCATGTTCTTCAGTGTAATAAATGTCGCTCATAATCGGTTGTTCCTCTTAACGTTTATAGTTTGGTTGAATAAAGGGTAAGTCACTGACGGTACATTCAATACGTCGGTTGCGAACTTTTGCGAAAACTTTTGTGCCAGTTGTTTCAAAACCTGTTTTGACGTAGGCCATTGCAATTGGTTTTTCAACTGTAGGGCCAAAGGTACCACTTGTAACTACGCCAATAACAATGTCATTTTCATCAACAATTTCAACACCTTCACGAACGGGTGCCCGACCATCAGGTTGTAGACCAACACGTTTTTTAGAAACACCATTTTTAAGTTGGTCTAAAATCAGATCTGCTCCCGGGAAGTTTGCTTCTTCACGGCGTCTTTTTTGAATAACCCAATGCAGATTTGCTTCAATGGGGGTGGTGTTCTGATTAATGTCATGACCATAGAGGCACAGTCCAGCTTCTAAGCGCAAGGAATCGCGTGCACCGAGACCAATTGCTTTAACTTCATCATAAGATAAAAGGGCTTCTGCAATTTCAATGGCTTTATCGGCTGGAATAGAAATTTCGACACCGTCCTCACCGGTGTAACCGGAACGGCTGATATAACAGGGGCTTCCAAGGAGCGTTAATTCTTGCATGGTCATAAAAGTCATGTCGTTTACCGCGTTATTTAATCGGCAGATGACGTCAACGGCTTTTGGGCCTTGAAGAGCAATTAAGGCGTGATCCTTTAATAAGGTAAGCTTAACTTTGTTTTTAAGTTTGTTTTGTAAAAGATCAAAATCTTGTGTTTTGCAAGCTGCGTTAACAACAATATACAAAGTGTTTTCATCGATCCGTGTCACCATTAAATCATCAAGAATAGTGCCTTGCTCATTAAGTAAAACGGTATAACGCATTTTTCCGGGTTTGAGGGGGGTTAGAGAGCTGGGGACAAGAGTTTCTAAGTGACGTGCGGGATCATCATTTGGGCAGGAAAGTAAAGCTTGCCCCATATGTGAAACATCGAATAAGCCCGACTGAGATCGTGTATGTAAATGTTCTTTAAGCACCCCGAAACCGTCATATTGCACCGGCATATCGAAACCGGCAAAAGCAACCATTTTCGCACCAAGTTTTGTGTGCAAACGCCAGAGTGGTGTGTGCTGTCGTTTTGCGCTGTCAGCCTGAGATGTTGCTGTGTTTGCCATCGATTGAGAATCCCTCGTATTTTTGAAGTATATTTAAAATAAACATCTAAAAGGCAAAGTCAATTCTTCTCACCGGAGGAAAAGAAAAAACACAATTGTAATTATACATAATATATTGACATATGGCGCGTATTTTGTTATCTAAGTCTAGATATTTTGAACAAAATAAAAGTTGGAGATCGTAAGGTGCCAGAAGAATATGCTTATTATAAATTAAAAGGCCGTTCTGCGGTTATGGTTGATATGCTTGAGGATTTAAGAAAGGCTCGTAAACAGGCAACGCAGGACTTGCTTGAAGAGTATGATGCAAAAGATGCCATCTTAAATTACGGAGGTTTTAAAAAGGGCTTTTGGATTATGTTTTATTTTGGGCAAGAAGGAAGGCACGATTTTACAGAGGCGCATTTGAAGGGAATTTTACCGGCAGGGTGGAAGCGGTCAAATGATGCCGCTCATGGACAAATTTTTGCGGCCCCGGCAAAGGACAGTGATGATTACCGTAAAATATTACGCAAATTGAGTTTTCTAAAACACCTTCATGATGTTGACACCATTGAGAAAATTTTTGGCTGTGAACAAGCGCCAATGAAAGAAACGCCTGCGGGGAAATATAGCGGGGCGTTCGTTCGGGAACGTCTTGTATTGGACGAAAAAAAACCCAAAGAAGGGAAGTTAAGATGTCCAAATACGCATGTATTTGGCTCAAACGGAAACGGCAAGATTGCAAACCCGATTTCACATTTAAAAATAAATGGGACATGGTATTTAAGAATGCCATGTAATACCAAAGGGCAGCCCCATTTTGAACCCAAGGATGCAGACAAAATTTCTCTCTTGGAAATGCTCAACATCGATAAAATAGAGCACCAGAGGCCACAACAGGTATGTCAGACGCCGCATAACCCAATGAAGCCTTAAAAAAATAGAAGAGCAGGAAATGAGGGCTGTGCAGGTTGCTTTTATCATGGGTATTCTTATTTTTATGATCAGCTCTAGCCAAGGGTGATTTTTCTTTTATACTAAAGAAATGAAAATTGAACAAAATACAGCACTGCCATGGCGTGCAATGAATTCATCACTTGGCTTTATTGTCTTGTTTTTATTTGTATATTTTTTGAGTGTCGCCAAAGATTTACTGTTGCCTCTCGTTATAGCGATTGTGCTCTGGTATTTGATTAATGCTCTGGCAAAGCGTTATGCACGGATAAAAATAAGCCACTTTGGGTTGCCTTCTTTTGTGTGTTATATATTGGCAATTATGACGTTAGGTACAGGCATATGGGGTGTCTCGGAGCTGATTAGCCGTAATATGGCCGAAGTTGTGCAAGCCGCACCAGCCTATCAACAAAATTTAGAAGAAATTACGCAGAAATTGCTGGCGACGTTAAAGCTAAATGGCGAAGCTGAAATTGCCACGTTAAACGACTATGTTAATGTTGGTAGCATTATTTCGGCGATTGCAAAATCTTTCACCGGTATTGCAGGGAAAACGATTATTGTTTTTGTTTATGTCTCCTTTCTGTTGCTTGAACAACGCACATTTAATCAAAAAATTAGTGCCATGATTTCAGATGAAAAACGTGAAATTAAAATCCGAAGCATTCTTAAAAGCATCGAAAGTAAAATTCAGCTTTATATTTGGGTCAAAACCTTGATGAGTGCCTTAACCGGTGGTTTAAGCTTTATTGTGATGCGCTGGGTTGGGGTTGATTTTGCAGAGTTTTGGGCTTTGATTATTTTCTTTTTAAACTTCATTCCAACGATTGGTTCTTTATTGGGCATTATTTTTCCTGCGCTGTTAACCTTAATTCAATTTGATACCTATTACCCTTTTGTTGTTGTTTCTATGGGGTTAAGCGCAGTTCAGATGGGGGTCGGTAATTTTTTAGACCCGCGAATGATGGGGGAAACGTTAAACTTAAGTCCACTGGTTATTTTGCTCTCTCTGGCCGTTTGGGGAACAATTTGGGGAATTCCGGGGATGTTTTTATCGATCCCGATTATGGTGATTGTGACGATCATGCTGGCACAATTTGATACCACGCGTCCGATTGCAGTTTTACTCTCTAAGGATGGTAAGATTTCATCTTAAAAAGTATAACTAACCTGCTGAAAATAAAAATAATTATATATTGTATGGGGCAGAGTAGTCTTTTTTAAACCTATAGTACATATGCAGGTATGTAAAACATACTTTCAATCTTATGTTAATGTTTTTCCACGATAATTGGGTATGTGAGAAGAATCGCTTTCTATCAAGAAAGACGAAAGGCAAAAATGAATATTAATGACAGTACATTTGAGGTATTTGCAACAGATCAAGAATTTGTTGAAAACCGGATTGAGGAAATTGAATCTCAATTACAACTGTCAATGGCTATTGCAATGGATCAAACGTACACGATTGAAAGAATTTTGGGAACGGGTGTTGCACCGACTTTTGATCATCTGAAACTAGCCTGTAATAATGTTGATTTTCGTTTAGCACGGATGTTAATCGCAGGTGGGGCACGACCTTCTCTGCGTGATATTCACACGATTATTGACGACCTTGATCTTGGCTTAATTTACTTCATGATAAAATCAGGAATTCCTGCAGAGGTATTTTTAGCAGATGAGGCTGTCTCTCCTCTTGGGCATACCGCTTGGAGTATTGCAGAGGAGCTGAATGATCAAAAAACCTTAAAAGTATTACGGGCCGCAATGGATAAAAGCAGCCCGCAAACACGTTCAGAAGTTTATTTCTAAACTATTTTTAGTGTTAACACGTTATTTTATGCGTTATTTAGGCCCTTTATTTGGGGCTTTTTTATTAAGAGCAGAAGGCTGTGGGTTGTCATTTGCAACATTCGAGTTTTTAGCAGAGCTGTTAAAGGCTTTTTTGGCTTCCTCTTCACGGAGTGCTTTTTTATCGGGCTTACCAATCATTGTACGTGGCAAGTCTTTGCGAAACTCAACAAGGCGCGGCCGTTCGTATCCAGCGAGCTTTTCCTTTAAAAAGGCTTTAAGTTCATCTTGAGTAAGGCTTTTGCCCTCTTTTAAAACGATATAGGCTTTAACGCTCTCGCCTTGGCGGTCATCTTTAACGCCATCAACGATGACTTCTTCGATGGCATCATGTTCCCGAATAGCTTTTTCAACTTTGCTTGGGTAAACATTAAAGCCTCCTGTGATAATCATATCTTTGAGACGGTCAACGATTGTCACGTAACCTTGGTCATCCATAATACCAATATCACCAGTACGGAAATAACCATCCTTTGTTGTGCTTTCTTTTGTTGCATCAGGACGTTTCCAATAGCCTTTCATAACTTGAGGGCCCTGAATACAAATCTCACCTTTAAAACCAATTTTGGCTTCTTTGTCCGGAAACTCTAAATCCATTAATTTAATTTTGGTTTGAGGCATGGGCAGACCAATTGTACCTGTTTTTTGACGGGTCGCATCAACAGGATTTGCCGTTGCAATCGGGGAAGTTTCAGAAAGGCCATAGCCTTCAAACAAAGTACACCCAGAAAGTTTTTCGAAGTCAGCTTTAATATCTTTAGAAAGCGCCGCACCACCAGAAATACATGCCTTTAATGAGGAGAGGTCATATTTTTTGATGTCTTTGAAGGTGTTTAAATCTTGGTACATTGTTGGAACACCTGCAAAAATGGTTGGTTTTTCCTTTTTAACAGCTTCTAAAATCTTATCTGTTTCAGGGCGCGGTAAAATGACCATTTCTGTACCTGTTTGTAGGCTCATATTCATTTCAACGGTCATTGCAAAAACATGGAAAAAAGGAAGTACAGCAAGGAATTTTTCTTTTCCAGGTTCCATATTTGTGAACCACATCTCAGCTTGCTGAGTGTTTGCTGTCAGGTTTTTATGGGTCAACATCGCGGCTTTAGGAATGCCTGTTGTTCCGCCCGTAAATTGGAAAACCGCAACATCATTTTCAGGGTCAACTTCTACCTTTGTCGGCTTACCATTATCTTCAAGAAGGTTTTTATAAGAAAGAGTATTGGGATCATTTTTAGTTTTAAGTTGGCCTGTTTTGCCAAGTAAACCCGCAAGTTTAAAGAGCATTTTTTTACCAAAAGGAAGTTCTGTTGCCATGTCGCAAGAGATAATTTTTTTGAGTTTATTATCTTTGTTCACAAGATTTGAAATTTTAGGATACATGGTATTTAGGTCAAGCGTGAAAACCATTTCAGTTTCACTGTCCTTGATCAATTCTTCCATTTGGTCTTCAGGGTAGAGAGGGTTTAAATTAACAACTGTTGCGCCTGTTTTCAAAATGGCATAATAGGCAACAATATAAAAAGGTGAATTAGGTAAGGCTAAGCCAATTTTAGAGCCTTTTTTAACCCCTTGGTCTTGAAGGTTTTTGGCCATACGGTCAACCATATTTGAAACTTCTTTGAAGCTATATTTGGTGCCTAAAAAATTGATAAAAGTATTATGAGCATATTTTTTTACAGACGAATCAAAAACATCATTCATTGATTTGGTATCTAATTTGGCGTGCCAATCGACATCAACAGGATAATTTGTAAGCCAGGGGTGGTTTTTTTTAGGTTTTGATGACATGTTTATTTACCTTTTAATATAATTTTATAATACTTTTGTATGCTGTAGATGCATATTTTATATGTATTTAATGATTATTTATCTCCGCGTTTGTATCATTATGTATATAGCTTGTAAAGGCTTTGGTAAAAAAAACAACAATTTCTTGTCAGAATGTTAGCTAAACTTTAAGCTATGAGGGGGATAATAATCACAAGGTTTATAAAGACTCATTGTGTAATTAATAATAAAAATAAAAAAAGAAAGACCACCCAATGTCCGAATTAGATTTAGCACAATATAAAGCGTTAATTATCGAAGATAATGACTTTGTGCGCTATATGGTTAAAAAACATATGGTTAGTTTTGGTTTTGATAATGTTTTTGAGGCCGTTGATGGGTTTGAGGGCATTAATAAGCTCGCAACGCATGAGCCTGATATTATTGTTTGTGATATTAATATGGCGCCCGTTGATGGGTTCGACTTTTTAAAACATGTTCGACGTTTGGATAGCGCGTTACGTAATTTACCGGTTATCTTTTTAACAAGTTCGGCCGACGAGGTTTTTGTTAAACGAGCCTTAGCACTTGATGTTGATGCATATTTGTTAAAACCTGTTATGCCAAAACAATTACGCCATAAAATTGAAACCTTGTTAAAGGTGCGTATGACGGCGTAATTTTAGAATTAAATTTTTATAAAAAGGCCTCCGTTTTAGCGGAGCTTTTTATTTTTTAGGACCTTTAGGCTGATTTTTTTGACGTTTTTCTTTTGATTTGGTCGCCTCGGTATCGGGTACGGCTGGGCTGATCCAGTCCGTAATACGAGAGCCCGTTGTCGGTTGTTTGGCTTCTTCTGCCTCAACTTTTGCTTTGCGCTCTAAATACGATTTCTGAGCTTGAGAAAAGCTTTTAGAAACGCTTTCTGTTGCGGAGCTTAAAGACTTTTTTGTTTTGTCCGCAATTTCATTTGTTTTTTTATCTACGGTGTCTGCAATCGGGCTTGCTTTGTCAGCGATATCGATGAGTTTTTCACGCGCTTTTGTTGAAAGATCTTGCCCTTTTTTAACGGTATCAATTAATTTTTTCCCGGCATCCATAGCTGTTTTAGTATTTTTGATCATACGGTCTCTTTGGATTTCCGGGCTTTTGTCATCATTGAGGGACTGTTGTGTTTTATTTTTTAGTTTTTCAATCCATTTTTTTAAGCTCATAAGTGCCTCCGCATATCTAAAAAGAATCTTTATATTTGAAATTTGTAAAATATATTTAGCATAAAAGAAAAAGACAAATCAAGTTTTTATGGGAAAACGCCGGCAATCTAAAATTTAAAGAGGATGTTGGTGTAAAAAGCGCGGCCACCAGAACCGGGAAGAGAATTGATGCTACCGGAGAGTTCTGGAACATAAAATTTCTCGTCTAATAAATTTTCACCGTATAAAGACCACGTGATTTGGGGGCTTGTTTTTAAATTAAGAGCTTGATTGAGATCGACATTAATGTTGCCGGTAAGATAACTATATCCATCCACTTTAGGGTTAACAATGTTTGCGCCAGTATTTTTAATGACTTCACTAAAATATTGGTTAAAAAGACTAACGGTTAAGCCATTTTCAGGCCTGTAAGATACACCTGTTTTAAGCATGTAATGGGGAGTAAGAGTGATGTCATTATCACCCGTTTTAGGGTTTTGTCCCCATTGGTAACTGGATGAACCTTTAAATTCCCAATGTTGAAAAGGATACCAGTTGGCCTCAACTTCGATACCATCATATTCAAGCCGCTCACCATTAGAAAGTGTAAATGGAAAGGGCGAGGCAAGGTCAGGGTTGGGGCCAAATTCAATAAAATCATTCACGATGCTTCGATAATATGTCAGCGCACCATATAAGGTCGGGGTATTATAAATAACTTGCGCATCAATAGTGGCAATTTTTTCGGATTTTAAATCGGGATTTCCGATGGCACCGGGAATTTGAAGCTGTAATTCGGACGCGTTGGGGGCTCGAAAAGCTTCCCCATAGTTGATTTTTGAGGTGAATTTATCACTGATTTTATAAACAAGTCCCAAGCGTGGTGAAAAGTCATAATTTAGATCTTCAACTTTATTGATTTGAAGCCCTCCAAGGAGGCTTACCTTTTCATGCGCTTGATAGCGGAGCTGATAATAAGAACCGTTGGTGTATTTTTTAAACTCTCCACCACCTGCTTTTAAAGAACCACGACGGTTTTCATAAGTAAAACCCGTTAGAAAATGGGTGCTTTCGGTAAGATTTTTTGCCAGAGACACTTCATAAAGCATGTCGTTAAAGCGGTTTAAATCGATTAGAGAACCATCTGATTCAGCCGCAAAATTGGCAAAGCCGTTGTAGGTTACGTTTAAGTTTGCTTTCCAACCGTTATCAAATTGGTGAGCATAACCAACATCTAAAAAGTCTCGGCGTTGTTTATGCGTGCCACCAGGCCAGAGCGGAACGAGCCCCATGATCCGAAGGTTTGTATAGGCTGAAAAACCATTTAAGGTGAGGTTTTTATATTGTGTTGAAAGCGTTGCGCCGTAATAATTTTGGCGCAGGTTTTCTGAGCTTTGTGTATTGGTTAAATCGCGTGCTGAAAATTCCCAACCATCGCGGTCATGAAGTTTGAGGCCAGCGGTCATTGAAAAATCTTCATTATATTGTTTTCGAAAGCTTGCTTGGCTGTATTTACTGTTAAAGGATCCGTATCCCGCACTGATAGATGTTTCAGCCTCGGGCATGGCTTTTTTTGTGATAATATTCAGCGCACCAGAAAAAGCATTTGTGCCGTATAAAACGGAACCAGGGCCCCTAATAACCTCAATTTTCTCAATGCTTTCAATCGGAAAGGTACGGTAAAAAATTTGTGTCCATCCGCCGCTTTGGCTTTCTCGAACGGGACGACCATTAAGAAGGATAAGAGTGTGTGTGTCATTACCAGAGGGAACTTGCCCTCTCATATTAAGGCCGTTATCAGATAAGCTAAGCGCGATGCCTCTGTTAATGGTAACACCGGGAAGTTGGCTTAAAATATCAAAGAGGTTTTTACCCCCATATCTGTAAATATCATCTGCCGTAATGACGTTAACAACACTATGTGCGGAAAGAAGGCTTTCAGAGGTTTTTGAAGAAATGGTAATATCTTGTTCAAGAAGACGTTCAATCGGTTGGGTTAAAAGTCTTTGAATAGAAGCCTCATCCAGATCAGAAATAGAGAGTATATTACCCGCGTGGCTTAACGTCGGGGTAAGAAAAAAAGCACTTATTAAAATGGGCAAGCTATAAATCTTGTTCATATAAAAATCACAATTTAAAAACATAAATTAATGTCTGAAAATATACAGGGCTTTAGGGGTAATAGAAAGGGGCTTTCTTGTCCGTTTGATCAATGGTGATTAAAATTCAAATTTCAGGCGACTGTAAAAAGCACGGCTGCTATATCCAGGCATTGATGAGTTTGCGGTGCTGGTCAGGCCTAAAATATAAATATCCTCATCAAGTAGGTTATCAATATAGAGGCTCCAAGTCATTTGAGGTGTGTTGCGACCCAGCTTGGCAAATTTATTAACATCCATCGATAGGTTCGCTGTGATGATATTGTAATTTCCGGCTCTTGGGTTTGAAATGGGTGGGCTTGTTGAAAAAGGAACACTTTTGATTGTATCCCCATAATATTGGTCAAAAGCACTAAGTGTTAAGCCGTTGTCGGCATGGTATGAGAAGCCGGCTTTTAGCATAAAGTGAGGGGTAAGGGTGACGTCTCGATCTCCCGTTTTTTTATCTTTACCCCATTGGTAACTGCTCGATCCTTTGAATTCCCAATTGGGGTAAGGGCGCCATTCACCCTCAAGCTCAATGCCGTCATAGGTTAAGGCCGTTCCGTTTAGAAAAGTGAACGGAAAAGGAGAGGCGACATCGGGATTTGCGCCAACGAAAATAACATTTTTCACATCGCTGTGATAATAAGTGGCAGCCGCAAACAAGCTGTTTGTTTTATAAAAAAGCTGGCCATCAAATGTTTTTATTTTTTCAGGTTCTAAATCAGGATTGCCAATAACGCCAGGAATTTGAAGGTTTGTTTCTGATGCTGACGCGCTTCGGAAGGCTTCGCCATAATGTAGCTTTGCCCCAACGTTGGAAGTGAATTGATAAACAGCACCGATCCGAGGTGAAAAATCGTAATCTAGGTCTTCTACTTTGTTAATCTGCAATCCGTAAACAAGGTTTAATTTGTCAGAGGGGCTATGGTCAAATTGAAAATAGGTTCCTGTTGTATACCTTCGGTATTCTCCGCCACCTGCTTTGAGAGAACCTTTATTGTCAGCGTAGTTAATACCGGCTAAAAAATTTAAATTTTCTGTGAGATGCCCTGATAAGGCCGTTTCGTACAACATGTCATTAAAATTATTATTATCAGCAACAGTGTTTGAGCCATCAAGTGCATAATTCCTTAAGCCATTATAGGTGATATTGGCTTCAACTTTCCAACGATCATTTAGAGGATGTTGGTACCCGAGATCAATAAAGTTACGTTGTTGTTTGTGTGATCCAAAGGGCGCAACAGGGAAAACGCCAAAAGTATCAATTTTTGTTTTTGATAAAACGGTATTAAGGCGCCAATTTTTATAATTTAAATTTGCGATGGCCCCATATTGGTCGTAACCAAGGTTGTCCTTATAAAAAGTTGATGTCGCATCATTGACGGCAAAATCCCAACCATCACTTTTTTCAAGTTTTAATCCTGTGGAAATTTCAAGGTCTTTATAATTTTGGCGATAGGACATTTGAGTGTTGCGGGTGTTAAACGAACCATAACCCACAGAAACAATTTTTTCAGCTTTATCCCCGGCAGGTTTGGTCACAATATTGATCACACTTGAAAAGGCATTTGTGCCATAAAGCACAGATCCTGGGCCACGGATGACTTCAATATGATGAATGGTTTCTAAGGGGATATTATTGTAAAAAGCTTGTGTCCAGCTACCAAATTGGCTTTCGCGTGCCGGACGACCATTAATTAAAATAAGGTTATGTGCATCGGTAGCTTTAAGGGTTTGGCCTCTGAAATTAAGGCCAAAGTTAGATAAAAATAACGGAACACCCTTAATAATGGCAACATTTGGCAGTCGGCTCAGGACATCAAATAAATTATTTCCGCCATAACGTTTAATTTCATCGGCGGAAATTATATTGACAATACCTTGTGCTTTAAAGGTTTTTTCTGGTCGACGAGAGGAGATAGAAATTTCTTGATTAAAAAGGGCTTCAAATGGCTGGTCGAGTAGTTCTTTTACCCGTGAAAAATCCTCCGAAAAGGCAAGAGATGGCTGACAGGTAAAGGCTGTTATACAGGCGGCCTGTAAAAGAGTTTTAGCCTTGAAATGAAGACGCTTCATAATAAATAACCATTATTTACAATTGTATGATTAAATTTGTAGTCTATCTAAAAGAAAATGGAAAGAGATTAAGTGTCTTTTTAGCTGTTTTTTTTACATTACGATATATTAAGATAATAAATGATTATCGAAGGCGATTTATGTGTTAGCGTGGCGTCAGGATAGTTATGGTAGCATGTGAAATAATACAATGTAAGGTATGGAAATGTCAGATAAACGTGTTTTAACAGGGGTTAAACCAACCGGCCAACTTCATCTTGGGAATTATGTTGGCGCGATTAAGCCTGCGCTTGAAATGGCGCGTGAAAATCAAAATACATTTATTTTTATTGCGGATTATCATGCCTTAAATTTTATGCGTGACCCTGTACTAATGAAACAATATTCTTATGAAATTGCCGCGGCTTATTTAGCGCTTGGACTCGATCCGTCAAAAACAGCGATTTACCGTCAATCAGATATACCTGAAATCTTTGAACTTTCAACGATGTTAACAAATGTTGCGCCGAAAGGTTTGTTGAACCGGGCGCACGCTTATAAAGCTTCCGTTGATAAAAATAGAGAGGCCGGTAAAGAAGGTGCAGAGCTAGATGAAGGTGTTAATATGGGGCTTTTTTGTTACCCGATTTTAATGGCGGCAGATATTTTAATTGCGCAATCTGAACTTATTCCCGTTGGCAAAGATCAAGTCCAACACGTTGAAATGACACGAGATATGGCAGGATCATTTAACCACCTTTTTGGGGAGACATTTACGTTGCCTGATTTTGAAATTCAGGGTGAAACAGGATTAATCCCGGGGCTTGACGGTCGTAAAATGAGCAAGAGCTATCACAATACAATTCCTTTGTTTGAGACGTCTAAAAAACGCCGTAAGTTAATCATGAAGATAGTAACGGATTCTAAACTCCCGGAAGACCCAAAAGATCCGGATGAAAGTACAGTTTATAAACTTTTTTGTCATTTTGGAACGACAGATGAAATTACCCAATTACGTCAGGATTTTAAAGCTGGTGGTTTAGGGTATGGAGAGGCCAAACAACGCTTGTTTGATGTTGTCGATCGTGAGCTTGCGACGCCAACGGAACGCTACACTGAATTGTTAGAAGATAAAAAACAGATTGATGAAATTTTAGAGCGTGGCGCAGAGCGTTTGCGTCCAATTGCAAAAGAAACAATTAATAATATGCGCTTAGCAATTGGTTTTAAAGCATACAATTAACAGGGTGATGTTTAAAAAACTATACAGGAGTATGCCAAGGTTTTATAAAGGTTATTGTGTTACTCTTATAAGATAGGATAACAACAATAAAAAATAATAATAAAAATCCTTAAGTAGAGATATCTCTAAATTTTTCATACTTCTCTAAAAGACAAAAATAGGGCGCGATATCATTTTTTTTGAGAGAAATGGTGCCGTAATTTTATATTCATAATTATAAGGGGGAGCCGTTATGATTTTGGATGTGATTTATAATATTAAATTCTCAAATAAAGTTTATATAAGAAACAAAATTTAGATAAGAATAAAAAAATGAAGTGCGCATTAGGCCTTGTTGGTTTAAAAGCTGCACCGAACGCGATAAAGCGAAAAAATATACTATTTATATATGATTTATTTTTAAATCAAAGCAGGGCCAATCCGTCATAATTTTGATAACGGTAAAGGCTTTTAAGATGTATTATTTAACAAATATTTTAATGTGTTTTGTGGTGACTTTCGGTATTATTTTATCCACTCCCAAAACCGTAATAGCAGAAAGTACAACGCTACAAGCAACCGCAGTTTTTCGGAAGGCTTTTGCATTGCCGGATTTAAATAAAAGCTTTTATGACCCGCAAGAATTTAATCTGGCGACCCAAGAATTAAAAGAAACTCAGGGCATTAATACCGTGTGCAAAGAGCGTGTCTGTATTTTGATTATTGAATAAAAAAACACAAATTATCAGTTATTTGTCAGGCCTTTGCATTTTTGCGAAGTTTTTTTTGATTAAAAATCAGAAAATTTGCCCTAAAAGATGCAAAAAATCTTGATTATTCAACAGGAATCCTTCATTTTTTCTATAGTAAAATATTTTATATAGGATAAATGAAGATGACTGTTGATTACGGGAAAACCATTCAATTACCAAAAACTGATTTTCCACGGCGTGCGGGGCTTGCAAAAAAAGAACCTGTATTGCTTGAACGCTGGCAAAAAATGGATGTTTACGCCAAACAGCGTGAAGCAAGTAACGGCAAAGAAAAATTTATCCTGCATATGGGACCTCCTTTTGCTAATGGTCATACACATATGGGGCATGCCTTATCAACTGTGCTCAAGGATGTTGTGACACGCTCTTATCAAATGTTAGGTTATGATGCACCATTAGTTCCCGGTTTTGATTGCCATGGCTTGCCGATTGAATGGAAAATAGAAGAAAAATACCGTAAAAAAGGTCAGAAAAAAGAAGACGTAGACGCCGGGCAATTCAGAACAGAATGCCGGGATTTTGCAAGCCATTGGGTTGGTGTACAATCGGATGAATTTCAAAGAATGGGAATTTGTGGCGATTGGAAAAACCCGTACCTGACGATGCGAACACGCTCAGAAGCTTTGATCGCTAAGGAAATCCACAAATTTTTATTAAATGGTGGGTTGTACCGTGGCAGTAAGCCTGTAATGTGGTCGATCCCTGAGCAAACGGCTCTGGCAGAAGCTGAAGTTGAGTATCAAGATCATACATCAGATACGGTTTGGGTTAAATTTCCGATTAAATCTGGAGACGATGCGTTTAAAGATGGCTATGTTGTGATTTGGACAACAACACCTTGGACGCTTCCGGGAAACAGAGCGGTTGCTTACGGCTCTGAGATTTTATACCGTGAAATTGAAGTCATCGCTGTTGACGAAGATAGCCTTGCCAAAGTTGGTGATAAGCTTTTTATCTGTTCTGATCTGTGTGATGATTTTATTCAATCAACTAAAATTTCAGAGTTTAATCTGATTTGGGAAGGTGAAGGTTCTGCTTTTGATGGCATGATTTGCCATCATCCTTTGTTTGAAAACGGATATGATTTTGACGTGCCAATGTTGCCTGGTGAACATGTAACAACAGAAACAGGAACAGGCTTTGTTCATACCGCGCCCGGCCATGGTGAAGATGATTACAAGCTCGGCTTGAAATTTAATTTACCCGTTCCTTTTACAGTCGAAGCAGACGGACGTTATACCGATCAAGCACCAATGTTTGAAGGGGTGCAAGTTTATACCGATGAAGGTAAAAAAGGCCCAGCGAATAAAATGGTAATGAACGCAATCGACGAGGTGGGGTGTCTGGTTGCTAAAGGCCAAATTCGCCATAGTTATCCGCATTCTTGGCGTTCGAAAGCTCCAGTGATTTTTAGAAATACACCACAATGGTTTATTTCAATTGATCATAATGATCTACGCCAAAAAGCTTTGAATGAAATTAAAGGTGTACGCTGGGTTCCGGAAAAAGGCGAAAATAGAATTTCTGCCATGGTGGAAGGGCGAGGCGATTGGTGCGTAAGTCGTCAACGGAGTTGGGGTGTTCCAATTGCAATTTTTGTTGATAAAAAAACCGGTGAAGCTTTAAAAGATGAAGCCGTTCTTAACCGTATTATTGAAATATTTATGGAAGAAGGGTCGGATGCTTGGTTCACGCGCCCTGCCGAAGATTTTTTAGGTTCCCAATATAACGCCCTAGATTATGAACAAATTGTCGATATTATTGATGTTTGGTTTGAATCAGGCTCTACGCATGGTTTTGTTCTTGAGGAACGGGACGAATTACAGTGGCCCGCAGATTTATACCTTGAAGGATCAGATCAACACCGAGGCTGGTTTCAATCCTCGTTATTGGTTGCGACTGGAACGCGTGGCTCAGCACCCTATAAAAGTGTTTTAACCCATGGTTTTATTCTGGATGAAAAAGGCTATAAAATGTCTAAATCCAGTGGTAACGGCATGTCTCCTGGTGAACTCATGGCAGAGTATGGCGCGGATATTGTTCGCTTGTGGGTGATCGGCTCGGATTACACTGAGGATATCAAAATTGGTAAAAATGTTTTACGCGGTCATACGGATATTTATCGTCGGATCCGCAATACATTTTGTTACTTACTTGGCAATTTAGATGATTTTAATGCAGGAACAGATAAAGTTTCTTATGAACAGCTCTCTGAATTTGATCAATGGACACTTCACCGTATCCATGAAATGGATAAATATGTTCGTGAATGTATTGGTAATTATGACTTTCTGCATATGCTTCATGCTTTGCATACTTTTTGTTCAAAAGATTTATCAGCCTTCTATTTTGATGTGAATAAAGATACTCTTTATTGCAGTGAAAAATCAGGAACGCAACGTCGTGCATCGCAAACGGTTTTAAACGAGCTCTTTAAATATTTGTGTCATTGGTTGTCGTCGATTTTGGTTTACACTTGTGAAGAGGCTTGGTTGTCTTATCATGGTAAAGACTTTGATGACCAAGGTGAAAGTATCCATTTAAGTCAATTTTCGGATGTGCCAGAGCAATGGTTTAAACCTGATTTAGCAGAGCGGTGGCATAAAATTTATGAAACACGGCGTGTTGTTAACGGTGCGATTGAATTAAAACGCGCGGCAAAAGAAATTCGCTCTTCTCTGGAAGCAGCCCCAATTGTCTACATCCAAAGCGCGGAGCTGCGTCAACTTCTTACAGAGATTGTTTTTGAAGATGTGTGTATTACGTCTGCGATTATAGTCTCCGCAGATGCGGCACCTGCTGAGGCATTTACGTTAGAAGATGTTGAGGGGATTGCGGTTGTTGTTGAAAAGGCAAGCGGTGAAAAATGTGAACGCTGTTGGAAATACACAGCCGATATAGGCTTAAATGATGACCATGGGGACGTTTGTGGCCGGTGTGCGTCTGTGGTTAAAGATGTGGACCTTGTGTCTGCGGCTTAGGCCTTTAGTTCTATTACCCTGAAGATTTACAGCCAAATGTATCGGTGGCCTTGGTAATAACTATGCGTTCTTTTTGTTCAAAATGGCCCGTGTCGAATTTTTTACTAAAGTGGCTGTAAATTTCTTGGAAGCTGCGTGCTTTTCTTTTGTTGTAAAAGATAGCAGGGTTGGCTTTGGCAAGTTTAGCAAAAACATCTGCCGCTTTGGCATTAGGGGTGTGTTTCAGGGCATAGCCAAAAATGATGCTATCCTTGATCCCAAAAAAATGTCCAAGATATTTACTTGTTCGATGAGACCCTTTGGGTAAAACGTTCCATTCATCCATAGATTTGCTGTTCAGTTGAGCGAGCTCAGCGGCCATAATTGCGGAGAGGTAAGGGTCTTGCCGTAAAGAGGCAACATGTTTAAACGAAACGGGGTTTTTAAGAATAGGTTTTAGTTTACCGTCTTCATTTTCAAGAAATTCGATTTGATCGGCGTAAAAACCAAGCTGGTATTTGTGTCCAAAGCTATGGATCGCAAAAAGCCAAGTATCATTGGTAAATTGATATAAGCCAAATGCGGAGGAACGTCGGGCTTTAATTTGTGTCCTAAAGCTACTTTCGGAAAAGGCGAGCTCCATTAAATAACTAAAATCTTCACCTGTATGTTGGCTTGCGGCGTAAATCGCCGTGAGAACACCTTGGGGTGTTTTGTATTCTTTGGACATTTTCTGGATCGTATGGGCAACGTTACGGACATTGTCAATTGTTGTTTGATCTAATAAACCGTGTGTCGTTTGGGATTTGATTAGAGGCGCAAAATAAAATTGGAACATCCGCGTGGCTTCGTTGGTTAGACGGCCTTTAACGCCATCGGCACCTGCAGGGCCAAGATTAAAACCTAAAGTCAAAAGATTGTGTTGGTATTCTGTTGTTTGACACTCGGTCAGTTCAGGAACAGGGTTTGTTTTATTAAAAGGATGGATTTTTGCCCGCTTATTAAAACCGGTATAGAGCGCATATTCAAACTCAGGAAAGGGTTTATTTAGGCCTTTTTCTAAATCGTGAATTGTTTTAATCATCTGTGGGGTGGGTTGGTTTAAATCGATGTTTTTTGTGTCTTCTGCCATTAAGGATGTTGGCATTGAGAAGGCAACCGCCATAAAGAGAGGCGTTAATTTGGAGCGTTTTTTTATTTTTTTATTTTTTTTATATGCCAAAAGTGCACCCTGTTTTTTTTATCGTAAAAACATGACCCATAGAATCTTTTCTTGGATGAATGTTCACAGTCATAGCATAAATTATTATTTTAAATCAAGGGTATTTATTGACATAAATACATATATTGTCGTATAAGTAAGCAACATATAATATTACAAATGGGGCGTGTAATGCCGATTGTACCACAATCAACCTCTGAGGATAAAAACTGGCTTGCTGATTTTAAGAGCAAATCTCAGGATATAAATGAATTAAATTTAAGCCTGCGAGAACAAGTTAAAGGCGGTTATATTTGGCGGGCAAATCAAGTTTTAAAAAGGGGCGCTGAAATTAATTTTGCCAATGCATCGCTTTTACAGTGTGCAGCGAACGAGAATGACCAGAAAATGTTTGCTTTTCTTGTGGGGAAAGGCTCCAAAATTCAAGATTTTCAAAAAGATATTGTTCATCGTATGATCGAAAAAAATCAGGCGCAAATGTTGTGTTTTGTTTTTAAAAAAAATTATGCGCAGAAACCAGAAAAATTTGTTATTGAGGCAATGAGAAGGCGCCACTATGAGATGGTTAAGGTCTTAGTGCATCTGGGGGCTGATATTAATTATGATAATGGTGCAATTATCGGCTGGGCCGCCATTCAGGGTGAGCTGAAAATCGTGGAGTGGCTTGCAAAAAATGGAGCAGATATCCAGCGTAATAATGATTATGCGTTAAGAGGCGCCGCAAGTAACCAACGCGTGAACGTCATGGATGTTTTATTACGTTATGGGGCGGATATGCATGTGCAAGGTGATCATTGCCGACGTATGGGCGACAAATACCAATCCGAAGAGATCCATAAAGTGTTGGATTATTGGCAAAAAGCCAATAAATATATGAAACAACCCAAAACATTTTCGATAAATTTGTTAAATGCAAAGTCGTTTTCAGGCTTCCAGAATGAACCACCTCATAAAAATATAGAACATGTTTTTGTGCAAGCAGCACGTGGGGGGCAATTTTCGGCTGTGATTAAGATGGCTTTAAAAGAAAAATCCTTCCTAACCGTTGCCGACCTTACCCGAACAGGAAAATATGGTCAGTCGGTTGTGCGGATTTTAAAAGCCCAAAATAAATTGCATCAAATTTTTATTCCAGAACTTTGGGTAAAACGTCCAGCCGAGTTGAAAAAACTGTGGGAAAGTTATATTCCACATGATTTTAAAAGAAATTTTGATTTTGAAACCTTTTTAATGCAGGTTAATCAAGCTGGGTTTTCAAAAGGCAAAAGTGGTTTACGCCTTAAACGCCGCCCTCAACGCAAAAACAATCAGCCAAAGCTAAGACCTCGATATAAAAGGTAAATCCTAAAATTTTATCTTGGGAGCTTTTTAATGTGTTCGGATATTTCTGTGAAACACTCTTTAAAGGGCGTACTTTTACGCCAAAAAAGACCAATTTCGCGTGTCGGTTTTAACGCCCCTTGGATTGGCAGGTATTTGATCGCATTATTTTGAACATGACTGGCAATTTCGGGTACAAAAGTAACCCCTAAATTGGTTGCAACCATTTGGCGTAATGTTTCGATGCTGGTTGCTCTGAAATGATGAAACTTTTGTGCTCCAGCCCACTGACAGGCTTCCAGAGCCTGACCAGAAAGGCAGTGTCCATCCTCCAAAAGAAGGTAAGTTTCGTGTTTGACATCCTCAAGTGTAACAAATTTTTTGTTAGCTAGACGATGGGATGAATGCACAGCAAAGAGAAAATTTTCAGTAAAAAGCGGGGACATATTAAAAAACTCATTCTCAACCGGCAAAGCGAGAAGTGCCATATCAATGTCACCTTGTTTTAACTGATTAATTAAAACCTCTGTTTTTTCTTCAGTAAGTAATAATTGAAGGTTCGGGTAAGTGTTAAGCAGTTGCGGAATAATTTTTGGAAAAATAAATGGCGCGAGTGTCGGAAAAGCACCTATTGTAAATTCGCCTTGAAACGGATCCTGGTATAAACGGGCAATGGTTCTGATATCAGAGCTGGTTTGTAAAATTTGTTGAGCATGCTCCAAAATACGTTGACCAATTGTGGTGATCTTCACATGTTTTTTATCTCGCTCAAAAAGAATAACACCTAAAAAACCTTCTAATTTTTTAAGCTGCATGCTGAGTGTCGGTTGAGAAACACAACATTCTTCAGCGGCTTTTCCAAAATGTTGATGTTTCGCAACGGCAACAAAATAATGTAAATCGCGTATATTCATTTTTATACTATAATAGATAAAAACTATTGTTCAAATAAAAACAATCGATTTCATTTATTTTTTTGAAAACGCTAAAATAGAATTATAAGCTAACAAAACATCATATATTATAAGGAGAAAAAGATGTTAGGAATTGGTGAAAAGTTTCCGCAATATGCACTTACTGGTGTTGTTTCAAATGATTTAAAAGATGCCTTTCAAGAGATCACAAATCAAAGTTATGAAGGAGAATGGCAAGTTGTTTTCTTTTGGCCTAAAGATTTTACATTTGTTTGTCCCACAGAAATTGCGTCTTTTGGAGGGTTAAACGATGAATTTAAAGACCGTAATGCTCAAGTTTTGGGAGTGAGTGTTGATAGCGAGTTTGTTCATCTTGCATGGAAAAATGATAAAGATGAACTGAAAAACTTACCGTTTCCAATGTTATCAGATATTAAGCGTAGCTTAAGTACAGAGCTTGGAATCTTGGATCGGGAGGCCGGTGTATCGCAGCGTGCTGTTTATATCATCGATCCCGAAGGCGTTATTCGTTTTGTGATGGTGACGGATCTAAATGTTGGACGTAATCCACAAGAAGTTTTGCGCGTATTAGACGCATTACAAACCGATGAGTTATGCCCCTGTAACTGGGAAAAAGGTCAGGATACAATCCAACTTTAAAACGACTGCAATTAAGCATTTTTAGGGCAGGGCTAAAATAAAAAAACGATAGCCTTAAAAAAGGGGTTTTGCATGAAAATTGCATGTAATTAAGCGCAAGCCTGTGCTTTTCCCCATTGTTTTTTTAAGGAATATTCAGATGTCAGTAAAAGAATTTAAAGTACCGGCCGTTGAAACAATTGAAAGTATTCGGGCGCGTTTACCAAGCTTCGCACGAGATATAAGCTTAAATTTATCTGCCGTCATGTTAAAGCACCCAGGAACCGGTTTAAGCCAAAAACAAATATTAGGGGTGGCTTTGACCACTGCGTTTGCTTTGAGATCAAATTTATTAGTTCACGCCATTATTGGTGAAGCACAGGATTTGTTGTTAGAGGTTGATATTGAGGCGGCGAAAATAGCGGCCACCATGGAGACAATGAATTCGGTATATTATCATTTTACGGAACAAATATCCGATGATGAGTTTAAAATAATGCCAACCCGATTACGCGTTAATACATCAAGAAACTCTGGTGTGTTAAAGATAGATTATACTTTGTACGCTTTTGCTGTTCATGTGGCATTAGGGTTAAGTGATGATTATGAAACTGAAGTTTGTGAAATTTTAGGAGCTGGTATTACAAAAATTGGTATACAGCAGGTCGTTAAAATTGTTTCCGTTATTACAGCAACAGATTGCGCATTATCGATTTGAAGACATAAATTACAGAATGTTTGGGTGAGATTGAGGAACGCTGTTATTCGATAGGGAATATATTATAAAAGGGCACTTTCGAGCCCTTTTATTTTGTGTGAGTGTAATATGAGTACGTTATAAAATAACTGAGATGTGTTTATATATATATACCCTTTAAAAAAAAGAGAGGGAGGAGAAGGCTTGGTTACGTGTGGGGGAAATACACGTTTGGCAGGGTCTTTAGGTGTGGGGGGACCAGCCTTCTCCTCCTTGGGTTTGGAGATAAATATATAAATGTTATATGTCTGGCATTTCAACCAGAGAAATTACCTGTGCAGAACCTCCTATATAGTTCTGAGTAGTCATAACGTCCTGAAGTGCTTTACTGCTTGAAGTTGCATTCACAAAATATTTTTCAAGAAAACCATAATCATCAAGTGTAACAACATGGTAATGCTTTAAGTTATTTGGTGTGTCTGCGATCTCTTGCATTTTCATTTAAGCACCCCTTTCCACCAATCGTTGCAGTTTTTGTGCCAGATTTGTTGAAGTGGAAAAATGTAAGGTTTTCTGGGGAAAACTAGAGTATTTTCACCTTTTTATAAAAAAAATAGGTAAGGCAAAAAGAAAGGCTGTGGCATTTTGCAATCTTATGTTAACGCATTTTGCGTTATACTAAGGAAGAGTTTGCTTAAAATATATATAGGAAAAAAAATGTCTCAGACGTTAAAAGTATTAATAGTTGAGGATAGCCCTTCTCTTGCCCGTACTTACGAAGCTTATGTACAGACAGCTAATTATGCAACAATTGTGGCGGAAACGGGAAATGAAGCGATGGTGGCTTTGGCTGAGACGATTCCGGATGCGATTGTTTTAGATTTAAATCTTCCAGATATGCATGGGCTGGATATTTTGCGTTATGTGCGGGAACAAAAAATGCATTCTGCTGTGGTTGTTTTAACGGCGGAGGCTTCGGTTAATGTTGCTGTTGAGGCGATGCGATTAGGCGCGGATGATTTTGTTGCAAAACCGGCAAGCTCTGAACGATTGCTTGTAAGTTTGGCAAATGCAATTGAAAAACAAAGATTAGTTGAAATCGCGGAAACTTATGAAACAATTGCGCGATCAACTTTTTGTGATTTTATTGGGCAGTCCTTAGAAATGCAGGCTGTTTACCGTATTATTGAGAATGCTGCGAGCAGTAAAGCTTCCGTTTTTATCACAGGTGAAAGTGGAACGGGTAAGGAGCTTGCAGCCTGTGCGATCCATCAGCTCAGCCCTCGACATACTCAGGCTTGTGAAATTGTAAATTGTGCGGCTATTCCTCATAACTTATTAGAAAGTGAAATTTTCGGTCATAAAAAGGGCTCATTTACAGGGGCAATTTCAAATAAAGAAGGTGTCGCACACCGTGCTGATAAAGGAACGTTGTTTTTAGATGAACTTGGTGAAATGCCGATGGAGCTTCAATCAAAATTATTACGTTTTATTCAATCGGGCACCTTTACTCCGGTCGGGGGAAGTCAGCTTGAACAAGTGGATGTGCGATTTGTTTCTGCAACGAACCGAAATGCACTCGATGCTGTCCATGATGGTGTTTTACGGGAAGATTTATATTACCGCCTAAATGTTATCCCCATTCATATGCCTCCTCTTCGTGAAAGGGGAGACGATATTTTGCTTTTAGCTCAAAGTTTTATGGAACGATTTTCTCGTGAAGAAAAAAAACCATTCTGTGAAATTGGTGAGGATGCACGAGATGTTTTGTATAGCTATTTATGGCCGGGAAATATTCGAGAACTTGAAAATATTATTCGTAATGCCGTTGTCTTGAATCAGGGTGAAATATTAAAAGCAGATATGCTTTCTATATATGGTCAAAGTAATATGGATCTAAAAGATGCAATACCAGAAAGTCATAAACCTAACCAACAGGGTGTTTTTACCAACGAAATAACGGCAATACCAAAGGTCAAAGAAAATATTCGCCCTTTGAAAGATATTGAAAAAGATGTCATTGAGGCGGCGATACTGTTATGCGATGGCAATATTTCTGAAGCCTCACGTTATTTAGGTATAAATGCGTCAACCATTCATCGTAAACGGCAAACATGGACCCATGAAATACCAAATGTGACGGCATCATAAGAGGTAAATATATTTAAACTTATCGAGTGAATTGTTTGAGCAAACTAGCAGGTTCATTTGAGGGGGGGTTATTATACCTCAGAACGCCATCGCCTTTTGTGATCAGAACAACATCAATATTACTATCAACACTACGCTCCCCTGGTGAAACTGTTTGTTTAAAAGACGTGATCTGTACAAGAGATTCAGCAACATCGGCAAGAGATGATTTGGGCAGGTGTTTTATCGTGTCGATAATGGGTTGAATATGGGACTGCATAATATGACAGCTAATATTATTCCGTAATTTTTGAAATTCTTGGAAGGCGATACGTTGACCCTTAACAAGAAGGGCTGTTTTTTCTGTTTCTTTTAATCCACTGATTGGTTTTATTAATTGCTCGGGAAGGTTGCAGAGGATCTGTAATAATTCCTGTAATAAAAAATTTTCATACTCAGGATGTATTCCTTTTATAAAGGATGAAATCATTTCTGTTTGCGCAAAGGGAATGATTTGTCCTTGATTTGTATGGGTGATTTTTTGAACAGGTTCTAGTTGTATATTCAGCTCTGCGCCGTAAAATCCATTTGTAATTAAATTGCTAACGGAGGGGAAATATTCATCATCACCAAAGCCGGCAATAACAACGCCGCTAGAGCCTAATTCAAAATTATTTCCCGATAAAAGCTCGATAATAAATTCGCGTAATATTCGAATTTCTTTTGTATTAAAGAGGTGGATTTTAAATTTTTGTGAATAAACCTCATGAGGAATACTATAGATAATTTCATGCAAATATTTACGTTTTTTGCTGTTACAGGGTTTTTTTGAATTTTCACTTTTTATTCGGTTGAGCTGATTTTTTAAATATAAAATGGCAAATTCATCTAATTGAAGATCCCCATACATTTGTTGACTTTGTTTGTGGTTTTGCCAAATATGTTTAATTTCGGATCCAAGTTTTCGTGTGTAATGAATAACATCACGTTGGATAAATAAATCACGATCAACTTTGGGGAAAAGGCGTTGGTGGTTATTGATAAACGTAATAAAATCAGAACGATAATCATCAATCTTGGAAAAGGAGTTACGCCCAACATGTTGCTGGTATAGCTTGATAATTGTTTCCCAAGGAATGCCATTTAATTGTAAGCGGTTATAAATCATAATGCTAACAGGGTGAGACTCTGTGAGGGTAAAGAGTTTACCATGATGGTTGTATGTATCGTTAAAGCCGTCAAGCGTCGTCGCGCTATCAGCAGCAAGCGCAATGGCATTCTTATTCATTACAGCCACTTCTGCTGTCATGGTTTCCCTCTCTTTATACACACATGATGTTTGATCTTAATTAACTATGCTATACACAAAAGGTTATGATTTTGTGAATATCTATTCGACAGCTTAATTTTATTTATAAAAGGCTAAAATGATAATTTAAAGTTAAGTTTATTTTTGTATAATGAAACGGCAAGTTTTTGATATAAGGGAAACATAATAATGGCAAAAATTTTGTTGGTTGATGATGTTGAGGGTATTCGCATTTCTCTTCATCAGGTGTTAGAGGGGATGGGGCATGATGTGTGCGAGTGTTCGGATGTTGAAACGGCAATCGGACATCTTGCAAAATGCTGTTACGATGCCGTGATCACAGATTTATTGATGCCTGACCGGGATGGTTATGAATTGGTAGATTACCTTTCGGAAGAAAAACCAGAGACTAAAATTTTAGTTATGAGCGGGGGGTCGAGCGCGGTAAGTACTGGCCTTGCTATTGATAGCTTAAGGTCAGAGGTTAATGCCGTTCTTGTTAAACCATTTAGCAGAAAAGATTTTATGGACGTCGTGAAAGGCGTTATCCATTAACTTTCTTCAGGAGCGGGAGATAATGGAATGTAGATTATAAAATCAGTTCCTTTCCCCATAACGCTCTGAACATCAATTATGCCAGACCAATCTTTAACAATACCATAGACAATAGACAGGCCTAATCCGGTTCCTTCACCGATTGCTTTTGTTGTGAAAAAGGGTTCAAAAATGTGAGGTAATTTAGCTTCCTCAATACCACAGCCGCTATCAGATACAGTTAACACAACGTATTCTTTTGGTTTTAAACCTAATTTCATAGCTTCTTCTTTTTCAAGAATAACCTGTTTTAATGAAATATGGATTTTTCCATTTTTATTCATAGCATGAGAAGCATTATTGGTAAGGTTTGTTAAAACTTGGAGCAAGTCAGTTTCTCTAATATAGGCAAATGCAGTATTTTTAGTAAAACCTTTGGCATCAATTTTAATAGATTGAGGCAGTAAACCTTGTACAAAATCAAGCACCCCACGCCCTGTTTTAGTGACATTAATCAGATGAGGCTTAGTCGTTTTTTTGCGCGCAAAGGTCAGAATATCATCAACAATTTCAGATGATCTTTCTGCATGTTCAATAATACGTTTTAAATTATCATGTGTTTTGGGGTGCGGTGATGAAGCTTGCGCCGCATGATCAAGCTCAATTTCGCTAAACAAAATAATCGGCTGGAGCAAATTATTGAGTTCGTGGGCGACACCACCTGCAAGCTGTCCAAGAGCTTCCATTTTTTGCCGTTCACGTTCTTTGTATTCTTTTTCTTCAAGGGTGGTTATGTCGTTACCGACAAGAATGATTTCCAAAATATTATCGTGCGTATCATAACGATTGATAGAGTTCCATGAAATTGTTTTTTCTTGTCCTGTTTCGGTCATAATTTGAGTGTGAAAATTACGTGCTTGACCGATATTCATTTGTTCGCGCAGTTTGTCGCCTTCTTTTGTAAGATGGAGTGGGTATAAAAGCTCCCAGAAATTATTCCCCATCAGGTCTTGTATCGCATATCCTGTAGCATCGCAGGTTGCAGGGTTTATAGATAAAGGGTAACCGTCCGTATTTAAGCTGATAATCATGTCTGGCGACATCGCGACCACATAACTGGCATACTCTTTTTCTTCTGTAAGGGCTTCCTCAACTTTTTTGTAGTGGGTGATATCATGTGCCATCATAACGGCGCCGATAATCTCACCTTTATTATCTTTATAAGGGAATAAATTTGTTTGTAAGTTTATAACCTGCCCATAGCGGGTAACACGTTGCTGCTCAAACGCGTGCGCTTTGCCTTTTAAAACATCATCAAAATCAAAACCAATGTTTTTTAAAGTACTGATATGGGGGCTATGAATGCCCTTGCCGCCAAAGGTATTTGTATACATTTTATTGTTAATTTGAATGTTCCGAAAGGGGTCAATAAAACAGGTCATCGTTGGGATCGTATCGAGGGTTGTTCTCAGCGTTTTAAGGCTTGAGAGGTGTAAAACACGGTTTTTATAAGCGCGCCAAAACCCAAAAATCATCACCATAAATAAGGCTAAGATGATTTGAAAAAGGTAAAGATAAAGCGAAGAAAATGATTTTTTTTCTGTAAAAGTTGCCGTGCCTTGAAACGGGGTGTTTTTAACAGAAAAGCTTTTTTGTATGATTGGGCTATCAATGTTTTGATTGTCTGGATCAGAAGAAGGGAAGGCATTTTTGATCGAAAAATTTAACCCTAATAACGCGCTTGGAAAATTATCATTAATAAATTTTTGGGTATCATAAATGGCAATAATAAATCCGATGTTTTGTTGTTGATTTTGTAAAGGGTTAACAAGAGCAAAATAGGGAAGACCTTTTCGATTGAATTGCATGGATATTGTTGCTTTATGGGTTTTTTTAGCGGCGGCAATTATACGCTGTTGCTCCATGAGGGGAAGAGTAATTTCCGATGAAGAGCGAGACCCTGTTACAAGAGGCTTCATATTTTGATCAAGAACCGAAATTTTTGTTAAACCTTTTAGGTGTTTTAAATACATATCAAGGCTTGCTTGGATCTCCTTTTGAAGAGGCTTTTTTGTGAGGAGTTCTGTGATGAGGCTGTAATGATAAGTATCCGCATTTAACCTGAAATGTATCAGCTCCTGTAGCGTATGCATTTTAAGATCATTGGAATTGAGAACACGGTAGCCATTTTCTCGGATATAATAACTACTCAAAAACACAATAGAAATCAGGGCGCTAAACGAAAGCGCAAGATCCCAATGATGTTTTATAAGTCTCCATAAGAGCATGTTATCTCACTTTAAATCTTTTTTGGATCACGGAAGTGTTATTCCATGACGGGCATCGTAAATTGTGCCCCCGCTCGAATACCCGTTGGCCAACGTGAGGTGACTGTTTTAAGCCGAGTGTAAAAACGAACCCCTTCCATGCCATGCATCGCGGTATCTCCAAAAAGAGAATTTTTCCAGCCGCCAAAACTATGGAATGCCATAGGTACAGGAATTGGTACGTTAACACCAACCATACCGACTTGGATTTGGCTGGTAAAACTACGCGCGGCATCCCCATCACGGGTAAAAATAGCTGTGCCATTACCAAATTCATGTTCATTGATCAGGCAAACAGCACTGTCAAAATCAGGGACACGAACAACAACAAGGACGGGGCCAAAAATTTCTTCTTGATAAATTTTCATATCAGCGGTGACGTGGTCAAATAAACAGCCACCCATATAATATCCGCCTTTTTCAACATGATGTTCAAAATGACGACCGTCGACGATAAGTTTTGCCCCTTCATCAATACCTGTATCAATATAAGATAAAACACGATTGAGATGTTCTTTTGTAACCAAAGGCCCCATTTCAGAGTTTTCAAGGATACCTGGACCAATTTCCAAAATTCGAACTTTATCTTCAAGTCGTTTAACAAGCTCATCGCCAATCGGGTCAACAGCCACGGCAACGGAAATAGCCATACAACGCTCACCAGCAGAACCATAAGCTGCACCCATCAACGCATCAACCGCTTGATCCATATCGGCATCAGGCATCACAACCATATGGTTTTTAGCTCCCCCAAGAGCTTGAACACGTTTGCCGTGTTTGGCACATGTTTCGTAAATAGATCTCGCAATTGGTGTCGAGCCGACAAAACTAACCGCCGCGATACGGGGATCAGAAAGCAAAATATCGACAACAGCTTTGTCGCCATGTAAAACATTAAAAACACCGTCAGGTAAACTGGCCTCTGTTAAAAGCTCTGCAATAAAGTTGGCTGTGCTGGGGTCTTTTTCGGAAGGTTTTAAAATAAATGTATTGCCACAGGCAATGGCCATCGGAAACATCCACATCGGAACCATAGCGGGGAAATTAAAAGGCGTGATGCCAACGCAAACACCTACAGCTTGGCGGGTTGAGTGGCAATCTACATTTGTGCCAACATTTTCAGAAAACTCACCCTTGATTAGGTGAGGGATTCCACAGGCAAATTCAACAACTTCAATTCCGCGGGTGACTTCTCCCATGGCATCGGAAAGAACTTTACCATGCTCAAGCGTGATGAGTTGCGCAAGTTTTTTATGATTTTGGTCAAGAAGCTCTTTAAATTTGAAGAGAATGCGGGCTCTTTTAAGGGGCGGAGTTGCCGCCCAGGAAGGCAGAGCTTTTTGTGCAGATAAGATCGCAACCTCGGTATCCTCAGCATTGGCATAACGAAGAGACGCATGGACTTTGCCCGTTGCAGGATTAAAGACCTCCCCTGTTTGAGTGCTTTTGCCTTGAAAAAAATCACCATCAATAAAATGCTTTAATGTATCGGACATGTTCAAATAAACCTTGTTTGTGTGAATCTCTGCCATATATTACGCAATTTAATGTTAAAACAAAAGCTTGTGACGATGATAATCTTGAAATAATCTAAAGATAAGTATGTTCAAGCAAAAATGTGAGGAGAGAAACGTGGGCTGGATGTTTAAAATGTTTCGAAAGGTTTCTAAACCTGTTGAGGAAGCTGTCACGGATTATGCAACGGACATTGCCGCAGATGTTTCAACGAAAGCCGGACAAAAAGTTGCAGAGAAAAGTATAGAACGCTCCATTGAAACTTTTTTTGCCGTTCCAGCTAAGCTGTGCAAAGAAAGCGGTAAGCTTTTTTCAGAGGCCACGGCGCGTTCTGGTTATTTATTAAAAGGTGGCTTGAAAATAGAATTTCAAATTGCCAAGCAACGTCGCGCAAAGCGTATTGCCGAATTAAAACAACAACGTCATCAAACGTTAAAAACACTTACTCTTAAAAAGAGTTAAATATTCGAAGCTATATTTTGAACACAGCGGTAAGCCGTGGCATGCGCTAACGTCCAACCAAGCATACCATGACCAAGGTTAAAACTTAGATTTTTATATTTCTCTGATGAGGTGACAATTGGGCAGCTGTTGGGTGTATAGGGCCTAAAACCAGTGTGAAGAGAATAATCTTTGATGGTTAATTGCGGTGCGATGATGTGAATATCTCTGAGCATTCTGTCCAATGATTTTTGGCTCAGGCTTTTGTTGTAGCTGTCGAATTCAAACCCTTGTGCAAAGCGTAGGCGATCTCCTAAGGGGGACATAACAATTTGATGTTCCATATCAATGATATTGGTCTGTAGGGTGATATGTTCTGGGCGGTTAAGGGTTAAGTTTTGGCCGCGAATAGGATAAATGGGCAATTTGATACCAATCGGCAAAAGAAGTTTTGGCGCCCAAGTGCCATTGCATAAAATATAATGATCAGCTTTAAGAGAGCCCGTTGCGGTTGAAATATTACAAATTTTATTGTTCGAAATATTAAGGCTTTGGATGTTGCTGTTAAAGCGTAAAACGACATTTTCCTTATGGCTTAAAATGTCATGACAAAGGTGCTTTGTAAATTTTTCACTGTCTCCCGTGCAGTCGATTCCGCTATATATACCACCGATGATTTTTTTGCCTTGGCGTTGCTTGAGTATAGGTTCGATCTTTAAACAGTCTTGAGAAGATAAAATAGAAAGTTTGGTGTTAAATTCTTTCGCGATTCTTTGTGTTCGAATGATTTCAGTGTCAAAGGCTTTGGGATCTGTATAGGTATTTAGGCGACCGTTTTTTTTATAATCAAAATTAAAATTATGCTGTTGCTGGAATTCGGTCATCAGCTCTTGGCTTTGAGACGCGAGATCCAAAAGCGTTTTTTGGTTTTTCAGGAAAGCTTTGTTGGTACAATTTTTAAAAAGAAGCTCAAAAGCCCACAACCATAATTTAGGGTCATGGTAACGGCATATCTTAATCCGGGCATGCTGACCGAGTAAAATACGCGGAAGTTGAGATAAAAGGTCTGGAGAGCCCGTCGGTGATAAAATACCGTAACAAAGTTGTGAGGCATTTGCCGCGGTCGCTTCTTGCCCGGGTTGGTTGTTTTGGTCGATTAAGGTGACCTGCATGCCGCTTTCAGCAAGGTAATAAGCCGTTAATGTACCTACAATACCCGCACCAATTACAGCGACATGCATAAAAACCTCATTTTAAAATTTGGGCTGACCCTATTATCCTTTGCCAAGGAATTCACGTCCGCCTAAATACGGGCGCAGTGCTTTGGGCAATTTAATCGAACCATCGGCTTGTTGATGATTTTCAAGAAGCGGCGCTAAAATACGGGGTGTTGCACAACCTGTATTGTTGAGCGTATGAACAAATTTGATATTTCCGTCGTTGTCGCGATAGCGAATATTTGTGCGGCGTGCCTGCCAGTCAAATAATGTTGAACAACTATGGGTTTCCCGATAGGTGTTTAAGCTTGGTGTCCATGATTCAATATCATTCATACGATATTTCCCTGTGCCCATATCACCGGTACAACATTCAACAATTTGATACGGGATCTCTAAATCTTGCAAAAGCTCTTCGGCAGCCGTAAGTAATTTTTGATGCCATTGCATAGATTCTTCTTTGTCATTCTTACATAAAACATATTGCTCTGTTTTGTAAAATTGGTGAACGCGAAGCAGCCCTCGAACGTCACGTCCAGCGCTTCCGGCTTCACGACGGAAACAGGGAGAAAAACCAGAATAGGCGATGGGCAAATCTTTTTCTTCTAAAATCTCATCACTGTGGAGACAGTTCAGAACAACTTCTGCGGTGCCTGCAAGGTAGAGATCATCACGTTCCATATGATAAATATCCTCACGCGCGCCCGGGAAATGACCCGTGGCGTAAAGGGCATCCTCGCGGCAAAGAGCAGGAACGGAAAGGGGCGTAAATCCCCGGTCAGAAAGTTTATCTTGAACAAAGCTATGCAAAGCCATCTCAAGGCGCACCATATCACCTTTTAGGGCATAAGAACGACTACCGCTAACTTTGGCAACACGTTTAAGTTCAGCCCAGTCATTTTTTTCAATAAGGTCGACGTGGTCTAGGATATCAAAATCAAATTTTGGGATATCGCCCCAATTTTTAATGATAACGTTATCCTCTTCCCCTACGCCAATAGGCGCATTTTCCATTGGAATGTTAGGAACTTGATATAAAAGCTCTTTTAAGGCTTTTTCAGCATCATCTAAAAGAGGCTTAACTTGATCAATTTCAGAACCAATGGATTTAGATTTTTCGATTAAAGCGGGGCGATTTTCATTGGAAGCGGAGGGGATATCTTTGGAAATAGTATTTTTAGCCGCTTGCAAAGTTTGGATATTCGTTTTGTGTTTTACAACATCAGCATCTAATTTTAAAATGTCATCAAGGTTTAGTTTAACGCATTTTTGTTCAATCGCTTTTTTGACGATTTCCGGATTTTCACGAATAAATGTCAAATCCAACATTTTTATATTCCTTTATTTTAAAGTTTTATTTTTCCAAAGTTAGAAACGTCAGGTTACCACAAATTGCTTTTCTATCAATATGTAATCCATATGAAAAGGTGAAATAAAACACCTATTTGGTCAGAAATAAACAAGAGGGGGGATATAAATATTGACATTTTATGTAAAATTAGTTATATTATTAATAGATTGTTAACCTTCTTCTTAATGCAGGGTCATTGGGAAGTTTAATATAAATGATGAATGAGGCGGCTTGTTGTGCCTTAGAAAATATAGATCAAGAGCAGAGAGAGAAAAGCCATTCCAGAAGGAGTGGTTTTTTTTTGCGGAAGTGTTGGTCTTTTTATTTGTATGAAGAACTGAATTTTTGCACCATAGAGAAATGATAGAAAAAATAAAAATAGCGATTTTAACGACAGAAGATTTGGTTTGGGAATATCAATGTTGGCAAAAGGCGTTGACTGATTTAAAACGGGATAAAAGATTTGAAATTAAAGGTTTATGGGGCGCTTCTGATAAGTTGTCTCAATATCATGGCGATGAAATAGCATCTTATTATGCGAGGGTTTTTGGGGCATGGAGTTGCTTTAAGTTAAAAATCTTTGCAATTTTGGTTCGCCTTAAACAGATTTTCTCAGGGCAATGGGGTGGTTTTTATGGTTTATGCAAAAGACACGATATTCCCTTTTTGCGCATAGATAATCCTAATGATAAAATATTTGGGGATTGGTTGAGGGTGCATGAAATTGATTGCCTAATCATTATGACGCCTCATATTTTAAAACCGTTTGTTTTACAAGCCGTAAAAGGACCTGTGATTAACATGCATACCTCTTTGCTCCCTAAAAACAGGGGGCTATTTCCGTATTTTTGGGCGGTAATCAATGGCGATCGTCAAGGCGTTTCGTTTCACAAGGTAGATGAGGGGATTGATACGGGGGACATTATTTACCAAAAAGAAATAAAAAATACACAAGCCTTAAGGTCGATGACAGCCTTTCACCACTATATTTACAGGGAGGTTTTTACACAAGGATTGATGGTGGCGTTAAATGAAATCGACAAAAATTCTGATAAAACGCTAAATAATCTAAGTGATGGATATCAAAATTATAAGGGTCTTTTAACACAAAATGATATGAAGTTGTTCTTTGAAAAAAATGGCAAAGTAATTGATTTTAAAGATTTTTTCTTTCTTTAAGGTGCCGGGTTTTGTGTTGGGTGTTCTATAAAAAACATTAAAAATTTATATAAAGTGCAACCTAAACTTAAAACATAATTTAGGGGAGCTATTGTAGACTGATTGGATGGGTTTGTTTTAGTTAGTGTGGGTAAATTGGGTATGAAAAAAATTATCAAACAATATTGTATGGATACCAGTGCGGCGGTACTTCCAATTGCGGCGTTTATTTTTCCAATAATTTTAGGAATGGCTGGTTTAGGTGTTGATGCAGGAAATTGGCTTGCAACACAACGAAATCTTCAAACCGCAGCTGATGCCGCGGCATTGGCTGCTGCATGGGAATTATCAAAAGGAGACCCAAGCCAAATCAAAGTAGTCGCTCTTAGAGAGGCTGTTAATAATGGATTTGTTGAAAGTGCAACAAGTAGTTTTACATTAAATTTGACCGAAACGGATGAAGAGGTTCCAAATATCACGGTTGAAATGACCCAAGAAACATCGTTGTGGTTCGCGCGATATTTTATGGATGCAACAGATATAAAAACAACGGCAATCGCAGAAGTTGGTGAAGACGCAGGCGGCGAATTTTGTATTTTAAGTCTTGAAGAGGAAGATGACGCGGGATTGGGAACATTTGGTACTGTTGATATCGTTGCTCCTGGCTGTGGTATCGCTGTGAACTCATCAAGCGCAAGTGCCATGACATTAACGGGAAATGTTTCAATCGATGTTGGTGCGGTTCAGATACATGGAAATTACTCTGTAAAGGGAGGCGCCTCCACATTTGAATATGACAGTTTAAAAACAAATGCGTCACAAGTTGTTGACCCTTACGCCGATTGGGAGGTTCCTGTTTTTGATGCTTGTAGCAAAAATGACATTAAAAACGGAATGTCAATTTCAAGTTCAGGAACCGTTACCCTGAATCCAGGAGTGTATTGTGGTGGTTTAAAGATTTCGGGGAACAATAATATCGTTTTTAACCCTGGTGTTTACATTTTTGATGGCGGAGATTTGGATATTTCTGGTGGCGGAAGTATTCTTGGCGAAGAAGTTTCCTTTGTTTTGACAAGCGGGGGCAATGGTGCTTATGCAGGGGTGGATATCACAGGGAATCGAGAGATTATTCTTTCAGCACCTCTGGCCGGAGATGAAATGGAAGGCGTTGTATTTTTCCAAGACAGAAATGCGCCAACAAATGGTAATAATACAAATAAAATCACGGGTACGGCAGACCTTCTTTTGGATGGCACAGCTTATTTCCCATCTCAGGAATTGAGGTTTGGCGGCAATGCAGGGGTTGTGAGCCAGCTCGAGAGCCCTTGTTCACGAATTATTGCCCGTGTTGTTACTCTTGCTGGGACGCCAACCTTGGGGAATTCATGTGAGGGCAGTGCGGCCTTAGATATCACGGGAACGAATGGTGAAATTCAGCTCATACAATAAAATTCTTATTTAAAATTAAAGGCGGGCATGGCGGCATTACGATGCCGTCACACCTTTGATGTGTTTCAAAACATTTTGTATTCCTTCCTTAATTAAAAACAGCAATATTTTCTGTAATATGGGCGCGGTTTTTTTAGAAAGAGGCGGTAAAAAATGTCTCTAAATTTGGGGGTCGGCTACATTTTAATGATTGGAATAAAATATTCTATTGTGTGTAATTTGTTGCGCAAGGCCGAGGGGGAGGCCAGATCTAGATAACATCATTTTTGACCACTTTTTGTCTTTTCCCTTTATCCGTTGTTTTTTTTCTGAGGGTTCGATTATGAATGGTACCTAAAATTTATTTTTTTAATTTTATTTTTCTCTAATTCCTAAACAGAAAAGGTCTTTTATTACTTGGGATGATTTTTTGTACCATCTGGTTTTTTTAATAGGTGGCGTGTTTTTTTCGTGTAACGCGTTGCACCTGTTGAAAAAAAGAGACTGATGGTGAATGAAAAAGGATTGTGAGGGGATCTGGTTGGGACGGTTGTTTTCCTCTAAGTGATTAAAAATAAATAAAAAATTTAAATTGAATTGTATAAAATTGAAACGAATTTTAAACGAAGCTTTAGAATATAATGGGTATAATGACAGTAGTGAGTAGTGTCATTTAATATTTAAATTATTGTTTTTTTTGGTGCAAAGATATGAAATTTTTACAACAGTTGGCCAGCTATATGGTCTGCAGCGAAGGTGTTATTTTACCGATCGCGGCTATTTTATTTCCAATTATTATGGGTGTCGCTGGACTGGGTGTCGATGCGAGCAGTTGGCTTGCGGCGCGACGTGACTTGCAAACGGCGGCGGATGCGGCGGCGATTGCGGGCGCTTGGGAGGCGGCAAAAGGATATGAAGGACGGGTAAAAATCGTGGCTTTAAAAGAAGCTGTGAATAACGGTTACCTTGCAAGTGCAAATGATGACTTTGTTGTCGGTTACCTTAATGGAGATGATGGCCCAGAAGTTACGGTTGATATCAGTCAGGATGTCTCTTTGTGGTTTTCAAGTATCTTTATCGATAATGCCCGAATAGGAACATCGGCCACGGCTGGTTTCCCCGATACCAACGATGAATTCTGTATGTTAAGCCTTGATCCGACAAGCCCCCGAACATTTTCAACCTTTGGTACCGTTGATATTATTTCTCCTGGATGTGGGATTGCGGTGAATTCATCTAGTGGGGATGCTTTGCATTTATCAGGGAATGTTGATATTGATATTGGCTCCGTGTCGATTGTTGGAGATTATGGTGTCACAGGTGGATCCGCGACATTTAATTATGGTAGCCTTGAAACATCGGCAGACCCCGTGGATGACCCTTATGAAGACTTGGAAGTGCCTCCGTATAGCGCCTGTAATAAAGGCGAAACAAAAAAACCAATGTCAATTTCAAGCTCAGGAACCGTTACCTTAAACCCTGGGGTCTATTGCGGTGGCCTAAAAATTTCCGGTACTAATGAGATTATATTTAACCCTGGTGTTTATATCCTTGATGGGGGCGATTTTGAAGTTTCTGGTGGGGGCTCAATGACAGGGGAGGAGGTTGCATTTGTTTTAACAAGCAGTGGTACGCCAATTCCCTATGCCCAACTGAAAATTTCAGGTGGGAAAGAAATAGAATTCACAGCTCCTCTTTCTGGAAGTGAGATGGAAGGGGTTGTTTTTTATCAAGATCGAAATGCGCCAATTAATAAAAATGATGTTAATACCATTACTGGCTCAAGCCAAATTGCGATCAGTGGTGTGACTTATTTCCCCTCTCAAGGTATCAGATATGGTGGCACATCTGATATCGCAAATCCGTTGTTAGATCCGTGTTCTAAAATTATAGCGCGGACAATTACATTGGCAGGAACACCTCTTTTGTCAAATAGTTGTGACGGAATGTCTGTTGAGGATATTGGTACAGTTGTTGTGCGTTTAATTAAATAACGCAAAAAAAACGGAGACAAAGGGATTTTATGAATAAAAATAAACGGAATTATTTCCAAAATGAAAAAGGTGTCGCGGCTGTGGAGTTTGCGTTGATTGCCCCTATTTTGATGATGATTTTAATCGGAATTATTGATTTTGGAATGTATATTAATCAAAAAATGCACTTGGAAAATACAGCCCGTGCCGCTGCGGAATATGTGATGAAAGGTGGCGATGAAGCTGATGTTCAATCAAATGTTATTAATGTGACGGATCGGCTTAAGGTTGAAAATGAAGAGGACCTAAACGTCGAAATGGAAAACCTGTGTGAATGTGATAGTGGGGTTAAAATATCGTGTAGTGCTGCAAGTGTCTGTAGTTCGTCTGGGACGGGGTATAAACGACGTTTTTTCACGGTTAGAATTAACATGAATTATTCCACAATCTTTCCTTACCCCGGATTTCCAAGTAGTATGACCTTAAGCGGTCATGCGCGCTTACAAGTAGAATAAAATAGAGGGCATAAATGTTAGGGTTACGTCGAACACGAAAAATTTTTCAGAACTATAAAGAATCTCGTGATGGGGCTACGGCTGTAGAGTTTGCGTTGGTATCGGTTATTTTTATGTTTTTTGTTTTTGGAATTATGGAGACAGGGCGCTTATGGTGGGTCTGGAACCGTTTCCAATATGGTGTCGAAATTGCGACGCGTTATGCCTCCGTACATGATGATGCAACTATTGATGAACTGCGCAAGATTGTCGTCGACCAAATGTCTTTAGTGCAATTAGATGATTTTGATATCAGCTTAACGATTGAAAATACGGTTTTAGATGGCATGAATTTTATTGAAATTGACGGACGGTATAGCTTTCAAGCGATGGCACCCTTAATTGGTGATTCCCTTGGTAGTATTGATGTTGTTGCAACATCTCGAGTTCCAACTCAGTTGGAAGATTGAAGCACGATATAAAAAAATATTAGCCAAGTGTTTTTAAGGGAGACAATTTTATTTGGGCTCCTTTTTCATTTTTTTGATATATAGGTGGCGTGGAGCTGAGAATTTTTAAAACTTCATAAGCACTCTCAATTTCTGTTTTATTTTCAAAGTTGCGAAAACTATAGGTATCAATGAAACTATTTTCGTTTTTAGGTTTGTTTATGATTGTGACGGTATTGGCCTTAAAATTAAAAATTTTTGTTAGAGTTGTGTCAAAAACATTTGTTTGAGTTGCAATTTCATGACTGTCCGCAAGATCCCATTTGTTTTTTAGACGTTTTTTAAATTGATCGCTATAAAATTTGTGAACAGCGTCATTAGGCGCCTTTTGTATGGCTTTTGAAAAGTCAGCGTGTGTTTTAAAGCCACCTTCAATACGGCTATCAATTTTTTGGCAAAGTGTGCTTCGAACGTCACTATTAGAGGCATGAGCCATGTACAAGGTGATGAGTGTATCTGTATCATAGCAATCGCTATTTTCAACAAGGCTGCGTGTAGTGCCCGGTTTTGACCCTTTAACCGCAATATTTAAGGCTTTGAGTGTGCTTTTGTCAGAGAAATTAAGCTCTTGCGCTGTTAGTAAATATTTTATGGAACGCCACTGGCCTTTTTCTGCCGCAGAAACCAAGATGAGGTCATTGTTTTTTTGAGAGACCTCCTCACTGGATAAATAGCGCTTGAGAAGTTTTTCTGCAAAGACATGTCGGTCTTCATACTCACCATTGAAACTTCCCCAGTAGGCTGTGACGGCCTCAACATTAACGACAGCATTGGCTTGGTTTGCCAGGGTAAGAATAGCATCTTCCAGCAAGGCATCGTGCGCGTTATGTTCGCTAAGGTTTTGGCTGTGTTTTTTTATATGATCAAGTAATTTTTCTTGGGACTTGTGGACTGTGGCTGTGTTCATGACGGTGTCCTGTATTTGTTTTTGGGCGCGATGATAAGACAGGGACCTATGGGCTTTTTACGATAGTCAGGGACTGTTTTGCTGAGTTTTTTAAAGGCGGTATAGGCCTCGCGAATCTCGTTATCATTATCAAAATGCGAAAAAGGCTGTGTTTCCGTTGAGGTTTTATTGTCAGTGGTTGTAATGCGGTTGATGTAGTTTGCTTTAAAATTAAAGATGCTGGTGATGGTGTGGGTAAAAGATGTTGTGTGCTTGTAAGAAATTTCACCTGTATGGAGATTTTTTGAAACCGCCACGCGCTTATCTGATACACCGTACTTTACGGTGCTTGAAATTTCAAAATCATTTTCAACGGTCCATTTTTCTTTAAGCTTTGATATAAGCTGCTTTTGGTGTTGTTGTTTTTGATAGTCTGGGTTTGTTTCTAATATTTGAGTGAGAATTTTTTGCAATTCAGCAGTGCCACTTTTGTGAAACAGCGGGGTCACTGTTTCAATAAAATCAAATTGTAAAAAGGATTGGATTTGTTTTTCTGCTAATAAGGTTTCAAGAGTTAGGGCATTTTCATGTTGCACGGCGCAAACAAAAGCATTTTGAATTGTTTCTTTGTCCCAGTGATGTGTTTTAATTAAATCTTTAACCGTTAAGTAGCGTCCATATTCACAAGCCTTTAAAAGGATTTGGGCGCGTTCTTTGTAACCGTCTTTATTCTGGTGGTTGTAGGCCTGTAAAATATTTTTTAACAGTTTGTGAAAATCTGCGCTTTCGCCTTTTTTAGGCACGGAGGATAGGGCGTTAAGAGTAAAATCTAAACGAGTGGGGTGTGGCCTTTTGCTCTGTGATGGTAGGGGCGTATCATTATCCATAGATGTGTTGCCATCAAATGATAATGAAAGGCCTTGTAAACGTTGGTCAAGCGCGTGCAAACTTTGTTCGAAAAACTCTTTTTCTTTTTGTGTCAATCGGCGCGGTGCCATGTTTCATTCCCGTTATTTTTTTGCCAAAATGTGCGTAGGAAAATACTGGATATTCTTATAAAGCGTTTTCCATAAAAAGTAAAGCTTTTTTTGTCTTTTATACGAGAGCTGCTGTCGTTTGGTTTAGGCTTGTGCGGTCGGTAGCTCATCGAGGTGTGTTGTATAGCGAGGCGATTTTTTATCCTGCCTCATCCGCCACCTATTGTTGTGAGGTACAGATGCAGATGTAATTGTTTCTGCGCCGAATTTTTTATTGATCTGATCAAGAGCCTGCATCAGATGATGGGAGGTCTTGTTTTCTATAAAAAGATCGTTCATGACATCTTTTTTCAGGAGTAATCCCGTTAAAACAACCCCTGATTTGGCGTAACGAATACCGGGTTGAAAAAGATTTTTAGTGGCTTGTTTAACGTGCGTGATGAACTGCAAACTATCATCTGTTGCTACTGGAAATTCATAATGATAATGGTGTTTTTTTAAAGTGGTGTGATGTTTGTGGCTGCGTACATAAAGAAGAAGATGTTTAACCGCAAGCTTTTGGTGGCGCAGTTTTTCAGCCGCACGTAAACAGTGATGAATTAGGCTGGCCTCTAAATCATTTTTTGTATAAACGGGCTGCCCAAAACTGCGTGATACCGTAATCGATTGTTTGTGATCTGGTTGTGTGTTGAGAGTGATACAGGCGATGCCATTAAGCTCCATAACCAGGCGTTCTAAAACCACAGATCCAAGTTGCCGCGCCCGTTTTAAAGGCATTTGAGCGAGTTCCGCGGCTGTACCAATCCCGCGCAGGCGAAGCTTATGAGCAGATCGTTGGCCGATCCCCCATATATTTTCAATGGGAAAATGTTTTATATAACGCTGGCGTGTCTGTGGATCTGATAGATTACAAACATATTTAAACGATGGCTGTTCTTTGGCAATATGGTTGGCAATTTTGGCCAGTGTTTTGGTTGGGGCAATGCCAATTGACGTCGGCATACCCACCCAGTTAAGGATGTTTTTTTGTATTGTATGGGCATAATCCGTTACAGCCTCAGGCGGCAAAAAATCCGTAAGGTCAAAAAAACATTCATCAATCGAATAAATTTCGATATTTGGTATGAAATCACGTAAAGCATTTTGAACACGACAGGAAATATCCTGATATAAAGCAAAATTAGATGAAAAAACATGAATGTTATGACGTTGCACCAAATCTTTTATTTTGAACATGGGCGCCCCCATTTTAATGCCAAGGTCTTTAACTTCATTGCTACGCGCAACCGCGCACCCGTCGTTATTGGACATGACAATGACGGGTTTATTTTTTAATTCTGGTCGGAAAATACGTTCGCAGGAACAAAAAAAATTATTACAATCAATGATACAAATAGATCGTGTCATTACACCGCCTTTTTTATGAAGGAAAGATGGTGTATTTTCGAAAACTGCCCGTCACCACGCCCCAAATTTCATTGGTACTGTTTGGTGTAAGAACAATGTCAGAAAAATCTTTGTTGGCCGCAGATAAGCGGAAACCATCATGGTATTTATGAAGATATTTTAACGTGAATTCATTGTCAATCAAAGCAATAACAATATGCCCATTTTTCGCAGTGATACTGCGATCGACAATAACAAAATCATCATTAATAATGCCGGCATCTTGCATTGATAAACCCGAAACACGCATTAAAAAAGTCGCCGCTGGGTGATGAATTAAAAACTCATTGAGGTTAATACTGCTGTCGACAAAATCATCAGCAGGTGAAGGAAACCCAGCAGCGATAGTTGAACTGACTAAAGGAACGAAGCAAGAGTGTGTTGTGTCAGTTTTTAAGGTCAAGTCAGTCATCGAGGAAACCCTCTAAAAGAAGAATTATTTACAAAACAAAAGTAGAACAAACATAGAACAAAGGCAAGTAAATAAATTTTAATGTTTTCATAATATGATGGGGTGCGTGAGAAGTGCTGTGTATGCCATAGAGGCTGGGGTGAAAAGATGAAATGACATTAAAGTTAACGTTCACATTTCCCGAAGATGGGATATTTTCATTAGATCAGGCTCGAGAGGTTTTTCAGAGTTTGGCTGGCCTTGAAGACATTGCTCATGATTATTTTCCAAATGGATGTTATGCACGGACGCATTTGATGTGTCTTGAAATTGAAAAATTAGGCGTGATACCAGAAAAGGCATGGATCAAAAAAGAAGGGCATTTTCTTACGGTGAGACCGTTGGATTGGACGCCGGTTGGTTGGGATTATCATGTTGCGCCTGTTTTAAAAGTACGAACTAAAAATGGTGTTGAAAATATTATTTTTGATCCAGGCTTATTTAACAACCCGACCTCTTTTGAAGAATGGTCTAAAACAATGAGCGCAACAGTTACGGATATAAAATTAACATTATTAGGTGCCGATTCACCCGGAGGTGGTGAGGGAGGATATTTTTATGCACGAGATTTACCCAAAGAAGGGGCCGAAAAAAATGCAAAAATGTTAATGCAAGATCATATTCACAATAAACTTCTGCAATTTGTCCATATGATGCCCCGCTTTAATTCAAAATGGGCAAAATGTTTTGAAGGTGATACACTTAAACAAAATTTTTCGGGTCTGATAAGATCAAATATGCCACCACAGGGAGCTTCGCACCAACATGAGCGTAAAGATGGAAATGGATATCGACGAGGTCCGCCAAATTCAAAAAAATCGTGAAACAGACTCTGTTTATGTGACGTTCCAAGAACGATCAGGGGCTTTGGAGGTGTTGCCAACCATCGTTTCGGATGAATATTTAATGGGGCTGTTGGAACGGTCCGCATCTTATCAGAAAAAAATAGCCTTCGAGGCCGATGAAAATAAAAAAATTTCAAAGATTTATTTGGCTGAAGAAGATGAAATTTCCCAGATTGAGGAAAACGAAACAGGATATTGTATTACACACAAAGGCAGTGAAGGGCTTTTTCAATTGAGCAATACAAATTCTCAACAGCAGGTTTTTTTATCAAAACTTCAACAGGCTCAAGCGCAAGGTAAATCATTTGCCTATGTTACAGATGCTTTTTTGGAATATTTGGCGGTTAAAGTAATTGAAAAAGAATAGCCCGCTTAAAGAAAATAAAATGAAATCCTCTAAAGTTAAAATAATTTATGGTTGTTTGGGAATACTGGTTGTCGGTTCCGTATGGGCGATGGCTCAGCAGTTTTTTATGCATCAAAAACCCTTTATTCATCATACTTTTGTTTGTGCGGTTATTCTTTTGAGCGCAGCATATGCCACAAAATTTTTAAAAACATCCTCAAATCGAGGCGTGAAAATAGCGGTTTTTTTTGCTTTATGCGGCATGTCGTTAGGCGTTTTTGAGGCCTTGAATGTTATTTTTAACTAGCGCCGCTTTCTAAAATAGAAAACCGTTTCTGATCACAGTCAATTTCTGCAAGCGCACCAAAAGGCAAGGTAAACATGGGGTCTGTATGACCAAAGTCCATTTGTGTTATGATGGGTAAATTGGTTAAGCCATATTCATCACGGATTACTTTTAGTAAAGCGTGATCATAACATTGAATTTTATTTTTTTCGATGTGCCCCCCTGGACGACCGAGAATAAGACCTTTTAAACGTTCTAATATTCCCATAGCTGCATAGTTTCTTAACCAATAAATAAAAAATTCCACAGGTGGCTGATCTTCGGATGTTTCTAAAAATAATATAGCGTTATCCCACGTGTTGAGTTCTGGCCAAAGAGGGGTTCCTTTCATAAATTCCAAGACTTCAGCGCACCCACCAATTAAACGGCCTTGTGAAATTCCGGAACCCTGTAAAAACTGAGGCCCTAGGGGAGGGGTTAATGGACGTTTTTTATTTTGGTTTTGAGGGTCTTTCCAACTAAGAGGTGTATCAGTCCAACCGTTAGAGTTGGCGTGAATTTCTCCGATGGGCTCATTGGAAAAAAGTGTTTTTTGAATTGAACGCTCCATATAGGGGAATAATCCACCATTTTCACCAAAACCGGCCATAATTGTAGGCCCGTAATAACTCCTTAAGCCAGCCTTTAGGCAGGCAAAATGGCTGATTGTTGTATCGGAATATCCTAAAAATATTTTGGGATTTTGGCGAATAATATCATAATTGATATAGGGCAACATACGAATGGAATCATCCCCGCCGATGGTCGAAAAAATACCTTTAATGTCAGGATCGGAGAAGGCCATCATCAGGTCGTCAACGCGTGCTTGAGGGTTTTTATAGATCCAGTCAGCAGACTTTAAGGTGTGAGGCATTTCAACAACAGAGACACCAAAACTGTCCTCAAGTTGTTTTTTTCCTGCTTCATAACGATGCGGAAAACTGTGTGGTCCTCCCCATGAAAGACTGACCGTTGCAATACGATCTCCAGCTTGTAAGGCTACGGGCTTAATAAGTTTTTTCAAAGGCATCGTTTTGTATCCAGAAGTGTTGTTTTTATGTTCGTGTATTCGATTAAAGTCTTAAAATTATGCAAAAACAAGTGGAAAATAAATCTTAACAGTTGATGTCAAGGAGGGCTTTTCCTAAGCTATAAATGGTCTACCTGTTAGATGAAGAATTATTGTGTTGATATTATTAAGGTAAAGGTTTGTCTTATGTTTTCTATTTTTGTGAAAAAAGCGTCTTTGGGTATCTCAGTATTCGTGTGTACGATGCTTATGACGTCATCGGCTGAAGCCGTTCGAAAAAATGCTGTTTGGGGGACAGTACCCGATAAACCGGTTGTAAAACCAAAAACACAAACAATATTAGAGCCCCTTAAAAGATTTATGAATGCAGATGCTTCATCTGTTTGGGGTGTGTCCCGCACACCAGACGCCCAGAAGCATAAGGTTCATAACGTCACGCCTAAAAAATATTTTAATAAAGATTTTTTTGGTTTTTTGCGCAGAAAAACACGTGTTAAAAAAACAGTCGTTGATGTTGCGGTAAACGCAGAGACGCCAAAGGTTGAAAAAACACCCCTAGATTACCTTCTTCAAGAGCCAGCTCTTGAAAGAGAAACGCCAGAGGAAATGAATCTTCCCATAGATATCCGGAACCCAAAGGCTCAAGCTTTTGAAACAAATTCTAGGGTTTTAAATCAATAGCGACCATTGGTTTTTAAGTAAAAAAATAGGCTCGATAGATGAGCCTATTTTTTATTTAAATAATGACGTATTGCATTTAAAATGCCACTCGACCAAGTGATGGCATTGGTGGAAGGTCACTTGCCGTTGGACGTGGATATCTTTGTTTTATTTGTTCAACAATACCAACCCACTCTTGAGGCAGGCTTTGAACAAAAACTTCTTCAAAATTATCGAGGGTTAAAGGTTTACCTTTTGCAAGGTGGTCGAGCATTCCGAAGATAACAACAGCTGTTAAATCATCGTGTGTTGAGGAATATTCACCTTGACGCACACGTTGCTGAACTTCATCAATTGGGAAGTCTTCAAGTTTTTGATATTCTTCAACCGCCGCGCTGACTTGACCAGACTGCATATAATAATCTGCGGTTTCTAAAATCGTATCAATATTTTTTGTTTTGCTTTGGCTCGGGGGCTGATTGGCAAGCTTTTTATAATGTTCATCTAGTTCTTTATTAACATTAAACTCTTCATCTGTGAGAGCCGCAGACAACATATTGGATGCGAGAACATCGGTTTCATACTCTAAACGTTGAACGTCAAGCACACCATTGTTGGCATGTTTTGAAAGACGTTTAATCGAGCTTTGAAGTTTTGGGCTTTTGTACATAACTCGTACTAACGAACCAACATCACTTTCAAAACTTCTGTTTGAATTTGGCGCAGCCGCGCGTGCTTTGCTGAGCGCAAGCAACATTGCTGCGGCTTGAATATCTGAGGCGGTATAAGATTTTGCTTTAGGTGTCTTTTTGTATTGAGATAACATCGCCGCACTTTGTGCAGGTGTATTTTGTGAAAATTGACTAGAAGATGAAAGCATTTCGGGCTGTAAAATAAGGCGAGAAGCAATAAAAATAGAGCCTAATGCAAATAAAATAGATGCACAGCATTTAAGGACAAAGCTGAGTTTTTCGCGTCTAATGATGTCATCTTGATCCTTAAGGCGCTGCTGTTTAAGCATTTTGGCCTCAATTTTTGCAACAATTTCATCTGTACTGATGTTTGATGATGATTTGTTTGCATCATGGTTTGCAATCGCGTCATTGATCATTTTCTGGACTTCGTCCGGAGAAATTTTACCCGAGTTATTCGACATGTCGTTCCCACCACATTATATTAAAACACACACTACATACATTAACATATTATATATAATAGATTAAGGCTAGCTTAAAATATGTAAAATTTTACGTAAATATTTTGTTTAACCTTGCTAAGGGGTGATAAAGGCTGCTTTTATGCTGTGTGGAATAACCGGAATAAGGTCTTCAGCGATTAATCCAAAACCGATTTTTTGGGCGATGTGGCCGTGAATATAAACACCAGCACAAGCGGCCTTGAATGGCGGCATTTTTTGAGCTAAAAAACCAAGAATAATACCCGCAAGGACATCACCTGTTCCTGCCGTTGCAAGGTAGGCAGGGGCGTTGGTATTTATTGCTGTGGCATGATGGGGGGTAGCAATAAGGGTGTCGGAGCCTTTTAAAACAATGGTACACCCGGCTTTTTTTGCAGCATTTTGAACACGGACAATTTTATGGGGGGACAGAGGAGAGTTGCTAAATAATTTGTCGAATTCACCAGCATGAGGCGTAAGAACACAGTTTTTATGCAGGGCGTTTAACAATAATTGAGGGGCATCTTGAAAAACGGATAAAGCATCGGCATCTAAAACCATTGGCCTTTGTAATTTTAATAGCTCAAGAACTAATTTTTTTAAGGGATCAGATCTTCCTGCACCAGGGCCAATAAGGATAACATTGTTTTTTTTGTTTTTTATAAGGTGAAGTAATTCTTCTTGAGAGCGAAAAGGGGTAACCATCACGTTGGCATTATAGCTTGCGTAAATGCCAAAAGTGTCTTTTGGGCAGCATAATGTCGCAAGTCCGGCACCTGTTCGAAGGGCGGAAAAGGCCGCCATGCAAGAGGCACCCGTTAGAATGTCTCCACCAATAATAAAAGCGTGGCCGCGCGTATATTTATGATCAGATGAGGTGGGGGGGTGATAGTCAAGGCGCCAGAGTTCAGGGGTGTTTTCATAAAGATTTTCTGTAACTTCAAGAATAATATCATCTGGAATGCCGATATCAATGATGCTGATTTTGCCACATTTATCTCGTCCCGGTAAAAGAAGATGGCCTTGTTTTTTACGACAAAAAGTAAGCGTTCTTTCTGCAGATAGTGTTACAGGGTCAACCTCTCCCGTATCTCCGTTAATACCACTGGGAATATCAATGGCAATGACAGAACATTTTTTACGTGTGATTTCTTTAAAAATTTCAAGAACAGGACTTGCCAAAGGTTTTGACAGTCCAATACCAAAAAGAGCATCAATAATAAGGTCGGAGGCATTTATTTTTAAGTTACAGCACAGGCGGGTTGTTGTTCCTTGCCACGCCCGCGCAGCACGAGCCGCATCATTTTTGTAATCAACAAGGGGAATAAGGCTTGCCACGCGGACATTCCACCCGGATTTTTTTAACTTTTGAGCAATGATAAAACCATCCCCGCCATTATTACCAGGGCCGCATAATATAAGAACATTACATTTGGAGGAATAGTTTAAGATTTTCTCTGCCGCTCCATGTCCTGCGTTATTCATAAGTGTAAAGTTAGAAAGCTCATGCTGAAGGGCTTTTTTGTTTGCAGAGTACATTTGTTTTATGGTCAAAATTTCATACATAGGGGGAAGTTCTGGTATTTTTATGAAAAGTACTAAATATTAATCTAATACTTAAACAAGTCTTTTCAATTCATTTTAATTAATTATTATAGGTTGTAGGGTACTTCTAAAGAGTATTTCTCATCAATTTTGTCTTTTGGGGAGTTTAAAAATGACAAATGAAACTAAATATCGGTTAATTACACGAAGTGACATGGATGGTTTGGTCTGTGCTGTGCTTTTAAAATATCTAAATATCATTGATGACATTAAATTCGCGCACCCAAAAGATATGCAAGATGGTACGATTGATGTAACAGGTCGTGATATTATTACAAACCTTCCTTATGTCGAAGGTGTTCATCTAGCTTTTGATCATCACGCCAGTGAAACAAAACGTGTTTCTGCGGAAATTGAAAATCATATCATTGATGCGGATGCACCATCAGCGGCACGGGTTGTTTATGATTATTATGGAGGTGATGAAAAATTCCCTGAGAATTTTGGACCAATGATGAGCGAAGTTGATAAAGCCGATGCCGCGCAATTTAATCGTGAAGAAATTTTACATGCCGATGGTTGGGATTTATTGAGTTTCTTGATGGACGCACGAACAGGTTTAGGGCGCTTTCATGAATTTCAAATTTCAAATTACGAACTGATGATGCAGCTTATTGATCATTGTATGACGTGCCGTAACATCGATAATATCCTTGCTTTACCAGATGTTAAAGAACGTGTTGACCTTTATCGTGAGCATGAAGAAAAGTTTAAAGAGCAACTTCTAAGGTGCTCAACGGTTTCAGGAAATCTTGTTGTTTTAGATTTACGTGATGAAGAAACAATTTATTGTGGTAATCGCTTTATGATTTATGCGCTTTTCCCTGATACAAATATTTCAATGCATGTTATCTGGGGGAAAGACAAGCAAAACACTGTGTTTGCTGTAGGGAAGTCAATCTTAGATCGAACCTCAAATACCAATATTGGTGAACTTATGCTTGAATACGGCGGTGGCGGACATCATGCGGCAGGCACTTGTCAGATTGACAATGAAAAAGCCTCAGAAGCGCAAGGTCAGCTGATTGAACGTATTACCGCTGAAGGCTAAGAACGCTTTTAAATATTTTTTACTTTAGTGATGACGGTTTCCAGCCAGTTTTCCAGAGATCAAGTTGAATGATTTCTGGAGGCTGGCCGTTATCGTGGAACCATGAGTCGACAACGTAACGCGTTTGGCTGCTTTTTTCGACAATCAAAGCGCTTTGATGGGGCCATAACCCACTGCCAGCCCAAGGAACGCGTGTTTGAGGTTGGCTGACGTTATGCCAATACAGCAGCCTTTTTTGAAAAAGCAAGGTCAGGTAGGTTGTTGTATTGATGGTTTCATCCACACAATCATGTTGATTTGATTTTGAGCTAAAATTAAAAGTTCCGCCAAGGTCGTTATTTGTACCGTTTTTTGTTCCAATGATATTTTCAAAATTTTGAATAACATGTGCCAGTGCTTTGCGTTCCTGTCTTGCATCTGAGCGACGATTTTTTAAGGGAGCTGTAATAAGAGTCCATTCGGGGTCTGTGAGCGATATTTTATCCTTTATAGCGCATCCATAACCTCGGCAATGTGTAAAACTATGTTGAGAAGGAGGGGAAATATTGTGACGCAGCAAAAATTGATAGGGCGATTTTGCCGATTGGTTGCACCCCACTAGGAAAAAAGTGCAAATAAAAATAAAGGTGTGTTTAAGCATTTGGACCATTCGTTATGTATTTTTATTTGAAAAAAATAAGCAAAATCAATCGTATGATAGCTTAAAGCAAGTTGCCATAGAGCGCAAATAGGGTGGAAAAAAAGAGGCAAATTGAAAGTTGAGGTACTGGCACACTTATTGCATTTACATAATTTGCAATCAGAAACGCATATCGAGATATAAAATAGGAGTAGTGTAAATGATCAATACGCATAAAATTAAATTAAATTATATACGGCATATCCGTACTGTAGGCATTATGTGTCTTTTATTCCTGATCCAAATGGTGACACCAGCTTATGCGTTCAAATATTATAATAATATATACGATGATCAAAGCATTCAAATCTACGAGGTGTTGGTGAACAAAGGATGTTTTTTGTAAGTCATCTTTATAAATAAAGTTTCCTTTCAAGAGGTAAAACCGCACTTGGTTAAAAGCAAGTGCGGTTTTTGTTTGGGTAATAGATTGTAAACAGGCTTTGTGTATAATGAAGGTGACATGAATAGATAAAATAAAGAGGTGAGGTGAGTTGTGTTGCGTTTGTTAGGTTTTTTAAGTTGTGCAGCGTTTTTATTGCTTTTGACAAGTGAAGCGATGGCAAATTCGACGCGTTATTCGTGTAAAGATAAAAAAACAGGCGCAAGCTGTTTAGCAAAAATAAATGAAAAATATAACAAGCGAGGAAAATGTGTTTCTATTGCCAAGGGGCAGCCTATTACGTGTATACCACTGGAGTTTTCGGAACCCGGTTACGGTGAATTAAAAACAATGCAAGAACGGCTTGAATTACAAAGGCAAAATCCAAAACTCAAAAAACGGGATATAATGGAACCGTTTTAAGGCTTGATTAGTGACCTTGATTACTGATAAACGTTAACATAAGTCAGTAATTTAGGAGCATTTTAAGCATGTCAAATTCCAAAAAACGGCTCACCTCAAGGTGGCTGGTTGGTGCATTTTTATCAGTTGCTTTGCCACTATCTGGAAATTCCTATTCACAGCAGCCGGTGTCGGAGCGGGGGACAGTAATTTTGTCTGCTACAAAAACGTCTCAGCCGAATCAAAAGTTTAATATTTCAAATAGTAAGGATGTTGATGTTGGCGCGATGATGAATTGGCGACAAGATTTTCACGCTCACCCTGAAATATCATATCAAGAAAAGCGAACGGCAAAAAAAGTAAAAACACTTTTGCAGTCTTGGGGGCTTGAAACATATAGCAATATTGGAACAACGGGTGTAGTTGGGGTTTTAAAAGGAATAGGCACAGAGCAAAGCCGACCTGCGATCTGTTTGCGGGCTGATATGGATGCTTTGCCCCTTACCGAAGTAAACCAAAAACTTTCTTATGCCTCACAAAGTACCGGAAAAATGCATGCGTGCGGCCATGATGGGCATACCTCAATGTTATTAGGGGCGGCAAAATACCTTTCTGAAACAAAAAATTTTTCAGGCACAGTGTCTTTTATTTTTCAGCCTGCGGAAGAAGGAGGTGCTGGTGCAAAAGCAATGATCGATGATGGTCTTTTTAACATCATAAAATGTGATAGCATTTACGGTATGCATACATGGCCTTCTTTACCAGTTGGAAAAATGGGAATTGCAGAGGGTAATATTACGTCGAATAGTGATCGTTTTACCCTTAAAATTACCGGCAAAGGCGGGCATGCGGCTTATCCTGCGCATAATATTGATGTGGTTGCTTTGGCATCGGAGCTTGTGACGGCGCTTCATAATTATAAGGCTGAAAATATCACCCAAGAACAGGGGGCTGTACTGGCAGTGACAAATATTCATGGGGGAGAAGTTTTAAATGCAATGCCTGAAACGTTGGAGCTTGGCGGCACAGTTCGGACATTTTCAACTCAAACGCAAGACCAAATTGCAGAAGCTATTCAATACATATCAAATCAGCTCGCCAAAAAATATGACGCTTCAATTGAAGTGAACTACAAGCGCGGTTATCCATCTGTTTATAACAATCCTGTACAAACACAAAAGGCACGGGATGCGGCAATTTCGGCACTGGGGAAGGAAGCCGTTGTTTCCTTTAACCGCACAATGGCGGGGGAAGATTTCTCTTATTACACTCAATATGCCCCCGGTGCTTATGTTGCTTTAGGCCAATGGGGTGGGCAGAGTAAGAAAAAAAGGTTACACAGCCCTACCTTTGATTTTAATGATGCTGTCCTTAAACTCGGCGCATCATACTGGGTTAATCTTGTTGAAGGTGAGTTGCCCAAAGCTAAATCGGCGCCACAAACGAAGAAAACAGCGCTTTTACCGCCTAAGTGAACCGTAAAATGGTTAACCTGATATAAAGCTATACTTTCTTTTTTATCAGGAGTATTGTCAGGACAATTAAGTATTACAATCCCCAGTGGAAGCGGGATAGTTATAAAGTATTTGATAGAATCGCATTATTATGTTAAACATTCTATCAGATAACGATAACTCAATAACGGTAAAAGGTATTAGACAATGGCTACATTTAAAGAAAAAGTAATGTCAGAAATTCATTCAGAAGGTTTTGGGCATCACCACAAACCCAGTAAAACAATTCAAAATCACATGTCCAAGCTTCAAAAAGCCGTCAGCGACAGTAATTCAGAAACACGAGACCCAATGACATATGGGCGAGTGCGTATTATTATGTCTCAGGACGACTAATTACCTCACCTGAATAATTTAAAAAACAAGCGTTAGGTTCTTTTGCCAACGCTTGTTTTTTTTATAAGCTTTAATCGTCACGCTGTTAACAAAAGGTGCTTGTCAAACGCGCGTTTTAATTTTTAAATTTAGGTGATTTAGGGGTGTTTTTTTGACTGGTGTTTGGCACTTTAGGTGCAATTTTTTGCTGTGTCGCGGCATATTCCTGCTTCATTTTTTGGACAAGGTCGCGCACGCTGGGGATATCATCAATATTGCTGACCCCGTGACCAGCAGACCAAATATTTTTCCATGCCTTGGCTTCACTTTCCAGCGATTTTAATTTAGGGCCAGAGGCGGAAGATCGTTGTAATTTTTTAATGTTATAGCCCGCTTTTTCAAGGCTTTGCCGGATAAAATTTGCAGGAACACCGCTGACCGCATCAGTATAAATGATATCAGATGCGTTGGCTTTACAAATCATGTCTTTGTAATCTTGGGCCGCAGATGATTCTGTGGTGTTGATAAAACGTGTCCCCATATACGCCACATCGGCGCCCATGGCTTTAGCGGCAAGAATATCTGCGCCACTGGTCAGCCCACCGGCAAGGGCAATAATACCATCAAAAAATTCTCTAATTTCTTTGACAAGCGTAAGCGGGTTCATTGTGCCGGCGTGCCCCCCTGCGCCCACGCTGACGGCAATTAAACCGTCAACACCGGCTTTGGCCGCGCTTTTGGCATGACGAATTGTGGTGACATCATGCAGAACAATACCACCATAGCTATGTACTTTTTTTACCAATTCAGGAACCGCACCAAGTGATGTAATAATAATCGGAACCTTGTATTTAACACATAAATCAAGATCCTCTTGTAAACGAGGGTTTGTCGGGTGAACAATTAGATTCACCGCATAAGGCGCAACGGTTTTATTGGGGTGATCCTGTTTTAATTTTTTCAGGCCATCATTCATTTCAATGAGCCATTGTTCTAAGCCTGCGTTTGTGCGCTGGTTTAATGCTGGAAAACTACCGACGATACCTTCACCGCAACAGGCCAGAGCAAGTTTAGGGTTTGAAATTAAAAACATCGGCGCGACCACCAGCGGTAAATCCAATTTAGAACGTAACGTATTTTTATCTGCCATGATGATCTCCTCCGCCAAAATATTGTCATAATTTTAACGGATTTGTCAAGGTGCGGTGCAATGGGAATTTATCGGCACGATTGAGCGACGATTTTACCTTGTCCTGTTAAAACGTTGATGGAGCGCGAATGACCAATGATTTTCTTTTCTTTTGATATCCATAGTGCCGAAGGTATAGCGTAACCATTATGCTTTGATGACGAGTTTAAATTCTGGACACAATATAAGGGGGGAGGACAACGGGTTTTGGCGAGATATACAGGGGGGCGATAAATTTTTCTACCCTTTTATCTTTTGTTATTTTATAAACGTAACCTATGAATAAAAAAATCACGGAAAAATCAGGACAGGTCGATGGTGACTCTGTTGTTAAGGACGCTCGTAATTGTATGACACCAAGCGGTCAAGCCGTATTGCAAGAAGAATTTCTTTGGCTGTTAAAAAAGGAACGCCCCAAAATTGTTGAAATCGTTTCGTGGGCGGCAGGTAATGGGGATCGTTCTGAAAATGGGGATTACATCTATAATAAAAAGCGTTTAAGGGAGATTGATCGGCGCTTAAGGTATCTTAGCAAACGTCTGGATAATCCAGAGATTGTTGACCCAAAAAAACAGCAGGGTGTTGAACAGGTTTTTTTTGGCGCGACAGTGACCTATGTACGTGCAGATGGCACAGAGGTTACGGTAAAACTCGTGGGGGTTGATGAGGCAGAATTTTCACAAGGAAAGATCTATTGGCTTTCTCCCGTCGGGAAAGCGCTTATGAAGTCAAGCGTTGGAGATGAGGTTGAAATTCGAAAAGAGACGGGTGTCGAGATCGTTGAGGTTTTAGATGTCCGTTATCCCATAAGCTAGCTTGTTGAGCGCGGTTGTTTGGTGCGGGACATTAACCGGCAGGTCGAACACGGATTTTATTATGATTTATCATACTATTGTGGAGTGTTTTAATCGCAGTCAAAGCTTCATGCTCAAGCGCCATTTCCACAAATCCAAATCCTTTTGACCTTTCGGTTTTATCATCCATCACCAAGTTACAGCCTTTGATATCGCCATAAGATTTGAATAATTTTGCGAGAGCATCTTCGTTGAAATCTCGTGGCAAATTAAGAACAATTAATTTCATTGTGGTTCCTCGAAAAGTAGAAGGTATATTTCTGAATAAGATTTAAAAGTGTGATTAAATATTATTGCCAATTATGGGTTCTTCCATCTCAATATATCATCGACCACTGAGGGGAGGGGCAAAAACCATTTTTGATTTTTAGGCAATTCCTTTATTTAGCTTTGTTCTTTTTCTTTTCTGCTTTTAAGGCTTTTTTTTCTTTAGCTGTACGGGTTGCTTGTTTTTTTACGTTCTTTTTTGCATCTTGTGATTTGGCCATGACATTGATCTCCGGATTTAATGTTTAATAAAAGGCAATACGATTATAAAAAGTGACTATCTATTACTGCTTCCATAGTATTGGCATGTTAATGGATTAAAGTCCAAATATTTAATATGATTTCAGCTTACCCCTGAGTAGACAACATGTTTAAGTTGAAAAAAAACTTAAGGTTTTTTTTGTATATTAGCTGTGAAATGAGGCGGGAAGCTTCGTTGTGGAAATGGTGCCGCAGAAGGGAATTGAACCCCCGACCCATGCTTTACGAAAGCATTGCTCTACCCCTGAGCTACTGCGGCACGTGATTGTGAAATCAGGCTTAATTTAATAAAAAATATGCGGCCTGTCCATGATTTTTTTGTTTGAATTACGATTGATCGCGCAGAAAAACCCATTCGGTGTCTGTGGAAAGGTTCGCGGTAAAGCAATAGCCATCTTCGTGGAAGGATTTAAGTTGTTCAGGTGTTTCGATACGGTTTTGCATGATATAACGCGCCATCATGCCACGCGCACGTTTGGCAAATAAACCAATCATTTTAGGGATGCCTTGTTTGATCTCTTTAAATTGAGGTGTGATGAATGTACCGGTTAATGATTTGGGGCGGATGGCCTTGATATATTCATTCGAGGCAAGGTTAATAATGCTTTGGTCTTGGTGATTTGAGGTAACGTCATTACAAGCATTTGTGAGCAAATCTCCCCAAAAATCATAAAGATCTTCCCCGCGAGGGTTGCTTAATTTTGTACCCATTTCCAAACGATAGGCCTGCATCAGATCAAGCGGGCGCAAAAGCCCATATAAGCCTGAAAGAATACGCAAATGTTCTTGTGCAAATACCATGTCCTGATCATTAAATGTTTCGGCTTTCAGTCCGACATAGGTGTCGCCTTTAAACGCATATGCGGCTTGTTTGGCATTACTTAAAGAAAACGGTGATGTGTAATTTTGATAACGATTAAAATTAAGCTCGGTCAGTTTGTCACTTAATTTCATCAGACTTTGAATTTGGGCGCGGCTGAGCTTGCGTGTTGTATTGATTAATTCTTGGCTGTGATCCAGAAAATCAGACTGTGTGAAATGGCCTGATAACGTGTCATTTTCAAAGTCGAGTTTTTTTGCCGGTGAAATTAGTGCAAGCATTTTATCGTTTCCTTTTGTTCAAAATCGAGATGAATAACCCTACTTTTGTGTTTTTGGGCGTGTTTTTCAAGCTTTTAATGATTTAAAAGATGAAAAAACTTGATGTTTGACTCGAATCTCCGCATATTGTCCGCGGAAGGTTGGCTTCGGGCGAACTGCTCGTGAACCCGGTCAGGTCCGAAAGGAAGCAGCCGCAGCAAGTTTTGTTTGGGTCGTGGTTCAATCTTCCACCTTTTCTCTTTATATCGAAGTATTAAAAATCGTGATTGAAGCGCCAATTTTGTTGGACTTGGCGCCGAAACTGGATATATTAGAGGTCTATTCATATAACATTTATAGAATCTGGATTTGGATCATTGAGCGACACACAAACAATCGAACCCCCTAAAGATCAAAGTGCGGAATATCTTGTTCTTGCGCGAAAATATCGGCCTCAAAATTTTGAGGAATTAAAAGGCCAAGAAGCCCTTGTGCAAACGCTGACCAATGCAATTGAAAGTGGCCGGATTGCGCATGCTTTCATGTTAACAGGGGTACGTGGGGTTGGTAAAACAACAACGGCTCGTATTATTGCACGGGCGTTAAACTGTTTAGGTGAAGACGGAAAAAGCGGACCAACAACCCAACCATGTGGTGTGTGCGAAAATTGTAAAGCAATCTCGGAAGATCGCCATGTTGACGTTTTGGAAATGGATGCGGCGTCTCGTACAGGGGTTGATGATATTCGGGAGATTATTAATTCTGTTCAATATGCGCCAAGTTCTGCGCGCTATAAAGTGTATATTATTGATGAAGTCCATATGTTGTCTAAGAATGCTTTTAACGCGCTTCTTAAAACGTTGGAAGAGCCACCCGAGCATGTGAAATTTATTTTTGCGACAACTGAAATTCGAAAAGTACCTGTTACGGTTTTATCGCGGTGTCAACGTTTTGATTTGCGCCGTATTGATGCCGATGTCTTAGAGCGTTATTTTGCCGAATTGGTTGAAAAAGAATCATATAAGGCCGATGCAGAAGCAATTTCATTAATTGCCCGTGCGGCCGATGGCTCGTGTCGGGATGGCTTAAGCTTGTTAGACCAAGCGCTTTCTCTATCTGATGGTACGGTTACCGAAGAAAAAATCCGAGATATGCTCGGTCTTGCGGATCGTGCGATTGTTTTGGATCTTTATGAAGCGGTGATGCAGGGCGAAAATGTTAAAGCTCTCGCGGTTTTAGAGAATTTGTACAAAGCTGGTGCGGATCCATTAATTGTTTTGAAGGATCTTTTGGAATGGACGCATTTTTTAACCAAAACACGTGCGGCTCCTGAAACCGCAAATGATATGAACTTACCTGAAGCCGAGCGTGTACGAGGAAAAGAACTTGCGGAAAAACTATCTATTCCAAGTTTGACACGGAGTTGGCAAATTCTTTTAAAAGGCATTGCCGAGGTTCAACAATCACCACTGCCACAACAAGCTGTTGAAATGGTAATTATTCGTTTGCTTTATGCGGCTGAATTACCGAACCCTGCGGATTTAATCAAACAATTGCAAAATGGGACGCTGGCGGCAACAGCCCCAGCACCACGGCCTAGTGGCAACAGCGGGGGGGCATCTGCAGGAACAATGTCCGCGACAACAACAGGTGGCGGAGGGGTACCACAACAGGCCGTTGCACAACCTGTGACGCAACCTGATAGCACTCCTGCGGCGCCACAGCCAACGAGTTTTTTGGATGTGGTTGAGTTGTTTGGAGAAATGCGCGAGCCGTTATTACAGGCGCAAATCAAAAATTATGTTCACCTTGTGAAATTTGACCAAGGTAAAATAGAATTGAGGCTTGCGGAAAATGCCAATCCGGCATTGCCAGGGCGAATGACAAAGCTCTTGTCCGATTGGACGGAAAAGCGTTGGATGGTGAGTGTCTCCGATGATGTTGGTCAACCAACCCTTGCTGAACAGGGAAAAGCAATACACGATGCGGATTTAGAGCAGATCAAGCAACATCCCGTTGTCGCAGAAATTTTGAACTGTTTTGACGGGGCAGAGATTATTGATATACGTGAAAAATTATTACAAGAGGATAAAAAAACATGAATAATATGGCTCAAATGATGCAAAAAGCGCAGATGATGAAACAAAAAATGGGCGAAATGCAAAGCAAAGTATTAGAGCTTGAAATCCAAGGTGCTTCAGGTGCGGGGATGGTTAACGTTTTGTGTAATGGTAAAGGAGATTTGAAATCCATTAAGCTTGACCCTAGTGTTGTTGACCCAGAGGACATAGAAGTTCTTGAAGATTTAATTCTTGCAGCCGTAAATGATGCAAAATCAAAAGCAGAAAAAAAAGTTGCTGATGAAACTCAAAAAATGATGAGCGATCTCGGTTTACCTCCTGGTATGGGTTTAGACCTCCCATTCTAAGGTGATTTGTAAAAATGATTAAAAAAACCTCCCGTGAGTAAAAGGGAGGTTTTTTTGTAGGCTGTTTTGAAAAAGTGGTTTTGTTGACATTGTTATAAAAGGCTTATAGGATCGGCAGGCTTATAAAAATCGTGGCGTATGTAATAAGGGTGTTTGTTTAATTACACGACAAAAGGATTTATATAATGATGCGTTTTGAAGATACTGGATTAGAAGCTAAACCTCACTTTCAAATGGCGTGGGGGCTTGGTTTTTCAAAATATATTGAAGTTGTTGCACCAGCAAAAACGCAAGATGAGCGTATTGCAACGGCGGCACAAGCGTTTAAAATTTCCAATTTAAACACGGTAAAAACATTACAAAAATATTGTGATGATATTTCGGATACAGCCATTACGGCTACGTTGATGGGGCCTTTGGTTTGGCAATATCTAAGTAAAGAAGAAAAATACCTACGGGATACCTTTAATGATGATGTTGCCGATCTTGTGATTGAAGCAATGAGCAACCACGGTAAATTTAAACTAGGTGATGCCGCAGCGTCTTCTTTGGACTTTCAACGTATTTTTGTGGCTAGCCTGATCACAACATTTGAAAATATGATTATTCCCGGTTTGAAAAACAAACAAATGGATCCTGCATCTGTGACGGCAATGATGGCGGCATTAAAACAACCGCTTGCCGAGGTGAAAGGTACAACACCCGCCTTGGATAAAGCGCTCGAAGCTCAAATGAAAATTGCAACGGCTCTTGTCAAAGGCCCAAGCTCAAATAACAGCTTTAAGCCTAAAGGGCCTAAATCTTAGGTCTCATTAATAAAGACCGTAAACTGTTTTAAGCCCCTCGTGTTTTTTTAAGCATGAGGGGCTTAAATGTTATTTACAGAGCCATTTTTTGCCTGTAAAACTCAATCATGCGTATAACAACATGGAATATTAATTCAGTACGATTTCGGCTCGATCTGGTTCGCCAAGTAGTTGGTGAACTTCAGCCAGATGTATTGTGTCTGCAAGAAACAAAAACGCCGGATGAATTTTTTCCGATGGCTGAAATGCAGGATCTTGGTTTTAAATATATTAAAATTTGTGGCATGAAAGCTTATAATGGCCTCGCCATTTTGTCTAAACATCCGTTGGAAAATTTCCAAATTCATGAACGCTGCGGGAAATCAGATTGTCGCCATATATCTGCCGATGTTCATGTTGATGGTTATGATCAAGCCATTGAAGTACATAACCTGTATATTCCTGCGGGTGGTTATGAGCCTAAACCAGAGATTAATGAAAAATTTCAACATAAGCTCGATTTTGTTGACGAGCTTACAAAGTGGTTCCCGGAAAATTCATCATCGGACAAGCCTGTTGTTGCTTTGGGAGATATGAATATAGCTCCTTTGGAAAATGATGTTTGGTCACATAAAAAAATGTTAAAAGTCGTTTCTCATACGCCGATAGAAGTCGAAAAATTTACACAATTTTATCATTCAATGAATTGGGTTGACGCGGTACGCCATTTTGTACCCGAAGAAGAGAAACTTTATTCATGGTGGAGTTATCGCGCAAAAGATTGGGCGGCGGCCGATAAGGGACGACGGTTAGACCATTTCTGGGTCACACAGTCATTGAAAAAACACCTCAAAGGATATCATATTCCACGAGAAGTTCGAGGTGCTGAAAAGCCCAGTGATCACGCTCCGGTTTGTGTGGATTTTGATTTTTCCTCGTAAATACGGCTAGATAAAGATCTATTCTTCTTGACTATGTAAAAGCAAGCCTCTATATTTCGTATACTTTATTATGAAATATTTAGGTATGTTTTAATGTTCTATGTTTCAATATTTGAAAATTCAAAAAAACAACAGCTCTTAGACGCGATTATGAGTGATAATGAGGCGACGGCAATTGATCTTATTGTAAGTGGTGTTGATGTTAATATTACATCTTCAGATGGCATGTCTCTTTTGGATATTGCATGTCACAGAAAGCAAGTATCCACGGTAGAGGCACTTTTGAATTCAAATGCAAAAATATCCTTGGGGGTATGTCGAAAAAGAAATGCGGCACATTGGGCGGTTCTACCTAAAGAAACGGGTAAAATTGATGATATTGAGCACCAAGGAGCTGCGACAAGTATCCTTGAATGTTTAATTGAAAAAGATATTGATATCCAAAAATACGATAAAGATGGCATGACACCGTTATTATGGGCTGTTTGGGCCGGAAATACTTTATCTGTTCATGCGCTCTTGGCAGAAGGTGTGGATCCAAAACAACGTTCAAAGTGTAAGGAAGGGCTAACAGCATCGCATTACGCGGCTCTTACAGGACACGCACAGGCTTTAAGGCACCTTATTCGCAAAGGAGCAGATTTAACAGCGGTGAGTAATGATAATGAAACATTGCTGCACGTTGCGTCGCGTTCTGGTCAAAATGAAATTATTCAAATGATCCTTCAAGAAGGGTTTGATTTGGATGCTTCTATTAAAAACAATCAAGGTGAAACGGCCTTGGACATTGCAAAACGGAATGGCCATCGTGATATTGTCGCGATGTTTGAGCAAGAGTATGCTCGAAATTTTGTCAATTACCAAAAAATGTTAACGGAAAAAAACAGCCAGAATATTAGCCAGAAAAAAGCAAAAGCGCTGAGCCTTAAACGTCGTCCGAAACGATAAAGAGTGATTTAAATGATGAAAAATGGTGTGAGTAAAACAGATAAATTAATTAAAATTTCACCGGAATTTGAAACGTTTCATGGGATTACATTGGCGGATTTAAATGTAAAAAAAGCTTTACCACTTTATTGTGAAGCATTCTATTTTTCGGCAAAATATCGGCCAGAAAGTAGTCGAGGGCGTGCTGTAATTGTGTCATGGTTTTATAATAAAAGAGTTGCGCCGCAAATTGAGATAATAAATGATTTTGCCTCGGAGGCCGGGGAACATGCAATTGCCGCTGCTCTTGTCACAGAAACAGTGATCCGCCCAACGTTATATGATGCCTTACGCGATGGTTTTGAAGAGCCTCAACATGAGTTATATAAGTTGAAACATTTATCAAAAGCCACGGGGTATATTCTGGCTCTCACATACCAGCAGCAAGCTTTAGGGCGGTTTAAAGGTTTTGAGGAGACAGACCCAGAATTTGAGCGTTTAGATCCTATTGATGCGGATACAGCTATTTATGTTTTGAGTAAAAATATTATTCAAATGAAATTGGAAAGAGTTCAAGACACTAAAATTGGTGTCGTAAAACCAACGCCAGAACAAAAAAACAAAAAAATGAGTAACTGGATCCACCTTTATAATGCTGTTAAATATAAACAACTTAAAACCGAACCTAAATTAGAAGCTCTTTATCGAAATGAGTTGCGGTCGTTGATAAGATTGTGGCATTTGGATGATGCTGAATACCGCGGTTTTTTGAAATCTATTGGTGAAAAAGTGGAAGCCGTAGAAAAAAATGCAGCCAAAATATCTAAAGATTTTAATCCATCTGTCTCAAGTAAACAAAACAGTTTTATTGACAAACACGGCTCAAAAAAGCGATTACGCCTTAAAAATAGATTAAAAAAATAGTTCTTATTAATTGTGCTGTTAATGGAATAACAAAGAATTTTTTTATCAGGTAAAGATATATGTTACGGAAATAAAATTGACATAATATAGGTGTGAGCGTATAGTCGACACCACATTTGAAAAGATATTGAGGTTAGAATGAGTTCAGAATATAAAAAAAATTTTTTAGACGCCGCTAAATCCATAGATGAAGAGGCTTATAAACGTTTAAAATTTATTTTTTGGAATCACGCCATTAAGATCAAGTCAGAGCCAAAGTTGATGGGGCTGGCTTTTTTAGAAACGATAAAACAAGATCGTTTAGAAAAGGGCGTTTTTTTAGTTAATAATGGGGCCGATATTAATTTCCAAGATGATCAAGGGTATACTGCATTGATGTATGCAACAGAGGTTGGGAATGGTGAACTCGTCCGAGAGCTTCTCTCGGCGGGGGCAAACCCAATGCTAACGGATAATCAAAACCAATGGACGGCAAAACAACACGCTGAATTTTCCGGATATGGTGGAATTTATAATATGATTTCAGGATATGAAGAGAACTGGATTACCATGATAAATGATCAATTAAGCAAAAAAAATCCTTCTCTAAAATAGGTATATAATAAATATAAAAAGCCCTAATGATGCCAAATAAAAAACAATTTAAACCCACTATGACGCAGATTACAGATCAAGAACGAGAATTTTTAAAGGCATGTGTGACAGGTGATTTTGCGCTGGTCAAACGCGCAATTAAAAATGGGGTGAATATCGAAGTGCGTGATAGCTTCAATAGCAGTGCTTTGTGTAATGCCATTTCATGGCAACGTAAAAATATTATAAAACTCCTCCTTGATAACGGCGCTAACCCTAACCCAACAGAAACCTCAAGCCATGTTGCCTTAGCCCTTGTCGGGCGACAAGGAGACGTTGAAGTTTTGAAGTGGTTGCTTGATGCGGGCGCAGATATAAATGCGCTTGAAAAATCGACAGGATTTACAGCATTAACAGCAACCGTATTAATGGGAAAAATTCCCGCTTTAAAGTTTCTGTTAGAGCAAGGGGCAGATCCCGACCGTCACCTTATAGGCCGTGTAACACCAATGCATGAAGCGGTGGTTATGGGGCGTGTTGATGCGTTGGAATTGTTAATTAAAGCGAATGCGGACCCGGGAGCCTTAAACTATGCGAAGAAAACACCACTACAATCCGCGCTTGAAAAGAAAAATGAAGCTATTATCGAATTGTGTCGATTAAGTGAAACCGAATACAGAATGCGTCAATTTAAAGAAAACCGTTCCACGGCATCTTTATCAAAAAAATCACAAACTAAAAAGTTTTTAAAACTAAAGCGGCGTGTATCTCGTAAGGGGATAGGAAATGGTTGACCCGTTTGCACCTGAAAAACATTTAATGAAGCTTATTCAACAACAGTCCATTGATGAGATAAGAGACATTTGTCAAAATAACAATTCTTCAGTAAATTTTGATTATATATCAAAAGAGTCTGGACGATCCCTTTTGTATGAAGCTGTCGAGCAGGGAAATTGTGTAATTGTTGGTTGTTTATTAACTGCAGGAGCCAATCCCAATAAAAAAAATATAGACTATTTTTTGCCTTTACACCGTGCGCTCTCGCTATCGAACAGTGATCCTAACTACATTGAAATTATTCAATGTTTTCTGAAATGTCCAGAACTTGAGTTAAACAAAAAAGGTTTTTCAGGTCGGGGCGTTCTACAATGGACACGAAAACACCACTTGCTTAAAATTCTAATGGCTTCTGGAGCGTCTGTTGACATGCAAGATGATGTTGGGACGACACCTCTAATGGAGGCCTGTCAACATGGTGATCTTGATCTCTTAAATATTTTTTTACGAGGTCAACCCGATTTGACCTTAAAAAACATTAATGGTAAAACCGCTGTCCATGTTGCGGAGCAATATGATGATGAACATTGTGGTGAGCGATTAAGGCAATATATTACAGATTTAGAGGCGGTTGAACAGGCAAAATATAATCAGCAGATTAAAAATAATTTTGAACATGTACGCCAAAAATCGGCATCAAAATTAAACCTTTTAAAACGTAAGCCACCAGCGGCAGGAAAATAACAATAATGAGAACAATTGAATGGGATTTGCTGGAAGCGTTTCAAATGAATGACCTAGGCGGGGTGCGTTATGCTTTGGATAAGGGGGCAAACCCCGGTATTGTAAGTGAAAACTTACCTATATTGCTGCGTGCCATCTTCTTGGGGAAAGAGGAGATTGCCATTGAGCTTGTTCGTGCAGGAGCATCAATTGAAACGGTTGATATGGTTCACGGCAGAGCGGCTTTGGCTTGGGCGGCGTATTATGAGCGTAATATAATTATGGATTTCCTTATTCAAGAAGGCGCCAAATTGGAGCGAAAAGATGCCATCGGGCATACGGCTTTGATGCATGCGACCCAAAAAGGGGCGGAGGAGACTGTTAAACAGCTTTTGAATGCGGGTGCAGATGTAAGACCTGCGAGGGATAGTGAACAGGCGAAACAACCATTTTCTCTGTTACCGGGCGGAGCGGTGGGGCGTCGCCTTAAAGAGCAGTTATATCATGCTTATCACGACCAAATGGTTGAACGCTCAGGACATCTTAAGAAAAAAATTACAGGGTTTCAAAAAAAGATTCCCCATAAGCGCCGTCCAAAAATGTAACTAAAAAACATTAATCAAACTTTGCCCGAGGGTGGCAATTATCATAAATTTTCAATAGTTCTTCATCATTAATTTCGGTGTATTTTTGGGTGGTTTTTAAAGAGGCATGACCGAGTAGTTCTTGAATAATACGCAAATTAGCTCCGTTAGTTAACAAATGTGATGCAAAACTATGTCGCAGCGCATGGGGGGTTAATGTTTCGGGTAACCCCAGACTGTGGCGTAGATCTCGGAGCTGTTTTTGCGCAACACCTTGGTGAAGGCGTTTCCCGCGCACGCCTAAAAATAAAGGGGTTTCTAGATCAAAAGGAAAAGGACAAAGCGTGAGGTAGTTATTTATGCGCACGTCAACGATTTCAAGAACAGGTACAATTCGTTCCTTTTGGCCTTTACCCATCACACGTATTTGTCCATCCAACGGGCGTTGTGAAAAGTTAAGGGAAAGGGCTTCGTTAATGCGTAAGCCACAGCCATATAAAAGAGTGAATAAAGCACGGTCACGTTCGCCAATCCAATCCTCTCGGGAAAGTGCATCGGCTTCTTCAAGAACTTGTTTGGCTTTTTCACGGCTAATGGCTTTGGGAAGACGTCGCGGTTGTTTTGGTGTTCGTAGATGTTTGATCGCAGGGTTATGAAGGTGGCCATTTTTATCCAGCCAGCGAAAAAAATTTCGGACGGTTGCAAGGGCGCGTGCGCGTGTTGAAGCGCTGGCTCCATCGGTTGTTAGGCGCGCAAGCCAGCTTCGGAAATTGGCAAGATTGTAATCCCCTAAATCATTTAAACTAGGAGGCTTACCTTGATGTTTAATAATAAAATCAATGAAATGGCTTAGATCTTTAATGTAGGCTCTTAGGGTGTGTGGTGAAAAATGTTTTTCAGTGCGGAGGTATCGTTCCCAATGTTGAATTTTTTCAAAGAGATCTGCGGAGCAATTTAATAAATCGAGCGGATTGATATTTTTGGCCATGAAAATCCTTGGTGTGATAAACCCTATATTATTAATAGCTTAAACTGTTTTTTTAAGAAATTAAAGTCACCTTTAATTTTTCACAAAAGCGCGTTTAAGGGGCTATTTAGGAAGGTTTAAAAAATGACGGACGTGGCGTTCGATAACCTGAGCTAAGATACTGATTTGTTCAATGCCTTGGTCTTCGTGGAACATATTTGGATCACGTGAGCCAAAGGCTAAAATCCCTTTTGGGGCTTCGGGAGTAATATCAAGTCGAAGCAATGCTTGGCTGCGAACAATACCCGCGCCAGGGCCAAAAATTTGTTCGGAACCACGCATGTTGTCGAGTAATAATCCGTAGCCCTCTTCTCCAAGCTCTTGTTTAACGGTTCCTGTTTGTACAAGGCGTAAGCCCTGATAGTCAGATTTTAAGGAAGGGATGTTAAGGCCATCTGTTTCAAGGATAAGCGTACAAACATCAACACCAAGTAAAACAGGGAAATCTTGGGTGATGATTTGTATAAATTCTTCAAAATCATAAGCTTCAAGTAAAACCAGAATGGCGGAGTGAATACGGCTTTGATTGCTCATATTATCGCGCGCATTGGTCACAAGCTCACGCTGTAGCTCAAGCACTTTTTGTTTTTCTTTACGTAGGCGTTCAACCATTGCTTGTTGGAAATCGGCGACAGTTGCATTATCCCCTTGTTGACCCGGAGCTTTTAAATGGGACAGAATTTTTTGATTATTAAGCAGGAAGTCAGGATGAGATTTTAGATAGGCGTAAACACCATCATCGGTGAGGCCTTCTGGCCAAAGTGGTTGATCATGGGTCATTTTTGCGTTTCCTTGGCTCATCCTGATTGTCCTTATGTCTTTTTGTTGTTGTAAATTATGCAGCGTCTAGGATTGACTGCCCTGTTTTTGCCCAGTCTTTAACAAAAGCCTCAAGGCCTTTATCAGTCAGAGGGTGGTTAAACAGCTGTCGAATAACTTTTGGTGGAATAGTTGCAACATCTGCACCCATTTTAGCTGATTCCGTGATGTGGTTAGGGTTGCGGATCGATGCGACAAGGACTTGCGTGTTAAATTCAGGATATTGACTGTAAATTTCAACAATATCTGAGATAAGCTGTAAGCCATCTTGGCTGAGGTCATCAAGGCGACCAATAAATGGAGAGATAAAGGTTGCACCGGCTTTGGCGGCAAGAATAGCTTGCGCGGATGAAAAGCAAAGAGTGACGTTAACCATTGTGCCTTCACCAGAAAGGATTTTACAAACTTTTAAACCCGCAGGCGTCAGAGGAACCTTTACAGCAACGTTATCTGCGATAGCGGCAAGTTTACGCGCTTCGCTTAACATTGTCTCAAAATCTGTTGCGGCAACTTCAGCGCTAACCGGGCCGTCAACAATGTCACAGATTTCTTTAATAAGTGTCAGGAAGTCTTTACCTTCTTCTTTGGCAACCAAAGAGGGGTTTGTTGTGACACCGTCCAAAAGACCGGTATCTGCAAGTTCCTTGATTTCATCAATATCTGCTGTATCAATAAAGAATTTCATGGGTTATATTACCTTCTAAGTGTGATCGTTAAACAGTTTACAGGTGGTATGGCATCGATGAGCCAACATCATGATCTATTTGTAGAGGATAAACAGCGCGTAGACAAGATGCTGCGTATGCAAATTTTAGTCCCTTTTCCCGTTGCCCGTGCTTATGACTATTTAGTGCCTGAGACATTTGATGTTCAGGTCGGAGATTATGTCCAAGTTCCGTTAGGGCGGCGTGAGGTTACCGGTGTTGTGTGGGGAGAGGAATGTGATTCCTCCGTACCTGAAAATAAGTTAAAAGCCGTTCTTTTTAAATATGACTGTTTACCAATGCCTAAAGCTCAGAGAGCTTTTATTGATTGGGTTTCTCAATACACGCTATCGGATCGTGGTTCTGTTCTGAAAATGGCGCTGTCTGCCCCCAAGGCGCTTAATCCGCCAAAACCTGAAACATGGTACCGTAAAAATATTCCATTATTTCAAAAATTATCGGCCAAACGTAAAACCGTTTATGAGGCTATGGAAAGCAATATCTTGTATCGCGCATCAGAATTAGCAAAAAAAGCAAGCTGTACACCTGCTGTGATTAAAGGGATGGCTGACAAGGATATTATCCAAAAATGCATGCAATCTCCAGTTTTTCCGTGTTCAATTCCAAATCTAAGCCCTGCGGATATTAAGCTTTCGCAAGCTCAAGAAACCGCAGCAAAGGCAATGGTTTTAGCTGTTAAAGCCAAAGAGTTTAAGCCTTTTTTATTGGATGGTGTGACCGGATCTGGAAAAACAGAAGTGTATTTTGAAGCCGTCACCGAGGCGATTAAACAAGGGCAGCAGGTTCTTGTTCTATTACCTGAGATTTCTTTGTCGGCGCAGTTTTTAGAGCGTTTTCGCAAAAGATTTGGTGTCGAACCGGCGGTATGGCATTCTGAAACAGGTGAGGCGCAACGTCGTTTAACATGGCGTGGCGTGGCTGAGGGGCAAACAAAATTTGTTGTCGGCGCACGCTCAGCCTTATTTTTACCGTATCAGAATTTAGGCTTAATCATTGTTGATGAGGAGCATGATGCATCTTATAAGCAAGAAGAAGGTGTGATCTACCACGCGCGTGATATGGCGTTAGTCCGTGCAAAATTTGGAGGGTTTCCAATTGCTTTGGTATCGGCAACACCTGCTTTGGAAACAGCCGTCAATACAGAGCAGGGAAAATATGACCGTTTAATTTTGCCTTCCCGTCATGGTGGCGCGACATTGCCGGACATGCATGTTATTGACATGCGTATTGAAAAACCGCCACGGCAATGTTTTATTTCTCCGACATTACGCGAGGCTATTAAAAAAACGGTCGAAAGTGGCGAACAAGCGATGTTGTTCCTCAATCGCCGGGGGTATGCGCCGCTGACATTGTGCCGTAACTGTGGTTTTAGGTTTCAATGCCCCTCCTGTACAGCTTGGTTAATTGAACATCGACGGACGGGGCGCTTGCATTGCCATCATTGCGGTTATTCTACTAAAACCCCAGATATTTGCCCCGAATGTGAAGAGGAAGAAAGTCTGACGGCCTGTGGCCCGGGGATTGAACGTCTCGCCGAAGAGTTAAAGATGTTTTTACCAGAGGCAAAGCCTCTTATCCTTGCGAGTGACCTAACAAATAGCCCTAAAGCCATTGCCAGTGCCATCACGCAAATTACAGATGGAGATGTTAATGTAATTATTGGCACGCAAATTATTGCTAAGGGTCACCATTTTCCGGAGTTAACGTGTGTTGGGATTGTAGATGCGGATTTGGGTTTATCTGGTGGAGACCTTCGCGCAGGCGAACGCACTTTTCAATTGTTACACCAAGTTTCCGGACGCGCAGGGCGGGGATTAAAGCCTGGCCACGTTTATGTACAAACTTTTATGCCTGATCATCGCGTTTTACAGGCGTTGGTTGCTAATGATCGAGATGTTTTTTTGGCCGTTGAAGCCAAAGAAAGAGAAGAGGCGCATATGCCACCTTTTGGGCGGTTAGCTTCTTTGATTGTTTCGGGGCCCGAAGAGGGCGCACTTGATTATTTCTGTCGAACACTGGCAGTTCAGGCTCCGCGTTATGATGGAGTACAAATCTTGGGGCCTGCTCCAGCGGCCTTGGCGATATTACGCGGCAAACATCGGCGTCGGTTTTTAATTAAAACGGATAAAAACGTGTCCGTGCAAAAAGTTATTCAAACGTGGTTATCAGCGATTAAGGTGCCGAACCCGATCCGTTTAAAAATAGATATTGACCCTCAAAATTTTATGTAACCTTTCTGTTAACTTCTCTAAAAGATTTTTGATGTACTGTTGTATATAGAATGTGTAACACATTGAGCTGTATACAATAGTCAGCTTGGGTTTGACATAATTCTTTAATGTTGTATAATTAGTTATGCGGGTTTTCTTTTGGGTTTTAAATAGGGTGGGTCAATATGTCTGTTACAAAAATATTTTTAACTGTAAATGTGCCACCTCATAGCTTGGAAACCAAAGACGGTGAACTTTATTTAATGAAAAGTTTAACCAATCACTTTGGGGACTGTTTATCCAATTACCTGCAAAATCAGGATTATTCTCAAGAAGCGGGTACAATTAAACATCATCAAGAAAATCAGCTTGTCTTGGAAGGTTGTGAAGATGTTAAAACAACCATCGAAAATGGCCATTTCCCGCAAGTACAAAAAATTACGATCAAAAAATTCGCGTAATACTTAAGCCTGAAATTAGAAACTTTCCCCCTACAATGATATGTTTTGTGTAATTTTGTTTCTTTTACAGAACTCTTAATCTTTTATTAACGTTTAACTGTTCTACTCGCCGCGTATTCAAAATAACTATTAAGACTTTTTTTCGGACGCAGAGTGCGTATTGGGATGTATTTATCTCTGTTGTTCGGCGAGTAGGAGATTAAAAATGAATTTATTAAAAAATACATATAGTATCGCGCTGAAATTACCTCAGCAGTTTAATGGTTTATATTTCCATGATTTGAAAGCAAGAACAGAAGCTTTGGCAGAAGATGCTAAAAAATTTGTACCTCAACTAAAAAAATGGCTTGAAGCACAAGGATTATGGCGTGAGGCGGCGTCCGTTGAACATGTTTACGGACAATATCTGTTGGTCGAATGTGATCAAGCTTTATGTGATTTTATCTATGGATCTTTTATCAAACGTGTTGATATGATTTCTCCGATGGATGACCAGCAACTGGTTGCAGGTTTTAACCATATGTAGAATGGAGGTCTTTAGATCGAAATTAATTTTCTGAATTGAGATGATTGCGGTCTAATGGAATCCCATTTTTCGATGTTACAATCAAAGATGCTAAGTGTTGCAGGCGCATAATCATAAATTTCACTAAGATGTTTTTCTCCAGCAAGTTGCATGGCAAGGTCTGCAATGCCAGGGTTATGCCCGATAATCAACAGCTGATTACAGTCGGCTGAAACCATTTGTATTTCATCATAAAGCTGTAGAGCACTGGCAAGGTAAAAAACACGATCATGAACGATGGGTGGGGTTTTCTTTCCTTCAAACAGCGTGGAAAAAACACTCGCCTGTGTTTGAACCGTACGCATGGCATCCGAGCATAAGCACACATCGGGCTGTAACATGTTTTCTCTCATCTGTTGCCCCATTTTGGCGGCTTTGACAAGCCCTGCATTCGTTAAAGAGCGTTCATGATCTTCTCCCGAGGCCGATTGATGTTCGGTTTCAGCATGGCGTAATAAATAAAGTTGTTTCATCTGCGAATAACCCATTGTCGTCTTCTCTATAAATAGATTATATATTGGGAGATAAATTGCAATCATTGGAATCTAAAGAATGTCTCAAAATCAGCATGTTGCGATCATTGATATAGGCTCGAACGCAGTCCGACTGGTCGTTTACAATGAATTAAACCGTGTCCCAATTAAAGTTCACACAGAACGTGATATTTGTGGGTTAGGCAAAGGTTTGCTCGAAACAGGTCATCTCAACCCCCAGGGTGTTAAACATGCAATTGATAGTTTAACGCGTTTTTCTGGAATTCTAAAGGCCATGAAAATCAAAAATGTGCGCGCCGTCGCCACTGCAGCCATGCGAGATGCCACAGATGGCCTGCGTTTTATGAAACGCGTTAAAGATAAAGTTGGTATTCAAATCGAAGTCATTACCGGTGATGATGAAGCTTATTATTCAGCTTTGGGTGTTATTGCTAGTCATGGGCAAGTTACCGGTGTAGTCGGCGATTTTGGTGGAGGGTCTCTTGAGCTTGCCGCGGTTAAAAAAGGTAAAATTATTGAACATGTGACGTTACCTTTGGGGGCTTTACGAATTCTTTCAAAAGAGAGCCGTAAAGAGCGTTTGGATTATATTGAAAGCCATTTAAAAACAACGGATCTTTTAAAGCGTTACCATGGTCAAAATTTTTATATCTTAGGTGGTGCCTGGCGTACGCTTGCCAAAGCTCATATGTATTTAGAAAAATATCCCATTTTTATTTTAGACCATTATAAAATCAGTGGCCGGAAAGCCGAGGAATGGGCTGATAAACTCTCTAGACGATCTGAAAAATCATTGGAAAAAACGGCGGGTATTATTAAACGAAGAGCCAGTGATATGCCAGCAGGTGCTTTGGTGCTTGGGCGTGTTCTGCATGCGCTAAAGCCAAAGGAATTGGTTTTTACGGCAACCGGTTTGCGGGAAGGGCTTCTTTATGAACAGCTTTCGCCAGCCTTAAAACGCCAAGACCCATTAATGGCAAGTTGCGTTGATATTGCTCAAAAAACCAGCCGTTTTAGCCATGGCGCAGAATTAAAAGCTCTTGGAAAATGGATGAAACCGTTGTTTCCAGAGGCTGATGAACAGTTAAACCGCGTTGTTGAAGCAGCCTCATATTTGTCAGATTTTGGCTGGTATGAACATGAAGATTATCGTGCACCTCATGCTTTCCAACGTATTTTGCGATTGCCGCTTTATGGTTTGGATCACACAACACGGGCGATGCTGGCATTATCTGCTTATGTGCGTTACCGCGGTTATCTGCGCCAAAGTAAGCGTGATGAAGGTTATATCACTGAGGTGACACGTGATGCCCAAGACATTTTAACGCAGAAACAAATTGATCAAGCCGTTACCGTTGGGCTGCTTTTACAGCTAGCCTATAGTTTAACGGCAGGGGCTTTGGGGTTGTTAAAACATACGGAGTTAAAATTAACGGATCGCTATGTTCGGCTGACGTTAAAAACAAATACCGAAACCCTCCGAGGTGAAATTATCCAATCGCAGCTCGAGATAATTGCAAAGCGGTTAAAAAGGAAGGCCGCGATTTCAAAAAGCACAACCACATAATATAATATTTAAATTGTTACGTTATGACCCACGCGAGAATAAGAGCGTTATAGAGGTATGGTGAATGGCTGAAAATAAAAAAGTGCGCATTGAGTAGGCTATCTGGGATGACGATAGCCATTTGTTGACAAAAATTTGGTGCTTTGGGTTCTCGGTTTTAAATAACAAATATATGCCGTGGGCACGCCCACTATGATCTTGAGCTGTTTGCAGTAATACGCCTAATTGTGCAGAATTTCTTTTAACCAAAAAAACGGATGTCTATAAACAGAGGGAATATTTTTAAAGTGCGCTGGCTTTGATATCCGATAGTGATACAAAACAGGCCTCAAAGAAAATAGGGCAACGCACAATTAATTGACATAATGCTTATTTTTTGATACTATCCTGTCACCTTTTAAGGGGGCGTTTATGAATCTTTTAGGGTTTATAACCTCTGACCGTTAAGCCGAATAAAACAAAAAACAAGGTAATAAGAATATGATGATGCCAGGGCAAATTAAAAAACAGCTTTTTGCATGTATTGAAACTGGTGACCTTGAGGGGTTTATAGAAGTCCTAGGTGAACGGAAGCCAGATAATTATGTTACAAAATATGGTGATAGCTTGCTTTGTTCGGCCGTGGAGCATGGACAACTTGATATCGTAAAATTGTTGCTGTCAAAAGGTGCGGATATTAATTGGCAGGGTTATGAAGGGAATAACCCAATGATGTATGCCTTAGATATTGAGAATAAAACAACGCGGCAAACAGTAATTGCAGAGTTAATGGAATATGAGCCAAATTTAACGGTTGAAAATGATGATGGATATTCTGTTCTAGATAAAATTTTCAGAAATGGTGCATATCAAAACTTACAAGGGATGATTGAAAAAATAAAACCGGAAAAAGAGTTTTTTGAAACCTGTGTTTTGGATCGCAGATCTTTGGGAAAAGAAATTTTAATGTCGGGTCATTTGGATTTGATTAAAACAAGTATAAAGCATCACAACGCCAATATTTCGCCCAGAGAGGCGCATGAATATGCGCACTCCTATATTCGTTCAAAAAAAACTGAGGCATTTTTATATCTGATTGAAAATCATAAATCATTTCAGGCATTATCCGATGAGCACATTGATGATTTATGTTTTTGTGCAATACAAAATGGATCAATGAAGGTTTTTGACCATTTATTACCTCTCATTAAAGATATTAATGCTCAAAATTCGGAGGAACGGACGCTGTCTATGATGGCTGCACACAATAAGCAAAATGACATGTTATCCCGTCTTTTGGAGGCAGGATGTGATGTGAACATCAAAGCGAATAATGGTTGGACGGCATTACATTTTGCAGCCTATAAAAACAATGAAAACGCTGTTTCTCAATTGCTTGATGCGGGAGCTTTAGTTGATATTAAAGATAAAAAGGAACGTAATCCGCGACAAATTGCGCTTGACGAAGATGCAAATGACGTTGCAAATCTATTAAAAAATGCTGTAGCCAATGTCTGGCGCAAGGAAAATGATGATGAGATTGTTTTTTTTGAAGAGAAACCCGCGGCCGGTTTGTCCATTCGTGATATTTTTAATTTTAAAACGCAGGAACGTTTAAAAGTTGTGCAAGATATCGAAAATGGCCATATCAGCCACGAAACGATTTCATTTAACCAGGTGGGTGACGCGCAAATTACAGAAGCGTTTAATGAATTAAAAAAGCAAGGTGGCTTAAAAAATATTGATAACCCTCACGTCTCAAAAGCCAAAAAAACAAATAATTTGACCTTTGCAAAAATTGAAAAGGGACGCGGATGAAGCATAAAGCCTGTGTCGCGATTAAGAATAATGATTTTGAAGCTCTAAAAAAGATTTCTTTTTTAGGAGTGGGCATAAATAAGCCGGACCGGTGGGGGAATACCCTCCTAACCGTTGCCGCGGCACTTGGGAATGTTGAAATTGTATCGTACCTATTAAAAAAAGGTGCCGACGTTAATTTTATAGGTGGTTATAAAGATAATGCCGTTGTGAGTGCGATTAAAAGCCAGTCACGAGAGGTTTTTAAATTGGTTGCGGGACAGCAAGATGTTGATTTTCAAAAAATGGAAAAGATACACAGGCAAAATATTATAAGTCTAGCCTATCAGGCGAAGGCCTATGAAATTGTCGACGAACTTCTAACGAGGGATTGGCCGGAAATAATAAGGAACCCTCTTGTGGTAGGTCGTGAGGATAGAAATGCATTTTCTTATGCCTGCGCTCATGGTGACGTAAATGAAATTAAAAAATTACATCGCTATATCCGTGATATAGGTTGCGACGTTGAAATTGAACAATCATGTGAGGATGGCCTGACACCTGCAATGTATGCCGTTAAATCGGGATCTTTAGAAACACTGAAATTTTTAATAGAAGAATGTGGGGCGGATATTTCATGTGAAGATCGTCAAGGGTATGGACTTTTGCATGTCTTGCCCGAAGAAAAGGGTCTTGAAATCGCACGCTATTTGTTGACCAAAGGTATTAAGCTAGATGGTGTGTCTAAAAGCAAAACAACCCCTTTTATGAATGCCGTTATTGGCAATAGATTAGAATTAGCAACATTATTTTTAGATCAAGGGGCCGATATTAATCACAAAAATGAAGACGGTAATACAACCTTAATGCGGGTTGTTCGTTGCGATAATGCAATGGAGAGAATTAAATATTTGTTGCGGCATAAAGCCAATATACACCTTAAAAATAATAAATCTAAAACGGCTGTGATGCTTGCAAAGGCATCTACTTATCGTGAAAAAATTGAATACGCATTAAAGAATGATAATTGGTTGAAAATATCGGATCATGAAATTGCGCATATTGAATTAAAAGAAATATTAGACTTAACGATTAAAGATATTTTTAATTTTAAAACCCATGAAAGAACCCGTGTCATTGAAAATACTAAAATGGCAACAATGGCTATGGAGATCTCGTCACTTGGAAAGGTGCATCGTGATACATTAAATGAAGCTTTTAATAATTTAGAGAAACTGGGAGGGCAACCCGAAAAATATTGCCAACTGTCAAAAGGCCCCGTAAATGGCAACCTTAAACCGATCTTTTTACCCCAGAAAAAGGGAGCTTGATTATGGTGCTTAGGGAAATAGATGACGGCTGGGGAGGTGATTGTGGCTCAACAGAACAAGAAAAAACAGATCCTGTAGGAAAAGAGCTTTTAAATTTAGCATTTAACGGACCGTTTGAAGCCTTTAAAAAATTTTTAGCCAAAAATCCCAATGCTATTGATGCTGTTGATAGCGAGGGGGATAACAGTGTGAATGAAGCTGCGCGTGGAGGCCAGTTGGAAATTGTGCGTTATCTCGTTGAAAAAAAGAATTGTGAGCTTAGTGCACCAAATAATAATCACAGAAATGCGCTTTATTGGGCACAGAAAAAAGGGCATTGGGATATTTTAGCGTATTTAAGTACGAAACTTGAAGATTTGGATTTTGAACAAGTTACACCTTATATTACCTCGGCCATAACAAATGCGTGTAAGGATAAAAAAGAAAATGCTGAAAAAAAGAAAACCGATCTTTTAGAAATCGGGAAAATTTTACTTAATGTGCCAGATAAAAAAAATATTCAAGACGAGATTAATAAAGCATTTATGCATGTGGCCTCTCAAAATTGGGTTGAACATACGGAGCTGTATATCCAATGCGGCGCAGATTTGGAATATAAAGACAGCCATCAAGATACAACGTTAAATGAAACAGCCCGTTTGGGAAAACAAGATACTTTTGAGGTTCTTGTAAAACATGGTGCAATTTTAGATAGTCCGAATAAAAATCAAAAAACAGCACTTGCGTGGTGTTTAGAGAGAGATGAAAAACACATAGAAGGCAAAAATAAAATCGCAGAACGTCTTATCTTTTTAGGTGTGGACATAACGTGGTCTTGCGAAGTTTCTAAGGAAACCAATACGCTATATAACCATATCTTAAAAAATCAGAATTTATGTAGCCTGCTTCAAGACGATAACTTTGAAGTTTGGAGCTTTCAGTCGGGGCGGGAGGTGAAAAAGGTAAGCTTTATTAATAACGGGAAACATATGCTTGCAGAAATATTTAATTTTAAAGCCTCCGAACGCTTGACGATTATGCAAAATCTAACAACCTTAAACGAAAGTATCTGCCGAGACAGTTTTGGTTCTGTTGCAGATAAAAAAGATATTTTAAAAGCCGCGCAGGAACTAAAAAATCAAGGCGGAAATATTGATATGAAAATTCTTAACAAATACCAGCCCGCCCAAATTAAATTTGCCTTAAAAGCCAAGCGGAGCACATAACATGGACTTTTTTAAACCCTCTCAAAAAAAAATGAACGGGCGTTTGCGTGATGCAGTTGAAAATAATGATGTTGAAGCGGTTAAAAAATGGCTTGAAGCAGGTGCGGAGCCAAATGTGTCCGCGGGGCATTATGAGGATAGCCTTCTATTTTTTGCATTAAAGGCCGATTTTTATGAAATTTTTCAGCAGTTAGTAAACAGTGGCGCAAGCCTTACCAATCAAAAATGGTATGACGATCAAGATATTTTAATGAAAACGATGACTTATTCAAAAGGATCGCGACAGCGTTATGCAACGTATCTGTTAAAAACGGCATCGGATCGTCTAGATTTTGATCAACAGGACGATGAAGGACGGACAGCTTTGATGTTAGCTTATTTGGAAAAACAGGCAAATATTCTGGACTGTTTAGAGCAAAAAAGCGGCAAGTTAACAAATGTTACGAAATTGATAGATCAAATGATTGTATCTGGAGATCTTGATGGCATAAAAATATTAAAAGACCGTGGCTACGATATTTGTGAAAGAAATAAAAATAAAGGCACCCCCCTTCATCTGGCGGCCAAAGTAGGAAAATTAAAAATCGTGCAGTATTTTGTCGAAACACAGGGTGTTGACGTTGATGCCCTTAATAAAGACCATACGTCACCTTTAATCCTTGCCGCGGAAAAGGGCGAAATTGATATCGTGAGCTATCTTTTGTCAAAAGGCGCTAAACCAGAACATGTTAATAAAAAAGGTGTTTCTGCGTCCTATGCGGCTCTTATACAGAAAAGTAAAAAAAGAGAGCAATGTGTCGATGTGATGATAAAAGAAATGAGCTCCGATCAACTTAATACCCCCTTAAAAGACCAAGAAACGCTTTTGACATTAGCTGTTCGCAAAAAAGCACCACAGTTAATTGAAAAAATCCTCTCTGCAGGTGGTGACATTAATCTAAAAGGCAAAGAGGGAAGTACTCCTTTGCATCTTTCAATCGCACAAAATGATTTTGTTTTATTTGAGACCTTTTTGAAAGCAGGAGCTAAAGCCAATATCCTTAATAATAAAGGCAAAACAGCCAAAGACGAAGCAACAGGGCGAACTAACCCAATGTTCCTTGAGTGTCTTAAAGAACAAGAAGCAAATAATAATTGGGTTCAAACCGGTGAAATGGAAGTTGCTCATACAGTTTTAAAAAAATCATTAGGCCTTTCGGTAACAGAAATTTTTAATTTTAATTCCCAAGATCGTATGACGCTGGTTAAAAATATAAAATCAGATCATTATGATACAATGTGTCGTGAAGCCTTTAGCCAGATTTCTAACCTTGACGTTATTCAGCAGGCCGCAGATGAGCTTGTAAAATGTGATCCAAAAATTGATAAACAATTATTGCAACGCTCTGTGAAAAAAACGATGCCGGTAAATTTGCCAAAATTAAATCAAACGGGATAAAGGTTTATTTGTCTTTGAGGCGCATAATTTTGATATGTTGTTTATCAATCGATAAACCGATTTTGCCGTGTTTTAGGGCAAGTGCATCTTTGCCAAAAATTTCATATCGCCATGATCGCATTGCGGGCACATCGGCTTCGTCTGAATCGGCGATTAGTTCAAGTTCAGCGGCATTTGCAATTAATCGCTGGGCAACAAAATTTTCTTCACTCTTTTGTTTGAGTAAAACACGTAATAATTCAACAACGGGACCAATGCCGGGCTGAAGGTGTGGTTTTTTTGCTTTATGCGGGCATTTTTTATCCGGTAAATTTAAACCTGTTTGAATAGCCTCTAACAAATTGGCGCTATATTCTTCGTTACCTAAAATATGTTGGTGCATATTTCGAATTTTTGAAAGGTCTTCGTGTTTTTTTGGCGGGTGCAAGGCAACGGCGGCAACCGTATCATCGCGGATCACTCGGTTCCGCGGAATGTTTTTTTCCTGTGCAAGAGCTTCGCGCCATGCGGCAACTTCCCTTAAAATGGCAAGGGTACGCGGTTTATGATTGGAAATTTTAATCCGTTTCCACGCATTATAGGGGTCGTATGCATAGGTGTCAGGATTAAAAAGAACTTTTTCTTCTTCTTCTAACCACGCCATACGATCATGTTTTTCAAGCCGTTCGCGCAGCTTTTCATAGGCCGGACGTAAGTAACGGACATCGTCGAGCGCATATTCAATTTGTTTGTTGGATAATGGACGCCGTGACCAGTCAGTGAAACGAGACGTTTTGTCAATTTTGGCATGAACCAATTTTTTGACCATATTTTCGTAGCTGACTTGATCGCCAAGACCACAAACGGTGCCGGCAACTTGGGTGTCAAAAACCGGAAACGGAACTTTGCCGGTTTCACGGTAAAAAATTTCGATATCTTGACGACCTGCGTGAAAAACCTTGAGAATTTTTTTATTGCTTAATAAACGATAAAACGGCTTCAAGTCGATTTCAGGGGCAAGCGGGTCAACTGCAACGGCTTCATCTTCGCTGGCGACTTGAATAAGGCAAAGCTGTGCCCAATACGTACGCTCCCTCATGAATTCGGTATCGATAGCAATAAACGCCGAATTTTTCATTCGAGCGCAGACTTGTTTAAGTTCTTTTGTTGTGGTTATTACCGTCATTTCTCATTGATACTATATAATTTTTTAAATAGATAGAGCTGTTGTTCGAAAGGCTTTGATTAAAACACAAGCCTGTTGGTTTGAGGTGTGTCTAAATGAGCTGCTTGGCGTTCATTTTTCTTGACAAAGGCGCGGATTTGTAGTGGATTTACCGCTGTTGCTTTGAATTGCAAATAGATTAAAAAAAAGAGGAAAAAATGCACACTTATCGTACGCATACATGCGGAGAGCTCCGCGGTGAAGATGAAGGTCAAAAAGTAAGATTGTCAGGTTGGGTTAATAGAAAACGTGACCATGGTGGCGTTTTATTTGTTGATCTCAGAGATCACTATGGTTTAACTCAATGTGTTATTAATACCGACAACCCTCTTTTCCAAACCGTTGAAGACGCCCGTTTAGAAACGGTTATAACGGTGACAGGAACGGTGCTTAAACGCACAGATGAAACCATTAATGACAGCCTACCAACGGGTGCAATCGAAGTGAAAATGGAAGAGCTTGATGTTCAATCCGAAGCCGATATTTTACCGTTACAAGTTAACTCGGATGAGCCATATGGTGAAGAGACACGGCTACGTTACCGTTACCTCGACCTACGCCGCGATGTGATGCAGCGTAATATTGCGTTACGTTGTGATGTCGTTTCTTTCTTACGTCAAGAGATGAATAACCAAGGATTTCGAGAGTTTCAAACACCTATTCTAACCGCAAGCTCACCAGAAGGAGCGCGGGATTTCTTGGTGGCATCACGGATACATCCGGGAAAATTTTATGCACTTCCTCAAGCGCCTCAGCAATTTAAACAATTATTGATGATGTCTGGGTTTGATCGTTATTTCCAAATTGCACCGTGTTTCCGAGATGAAGACGCCCGGGCAGATCGTAGCCCAGGTGAATTTTACCAGTTGGACATGGAAATGTCTTTTGTTACACAAGAAGATGTTTTTGAGGTGATTGAGCCTGTGTTACATGGTCTTTTTGAAAAATTCAATGATTACACGGGTAAAAAAATTCAAATTGCGGAAACACCATTCCCTAAAATTGCTTTTAAAGAATCTATGTTAAAATATGGTAACGATAAACCAGACCTACGTAATCCGCTGGTTATTGTTGATGTGACCGAAGTTTTTGCGCGCGATGATGTTGAATTCCGTGCGTTTAAAGGTGTGATCGACCAAGGCGGCGTTGTCCGTGCGATTCGTGCGCCAAAAGTTGCTGATCGTCCGCGTAGTTTCTTTGATAAACTTAATGACTGGGCGCGTGGTGAAGGAGCGCCAGGGCTAGGTTATATTCTGTTTGATAACGGTGAGGGCAAAGGCCCCATCTCAAAATTTGTTCCAGAAGCCGCTCAAGCTAAACTTAAAGAACTTGCAGGTCTAGAAGATGGGGATGCTATTTTCTTTGTTTGTGATAAAGAAAAACAAGCCGCAGAAATGGCAGGCCTTGCCCGGACACGGATTGCAGAAAATATGGATATCATTGAAAAAGATGTCTTTAAATTTTGCTGGATCGTAGATTTCCCAATGTATGAGTTAGATGATAAAACCGGTAAAATTGAATTTAGCCATAACCCGTTTTCTATGCCCCAAGGTGGCTTAGAGGTTCTTGAGAGTGAAGACCCTCTCGATATCTTGGCGTATCAATATGATATTGTTTGTAACGGAATTGAGCTTTCTTCGGGAGCGATCCGGAACCATCGTCCTGATATCATGGAGAAAGCTTTTGATATCGCAGGGTATGATAAAGAGGTTCTGGAAGAACGATTTGGTGGCATGATTAATGCGATGCGTTATGGCGCACCTCCACATGGCGGTATTGCACCTGGGATTGATCGTATGGTGATGCTGTTGGCCAATGAACCCAATATTCGGGAAATTATTGCCTTTCCAATGAACCAGCAGGCCGAAGATTTGATGATGGGTGCGCCAGCTGTTGCTGATAAGCATCAGTTAAAAGATGTTCATATCAAATTAGATTTGCCAAAGCCAAAGGTTCAGGCGGTAAGCTAATGAAGCTTTAATTGAATGGAAAAGGTGGCCACTTTGAGTGCCACCTTTTCTTTTTGAACAAGGGTGTTCAGGGCCATGGGATTGACAAAATGTTTTTTCATATCTAGGCTGTGGGTGTTTTAAACGATATCAAAATGGAGAGTGTATATTGGGTTCATCATCAAATAAGAAGTCGCAATGGTTGATTTTTTTAGATTTAGACGGTGTTGTGGCCGATTTTGATCGACACGCAACGGAGCAAGACAAACGTCATTCAGATGGCTCTATAAACCGCGATTTGATGGATTTTCAATGGTGGTCAACGATTCCTGTTTTTGAAGGCGCCCATGATTTTTTTGAAGCTCTGAAAGCCCTTGCCCCCGTTAAGTTTTTAACAGGGCCAATGTTAAATCCAGCATCCCATGGTGGGAAGGCGGAATGGTTATCAAAAAAATTCCTGACAAAACAAGAAAAATGGGCGTTGCGTGACTTAATTATTTGCCCTAGTAAAGATAAACATTTACTGGCTCAGGAAAATAGAATTTTAATTGATGATCGTATTAATAATATCAAAGATTGGGAGGCTGCGGGCGGCATTGCAATTCATCATACTGGCGATTTTAACGAAACCCTTTCAAAAGTTGATCGGGTGTTAAAAAAAAATAACCAACCTATAAAATCTGTACCTAAATCAAACCTTGCACCGTAAGCTAAAGAAAACTTGAAATTTAAAAACCTCGGTTTCCAAATTGAAAACCGAGGTTTAAGCGTCAGTGCCTTATTTTGAGATAGATTTCGTCATGAGAGACGGGCACTGATTTTTTTAAAAGAAAAAGGAAAGAAACTTCAATTTCTTTTTCTTTGCTGTTTTAAAAGTTTTTTTGTTTTTCTTTTGCTCTTTTAACTTGTTAAGGCGTTTGTCTTCATAAAGAGAAAGATCTGCTTTTTCAAAGGTGGCGCAAAAGTCACACTCACCTGTATATGTTGAAAAGCCCGCGCTTGCGCCAAGGTTAATTATCTTACCTTGCCATTCCATCGTTAAGGCATTTAAGCGTTCTTGTATTTGAAGGGCTTTTTCAATGGCAACGGTTTTATCAATATCTACAAGCATTACGGCAAATTCGTCCCCCCCCAGACGGGCCGCGGCATCTTGGCTGCGAATGGATTTACGTAGAATGTCTCCAACAAGCTTTAGAGCCTCATCACCTGCAAGGTGTCCATAGGTGTCATTGATTAACTTAAAACCATCCATGTCGAGTATGATTAATAAACCGCCATTACTTTTATTGCGGTTGATACGTCCTTTTTCACGGTCAAAAGTTAGCTCAAAACCACGTCGATTATAAAGTCCTGTCATATCATCGGTCTGCACTTGGGCTTCGAGCGTTTTAATACGCTTTTCTTGTTGTGTTATCCGGTCTTCCGCAGTGTGGATGATTTTATAGGCGTGCTTTAAGAGCGCCATTGTAGCACTTTGTGTGCGCCACCACGAATGTACGGTTACGGGGTGGTTGTTTTGTACGGGCGTTTCTGAATATATGTGTGTTGAAGTTTGAAGGTCTCCGGTTGTCATAGTAAACTTCTCCCCAGTATTGTAATTTTTTTTAAAAGTCCTGAAAAATAATTTGCAAAATCTATGCCAGTAAATATCCAATAAAATCAAAGTCTAGAACAAATATTATGGTAGGTAAAGGTGTCCTGTAGGAAAAAATTGCCGAGCGGGTGTTGCGCTGTATACGAACTCTTAATTTTTTTGCTACACTGTAGCGAGATAAAAGATCAAAAATGGGGTGGTAATGACAGATCAACAGAAAAAAACAGAAGAGCACGAAGATACCAAAAAATTTCACATTGCGGTTGGGGTCGCTGTTCTTTTATGTTTGATTTTGGCTTGGCAATTTACATCCAAAGGGGGGCGCGATAAGACTGTAGACGGACAAAGTATTCTGGCCACTCATAAAGCTCTTTATAATATGAAGCTCAGTAAAATAAGCTCCGGAATGCCGTTAACAGATGTGAGCGGTGACATGTTTTTTGAGTGGGGTGAACAATGTGATGGCTGGACAACAGAGCATAAATTTTCACTCCATTATAATTATTCGGATAAGCCACCTGTAAATGTCAAAAGCCATTATGCGGCTTTTGAAAGCAAAAATGGGGATGAATTTTATTTCAAATCAGATACACAGCGCGATGGTATGCCAAGTGAAAAAATTAAGGGACGAATTGATTCTGTCGCCGAAGGTACCAAACAAGCTATTTATAGTTTTCCAGAGGGCGTGACGTTTAAGTTACCGGAAAAATTCTTTTTACCATCGTCACATACTGTTGAATTCATCAAACGCGCCAAAGCGGGGGAACAGTTTTTTAATGCGATTCTATTTGATGGTACGGATGCTGAAGGGCCTGTAGAGGTGAATGCTTTTATTGGTAAAGAGGTTGCAGATTTTGGCTATCTTGAAGGTTTACCCGAGGATGTGGATCGGACGTTATTAAATACACGGGCTTGGCCAGTACGATTGGCTTTTTATAATCTTAAAGCACAAGAGGAAGTCCCGAGTTATGAAATGAATATTATTCTTCATGACAACGGCGTGATTAGTAAATTAGATATTGATTATCAAAAATTTTCAGTAAAACAGCGCTTGGCTGCACTTGAACCTCTTGAAGTTAAAAAATGTGAAGAGTAACGCTAGCGATCTAAAATTTAATCAGGTAAACTATTTTTTGTAATTTATTCTATAGAGGTCTAACACACATGGTGAAAACGGTTTTAATAGTTGAAGACAATGAGCTTAATATGAAGCTTTTTGACGATCTTCTTGATGCGCATGGCTATGCAACTGTTCAAGCGCGTGATGGCCGTAATGTATTAGATTTAGCACGTAAACATACTCCGGATTTAATTTTAATGGATATTCAGCTTCCCGAAATTTCAGGGCTGGAAGTCACACAACAATTAAAAGCAGATGATGAATTAAAAAGCATCCCTGTTATTGCGGTGACGGCTTTTGCAATGAAAGGGGATGAGGAAAAAATTAGGCAGGGAGGCTGTGAAGATTATTTAGCAAAGCCGATTTCTGTAACGGAATTTATTTCAGTTGTTCAAAAGTATCTGGATTAACTTAAATTTTCTTTTATGATTACAGTGTATATTAATAATTTAAAAGCTATTTGGGGCTTATCGTAATGTCTGCACGAATACTAGTTGTTGATGATATTTTACCGAACGTCAAGCTGCTTGCGGCAAAATTGACGGGCGAATACTATGATGTGCTCACGGCAACAAGCGGTGAGGAAGCCCTTGAAATCTGTGAAAAAGAACTTCCAGATCTTATTTTATTAGACATTATGATGCCCGGTATGGATGGTTTTGAAGTTTGTGAGCGTGTTAAAGCAGATCCAAAAACAGCCCATATTCCAATTGTTATGGTTACGGCTTTAACAGATGCAACGGATCGTGTGCGTGGTTTGGAAGCTGGTGCAGACGATTTTTTAAGTAAACCTGTTAATGATACGGCGTTAATGGCACGTGTTCGTTCGCTGGTTCGTTTGAAAATGACGGTTGATGAATGGCGTATCCGTGAAAATACAGCGAATCAATTTGGCGTATTTTCGACTTCAACGGTTGAAATGACGGAATCTGGTGAAAACGCTCGTATTCTTGTTGTTGAAGACAAAAGTTTTGAGAGTGAAAAATTTGTAGAATCTTTGAAAAAAGATAATGACATTATTATGTCGGTTTCTAATGGTCAACAAGCGATGGAGCAAGGAAACCAAGAAGCTTACGACCTGATTACGATTTCTTTAAATCTCGCAACTGAAGACGGGTTAAGGTTATGCTCTCAAATTCGTTCAAATGAACGCACACGTTCTGTACCAATTTTAATGGTTGCAGAAGAAGAAGATATGCCCAAAATTGCGCGTGGACTTGAAATAGGGGCGCAGGATTATATTTTACGCCCTGTGGATCGGAACGAGCTGTTAGCGCGGGCACGAACACAGATACGCCGTAAACGGTATCAGGACAGACTCCGTTCAAACTATGAAGCAAGCCTTTCGATGGCGCTTACAGATAGCTTGACAGGTTTGTTTAACCGCCGTTATCTGATGGTGCATCTCGCAAAAACATTAGCTTCGTACAAAGAAAATAAAAAATCAATTGGTGTTCTTATGCTTGATATTGATCACTTTAAAAAGATCAATGATACTTATGGCCATGCTGCAGGGGATGAAGTATTAAAAGTTTTTGCAGAGCGTATTGCCAAAAGTTTACGCAGCTTTGACCTCGTTGCACGTATGGGCGGAGAAGAGTTTGTTGCCATTTTACCGGATATTTCTGAAAAAGTAGCAACACAAGTGACAGAGCGTTTGCGTCACAGCATTGCCGATAAACCTATTCCCGTTAGTGGGCCTGAAGGTGCGATCAATGTGACGGTCAGTATTGGTGGCATGCTTGTCAATACCGAAGGCATTACGGTAGAGGATGCTTTAGATAGTGCGGATAAATCTTTATACACGGCAAAAGAATCCGGGCGCGATTGTTGTGTTTTTGCAAATATTGGTTTACTTGAAAAAGTTGAAAAATTACCTGAACGAAAACTTGAAGAAGATAGTGAGGGGACAGACAGCGGGGCATCAGGTAAACAGCAAGCTTACACGGGTGCTCCAATGCCAGGAATGCAAATGCCACAGCATGGAAGCGAAGTGCCTTCGACAGCACCTTCTCAGCCTGTGTCGCAGCCACAGCCACAGCCACAAGTGACCCAAGAAGTTGGTGCGCCGTATGACCCTTTTGCAACTCCGAGCACACCACGGGCTACGCCTGATGTAACACAAACAAATGAGGTAACACCTCCAGAGCCTTCTTTGTCAGCATCTGTACCGCCGCCCGCTCCTGAATCGCAAGTGCAGAGTCTTACGCAGCAGGCACCGGTACCTCAGCCTCAAAGCTCTCAAACGCAATCTGTACCGCAGCCTGTTCAACAAAACCAACAGGCGACTTTAGGTCATCAAAATCAAGCACAGCAACAATCTGTTGCGACACCACAACAACACCCAGTACAACAGCCTGAAGCATTACAGCAAGCCCCGCAGAGAACGGCCTCTCTCGGTGAGCCTAATTATGATGATGCCATATTGGCAGGATATGGTGGTAAAGATGATGTTGGTGCGCCTCCAGAACCAGATATTGAAATTCCTGAGTGATAAGAATAATGGCGTTTATTTAGAATATTAAAAAACCCCTGCAAAAATGCGAGGGGTTTTTAATTTTGTAGAATGTAAAATAAAAAAAATTATTTCATTTTACCTTCACGGTATTCAACATGCTTGCGAACTTTTGGATCAAATTTCTTTTGAACCAATTTATCAGGAGTGTTACGAATATTTTTTTCAGTAAAGTAACAGTGACCTGTGTCAGCAGAGCTAACCATTTTAATAATTTGGCGTGGGCCTTTTTTAGCCATTTTGTAAACCTTTCAAATCAGTCGATTCCGAAACCATATAACAACTGCCACAAATTAAGCGAGTTTGATAAAAAGTCAAGCTTTCATTGCAATAAAATAAAGGAAATGACTAGTAGGTATCCTAAAAACGTCGGAACAAATTCATAAACCGTACAAGTTGGTGGTCAAATTGCACGGGAGCATCTGTAATCGTTAAGGCAATACAACCTTCTGTGCAACAAGCAGCAGGAGTATGGGAGATATTTTCATCATCAATAATTGAAATATCACCTCGTCCATAATGCCCGAGCTCATCTTCGTATCCGCCTTCAAGAATTAAAGTGATTTCAGTCCCTAAATGATGATGACAAGGTGTTTCTAAGCCGGGTGCAACACGTGTGATACGCAACGTTCGGCCGCCGCATGAGGCAATGGGAAGGTCAAATTTTTGTAAACCCTTGAAAACTTTTTGCCAGTGAATTTCCTCAAAACACTGTTGGTGTAAAAGAGGTGATATAGGGGGTGGGATTAAACCAGAAGGGCACGGGCACGGCTGATTTTCTTTTTTGCAGGGCATCTCAGGATCGCAACACTCAATATGGTCCATAATATGGGTGAGGCATTGCTCTGAAACACTACTTGGAGCCATCTCCTCCAGCATTGTGCCCCCAATTTCTTCATATTGGCAAACTTGATCAGATGAACTTGGGCATAAAGCAAGGTGAGTAGCAACAAGAAGGTGCTCAACCTCGGACAGGGTGCCCGCGGCAAATTCGAATAAAAGAATATCTAGGGACAGGGTGTCACGTTGTATCATGTTGCCCTCCTTTGCTGAGATGTTTACGAAGTTTGCTTAAGGCAAGACGCAGGCGTGATTTAACCGTACCGAGGGGAAGCGACGTCTCGGTTGCAATTTCTTGGTGTGTCTTATTTTCGAAATAAGCCATAGTGAGTAATTTATTTTGTTCGTTGGGTAAAATATTAAGAGCCGTTTGAACATGCTCTTGAAGCTGTTTGTTCTCAAGGGATTTTTCGGCCTCATTCTCCACGATTTCGTTATCCTCAGGACGTTCAGGGATATAAGTCTCATCAAGGAAACGACGATCTTTTCGAAAAAGATCAATTTTCTTATTCCGGGCAATGGTGAAAATCCATGTGCTTGCTTGGGCTTTTTTGGGGTTATAAAGAGGCGCTTTTTCCCAGATCGTGATCATTGTTTGTTGGAGAAGGTCTTCTGCTGTATGGGGGGGGCAGCCATTGCTTAATAAATATGATTTTATACGAGGGCCATAATATTTGAAAATTTTGAGAAAGGCCTCCTTATCTTGGTGCTCTGCTATTTGCAGAAGGTAATGAGCGAAAATAGACATATCTGAAGGCTCACTCGGGAGGCGACCTGAAACATGCATGGTATCTGTATCTTTTTCTTGAGCCATAATGACCTTATTAAAAGCAACAACAGTAAACAGGGCAAGTGGTTTTCTTAACTTGAGAGCCTTTTTCTGAGACATTTTTGAAATCACACTATTTTTTTGAGCCTTTTATAATATTTTTACGCAAGAATATTGTATTTGGATCACTTTTTCTTTTATTATACTATATTAGAAATAAAATGAACGCTTCCGTTCCAATATCAAAAAAAACGACTTAAAGGAAAAAATAAAACAATGCGTAAGTTATTTATAAGTGGAGTATTGGCTTTATCATTGATTGCTTCTGCGTCGTCAAGTTATGCGGCATCAACAGACCCAAGGTTGATAAGCAGTCATGGTGATTGGAGCGCGTATATGTATGAAGACAACGGCACAAAAGTTTGTTTTATGTCTTCTCAACCAACAAAGGCGGTTGGAAAGTATAAAAAGCGGGGTGATGTTTATATGTTTATCACACATTGGACGGCAGATCGTTCTTATGATGTGGTGAGTGTAGCTGCGGGATATGGTTATAAAACGGGCAGTAACGCAACAATTACTGTCGACGGTAAAAAATATACCCTCTTTACCCAAAAAGAAATGGCATGGACACATGATCCAAAAACAGACAAAGCTTTAGCAAAAGCGGTTCGTAAAGGCTCACGGATGGTTGTTAAAGGGGTTTCGTCACGGGGTACAAAAACAACAGATACTTATAGTTTAAAAGGTAGCGGAGCGGCATATAAAGCGATTAGTAAAGCCTGTAAGGTTAGTTACTAAAAAATTAGGAATAAACAATATAATTTAGAATAATAAAAAAGGGCTTGCTGATCACAACAAGCCCTTTTTATTTAATGTATATTAATGGTTAGCCGTTTTTAAGCGCCCAAGTGCCATCATGCTGTTTACATGCTGTGCCATAAGCTGTTTCAGCTTGGCCATCAACAACGATGGTTTGTTTGTATTTACGACAATAGTTACCAGTAGATTTTTCTGGGCCTTCATTAACAGCTGTTACAGAACCGCTGTGACCTGATTCTGGATTTTTCCAAGCAATCGTATCGCCAATTGGGGCTGTATAAGCTTTTTCTGTTGCTTGTTGGTGGTACATACGATCGGCACGGTCAAGAGATTGACCAATAGAGCTCCCCACAAAAGCACCTAAAAGAGCGCCTGCGCCGGTTGCCCAAAGCTGCCCGCTGCCTTTACCAACATTTGAAGCCAGAACGCCACCGATAACGGCGCCCGCAGTTGTTCCAACTGTTTGTTTGTTCATACCCCATTGCTGGTCTGATGCACAAGCGCTGAGGCTTAAACTACCTGCAACCATTAATGTGATAACTTTTAATTTAAACATTTAAAAAACCTTTCTTTGTGTTTCCGAAACACGATGTCCGTTAGATATTATTTTTATTTGTAACCAAGCTAATCCTATCGTATTACCAAGATATAAAATGTAGTATTATAATCAAGTGATATCTTTCAATAGGGGAACAAAAAATAATGCCGGCAACAAATTTTGTACAGGAATATAAAGAACCCTTTTCGCTTTTTGAGCTTTGGTTGCGTGAGGCCGGCATGGTTGAAGAGAATGACCCCAACGCAATGGCTCTGTCAACGGCGGATAAAAAGGGTAAGGTGTCGGTTCGAATGATGTTACTGAAAGGTGTCGATGAAAATGGTTTTGTTTTTTATACAAATTTAAATAGCCCCAAAGGTCAAAATCTTATTGAAAACCCAAATGCCGCATTGTGTTTTTATTGGAAATCACAACGCCGCCAAATTAGGGTGACGGGGCGTGTTGAAAAAGTGTCGGATCAAGCCGCTGATGCGTATTTTGCCACGCGCCCGCGTGGTAGCCAAATCGGAGCATGGGCCTCTGAACAATCGTATTCATTGCTTTCTCGGGATGCTTTAGAAGGTAAAATTAAAGAAATTGAAAGAAAATTTGAAGGTAAAAAAGTTAAACGTCCACCTTATTGGTCGGGGTTCTGTTTAATTCCTGATGAAGTTGAATTTTGGCAGGCGGGGCAGTACCGTTTGCATGATCGTTTTGTGTTTATGCGTGGTAATGAAGACTGGACAATAACGCGTTTAAATCCATAGCAGTTAAATCATTGTTATCGATTAAAAACTAATGCGGTACATAGCGCCTTTATTGCTGTGGCATTTTCCCACACCATTTCCCCACATAAAACTTAAAAAGAATTGGCACTGTATAACGGTATAGGGCCCTTTTGCATAGGCTGTGTAACGTGTTTGATCACCATCTTTAGCACCAAAAGTTCGGTCAATAAGCTCTCCATAGTTCGTTGGGTTGTGGGAGCGTTCCAATTGGTACACTGTGTTTGTTGATGCGCGAGTGGACATTTCATAGATACCGATTAACTCTTCGTTATTGGACATTTTTATTTTAATCGTGCCTCGGAGTTCGGATTTTGGAGAATATGTAAGCGATGCAATGGGGTATTGGTGTGCGGCTTTGTTTAAAGGCAGGATGTGTGCGCTTCGTTGGATAAAGTGATATATGTAAATACCGATAAGTACAAGGATAACGGCGACGAAAATTTTAATACGTTTATTTTTGTCCATAAAAAATCAAGCTTTTTGAAAGGGAGTATGAAATCAATTTTTAAATAATAACCATTCGGGCTTGCTTTTCAAGTGTAACACTTAAATAATGCAGTTATTCGTAATAAATAAAGTCAGAGAGGACGTTAAATGTCAGAAGAAATTCAATTTCAGGCAGAAGTAGGCCGGTTGTTAGATATTGTTGCAAATGCCTTATATAGCGAACGTGAGATTTTTTTAAGAGAGCTCATTTCAAATGCATCAGATGCGTGTGACAAACTTCGTTATAAAGCCGTAACACAGCCTGAACTTGTTGGTGATGATACCAAATTCCGCGTTCAAATTTCATTTGATACAGAGGCACGGACGCTAAAAGTGAGCGATAATGGTATTGGCATGTGCCGTGAAGATTTAATTAAATGTTTGGGAACAATTGCACACTCCGGAACCCAAGATGCTATTAAGCAAATGGCTGAAGCTAAGAAAAATGGCGAGGAGGCTGTTAATCTTATTGGTCAATTTGGAGTTGGTTTTTATTCGGTTTTTATGGTTTCAGATAAAGTAGAAGTCCAATCTAAAAAAGCGGGAGATAAAGAAGGCTGGTTATGGGTTTCTGATGGTAAGGGGGCTTATACTGTTGATGAGGTATTGAAACAGGAACAAGGGACAGAAATCACCCTGCATTTAAAAGATGATGCGGGCGAATTTTTACTTGAAGAGCGTATTAAGCAAGTCGTTAAAAAATATTCAGATCATATTAGCTTTCCGATTATTTTAGGTGAAAATCCTGATGCGGATCCCATTAATAGCGCAAGCGCGATTTGGACACGATCAAAGTCAGAGATCACGGAGGAGCAATATACCGAATTTTATCACCATGTTGGCGGTGGTATGGCGGGTATGGATGAGCCTGCGTTGACACTTCATTGGAAAGCAGAAGGTGCGATTGAATATACAAATCTTTTGTATGTTCCTGGAATGAAGCCTTTTGATCTCTATGATCCGAAACGCCATCATGCAGTTAAGCTCTACGTTAAGCGTGTGTTCATTACAGAAGGCGTTGAGGGGCTTGTTCCTGCATTTTTAAGGTTTATTCGAGGCGTTGTTGATAGTGAAGATTTACCGCTAAATATTAGCCGAGAAATGCTTCAAAACAACCCTGTTGTGCAGAAGATTAGCAGCGCTTTAACGCGTCGTGTTTTGGATGAGTTGAAAAAATATGCGGATGATGACCTTGATAAATTTGAACAAATTTGGGCTTTGTTTGGCCCTGTTATTAAGGAAGGTTTGTACGATCAGCATCAATATCGTGATCAGCTTTTAAAAGTTGTACGTTTTTATTCTAGCAAAACAGATAAGCTCGTTAGCTTGCAAGAGTATGTGGAACGGATGCAAGAAGGTCAGGATAAAATTTATTATCTTTCTGGTGCGGATTTAGAAAGTCTAAAAAACAGCCCGCAGTTGGAAGGTTTTAAAGCCAAAGATGTTGAAGTGTTATTTATGACCGACACGATTGATGAATATTGGTTGCCTATTCAACTAAATTATATGGAGAAAGAGTTCCGTTCGATCACCAAAGGGGCTTCAGGTCTTGAAGAAATTGGCAAAGAAGATAAAAAACAAGCCAAAAAAGATAAAAAAGAAGATAGCGAAAAAACACTTTCTTCTGTTGAAGGGCTGTTGGATAAACTTAAAGTTGTTCTTGCCGAAGAGGTGAAAGATGTTTGCGTTTCTCAACGTTTAACGGAAAGCGCTGTTTGTTTAGTTGCTGATGATGCGGGCGTTGATATGCATATGGAGCGTATTTTGAAATCACAACAAGGTTACGAACATTTATCCATGCGTGTTTTAGAAATTAACGAAAACCACCCTGTTATTCAAAAGCTTAATTCAATTATTGTTGCCAATGATACCGATGGAGACGTTCTAAATGATGCGGCATGGTTATTATTAGACCAAGCCAGAATTGTTGAAGGGGAGCCTTTACCCGATCCATCTGCTTTTGCACGCCGGATGTCAAAAGTCATGGAAAAAGGTTTGTTGATTTAAACTTTTAATTATAACGATAAAATAAAACGCGCTTCAAAATGATTTGAAGCGCGTTTTGTTATTTAAGGGCTTGTGAAAAAAAGAGCTAAAATTAAGCGCAAACAATAAGTTTATCGCTTGCGATCATTTCTTCTTCAAAAATATCAACTTCACATTCGGTGAGGCCGAAGTGATGGCCGATTTCACCTAAAATTGTTCGGTTGATTAAAAGCGTTAAATCGCTACCTAATTCTGACCAAGCATCAAGAAGCGGACGACGGTAAAGGATAATGCTATCCTTACGCGTGGTCGCGCTTTGTGATATTTTGCCAATAGCGGCAGGGTTTTTACTTTGATAGATGCCCAGCACGTCAAAAGGACTGTCGAGTTCAAGCTCTTCTTCGATAAAGGCATCGGGAAATTCTTCAACTTCAATTTGAAGTTTCCCGACGTATTTTTTTAGTCCAATAGGCAAAGAACCAATAACGTTCATTGCCATTTCTTGGATGTCGTCTAGCGACGGTGGGGTTGTGTACCCCATCATTAGTGATGTATTTTTCAAGATTTGATCTCCAGACATAAGAGATATAAGGTGAGAATTAGTAAGATAATCTTATTATAACGAATCGGAGAAAAAAGAAAATGGTAAAAAGGTTAGAAAGTGCAGAAATCGATAATTTTTTGTCTGGGATCGATGGTTGGGCCACGGTTTCCGGTCGTGAGGCGATTGAAAAAAAATTTCAATTTAAAAATTTTAAACAGGCTTTTGCGTTTATGACACAAGTTGCGATGCGTGCGGAACAGTTACAACACCACCCAGAGTGGTTTAACGTCTATAACCGTGTTGATGTTGTTCTTGCGACGCATGACTGTGATGGTTTGTCTGAATTAGATTTTAAGATGGCCAAGTTTATGAATAAAATCGCCGCGTAAGGGGTGTTTTAAGAACCCTATCATAAAGTAATGTAGAAGAGGGCGGGGATATGAAAGAGAATTTAGGCATTTATTATGATCGATCGAGTGATTTCCAGCAGGCCCAATTTGAGGTTCTATGTCGTTTGATTTCGGATAATATCGATGTCTCGCATGTAAAATCGTTACTCGATATCGGTTGCGGTAGTGGCGCGCGGACACGGCAATGTTTTAATATTTTTCCTGAAATAAGCAAGGTCACAGCATTTGACCCCGATTTGGAAATGCTATCAGCGGCGCAGGCTGAATACCCTGATCCTCGTGTAGATTATCGACATATGGCGGCGGAGGATACAGGCCTTTTAACAGATGTTTATGACGGCGTAATGTCAAATTGGGTGCTTCACTGGGTCGAAGATAAAGACAAGATGATGCAAGGTTTGTCGCAGGTAACGCAAAAAGGCAGCTTGTTTATGTTCGGTACTTGTGAAAAATTGCCGTCGATTTTGCAAGATGTTGACCATTTTGTTCGTAGTGAACTTCGTTTAACAGCAGGTGTAAAAAGCCCATTTCATTATTTAAAAGATAAGGAATGGAATAAACTTTTATACCGCTATGGTTGGAAGGTCATTAAACAAAAATCATATTTAACCCCCCATTACGTCACCAATGCACGTGAGTATATTGAACATTGGTTTTCCGCATCAACCTCAAAATTTCTATATGGTCGGCAAATGGAGGAAATTAATGAATTCGCTCTCAAAGATTTAATATGGTATATCGGTGAAAAATACCATGATCCAGCCCTTAAAGATCACCTGCTTTTTTATGAAGATGTTGTTTTCACAATTGCCGAACGTATTGAATAAATAGGGTTGTTTATTTGGGGGCAAGGCGGATTGCGCCATCTAAACGAATGGTTTCCCCGTTTAGCATTGCGTTATCACAAATATGTAGGGCTAATTTTGCAAATTCGCCCGCGGTACCCAGACGTTTGGGGAATAATGTTGTTGAAATTAGGCTTTCTTTAACCTCATCGCTCATACCGGCAAGCATAGGTGTTTCCATCAAGCCGGGGGCAATTGTAACAATACGGATACCAAATTTGGCCATTTCGCGTGCAATAGGAAGGGTCATGCCGACAATACCACCTTTTGACGCGGAATAGGCTGCTTGGCCAATTTGGCCATCAAAGGCGGCAACGGATGCGGTGTTGATGATAATACCTCGTTCACCGGTTTCATTAACGGCCTCTTCGGACATCATATCAGCCGCAGCTAAACGAAGCATGTTAAAAGAGCCAACAAGATTAACCAGAAGCGTTTTTGCAAAAAGATCAAGATCATGTGGCGCATCACGGCCGACAACACGACTGCCGGGACAAATGCCCGCGCAGTTAATCAGGATGCGTGCGGTACCGTGAGCTTTTTTTGCTTGAGCAATGGCGGCAATGGCTTGTTGTTCATTGCTGACATCGCAGGAGAGGGCGATGCCGTTGACGTCATTGGCAACCTGTGTTGCACCGTCCATATTAACATCTAAAACAGCAACTTTGGCACCTTGGGCGGCGAGTTGGCGTGCTGTTTCAGCCCCCATGCCTGAACCGCCACCGGTTACAATTGCTGATAAACCTTTAATATCCATGATAAAATCTCCCCATATTCTTTGCCGTCAGTATGGAGATTGCACGGCACTTTGTATAGTTTATTTTAAGGTTTTAGCGCACTTCATTATTTGTAAAACAAGGGGGCGGGCGTGGTTACGGTTGATTTAAAGCCTTTTTTGCGAAAGGGAGGCCTAATTCCCTTGAAAATCAATGACCCTTCGCATAATCTCAAAAACAGTGTCCTCGTAGCTCATCAGGATAGAGCGCAAGATTCCTAATCTTGAGGTAACAGGTTCGAGTCCTGTCGGGGACACCATTATATTTTCAATATCGTGGTGTCTCTTTTTTTTAAAACGTTAGACGTCGCGGTGAGATGACTATCTGTCTGCCAAAAGTAAAATATTTCATTGTATATTCAAGAGAAAAGCGAAATAATGTTGTTTGTGGCATGTATTCGTGCCAGCCCCCTTCAACGGCAAAGCACTTGAGTGTAGAAAGAAATTTATATTTGTATTCCAAACCTTTAATTAAGGTCTAGACAAAAGAAGGGCATGTTTAAACACCTTAAAATTGGAGGTTTCAAATGAAATTATCATCCCCTATATATCTTTTAAAAAGTCAGGCTAAAGCGTTAAAAAAAGCTAAAAACATCCCAATGGCGGAGGCATTAAATTTAATAGCCCAAAAAGAAGGGATTGCTTCATGGTCTTTGCTGTGTTCAAAAAATAGCCTTGTTTTTCCGCAAACCTATAGTGAAATCCGACAATTCTTGAATAATGGTGATCTTGTCATTGTTGCGGCCAGGCCTGGGCATGGCAAGACAAGTTTCACAGCAGGTTTATTCATTCAGGTTATTCATGAAGAAAAGGCCAAAAATTATTATTTCACCTTAGATGAAAATTTAGACGATGTTGAAAAGCGTCTAAATGTTTATGACCCTCAAAATAAAAGGAACGATCATTTATTTGAATTAGATTATTCAAATAATATTAATGCTGATTATATTATTTCTAAAGTTCAAGGGAGTATTTGTGAGGGGGCGGTTATTGTGATTGACTACTTACAACGTCTCGATGAAAAAAGAATAAGCCCACCCGTACAGGAACAAGTTAAAAAATTACACGACTTTGCAAAAACCAAAAAATGCATAATTATTTTTTTATGCCAGATCGCCCGAGAGATTGAGTGCCAAAGTAATAAAAGGCCAACTCTCGATGATATCAGGTTGCCAAATCCTCTAAACCTTAAATTGATAAATAAAATATTTTTCTTGTTTCGGGAACAGCAAGGTGGCCAAAAAGTCGAAACTTCTGTTTTAGCAGGTGTGACGGAGCATAAATTTATGATCAATTGGGATCATGATCAATGTAAGTTTTATTGATTTTTAAAGCAGGGCGTTTGAAATGTAATATTTTAAATATCAAACGATGGGTGGCGGTTTTTATTTAGGTTGATGATGATGTTGGCACGCGCGGGCAGTGTTTCTAAATTATGACGTGTTAGCCTTTCATAAAACATCATAAAATGTGAAAGAGTGGTGTCGTCCATCGTTTGTGAAATATCTTGGTTTTTATGGTGCAGTTTTTGGATCAATTTATGCTCTTGCTCTTGGCGCCATTTGAAGGCACATTCAAAATTTGGCGCGTTTAATAATATTAAAAAATCTAAATTATTAAAAAGTTTAGCATATAAGCCTTTAAGTTGATTGTTAACGGTTGAACGCCATTTTGTATCGGGGTCTTTTTCTGTTTCGAGGTTATTAACGGGCTGTGTAAGTAAGTGATCTTCTTGAGGTTGGCTGCCGACACACCATCCTTCAAACAAAATGATATCGGGTTTTCCGATGAATGTTGGCCATTCATTCTCTGGAACACGATCATCACGGGCTTTGTTGAAACGTGGCAGTACGGTGATGATTTTATTATGGGCTTTTTTAAGGTTTTGAATTGTTTGTAAGCCAAGGTCAATGTCGTGGGTTCCGGGGACTCCGCGTGTTGCAAAAAGGGAGTGCGTCTCGCGGGCCATTTTTTGGCGTTCTTTTTGTGTTTTATAAAAGTCATCAATTGATAGAAAGGCTGTTTTTAGGCCGTAATCAATATCTAAAACATCAGAAATTAAATGAACAAGTGTCGATTTTCCGGAGCCTTGTGCGCCATTAAGTCCTATAATAAAAGGTGCGTTTTTGTGATCGTTAAATGCGGTGTAAATTTTCTCACAGAGTATTTTGTAAACACGCGTGTAGGATTTGAGGTAGGTTTCAAAAGGAATATGGTGTTGATCACAAAATTTTTGCAGGTGTTTGGTTGTTGGCAATCTTTAAGTCCTTGGAAAGTCCGCGTATAAACATTTTATCTTTTCTCTTGAGAAAAAGAAGTAGAATTTTATGATGGATTAAGGGCGCGCGGACGTAAAGGGAAGTTAATGATTAAATTGTTATTAGAGAAAACATTGGCTTTTCAGATTTTATACCTGTCGTGTTTATGGCCATTCATTCATGTTGCGAATGAAAATTTTGACAAACTGACATCAGGATACTTGGATAAGCTATTGATTTATCCACATATTTTATTTGCGTGCACCTTGTGGCTTGTTTTGATGTATCGGGCTGTGTTCCGTGTTTCAATCGCGCCGGTTGTTCTTTTTATGGCGGCTTTTATAACGATGTTTTTTTTGAATTGGTCGCTTGAAAAGCTAATGCCATTTGGAGCTTATGCTCTTTTTTCGGGAGTTGTTATTTTTATTCTGACAGGGTTAGGGCGGTATAAATCTGCGGTTTCGGTGATAGCGGTGATGGCATGGGCATTTTTAATTTATCCGTCGATTGAGGTTTCTCAAAAAATCATCCATACCCTTGACGGGCAAAAACAAGTGGGTTCCGTTCAGGTTGTTGATGCCCAAACACCAAAAATCACACCCAATGTTTATTATATTATGGCGGATGGTTTTCCGCGACAGGATGTCTCGGGATATTTTTGGAAGATTGATTATCAGCCGATGTTTGACCGTCTTTATGAAGAAGGCTATCGCATTTTAAAGCAAGCGCATAGTAACTATCCAGTGACACATCTGTCGATTGCATCAACCTTGGCGATGGATTACCTTAGCACAGAAGATGAAAAAAGTTTTGCGCCGAATTATTATCCTCTTTTCAGTGAGATAGCGGGTGGAAATAATGCAACGGTTAAACAGTTTAAGAAATTTGGCTATCGCTCCATTCATATGGGAGCTCAGGTTTATACGATTACGGAGTGTGGCGGTGCCGAAGACCTTTGTTTAAACTATGGCAGAGGTTCTTTTTTAAAAGAGTTGGATGTTGTTTTGTTGAAGATGACACCTCTGCGCCATATTGAAGAAGACGTGATTATAAAATTAGGTGGCGCGCGTGTGACAACGTTACCACTTTTTGAGCAGAGGCTAGAGGAACGTAAAGCGGAGATTAAACCACCATATTTTGCGTTTATTCACACAATTCCGCCACATGCGCCTTATATGTATACACCAGATTGTCGAGTTAGATCGCTAAAAGGCATGACGGACGCGATAGAAACAACAATGGAAAGTGATTACAAGGACGGTGTTTCCTGTGTCTTAAAGCAATTTGTAACGATGGCTGAATATATCGAAAAAACAGATCCGAATGCAATTGTCATTTTTCAATCAGATCATGGCTCACATTTTAACGTTGATTTTTATCAAGACCCAAAAATATGGAGTAATAAAGCTTTATTTGAGCGTTATAGTGTTTTTTCAGCAATTAAGGCCCCAAAACAGTGCCAAAACGAATTACGACAAGATTTGTCCAATGTAAATACAATGCGTTTTGTTTTGGCATGTATTGCAGGGCATTCACCGCATTATTTAAAAGATCGTTATTTCGGTACAAGTTACGTGCCAAATACCCCGGGGTATGGGCGTATTGTTGAGTTTAAAGAAATACCTGCCACCCTAACAGTAAACCAAGGTAAGTCTGATGACTGAAAAATTAACGGCGGATCAAGCTCCGAGTTCACAAGGGTTTTGGGTTTTGTTGTTGGCCTGTTTATGGCCGTTTTTATCATTATTACAAGACCATCATGGTTTGCTGACATTTGCCGGTATTGCACGTTTGTTTGCGGTAAGCTGTTTTTTAATGGTTTTGGCATTTTGTAGTCTCTTTTTTCTACAAAAAATGACAAAACAACCTTTCCAGCCTCTGGCACTGGGGATGGTGTCTTTTATTTTGTTGTTTTTTATGTTTGCCGATTTTGAACCTGTTGTTGGAATTTGGAAATATATGGTGTTGTTGCTTTGTTTGCCGCTTATTAGTGGTTGGTTCGGGCGTAATGATAAATTTTCAATTATTTTTTCGATAAGTATTGTTGTGCCGATATTATATGTTTTTGTAATCGCGTCTTATCAGGTTGTTGTGACACGGGTAATTAATGTTGATACGATGGCGAACGGTGCAAAAAAGGGGGGGCTTGCGGAGGCCAAAAGCGTGACGCCGTTGTTGCGGGATCAAGCGTCAGCGCCTGTTCTAAAGCCAAATGTTTATTTTATTTTGGTTGATGGTTATCCCCGTACAGATATTCAAAAGAAAATTTTTAAACTAGATAGCCAGCCGCTGCTAACATTGATGCAGCAGGCCGGTTATCGGGTACAAAAAGACGCAAAGAGTAATTATGTAGTGACCCATGTTTCGTTATCTTCGATGATGGAGGCGGATTATATTACAACAGATACATATGGGCCATCTCCGGCTTTGTCCTTAGCCTTTTATGATAAAATCACGGGCGGCGGGCAAGTTGTACAAAAATTTAAAAAAATTGGCTATCGTTATTACCATTTGGGGGGGCGTGTATATTCAATTTCGGCATGTAGTGATCACGCAGATGAATGTTTAAATCAATCCATGCCGTTGTTAAAATTTATGGATATAGCCCTGCTTAAAAAAACACCCTTGCAGATTTGGATGAAGGAAATTTTGGCTTTTTCCGGTAGCGACCGGCCAACAAATTTAGAAGATTTGATGATGGCTTTGGATGATTTAAAGCGTGATAAGGATACAGAACCATTTTTTCTTTTTGCCCATACGATCCCCCCGCATGCCCCGTATTTGTATACGAAAAGTTGTGAAGAAAGAGATGAAAAGTTAAGCCTGTTTGAATCCCTTAATACAGATACGATGGCACCATACCGCGAGGGAATTATCTGTGTGAACCAGCAATTGGAAAGGTTGGTGAATAAAATTTCAAAGCAAGACCCAACAGCAATTGTGGTTATTCAATCGGACCATGGTTCACATTTTAATGTTAATTGGTTTGCAAAATTAGATGAATGGTCGGATCTTGCGTTACAAGAGCGTTTTAGCATTTTATCAGCGATTAAAGCACCTAAAACATGTCAGTCGATGCTTTTTGATGATTGGGTGGCTGTTAATACATTTCGTTTTGTTTTCGCATGCTTGACGCAAACAGAGCCGCGTTACTTAGACCCCGCCTTTTATACAACAACCTATGCCATTGATGCCGTTGATCATGGTAAGGTCTTTCGTTATGACGCCATTCCTGCTGAACGTTCAAACCAGTAAAGTGTACGGCCTTCTGCGGAAACCGTTTTGTGGTCGATGATTTGGGCATGTTTTTTGAGCTCGGCTTCAAAATTTTCTTGTGTGTAACCGGAAAAAATGTCCTCACGGATCGCAAGCATTTTTTGAATGGTTGAATCGTTTTTTGGAACAAATTCAATGACCCCTGAAGGCGCAAGTGACGTTAACCATGCGATGACATCTGGTAAGGGAATGTTTTTTCCGATTGCTAAATGGTGTTCAAAAGCAAGCGCAATAATGGCATCGGCATTGCCGCGTTTCTGAAGGCTTTGACGTTCGGTGTTATTCCAACCTTGCGCGGGGCTTGGATTGGTGGCATCTAAAAATAACGGCAAAAAGTTAAGTTTTTTATCAATGGCGCGGTGCCACGCTTTATCCAAGGCATTTTGGTCAAAGTCAAACCCGACAACATTTTCTGCACCACCAGAAAGCGCAGCCTCAGAATATTGACCTGAGTTGCAGCCCAAGTCCCAAAGATGTTTTGGTTTAATTTTAGCGCAAAAGTCTTTGATATATTTAATTTTTTCTTGTTCTTCTTTGGAGTTATATGTGTGCTCTTGGTCGTAATCTCCCCATGTAGATTTTTTACTATGTTTGGGCGTAAGGCTTGCAATCCAGTCCCGAAGTTGGCTAAGCATCGCGAGATAACCCGATTTTGGGAGCTTGCGTTTGTTAACCTGTGTTTGAAGCTCATTTTTACTCATGCTGTAGGCTTGGTTTTGAAATTTGGCCTGCAAGATAATATTGCTTAAAACTTTCCAAGAAAAACAATATTTTAGAGGAAGAATTTGAGAGAGCTGATCAACAGGGATGCCTTCTAAGTTACCGCGGTACCAGCTATTGTGGGGGACGCCAAGTAAGGCGCGCATTAATAAGGGGTTGAGGAATTGTTCACAAAATTGCCGATGCGCTGTCCAAAATTCACCATCTTGGTAAGGGCGGAATGAAAGCAGATCAATAAAGGCTGGTTTAGTGCCGTTGAACTGGACATTATATGCAGTTGCATCACTTAGGCTGATGTTTTCTTTTAAGCATTTTATTTGAATATCAAGATGTAAAAGAGCGGCTTGTTTAAGGACAAAAAAAGGCCATTCATAAGGGTAAGTTATAAACGGGATGGTTGGGTGTTGAATAATTTTTTGAACATCAATATCACCTATTTGGGGCCATTGTGGGCGATCTAATTCGGTAAAGTCTACAACATCCCCTTGTTTGATAAGTTTTTTTATTGTGGGGGCGGCTTTTAAAAAATTGTAAGTATCTAAACCACGTGATGTGATAATACGAAAGATGTCATCATTTTGTTGATAAATATATCCAGACGGATCGCGAAACGAACCTGTGTTTTTGAGAATTTCGGGCATGTTTATTTAATCTTCTGAAGGTTTATTTTCTTTTTTATCTGCAAAAAAACTTTTGATTCGAGACCAATATATTTTAATGGCGGCAAGGCTTCCGGCAATGGCTGCAATTAAGCCCTGTAATAAAAGGCTTCCCGTGCCGGGGTCAATGTATGCGGCGGCGGATCCTGTTGTTAGGCCAAGTATACAAAGGCTAAAAGCTGAAATGAAAAATAAATTAATCATGATGATTTCCCTTAAAAATACACACATATTATCATAGCATTATGGCGCGATAAGGCTAACATTAGTTTAATAAAATCATTCCTGCGAGCGGTCAATTCTAACGGATAAGTTCATAAAGCGCGATGGCGGCGGCATTTGAAACATTTAAACTTGCGATACTTCCGGTGGTTGGTAGTTTCACAAGCTCGTCACATGTTTCAGCGGTTAGGCGGCGTAAGCCAGGCCCTTCTGCTCCCATAACAAGCGCGGTACGGTCGGTAACCTCAAATTCAGAAATACATCTTTCGCCACGTTCGTCTAAGCCGATGCAGGTAAAGCCATATTCTTGTAGGGTTTTAAGTGCGCGGGAGAGGTTGGTTTCCCGAATGATCGGAAGATGTTCAACAGCCCCACAGGCGATTTTTGCAAGTGTTCCTGTGATGTCGGGGGCGTTACGGTCTTGAACAATTAATGCTTTAGCACCAAAGGCACAGGCCGAACGTAGGATTGCGCCAACATTATGAGGGTCGGATACCTGGTCTAAAATCATAAACACAGCTTTTTGCCCCTCAGGTAGCCTTTCACAAAAGCTATCTAGTCGGGGGGAACTTAAAGGCGCGGCATCCACAATCATACTTTGGTGAACGGCACCATCGGGTAAAAGTTTTGAGAGTTCATCTTTTGCCATGAGTAGAGGTTCGGGGCGTTTTAAACCTTTGTTTAACGCAGTTTCAAGTGTTTCAGAAATCGTTTTTTTTGCGCTATCACTGATTAGAATACGATGGATCGAACGCTTTGGGTTTAAAATAGCGTTGGTTACCGCGTGAACCCCAAAAAGCAGTGCCGGATTATGAGAGGTGGCAGGTTTTTGTTTCCTATTAAGGTCCGGCTTTTTAGAGTGATGTTTGTTTTTTTTTCGCATTTTTTTTAAATCTATTATTGACATGAGAGGGTAATATAACGTAACTAACTGTCTTGACCAAACACTTTATGTGTTTCCCGTGGAGGGGTGGTCGAGTGGCTAAAGGCAGCGGACTGTAACTCCGCCCGCGTAAGCGTACATAGGTTCGAATCCTATCCCCTCCACCATTTAACTTTTGAATTAATAAACTTAAAGAATTACCGCCCCAAAGCCCCGTACACAGCGGGCTTTTTTGTATATGGGGTACAGAACGTATTCGGAGAATTTAACTTTCAATGCTCATAAAGCCCAAATTCTCTGGTGGCGATTTTGTCACGAATACGTTCAGCGGAAACTTCACGTTCAAATTGTGCAAAGGATAGCAGTATATTCAGGGTTAATCGCCCCATGGATGTCGTCGTGTTAAAACTTTGTGTTACGCTGATGAAGGTCACGCCATATTCATCAAAGATTTCTACCAGCTTTGAAAAATCCATTAATGATCGTGTCAGTCTATCAATTTTATAAACAACAACGGTTTGAATTTTACCGGCTTTAATATCGGTGAGTAGTTTTTTCATCGCTGGTCGGTCAAGGTTTCCACCTGAAGAACCGCCGTCATTATATTCTGTTTTAACGGTTTTCCAACCTTCAGCGCGTTGACTGGTGATATAGGCTTCGCGTGCCTCACGCTGGGCATGGGGAGCGTATTAAAATCCATGTCCAAACCTTCTTCGGTCGATTTTCTGCAGTATATAGAGCAATTTTTTGTTACGATATTTATTGTCACCATACATGCTTCCTTTGCGAGGGAGGTCCAATAGAAATAATTTGAAAAGGAACCTCTGATGGAAATGGAAATAGAAATAGAAGTAATATGTTTAGATGAATTGTCGAAAATGAATGAGGATACTTGGAATGTAAAAGCCATGTCTGAGAGGGATGTTAGAAACTCTGGATATAATGAAACGGCATACTTTTTTGAATCTGGCGCGCATAGCCTTCTTTTTAGAAAGAAGAAAGATGTGTACTCATCTTGCTTTACAAATAATACTACAATCAAAGCTTTAAACCTATTTTGCCTCTTAGCAGATACATACAATATTAATATAATTTGTTTGGGTTTTGAACCGCCTGCTTAATATGGGGGGGGGATCTTCAACCCAAAAAACACACGCCCATTCCATCTGGTACCGGTAATGGTATTTGCGATTTTGGATAGGCTGGTATAGTGCTGGCCTTGGTAATCAAAGCCACTTGCCTTTACCGTGACTGCATGGCGTGTGCCTTTCCAATTTCGAATAAGGCGTGTACCAGGTTTTAAGGCGGCGCATTCTTCATCAAAACATCTGCCCATGTTTGACGTAGATCTGAAAGTGATTGTTTGTCTTGCATATAGGGGCTCCTTTTGTTGAGCTCCATACACGCTTCCTATGCAATGGAAGCCCAGTTTTAATAATCAGTTTCTCCGTTCTTTATTTGACGATCACGCTCATTCATTTGATCTTTAAGAATGTTTACGCCAATGATCCATTCTTCCATTGTCATTGTGCTGCGCATGGTGGGGGGCATTACCAATACCAAAGATACGCGGCAAGATCAGATCACGTTCATTGAAATGATAAAAACCATGAGGGCTGTACGGACCGTTGCGCGCATCCCAAAATTCATTCTTTCTTTGTGGTGCCAACCATAAAGAACCATGCCCTTCTTCGCCAAATTGTGGTGTTTGCAAGCGTTACTTTATGGCTTGCAAGGCGATGATATCCGTAAAATTGTAGTTCTTGGCAAAGATGAAACCACCCATGGCGCTTTGGGGGAACGGTAATTTTATGGTGCGAGGCCTTTAGTTTAAGATTGCTCTGAGAGTTCCTCGAGTAATGAGACAACATCGGTAGAGGCCTCCTCCATTTTTGACATGGCAGCAAGAGCGTCGTTGAAATTACCTTGCTCAAATAAGTGAGCGGCTTCTTTTCCGTATTTATGAACGCGCGCGTGGGGGGGCTCAAGATCTTTAAAAGATTTGTATTCGCGGAAATCTTGTGATTTTTCACCATAATACCATTTTCCTAACCGGCAAGAATGGTGGTCGGCAAGTTCCTGACTTTTGAGAGAACCACGGCCAACAGCCATATCAGAAAGATTTTTTTTCCAAATAACGTGGTCGGCCATTGCAAGTCGAATGATTTTTTTGGGTATTTGAAGAGCCGATAATGCGGCAAGTGTTTTGTTGATTAGGCCTTGAGAGTTATCAAGATTATCAGTCAGAGCATGAACATCTTTTACATTACGAGAGGTGGCATCAATAATTTTACTGATACTTTCTGAAATTTCATTGGAAGCTTCGAACTGTTGTTCAAGAATACTTGTTGTTTCAACCATATAACTTGTTACAGAACCAACTTCTTGCTCAACAGACGTCATTTGAGTGCCTAATTCGTCGATTGTTTCTTTACCAGAGTTAACGATCATGACGCCTTCTTCGGTCGCTTGAACAATCGTTCTCATATCGTCTTGTAAACCGGTAATTCGTTCGCGAATGACATCGGTTGCAGAGGCTGTTTGTTGTGATAAACTTTTGACCTCATTGGCAACAACGGCAAATCCTTTTCCGGCTTCTCCAGCACGTGCGGCTTCAATTGTTGCATTGAGAGCCAATAGATTTGTTTTGTCTGCAATACTTTGGATGTCATCGATGATTGCACCAATTTCATCGGAGGCTTGGCTGAGCTCTGAAGTCTGTGTGGATATGGACTTTACTGTTTCTGCAATTTCGGTCATTTCGTTGACAGCAATGTGGCTTTTTTCTGCCCCTTGGCTAACAGTTTTTCGAGCGTTCTCTGCGGCATCAGTTGCGTTTTTGCTGGTTTCACCAATTTGCTGAACAGTTGCGACAAGTTCATTTGTTGCAACCGCAATTGATTGGGTTCGTGAATCTATATCCTGTCCAGTCGCAAGAATTCGTGCCGCGGCAATAGAGGTTTCACTATTTTGCATTGAAATTCCAACGGCAGCATCTAAGTCAGATGATTTATCATTTCTAAATTGCTCAATAAGAGATGATAATTTTTGAGAAACAGCATCATCCCCTGTGGGCTGAAGGGAATAATCACCGTTGAGAAGAGCGTCCATACATTCGATAATATTTTTATCGCGATCCAAGCGGGGCGTGTCGATAACTTCTATTCTAGGGGCGTTTTCTGGAGTGGCTTTGGGAACAGGTTTTAAAAAATTTAACATTATGGGGCCTTTGGAATTATGGTATATCTTTTTAGTATACGACAAAGATATTACTAAAATAGGAAACATTCCCAACAAAAAGCATTGTAGATCTATATTAGTAATATAAACACCATATATTGGATCCGTTGATCCGTTGATCCGTTGATCCGATGTTATTTATCTTTTGGCCCAACCCAAGCGTAAGGGTTATAAGCGACTTCCCACAAATGACCATCGGGATCTTTAAAATAACCAGAATAGCCACCCCAAAAAACATCTTGTGGTTTTTTTTGAGCCGTAGCGCCAGCAGTAAGAGCCTCTTCATAAAGCTTATCAACAGCTTCAGGGCTTTCAAGGTTATGCGCAAGGGCAAAGCTGTTAAAACCGCTGCCGTCAAGAGAAACACCGGCATCTTTTGCCAGAGCTTCACGCCCATACAAGCCAAGCCATGTTCCGTTTAAGGTAAAAAAAGCAACCTCAGGTGGTGATTCAATACGCGGTAGTCCAAGGCCTTGTTCGTAAAAGAGGATAGATTTTTGTAAATCATCGACGCCGAGGGTAATCATGCTAATGCGTGGTTTCAAAAGGGAGCTCCCTAAGTGAGTGGTTTATGTGACAAAAATGTTTTGATAGTCAGTATCTTTAAAACCTAAATAGCTTTTATTTTTATGTACAAGAAGCGGGCGTTTGATAATAGATGGGTTCTCTTGTGCGATTTGAAGCGCTAATTCGGCATTCATATTTTCTTTAATATTATCTGGGAGCTTTCGCCATGTTGTACCCCGACGATTAAGAACATTTTCCCAGCCATGTGTTGCAATAGACAGGGCTAGAACATCAAGGTCCAGACCGTTTTTTTTATAGTCATGGAAATCGTAAGAAACAGAGTTGGTATCGAGCCATTTAAACGTTTTTTTCATGGTGTCACAATTTTTGATGCCATAGATTTTGGTCATTATAATTCTCCGATTAAACGTGTTTATTTTCATGGTTTAACAACCAAGACTTAGTGTCTAAACCGCCGCCAAAACCAACCAGTTTACCGGTGATACCAATTACACGGTGGCAGGGAATAACAATTGAGATCGGGTTTTTATTATTAGCTCCTCCGACGGCACGAACGGCTTTTACATTGTTAATCTGCTGAGCAACGTCTTTGTAGCTTTGGGTTTGACCATAAGGAATTTGAGTGAGAGCATCCCAGACATTTTTTTGAAATGGAGTGCCGGAAAGCTTTAAAGGAAGGTCAAATTTTTTGAGTGTTCCTTTGAAATATTGGTCAAGCTGGTTAAAGAGTTTTTTTGCAAGATCCGTTGGTTGTGGTGTGGTGCCATTTTCCCCCTGATCTGAAAATGAAATTTTTGTAATATGGCTTTTATCTGTTTCGATATACAGAGGGCCAAAGGGGGCATCATAGATGAAGTTATTCATGGTTTATTCCTTTTTAATTTCCGACATAGCGGTGCTTATTTCCAAAAGATCATTCGCACAAAGCTGATTAAAAGGTGCCTTTTCCCAAGATTTTTTATTTAGTTTCCCTTTTTTTACAGAAGCCTCGGGGTTGGGGACAGCAACAAAAATCATGCCTTGCTCTTGGAGGGTGTGGTGGGGTATGTCACGGTCTGAATCTCCAATAACAAGGACTTCGTCTGCATTTAGATTGTGGTGTTTTAAAATATCTAATAACAAACCCGGGCGTGGTTTTACACAGTCACAGGGGTAATCTAGGGTATCGTTAATTTTAATTTTTATATGGGGACAAAAAACAACGGAGCCAAGGGAAGTTTGAAATTTCTGTTGTAAAATTTTACGCATATGACGGTGAATGCGGTGCAGGTCTTGCTCGTTGATTAAATTTTTCCCAATGCCTTTTTGCTGTGTAAAAATATGAAGTTGATAACCGGCCTGAAAGGCTTTTTGCAGGCCTTCACCGGCATTAGGCATGAGTTTGAATTCTTCAGGGGTTGTTACGTAACCAGTGTTCTTTGTTCCGGCAATACCGGGGTGAGGGATGTTAATTGTTGCATCGCGGTCATAAACAATCGCTTTGATATTTTGAATTTTATTCTTTCCAAAACGATTGATAAGCTTTTGAGAAAAAGAAACGGGTCTCATTATTTTATAGCTCCCTTGTGTTAAGGCTTTATTTGACTACCATATTGAAAGAAATTTGAAAAGTTTTTTGAAGAAAAAGGCACGCTTAGGATGCAATATTATGGCCATTTTAAACGGCTAACGTAAAATGTGTAAATAATTGATGTAATTTGAATTGGAGTGAAGATGATTTGGCAGGGGATAACTCGGATACAAAAATGTTTTCTTTCATGGAAGTCCGCAGCGCAAAAAGACAGTGGACAGTCATCAGGAATTCAAACACACCAAAAAACAGGAATGCGAAAAAAAAGTTTAACAGTTCAATATTTTTTGTTGCTGAAGTCATGTTGGCATTTTGCGGGTGAACGTCGTAAAACGATGCTTGTTTTTTATGCGATGTTTTTGGTGGCCAATATTGCTTATATGTTTCAACCTTATGCTATTGGCGCCGTGGTTAACAGTATTCAAGAGGGCGGAGATGCCCTTTTAACAGATGTGATTAAATGGTTGAGCCTTTATGCGGGGTTGATGATTGTATTTTGGATTTTCCACGGCCCCGCTCGTGTTATGGAGCGGCGCTTAGCTTATCATGTTAAAACGGCATATTATAAATATATTTATGATATTATTACAAAATTGCCCCTATGTTGGCACCGTGATCATCATACGGGTGGCACCGTAAGTCGAATGAATAAATCAGCCAATGCACTCCATGGTTTCTCTGATAGTCAATATTTCTATTTTGAAAATGTTATTCGGTTTTTTGCGGCTTTTATCCTCATGGGTATGGTGAATATATACGTTGCGTTGGGTATGTTTATTTATTCGTTTTTGGTCTTTTTTATAGTCTCGCGTTTTGATCATATTTTGATGAAAAAAATGCATGAAGAAAATGAAATATCACATAAATTCACGGCCGGTTTTTTAGATTATATCAGCAATATTGATAATGTAATTCTGTTCAATTTACGACGATTTACCCGTGGGCGTTTAGGTCAATATATGACCGATATCTATGCCCCGTTGAATAAACGGGTTGTAATGAATGAAGTTAAATGGTTCGTGCTTTTTGTACTTGTTGTTGTTGGTCATTTTGTTGTGCTGTTAAGTTATATTTATTACCATCTTTATTTTGATATTCCGCTGATGATTGGCTCTTTTGTGGCCATTTTTCAATATATGTTACGTTTAGATGGCGTTTTTATGTCTGTGGCGATGATCTATCAATTTTTGATCCAGCTTGGCACAGACTTTTCCGCAATTGAGGATATTTTAGATGATGCTCAAACGATGAGTGTTGAAGATAAAGGTAAAAAAACGCTGCACCTTCAACGTGGTGAAATTGAGTTTAAAAATGTTTGTTTTTCGTACAATGAAAAAGAGACAGTTTTTGAGGGGTTAAATTTTAAGATTCCAGCGGGTCAAAAAGTTGGCTTGGTTGGACCATCGGGTGCGGGGAAAACAACGTTAATTCATTTGTTAATGCGTTTTTATGATCTAGATACACAAAATATTTTAATTGATCAGCAAAAAATTTCAGAAGTTACCTCAGAAAGCCTCATGAAAAATATAGCGGTTATTCCTCAAGACACGACGTTGTTTGAAACAAATTTAATGGAAAATATTCGTTATGGGCGATTAAGTGCAACTGATGGGGAGGTGGTGGAGGCCTCTAAAAAAGCGTTTTGCCATGACTTTATCCAACAAACACCAGGGGGGTATCAAACCAATGTTGGCGAGCGGGGGGTAAAGCTTTCAGGTGGACAAAGGCAGCGGATTGCAATCGCACGGGCTATTTTAAAAGATGCGCCAATTTTAATTCTAGATGAAGCCACGTCAGCATTAGATACGGAGTCGGAAAAATTCATTCAAAAAAGTTTTAAAACGTTAATGGCAGGGAAAACGGTTATTGCAATTGCCCATAGGTTGTCAACAATCTCTCATATGGATCGGATCCTTGTTTTAACGGAAGGAAAAATTATTGAAGATGGTATACATGATGATTTAATCAAGCTTGATGGGCGTTATGCGCGCCAATGGAAAATTCAATCGGAAGGTTTTATTGGGGATTAGAAAATAAAAATACTTGACCTAATCGTCATTTAGGCATATCTCATAAAAGGTAATTTGAGCGGGCGTAGTTCAATGGTAGAACGTCAGCCTTCCAAGCTGAACACGTGGGTTCGATTCCCATCGCCCGCTCCATTCATTTTCGAGATAAAAAACACCCTTTTGTTATAGAGGGTGTTTTTTTTATGGGGGTTACATATAACAGTGTGGAAATTTAAAATCTGTAAACAGCGACAGCGAAGTTATACTGAGTGTTACAAGGTAAAGGCTGGCAAGAAGGTAAAAAATAATGGGTTGGGCTGTATCGGTTTCTTCAACATGATGACTAATTTTTTGGAAATGATAACGTGAAAAGGAATAAAGGCTTAAGCTAAATAATAATGCCGCGCTATAGGCCGTTACCATGTTTGATCCCGTGGCCATCATATGAAGAAGTGTTATATCGAATTGTGCCGCAAAATAAGCAGTTGCGGGGCATAAAAGGGCCATAATAGAAATAAAAAACATCAATAAAGACCGTTTGGGGTGCTGTTTGTGTATCTCTATCCCCCGTATGGTTGCAGCAATGATAAAAACAAGAGTTGTTATCATTAAAATACTAAGATTTGTTTTGTTAATAGCATAGGGGGCAGGCTCTAAAGTATGGGCGCAGGCAAGAGCTGATTGCGTTGAGATGAAAATAAACAAAGGTGTGTATAATATAAGAGCTTTAAACATATGAAAAAATCCGACATAAAATTAACAGTTTAAAAAAGAAGGCTCTCCCATAAGTAGGGGGATCAGGATAAAAACAATCCCAATACTAATATAGTATAAATTTATCAAAAAGCTTTCTGTTTGAGGAAGTTTTTTTATTTTAAGAACAAAATAACGGATCGACTTGAAAAAACCGGTTAAAAAAACAAGCACGCCAGTGATATATTGCAACGCCATATAGTCAGTATGAATAGGTTCATCCTCTAAGGACATTTCCAAGGCGCGTTTTCCATCATCAAATGATACTGATATCATGTCTTCAGGGAAAAGGGTGTTATCCAAGTTTATAAAAATATGAGGCATTAAAATAATAAAAAGAAAACAGATGTTTAAGATAAGAAGTGATCGATTGTTTTTGAAATGTCGTACAATAAGGGTGATGAAGTTAAGGCTTAAAAGGCTAACCAGTGTCATCCAGACGCTATCATCAAAAAGAGGATTGCTGAAGCTTGGCGTATTAAAACAGGCAAAAGCATCGTTTGACCGAAGGTATAAAAAGCTCAAGAGTGTGATGAAAACAAATTTGTATATAGACATGATGTATTCCTAAATATCTTTCTTTAACGATGTTAAAATGTTTAGGGGCAAGTTGTAAAGATTTCAGCAAGCCTGAAAGGGAAGGCAATAGGAATAGGCTTGACGGCGTGTTGGAAAAGGAGTATTAACATAACCTTATTTTTAACAAATTCCTATGAAAATGTATTTTGTGATGATGAAAACGCAACAAGTTCAAACAAAAGAAAGCTTAACTATCCGGTTTGCAAAAGCGGCCGATATTGAAGGTCGCGGCAAACGAAGTGGTATTCGTGATTTATATAACGCGTCGCGCCGTTATGAACGTGCACAAGGTCGCTCGCCTCTTAGCCCTCCTGAATATAAAACATGGATGCGTATGATTGATAAGCAAAACTCCGTTGATCAATGTCGTTATCAATTTTTAATCGCAGAAGATAAAAAAGGTAATATCGTTGGCATGAGTTTGGCAACGCACAGCCCGCGTAATATTTATACGATGTGGAATAAGCTTGTGATCTCTCCTAAGTATCAAGGGCAGGGTTTGGGACAAACTTTTTTTGAGGCGGTTAAAAAGAAAGCCGTAAACTTGAATAAAAAATCAATTCGAGTCAAAGCAGAATCAGGTAAAATTAAAGCTTCTTCTTATTATCGAAAACTGGGTTTTTACCCCTATGATGCTTATGTCAGCCAATCGGGCATTAAAATTAACCGCTTAAGTAAACGTTTACGTTAGGCTGTTTGACTTTATGTGACGGTGAGTAGGTATTTTTACCAAGATAGGCCTAAAAAAATAAGAATACAAGGTTGTTTCTTTGTCATATTTTAATTATTGCTAGAGCCTAAATTCATTCAAAAAAATGAGGCACCGTGATGACTAAAAAAATTCCTTCTTTGTCAGAAAAAAAACTTCTCGAAAGAGCTTCGCGTATTAAACCTGTTGTTAGAGACAAAGAAAGCCTCCATTTTATTAAGCCCGTTGATATTCAATCTGTTGCTTTTACGTGGGCGCCGGAGCTCACCGAAGATGCCGAGATGCTTCATGAGTTCCACCGCATTAAAACCTACCATTCGTTTGGTTATGGCGGATTGTTTAAACCTTCGATTGAAGAAGTTCTCGCACAATTACCAGATGATATCGCCCGCCAGATGGTCGCCTTTGAAACCTTTCTTATGAGCCAAGAGATTTGTGATGGATCCTATCATCTTGCAGAAACCATTATATATGCCGGTGAGTTGCCACCATCAATTGCCAACCAAGAGATTGTGTATAAAAAAGAAAAAATTCTCTCCTCAACCTTTGAAAAATCTGTTCGGCCAAAAAATAGCCCAACGGCTCAACAAAAGGTCATGCGAAATGAACAGAAGCCTTTAAAGTTAAAACGCCGCCCAAGGTAGAAATATCGATTTTGGGGTGTGGGGTAAAAGCCCGTGAATGGACACTATTTATTTACGAAGGTAAGCTTGTTTTTGATAAAAATATTATCTATTGATAAGTGTCATGATAAAAAAATAAACCTTCATCGTATTAAACACGGCATGGCAATACGCTATATTGTGGAAATGACGCTTTGATGAATGCGTTACGCAAGTTAGCCTTGTAACTAGAATTTAATCAAAAACAAGCACCGGGGGATGTTAATCCAACATGTCAAGCAAAGCGCCCCACTATAGAGCGCCCAACGTGGAAAAAAAGACATCCAAAAATATAGTTTATTTTCTGAATATCTGTATACTCCATACACAGAAGTGTAAATTATAGTGGAGTGAAATAGATGTCAAAAAATCCAGACGACATTGAAGTCGAATTAAAGCTCGCCTTGCCAGAGGATCAGCTTGAAAGTGTATTTTTATCGCTAAAAGACAAAGCCGGGAAAAAAGGCATTTGTGATAAGCATCGCCCCCGTGATTATTATGATACTGTTAGTCTTAAACTCTTAAGCAAACGTGTTGCACTTCGGGTGCAGCTTAAAGAGGGGCGCGGTTATGAGCAAACCATCAAATATGCACCCTCGGGCCAAGAGGAAATTCGGGATGGCATTTTGGCGCGGATGGAATGGAAAGATTGGGTGACGGAAAACAAACCTGATATCGGTATTATCGGTAATGAAGAAGCTAAAGCGCTTTTTACAGACATTAAGCAAAAAAGATTATTCCATGTTTTTACCGCAGATGTAAAACGCCGTTATTTTGTGATCGATGTTGAAATGCCAGGTGGCCAGCAGGCAAAAGTCGAGCTCGCCTTTGATAAAGGCCATGTTAAATTAGCGCCACCTTATAAAGGCAAAGAAACGGTTTGTGAAATTGAAATCGAAATGAAACAAGGGTCTGATCAGGCCATTGATGTTGTTAAAGAGATGATTCTTAAAATGGCACCACAGGCATGTGTTTCGACACGATCTAAAGCGCAAATGGGTTATTCTTTGTATGAGGAGGCACTCAAAAAACAAGTAAAAAAGTTTGAACGCGTAAGGTTTCGGCCTTAGCGTGACTTTTTTTTAGAAAAATGATTATTTTTCTGGATTCTTGTTGGAATATCCGTTACAAATTCGATGTTCACTTATTCTCCTCTCATGTAAATAGCATATGCTGACCCGGCTTCGGGATACATGGTGTAACGAGGGGGGGTGGTGATTACGTGTAGGAGCGTAGCTCAATTGGTAGAGCACCGGTCTCCAAAACCGGGGGTTGCGGGTTCGAGTCCCTCCGCTCCTGCCATTTATTAAAGAAGGAATGGTCAGAAATGGCAAAAACAAATTTGGCACAATATGTTCGGGAAGTCCGTCAAGAGTCATCAAAAGTGACTTGGCCGTCTCGTAAAGAAACAGTAACCACAACAATTGTTGTTTTTATTATGGTTGTTGTGATGTCGACATTTTTGTTTTTTGCAGATTTGATTATTTCTAAAATTGTTCAGTTTATTTTAGGCATAGGGGTTTAAGGCTATGGCGGCACGTTGGTACGTTGTTCATGTGTATTCCGGATTTGAAAGAAAAGTAGCAGATGCTATTAATGATGGTGCGGCGAAATTGAAACTTGAAGATTCTTTTGAAGAAGTTCTTGTTCCAACAGAGGAAGTTGTTGAAGTAAGGCGTGGTCAACGCGTAAATGCAGAACGTAAATTTTTCCCAGGGTATATTTTGGTGAAAATGGACATGAATGATGCAGCGTGGCACTTGGTAAAAGATACACCAAAGGTAACAGGCTTTCTTGGCGGCGGTGGTAATAAACCTGTGCCGATTACACAAGCAGAAGCGGAGCGTATTTTACGTCAAGTTGAAGAAGGCGCAGACCGTCCACGTCCAAGTATTACGTTTGATATTGGTGAGCAGGTTCGCGTTTGTGACGGGCCATTTAACTCGTTTAATGGCGTTGTTGAAGATGTTGATGAAGAGCGCAGTCGCTTAAAAGTGTTAGTATCAATTTTTGGTCGTTCAACACCAGTAGAGTTGGAATACACTCAGGTTGAAAAAGTTTAATATTCGGCACGATCGGGTATAAAAAGGGGGCGCGTTATACGGCCTTTTTTTATTAAATGTTGATGTTGCTTTCCTTTTTTTAAACTTTTTTGTCCGAAAAAAAGCTTAATTTAATGAAAAAGGCTAAAAAAAACCTTTTGCCTCTTGCTATTTTTGAGAATCTAGATATATTTGCGCGCGCATGCTTATAATTGGCGTGCGGATTCTATGTGGTAGATTTTATCCTAAAAGGCCATTGGAGGTCGCACCACGTAGGCTCTAAATAATTAGAAAAATGGAGTTTATAATGGCGAAAAAAATAATTGCTAAATTAAAGCTGGAAGTCCCAGCGGGTAAAGCAAATCCATCCCCACCAATTGGTCCTGCGCTTGGACAAGCTGGTGTTAATATCATGGAATTCTGTAAAGCATTTAATGCAAAAACACAGGATTTAGAAGCGAATATGCCGATCCCAACCGAAATTACGGTTTATGCGGATCGTTCATTCACTTTTGTGACAAAAACAGCTCCGGCGAGTTTTTATCTTAAAAAGGCTGCGAAGCTTAAAAAAGGTGGAACAGCACCGGGTCGTGAGGTTGCTGCACAAGTAACATGGGATCAGGTTCGTGAAATTGCTGAAGCTAAAATGGTAGACCTAAATGCGAATGATGTTGACGCCGCAATGAAAATTATTGCTGGCTCTGCACGTTCCATGGGTTTCGAAGTTGTATAGGGGAGGTAATTAATCATGGCTCATCAACCAAAACGTTTGAAAAAAGTTTATGAAGCATTGGATCGTGAAGTTGCGGTTGCTCTCGTAGACGCAGTTAAATCATCTAAAACAAATGCCACTGCAAAATTCGATGAAACAATCGAAATTGCGCTTAGCCTAGGTGTTGATCCTCGTCACGCAGACCAAATTGTCCGCGGTATGGTTCAATTGCCAAATGGTACTGGTAAAACAGTTCGTGTTGCCGTCTTTGCAAAAGGCGATAAAGCGGACGAAGCCAAGGCTGCTGGTGCAGATATCGTTGGTGAAGAAGACCTTATGCAGGTCATTCAGGGAGGTACAATTGATTTTGATCGTTGTATCGCAACGCCTGATATGATGCCTGTTGTTGGTCGTCTTGGTCAAATTCTTGGCCCGCGTGGCATGATGCCAAATCCAAAGCTTGGTACGGTTACTCCAGATGTTGCAACAGCGATTAAAGCTGCAAAAGGTGGCTCTGTAGAATTCCGTGCTGAAAAAGAAGGTATTGTTCATGCAGGTATCGGAAAAGCAAGTTTTGACGAGAAAAAACTTGTAGAAAATGCACAAGCGTTTATAAAAGCTATTGTTAAGGCAAGACCATCGGGTGCGAAAGGTACATTTGTGAAGACAATTACCATTAGCTCTACAATGGGGCCTGGTTACAGAGTGGACACTGCGGAAGCTGTGTAACGAATAAAAGGATTTATACCGGTTGCCTAAGGTGGCCGGTGTAAACCTGTCCGAGACTGCAGGTGCTAGAGCCTTATTATGGGGCGATAGTTTAAACTTAAAAGGGCCTGTATAGACAGAGGTAGAGAATTTTAGGCGAGTTATTCGTTTATCGTTTGAACATCTGGGGCAGGAAGGGCGGAACTATATGGTGTAGTTCTGTTTGTGCAACCGGTAGAGAATTTTTAGAAAAAAAGATTTTCTGACCATAATATATCGGAGGATGTTCGTGGAACGTGCACAGAAAGTAGAAGCTGTCGCCAAACTCAATCGGACCTTTGAAGGAAAAGAGCTTGTTGTTGTTACGCATTATAAAGGCCTAACAGTAGCAGAGATCTCAGATCTTAGAGGGAAGATGCGCGAGGAAGGTGCAAGCTTCAAGGTCACTAAAAACCGGCTAGCACAGCGTGCTCTTGAAGGCACAAAGTTTGAAGGTATCGTGGACTTGATGAAAGGCCCAACTGCTCTTGCGATCTCAGAAGATCCAGTAGCGGCGGCTAGAGTTGCTTATGACTTCGCTAAAGGTAATGACAAGCTTGTTATCATTGGTGGTGTGATGGGGGATACCGTACTTGACATCGAAGGTGTTGAAACACTCGCGAAACTTCCATCTCTTGATGGTGTTCGTGGGCAACTTGTGGGATTACTTACAGCTCCAGCGCAACGTATTGCGACTGTGGTTCAAGCTCCCGCTGCTCAACTCGCTCGTGTTACTCAGGCTTATGCTGACAAAGGTTAATTGCTGTAAGAGTCGAATAACTAAAATGCAAACTAAGTTCAAACCCATGTGGGTTTAATTTTAAGGAGAACTAAAAAATGGCTGATATTGCTAAAATCGTAGATCAACTTTCTGAACTAACAGTTTTGGAAGCTGCTGAACTATCTAAATTACTTGAAGAAAAATGGGGCGTTTCTGCTGCTGCTCCTGTTGCAGTTGCTGCAGCTGCTGGTGGCGAAGCTGTTGCTGAAAAAGACGAATTTGATGTTGTCTTGACAGCGACTGGTGACAAAAAAATTAACGTCATTAAAGAAGTCCGTTCAATTACAGGTCTTGGCTTGAAAGAAGCTAAAGACATGGTTGACGGAACGCCAAGCACAATTAAAGAAGCAGCATCAAAATCTGACGCTGAAGAAATTAAGAAAAAGCTTGAAGAAGCTGGTGCTACAGTTGAGCTGAAATAAGTGTTGCAAAAATACTGTAAATCAGCATAAAGAATAGAGGTTGGCGACAGACCCTTGGGTCGGTCGCCCCTTTATGCTGTCGGGTGCAATTGAAAAATATTGTATTTCGAACAAAATAAGGTTTTTTGCTTTGATATTCGGTTTAGAATATCGGGGCACATAAGAAAGAACGCGGAAGCGTTTATATAAGTTACTTTGACACTCTCGAGGAAAAGTCTAATGGCAAAAAAGGCAACAAAAGCAGCATCTGTAAATCACACATTCACCGGACGTAAAAGAGTTCGTAATAGCTTTGGTAAAATTGCTGAAGTATGCGAAATGCCGAACTTAATTGAAGTTCAGCGGAATTCTTACGAAAACTTTCTCCAAAGCGGTATTCTTGCAGATGACCGGACGCGTGAAGGATTACAAGAAGTGTTTCAATCGGTATTCCCGATTAAGGATTTTTCTGACCGCGCGGAAATTGATTTCGTTAAGTATGAATTTGAAGAGCCAAAATATGATGTTGAGGAATGCCAGCAACGGGGCATGACCTATGCGGCACCTTTACGTGTGACATTACGCTTAACTGTATTTGATATTGATGAGGACACAGGTCTTCGTTCAATTCGCGACATTAAAGAGCAAGATGTCTATATGGTTGATATGCCAATGATGACCGGTAACGGTACTTTTGTGGTTAATGGCACCGAGCGTGTGATTGTTTCTCAAATGCATCGCAGCCCTGGTGTGTTCTTTGATCATGACCAAGGTAAAACGCATGCGTCTGGTAAATACCTATTTGCGGCGCGTGTTATTCCTTACCGTGGATCTTGGTTGGATTTTGAATTTGATGCAAAAGACATCTTAAATGTCCGTATTGACCGTCGTCGTAAGTTGCCTGTAACAACATTTTTGATGGCGCTTGATAGTGCAGAGTCTCTTGAATACCGTGAAAAACAAGAAAAAGCAGGTAAATCTGTTGAGCTTAGCCAAATTCAAGGAATGTCGAAAAAAGAAATTTTGGAAACATTTTATGAATCTGTTGCATACACAAAAGGTAAAAAAGGCTGGCAAACAGCATTTGTGCCTGAATTGTTCCGTGGTGTTAAGCTTCTCTCTGATTTGGTCGATGCCTCAAATGGCAAAGTTCTGTTAGAAACGGGTACAAAAGTAACAGCCATTAAGGCAAAACGCCTTGTTGAGGCGGGCTTTAAAAATCAATTAATTAGTGATGAAGATATGGTTGGCCGTTTCTTCTCTGATGATATTATTGACGCTGATAGTGGTGAAGTTGTTTTTGAAGCAGGTGAAGAAATTGAAGCCGCTTCTTTGGTGCAAGTTGATGAAATGGGTTTAAAAAACCTCAGCTTACTTTCGATCGATGGTGTTAATGTTGGTGCTAATGTGCGTAATACTTTGAATGCGGATAAATGTACAAACCGTGAAGAGGCGCTTGTTGATATCTACCGTGTGATGCGCCCAGGTGAGCCGCCAACGCTGGAATCTGCTGACGCTTTGTTCCGCAGCCTTTTCTTTGATGAAGATCGTTACGATTTATCTGCTGTTGGTCGTGTGAAAATGAATGCACGCCTTGATCAAGATACCGACGATCAGATGCGTGTTCTTCGCAAAGAAGACTTGTTAAGCATTCTGAAAATTCTTGTGAACCTTAAAGATGGACGTGGTGAAATTGATGATATCGATCACCTTGGCAACCGTCGTGTACGTTCTGTTGGTGAATTGATGGAAAACCAAATTCGCATTGGTTTGCTTCGTATGGAGCGCGCAATTCGTGAGCGTATGAGTTCTGTGGATATTGATACAGCGATGCCACACGATTTAATTAATGCAAAACCCGCAGCTGCCGCTGTACGTGAATTTTTTGGTTCTTCACAACTGTCACAGTTTATGGACCAAACAAATCCCCTTTCTGAAATCACACATAAACGTCGCCTGTCAGCCTTAGGCCCAGGTGGTCTAACACGTGAACGTGCAGGGTTTGAGGTTCGTGATGTACACCCAACACACTATGGTCGTATTTGTCCAATTGAAACACCAGAGGGGCCAAATATTGGTTTGATTAACTCTCTTTCAACTTACGCCCGCATTAATCAATATGGTTTTATTGAAAGCCCATATCGTAAAGTTGTTGAGGGTAAAGTAACGGATGAAGTTGTTTACATGTCTGCAATGGAAGAAGGCAAATATGTTGTTGCTCAGGCCAATGCAGAGTTGGATGGTAAAGGCAACTTTGTGAATGACCTTGTTTCTTCACGTCAAGCGGGTGACAATGTTATGCCTCCTGCGGAACAAATTGATTATATTGATGTCTCTCCAAAACAGATTGTTTCTGTTGCGGCATCTCTTATTCCTTTCTTGGAAAATGATGATGCGAACCGTGCATTAATGGGATCGAATATGCAACGTCAGGCTGTGCCTTTGTTGTGTACAGATGCTCCTCTTGTTGGTACAGGAATGGAAGCAACTGTTGCGCGCGATAGTGGCGCATCGGTGACGGCACGTCGTAATGGTGTTGTTGATTCTGTTGATGCAAACCGTGTCGTTGTTCACGTAACAGAAGAAAAAGATAGTAGTGCATCAACCGTTGATATCTATAAGATGCATAAATTTAGACGCTCAAACCAAAATACCTGTATTAACCAACGCCCTCTTGTTCGTGTTGGTGATCCTGTGAAGGTTGGAGATATTATTGCCGACGGTCCTTCGACGGATCTTGGTGAGTTGGCGCTTGGTCGTAATGTACTTTGTGCTTTTATGCCTTGGAATGGTTATAACTTTGAGGATTCAATTTTGATCTCTGAGCGGATTGTAAAAGACGATGTCTTTACATCAATTCACATTGAAGAATTCCAAGTGATGGCACGTGATACAAAGTTAGGTCAAGAGGACATCACACGTGATATTCCAAACGTTGGTGAAGAAGGCCTAAAACAGCTTGATGAAGCCGGTATCGTATATGTTGGGGCAGAAGTAAGCCCTGGAGATATCCTTGTTGGTAAAGTAACGCCAAAAGGCGAAAGCCCAATGACACCGGAAGAAAAGTTACTTCGGGCAATTTTTGGAGATAAAGCATCGGATGTAAAAGATACATCATTACGGATGCCTCCAGGCGCTATTGGAACGGTTCTTGAAGTACGTGTCTTTAACCGTCGTGGTGTTGATAAAGATCAACGTGCATTAGCAATTGAGCGCGCTGAAATTGACCGTCTTGCTAAAGACCGCGGCGACGAACGTCGTATTTATGAACGTGGTTTCTACGGAAGTCTTGAGACACTATTGCTTGGGCAATCGGTTGCTAAAGCCTCTTTTGGTCTGAAAAAAGGTTTAAAAATCACCAAAGAAGACCTTGAAGAAGTTAAGCGTTTTGAATGGCGTCAAATTATTGTTGAAGATGAAACCGCGATGGAAGCGGCCGAAGAAATGGGCGCAACATTTGATCAGCAAATTGAAGCCCTTAACGAACGTTTCGAAAACAAAGTTGATAAGCTTCAACGCGGTGATGAAATGCTTCCTGGTGTCATGAAAATGGTTAAAGTTTTTGTTGCTGTGAAACGGAAGCTACAACCGGGTGATAAAATGGCCGGACGGCATGGTAATAAAGGGGTGATTTCTCGAATTATGCCTGTTGAAAACATGCCTTACACAGAAGATGGAACACCTGTTGATCTTGTGCTAAATCCTCTTGGGGTGCCATCACGTATGAATGTTGGTCAGATCCTTGAGACACACCTAGGGTGGGCTTCCGCAAACCTTGGGAAGCAAATTGGTGATATTCTAGATCGTTACCAAGAGGCTAAAGCTAATGATGACAAGCCAAAAGCGGATGAAGAAGTTAAAACACTTCAAAGCAACCTTGCGAATTTTTACAACGATAACATTTACAAAGACGATGTTAGTGTTCTAAAAGGCGATGACTTGATTGAAATGGCTGGAAATCTTCGTAAAGGTGTGCCAATGGCAACACCAGTGTTTGATGGTGCCGTTGAGGAAGATATTAATATTTTACTTGATAAGGCAGGTTTAAGCACATCAGGTCAGGTCACATTAGTTGATGGACGGACAGGTGAAAAATTTGATCGACCAGTAACGGTTGGTTACATTTATATGCTTAAACTGCATCACCTCGTCGATGAAAAAATTCACGCACGTTCAATTGGACCATATAGTCTGGTTACACAGCAGCCATTGGGTGGTAAAGCTCAATTTGGTGGGCAGCGTTTTGGAGAAATGGAAGTATGGGCTCTTCAGGCTTATGGTGCTGCTTATACCCTTCAGGAAATGCTTACTGTGAAATCAGATGATGTTGCGGGTCGTACCAAAGCATATGAATCAATTGTCAGAGGCGAAGATACCTTTGAAATCGGCATCCCTGAATCTTTCAACGTATTGTGTAAAGAGTTGAAGTCTTTGGGACTAAATGTTGATTTGAAACAGAGCAACGTATAACGGTAATAAGTTATCAGGCCTCTGAGATCAGGGGCCTGATAACTAACGATTAAAATAACGATTATAAAAAGAATTTTAAGGCGCAGGCAGGAGAATATAATGAACGAAGTAATGAACTTATTTGGTCAAGTAAGCGGACCACAAAGTTTCGATCAAATCCGAATTTCTATCGCTAGTCCGGAGCAGGTCTTATCGTGGTCATATGGTGAGATTAAAAAGCCTGAGACAATTAATTATCGTACTTTTAAGCCAGAAAAAGACGGTCTATTTTGTGCCCGCATTTTTGGCCCTGTAAAAGATTACGAATGTTTATGTGGTAAATATAAACGGATGAAATACAAAGGGATCATTTGTGAAAAATGTGGTGTTGAAGTTACCTTGTCTAAAGTGCGTCGTGATCGTATGGGCCACATTCAACTCGCGGCTCCTGTTGCTCATATTTGGTTTCTAAAATCATTGCCAAGCCGTATTGGTTTGATGATGGACATGACTTTAAAAGAACTTGAAAAAGTATTGTATTTTGAGAGCTATATTGTTTTAGAACCCGGCATGACACCATTAAAAGACCTGCAACTTTTAACAGAAGAAGAGTATGTGGATGCCGTTGATGAATATGGTGAAGAAAGTTTCCGTGCTGGTATCGGTGCAGAAGCTTTAAAAGAGCTCTTAAGTGCGATCAATCTGCCTGAAGAACTTGTCAAAATCGAAGAAGGTCTTGCCGAAACATCTTCAGAAGCAAAACGCAAAAAACTTGTAAAACGGATGAAGCTTGTTGAAGCTTTTATTGAATCTGGTACACGCCCAGAATGGATGGTTATGGATGTCGTTCCTGTCATCCCACCTGAGTTACGTCCTTTAGTACCTTTGGATGGCGGTCGTTTTGCGACATCTGATTTGAATGATCTTTATCGTCGGGTCATCAATCGTAATAACCGTCTGCGCCGTTTAATTGAATTACGCGCGCCAGATATTATTGTTCGAAATGAAAAACGGATGCTTCAAGAAGCTGTTGATGCGTTATTTGATAACGGCCGTCGTGGTCGCGTCATTACGGGTGCAAATAAACGTCCGCTTAAATCACTTTCAGATATGTTGAAAGGTAAACAAGGTCGTTTCCGTCAAAATCTACTTGGTAAACGTGTTGATTATTCAGGGCGTTCTGTGATTGTTGTTGGACCAGAATTGATGTTACATCAATGTGGTTTGCCGAAAAAAATGGCGTTAGAGCTCTTTAAACCGTTTATTTATAATCGTTTAGAACTTTATGGAATGGCCTCGACTGTAAAAGCAGCCAAAAAAATGGTGGAAAAACAGCGTCCGGAAGTCTGGGATATTCTTGAAGAAGTTATCCGAGAGCACCCTGTGATGCTTAACCGCGCACCAACACTCCACCGTCTTGGTATTCAGGCTTTTGAACCCACGCTTATTGAAGGTAAGGCTATTCAGCTTCATCCTCTTGTTTGTACCGCTTTTAACGCGGATTTTGATGGTGACCAAATGGCTGTTCACGTGCCATTGTCTATCGAAGCGCAATTAGAAGCACGTGTTTTGATGATGTCGACAAATAATATCTTACGTCCTGCGGATGGTAAGCCTGTTATTGTGCCATCTCAGGATATTATTTTGGGCCTCTATTATATGTCTATGTCTTTAGAGGGGCAAAAAGGCGAAGGCACAGCATTTGTTGATACAGGTGAGCTGGAGCATGCTTTATTCTCAGGTGACATCACGCTTCATACAATAATTAAAGCCAAATATGATACGGTTGACGCTGAAGGTAATGATATTACGACTATCGTTGAAACAACACCTGGTCGGATGTTAATTGCTGAAATTTTACCGCGTCATCCTGAAATCCCATTTGAATTGGTTAATACCGTTTTGACCAAGAAAGAAATTTCGAACCTGATTGATATTATTTATCGTCATTGTGGTCAGAAAACGACGGTTATTTTCTGTGACCATTTGATGGGCCTTGGGTTTAAGAATGCATGTCGTGCTGGAATATCATTTGGTAAAGATGACATGGTTATTCCAGAAACAAAACAAGCTTTGGTTGATGATTCTAAAAGCAAGGTTAAAGAGTATGAACGTCAGTACCAAGATGGTCTGATTACTCGGGGTGAAAAATATAACAAAGTCATTGATATTTGGTCAGCGTGTACAGATGCCGTAACCGAAGAAATGATGAAAGGTATTTCTCAGCCAGATCAAAATGGTGTAATGAATGCCGTTTATATGATGGCGCATTCCGGAGCTCGTGGCTCAACCGCTCAAATGCGTCAGTTGGGCGCGATGCGTGGTCTGATGGCGAAACCTTCTGGGGAGATTATTGAAACACCGATTATTTCAAACTTTAAAGAAGGTCTGTCGGTTCTTGAGTATTTCAACTCAACTCACGGAGCACGTAAAGGTTTGGCCGATACGGCTTTGAAAACGGCTAACTCTGGTTACTTGACGCGTCGTCTTGTTGATGTTGCACAGGATGCCATTATTACGGAAGAGGACTGTAAAACAACGATCGGGATTTCTGTAAGTCCAATCGTAGATGCTGGTGATATTATCTCTAGCCTGTTCGACCGTATTTTGGGACGCGTTCCATCAGAAGATATTATTGATCCTCTTTTGGATACAGTCTTGGCGCCTGCAAATGAGATTATTGATGAGGTAACAGCAGAAGCTGTGGAAACAGCTGGTGTTGATACCGTTCAATTACGTTCCGTTTTGACTTGTGAAAGTCGGGGTGGTGGTGTTTGTGCAAAATGTTACGGTCGTGACTTGGCACGAGGAACACCTGTTAATGTTGGTGAGGCTGTTGGTGTTATGGCGGCTCAGTCAATTGGAGAACCAGGAACACAGTTGACAATGCGTACCTTCCATATTGGTGGTGCTGCGCAGCGTGGTGTTGCTCAAGCCTCTGCTGATGCTGCTTTTGCCGCAAAAGTTGAAATCCGTAATAAAAACATCGTGTTGAATACGGAGGGTGTGCCAATTGTAATGGGGCGGAATACTGAAATTGTATTGCTCGATAAAAATGATCGTGAAAAAGCAAATCACCGTATTCCTTATGGATCTAAGCTTATGGTTGAAGATGGCCAGAATGTTAAAAAAGGTGAAAAACTTGCCGAATGGGACCCCTATACTGTGCCGATTATCACGGAAAAAGATGGTATTGCGGAGTATGCAGACTTGGTTGAAGGGGTATCTCTTAGTGATGTTCTGGATGAAGAAACAGGGATTTCATCAAAAGTTGTAACAGACTGGCACTCTCAAGCTAAAGCAGCTGATTTAAAACCTCGGATTGTGATCAAAGATAGCAAAGGTGAAATTATCATCTTAGCAAATGGTCTAGAGGCTAAATATTATATGCCTGCAGATGCGATCTTGAACGCAGAAAATGGTGCAGAAGTAAAAGCTGGTGATGTGATTGCGCGTATCCCTCGTGAAACATCAAAAACACGCGATATTACAGGTGGTTTACCTCGTGTTGCGGAGTTATTTGAAGCACGCCGTCCAAAAGACTTTGCGATTATTACTGAAATTGATGGTCAAGTTGAGTTTGGTAAAGATTACAAATCTAAGCGTCGTATTATTGTTCGTCCAACCGATGGTGAAGGCGAAGCCAAAGAATACCTTATTCCAAAAGGACGTCATATAGCTGTAAATGAAGGTGATTATGTTCGAGTTGGAGATAAGCTTCTTGATGGAAGTATGGTGCCACATGATATTTTGGCTGTATTAGGTGTTGAAGCTCTTGCGGATTACTTGATCAATGAAATTCAGGATGTGTACCGTCTTCAGGGTGTGAAAATTAATGATAAGCACATTGAGGTTATTGCACGTCAAATGCTTCAAAAAATTGAGATCACAAAACCAGGTGAAACAACCTACCTCGTTGGTGAGCAGGTGGATCGTATGGAATTACGAGAAATGAACGATAAAATGCATGAACAAAGTAAGCAGCCAGCAGAAGGAACACCTGTTCTTCAAGGTATTACGAAAGCAAGCTTACAAACACGTTCGTTTATCTCTGCGGCATCTTTCCAAGAGACAACACGGGTGCTGACAGAAGCCGCATGTTACGGTAAGGTTGATGCTTTACATGGTCTTAAAGAAAATGTGATTGTGGGTCGATTAATTCCGGCTGGTACTGGTGCAATGGTTCACACTATGAAACGTATTGCCGCCGACCGTGATACAATTGCAATGGCTGCGAATATGGTTGAGGAAGAAGATAGTGATGAAGACGTGAATGTTTTACCGTCTGAGGATGACGAAGGTCAAACCAACGTTGCTTAACTGATTCTTGAAAATTTGAGAGAAAAGGCCTGCTTGAGATTATTCAGTAGGCCTTTTCTTTTATCCAATAATGGCATAGTTTTTAGAACTGTATTCCAATATATAGACAGGGGACTTACCCTTTATAAGCAGGCCAGAAAGCTGCAACACATGAAAATAAGTAGAAATAGCCCTTTTTTCTAATTCAGGGCTTGACGGAATTTCTATACATGTTATATTCCGCACGCTTCTAGGGTGGACTAAAAGTAGATTTAGATTCTAATTTGGTTCAAGACAAGAGAAGAAAACACGGTGCTACCGAAACAAGATGGTAGCCGGCTCGCAAATAAAATAGCGGGGCTGTTTTTTTTATGCTTGAAAAAAGGCTTTAAATGCTTTAGACCGTCCTAATAGTTTTTTGAAATTAAGATTAGATAATTGAAAGAAGGCCGGAATGCCAACGATTAACCAGTTAGTACGTAAACGTCGTAAGACGATTGTAAAGAAAACAAAAACACCCGATTTGGATGGTAATCCACAAAAACGCGGTGTTTGTACACGTGTTTATACGACAACACCTAAAAAGCCGAACTCGGCTCTTCGTAAAGTGGCTCGTGTTCGTTTGTCGAATAAACGAGAAGTAACCGCGTATATTCCAGGTGTTGGTCACAACTTACAAGAGCACGCTGTTGTGCTTGTACGCGGCGGCCGTCGTAAAGATTTACCGGGTGTCCGTTATACGGTTATTCGTGGAACATTGGATGCACAAGGTGTGGATAAGCGTAAACAAGCACGCTCACGCTATGGTGCGAAAAGACCTAAGTAAGAATTGAGGATATTGAAATGTCACGTCGTCACGCAGCTGTCAAAAGAGAAGTTCTACCAGATCCAAAATATATGGATAAGGTGGTAACAAAATTTATTAATGCTTTAATGTTGGATGGTAAAAAATCAACATCTGAGCGTATTTTTTATGGAGCTATGGATCTTGTTCAGGCACGCACAAAGCGTGATCCTGTAGAAGTTTTTCATGAAGCTTTGGATAATGTAAAGCCAACGGTAGAGGTTAAGTCTCGTCGTGTTGGTGGAGCAACGTATCAAATTCCAATTGAAGTGCGCGCAGAACGTGCACAGGCTTTGGCGTTACGTTGGATTGTTTCTATGGCACGTAAGCGCTCGGAGAAAACAATGGAGCAACGCTTGGCTGGAGAGCTTGAAGACGCAGTGAATAGCCGTGGTTCTTCAATTAAGAAACGTGAAGATACACATAAAATGGCTGAGGCTAATAAAGCTTTTGCACATTATCGCTGGTAGGGGAGTTTTAGGGTAATGGCACGGACACCGTTAGAAAGTTATCGCAACATCGGGATTATGGCTCACATTGATGCTGGTAAAACAACAACAACAGAGCGTATCTTGTATTACACAGGTAAATCACACAAAATTGGTGAGGTTCACGATGGTGGCGCAACGATGGATTGGATGGAGCAAGAGCAAGAGCGGGGTATAACAATTACTTCTGCTGCTACAACTTGTTTCTGGAATGATCATCGTATTAACATTATTGACACCCCTGGACACGTTGACTTTACAATTGAAGTTGAGCGTTCTTTGCGTGTTCTTGATGGTGCTGTTGCTGTTTTTGATTCGGTTGCTGGTGTTGAGCCTCAATCTGAAACTGTTTGGCGTCAGGCTGATAAATATGGTGTACCTCGTATGTGTTTCATTAATAAAATGGATCGTACCGGTGCTAACTTTTATCGTTCGGTTGAAATGATCGTTGATCGTCTAGGTGCAAATCCTCTTGTTGTTCAGTTGCCAATTGGTAGCGAAGCTGAATTCGCAGGAGTTGTTGACCTTGTAAAGATGAAGGCAATTGTTTGGTCGGGTGAGGCGCTTGGTGCTGAGTACGATGAGGAAGAAATTCCTGATGATCTTCAAGAAAAAGCTGCGGAGTATCGTGAGCAGCTCGTTGAAATGGCTGTTGACGCCGATGATGCTGCAATGGAAGCGTATCTTGAAGGTAATGAGCCTGACGAAGCCACATTAAAGGCGTGTATCCGTAAAGGTACAATCGCAGGTTTGTTTGTGCCCGTTCTTACGGGGACGGCCTTTAAAAATAAAGGTGTTCAACCATTGTTGGATGCAGTTGTTGATTATATGCCTTCACCAATTGATATTGGTGCGGTGCAAGGGACAAAAATTGATGATGAAAGTGTCGAAGATACGCGTTCAGCTGAAGTTGATGCGCCTTTTTCAGCGCTAGCCTTTAAGCTTATGAATGACCCTTTTGTTGGGAATTTAACATTTGTACGTATTTATTCGGGGACTTTAGAGTCTGGAAGTTACATTCTGAACTCAGTGAAGGATAAAAAAGAGCGTATTGGTCGTATGTTGTTAATGCACTCAAATAACCGTGAAGAAATTAAAGTGGCTCATGCTGGTGATATTGTTGCGGTTGTAGGCCTTAAAGTCTCAACAACTGGGGATACGCTTTGTGATGTGGCTAAGCCAATCATTCTTGAGCGGATGGAATTTCCAGATCCTGTGATTGAAATTGCCGTTGAGCCTAAAACAAAGGCTGACCAAGAGAAAATGTCTCTTGCGTTACAACGTTTGGCTGCAGAAGATCCTTCATTCCGTGTGAGTGTAGATCATGAAACGGGGCAGACTGTGATTAAAGGTATGGGTGAGCTACACCTCGATATTATCGTTGATCGCATGAAACGTGAATTTAAAGTTGAAGCAAACATTGGTGCACCTCAGGTTGCTTACCGTGAAACAATTACAAAATCTTTTGAAGTTGATTACACGCATAAAAAGCAATCAGGTGGTTCTGGCCAATTTGCACGTGTTATTATCAATTTTGAACCAAATGAAGTTGGTGAAGGTTTCGAATTTGAAAGTAAAGTGGTTGGTGGTTCTGTACCAAGAGAATACATTCCTGGTGTTTCTAAGGGGCTTGAAATGGCTCAAACAACGGGTGTTGTAGCAGGCTTTCCAATGATTGATTTTAAAGCAACGCTTAAAGATGGTGCTTATCATGATGTCGATTCTTCGGTTTTGGCTTTTGAGATTGCGGCACGTGCAGCGTTCCGTGAGGGCATTCGTCAGGCCTCACCTGTGTTGCTTGAGCCTGTAATGAAGGTTGAAGTTGTTACTCCAGAAGAGTATATGGGGGACATTATTGGTGACTTAAATAGTCGCCGTGGTCAGGTATCTGACATGGAAGCACGTGGTAATGCCAAAGCTATTTCAGCAATGGTTCCACTTGCAAATATGTTTGGGTATATTAATACCCTGCGGTCTTCTAGCCAAGGAAGAGCGCAATACTCAATGGAATTTGATCATTATGATCAAGTCCCGCAAGCAATTGCTGAGGAAGTAAAAGAAAAATTAGCTTAACGGCTAAAAACATAGGTTCTTTAATTTAACAGAGGAAAATAGAGACAATGGCTAAGGATAAATTTGTACGGAATAAACCACACGTTAATATTGGTACAATTGGTCACGTTGATCATGGTAAAACCACATTAACAGCTGCAATTACAAAGGTATTAGCAGAGGAAGGTGGCGCAATTGCTACTGATTACGCTGACATCGATAAAGCTCCTGAGGAGCGTGAACGCGGTATTACTATTTCAACAGCACACGTTGAATATGAAACAGACGGTCGTCACTATGCACACGTTGATTGCCCCGGACACGCTGATTACGTAAAAAACATGATCACTGGTGCGGCTCAAATGGATGGTGGTATTCTTGTCGTATCAGCGGCAGATGGCCCCATGCCACAAACACGTGAACACATTCTTCTTGCACGTCAGGTTGGTGTGCCTTCACTTGTTGTTTTCATGAACAAATGTGATCAAGTTGATGATGAAGAGTTACTTGAACTCGTGGAAATGGAAGTTCGCGAACTTCTTTCTTCTTACGATTTCCCAGGTGATGATATTCCAATCGTAAAAGGTTCTGCTCTTGCGGCAATCGAAAATTCAAGTGATGAGCTTGGTAAAAATGCAATTCTGGAACTTATGAAACAGGTTGATGCATATATCCCAACTCCTGACCGTCCAAAAGATAAACCATTCTTGATGCCTGTTGAGGACGTGTTCTCAATTTCAGGTCGTGGAACAGTTGTTACGGGCCGTGTTGAGCAGGGGATTGTTAACGTTGGTGATGATGTTGAAATTATCGGCATTAGAGAAACAACAACAACAACTGTTACAGGTGTTGAAATGTTCCGTAAGCTTCTAGATTCTGGTGAAGCTGGTGATAACATTGGTGCTTTGCTTCGTGGAACAAAACGTGAAGACATCGAACGTGGTCAAGTTTTGGCTAAACCAGGTTCAATTACACCTCACACAAAGTTTCTTGCAGAAGCATATATCTTGACAAAAGATGAAGGTGGTCGTCACACACCATTCTTTACAAACTATCGTCCACAGTTCTATTTCAGAACAACAGACGTTACAGGGATTGTTCAATTGCCAGAAGGCGTTGAAATGGTAATGCCTGGTGATAATATCGAAATGGATATCGAATTGATCGCACCAATCGCGATGGATGAAGGTCTTCGTTTTGCTATTCGTGAAGGCGGCCGTACGGTAGGTGCTGGTGTTGTTGCGAAAATCATCGAGTAAATAAAAATTTGAAATGCGCCCTTTGGGAAGTCCAGAGGGCGCCTCTTTCAAACAATAAAATATAAGGTTATATAATAATGGAAACGCAAAATATTCGTGTCAGACTCAGAGCATACGACCATCGTGTCCTTGATCAGTCTGCATTGGAAATTGTAAATACAGCAAAAAGAACAGGTGCTGGTGTACGTGGCCCCGTTCCACTACCAACACGAATTGAAAAATTCACTGTTTTGCGTAGCCCACACGTTAACAAAAAAGCAAGAGAGCAGTTTGAAATGCGTACACATAAACGCCTTCTTGATATTGTAGATCCAACTCCACAAACCATCGATGCGTTGATGAAATTGGATTTGGCTGCAGGTGTTGACGTCGAAATTAAACTTTAATAGAAGAACTTTGAGGAAAAAAACATGCGAACCGGTTTAATAGCAAAAAAACTTGGCATGTCCCGTATCTTTAGTGAAGACGGGCGTAACACGCCTGTGACAGTTTTAAAATTAGATAACTGTCAAGTCGTTGCTGTGATGAATGATGAGCGTAATGGATATACAGCTCTTCAATTGGGATCAGGTAAAGCCAAGGTAAAAAGAGTTTCAAAACCAATGCGTGGTCATTACGCAAAATCAAAAGTAGAGCCTAAACAAAAAATGTTTGAGTTCCGCGTAAGTAATGACGCAGTATTGGAAGTTGGTGCGGAGTTAAGCGCTGATCATTATATTTCAGGTCAATATGTAGACGTGACAGGGATCACAATCGGTAAAGGTTTTGCCGGTGCGATGAAACGTCATAATTTTGGTGGCTTGAGAGCAACGCACGGTGTGTCTATTTCTCACCGTTCACACGGTTCAACGGGGCAATGTCAAGATCCTGGGCGTGTCTTTAAGGGTAAAAGAATGGCCGGTCACATGGGTAATGTGCAACAAACTGTTCAAAACCTTGAGGTTGTTAAGATTGATGCGGAGCAAGGTTTGATCTTTGTAAAAGGCGCAGTACCAGGCTCAAAAAATGGCTGGGTTACAATTAAGGATGCTGTGAAAAGAGCACGCCCTAATGATGCACCATTTCCTGCAGGTCTAAAGGCTGCTGTTAAAGTTGAAGAAACCGTAACAGAAGCAAAAACAGAAACTTCAGCACCTGCATCAGCAGACGCTGATACAGATAAGAAGGAATAGTGCGATGAAAGTCGCTGTAAAAGGCCTTGATAATAAAAAAGTAGGTGACATCGATTTGTCTGATAGCGTGTTTGGCGTCGAGGCAAAAGATTTTATCCTGCACCAAATGGTAAACTGGCAGTTGGCAAAACGCCGCTCTGGTAACCATAAAGTAAAAGATATTAGTGAAATCAGTGGTACGGGTAAAAAACCTTTTAAACAAAAAGGTACTGGTAATGCACGTTTGGGTTCTCTCCGGGGAACACAACAACGCGGTGGACAAGTTGCCCACGGCCCAGTTGTACGTGACCACGGTTTTGATATGTCTAAAAAAATGCGTAAACTTGCATTAAGAATGGCATTATCAGATAAACTTGCTAACGATAAGTTGATTGTTTTAAAAGAAGCAAAAGCAAAAACACACAAGACAAAAGATCTTGTGGCTTCTCTAAAAACAATGGGGATTACATCGGCTTTGATTATTGGTGATGCGGAATTAGATGAAAATTTCTCTCGTGCTGCTAGTAACATTCCAAACTTAGATGTTTTGCCTGAGCAAGGGACGAATGTATATGATATTTTGCGTCGGGATGTTCTTGTTTTAACACAAGACGCAGTAGAAAAATTGGAGGCTCGACTAAAATGAGTAAAGCCGCAAAAAAAACAGATGTAAAATTCACTGAGCGTATGTATCAAATCTTACGATCGCCAGTGGTTACAGAAAAATCTACTTTGGGTTCTGAACACGGACAAGTTACTTTCCGCGTACCATTAGATGCAACTAAGCCTGAAATTAAAAAGGCCGTGGAAGCAATCTTTAGCGTTAAAGTTGAAAAAGTGAATACACTTATTCAAAAAGGGAAAGAAAAACGTTTTCGTGGCACTCTTGGTCGACGAAATGATGTGAAAAAAGCAATCATTTCATTGGCTGAAGGGCAAACGATTGATCTATCGACAGGTGTTTAGAATATAAGTCGGGTCGGTAATCAACCCGGTGAGGACTTATAATATTTTTAAGGAAGTGAAAAATGGCTTTAAAACAATATAGACCGATGACACCAAGTACACGTCAGCTGGTTACAGTTGATCGTAGTGAGTTGTGGAAAGGTAAGCCAGTTAAAGGATTGACCGTAGGTTTGAAAAAAACTGGTGGTCGTAATAATACTGGGCACATTACCACACGTCATATCGGTGGTGGACATAAACGTAAATATCGAATGATTGACTTCAAAAGAAGCACAAAATTCGATATGACAGCAACGGTACAGCGGATTGAATATGATCCAAACCGAACAGCATTTATCGCGTTGATTAAATATGAAGACGGTGAATTGTCTTACATTCTTGCTCCGCAGCGCCTTGCTGAGGGTGATAAAGTGATCTCTTCAGATAAAGCAGATATTAAACCCGGTAATGCGATGCCACTGAAAAATATTCCAGTTGGTACCATTGTGCATAATGTTGAAATGAAGCCTGGTAAAGGTGGACAATTAGCACGCGCAGCTGGGAGTTATGTTCAAATCGTTGGTCGTGATGCAGGATATGCACAGATTAAATTGAGTTCTGGTGAACTTCGGCTAGTTTTAGGCGATTGTATGGCAACGGTTGGCGCCGTTTCTAACACAGACCATGGTAACATTAAATTGGGTAAAGCTGGACGTAATCGTTGGTTGGGTAAACGCCCAACAGTTCGTGGTGTCGTGATGAACCCTGTTGACCACCCTCATGGTGGTGGTGAAGGTAAAACATCGGGTGGTCGTCATCCTGTTACACCTTGGGGTAAACCTACAAAGGGTGCTCGTACCCGCAAGAACAAAACGACAGATAAATATATTATCCGTCGACGCAAGAAATAAGGAGATATTCACGTGTCACGTTCAATTTGGAAAGGTCCATATGTACCAGGTCACTTGCTTAAAAAAGCGGAAGTTGCTGCAAGTTCTGGTCGTAATGAAGTTATTAAATTGTGGGATCGCGCAGCGACAATTTTACCTCAATTTATCGGGTTAACCTTTGGTGTTTATAATGGGCAGAAATTTATTCCTGTTCTAGTTACAGACCAAATGATTGGCCATAAGTTTGGTGAATTTGCACCAACACGGACCTATTATGGTCATGGTGCAGACAAGAAAGCAAAGAGAGGCTAGGTATGGGACAGACAACAAATAAACCACGCCACGCAGAAAACGAAGCTTTTGCAAAAGCAAAACAAATTCGTGGCAGTGCACAAAAATTAAATCTTGTTGCTCAGCTCATTCGCGGTAAAGACGCGGGTCGTGCTTTGGTCGATTTAGAATTTTGTAAAAGACGTATGGCTAATGAAGTTAAGAAAGTATTAGAGTCTGCTATCGCAAATGCAGAAAATAACCACAATCTTGATGTTGATCGTCTTTACGTTAAGACGGCAACAGTTGGTCGCTCTTTGGTTATGAAACGTTTCCGTGCACGTGCACGTGGTCGTGTTGGTCGCATTGAAAAACCATTTAGTAATCTAACGATTATTGTTGGTGAACGCGAAGAATCAAACTAGGTACGGAAATAGGAGAAAAATAATGGGGCAAAAAGTAAATCCAATTGGTCTAAGATTAGGTGTAAACCGTACTTGGGAAAGCCGTTGGTATGCAGATAAAGATTACACAGTAAAATTGCACAAAGATCTTGAACTACGTTCTTTTATCTTAAAGAACTTAAAGTCAGCTGGTGTAAGTCGAGTTGTTATAGAACGGGCGGCGTCAAATGTTCGCGTTACAATTTATTCAGCACGTCCTGGTGTTATTATCGGTAAAAAAGGTGCTGATATTGAAGGTTTAAAACGTAAACTAACAAGTATTGCTGGCGCAGATGTTGCGTTAAATATTCTTGAAGTACGTAAGCCTGAAGTTGATGCACAGCTTGTTGCAGATGGGATCGCAGTTCAACTTGAACGTCGTGTTTCTTTCCGTCGTGCAATGAAACGTGGTGTTCAATCAGCAATGCGCCTTGGTGCCCTCGGTATTCGTGTTAACTGTGCAGGCCGTTTAGGTGGCGCAGAGATTGCACGGACAGAATGGTATCGTGAAGGCCGTGTTCCACTACATACACTTCGTGCAGATATTGATTATGGTGTACAAGAAGCAAATACAACATACGGTATTATCGGTGTGAAGGTTTGGATCTTTAAGGGTGAAATCATGGAGCATGATCCAATGGCCCGTGATAAAAAATTGGCAGCAGGTCGCCCGCCCGCACGTTCATAAGAACTTGCAATAGGAAAACCGGCTAATAACTAGAAATAAAAGGACAAAATAGTCATGTTAAGCCCAAAGAAAACAAAATTTCGCAAAGCGCATAAGGGCCGTATTCACGGTGTTGCACAAGCTGGCGTTACATTGAATTTTGGTGCATTCGGTCTAAAGGCCACTACACCAGATCGTCTGACAGCACGTCAAATTGAAGCCGCGCGTCGTGCGATTACACGTCACATGAAACGTCAAGGCCGTCTCTGGATCCGTATTTTTCCTGATGTTCCTGTATCAAAGAAACCTCTTGAGGTTCGCCAAGGTAAAGGTAAAGGGTCTGTAGAATTTTGGGCGTGTCGTGTTAAGCCTGGCCGCGTTTTATTTGAGTTAGATGGTGTTTCTCGTGAAATTGCTGAAGAAGCTTTCGAGCTTGCTTCTGCAAAATTACCGATTAAAACACGCTTTGTAGCTCGTATCGGAGAATAGAGTAATGAAAATAGTAGATATTAAAACGAAATCTGATGATGAATTGAACCAAGAACTTTTAAACTTGGCTAAAGAACAATTTAATCTTCGTTTTCAACAATCAGGTGGGCAGATGGAAAATACTGCTCAGGTTCGTAAAGTGCGTCGTACAATTGCACGAATTAAAACAGTGTTAACTGAACGTGCGGCAAATATTAATGTGGCTACTGCAGCAAAAAAAACTGCAGCAAAAAAAGCTGCCTCAAAAAAAACGTCTTAAGGAGTTAGCTAATGCCTCGTCGCGTGTTAGAAGGAAAAGTAGTAAGTGATAGTAGTGATAAAACCATTACCGTAATGGTTGAACGTCGCGTAAAAGATCCTTTATACCAAAAAGTTATTCGTCGTTCTGCTAAATATGCAGTACATGATGAGAATAATAACGCAAAAATTGGTGATTGGGTTTCTATTGAAGAATGTCGCCCAATTTCAAAAAGAAAAAGCTGGCGTCTATTAGATGGTGGTCAAACACAAGCAACAGAAACTAAAAAGCCTGCTGCTAAAAAAGCCACTGTTAAAAAAACTGAAGCCAAAAAAGCTGAGAAAAAGCCTGTAGAAAAGAAAACTACAGCAAAAAAAGCTCCAGCAAAAAAAGCTCCAGCAAAAAAAACTGCTGAAAAAAAGCCAGCAGCTAAAAAAAGTGATGAAAAATAAATAAAAGTCTGCTATAAGGCAGAACGTTTAATAAAGAAGGATCAATGCGATGATACAGATGCAAACTAATCTGGATGTTGCTGACAATAGTGGAGCACGCCGGGTCCAGTGCATCAAAGTACTAGGTGGTTCAAAACGACGAACTGCTAATGTCGGAGATGTAATCGTAGTTTCTGTTAAAGAAGCTATTCCAAGGGGCCGTGTAAAAAAAGGTGATGTTCACCGTGCGGTTATTGTTCGGACAGCAAAAGGAGTCAAACGTAAAGACGGTAGTGCAATACGTTTTGATAAAAATGCTGCTGTGCTAATTAGTACAAATGGTGAGCCAATTGGCACACGTATTTTTGGCCCAGTAACACGTGAATTACGGACAAAGAATTTCATGAAAATTATTTCTCTGGCTCCGGAGGTGCTCTAAAAATGGTAGCGCAAAAAAAATTCAAAATCAAAAAAGGCGACAAAGTTGTTGTGACAACTGGTCGTGATAAAGGTACGTCAGGTGAGGTTCTTCGTGTTTTTACCGAAGATGATAAGTTACTTGTACAAGGCGTTAATATTCGCAAAAAACATCGTAAACCAACACAAACTGCCCCAGGTGGGGTTGATCAGATTGAGACACCAATTCACATTTCAAATGTGGCTATTGTTGACCCGAAATCAGAAAAAGCAACTCGTGTCGGTTACAAGACCCTAAAGGATGGCAAAAAAGTACGTTTTGCTATTGGGTCTGGCGAAGTCTTAGATTAAGGGATCCGGAATTATGGTTGTTCGTTTAAAAGACACATATATTAGTAAAATCAGATCAGCGCTTAAAGAGCGATTTGAATATACAAATGATAATAAAATCCCAAAACTTGAAAAAATTGTTCTCAACATGGGTGTTGGTGATAATGTTCAAGATAGTAAACGTATTAAATCAGCGATTGCTGAGATGACGTTAATTGCGGGACAAAAACCTGTTATGACACTTGCGCGAAAATCAATTGCGCAGTTTAAGCTTCGTGAAGGTGTTCCAGTAGGGTGTAAAGTGACCTTACGTGGTGAGCGTATGTACGAATTTTTGGACAGGTTGATTAATATTGCGATGCCTCGTATTCGTGATTTTCGTGGAATTTCACCAAAAAGTTTTGATGGACGCGGAAATTATGCCTTCGGTATTACAGAACAAATTATTTTTCCAGAAATTGAATATGATAAAGTAGATCGTATTCGGGGAATGGATATAATTATTTGTACCTCCGCGGCAACTGATGAAGAAGCGTTAGAGCTTTTGACCGGGTTTAATATGCCCTTTAAAACTGATAAGAAATAGTAGGAGAGCGAAACATGGCAAAAGTAAGTTCAATAGCAAAAAATAACCGCCGTAAAAAGCTGGTTGAAAAATTTAAAGGTAAGCGTGAGCGCCTTTTAAAAATTGCTTGTGACCGTTCTTTATCACCAGAAGAAGTGTTTGAAGCACGTCTAAAATTGCAAAAACTTCCCCGTAATGCACACCCTAATCGTGTGCGTAACCGTTGTGGCATAACAGGCCGCCCTCGCAGTTATTACGGTAAGTTTGGTATGTCACGTATTGCGTTACGTGAGTTGGCTTCAAGTGGTCTTATCCCCGGCGTGACTAAGTCAAGCTGGTAGAAGGAGGAATTTAAAATGACAATGAGTGATCCTCTCGGAGATATGTTAACCCGTATTCGTAATGGACAGCGCGCGAACCTTTCAGTAGTTCGTAGCCCAGCGTCTAAATTACGTGTTAATGTTCTCGAGGTTTTAAAACGTGAAGGTTATATTCGCGATTATTCTGTAGGTAATGTTGTTTCAGGGAAGTCTGAAATCAGTGTTGAATTAAAATATTTTGATGACGAGCCGGTTATTCGCGAGATGAACCGTGTGTCCAAACCAGGGCGCCGTGTTTATTCAGGCATCAATGATTTGCCAAAAATATACGCAGGCCTTGGAATTTCAATCCTGTCAACACCACAAGGTGTGATGTCTGATAAAGAAGCACGTACTGCCAATGTTGGTGGTGAAGTTCTTTGTCAGGTATTTTAAGAAAGGGATTTTAAGAAAATGTCACGTTTAGCAAAAAAACCAATCATGATCCCAGAAGGCGTAGATTTCGCCATTAGTGGTCAAGACATCAAAGTTAAAGGTAAGCTAGGAGAGCTGTCTTTAACAATGATAAGTGAAATGGGTGCGGAATCGAAGGAAGGAAATATTGTCCTTACTCCGAAATCTGAAAGTCGTTTTGCCTTTAATATGTGGGGCACAACACACTCGTTAATTCGAGGAATGGTTGAAGGCGTAACCGTAGGATTTAAAAAAGAGCTTGATATTCAAGGTGTTGGTTATCGTGCCGCCCTTCAAGGTAAAGATCTTGTTTTACAACTTGGTTATAGTCATGAAGTGCGTTACCCCGTACCAACAGGCATTAAAATTGAATGCCCTAGTCAAACTGATCTTGTGATTTCAGGAATTGACAAACAGTTGGTTGGTCAAGTTTCGGCTGAAATTATTAAGTTCCGTCCACCAGAACCTTATAAAGGAAAAGGTATCCGTTATAAAGGTCAAGAGATCCTTCGCAAAGAAGGTAAGAAAAAATAGGTAGAATGATGAGCATTAAATCAAACACAAAACAGCGTCGTACATGGCGCGTTCGTTCTCAAGTTAAAGCAGCAGCGAACGGTCGTCCAAGATTGTCTGTATATCGATCATCTCAGCATATTTATGCGCAGGTTATTGATGATGTAAATGGTGTAACTTTGGCTTGTGCATCAACAATTGATACACAATTAAAAGCAAAGCTTAAGAAAACTGCAAATAAAGATGCCGCAGCAGCTGTCGGTAAATTGGTTGCAGAGCGTGCTAAAAAAGCAGGTGTTGAAAAAGTTATTTTTGATCGGGGGCAGTTTATTTACCACGGTCGGGTAGCCGCACTTGCAGATGCAGCTCGTGAAGCTGGTTTATCATTCTAGTATAAAGGAAAAAGAAGATGGCAAGAGCTGAAAAAGCACATAATACAGAAAGTGAACTGATCGAGCGTCTCGTCGGTATCAACCGTGTTGCAAAAGTAGTAAAAGGCGGACGTCGTTTTGGCTTTGCGGCCCTTATGGTTGTTGGTGATGGTCGCGGTCGTGTCGGAATTGGTTCCGGTAAAGCCCGTGAAGTTCCTGAGGCAATTCGTAAAGCAACAGAACAAGCTAAACGTAATATGGTTCGTATTCCTTTACGTGAAGGTCGTACATTACACCATGATATCAAAGGCCGTTTTGGAGCAGGTAAAGTTATTTTACGCTCTGCAAAACCAGGTACCGGTATTATTGCGGGTGGTCCCCTTCGGGCGATTTTTGAAACGCTTGGTATTCAAGACATTGTTGCAAAATCTATGGGGTCTTCAAACCCTTATAACATGGTTAAAGCAGCATTGGAGGCTCTTCAAAGAATGGAAAGCCCTCGTATGGTTGCAGCACGTCGTGGTCGTCGCGTAAATGAAATTCTGGGTCGTTCAAGTAAGCCAGAAGCTACGGATAAAGAGGAATAAGCGATATGTCTGAAGAAAAAAAGACTGTAGAAAAAAAAGTAGCTAAAAAAGCTCCTGCAAAAAAGGCAGTCGCTAAAAAAGCAAAAGCTACAATTATTGTGACGCAAACGGGTAGTCCCATTGGGCGCCATTTTTCTCAACGTTCTACTCTTATTGGTCTTGGACTTAATAAGATGCACCGTACTCGTGAACTTGAGGATACACCGTCTGTTCGTGGTATGATCAATAAAGTTCAGCATTTAGTACGTGTTGAGGAAAGTGCCGCTTAATATCGGTAACTCAAGATAAAAGCAGGATATAGAAAATGCAATTAAATGAAATTAAATCAAAACCAGGTGCTCGCAAAGATCGCACGCGTGTTGGTCGTGGTATCGGGTCTGGTAAAGGTAAAACATCAGGTTCTGGTCAAAAAGGTCAAAAAGCTCGTTCAGGTGTTGCGATTAAAGGGTTTGAAGGAGGTCAAATGCCTCTTTACCGTCGTTTGCCAAAACGGGGTTTTACAAACCCTAATGGTAAAGTGTATGCGGAAGTAAACCTTGGTCGGTTACAACAATTTATTGATGAAAAGAAAATTGATGCTAAAAAAACAATTGATGCTGCAGCATTAATTGCATCAGGTCTTATTCGTCGTGAAAAAGATGGTGTCCGTATTCTTGCAAAAGGTGATATTAAAGCAAAAGTCACTTTAGTGGTTACGGGAGCAACAAAATCTGCAATCGCCGCTGTTGAAAAAGCTGGTGGTAAAATTGAAATTGCAGAACCTAAAGTTGTCGCACCAAAAAAGGCTGCTAAAGCTTAATTATTAAGGTTCGATTGATAAAAAAAGCAGGTAAGTTGCATATATTTAAATATGTCGCTTTCCTGCTTTCTTATTATTTGGTATAAGATTCGTTAGTTATAATAATAGATGAAATTTTGGGGATATAAACAATGGCCTCTGCTGTTGAACAACTTGCTTCGAACATGAATTTTGGTGCCTTTTCAAAGGCGGAAGAACTTAAAAAACGTCTTTGGTTTGTTTTAGGTGCTTTGCTGGTTTTTCGTTTAGGGACATATATTCCGTTACCTGGAATCGATCCCTCTGTTTGGGATGACATATTTTCTGATAAGTCCGGTGGGATTTTGGATATGTTTAATATGTTTTCTGGTGGCGCGTTAGAGCGTATGAGTATTTTTGCTTTAAATATCATGCCCTATATTTCGGCGTCGATTATTATGCAGCTTATGACCTCGATGGTACCTTCTTTGGAACAAATGAAAAAAGAAGGCGAAAACGGTCGTAAAAAAATAAATCAATATACACGGCTCGGTACTGTTTTCTTGGCAACAATTCAGGCTTATGGCTTGGCAGTTGGACTTGAAAGTATGCAAAGCTCTTCAGGTTCCGCAGTGATTGATCCAGGGATGTTTTTTAGAGCCTCGACGGTTATTACGATTGTTGGCGGGACAGTATTCTTGATGTGGCTAGGAGAGCAAATTACGGCACGTGGAGTGGGGAATGGTATCTCTTTGATCATCTTTGCAGGGATTGTGGCGGAATTGCCACGTGCGATTGCGGGAACGCTTGAGCTGGGACGGCAAGGACAATTTTCAACCTTTTTGATTTTGGTGATTTTTCTACTCGTGGTTGCTGTGATTACTTTTATTGTTTTCATGGAACGCGCGCAGAGAAAAGTTGTTATTCAATATCCGAAACGGACCCAAGGCCCTGGTCAAATGCAGGGGGATAATCATATGCCTTTGAAATTAAATACAGCAGGGGTTATTCCACCAATTTTTGCATCATCTCTTTTATTATTGCCAATGACTTTGGTCGGGTTTTCAGGAGGCGAGGGTAGCGAGTTAACAAGTACAATCAGTCTTTACCTGCAGCATGGACAACCGGCGTATATGGCGCTTTATGGCGGTTTGATAGCCTTCTTTTGTTTTTTCTATACGGCGATTGTTTTTAACCCAGAAGAAACGGCGGAAAACCTTAAGCGTTTTGGTGGATTTGTACCAGGCATTCGTCCAGGGAAACCCACAGCGGATTATTTAGACCATGTGCTCTCTCGGATTACCTGTATTGGGGCAGCTTATTTGATTTTTGTCTGTTTGTTACCAGAGTTTTTGATGAGTAAATATAGTTTGCCCTTTTATTTTGGTGGTACAAGCTTGTTAATTGTTGTTACAGTAACAATGGATACGGTGGCACAAATTCATTCACATTTGGTTGCGCATCAGTATGAAGGGTTAATCAAAAAGTCTAAATTAAGAGGACGCCGAAAATGAATATCATCCTGATGGGACCACCGGGGGCAGGTAAGGGAACACAATCTCGTCGCCTGATGGATAAATATGGTGTTATCCAACTTGCCACGGGGGATATGTTTCGGGAGAAAATTGCTTCCGGGGATAAATTAGGACAACAGATAAAAGGGATCATTGAAGCGGGAAAACTTGTTCCGGACGAAATTACAGTTGCGATGATTGCGGAGCGTATCTCTCAAGATGATTGTAAAAATGGTTTTATTCTAGATGGTTTTCCAAGGACGGTTGTGCAAGCTGAAACCCTTGCTAAAACATTGGCCGAAAAAAATCTAACGTTAGATTTTGTGATACAAATATCAGTGGATGACGATAAACTCGTTGAACGGATTACCGGACGGTTTACTTGTTCAGGCTGTGGTGAAGGTTTTCATGATACGTTTAAACAGCCTGCTGTTAAAAATAAATGTGATGGTTGTGGCGCGGAAGATAGCTTTACCCGCCGTGCAGATGATAATGAGGAAACAATTCGGGCACGCCTGAAAACATACCATGATCAGACTGCGCCCATCATTCCGTATTATCGGGAGCGTAGTATGTTAACAATTGTTGACGGTATGGATGATATGGACAAAGTTACGGCTAAAATTGAAGATGTTTTGGATAGTAAAGACCTCAAAACGTCTAAACCACAGCCGAAATGTGGACGAAAATGACGATAAATGTAAAAAAACAGCTGTTTTTTTTTAAATTAGGTAAAACAACGGTTGACGAATTTTCTTAGAGTCATATAATGCGCGAGCTTGCTTTTTTTAAGCATGAAAATTTGTGCACTCCCCAGAAAGACTGGGGTTTTTGGAATTTAAGGGTTTTTGGTTTCCGAATCAAAAATTTTTATTGTTAAAGTAGAAATAGTATTAGGAGTTAAAAACGTGGCACGTATTGCTGGTGTAAACATCCCAACAGGTAAACGCGTAATTATTGCGTTAACTTATATTCATGGTATTGGCCGTACAACATCTGAAAAGATTTGTACTGAATGCAAAATTCCATTTGAAACGCGCGTTAATGAGTTAACGGAAGCGCAGGAAACAGAAATTCGTGAAAGAATTGCAAACGATATCGTTGTTGAAGGGGATCTTCGTCGTGAAATTTCCATTAACATTAAACGTTTGATGGATTTAGGGTGCTACCGTGGCTTACGCCATCGTAAACATCTTCCAGTTCGTGGTCAGCGTACGCATACAAATGCGCGTACGCGTAAAGGTCCAGCAAAAGCAATTGCTGGTAAGAAAAAATAATCGGTTAAAGTAAAGGTAGTTTTTAATGGCTAAAGTAACAGCGGCAAGAGTTAAACGTCGTGAGCGTAAAAATATCTCAGCAGGTATTGTACACGTAAACTCAACATTTAATAATACATTGATTACCATTTCAGACGTTCAAGGAAATGTAATTTCTTGGTCTTCTGCAGGTAGTCAAGGTTTTAGAGGGTCACGCAAGTCAACACCCTATGCTGCACAGATGGCAGCTGAGGATGCAGGAAATAAAGCCAAAGAACATGGCGTAAAAACACTTGATGCTCAGGTCAAAGGGCCTGGTGCAGGTCGTGAATCCGCATTGCGTGCATTGCAAACTATTGGTTTTACGATTAACTCCATTGTGGACATTACACCAGTTCCGCATAATGGCTGTCGTCCTCGTAAAAGACGTCGCGTATAATTTGTTGTTAAAAACAAGATCATATTTTGTGTATGGTCTTTGTTTTGTTGCTAGGGTTTAAACATTAACGTAAGGGGCAGAGCCTTGATTCAGAAAAATTGGCAAGAAATAATTAAGCCGAACAATGTTGAAATTAAAAGTGAGCGCGATCCAAAACGCTTTGGTACAGTTGTTGTCGAACCACTTGAACGTGGTTATGGTTTGACGGTTGGTAATGCACTTCGTCGTGTTTTATTATCTTCATTACAAGGTGCTGCAATTACAGCGATCCAGATGGATGGTGTTGTTCATGAATTTTCATCTGTAGATGGTATTCGTGAAGATATCACGACAATCATTTTGAATATCAAACAAATTGCAATTGCGATGCATGTTGAAGGCCCAAAACGCGTTCAATTACAAGTTGATGGTCCATGCGAAGTAACAGCGGGAATGATTGAAACAACTTCGGACATCGAAATTATGAACCCGAACCAAGTTATTTGTACTCTTGGTGAAGGTAAAAATTTGAACATGGAGTTGACAATTAATTCAGGCAAAGGTTTCCGAATTGCCTCAGCAAACCGTCCAGAAGATTGCCCTATTGGTTTAATCCCTGTCGATAGTTTGTTTAGTCCTATTCGTAAGGTGTCTTATAAAGTTGAAGATACACGTGTTGGACAAGTTACAGACTATGATAAGTTAATTCTTGATATTGAAACAGATGGCACCGTAACGCCTGAAGATGCTGTGGCTTTTTCTGCGCGTATTTTACAAGACCAGCTTAATGTATTTATTAACTTCCAAGAGCCTGAAGCTGATGAAAGTGAAGAAACGAAAGAAGAGTTACCTTTCAGCCGTCATTTACTTCGTAAAGTTGAAGAGCTTGAGCTTTCTGTACGTTCTGCAAATTGCTTGAAGAATGATAATATTCTTTATATCGGTGATCTTGTTCAGAAAACAGAATCAGATATGCTTCGTACGCCTAACTTTGGACGTAAATCTTTGAATGAAATCAAAGAAGTATTGATCGATATGGAACTGCATCTTGGCATGCAAGTTGAAGCATGGCCTCCAGAGAATATTGAAGAGCTTGCTAAAAAGTTTGAAGACCCTTACGCGTAAGGATCTTAAATACCGCGCGGGGCAAGTGCCTCGCAGTGGCATTTTTTGTCTTTTAGAAAAAAATGAAGGTGCCGCTTGTTTAATCAACCTCATGAGTGAGGTCGTCGTGAAAAAAGAAGGAGGACGTTGTTATGCGTCATAAAGTTAAAGGTCGTAAGTTAAATCGTACAAGCCAGCATCGTAGATCAATGTTCGCCAACATGGCTGCTGCGTTGATTAAACACGAGCAAATTACAACAACTTTGCCAAAAGCAAAAGAATTACGTCGTTTTGTTGATAAACTGATTACCTTGTCTAAAAAAGGTGGCGTTCCAAATCGTCGTTTGGCTGTTTCTCGTCTACGTGATGAAGCAATGGCAAAAAAATTATTTGACGTATTAGGTGAGCGTTATAAAGAGCGTGCGGGTGGTTATACTCGTGTTCTTAAAGCTGGTTTCCGTTATGGAGATATGGCACCTATGGCTATTATTGAGCTTGTGGATCGCGATCCTGCAGCAAAAGGTAAAGATAGCGGACCATCTGCCAATGACAAAACTGTTGTTGCGCCTGAGCCAGCTAAAAAACCAAAGAAAAAAGCCGCTGCAGCATAAAGTCTGCTTTCGGATTTGAAAAAAAGAGGGTTCCACTGATTGGGCTCTCTTTTTTTATGTGCGCGGAGACTTTTTTCATTTTTAAAATGTTTAAAAGTTCAGATTTGGTTCAATTGATACGTAATTGGATAGGTTATTGCTTTTATTTTTGCGATTAGAAGTTATATTAGGTTTATGTTTAGACTGTTTAAAAAAAATATAGTTGTTTTGATTTTTGCTTTGGCAATCGTTGTGTTGTTGCCTCAAATCTCAAGAGCAACCCAGCAGACGCCTAAAAACGCAGAGCAAATTAAACTCACTTTTGCACCTGTTGTGAAAAAAACGGCCCCGGCAGTAGTGAATATTTACACTAAAAAACTTGTAAAACAGAGCTCTTCGCGGATGAGCCCGTTTATGAATGATCCCTTTTTTAAACAGTTTTTTGGGAATAGTTTACCGCATCATAATAAAACCCGCCAACGTGTACAAAATTCTTTAGGGTCTGGCGTGATTATTGATTCTTCAGGACTAATTATTAGTAATGCTCATGTTGTTAAAGATTCTTCGGAAATTGTTGCCGTTCTAAACGAAGGAGAGGAGCTTAAAGCAGAACTTGTATTTTTTGATGAGCGTTTAGATCTTGCGTTATTAAAAGTAAATACTCATGGCAAAGTTTTACCTCATCTTGAAATTTCAATGGATAATAGTTTGGAAGTTGGAGATTTGGTTCTGGCTATTGGTAACCCTTTTGGAGTCGGACAAACGGTAACCAGTGGTATTGTTTCCGCTGTTGGAAGGACAGCTGTTGGGATCTCTGATTTTAATTTTTTTATTCAAACGGATGCCGCGATTAACCCCGGAAACTCTGGTGGTGCGCTGATTGACATGGATGGGAAGCTTGTTGGTATTAACACGGCAATTTTCTCTAAAAGTGGGGGGTCTTTGGGGATTGGTTTTTCCATACCTGTTTCAATGTTAAAAGCTGTAATGCAGTCAGCACGTTCAGGGAGCCGTTACTTGCAAACACCTTGGATTGGCTTGTCAGGGCAAAATATTAGTAAAGAGGTTGCGGAAAATCTTGGCATGAAAAATACAAAGGGAATATTGGCAAATTATATACACCCTAAAGGGCCAGCAAAACAGGCCGGTTTAAAATTGGGTGATGTTATTGTAGAAATTGAAGGCATCGAAGTTAAAGATCCCGCGGCTTTGCGTTTTAATTTGGTCACATTTCCGATTGGCATGCCAGTGTCTTTTAAAATTTTTAGTCAGGGCAAATACGTGACAAAAATGGTAACGCCTATTTTGCCTCCTGAGGAGCCTGCTCGTAACGAAACAGAGCTCACCGGTGAGCATCCTTTAGCAGGCGTTATTGTGGCGAATCTATCGCCAGCAGTACTTGATGAGCTTGGTGGTGCGGCTCGTGATACGGGCGTAATAGTCTTAGCCTCTGCGAGAGTAAATCAAATTGGCTTGCGCACAGGAGATATTATTTTAAGTGTTAATGGGAATAAAATTAAATTGGTGAAACAATTAAAACGCTTGTTAAAACAGCCTCAAAAACGCTGGCACTTAGAGGTACAAAGAGGGCCGCAAGTTATGAGTATTGTTGTAACGGGGACCACGCCGCGATAAGTTTCTCTTAGTCGGATATTTGTGTGTCTGTGAAAAGGAATATATTTAATGACGAGTCTTTTTGATTCTGCACAGCTTGATCGTGATGCGCCAAGGCCGTTGGCCGATGCTTTACGTCCAGAAAAGATTGAAGACGTTGTGGGGCAGGATCATGTTCTAACGGGTCAGGCATCCCTTGCAAGAATGATTTCTAATCGACAGGTTAATTCGTTGATTTTATGGGGGCCCCCAGGCTGTGGTAAAACAACGTTAGCACGGTTGCTTGCGGATCACTCGGATTTGCAGTTTGAACCATTGTCCGCGATTTTTTCAGGTGTTGCGGATTTGCGAAAAATATTTGAAGCTGCCCGTGAACGACGATCAATGGGACACGGGACTTTGTTGTTTGTTGATGAAATTCATCGTTTTAATAAATCACAACAGGACGCTTTTTTACCTGTTGTTGAAGATGGCACAGTGACATTGATTGGCGCGACAACTGAAAATCCATCTTTTGAGTTAAATGCAGCGCTTTTGTCACGCTGTCAGGTTGTTGTCTTAAACCGTTTGGATGAGGAAGCGTTGGAAAAGCTTTTGAGCCGTGCGGAGGACTTTAAACACCAAAAACTTAAGTTGGATCAAGAGGCTCGTGGTTCTTTAAAAGCTATGGCGGATGGGGATGGGCGTTTTATGCTGAGCCTCGCGGATCAAATTTTTGCTTTGGCACCGGATGAAGATTTGACGGTAAAACAGTTAATGACAGCCGTTCAACGCCGTGCGCCTGTGTATGATAAAGGCCAAGATAGTCATTATAATTTAATGAGTGCCCTTCATAAATCTGTACGGGGTTCTGATGTTGATGCGGCTCTCTATTGGTTTTCTCGTATGTTAGAGGGAGGCGAGGATCCAAAATATATGGCACGACGTTTTGTCCGTATGGCAGTTGAAGATATTGGCCTTGCAGAACCAAATGCTCTTCAGGTTAGTTTACAAGCGTGGCAAGCTTTTGAACGTTTGGGATCACCAGAAGGAGAGTTAGCCCTTGCTCAGGCTTTGGTGTTTTTAGCCACGGCACCAAAATCAAATGCCGTTTATGCGGCCAATAATAAAGCCCGTCAGGCTGCTCGGAAAACCGGTTCTCTTCAGCCACCTGCACATATTTTAAATGCCCCAACGGGCTTAATGAAAGACATTGGATACGGAGCAGGGTACCAATATGATCATGATCATAAAGATGCCTTTTCGGGGCAGAATTTTTTTCCAGATGAGATTCCGCGTGAGGCTTATTACCAACCTGTAGAAAGAGGTTTTGAGCGCGAAATTAAAAAACGGGTCGATTATTGGCAAAAACTCAGGGATAAAAAAACTTGACAAAACGCGATAATTTATGTTAAATAAAGGTGCGCAAATTGATTGGAGTATCGTCTAAATGGCAATAAAACAAAAAATAAAAGATGGCTGGAAACTGTTTTCTCAAGCAGCCCCTTTTTCATCGGATCTTGCATTGTTAGGTGTAGCTGCGCTTGCTTTTATGGCCGTGGCGTCAACGGTCACAATGTTTGCGTTTGGTGTGATTGCCTCCTTAGGCTCGGTTTCTGCTATTCTGGGGGTTGTTCCACTGGTTGCAAAAACGGCATTGGTGGGGGTTGCGGGGTTTGTTTCTGGCTGTGTGACGATTGCGCCAGTCATGGCAGTAAGTGCCGGTTTTGAAATGGGTATACGAAAAGCAATAAATATTGTTCAATCTAGAGGTCGAAATAAACCTGAAGAGGTCTCTCAAAAAACAACTCGTAAGCCAACGCGCATTCCAGCAGATGTTGTGCAATTAGCACGCAACGTGTCGGCAGACTTTCAACAAGCCCAAAACACACAAAAAAATGAGGCTAAACCTGTTGAAAAAAATATAAATAATCCCAAACCAAAAAAACCTTCAAACGCTTAAAAATAAAATGTTTTTTTTTGAGGGCTATGCGACTTGAAACCTCGATGTGCGCCTGTTTTGAGTGGGAGGCGTATATGCTTGATTTTGAGTTGAAATTGTTATTAAATAAGCTCGTTTTACATGCTGGGGTATAAATAACGGCCTTAAAAGGACAAAAGAGGCGGGGATGAAAAAGATAGTTGCCGCGTCTTAATTATGTCATTGTGCCGGTAAAACTTGTATTTTGTGTAAAAGCATGATAAGTAATATGTAAATTATTAAAGCGTAAGAATATAGGAGATATTAATGACTGTGCCAGAAAAACCAGCGAAGAAATCTTGGCTGCGTCGTCAATTTCCAATCACGGCATCGGTAACAAAAATAACGACAATTTTAACGACAGTTATCGGTGGGACTAGCGGGTTATTTTTTGCAGGTTCGGCAGCTGTTGTTGGTGCGCCTATTTTTGCGGCGGCAGGGATTGGTTTGCTTGGTGGAGGCCTAGTTGCAATGAAAATGGCGTTTGGGGTTGTCTTGCCAGCTTTTGTTGGCAGTTTGCTTGTTGAGGTAGGGATTAAATCTTATAAAGAAAATTATGCCAAACAGCCCGAACAAAAAAAGGAATCAAATGATAACCTGACGGAGCAAGGTTTAAAGCAAGAGTCTGGAGATTTAACGCGTTCACCAAATTCAAAAATTGCGGAGCTTGATAATGTTATCCGAGAAGATTTTGAAGAGGCTCAATCAAACGATAATGATATTGAAAAAATAAAAAAATTCGAACCTAAGCCAGCTTTTTCTCCTCAAGGCCTTGGGATGTAGTTAATCTAGAGAAGATAAAAATATGCCAGATACAAAAACACCCTTAAAAAATATTGAGCAAAAACCGGGTCTATGGAGACGTTTCCGGGCTGCTATGCCGGTGACATCGGAGCTTATAAAGTGGGGGGCAATTGGTATGCTTTCAATCGGGGTGGCCGCAACGGTTATTTCTGGCCCTGCAGCGGGGCTTGCAGCACTTCGAATTGGAGTGATGATTGGCTTGCGCCTTGCATTACCGGCTGTGATTTTAACGGGGGTTGTTGAAAAAGCCTACCAAGCTATTGCAGGCAAAAAAACACCCGGCGCTTTGGCGCGTAAAGAAAATAAAAATGAGGCAGAGCATAATAAATCTAAAGGCCCTTTTTCTTCTTTAAAACAAAGTTTATCGTCTCGACAGCATTTTAAAAAATCATCAGAACAAAATAAGGTGGATGCGCAGCAAACGATGAATGTTGCGGCATCACCAAAAAATCAAAAAGCAAAAGCACCATCCTCTTTTAAATAAATACCCGTTAAATAAGAAATGATTTCCTATTGTGTCGAGAGCAAGCCCCAATTATATTAGGGCAGGTTTATTGAAAAAAAGGAAATTGCCATGAAAATGATGTTGGCAGTCGCCGCGGGGGGCGCAATGGGGGCTGTATGCCGTTATTTAGTCATGAATGGAGCGGGGCACTTTATGGGCCATGGTTTTCCTTATGGCACGTTGATTGTTAATATTGTAGGGTCTTTTATCATGGGGTTGGTTATTGAATATTCGGCCTTAAACTGGTCTCCCTCACCGGAAATAAGAGCTTTTATTGTTATAGGTGTGCTCGGTGCTTTTACAACGTTTTCAACCTTCTCTCTCGATTTTGTAACCTTGTATAAGTCTCAAGCTTATTTGCCGTTAATGCTATACACAATGGGTTCTATTATGTTATCCATTGCGGCATTATTCTCTGGATTATGGGTTGTAAAAATGGTGGTTGGAACATGAGCTTTGAAATAAAAACAGTAACACCAGATGATGATGATACACGTGTTGATAGGTGGTTTAAGCGTTATTACCCTGATATTGGTAACGGGCTAATTCAAAAAATGTTACGTAAGGGTATGATCCGTGTTGATGGTAAACGTGCAAAATCTAATGATCGTTTGCAAGCAGGACAAGATATTAAAATTCCGAATGCTATTTTAACCGCGGTTTCTAGTCCCAAGCCTAAAAAACTCCCTCCTAAGTTAACAGCTGATGATGTTATATACATTAAGTCATTGGTGATTTATGAAGATGAACATGTTATTGCGTTGAATAAGCCACCCGGTATTGCAACGCAAGGGGGGAGCAAAGTTTCTGAACATATTGACGGTTATCTAGATGGCTTGAAAGGTAAAGACGGACAGCGTCCCAAATTGGTTCACCGCCTTGATCGAGATACATCGGGAGTGATGTTAATTGCAAAGAGTCAAAAAGCGGCAAAACACCTCGGTGAGGCCTTTAAAGAACGAAATGTACGGAAATACTACTGGGCGATCACACGTCCTGCTCCGGACCTTAATGAGGGCGTTATTAACATCCCATTATCAAAATCAAAAGGGCGTGGCGGAGAACGTATGGCGCGTGACAACCAAAACGGTAAAAAATCTGAAACATATTATACAGTAATCGAACGTATTGGGAAAAAAGCGGCGTGGGTGGCTTTTTGGCCAAGAACGGGACGAACGCACCAAATCCGCGCGCATAGTTTGATTATGGGGTGTACAATTTTTGGCGACCCTAAGTATTGTAATGAAGAGCTGATGGAGTGGACGGATGAAGCAGGAGCCCTTGAGGATCGCCTTCATTTACATGCGCGGCGTATTATAATCCCACACCCCGTATTTCAAAATCGTTTTATTGATGTGGTGGCTGAGTTGCCAGATCATATGCGTAAAACGTGGAAGTATTTTGGTTTTAATGCCAAAGATAAAACAGATCCCTTTGAAGGTGTTGAATAACAAGAGGATAGAGGGATGATTTTAAGGCTTTTCTTAAGAGTGATTTTGAAGTGGCCTTTGCGCTTGTTTCGGCTGATTTTGACTGTTTTTGCATTTGTTCTAATCGCGCTAACAGTTTTTGGAATGTTTTTTAATTTCAACTGGTTATCGAATAATATTGAAGCTTTGGTTTTAAAAAAAACGGGTAGAATTGTTCAAGTTAATGGTGATATCAAGCCAGGCTTGGATTGGGTGCGGCCTTCGTTGGTTCTAAATGATGTTGTTATTTTTGATGATGAACCGTTAAGGCGTGTACATTTTAAGCGAGCAGAAATTTCTGTGCCGTTAATGAAAATGGCAAGAGCTAAATACCCAATTATTTATCTACGTGTAGCGGGCATATCTGTACAAGGTTATAAAGTGGGTAGCTTATTTCTGCCTGTCCATATTAGAAATGCAGAGCATGTAACGTCAAATGTTTCAGGAACCATTTTAGAGGGGGCGCTTGCAGGCACGGTTCGCTTGTTTAAGGGGACGTATGATGTAGATTTGAGAGTGGAGAACGCAGATTACGGTCGCTTTTTTAAAGGAGTCGAGGGAAAGGTTGCTTTGACCGTTGTTGGAAAAACAAAAAAAACCAATAAAATTAATGATTTTTATAGAAGCCTTAATGGTCGCGTTGAGTTGTCTGGATCTGAAGGGCAGTTCCCTAGTGGGACTTTAGATTTTTGGACAAAAAGTTTGTTAACGTCACTTCTTCCCGGTAAAAAAGAGTTTACATCGTTAAATTGCTTATACGCAGATGTTAAAATTGTGAATGGTATTGCGCAAACAGATAAAATGGTTGTCGATACGAATGATTTAACAATGTGGGGCAAAGGCAAGGTGGATCTTTTATCTCAAAAAATTGATATGGATATAACCCCTCAACCAAAGGATGCGAGCATTTTAAATATGGCAACAAAAGTTCATTTAAAGGGCTACTTTGATCAAATTGAAATTGTTCCCGATGCAATGGGGGTCGCGTCAAAATTGGGGGGCGTTATTCTTGGTGCGGTTGTGCCTGCCGCGGCAATTTTACCGTTTACAAAATTGGGGTTTGATAAAAAAGACCCCTGTAAACCAATAAAGGATAAAACAAAATGATACGCCGGAACTTAAAACGTTTTTATAAAAAGGTTCAGACTGAAGCCAAAGGCTGTGGTTTTGCAATTTTATTGGATGGTCGAGGTGTTAAAACACCCCTGAAATTGGATTTAATTGCACCAACCCAACGGTTAGCTGACCTTGTTGCTGAGGAATGGCATGCGCAAGAAGAAAAAATATTGCCGAACCAAATGCCGATCACCCAGTTGTTAAATACAGCTTTAGACCGTGTTCCGCCACAACGCACAGAGATGGAAAAAGAAATTTTAACGTACCTTGAATCGGAGCTTATTTGTTATTTTTCCGATGATGAAGGCGAGGATGATTTAAAACAAAAAGAACAAGAGCTTTGGCTGCCGTTGATCCAGTGGGCAAAAGAAGAGTTAGATATTGTGTTGAAAACAAGTTCTGGGATTGTACATGTTAAGCAAAACACCTCATCTTTTGAAGCGGTTCAAAAAAAATTGGATTTAATGAATGATTTTCAATTCACAGCTTTCCAGCAAATGGTACCTATGTTGGGGTCTTTGGTAATTTCTCTCGCACTTTATAAAGGCCATCTTGATATTGATAGAGCGCACCGCGCCGCATTTTTAGAACAATTTTTCCAGTGTGAAAAATGGGGTTTTGATGTGGATATCCAAAAAAAGTTAGATACGGTTCAAAAAGAATTACGCGATACATTTATATTTTTAGAGGCAGTTAATGCCACGTAAACCGATTATTGGTGTGACCCTTGATTGGCAAGAAAAAGGTGATTTTTCGCCTCATCCGCATTTTATTTTAAGAGAACATTATTTTGATGCCATCTCAGATGCTGGCGGACTGCCCGTGGGGGTGTCATATTGTGATAATAATATTACAGACTATGTTGAGGCGTTAGACGGCTTGTTATGTCCTGGAGGGACGATTGCATCACCAGCGGATTGGTATCAGAATCCAAAAGAAAAAATGACTTATGCGCCGAGCCCTCGAACATCCTTTGAATTAAACCTAATAAAAAAGATGCTTCAATCAGGTAAACCCGTTTTAGGGATTTGTCAGGGAATGCAATTTTTGGGTGGCCTTTTTGGAGCGAAAATGACAGCAGATCTACGAGCGTATTATGACTGTCAGAGGGATTATTGGAATGGAACACCGCTTGACCAAGAGGCATTTGAAGTTGAACTTTCTCAGGGAAGTTTGCTTAAAAAAATTCTGGGAGGGCGTGAAAAATTAGCTGTAAATGCTCACCATCAAGAAGCTCTTGTCGAGCTTGGAAAAGATGTCCTTTTATCCGCAAAATCGCCAGATGGTGTTGTACAAGCGATTGAGATTCGGGGGTATGATTTTGCATTAGGGGTACAATGGCACCCAGAGTTTTTTAGGCAAAAGAACAGTCCACACCACCTTATCTTTAAGGCTTTTATCGGTCAAGCAAGCCAATAGTAAAAAAAATAATTTGTTATTTTCCAAAATATTGTTATTATCTTTCAAGATAATTTTTTATCATTTGGTAAGTTTAACAATTAAAGGAAGTACTCCATGGTTACATATAATGTAACGGCACCGATCGGTGCTAGCTTCCTAGGTTTTGAGATATAGCGATGTTGCATATCGGGCCTGGGAAAAGAAAACAACCCAATTGGGCCTATTTAATGCAAGAACAAAGACGGCTATATCAACACTTACGACACAAGTAATTCGTCTCAATTTCATACTGTATAAATAGGTCTATGATCACATTTGTGATCAAGGATCAGTAATTCGGTTTTAAACCGTCATGCTGATGCGTATGATAACGTATATCGATGGCGGATTGTGGCTAATAACTGCAATCTGATAAAAAAATGACTGAAAAACAAAATAATAAAGAAACAAAAAGCCGTGTTCGGTTGAGGGATGTGATGTCCTTTAGCTGGAGTTATTGGAAACATTTCCCATGGCGTATTGGGCTAACATTTTTCTCAGTAGCGTTAAGTATTTCGGTGGATCTTGTTTACCCGTATTTTTCAAGCATGATGGTAGATGCTGTCGCGCGGGGTTATGCAGGAGAAGCAGATCAAATAGACCGTGCCTTTTACGCAATTATCATTATGTTTTCTTTGATGGTTGCAGGTTATGCTTTTCGCACAGGAGGGTATTACTTGTGGTGTCAAATGTCCTGTAGCTGTTTGGCGAAGATCGTGCAAGACGCCTTGTTTAAAGTGCAACGTTTTAGCACCGATTGGCATGCCAATAGCTTTGCCGGGGCAACGGTGAGAAAAATTACGCGTGGCGTATGGGCTTTTGATGGTTTTGGAGATACGTTGATTTTATCTCTCTTACCTGCTGTGATGATTGTTATTGGTATGACAATTGTTCAAGCCTTTCATTGGCCGTTAATGGGGTTGATTTTTGCCATTGGTTTTGTTTTTTATACGGTGGCAAGTATTCTCCTGACGGTGCATTATGCAGCACCTGCTCATAGAGCTTTTAATAAAAGTGACTCTGAATTAGGTGGCTCTCTTGCCGATAGTGTGACGTGTAATACCGTTGTTAAAACATTTGGTGCGGAAAATCGTGAAGATCAGCGGATTGGACGTCAAAGCCAGATATGGCGTTCTTTAATCCAAAGGTCATGGTACCGTATGGTTGATGTTGATCAGGTTCAAAGTTTACTTATGAGCTTGATGGTGATGACAATTATGATTGCGGCTGTTTGGCGTTGGGCTATTGGCTTGTTTACGCCGGGTGATGTGGGTTATGTGATGACAGGTTATTATATCGTTCGCGCGTATATTCAAGACATTGGACGTCAGATCCGCCAACTTCAAAAAGCGGTGAATGAATTGGAAGATGTTGTTCTTTTTAGCAAAATGCCGTTGGATATTGCGGATAAAGAAAATGCCGAGACGTTGAAGGTTTCAAAGGCTGAAATTAAGTTTGATCATGTGACATTTTCATACTCTCGCAACATTGCGCCTGTTTATCAAGATTTTTCAATCGTGATAAAACCAGGTGAACGTGTGGCTTTGGTTGGGCGTTCAGGCAGTGGGAAAAGCACATTTGTTAAGCTGATACAGCGTTTGTACGATATTGACACAGGTGCCATTGAAATCGATGGTCAGGATGTTTCTGAGGTAACGCAGCAAAGCTTACGCCAAGCGATTGCCTTGGTTCCTCAAGAGCCAACATTATTTCATCGAACCTTGGCTGAAAATGTGGCTTATGCAACACCGGATGCGTCTATGGAGGATATTATTCGAGCTTCAAAATTGGCTCACGCCCATGAGTTTGTTGAAAAGCTTGAAGATGGGTATCAAACCATGGTGGGTGAACGTGGGATTAAATTGTCAGGAGGTGAACGGCAACGTGTTGCGATTGCCAGAGCAATTTTGGCAGATAAGCCTATTTTGATCTTAGATGAGGCAACCTCAAGTCTGGATTCAATTTCTGAACAATTAATTCAGGATGCGATTGATAACTTGATGGAAGGCCGGACAACAATTATGGTTGCGCACCGTTTGTCGACGATTAAAAAAGTGGACAGAATCTTGGTGTTTGACCAAGGAAAAATTGTTGAACAAGGAACCCATAGTGAGCTTTTGTTAAAAGAGGAAGGATATTATAAATCCCTTTTTGAAATGCAAAGCTTTGGCCTGATTGGAGAAACGCAAAAAACAGCGTAATTTTAATCCTAAAAAAAGAAGAAGAGGGTGCTTTTATCGAAGCGCTCTCTTTTTTTATAGAGGCCAGGGAGGGAGTAGAAGTTTTTTAGTTTTTGCTATTTGCGGCCAAAAAGTTTTTCAATATCATGAAGCTTAAGCTCAACATAGGTTGGGCGACCATGGTTGCACTGCCCTGAGTGAGGTGTTTTTTCCATTTGTCGGAGTAACGCATTCATCTCCTCAAGGTTAAGTCGGCGCCCAGAACGAACAGAGCCGTGACAGGCCATTGTGCCACAAACTTCTTCTATGCGTTCTTTTAGGGAGAGGGCTTCTCCAATACTAGAAAGCTCGTCTGCAAGGTCGTTAATAAGGCCACGTGTATCAACTTTGCCAAGGATCGCAGGGGTCTCTTGAACAGAAATAGCCCCGGGGCCAAAGCTTTCAATAACAAGTCCAAGATCTTCGAGTTCTGTTTTACGTTTTAATAAACGTTCGATAGAACTTTCATCAAGCTCTACAATTTCGGGGATCAGTAAACCTTGGCGTTTAATACCATTTTCGGCTATATCATTTTTCATTCGCTCATAAACGAGGCGCTCGTGGGCGGCATGTTGGTCAACAAGTACAAAACCACTTTGGGTTTGCGCGACAATGTATGTTTCATGCAATTGCGCACGCGCCGCACCAAGGGGGTACTGTGTGTAATCGGGTGTATCATTAACTGCGGGATTTTGAAGGGAAGACAATGGTTCGTATCGTGCCCCAGGCTGCATTTCTAAATCAGGTAAGTCAGCGGTTGCAATATCCTGTGCAGTGTTGGGCTGGTAAGGAAGGTTTGCAAAACCAGAGTTGCCGGCTTGGTAAGGAGCTGGCTGTTGGGCATAAGAAGAGCCTTGGTTTGCAGTGGAACGCCCCCAAGGCAAACTTGATCCGGGGGTTATAGAGTGTAAAGCTTGGTGAGAAACGGTCGTCGAAGCACGGTGCCCAGCCTCGGCAAGTGCGTGTTTTAGCGCACTGACGATGAGGCCACGGACATGGGCGGCATCTCTAAAACGAACCTCTGCTTTTGCAGGGTGAACGTTAACATCCACGCTATCGGGAGGCACGTCTAAAAAAAGGCACAATAAGGGATGACGATCGCGTGCTAAAAAATCGGCGTAAGCACCCCGTACAGCACCGGTCAAAAGTTTGTCTTTTACGGGACGTCCATTAACAAATAAATATTGGTGTTGGGCGTTGCCTCGATTTAAAGTGGGTAAGCCAGCATAACCCGTCAGGCTTAAGTCTTCGCGTTCAGCTTCAATTTTTAAAGCATTGTCTGAAAATCCTTTGCCCATAATGGCACCGAGGCGCTCAAGACGGCTTTCCCAGAGGTCACCTTGCGCTGAATTGATGTTGAGTTGAGTACGGTCATTATGTGTAAATTGAAAGCTGACGTCGGGGTAGGCCATTGCCAATCTTTCAAGAACATCTTTGGCATGGCGAGCTTCAGTCTGGGGGGCTTTTAAAAATTTCAAACGAGCCGGCGTCGCAAAAAATAAATCACGGACATCAACGCGCGTTCCTTGGTTAAGGGCCGCGGGCTGGAGGTCTGATTTATGTCCACCTTCGATTGAGATATTAAAGGCTTCTGAACTGTTATGGGCTTTGCTTGTGATCGACATACGGCTGACGGCGCCAATGGAAGGCAAAGCCTCTCCACGAAAACCAAGAGAACTAATATGCACAAGGTCATTATCGGGTAATTTTGATGTCGCATGGCGTTCGATGCACAGGTTTAATTCATCAGGCGACATGCCCATACCATTATCGGTAATTGAAATAAGGCTTCGGCCACCATCACGAAGAATAACTTCAATACGGGTTGCACCGGCATCAATGGCATTTTCCACAAGCTCTTTTACAGCAGCGGCGGGACGTTCAATAACTTCACCAGCGGCAATCTGGTTGATGAGGGTGTCGGGCAATTTTCTGATAATCATGAGCTAATATATACACGAAACAAGAGAGAATACCATGAAAATTTAGCCTTTTATGATACTGCTTTATTTATTGTTTTCATCATCATCAGGTTCAAGGTCGATTGAGATCGTAGAATCCATTTCGATACCTGAGAGTAAAGCGCCCTTAAAATTCGTTTTTTTAGTTTTTGCGCCCTTTAAATTGGCGTTACGCAAGTCACTCCCAGATAAATCGGCGTATGATAAATCTGTTCCTTTTAAGTTGGCGTGGTCCAATATGGCTCCAGATAAATTGGCATGACGAAAACTTGACCCTTCAAGGTCACAAGGAATACGTCTTTCACTATCTTCACCACGTCGAAAAATAAGCGAACCGAGGTCGGCTTTTGAAAGGTCAGCATAATTGAAAATAGCATCTTTTATACAGCTACCGCGTAAGTCCGCATTTGATAAAAGGCATTTTCGAAAATCGGACTGGTTTAAAATAGAACTTTGCAGCTCAATATTTCTCATATCAAGTTCAGCAAAGGTTGCTTTGATTGCTTTAAGGGCTGTGAGACGTTTGTTGTTAAGTTTTTTAATTTTCCGTAGGTCGTAATCGGTGAGGTCCATACGAGAACCTTCCTTGCCAGCTGTGGAAACCCACGATGAATGATTTAAAATTAATTCATCGATGCTAAGGCCAATTTCATCAAAATTTTCACCTTGTGTTTCATCCGTAAGGACGCCGATAAAATTGGTACCTTTGATTTCTGCGGATGTTTTCTCAACATTCGTCATGATAGCTGCTTCGAAATCAGCATCGCGAACATCGGCTTTTGAAAGATTCGAACCCGAGAGATCAGCGGCTGTGAATTTGGCATTTTTAAGATCTGCACCAGAGAGGTCGGTGTTGGTCATTTTTGTATCTGAAAAATTGGCACTAGCTGCAGAGGCTTTATTTAAATTGGCATCTGTTAAATCACTTCCAGAAAAATCAACTTTGCCGGCAAGCGCAACTTGGCTGAATTGGTCATCAGGTTTTTTGATTTTACGTGCGATAACAATAACACCCTCACGCAGGTCGGCTTTTTCAAGATTGGCGCCAGAAAGGTCGGCTTCTTCAACATCGGAACCCCGCATGTCGGCTTTAAAAAGATTAGCATTTTTAAAAACAGCATTGGTGAAATCACACCCAAAAAGAGTGGCACATTCAAAATCAGTTTTGGTAAAGTCACAACGCTCCATAATACAGCCCGTGAAATCGGATTGAGCTAGATTTTGTCCCGCAAAATTAAGGTCACTGAGATTTTTGTCGCGCAAAACGGCACGTGCACCACCTGGTCGACCGGTTAAAAACATATTATGTTTGCGAATTATGAGGTCGAGCTCAATCTGGGGGACTTGTTCAAGTTCTAATTCTTCGTCATCTTGCATTGGGAGGTCCATATTATTATTATAAAGAATCAGAATAATCCTTATGATGTGAGTATATATTCAGAAGGTTAACGCTTTTTTACTTAAGATACTTTTTTTAAAGTATTTTTGCTCTCAGTTTTGGTTGGCACAAGGCCAGAGGGGACTACAGTGGAGGCTAGATCGGTGTGACAACGTTGGTCATCAAAGAAAATATCGGCACCAATTGAGTCAAGAACATCAACTTTTTGATATTTTTTACCAGATTCATGCCCACGACCGATCATATAAGCCTCATCAACAATCTGCCCCCATTCGACAAGAGTGTTCATCGGGCGCATCTGAGATTGAGCACTTCGCATTGTTACAAGTGACGTTACAATGGGGCATTCGTCGTTATCAAAAGTTGCTTTTAAGGCTTCAATAACAAAAAGAACTTTTGCAAAGGGGCCCTCAGGCATTGGAATATTTTTGTTTTCTTGTTCGTGACGCATAAATCCAAGAAGACCTTCTTTTTGAAAAATATCTTCGGAATCACCAGCAAATAAAACTTGATCACCATCAAATGAAAAATGAACCTTATCGCCATGCTTTAGGGGGCTTTTCGGTGGGTCATGTAGGATTGCAGCGGCAATATCGGCATCAACGGCATTTTGAACGTCTGTGCCATTACGGGAAAGAAATAAATCAATGCCATAGGCTTTTAACAGAGACGGTTCGATGGCTTTGCCACCTGTAAGGGCAATACGCGGGATGTCTAGTTCGTAATGATCGAGGGAATGACGGATTCTCAAGCCAGTCTCGATGTCATTTTTTGAAATAAGAGCCACTTCAACACGAGGTTTTTCGTTAGGGTCATTAATGCGCAAGAGTTTTTCTACAAGGTAAAAAGCTGTACCAGCAGGTAAAATATTCATACGATTTTCAAACTGATGTTGGCGATAACTTTCAAAGCCGTGTTCTTGATATATTGCTGTTTCCGCGCGCATATCAAAAAGGGCGGTTGAAGAAATACCAATTGTTAATGTTTTATAGCTTTTATCGTTCATTATCAGTCAATTATGCTGTGTATTTTATATAATAAATTATTAATACACCATTTTTTGGCTTTTGTCATATTTTTTATGGTTTGGGTGTTGGCCGCTTTTTTAACTTAATTTGATTTGAGGTGGCGAGGTGCTTTCGGTTAATATCGCTGATAATGTGTTTGATGCAAAAACACTGTTTAGCGCTGTTGGGAACGTGTTGCTCCCAAAGTGCGATCATGTCATTTTTTTTACCCTGCCATAGGCTTGCTTTAAAAATTAAGTCGAGCTTATTTTGTGCCGCAATAATATGAAGGGGGCTGTTGCCTGAAGAATTATGCTGGCAGAGTTCCTCTGTATTAATTTTTCCTTGGTGGGCTTTTTTTAGGATACGGTCAACTGTATCATTTTGTTCAAACAGGTTTTGATATCTTTTTTGAAAGTTTCTTAGTGCAGAAAGTTTCTCTTGTGTATGCGCCTGATAATCTACCGACATAGTGATACAGGTTTCAGCATCTTTAATATCAGCACCATCTTGCATTAAATACGAAAAGATTTCAAAACCGCCTTCGAGAGAGGCATAGCGTAAATAAAGTTCTCGTTCACGGTGGGCATCTAAGCCATTTTTAACTAGTGTTTTAAACATGTTGAGATTGTCTTTACGCAAAGATGAATCTGCTGCAATATCGAGACATAATTCTGAATTTTTACAATGTTCTAACATCAAAGCAACAGCATCGCTATGCCCTTTTTCCGCGGCGATAATAATGCTTACTGTGTGAGGGGTAGCATAGTGATCTATTAATTGTTGAAGGTGCCAGATTTGATTGTTTTTTGCCGCATGACAGAGGGCAAGGTCCATCTTAGACATTTTCATTGTGCCTAGGCTTTTGCGCCATTTTAGGTCATTTTCTGTTGGGTTATAAACTGTCATTTTTATATTTTCTTGTATTTAAGAAAACCTCTAAATAAGGTTAAATGCTTGTTTGTGTATGGCTTATTTTAAAGGGTAAATCTAAGCAATTCCAACTGTTTATTTTTTCGTGTGTAGATGCCGCGGGTTGAAGGTCTTTAAGAGCCGTCGCATTTTTTGTAAAAGCCTTTTTTTGTTTTGAAGTGCTTTCAAGTTCAAAATAGCCACTAATAGAATAATTATTTTCAAAAGCGATAATTTTAGCTGTTTTGCCGTATTTATTTTCAAGGTTAAAATTTGCACCTGCATGTGCAAGAACGGTTGCAACCTGTTGAGAACCAAGTTGAAAGGCATACATTAAGGCGGTGTAACCGCTGTTATTTTGAACATTTAAATCGGCATTATTTTTAATTAGAGTTTTTATGGTGCTAATACTGGTCGTTTTATTTAAAACGGCTGAAATTAAAGCCGAATTGCCATGTGGGTCTTGATCATTTGATCCGCTGTTATCATTAAGGGCTTTTGAGAGCGTTTGATTGGTATTATCAGTGGGAAGCGAAATATGATTTTTTATTATTTTTGCGGGCATCTTTTTTCCAATAATTTTTAAAAATTACTCAAATAGTCTGGCTTGATTAAGGTGATTATATTTAACATAATGCATAAGGGTTTGTCAAGTTTTTAGACAGATATGAGTAGGTCTTTTTTTTTAGCAGGATTAGCATAAAATAGTAATAAAGTTGACTGTAACGGAAATTTTAAGTCTTGTGAGTAACGTGAAATTTTAGTGTGTTTTAATATTTATCTGGGAGATTTTTTTTGAAAAAAATGTTTTATATTATAAGTCTATTGTCTGTTTTTATTGTTCTAGATCATGCAAATGCAAAACGGGTTAACCCAAACCCAGAGCTTCGAGTACAGCAATATATTAGTGATGCCAAAAAAGGTCATGCAGGCGCGCAGTTCCTTGTCGGAGAGATTTATTATAATGGTTATAGCATTCAAAAAAATAAGCAGGAAGCTTATGCATGGTATAAAGTTGCGGCTATACAAAAAGAACCGAAGGCACGTGAGGCACTTGAAAAAATTAGAAATGAAATGACTGTTGCAGAAGTGGAAGCAGCAGAGATATTAGCGAAAAAATACTCAGAACAATTTATCATACAGCCTTAAATTTAGAAAATGATGACCGCCCGAAATTGAACAGGGAGCCTCTAAGGTTTAAGTTGACCTTTAGACTGAGGATGATCTTTTGAAGAAGATGGTTTTTTCGCCATTATGGTAACAGCATTTTGAAAATGAGCAAAAATTTTGTCATTCTTGAGGCGTTTTTCTTCTGCAATTTCGGCAGGGGTTGGGCTAATGTAGCCATCCCACATTTCGTAAAGCATTTAAGATCTCCAACAATTGAGTGTTAATAATTTACATAAAATACCAGTGTTTGTCAAAGAGTTATTTCACGTCCCTTTATCTCGTGGTTAATAGGGTGTTTAAAGGTCATGATGCTGTATTATAATACTAGGTTAAGTCTTGCAATTCCCCAGATTTATCAAGAGCCTCGAGGCCATCAAACCCGCCGATCGGCTGGTCATCAATAAAAATTTGAGGAATCGTTCGGGCGCCGGGGTTTCGTGTGACCATTTCTTCACGTAATGCGGGGTTTGCACCAACGTCATATTCGGTATATTTAAGGCCTTTACGTTGGAATAATGCTTTTGCACGTTCGCAAAAAGGACAATAGTCAGATGAATAAATCTCGATCTTGGACATTTTTGAAGTTTCCCCTTTTTTTCTTGTTATAGTACGCTATCTTAGTGTTTGCCAATCATCGTGACGGGCAGGTTAATACTATATAGTATTTTAAAGGAGTTTTTCAATATGCCGATGGCAGCAAACGAAATTGAAATGTTAATTAAAGAAGGCATTCCAGATGCCGATGTGCGTATTGAAGATTTGCGGGGTGATGGTGATCATTATGAAGCCTATGTCGTGTCCCCCTCATTTATTGGTTTAAACCGTGTACAACAACACCAATGTGTTTATAAGTCTTTGCAAGGTCGGATGGGTAATGAGCTTCATGCCTTGGCATTACATACATCAACCCCCGAATAAAAGAAAAAAGAAAAGGAAAAAATAATGGAACATAACGCGACGTTTAAACGTATTGAGCAAGACATCTCGGATAATGATGTTGTGATTTATATGAAAGGCTCGGCTGTTTTTCCACAATGTGGTTTTTCTGCGGCCGTTATTCAAGTTTTAGATCATTTGGCTGTGCCGTATAAAGATTTTGACGTTTTGTCTGACCCAAGCCTTCGTGAAGGTATTAAAGAATTCAGTAATTGGCCAACAATTCCTCAGCTTTACGTGAAGGGTGAGTTTATAGGCGGCTGTGATATCGTGCGTGAGATGGCTCAAAATGGCGAGCTCCAACAAATATTCAAAGATAAAGGCATCGAAATTGCGGCTTAAAGCTGATTTTGATCCAACATAAAAGAGCCTCTGATCTTATTGATCAGAGGCTCTTTTATGTTGGAAGTATTTTTATTCCACCGTCACACTTTTGGCAAGGTTGCGTGGTTGGTCAACATCGGTTCCTTTTAATACAGCAACATGATAGGCCAATAATTGTACGGGAATGGTATATAAAATGGCTGAGACAAAATCATGGGTTTCGGGAAGTTCGATTTGCCATTTGGTATGCTCAGACATTTTGTTAAGGCCGGCGGCGTCTGAAAGTAAAAAAACTTTCCCGCCGCGGGCAATAACTTCTTGTGCATTTGAAGCCGTTTTTTCATAGAGTGCATCATTGGGGGCAACAACAATAATCGGCACACTGTCATCAATAAGCGCAATCGGGCCATGTTTCATCTCACCTGAGGCATAACCTTCGGCATGGATATAGGAAATTTCTTTGAGTTTTAAGGCTCCCTCTAAGGCAATCGGGTAAGCGGTACCACGACCAAGGTATAAAACGTCCCGTGCTTCCATAATTTCTTTGGCAATTTCTTTGATTGCGCCCTCATGGTTCAAGACCTCTGCAATTTGGGCGGGAACTTCGCGAAGAGCTTCGGCAAGTTCAGCTTCTTTAGTGTGATTAATTGTACCCCGTTCTTTTGCCAGAGCAACACACAAGCAGGCCAAAACAGAAAGCTGAGTTGTAAAGGCTTTTGTGGAGGCAACACCAATTTCAGGTCCTGCAAGAGTGCGGAGTACGAGATCACTTTCACGCTCGATTGTGCTTTCAATGGTATTGAGAATTGAAACAATTGTTTGGTTTTGGCTTTTGGCATAACGTAAGGCTTCAAGCGTATCGAGGGTTTCGCCGGATTGTGAAATAAATAAGGCAACACCCTCTTTAGGCATGGGGGCTTCACGGTATCTAAATTCAGATGCGACATCTAATTCTACGGGAATACGCGCAACGGTCTCAAACCAATATTTGGCGACCATACCAGCATAATAAGCCGTACCACAGGCAACAATTGTTATGCGAGGTGTCTGTGCCAATTTTAAAAATTCTTCGGGTAATGTAATATGCCCCGTTGACGGGTGAATGAAGGTGTTGAGGGTGTCGCTAATCACAGCGGGCTGCTCGTTAATTTCTTTTAGCATATAATGTTTGTATTTGCCCTTGCCAGTAAGGGCGCCAGATTGAGCCGTTTGGCAAATGTTACGTTCTATTTCCAAGCCATCTTTGGTACGAATTGTGGCTCTATTACAACCAATCTCAACACGGTCGCCATCTTCTAAAAAACAAATTTGGTTGGTCACGTGGGCTAGGGCATAAGAGTCGGATGCGAGATACATTTCATCCGCACCATAACCAATAGCAAGAGGCGTTCCTTGGCGCGCACCAACCATCAGGTCTTCTTCGCCCGAAAAAATCATTGCAACAGAAAAAGCCCCCTCTAACTCATCAAGGCTATCATTAGCGGCTTGTAATGGGGACTTTCCTTGTTTGAGGTGATAAGTAACAAGGTGGGCAATAACTTCGGTATCGGTATCGGTTGTAAAACGGCACTGGTGTTCCTCAAGCTGTTTTTTTAATTCTTGGTAGTTTTCGATAATACCATTATGGACAACGGCAACTTTATCCGTTGCGTGAGGGTGGGCGTTCGCCTCCGTGGGGCCACCATGTGTTGCCCAGCGGGTGTGGCCAATGCCAATGTGGCCGGGCAACGGGTCATTGGCAATTTTTTCAGAAAGGTTGATTAATTTACCTTTGGCACGCCTTCGGTCGATAGCCCCATTAACAAGTGTTGCAATTCCTGCGCTATCATAACCGCGGTATTCAAGGCGTTTTAAACCTTCAACAAGCAGGGGAGCTGCGTCTTTTTGACCAATAAAACCAACAATGCCACACATTTTTTGTGTCTCCTTTAATTTTTTAAGCTTTTGCGTTTTTTAACGCGGCTTTTTTCTCTGATTTGGTATTTCTGAACGTGCTTGCCCAGTTTTTTATTTCAACTTGTTTGCCGCGTGCAACAACGAGGCTGTTATTTTGAGTGTTTTTTGTGATGGTGCTACCAGCGCCAATGATTGTTCCAGCTTCAACAATAACAGGCGCAACAAGAGCAGAGTTTGATCCAATAAACGCGCCATCTTTAATAACGGTTTGATATTTGAAAAAACCATCATAATTACAGGTAATTGTGCCCGCGCCAATATTCACATTTTCACCAATCTCACTATCACCAAGATAGCTGAGGTGGCTGGCTTTTGAACCTTTGCCAAGTTTGGTTTTTTTAAGTTCAACAAAATTACCAACTTTTGCATTTTCTCCAATATCGGCACCGGGACGCAGGCGTGCATAAGGGCCAATACAAGCGCCCGATTGAATGTGTGCGCCTTCGATATGGCAGAAAGCTTCAATGGTGACGTTATGGTCAATATTTACATTTTCGCCAAAAACAACATTGGGGCCAATAACAACATCTTGGCCAATTTGAGTATCGTAGCTAAAGAAAACCGATGGTGGATCGATTAAGGTTGCGCCATTTAACATGGCCGCATGGCGCAGACGTTCTTGCATGAGTTTTTCAAGCTCGGCAAGTTCAATACGCGAGTTCGCGCCAGAAAGTTCAAGCGGATCTACGCTGACAATTTCTGTGCGCTGGTTGTCGCGACGGGCAATTTGGGGCAAGTCGGTGAGGTAATATTCACCTTGGGCGTTATCATTATTAAGTTGATCGAGCCATTTAAAAAGCATTGAGCCATCAGCGCAAACAAGACCACCGTTACAGGTCGTGATTTTTTTCTCAGCTTCAGAAGCATCTTTAAATTCAACAATTTTATCTAATGAGCCATCATCATTAAGCACCATTCGGCCGTAGGTTTTAGGATCTTGGACATGCATTGCCGAAAAAACAACACCTGTGCCGGGTTTTTCACGGCGCTTGTTGATCATGTTTTGAACAGTTTGGGGGGTGATTAATGGAGAATCCCCATAAAGCACCATAATATCCCCTTGATAGTCCTCAAGAGCGGATTTAGCAGGAATAACAGCCCCTCCAGTGCCATTGGCAACCTGTTGGATGACGGTTGTATGGGGGGCAACTTCGGCGGCAATACTGTCCATATCTTTACCGATAACAACCACAATTTTATCGGGGTTAAGCTGTTCGGCAACAGCAATGACATGTTTCAACATGGCGCGTCCTGCGACCTTGTGCATTGGTTTTGGAAGCTTGGATTTCATTCGTGAGCCTTGACCAGCAGCAAGAATGACACATGCAAAATTATCTGACATTTTTATCTTTTCGTTTTATCTACTGTGTTTAAAAGAATATTTAACGAATTAAAGCATGCAAATCCTATGCTGAAAAGGCAAATCACAGATTGTTTCAGGCTGTTACAATAAAAAAATGTTTTTTTAATGTTTTGGCGGAGGGGGGAGAGCTGTTTTTTGAGGTGCGGATAAAGATTGTTTTTTAAAACGGCGAGCAAGATCACAGGCTTGCTTGTAAGTCTCGTGAAATTCTATTATGCCAAAATCGTCTGTGTCAAATTCAATGTAGACTTTAAAAATGTCATTTTTAAGATAATCATGCGGCAGTGAAGTAAGGTAGCATTGCCCCTCAATTGTTTTAAATAATGAGAGTAAATCGTTTTTATTGGTGTAATTAAGGCCCATAGAGTTGGGTTTTCCAATGTTCATTTCGTGGGGTTTGGGTGATTTTTTAGTTTGATTGTCAGGTGCTGATCTCACATCATTTTGTTCAAAATGGTTTTCAACCATTGTGATGTATTTATCTAAACAAAGTTGAGTATACTGAATACGAGAAAGGCTTTTAAACCATCCGTTAAAGGCCGCAATCATTGCAGACTTATCATGAATAACGCTTTCTCCGTGTAGTGTAACGTCACGGTAGCTGTCTAATGCGTGTTCGTATAAATCGGTTTGCGCTCGGAAAGCCGACCAATAGGGGCTGTTATTATCTTTTAGATAGAGTTCCGCCAAAACTTGAATTTGGATCGCAATGGCATCGGCTTCAATGAGGGCGGTTTTAATAATAAAATCATCAGGCGATGAAAGAGGCAAATTTTTAGAGTAGGGTAGAATTTGAGGCAAAAATCCTTGAGCATCTTGCCATGCATGGCGTAGCTCATGAGCCGCAAAGCCAACTAAAAGATCGGTGCTCACTTGACCTGATAAAAGGATTGTCCGATGAGAATAACTGCCAATTATTCCTGGGGACATTTGATGGTCTATAACGACTTTAAGATTTTTTTCATCTGCCCATTTGATTAAGGCAAGCCCTGTGGGAACGGTTTTTAGCGTTTGGCGTATTTTTGAAACAAGCGTCCTATCTTCAGCGGATTGTTTGTAAGAAACTGAGTTGTGGATATCGTTTTGGTTTTCTTTAAATATTTTTATTTTTGGCTGGTTTGTCATATCGGTTTTTTTACATGTTATTGGTGTTTAAGCTTTTGAGCGTTAACAACCTGTTTTTGGAGCTTTAAACCCTGTTTGTTTGCTTTTGTATAATGGCGTAATTTTGCCCAAAAATACTTATTCTCAGGGATTAAATGTTTAGCAGCATAGGCGTGAAAGGTTTGGTAAATACTGCCCTTTCCCATGTCCTCTGTTATTTTTGAAATGAAATTATATTTTCCAAAAACGTTACCTAGGCGCGAAATACTGTTTTTTTGATCAAGATCCATACCAAAATGGAAAAGGCGTTTTGATGGAATACCTATGAATTCACCGGTTACATTAGGCGTGTTGTATTTAATAATACCAAGATCATTGGCGGTTTTTTGTAGCGCATGTCTATCATAAGTGGCCATCGGTTCGATAAAGCGAAAAAATTGTTTAAAAGCTTGGGCGTAAGCGAGGCCATTTTCAAGGGCTTGGGGGTCTTGGCGTCGCGCATCTGTTATTGCACTTGCGGAAGATAGGCGAAAAATACCCGACATTGGAAGTGCCGATATTATCTTTTGTTGAACTAATTCATAATAAACAATATTGCCATAAGCAAACGCATCGGCTTCGGTGAACCGTGTTTGAAAGCTCTGCTCTTGTGGTGTCAGGGCGGTTGTTGCGATAAGATCATTGTGATCTTGCCAGCAATGGCGGAGTTCATGACAGAGTGTATTGGTCAGCTCTTCATCACTGTAACGACTATTCAGGCCAATAACATTGGCGCCCGTGCAATAATATCCAATGGCTTTTTCACATTGGTGGTCCATTAAAATTGTCACATTGCTGTGCGTATCAGCCCAGTCAAGGATCGCTTTACCATGGGATGAATTTTGGATGAGCGCACGAATATTGGCAATTCTTTCGTGGTCATATTTGTCTCGGATATCCGTATGTTTTTCAAAAATTGAAGCCGCATTTTTATGCCATAATTTTTGAGATTCTTGAATTCTGGCCTTCATCTTAAAGCTCCTGTTGATAATGACTGAGGTTTATTGGTTGTACGTTTTTTTTGCTTTTGAATGTTTTTTATTTGGCGTAATAAAAGTTTGGTTTGTTGCCCAAATTGCCCGACGTATAAAGGGTTGTGCCCCAGAGACATATTTCTTGTGTAGTTGAGGTAGTTGCTTACGCCAAAAAGATTGCCTAAGCGTAAAATATCATCGGGGTCATTTAAATTGATTCCGGCTTGCTTGGGGGATGAAAAATCAATGGATTCAAAACTATTTTTCAGAGGGTCTTGGGTTGTTTCATTGATGATATTTAAATCACGCGCACACCGTCCCATAGCCCTTTCATCATATTGGTATTTCGTCACTAGATTGTTAAAGTATGAATGGAAGGCGACACATAAAGCCGCGCCATTGTCCAGCGCATAGGGGTCCTCACCAACAACCCCATCAATGATGCTGGTATATTGGCTTGTTAAATAACTGTTTTCTTTAAGCAATGTTTCTTTGCCAAAAATTTCATAGGCTATAACGTAACCAAAAGCAAAAGCATCGGCTTCAACAAAACGGATCTGAGCCGTGTAATTTTGAGCCGTAGAGACACCCGAAGGTAATAAACCCTCATGATCCTGCCATGCATGGCGGAGTTCATGGGCAAGGCACATTGCCAGTTTGTTATCAGGCACGTTGCTATTCAGGCATACGGTGTTACTGCCAACGGTATAATAACCTACGCTTGTACATTGTTGGTCCATCCAAATTTCAACACCGTTCTGATCGGCCCAATGAAGGATTTGGCGACCAAGGCGACTTTGGCGTAAAATATCACAAATAATTTCAACCCGTTCATCGTCACGCGTGACGTTTTCAGGAGTGCGAGATGAGAGAATTTCAGCAGCAGCAGCTTTCCAAATTTTTTGAGTTTTCATGTGACTAACTCCCAAAATGAAAAGGTTTGAGGGAAGGGTTTTGTTGCCGTTTTTTTTCAATTATTGTGTTAATGGATGTGATTAACGTCTGTGTTTTTTGATTAAAACAGCCCATAATGCTTTCCCGCTCGTTAACGGGAGAAATGCTATGGGCAAAATAATTACGGCCATTAAACATTTCACCTACTTTATAAATACCTAAGGTGTCTTTTGGCCGAGCAGCTAGGGTTTCTGTGTATTCAACGTCAATGGCATTGTTAAATTCAGCGCTGAGTGGTTTCCATTGAGGGTGCAAACCGAGCTTATGTGCACAGCATTGGATTGTGTAGGCATCATACAATTCTCTGCGCTCGTGCATCCAGTCGTTAAAAAGTATCCAAAGCGCTTTACCCGTGTCATTAGGCGCAAGGTCGCTGTTGTCAGTAGGGTTGTTACGGGCGAGGATATATTGGGTCTCCTTATCGACGTGACTATAATAATCGGTACTGTTATTTGTTATTTCCCAATAACATTGCATTTGGTGCGCGTAGGCATCGGCTTCGATAAAACGGATTTGCTGAAGAATTTCTGTGGGGGATGTAAATAAAGTTGGGATTAAATTTTGGCTGTCTTGCCAAGCATGGCGCAGTTCATGGGCAAGGACATGGGCAAGATCTGCATCTGCTTTTTTGGCATTTAAACAAACGGATTTGCTGCTAACGGTATAATATCCCCGTGCACCATTACATTGATAGTCCATATATATCTTAATGTCATTTTCAGAGGCCCAAGTTAAAATTGTTTTGCCCAGCGGGCTTCGAGATAAAAGGTTCTTGATTTTTTTTATCCGCATTTTCTTGCCATTTTTTGTGGATACCCATAACTCACCCAATAAATTGAGCTTGTAATTTACATAATATTAATAGTTTTGTCAATATGTTTGCACAATTTTGCCGTTAAGTCATTGTTAATAAATAGTAAAAATTTGTTTTTTTGACATAGATCATAAACAGCGTACACTTGATACAATATTAATAATTGCTCGGCGGCAATAAACAGAGGAAAATTAAGATGAAGCTTCGAAGCTTAAAAGAAATAACGGCGCGCATCACGTCATTGTTTACGGTAAAACGGAAATCGGTTTCAAAAGGAAATAAAATTAGCGCTAAAGATCAGGCAAAGCTTAAAGAGATCTCAATAAAGTCTCGTCAGCATTTGGCACAAAAAAAAGCAGCTGGATTACCATTAGACGGCAAGGCTGTTTTTGAGCCGGGGCGTGTAATCTCAACTAAATTTTGGGGCAAGCTTGCAGATATTAATAAGATAAACTCTCCAGAGCGTTCTGTGAGCGGTGCTGATAATGGAGTTCATTATTCACAGCCTGACACAAATCAATCTCTAAGGCAGTTGGCTTTGCAACATAAAGCAAAACAAGAAAAACTTTTTGGTTTTGACCGGCAGTCTTTTGCTGGTATTCCCTTGCATAAAATCGAAACCATTTCTAAAAAAGTGCAGGCGTATGCCGCGCAGAATTTTCCAAATCAAAATGATACAGGAATGCGTGTTGTTGAATTGGATTTCACCAATAATGTAGCAGAAATAACACATTATCAAAATTTTGCGGTAAGTGGTGTAAAGGCGGAATTTTCTGGAAAAATGGCAATATAATTAAAAAAAAGTCATAAAAAAAGCGCGAAGGCATTTAACGGCTTTGGCGTTTTTTTTACTCTACTTTGGTTTCCGTTGCTTGGGTAAGGTGTGCGATAACAGCGCCATAATCACTGTTGATCTCCATACGTACGGGGGCTATATGACCGTTCTTTAGCTCACCAAGCCAAATCGTGGGTAGCTTTTTACGTTTTCGGGAGTGTTCCTGTACCGCAATCCAGCCGCGTTTCATGTCTTTTTTCTTAAACCCGGCAATAGGTTCGACTTCAATAATACATTTTAAAGCTTTGCCAGAAAAACTGGAATATTTACTTTTTTTGATTAACTCAACACCAACATTTTTAAAATTCATATTAAAACGCCGTTTGCCATCAAAAACGGGAATAGAGGCCGTGCAATCCCGCTTATTTTCAACCGTTTGTAACATTTTAATTGTTCCCGTCAGCATATCAACGGCATCAAGGGTTAGCTCTTGCTTGAAGTTATCTTGTGTTTGCGTTTTGCCTTTACGGGTTGTTTTCTTTTCTTTGAAACTTCCATCGTCGTTAAAGGTGAAAGCGAGAGTTTTTAATTTCTTTTTCCATTTGCTTTGTGCCTCATATCCAATTGGAATAAGGTCTCCCGTTTTTGTTTCTAGACCCGAAGATTTATAAGAGGCGGACCAAGGAAAAATTTTACCAATAAAACCATTGGTTTTGGCATTTAAGGATACCGCGTAGCTTTTTTCATCATATCCAAGTTCAAGACTGGCGCGTAGCGCATGTAAACCTCCTGCGTATACATTGTAATCAAGAAGGTCTAAAGACGAGGATTTTGAGTACTCTTGCAACTGATCGGTGGAGATTTGACTGTTACCGACGGCGGGTTCAATTTTATTAAGCTGCCCTTCAATGGGGGTGGAATACGCGGGTGAAGATGATAATAAAAGGCTTAGTCCAATGATTGAAAGACGCGGGATAAAAAATGTCATTTTACAGCCACCAATTGCTTCATTAAAAAGATGCTGCTGTTATACTATATTTATGAAAATAAATCAAGAACGAAAGCGTAATTAACTCGGCTTTTCTGAAGTGCTTCCGGCGGCTTGTTGTGGAAATTTAGTATATAAATCTACCGTACAGTCATAATTTTGGGAGGCTAGCAATTTACACAGGTCAATTGCTTTTTGTAGATTGGGTTGTTGAAGTTTTGTTTTAATGTGATAACGCGCAGTTTCTGGATTACGCTGGATTTGAGCTAAGGGTACTTCCAGTTCAAGCTCGCGAGCAACGGATTTCATTTTACGTTTTAAATTAAACCAGCCAAGGGTCATGGCAAGGCGAGATTTATACTCACCGATAACAAGAGAAGGCGTGACGTTTCCTTCTGGTGTAATAGTTGATAATGGGTGTGGCTTTACCATTTTATTGCTGGAAAGGCTGTAGTTCACATGATTACCGCGGTTTAACACGATATCATGCCCGTAAATTGTTGTGCCATTGGGTTCGATAATGATTTTTTTAGGCGGTGGCGCTGTGTATCCTGTTGCTTTGGCATCGGCATTATCAACAGCAAGGTAATAGGTGCCAGGTAGGATGTTATTAAAAATATAAAAACCATCATATGATGTTTTGGTGCCTTGGGCGAGGCGGCCTGTTGGTGTGAAAAGGCGTAGTGTATAACTGTTAGCTGCTCTGGTAAGTCCTCCAGAATCTTTCAAGGAGACGGTGCCATCAATTTCACCGCTTACCACAACAGGGAAGTCAACAGATGTGTTCACACCAGAGCGCGGTCTTACGGAGAAGCCTTCATAGACGGAAGCCCAAAAAGGATCTGCAAAGCTATCTCGATCTATCCTGACATCAGTGAGGCGACCTCGGGGCATATCGGGGATATGGGCAATACCATTTTGATCTGACATTGCAGAACGGCGTGATTGAACCGCATCTAGTTCAACGTCAGGTAAAAGTTCATCACCTTCATCAAAAATACCATCACCATTTTGATCTAAAAAGATTCGAGCAGAAACACTCCCCGACGTTGCAAGGCTTTTGTTATGAAGGTCAAACGTTGCGCTAGTCGGTTCAAATCCAAGTCCTACGCGCGTATTTAAAGAGGCTTGGACTTTATTATCTGTATCAAGGGTTAAACGAGGTGCAATGGCAACTTTTTCATGTTGCCAGTCGAGGCTTACCGTAGATTCCGTCCGCGCGGGAGCAAAATCATGTAAAACTTCAAAACGACCTTTAAGCTTATGTGTAATGGGGTAGTTCACATTGGCTAGTAAGTTACGCAACTCTGTTGTTGGGCTGATATCATATGCGCCAAGCATTCTCCAACGGGCTTTACCAATAAACCCTTGGGCATTTAAGGCTCCTTGAACGGTGTCTGTTGTATTACCTTCAAGGTCTTCATCAAATCGATACGAAAAGCTCTTGTTAAAAGTCATATTGGCAATACGAGTGTTAAAGGAGTTTGATATTCTATAATTATTAGCGCCGCTTTCAAAAGTTTGAAAGTTAGTGCCAAAAGTATAGGAGGGACGGATTCCCATAAAAGAATTTAGCTGCCCATTTAATGTGATATCCCCTTTGGCAACGATGACATCCCCTTCGCCAGTTTTCCCAGGGTTATAAGCAGCGTTATTAAATTGAACGCGAGACCTAAAAGAGTGTTCGCCGATTTTACGACGGGCGACAAGTTCAATGGCGGTGCCGGATTCGTTTAATTCTTGTGCGATTTTTGTGTTTAAAAGCGTGTTTTTGATACGGGTAGAAAAACCACCTAATATATAAGTGCGCTGTTGATCTTCTTCTTGTCGACTTCGGAAGCCTGCATTAAGCGATAAATTGCTGTTGATTTGTTTGGCAACTTTACCTACAAAATGAGGCTTATCGTTATTTTCAAAATCAATCCGTGTTGAATTAAAGCTTTCTGAGTTATTTGAGGAGGCTGAAAATTCATACTGGATTTTCCCAGATGCAAGAACGTCTTGGGTAACATTGATTGTTTCTTCTTTAACTTGTATTTCGCCTTGGGGGCCATAGAAAATCAATTTAAAATTATTTTCACCTAAAAATAAATTAACATTTGTGAAGGCGTATTTACCATCATTTTCAATTTCTTGGAAGCCAATAAAAACTGTATCGCGATACAGTTCAATTTCCCAACCTGGCGTACCATCACCTAAAAAATCAGTTGTATCAGCTGTTGTTGAGGCTGTTGCTGATTTGTTACTCACGGAAACACCAAGTTCTTGCCGGCTTGCCCCTGTTAACGGCAGACGTGTTGTATGAACATCACCAAAGGCATATTGACGGGCTTTTAGTTTTCCAAGCAATACAGGATCTTGGTCTTCTTTTTTTAATGTAAAGCGTGCGATATTGATTAGGTCCTGATCGTTCCCCGTAACAAAGCTTTCTAAACCGTGATACGCAACTTCACCGGATGAAATCGCAGACCAATTGGTTCTAAGGAGGCCTGGATTATCACTAAATTTGAAATAGCTATAGCGACTTGTCATTTCGGACTGGGGAATAGAAAATGCTTTGTAAGGCTGTTTCTTTTCGGCAAGAACGGGTGTTGATAGGCGGCTATGCCGAGGCGTGTTTTTATTTCGGCGCGCGTAACGTTCTTCGATGGGCAGCGGTTGTGATGTTTTAATATGGATCGCAAGCTCAGTGAAATCATGAATGAAACGCAAATCGAACCATTGGCTTAAGGTGTAACTGGTTACAAAAAGGTCATTATTTTTTATAGTGACCTGACTGAGGTCGATAGGGAAGACCTTATCAACAATGGTGACTTGTTTGTTGGGCATATCGAGGTAAAAATTTTGGTTTTCTCTGATAAACCACCCAGAAGCAGTACCATTATCCGAATTTACTTTAATGGCAATATCGGCCGCAGAGAAAAAATCTGTTAATGAAATCCGAATATCATTGTCTGCTTTTACCGCAATAACATCCAAAGGCAGAACAAGATTATGTTCGCCAACAAGAATACTCATCAAAAGTTCTTCGCCAGGGGGGATTGTATCACCTGATCGCCCTGTATTTAAAAATTGCACACGCGCATTTGATGCTTTTAAAGCCTTTTGTTCAAGAAAGTCCATTTGCGCATCGGCCTTGTCAAAACCTTGGCCAATTTTGCTAACAAAGGCATCGGCAAGCTTTTTAAGCTGCGGCGTTGAAAGGCTTTGATCTTCATTGGCAAGTGCACGGTGGGAGGTTGCTGTAAGTAACGCACATATAAAACCACCTAATAAAACACCATTATATGTCTTATTAAGTATAAAGCCCGGTCGAAAAGCCGAGGATGTTGACTTTAATTTGTTTTTTATCATTGTTTATTACTTCAGAAGCCTTTGGGAACCCATAGACATTACTTATAATATAGAATGAATTCATAAAAGTACAGTGTCAAAAAATAAAAAATAAAAGTATTTTTCCTTTCAAAACAAGGGTTTAACTAAAAACTTTATAGAAACTGTCAGGCGTTAAGGCGCTGTTAACCAGTTACAGTGGATACTAGTCCTATGTGGCTCGCTATCTAGGAGTGGATGGCAGCTGTGGATAAACCTCAAGAATCGAGGAGATAATATTATGGACCTCTTGAAAAAAGCTCTAAATACAACAGCCGTATGTGCGTTAACAGCAGCAGTGGCCTTTGGCACAGTTGAAGCCCAAGCCGAAACTGCAGGTACAAACATTCAGGCAATCGTTGCAAATGCATTTACATTTACAGAAACAACCGCACTGGGCTTTGGCTCAATGGTTGCGATTAATGATGCAACTGATACATCTACATTGGTAGTGGATCATACAGCAGCGCCAATTTACAACAACCCAGGTGCGGCGATTTTAATCGAAGTGTTACCAGCTACGGCCGGTACTTTTGATATTTCGGGTGCAGCGCCAAGCACAGCAATTACCATTACGTTCCCAGCGTCTGTAACGCTGAACTGTGGTGCATGTGCCGTGGGTACAGAAGATTTCACTGTTGACACATTTGTGTCCTCTGGTGCAGGTACGGAAACAACAGATGGAACAGGTGCCGTGACCTTTACAATCGGTGCAACGCTGAACACAATTAACTCAGCGAATGCGTATAACGATGGTACGTATTCCGGCGCTTATACAGTAACAGCAAATTACTAAAATTTAGCTGTAATAATTTAAAGAGGCTCTTCAGGTAAAACTGGAGGGCTTTTTTTTATTGGTTTTAAAGTCGAAGTGATATAATTATTATAGAGAGTTAAGAAAACCTAATGAGGATAAAATGGGTTGTTATAAAAAAATAGTCATTATGGCATTGTGCTTGACAAGTTTTTATCTGGTTGCACCGGCAAATGCGGTTATTTCAGAGGTGCAGGCTATTAATTTTGGTAAATTTGCCTTACAAAATAATACATCTGTTCATACGTATCGTGTGCTTCCGAACGGAACGATTAATGCCAATGTCGAATATATTCGGTTTTTTGACGGGCAAGAAGGGCAATATAATTTATCAGGATATCCGGCAACAACGGCTTTAACAATTTTGGTGACCTCGGGTAACTTAACAACGGGAGCCGGTGGAGAACAATTTTCTATCGGAAGTTGGGATACCTCGCCAGCAAGTTTGGTGACGGATGCCTCTGGTGAGGAAAGCTTTAATTTGGGCGCGACGTTATCATCATCTGGAAGTGGGACAATGTATTTGGATGGCACGTTTAATGTGAATGCGACGATTACAATTAATTTCTAAGGTTTAATTTGATTAATAAAAAAAAGAACGAGGCGCAAGAAAAAATGAAATATTTACGTTTAATAACGCTAAACATCATGGCACTGGTTGTATTGATGCCGTTAAGCTTAACAATAGGTGGGGTGAAAAAGGCGCAGGCAGATTTATTGATTACACCTGTGCGGGTTGTCATGGAGGGGCGTGATCGTTCCGCGATGATTACACTAATTAATAATTCGAATAAATCTTATACCTATCGTATGGGGTGGAAATTTTATCGAATGGATGAAACAGGCGCATATGAAGAGATTGCGGATGATGATCAAGGCGAGGAAGCGACAAAAGCGCGGATGATAAAGGATTTAATTCGTTTTAGTCCACGCCAAGTCCGAGTAGAGCCAGGTGGGCGTCAGCGTATCCGCCTTTCTTTGCGTAAACCATCGGACTTAGCAGTTGGAGAATATAGGGCGCATATGGCATTTGAACGTTTACCGGAAATTGAAGCACCTTCAAGCACAAAAGTAAAAGGCAAGCTTTTGGAAATGCATATGACACTCGCGTTTACAATCCCTGTTATGGTACGGCATGAAATTTCGAGCGTTGATGCAAAAATTGAAAATGTAACAACTTTATTGGCGCATTCAAGTACACAAAATAAACCGTCTCTTCAGGTGGTGATAAAACGTTTTGGGGATCAAAGCACCTATGGCAGGATGCGTGTTCTTTTGCAACAAGATGGCAAAGAAAGGCAAGTTGGTTTGTTAAATAATGTCGCTTTATTTCATGAAATTGAAAGAAGATATGTTAAAATTCCGCTTGATATAGATCCTTCAAGAACAAGTGGAAAACTTCGTATTGTTTATGAAGGTGATGGCGAATACCGCCAGAAAATATGGGATGAGGCCATTTATGCGCTAGGGCGTTAATAAAAAAATAGTCCTTTCATTCCGAAAATTAACCCTTTGTAATTTATTGAATAATTACAGAGGGTTAATTTTTTGTTAACAGGTGTTGACCTTTGTATATATCTTAAGTACTATTTTAATTAGGTACTTTTCTAATTTATCCTTTTTCTAGGGTAACTCTCAAAATATGCAGATGAAATTGGTTATAAAAAGCAATAGAAATAGCAAGCGTAGTTTGTCGAATCGAATAACATTTAAGAAATGTTTGACAAGCTACGTTGTGTCTTCAGTCTTGTTTTTATCAGCATGCGGTAGCATCGATAAGACACAAGGTGCCTATAGCGCTCCTGTATTAAACGCAAAAGCACGTGCGGAGATGCAGGAGAAGGTGACACCACCACCAACTTCAATTGACACTTTAAAAACATTAGTAAAACCAAATGGTTTAAATACCAAACGTCTTTTTGTTGAGCGTTTGGATGACCCCGAGTTACGTATGCAACGTGTTGAAAATTCGGTGCAAAAAGTACGTGATGACTTAGATACTGTTTCTCCTTCAATTGTACGCCTTGTGGCTGTTGAAAAAGATATTCGACAGCTGATTACACAATTGGAGGGTTTGGCTAGGGAGGAGAAGCTCCTAGATAGCAGGGCGCCTGTTGAGAGTGGAAAAGTACCAAATTACCTATCTCATACAGACGCAGATCATGGATCTGTAGCTGGTATGCATGCCCCTGACGCTTCTTCTCCCGTTCCATTACTTCCAAGTAATGGAATGGAAAAACAAACTGGTTTAGATTTGAAGCCTAAAGCTTCAACACATGAACCTGAAAAACACGTTCAACAATCTAATAACCTTCATTCAATCGTAAAAAAATTAAGAATTGGTGAACATTCGGATAAAACGCGACTTGTCATTGAGATGACTGAAAAAATTTCTCCTTTAACACGCCTTTCTGAAGACAGCCGGACGGTTACGGTAAGCTTGGATGGCGCGGATTGGCAAACACTTGAGGCAAAATCAATGCCTTACGCACCGTTAATTCGGTCATATCGCGTTGTAAAAACGCAAAAGGGTGCAAATTTAAAGATCTTGCTAAGGTACCCCGCGGAAACAATTGATGAGATGATCTATAATCCAAATGGACATGAACAATACCGTATTATTTTAGATATCTTTAGCCCTGATACGCATATCAAATAAGTATTATTTCAGAAAAATTGGAATTATCCTTTTAAGTAAGTGCGGTTTTCATCAGCGCGTTAAATGCGCAATCATGTATATCTGAAAACAAAGGTTTCAAATCTTGATAAAATATTTCTTCTTTATAAATAAATTGTTCTTTTTTAAAGAGCTGCAAGGGTTGCTGGCCTAAAAAAAGAAGCTCCAACAGGTGTACGTTTTTTAAGGTGTAGGGCTCTTGGAAAAGGGCGATTGTTGAAAGGTTCTCAGTTACCATACGTTTATTTCCTTCTGCTTATATGATTTACATAATGAGGCTTTAGTATTAATAAGTATTTAACTTTGGTGTATTTATTATAATCTTAGGGTTAGGTGTAAAAAAGGACTGAAACGCCCATGGTTTCAGTCCTTTTTTATTTTAAATTTAGAGGGCTAATTTTTAATCGATAGCAAAGCTTACGCCTTGAGCCAAAGGAAGTTCAGAGGAAAAATTAACAGTATTGGTACTACGTCTCATATAAGCTTTCCAGCTGTCTGAGCCGGCTTCACGACCACCACCTGTTTCTTTTTCACCACCAAAAGCACCACCAATTTCAGCACCACTGGTACCAATGTTGACATTAGCAATACCGCAATCACTTCCCCAAGAAGAGGTGAAAAGCTCAGCCTCACGTAGGTCGTTGGTGAAGATGGAGGATGAGAGACCTTGAGGCACACTATTTTGCATCTCAATGGCGGCGTTAATATCGCTATATTCAACGATATACATGATGGGTGCAAATGTTTCATGTTGCATGACCTCATGATGTTCAGGCATTTCAACCAGAGCTGGGGTCACGTAATAAGCATCAGGGAAGCTGTCTTCTAAAACACGCTCACCGCCAAAAACTTTCCCTCCGGCCGCGCGTGCTTTTTCAAGGCTATTTTGCATCGCGTCAAAAGCCTGCTTGTCGATTAGAGGGCCTAACAATGTGTCCGTATCAAGAGGGTTGCCAATATTAACGGTTTGATAGGCTTTTTTTACCCGTGAAACAAAAGTGTCTCGAATGTCCGTGTGGGCAATAAGCCGACGCTGTGATGTACAACGTTGCCCCGCAGTCCCAACAGCACCAAAGACCGTTGCAGGAAGGGCAAGATCAAGGTTCGCAGTTGGAGCAACAATCATCGCGTTGTTTCCACCAAGTTCTAAGATGCTACGCCCAAAACGTGTGGCAACAATCGGTGCAATTTCTCGTCCCATACGGGTACTGCCGGTTGCGCTGATTAACGGGAGGCGTTTGTCTTTAACGAGGTACTCACCAATATCACGTTCACCAAGAACAAGGGAGCATAATCCATCTGGAGCGCTTCCAAAACGTTTGGCGGCTTTTTCAAATAAGGCCTGACAGGCGAGAGCGGTGAGGGGGGTTTTTTCAGAAGGTTTCCAAAGGACGGGATCGCCACAAACGATAGCAAGAGCAAAATTCCAGCTCCAGACCGCAACAGGAAAATTAAAGGCTGAAATAACGCCAATCGGACCAATGGAATGCCAGTTTTCTTGCATTTTGTGACCGGGGCGTTCAGAGGCGATTGTTAAGCCAAAAAGCTGACGTGATAAACCGACGGCATAGTCACAAATATCAATCATTTCCTGAACTTCACCCAGTCCTTCAGAAAGTACTTTGCCACATTCTATTGTAACAAGTTGCCCGAGCTCTTCTTTGTGAGTGCGCAGTTCATCGCCCAATAAACGAATTAATTCACCGCGTTGTGGCCCTGGAACTTGACGCCATTGTAGAAAGGCGTTGTGAGCGGCTGAAATTTTAGCATCGGCTGTTTCAAGGTTATCAGGGGACACCGCGCCAATACACTCGCCATTAATGGGAGAAAAAACGTCAAGGCTTCCTCCTGTGAAATCACGAATTGGAACGCCAAAACCGCCCATAATTTCTTTTACTTTTTGTTCCATATTGACACTCTCCGTGCTTATTTTTTCTGCAGCAAACATGTTTCCTCCTTTGGAATTTATCGTTTTAAAAATATCCTCTAGAAATTCTGTCTCTATGGTAATCATTCTGTCGTGACAATCAAGCTCTTGCCAATACCAAGGCAGTATTTTTGGCAACAGTTACCAGTTTAAAATAACTTTTCCAGATTGTCCGGAACGCATCACGTCAAAACCCTGTTGGAAGTCATCAATTGAAAATTGGTGTGTGATGATGGGGCTGATATCAATGCCACATTGCATTAACATGGTCATTTTATACCAAGTTTCGAACATTTCACGACCATATATGCCTTTTAAAAATAGACCTTTAAACACAACTTTATCCCATTCAATCGCGGTGTTTGGGGGTTGAATGCCCAGCAATGCAATCTGCCCGCCATGCGCCATTGTATCAATCATTTGTTGAAAACCTTGTGGATTTCCAGACATTTCAAGGCCAATATCAAATCCTTCTTTCATACCGAGCTTGTCCATTGTTTTCTTTAAGTCTTGGTCTTTGACGTTGATGGCGTGGGTGACAGCACCCATTTCACGGGCGAGGTTAAGACGGTATTCATTGATATCGGTGATCACAACGTGGCGCGCGCCAGCATGACGCGCAACGCTTGCGGCCATAATTCCAATTGGGCCAGCGCCTGTGATCAATACATCTTCCCCAACCATCGGAAAAGAAAGAGTGGTGTGAACAGCATTTCCAAAGGGATCAAAGATTGATGCAAGGTCATCACTAATAAAATCGGGTATCGGAAAAACATTTGTTGCAGGAAGCGAAAGATATTCAGCAAAAGCACCTTGGCGGTTAACGCCAACACCGATGGTGTTACGGCAAAGGTGTAAATCTCCAGATAAGCATCGACGGCACCGTCCACAGACAATATGTCCTTCTCCTGAAACACGCTGCCCAACACGAAATTCAGTAACTTCACTGCCAAGCTCAACAATTTCACCAACATATTCATGACCAACGACCATTGGGACGGGGATTGTTTTTTGCGCCCAATCATCCCAATTGTAAATATGGACATCGGTTCCGCAAATGGATGTTTTTTTAATTTTTATGAGAACATCATTAGGGCTAACATTAGGCATAGGTACATCGTTTACGAGCCAAATACCTTCTTCCGCGTGTAATTTGCTGAGGGCTTTCATTAAGAGGGATACTCCATATATTTAGTATTATTTGTTTATATCAAAGCCTTGATTAAGAACCAAATCGTTTTTTTGAATAATGCTTTGGTTAATGGATAATGCTCATTTCTTTACCAATTTTTTCAAAGGCGGCAAGGGCAATGTCTAAATGTTTTTGAGTGAGTGCGGCGGACATTTGTGTACGAATACGGGCTTTGCCTTGAGGGACAACGGGGTATGAAAAAGCGGTTACATATAAACCTTCTGTTAAAAGTTTATCGGCCATTTTTTTTGCAATTTTAGCATCCCCCAACATCACTGGAATAATGGCATGGTCACCGGGAACGAGTGTGAAACCAAGCTTTGCCATTTTTGTACGAAAATAAAGGCTGTTTTCTTTGAGTTTGGTAATGGCTGCATTGTCCTTCATGAGTAAATCTAATGCTGTGATTGAAGCCGCAACAATAGAAGGTGCCATCGTATTTGAAAAAAGATAAGGTCGAGACCGTTGACGTAACCATTCAACAATTTCTTTTTTACCAGATGTGTAACCGCCACATGCGCCCCCAAGCGCTTTACCAAAAGTGCCCGTTATAATGTCAATTTTATCTTGTACCCCCCAATATTCAGGAGTACCTCGACCATTAGGCCCAACAAAACCAACGGCATGGGAGTCATCCACCATAACCATTGCATCATATTTTTCGGCAAGGTCACAAATTTCGGGTAAATTTGCAATAATGCCATCCATTGAAAAAATACCATCTGTGGCAATAAGGCGATAACGACAGTCTTGCGCGTCTTTTAGCTGTTGTTCTAAATTTGACATGTCATTGTTTTTATATCTAAAACGTTTTGCTTTACACAACCGCACGCCATCAATAATGCTAGCGTGGTTTAATTCATCACTGATAATGGCATCTTCGTTGGTTAACAAAGTTTCAAATAAACCTGCATTTGCATCAAAGCAGGATGAGTAAAGAATGGTATCTTCGGTATTCAGAAATGCACTGACTTTTTCTTCAAGCTGTTTATGAAGCGATTGCGTTCCGCAAATAAATCGGACAGATGCAAGGCCAAATCCATAATCATCAAGAGCGTCTTTTGCCGCATTAATTAAATCCATATTATCCGCAAGGCCCAGATAATTATTAGCGCATAAATTAAGGACAGTTGTATTGCCATTTGCCACGGGATTTTTAACGGTAATATTGGCCCGTTGAGGTGATTGAATAATCCGTTCAGCCTTGTAGAGTCCCGCTTTTTCAAGCTCTTGGATATCTGCTTTAAGGTGGCTCAAAAATTTTTGTGACATGGCGGGGCTCCTGAAAATATAAAATACCGAGTGCATACTGTACCAAAAGGCCGATACAAGGGCAAATAAGGAATGTTAAATTATTTGACATAAGTGTAAAATAGTAGTACGTTCTGGTCACATAATTTTTGTAGAAAATGGAATATAAAATGTTAGAGAATCTGAAATATCATTTTGCACAAGCTGTTCGGCGTGAAGGCGCGGCTGTTTTATTAGCTCTTTCTGGCGCAATTGGCAGTGGTTTTTTGGTGGCAGACATTCAAAATGAAGATCCCAGCTCTATTGGGGGGCCCAAACAACAAGAAGCCGTTGAGGTTTTCGAAGGCCATATTAAAAGCCTTTCAAGTCAATATTCCAAATATAGTGGCTTTGATGCAGTGATTTCGTCAGCACAATTGTTGGATAATCAAGAACAAGTCGGAACGTTAACAAAAGAACAAACGGCAACCTATCAAGAAATGATGCGCCAAGCAAAAAGTTTTGATCAAGAGCTTTATATGAATACAAGTATGTCAGAGGTTGATGCGCAAAATTTGGCCGAAGATTTTAATAATGTCTTTGTGCTTCAAGAGCATCAAATAGATACTAATATTGCGCCTTATATTCATGAGGCTCAATTGGAACATATTAAAAATCACTCCGAAGATCGAGTGGCGTCTGCAAATTCTGTACGGCAGAGTGCCAAAGAAAAACATAAAGCCGATTTGGCGGACAATGCAGGTGAAGAAATATTTTTTGGCGTTGTTGGCGGTGCTTTGATTTTTGGTGTTTTTGGAGGAATTGCCGGAGGCAGCTCACGGGTACGGGAGTGGGGGTATAATAAACCGACAAAAAAGCCCGGTCTCTTTGAGACGTGGAAAAACCGACCTAAGGCCCAAAAAAATTAAAATATTTCCTAAAAAACCGCTTAAAAAAAATTAAGCGGTTTTTTAATGAGAAAAATCTTTTCCCAATTGTTAGACACAGTATACTGTATCCATGAAATTATAATTTATGAGGTTTGGTGATGAATGATTGGGATAAAGAACAGCAAAAACAAAGATTAAAAAAACGCGGTTTTTGGGATCAAATTTCTGATTTTGTTTCCCGTGATGATGTTTCAGCTCATGATTTTCAAGAAGAAGATAACCTGCGTGTCGCGGTAAGTTCATTGCTTGTGCATATGGCAAGGAGTGATGAAAGTTTTCATGAAAAAGAATATCATAAAATTATATCCTTCTTGTCGGCACGGTTTGACCTTGATGAAGCTGAAGCAGAGCAGTTTGTTAAAAGGGGTTTTGTAGAGCAAGAAAGTGCCATTGACCTCCATAGTTTTGTTCGTGTTGTAAACCGGAATTTAAACCAAGAAGAGCGCCAAGAAGTTGTGCGTTCAATCTGGATGGTTATTTTAGCCGATGGGGTTATTGATAAATTTGAAGATGCGTTGATCCGGAAAATGTGTAATTTGCTGGGGGTCTCACAACATGATAGTGTGCGCATCCGAGATCAAATATTAGAAACATTATAAAAAAACAGGTGAACAAAATGGAACAAATTGAAGCGAAAATGAGTACGGAACTTGCCGATGTGCAAGGTATGTTTAATCAGGGTGCCGACCTTGCCTCTGTTTATGGGGTGAAGGTTTTGGGTGGAATCCTCCTTTTGATTGCGGGCTTGTATGTGGCGAAATGGGTGCAATCCTTTACTGAAAAAGGCTTAAAAAAGCTGCCTAAAATTGATGAAACTTTGACCGGTTTTTTCTCAAGTTGTGCACGTTATTTTATCATTATTATTACTGTTTTAATGGTCTTGTCACAATTTGGCGTGCAGACAACCAGCTTAATTGCTGTTTTTGGCGCGGCTTCTTTGGCTATTGGCCTCGCGTTGCAAGGGACATTAAGTGGTGTTGCTGCGGGTGTTATGTTGCTTATCTTTCGTCCGTTTAAGGTTGGCGATTTTGTTGAAGCTGGTGGTGTGTCTGGAACGGTTAAAGAAGTGAACCTCTTTTTTACACGCGTTCATACCTCGGATAATGTGCGTATTGTTGTGCCAAATGGAGATATTTGGGGCAAAGCAGTTAAAAATTTTTCAGCCAATACAAAACGTCGGATCGATATTACGGTGGGAATTGGTTATGAAGATAGTATTGATAAAGCGGTAAAAGCGATTGAAGGTATTTTGAAAAAAGAAAACCGTGTTGATACAGAAAATGCATCATCAATTACCGTTGCATCTTTGGGGGCAAGTTCGGTTGACTTGTCGGTTAAAGTTTGGTGCAAACGCACAGATTTTGCTGTGTTGAAAAGTGACCTTCAAAAAAACATCAAAGAAGTTTTTGAGAAAAAGGGCATCAATATTCCATATCAAACGCAAACGTTACATGTTGTTCAGGATGTGATTGCAAAAGAAAAAGCAGCTTAGGCTGCCTTTTCTTTATCGGCTCCAAATATAATGGGTTCGTCATCGGGGCTCCATGGCTCGTATTTTGCCATGATATTGGTAAATGTACGGCTTGTTAAAAAATTGGCAAGCCAGTGATGAACAGCGGGTAATGGTTGGGCATCAAACCATTTTTCATCTGTAAGGCGACATTGTCGAATAAAGGGGAAAACCGCAATATCGGCAATTGAGATTTTATTGGCAAAAAGATACGCATGTTCTTCAAGTCTATATTGTAAAATATGCAAAAACTCGAGGCATTTTTCTTGATTGATTGCCCGGTCTTCACCTGGATAACGTGTTGTATATTTGTATTTATCTAAAGCATCTTTAAAATTTGTATCATTGATTTTGATAAATTTATCAATTGTTTCAGGTAGTGAGGCTTTGTTAAGGTGCCAATTTTGAGGGTCATTTTGGCTGATTGCCCAATACATAATTTCAAGGCTTTGCTCCAGAACTTGTCCCTCGGGAAGTTGTAACACGGGGACTGTTCCTTTGGATGAAATTTTAAGCATTTCAGCAGGTTTATTCTTGAGGTCTACCTCTCGCAATTCACACTTTATTCCAGCATAATATAAAGAAAACCGCGCGCGAATGGCATAAGGACAGCGGCGGAAACTATATAATATCGGTAATGTTTCAGACATCTTTTAATCTCCTCAATAGAAAGGATTGCCTCCGTATGTATTATACAGTAAATTATCTAACGAATTAATGAATATTATCGATTTTATGGGGAAAGCGGCAATGGGCGACATGCAGGCACGAAACAAGATATTAAATGATCAGGTGAAACAGTTAATTAAAAAATCCGATGATGGGAAAGTTACAGGTGAACAGCTTGAAAAGCTTTTTAATTCGGACTTAGATATTATGCCGGTCAATGATGAAGCTATTCGATTTAAAAACAATCAAGAACTGATTGATTATATGGAGAGCTCTGGGTTTTCTCATGCAAAATTAGCATGGACAGATCATGACGGCATTTTACGCGGGAAATATGTGCGTAAAGATAAGCTTTATTCTGCCCTTAAAAGCGGCCTTGGTTTTTGTAATGTTGTTGTGGGATGGGATTGTAATGATGAAGTGTACCCTGAAAGCGCAGGCGTAAAATATACGGGCTGGCATACAGCCTTTCCAGATATGCCGATGAAATTAGATGTAACCTCGGCGCGTGTTATTCCTTTTGAAGAGGGCGTGCCAATTATTTTGTGTGAAGCGGAAGACCAAGGGATTTGCCCGCGTGGAATTTTGAAAAAAACACTCGCCAAAGCCGATGCTATGGGGTTTTCATTAAAAGCGGGTTTTGAATTTGAATTTTTTATGTTTGATGAAACGCCACAGAGTATTCGTGAAAAAAATTATCAAAATTTAAACAATATGACCCCAGGAAATTTTTGTTATTCGGTTTTACGGAATTCTTCTCATTGCGAATTGTATGAGATGATTACTGAAATGTGTGAGATTATGGATCTTCCGGTTGAAAGTATTCATACGGAATTTGGCCCTGGTGTTGTTGAAGTGGCGTTAGGGGCTGCGGAGGCGGGGGAAGCCGCAGATCGGGCGGCTTTGTTTAAAACATTTATGAAAGTGTTGGCGCAACGTAATGATATGATGGCAACCTTCATGGCCAAATGGGCCGATGATGTTGCAGGACAAAGTGGCCATATCCATATTTCTATGCAGGATAAAAAAACCGGCAAAGGTGTGTTTTTTGATGAAAGTAAACCTGAAACAATGAGTGATAACATGCGTCATTTCATTGCAGGTCAGCAGCTATTAATGCCTCAAGTGATTGCCATGGTTGCACAAACCGTTAATGCTTTTTCGAGGCTGGTTCCTGGAGCATGGGCACCAACCTCTCCGCATTGGGGAATTGAAAATAGAACCTGTGCTATCCGAGCTTTAAAAGGTTCGGAAAAATCGCAACGCATTGAATATCGAATTGCGGCAGCTGATACGAACCCGTATCTTGCGTTATCAGCGGCAATTGCAACAGGATTATACGGCGTTGAACATAAGCTTGAACCAAAATCTCCGATCACGGGTAATGCTTATGAAGAGCCAGTACCAGAGGATATTCGTTTGCCAACAACCTTGTGGGATGCGGCACAGAATTTTAAAAATTCTAAAATAGCGCGTGAGCTTTTTGGCGATACCTTTGTTGACCATTTTGCAGCAACCCGGGAGTGGGAAGAGCGTCAGTATCGTTCCGCGATTACCGACTGGGAATTAAAACGTTATTTTGAGATTATATAATGAAACAAAATTTAAAAACGATTGAACCTAAAATGATGACAAACCAAGTTATAAGCCCGGTGAATGGCAGCGCTTATTGTGAAGTCGCTTTGGCGGATTTGACCAAAGCCAACCAAATGTTAGTGCGTGCGCAAGCAGCGCAAACATCATGGAGCCTGTTAAGCTTAGGGGAACGTCGAAAATATATCACCGCTTTCCTTGACGCTTTTAAAGCCAACCAACCCGAGATCGCCGAAGAATTGACGATGCAAATGGGGCGGCCTATTTGTTATACGCCCGGTGAAGTTGATGGCATGATTGGACGTGCGGAACATATGCTGTCTATCGCAGAAGAGGCTCTGGCCGATATTTCTTTTCCAGACGAAGGACAAGATCGGAAATTTATGCGCCGTGAAGCGATTGGTACGGTATTGGTTATAGCACCGTGGAATTATCCTTATTTAACGGCGGTTAATGTGATTGTTCCGGCCTTGATGGCGGGTAATGCTGTTGTTTTAAAGCATTCCAATCAAACTCCGTTATGTGCGGAGCAATATTTAAAAGCGTTTCAAAAGGCAAATCTTCCCGATGGCGTCTTTCAAATCATTCATACATCCCACGATGTCACAGAAAAAATGGTTCAGGATCAACGTGTTGGTTTTGTTGCCTTTACCGGATCTGTTGAGGGGGGCGCGGCGATGGAAAAAGCGGCAGCTGGGCGCTTTATTGGTTTAGGACTTGAGCTTGGTGGAAAAGACCCTGCATATGTACGTAGTGATGTTGATGTGCAATGGGCGGCTGAAAATATTGCCGATGGTGCTTTTTTTAATTCAGGCCAGTCTTGTTGCGGTATTGAACGTGTTTATGTACACGCTGATGTTTATGACGATTTTATTGAAAACCTTGTAACAGTGACCAATGCTTATATTCTGGGTGATCCCATGCAGCCAGAAACAACGTTAGGCCCAATGGTGCGTGCAAATGCTGCTGATTATGTTCGTGGCCAGATTGACGAAGCTGTTACACAGGGAGCGAAAACGTTAATTGACCCGGATCTTTTTGAAAAAAATCAACGTGGTTCGGCGTATATGGCGCCTCAGGTGGTTGTAAATGTCACACATCAAATGCGTTTAATGACCGAAGAGAGCTTTGGCCCCGTTATTGGTGTGATGAAAGTAGAAAGTGATGAACAAGCGATTGCATTAATGAATGATAGCGATCTTGGTTTAACAGCGTCTATTTGGACAAAAGATACCGATACAGGTTTAAAAATAGCAAAAAAAATCGAAACGGGTACAGCCTTTGTTAATCGGTGTGATTTTCTTGATCCTGCTTTGGCGTGGACAGGCGTTAAAAATACGGGGCGAGGAATTTCATTGTCTATGCTTGGTTATCATCAACTGACCCAAGCAAAGTCTTACTTTATTCGTAAAGTATAAACGGCCTTTAAAGTTAATAAATTTTTCAATACGACTGGTGGAGTAATAAATGTCAACATTATCTGGAAATTGGAACTACCCAACATTAATTCAGTTTGGTGCGGGGCGTATTCAAGAACTTGCAATCGCGTGCCAAGGTTTGGGTATGCAAGCGCCTTTGTTTATTACAGACCGTGGTTTGTCTGAAATGCCCCTTTTATGGACTGAGGTTGAGGCGTGTCAAAAGGCCGGACTTCGCGCCGCGGTTTTTTCAGATATTAAACCAAACCCTGTGGGACAAAATATTACCGAGGGTGTGGCGGTGTACAAACAAGGACAACATGACGGGATCATTGCTTTTGGTGGAGGCTCGGCTTTAGACGCCGGTAAAGCGATTGCATTAATGGTGGGTCAAGACCGTCCGTTATGGGATTTTGTTGATGAGGGTGACAACTGGACACGGGTTAATGTTGACGGAATGGCACCGGTTATTGCGGTGCCAACAACATCAGGAACAGGGGCGGAGGTTGGTCGCGCGTCGGTGATTACAAATGAAGATTGCCACAGCAAAAAAATTATTTTTCATGCCAATATGATGCCAGGTTTGGTCATTGCTGACCCGGCTTTGACTGTGGGGTTGCCTCCACATTTAACGGCGGCAACGGGAATGGATGCTTTGTCTCATTTATTGGAAGCATATTGCGCGCCTGGATATCATCCAATGGCCGATGGTATTGCTTTGGAGGGAATGCGACTTGTAAAAGAATGGTTGCCAATTGCCTACCAAGAACCAGAAAATATAGAAGCACGCTCACACATGATGGTTGCCTCAACAATGGGGGCAACAGCTTTTCAAAAAGGCCTTGGAGGTATGCATGCTTTGGCTCACCCTCTTGGTGGTTTATATGATGCGCATCATGGATTGTTAAACGCGATTTTAATGCCATATGTTTTGCGCTTTAATCAAAGTAAAATTGATGAGCGGATGATAACGCTTGCACGTCATTTAAATCTAAAAGAAACCAATTTTAACAGTGCGTTAGATTGGGTTGTTGAACTTAGATCTAAATTGAAGATACCTCAAAGTCTGTCTGATATTGGTATTAATGATAATGAGGCGGACGAAGTTGCAAAACGTGCCGCGGTTGATCCAGCGGCGGGCGGAAACCCGATTGAAATTACACCCGAAAATATTCAACCTGTGTTTATTGATGCGGTAAACGGAACGTTATAGAGATGGATGCATCAGGATCAAAAAAAGTTATTTATGCGGCTTTGGCCGGTAATGCAGTGATTGCGATTACAAAATTTGTAGCGTCGGCCTATACAGGAAGTTCAGCAATGTTAAGCGAGGCAATCCATTCTGTTGTTGATACAGGAAACCAGGGATTGTTATTGTTAGGTTTGAAAAAGGCTCAAAAACCTGCTGATGCAAAGCATCCTTTTGGTTATGGGATGGAGCTGTATTTTTGGTCGTTTGTTGTGGCTATTTTGATTTTTGCCGTTGGTGCGGGGGTGTCATTTTATGAAGGCTTGCATAAATTTATGAATCCAACACCGATGACCAATGTTTTTGTGAATTATATTGTGCTCGGTGCAGCTATGCTATTTGAAGGTGCAGCGTGGTTTGTTGCCTTTAAGGAGTTTAAAAAATCAGTTGGTCAGCGTAGTTATATGAATGCCATTCGTCAGAGCAAAGATCCTGCAATTTTTACAGTCCTGTTTGAGGATACCGCAGCGATGCTGGGCTTATTTGTTGCTTTGGTGGGGATCTTTTTAAGTGATTGGCTGGAAATGCCGCAAATTGATGCCGTTGTATCAATGTTAATTGGCGTAATTTTAGCTTTAACTGCGGTGCTATTAGCCATTGAAACAAAAGGGCTTTTAATCGGAGAAGGCGCACGTTCTGAACTGGTAGACGGCGTGAAAGAGATCATAGAAAGCCGTGATGAGATCCTTGGTTTAAATGAGCTTTTAACGATGCACTTAGGGCCAGAGGATATTTTGTTGAATGTAAGTCTTGATTTTATCGATGGCTTAACCGCAGGTATTGTTGAGGCGACGGTTTCTGATATTGAACGGCAAGTGAAACAGTCCTATCCTGAAATAAAACGTGTTTTTGTTGAAGTCCAAAGCTTCGCAGGCCATACAAAAGCCTTGGAGGGTGAAACTTAAAAGCGTCTTTTAAAAACTTTATAAACAACCCGTGTGGCGTTTGCTAGGCGGGTTGTTTTTTGAGAGAGGGGCCTTTTTTGGTTGAGGTGGGTTTCTTCTCTTTTAACCAGCGATCCATCACAACGCTTGCGGTGAGGTCGCCTGTTACGTTAATACTTGTGCGGCACATGTCTAAAATACGGTCAACACCCAAAATTAATGCAATGCCTGCTGGTGAAACACCAATTTGTGCCAGAATAGTTGAAAGGATCACAAGCCCAACCCCCGGGCTGCCTGGTGATCCGATAGAGGCCGCAATGATTGTAACGGAAAGGATAACCGTTTCAGGAGCGGTTAAGGTAATGCCGTAAATTTGTGTTAAAAAAAGCGCGGCGATGATTTGATATAATGCGGTGCCATCCATATTAATGGTTGTACCTAGTGGGATAACAAAACGTGCAATTTCAGGGCGTGTTTTGAGTTTTTCTTCAGCCGTTTGTAAAGAAAGCGGCATCGTTGCCGCCGAACTAGACGTTGAAAAGGCGAGAATTTGAGCATTGCGGATCGCCCTTAAAAATTCGAGTGGTTTTCGTTTTCCGAAAAACACGGCAATAGAAATATACATGATGAATAAACATGTTAACCCCAAAATGACGGAGCCGACATAATAGGACATCGCAATAAGTGTATCGGGGCCTAATTTAATCGTCAGACTACATAGGAATGAAAAAACAGCAATGGGGGCTATTTTCATCGCCCACCCGACAATAACCATGGATAACTCTTGACCCGAAACACACAGATCAACAAGTGGCTTGGCGTGTTTTTTTGCCATTGTTAAAAGTGCGATGCCAAATAAAATAGCCGCAATAACAATTTGAAGCATGCTCCGGTCAACAACGGCTTTTGCAGGGTTAGTGGGCAGAAGGCCGGCAAGCATGTCGGGCAACTTTGAACGAATTTCAACATAAGGGGTCTCCATTTGTAGCGGGGATTCGATTGTCGTATCTACAAATAAAGATGAATCTATTTTTAAACCGGGTTCGATAAAATTGGCAATGCCTATTCCAAGAATAACGGCAACCGTTGTGGTGCTGACAAAATAAAAGGCAATTTTACTGCCTGCCGTTTTGAGATAATCAAAATCACCACCGCCATAAACAGCAAGGGTTATAGAGCAAAGCACAAGAGGCACAACAACCATTTTGATCAAAGCCATAAAAATGGCACCAGGCAAGGCGATCCAGCTGCTAATCTCGGCTGTTGTTGCCGTGTCAAAAGGCGCAAAACCATAAGGGGACAGCGCCCAACCTGTTAAAATTCCAAGGCTAATGCCTAAAATCATTTTCAACCAGAGAGGTAAAGAGGTAGATTTAGCCATTTTGTTTGTCTTCCTTATGCTTTTTTTCTAGCTTGTCCTTTTTAATAACAGTAAAATGACAGATTGAAAATAATAATAAACCTTAAAATACATCGGAAAATATGACAGATCAAAGCACGGACCTAAAAGTCACCTCTAAAACACGGTTTCCCATTGTAACATTGTTGTTATTAACTCTTGCCTCTACAGGCTTGTTTTATGCTGGTGGAGACGCGGCGATTACAATTATTATTTTAAGCGTGGTTACAATTGCGCTTATTATTTTTGGCGAGCGGTATTCCATTGATTATGCTTTGGAAAAAAAAGGCCTGCCGGGACGGGAGGCTTGGCTGCCGGTTCTTGCCTTGTCGATATCGATTTATATGGGGGCTGTTTCACCCGAAACTATTCCAGAAGTTATTTCGGATAAGCTTGATATTATCGCATTAATTTTGTCTTTTGCGGTTATTTCTGAAGGCATCGCACGTTCAGGGTATTTTTCGTTTGCAGCGTATAAAATTGTTCAAAAGTGTCAGGGTAATACGTCACGGTTGATTTTATATCTCTTTATTTTGACATCTGTCCTGACGTTTGTAACGTCAAATGATATCGTGGTTTTGGTTTTTACACCTATTATTATTGCCGTGTGTATGCACGCACGCATTGAAAATATGCGTTTGTTATTGTTGAGCCAATTTATTGCGGCTAATACGCTTTCAATGGGGTTATTAATTGGTTCTCCAACAAATATTATATTGTCAAAGGAGCTTGGCATCGACTTTTTTCAATATTTTGTGATGATGGTTATTCCGTCAATTCTAGCCTGTATGCTGAGTTTTATTGTTGTTGATTTTATTAACCAGAGATCAAAACCTGGAACACGTTCACGGTTGTTTAATTTTAAAGGCCGTTGGACGTACCATGATACCTATAGTATGCCAAATGTTATTGACCATGCTTATTTTACCGACGCTATGAGAAACTGGTTGTGGTTGTTTACGGCCGCAGTTGGGCTGCTTGCGCTTATTTCTAGCTTTGAAAAGTCACTATTTTGGGCCGCATTACCCATTACTTTTGTGTCCTTAGGTTATATTTTTTATGAGGTTCGGAAGGAAAATGAAGGCACATCAAAAGAAGCCGTAAAAAATGTTAAGCGTGTTGTCCGTTATCTGCCTTATAGCATTTTCTTTTTTGGTATGTCGTATTTTGTTTTTGCGGCAGAACTCTCTCAACATAATTATGTCTCTGAAACACTTTTGCCTTTTATTAAAAATAATTTGCTAGATGAGCTTATACAAGGTTCGGTGAGTATGGTGATGTTATCAGGCTTGCTTGTTAATGCGATGAATGATCTACCAGCCGCCGCATTGGTTGGAGAGTTATTACAACAAATGGAACTGACCCAAGGTGGTTTAGAAGGTTATACAAAAATGATCGTCCTTCAAGCCTTGCTTATTGGTTTGAATATTGGGTGTTATGTGACACCTATTGGCGCTTTGGCGGGGTTATTGTGGTTTAGCATTATTCGTAAAGAAGAGCGTCTATTCCGTGAGCAAAAAGAAAAAACGATGAAGGAACGCGGGGCTGTTGGAACAAATTTTGTTGTAAAACACGAAATGCCAAACCGTCTTGATTTGGTTATCTATGGACTGATGATGTTTCTTTTTGTAGGGCTTATTTCAGGTGTTCTTTTACCCTTTATGGCTCAAATATTGGACGTATTTATTAGCCCCCCAAATGCCGCAATGAAAACACCCATTTCACAAAAAATTGGTTTAAGTGGTTATTTACCTCTTGTCGGTGCGGGCTTGTTGGCATTTATTTTTATGAAGTTTAGGAAAGTTCTTGTAAAAAACAGAGTTTTTTTGGGGCATATGCGCGAAGTTTTTGTGATTTTGACACGGGTTACAATTTGGTCGATGAAAAATAAAATGATGTACCATGGCTTTATTGGCTTAGGTGTTTTGGTGGCGGCAAGTACATCGCTTTATTGGGCAGAGGTGCAGTATCATCATCTTTATGGCGTTAAACAAGGTTTACAGCCTTTATTCTTATCTGCTCAGGATTTTATGACTTGGTTGCTTAAATATACCTCAAGTGGTTTATCTGAGAAATTACAACCGCGCTCTACGCTTGGTCTAGCGGTCACCGGGGTTCTACCGATGTTAGCAATTGGGGTTATTATTGTTTTATCGCGTTTGACAACAGAAAGTGGCGCGATGCGCCTAACCAAGCAACTCGCCAAGGGGGAAATCCCTGGTTATCGTATTATTGTTGTTAATCACCATAGTGGTTTTGAAAAATTTGTGACAGATGTACTATCGATTAAGGATGCTTCTGTGCTTTTATTATGTACACCTGCCCAAATTGATCGGGCTCAATCTTTTTGCCGATCATTCGCGTTAAACCCTCAAAAATCGCACCGTGTTTATGCGGCATTAAAAAGTTCGGACGCTTATCATAATTTTATGGAATATCGTATGGTTGAGGCAAATGAAGTTTATTTGCTTTCTGACATGACCGTTGAAGGCGAGTATGAAAAGCTGCGTTACCTGACAAAGCTTGATGAAGCCATTAGTGGTGTTCGCCTTTCTCAATTAGAAGTTTCTGATCTCAGTGATATGGGGGTCGATGGAGTTCCAGAAGAGGCGGAATGGGTTGATGGTATTGATGCGGTGAGTGTATCAGGTGTTCCTAAAATTGTGATGGAATCCTCATCACGCCGATTTGACGAATTGGTGAAGCGTTCTTCAAGCCAATTTTTACTCAAAAACCTTGTTCAAATTTCGTTTGATGATGATCTTGCTGATTTCATTTTATCGGATTTAGATAAATCCCTTTATTTGCTGAATAAATATTATCATTTTGGTGAATACGTCGAGGAAATGAATATTTTTGTTGATGAAGAAACGCCAAACAGCCTCTTTTATCTCAGTTCTTATCCGTTAGATGAAGAAGGAAAAAAATTGTTTGGTTCGTATTTTGGGGGAACTGAATTAGACGTCAGAAGTATGGACGTGCATGATTTGGTTCAGCATTCAATGTTTATCCGGCAACAATTACAACGCCAAGCTAAAAAAGCAAAATACATTGTTAATAATAAAAAACATTCAATTCCAACAACAGACTTTTTTGGTGTAACCGTAAGTATTTCAGGAGAATATTTCCATATGGGTGTACCGTCTGCGGCCTTAAGTATGCAATCATCATCTACGGAAGAAATTATTATTAAACAACCCATCAATGATGCTGTATCAGCACCTAAAGCGCCGGATATTTCGGTTGATTTAAGGCTGTTTATTTTTAATTTAAACCCTGTGTCAAAAGCATTTATCCGAAAAGTAATCCAACAATTTAAAGGACAAAAAAAAGCACCACAGATTTTTTTACTTTATCACGGTATGCACTCCGTTCCTGAAGATATTCAGCAAAGTAAAATGGTTACAAGTGTTTACGGTGAAACAATCGAAGAGCTTTTAAATATCATTTGCCCAACAGATGTGAAACGTAAAGCCAAAACCCACCTAAAATCAGGTGACCGAATTTATGCTTTTAATGATTTTGATACAGGCTCAAGCCCAGAGCTAACAAGTATCGACTTTTTGGATCGTTTAGACGGGCGTATTCGGCGTATTGTTAAACAAGCCAAAAAGACACCGCGGATCACTCATAAAGGTTTATATATTGCCGTTGAAGTTCAAGGAAATGAAGGGCGATTTTTATTCGAAAATTTCTTTGTCGATAAAATTATTGATTCAACACGCTCTCGGGTTACGTACCTTGAAGTGCTCAGTAAAATTATGCACAGAACAATTGGCCAAGGTTCGTTGCTGGGGCACCGGCATGCAACGTATGACGATTTCTTGCAAACCTCAAGTGTTGCGCGTTATTTAAGCCGCTTTGTTGTTGATTTTGCAGAAGATGTCACGTTAAGAGATCTTAACGGGCATGAACTTAGCTTAATTGGCCTCGATTATGAAACGGCCGCGAGCCAAATACAGTCCTATTCCAATCCGCCTCGCCAAATGTTCGCGCGGGTGAAGTTGATTTCGGTTAGTGTTAAAGGCAAAAGTGGTCGTGCTGAGAAAAGCTTTAAGCTAGAAAATATTCCCGTTGATGAGCCCATCCAAAAAGGGCACTTTATTTTATGTTTACCGCTGGTTTAATAAAGGAATAAGTGAAATGGCTTACCGTTTATTGCAATTACATATGAATAAAGATTTACTGCCGCGGTTTATGGAGCTTATTAAAGACCCGTTGATTATTGATCATTGGAAACTAGATGAAACCAAGGAGCGTTTTTCGTATTCATTGCTTGTTCGGAGTGCTAATTCTCAAATTTTGACGGACAAGCTGCAAACCTTCCTTGGAATTGATGAAAAACATGACTTTGTCGGAGTAGAAAAAGAAGATAAAGCACGTATCGTTATTTTGCCGGTTGAGGTTGTTTTGCCAAAAGAAAAAGAAAACCCGACCCAACAACCGTGGCGTAAAGGCTTTGGGGGTGTTAATCGTGAGGAGTTGTATGAAGAGATTTCACAAGGAGCAACGCTTAACCCGACTTTTCTTTTACTGGTTATTTTTTCAACGATTGTTGCGGCAATTGGCTTGTTGGAAGACAATGTTGCGGTGATTATTGGCGCAATGGTTATTGCGCCGTTACTGGGGCCTAATCTTGCTCTGGCGATGGCAACCGCCCTTGGCGATAGGGCTTTGATGAGCAAAGCTCTGAAAACGAATTTATCGGGTGTTGGTCTTGCTTTTTGTTTGTCTTATACCCTTGGTTTTGTTTGGCCGTATGGCTTGGAAAGCCCAGAGCTTTTGGCACGCACCTATGTTGGTTTTGATGGTGTTGTTTTGGCACTGGTTTCGGGCGCTGCAGGTGTTTTATCTTTAACGGCTGGTGTTTCGAGCGTGTTAGTGGGGGTGATGGTTGCCGTTGCGCTTTTACCGCCAACAACAACATTTGGTATTATGATGGGGGCAGGTGAGTTTGACCTCGCAATGGGGGCCTTACTTTTGTTGGCCGTAAATATTGTATGTGTAAATTTATCGGCCAAAATTGTATTTTGGCTCAAAGGGGTTCAACCACGGTCATGGTATGAAAAACAAAAAGCAGGCCGAGCGATAAAATGGTACATTTTGTGTTGGGCGATTGCATTGCTATTGCTTGCATTGATTATGATTTTTATTGGGAAATAGTCTAAATGACACAAAAAAAACAGCTAACGGTTAAAACATTAAATAAACACTGGCTGGGAGCAACTTTATTTACCGTCTTTTTAATGGGACTGATTGTCTTGGCTATTGGTGATGTCACCATGATCTGGATGGCGGTTATTGCCGCTATTGGGGGGATAACATTTTGTTTGTTATACCTTTTTCCAAGCAGCCCCTTTTTTTATATTGTTTTTAATAATGGTATTTTGTTGTATTGCGGTCTTTTTTTCGCTTTTGTGGAGTGTGTTTTTCAATCTGTTCCTCTTTTTTATTTGGTAGTCGGATTTTTGTTACCATTGGCGGCTTTTTTGACGGGTGCGATCTGGCGCAGGAAAGAAATTTTATTGATTGTGACCTCAAATAAAAGAGGCCATGACTCGGAATTTTTAAAATCACTCGCGTGGCTTATCCCTGTTTTTATTATCGGTGTTTTTGTTAGCGTACTTCCTGTCCATTCGTGGGCACCTGTCTATCAGAATATCTTTTTTATTAGCGCTATGGCGCTTATTTCAGGCGTTGTTTTGTTCGTTAGTAGAGATATAACTATTTTATTGATGGATACAGCGCTTTACTTCTCAGATTTTTTAAAAACAGCATCAGAGCTTGTAAAACCCGCCTTTGCTTTTTTTAGTATTTATACGATGAATGTGATTATTTTTGCTTGCCTTTATCGCTTGATTGATCGTTTTTCGGATGTGATGCATTTTCAAATTGAAGGGGTGAAGCGCGGGATCAGCTTTGTGGAAAGTCTGTATTTTTCAATTGTAACGGTAAGTACGCTTGGTTATGGCGATATTATGCCACTTTCTTATCTTGTTCGTTTTTTGGTAGGTGTTCAAATTGTTAGCGGAATTTTATTGGTTTTGTTTGGGGTACATGCCATTTTAATCCATATGCGCGAACGCGAAGAATAGCCTGCTTTATTATAATTCAAATCGGTTTTATAAATAGGACGGTTTATTCGGCAGCTTCAAGCAGCATTTCATGCTGTTGTAAATCCACAGAAACCAGTTGTGAAATGCCTCGTTCACTCATTGTAACACCGTAAAGGCGATCCATCCGTGCCATCGTCATGCGATGGTGAGAAATGACAATAAAACGTGTTTGGCTACGTTTTTTTAATTCTTCTAATAACGAACAGACACGATCCACGTTGCTGTCATCAAGCGGCGCATCGATCTCATCTAAAACGCAAATGGGGGCAGGGTTAGTTAAAAACATTGCAAAAATTAATGCAATCGAGGTTAACGTTTGCTCACCACCTGAGAATAGAGATAAAACTTGTAATTTTTTGCCGGGAGGTTGCGCAAAAATTTGTAGGCCAGCTTTTAGCGGATCGTCATCATCGACAAGTTCAAGGTAAGCTTTTCCACCACCGAATAAGCGTGTGAAAAGGTCTTCGAAATGGTGGTTGACGGTATCAAAAGCGGCCATAAGACGTTCACGAGCTTCTTTGTTTAAACGGCTGATACCGTGGCGTAGCTTGTTGATCGCAGAGAGAAGGTCGTCATGCTCTGTTTGCATGGTTTCCATTTCATCTGTTAATTCCTGTGATTCTACTTCTGCACGTAGGTTAACAGGCCCCATATTTTCACGTTCACGAATAAGTCGCTCTAATTTGGACTGGATTTGCTCTAATGAGGGGAGGTCTGTTTTTTCAGGGTCGACCTCAACGTGCTTAAGTAAGCTATGAGCAGGGCAGTTGAATTTTTCAAGAATTTGCTCTTCAAGTCCAGAGAGAGTATGCTCACTTGTACTGACATTAGCTTGCGCCATAGCGCGATCTTCGCGTGCTTGGCTTAGTATTTCCTCCGCCGCTTTAAGCTGGCGTTGAATATTACCGGTTTCCATCTCAACTTTAAGTAGCGTGTCATTTGCAAGAGTTCGAGCTTGGTCCGCTGTTGAAATATGTGTCAGTAGTTCTTGTTTAGTGGTTTCGATCTCACTGGGTTTTTGGGATAAGGTTTGAAGTGTTTGTGTTGCTTTTAGGGTACGTTCATTTAATTCAGATAAACGAGCATCCATACGTTTTATACGCTGTTTGTAATTCGTTTCTTCATTTTGAATTTGCTGGAGGCGGTGCTCTCTAGTTTGTGTTTCATGTTTAAGCTGTTCGTACAAAGATTGCTGTTCGGCGAACTCTTGACGACGTTTGAAAAGTTGCTCTTTTAAAAGCTCAAGTTCGTCCCGAGAGGTGCCACTGTCGGGGAGCGTTTCAAGCTCTGCTTTCCGTTCTGAAAGGCGAGAGGTCGCGCTCTCAAGGTCCTCTTGAGTCGTTTCAAGTTTGTTTTTGAGATTTGAAATCGTTGTGAGTGTTTTTTGAAAGGAAACAGAAAGAGATTTATAGTTATTCCGCAGGCTGTAAAGGTCGCTTTCTTGCGTGTTAACCAAGTTGCGGAGTGTTTGGACCTTTTCAATAGACTGTTGTCGTTTTTCTTGACATTTTTCAAGGGCGGAAGATGCGTGAAGCAAGTCCTTTTTTGTGTTTGCCACTTCATCAGCAAGCTCGGCCAAACGATTTTTTTGTTCAAGACGAATTGCTGAGGGGTTGGCAGCTTCGGTTTTAATGACTAAACCGTCCCAACGCCAAGCGGCACCATTTTTGGAAACAAGGGATTGCCCTGGTTTGAGGTGGCAAAGTATTTTTTCAGCCTGCTCAACGGTGTCAACAATAGCAATTTGAGAGAGGCTTTGTTCAAGTGCTTTTGGTGCGGTCACAAAATTTAAAAGATTTTTCACCCCCTCAGGAAAGGCATTTTTTGAGGGCGGTATCTTGCCGCTTTCAGACCAATAAATAGGAGCCTTTTTATCAAGAGCGGCTTGCAGATCCTCACCAAGAGCAACGGCAAGAGCTTTCTCAAAACCTGATTTTACATATAAACTTTCAACAACAGGTTTAAACTCATCTCCATCTAAGTTGCTGCTGAGCAGTTTGTTGAGCGCATCGGCTTCCGCAGAGGCCTGTGTGAAGAGGTCATTATTGAGTTGGCGTGTTTGTCGTGCTTCTGAAACATCAGTTTCACGATCTGTGCGCTTATTTTCAGCGCACTCTAAATCAGATTTCGTTTCTTGATAAAGGATTTCTGCGGCTTCAATTTCTTTTTCAAGCTTATTAAGGCGATGTTGTTCCGGAGTTTCTTCTTCGATCTGGGAAAGTTTATTTTGATCGTCTTTAAAGCGGTTTTGAAGCTGATCTATTCGGCTCCTAATATCTGATATCTGCTGTATTAAGGTGTTTTTTTGAGCTTCGACATGAGCCGTTTTTTCTGTAATTTTTGAGACGTTTTGGTCTAAAGAAAAAACTATTTTGGCGGTATCTTCTTTTTGGCTTAGTGCAACTTTTAAACGATCTGCGTGTTTGTCTTTTTCAGAGCAGAGGTTTTCGCTTTCTTTGGTTAAACGGGCTAAAGAAGAAGTTGCATCTTCTTTTTGAGATGTTTCATGCGCAATATCTGAATCGGATTGTTCTAATAGTGATTTTGCATTTGAGGTTTCTTCAAGAATTTTATGCTCTTCACTTTCGAGTGTATTATAAGCTAAGCGGAAGCGTTGTAGCGCTGCTGCTGCCTGAGATTCTTTTTGCCTCAGTTCTGGTAAAAGGGCTGAGCGTTCTGTTTGTTTTGTTGTCTGAGCCGCAACAATTTGCATTTGTTCACGGACAATGGCCTCAGCCGCGTTAAAAGCCTCACGCGCACGCTCAACCGCCGTTGAGGACGTTTGCCACTTAAGGTGTAGGGCAATAGCTTCTGCACGCTGAATATGACCACTTAAATTACGGTAACGATTGGCTTGACGTGCTTGTTTTTGAAGCCCTTGAAGTTGTGTCACCATGGTTCCCATGACATCTTCAAGTCGTGTTAAATTATTTTCTGCGGCTTTTAATTTAAGCTCGGCTTCATGGCGGCGTGCGTGAAGTCCCGAAATGCCTGCCGCTTCTTCAAGAATTAGGCGACGTTGTGTTGGTTTCGCGCTGATAAGATCGGCAACTCGCCCTTGACTAACGAGAGCTGGAGAGTTCGCGCCAATAGAGGAATCAGCAAAGAGGAGTTGAACATCTCGGGCGCGAACGGTTTTGCCATTGACCTTATAAGTTGATCCAGAATCTTTTTCAATTTTACGTTTAATTTCAAGTTCATCAGAATGATTTAATTCTGCGGGAGCTTTACGGTCTGTGTTATCTAACCATAAGGTAACTTCGGCACTATTACGCGCCGCGCGTGCGCTGGTGCCGTTGAAGATAACATCTTCCATTCCGGCACCGCGCATACGCTTAGCAGAGGTTTCACCCATGGCCCAACGTAAAGCTTCGACTAAGTTAGATTTCCCACATCCGTTGGGGCCAATGATACCGGTCAAACCTGTTCCGATTTCAAGGTCTGTTGTATCAACGAATGATTTAAATCCAGTTAGACGGAGTTTTTTAAATTGAACCATAGAGGTTATTTCCCTTGGGATAACAATTTAACAACATCTTGGAATTCTTCGACGCCATGAACGCCAACAAGTTTTTGGCTGCCACCATTAAAGATAAATGTTGGTGTTGAGCTGATTTTAAATTCTTTTTGTGCAATTCGTAATCCGCGTAAAATGCCTGCTTCTAACTCTTTGTTTGAAAGGCACGCATTAAATGTGTCTTTGCTAACACCAGCAAGGCGACCAAGTTTTGAGAGAGAATCTAGCGGGTTTTTACTTGTGGTCCAATGTTCTTGGTTTGCAAATAAAACCTCAACAAGGTTGAAATATTTATCTTTTGGTGCACAACGCGCAAGCATTGAAGCGCGAAGAGCTAATCCATCAAGTGGATAATCTCTTAGGATCAATTTTGCTTTACCTGTATCAATAAGTTCGCGTTTGACATTACCTAAATGTTTATTGTGGAACTTAGCGCAATGACCACACGTCATAGATGCGTATTCAACAATTGTGACGGGAGCATTAGGATTGCCAAGAACGCGGTCTTTCAAAGCCTCGTTAACGTCAATGATAACGCCTGTTTTTTCTTTAGTACTTTCAACAATAACTGTTTTAGCTTCTGTTGCGCCGCTGTCTTTTTTAGCCATTTCGCTAGAAGATACAACAACTCTATTTTCGGAAATTTTATTTTCAGCACTACTGTTTTTTAATGAAAAAACAAGACCGGCGACAATAAATAAGCCAACCATTAGAATGGTATAGAAACGTTTTGTGGTAAACATAACCCTTAGAACTCCTTAAGTTTTCTTTGTTTCAATGATTTGTCAGGATTATATTCATTTCTAGGGTTAGAAAGCAATAGACTCTCATAAAAAAAACCGTATAAAACATAGGGAAAAGCTTTAATTCTATGATATAAGTCTTTGTATAAAAGCATTAAAAATTCAAAAGGTGTAGAAATGAAGTTTATTAAGATGCATGGCTTGGGAAATGATTTTGTTATTTGTGACCTAAGAGAGCAGAAATATATGCTTGATTGTAAAGAGATTCGAAAGATATCAGACCGTCGTTTAGGGGTTGGCTGTGATCAATTAATTGTTTTAAAAGAATCTGAAAACCCAGCAGCTGATGTCTACATGAAAATATATAATGCCGATGGCAGTGAAGTTGGCGCGTGTGGAAATGCCACCCGTTGCGTTGGTCAAATGATTATACATGAAACAGGCAAAACACATGTTGTGATCGAAACCATTGAGGGCTTATTAACAGCCTTAGAAACGAATAAAAATAATTGGATTCGTGTAGATATGGGGGAGCCAAGATTATTGTGGCATAAAATTCCTTTGGCAGAAGAACAGGATACAGCTTTTCTTGACCTTGATGTAGAGGGTTTTTCTAATCCCGTTGCGGTCAATGTTGGAAATCCTCATGCCGTTTTTTTTGTTGAAGATATTGCCTCTGTAAATTTAATGAAAATTGGGCCGCTTGTTGAAAATCATGTCATGTTTCCTGAAAAAACAAATGTTGAGTTTGTGCAAGTTATCAATAAGAATACGTTGAAAATGCGCGTTTGGGAGCGGGGTGTTGGTATCACCGAGGCCTGTGGAACAGGAGCTTGTGCAACTTTAGTTGCAGCTGTACGCAGAAGTATGGTAAATAGATCGGCGGTTGTTCAATTAGATGGCGGTGATTTAGAAATCACATGGGATGAAAAAACAGGACATGTATGGATGTCTGGGCCAGTATGCAAAAGTTTTGAAGGGCATTTGGCCGCTGATTTATTAGGATAAATAAAGTGTCAGAAAAAAAACAAGAACCCGAAATTGTAACTTTCGGGTGCCGATTAAATATCTATGAATCCGAAGTGATGCGAAGTCACGCTAAAAATGCGGGTTTAAATGATGCCATTATTGTTAATACATGCGCGGTAACTAAAGAGGCTGAACGGCAAGCTCGGCAAGCGATCCGGAAGGCGCGTCGTAAAAATCCTGACGCAAAAATTATTGTGACAGGTTGCGCGGCTCAGATTGATCCTGAGAGCTTTGCCACTATGGGCGAAGTTGACCGTGTGATTGGCAATGATTTAAAATTAAAAGCTCAAAGTTGGAGCACGGAAACGCAAGAACGTGTGCAAGTTAATGATATCATGTCTGTTGAGGAAACGGCGGGGCATTTGATTAGTGGTTTTGAAACACAAACCCGTGCTTTTATTCAAGTTCAAAATGGCTGTGATCATCGATGTACCTTTTGTATTATTCCCTATGGACGGGGGAATTCACGCTCGGTGCCTATTGGTGAAATAGTTGAACAGGTTAAAAAACTGGTTTCTGAAGGATATCACGAAATTGTGCTTACGGGTGTTGATGTGACTTCTTATGGGTCGGATTTACCAGGCGAGCCATGTTTAGGACAAATGATCCGTAGGTTGCTAGCCTTGGTGCCTGATTTAAAACGCTTACGGTTATCATCTCTTGACCCTGTTGAGATTGACGATGATTTATGGTTGCTGATTGAAAATGAACCCCGATTAATGCCTCATTTGCATTTAAGCCTGCAAGCGGGGGATGATATGATTTTAAAACGTATGAAACGTCGCCATTTACGCCAAGATGTTATTGATGTCTGTAAAAAAGCACGTCAACTAAGGCCTGATATGGTTTTTGGCGCAGATATTATTGCAGGTTTCCCAACGGAAACGGAAGATATGTTTTTAAATACTCTTAAAATCGTTGAAGAGTGTGATCTAACCTTCCTTCATGTGTTTCCCTATTCGGAAAGAGAAGGTACACCGGCGGCAAAAATGCCTCAAGTTGATCCTAAATCAAGGAAAAATAGAGCCGCAACCCTGCGTGTTTCAGGAGATAAACAAGTTCATTATTTTTTAAAAAAATATATTGGGCAAACAGCGCAGGTTCTTTTTGAAAAAAATAATATGGGTCGAACCGAACATTTTGCGCCAGTAAAACTGGACAGGGACGTAACTCCAGGTACACTCGTTGACGTACATTTAAAGTCTATTGAAAAAAATTATTTATTAGGAGAGCTTATATGATTTGGTTCTTTAAAAAGAAAAAAGATACGCAAAATGGCGTTGATGTTAACGTTAATACAGAATCTGATGTGGATGTTGAGGTGTTATTTGAGTCGGGAAATAGCCCCGAAAATTCAGACACAATACCTTCACTGCCAGAAGATAGTGAGCCTGAGGTACCAGTCCAACCGGAAAAAATGCCCGAGCAAGAACCCGTCGCGCCGCCCCGTGAGCCAGAGGTGCCAGAGCAAACACCCGCACCAACAGAAACGCCTGTTCCGGAACGTCCGCCAAGCCCAGAGGTGGAACCGCAGCCAGAAGTAGAGCCCGAACATCCCGTGCCCGAACAACCTTATCAGCCTGAAGCTCCGGTAGAGGTGCCGTCTTATCCTGAACAACAGCCGATGCCTGATCCAGAAGTACCACCTTCGATCCCTGAAGGTGTTCCCCCTGTTTATGACCATGTGAATACGACAGAACAAGAAAATCAAATTTCAGTTGTTTCGTTAAAAACAAAATTGGGTGAACCTGAAATTGAAAATAATGCGGCCGAAAAAACAGGCTGGTTCGGACGCTTAAAAAAGGGACTTTCAAAATCTTCAAATAAAATTTCGGAGAGTATTACCTCGGTTCTGACCAAACGTAAGTTAGATGATGAGCTTTTAGAAGAGCTAGAAGAGGCACTAATTGTTGCAGATTTAGGCCCCGCAACCGCGTCAAAATTAACCTCAGAGTTAGCTCGACAGCGTTTTGGTAAGGACATTACAGATGAGGAAGTAAAAGTTTTTCTGTCTGACGGCATTGAGGGAATTTTAAAGCCTGTGGCAAAGCCACTCGAAATTGGCACGCTTTCGACTCCCTATGTTATTTTATTTTCTGGCGTTAATGGTGCTGGTAAAACAACAACAATTGGCAAATTGTCAAAACAACTACAACAACAAGGTAAAAAAGTTATGTTAGCAGCAGGGGATACTTTTCGTGCCGCCGCGGTTGAGCAATTGCAAGTGTGGGGAGAACGAACGGGTGTGCCTGTGATTAGTAAAGAAATTGGTGCGGATGCGGGGGCTCTTGCATTCGAAGCCATGGAGCGTGCGAAGGCTGAAAAAGTAGATGTTTTATTGATTGATACAGCGGGCAGATTACAAAACAAATCAAATTTAATGGCCGAGCTTGAAAAAATTGTACGCGTGATCAAAAAACATGATGAAACAGCTCCTCATAATACTTTACTTGTCTTGGACGCTACAACAGGGCAGAATGCTCACTCACAAGTGGAACTATTTGGTAAAGCTGTAGATATTTCAGGGCTGGTTGTTACAAAATTGGATGGCACAGCAAAAGGGGGCGTTATTGTCTCGCTTGCTGAAAAATTTGGTTTGCCAGTCCATGCAATTGGTATTGGAGAAGGCGTGGATGACCTTCGGCCTTTTATGGCACGTGATTATGCGCGGTCATTGATGGGATTTGATGAACAATAAAAGAGAAAATAAATAGGTGATATATGGCGTCAAAACGTCGAAATAGCCCAATGAAATCGGGCGTAAGAACAACAAAATCTTTCAAAAAACCAGAAAAAGCCCTTGAATGGATTAAAAAAATCTATCAAGCCAACACAACTTATTTGTGTGATTGTTTTGAAAGTTTTTCAAATGGGGAGAAGGTAAACCCAGGAACCCGTGCATGTTACCCATATGTGCAAGTGACAACAAAACGCCCGCCGGATGTTGATACACGCCGTTCTTATGGTTATGTTTCCCAAGCTGGCGTTTATCGTACAACGGTTACGCGCCCAGATATTTTTGATTTTTATTACGTTGAACAATTTTCATTGTTATTACAGCATCACTCGGACATTAAAATCGAAGTCGGGGTCAGTGACACGCCGATTCCATTACATTTTGCTTTGGGTGAACATTTTTATCTCGAGGGTGGTCTGACAGCAGAACAGCTAAAAGAACTTCCGGAATATTTTGATTTGCCAAATTTGATGATGATGGATGATAATATTGCAAATGGTACAAATGTTGCGGAAGCGGGGGAGCCAAGCCCTCTTGCATTATTCACAGCACCACGTGTTGATGTGAGTTTACAACGTCTAAAACATTATACAGGCACATCGGCGGATAATTTCCAAAATTATGTTATTTTTACAAATTATCAATTTTATATGGATCAATTCATCGAATATGGTCTGGGGATCATGGAAAAATCGGATGATTTAGAAACGGCCAAACAACGTTCTGAATATACAGCTTTTGTTGAACCGGGAAATAAAATTACGCATAATGAAAATCTTATTGGTATGCCTAAAATTGAAGGGAAAGCAGTTGATCGCTTGCCCCAAATGCCTGCGTATCATTTAAAACGCGCTGATGGTTCGGGGATTACGTTGGTTAATATTGGGGTTGGGCCGTCCAATGCCAAAACGATTACAGATCATATTGCTGTTTTACGTCCTCATGCATGGTTGATGCTTGGGCACTGCGCTGGTTTACGTAGTTCTCAAAAACTTGGAGATTATGTTCTTGCCCATGCTTATATCCGTGAAGATGGTGTATTGGATAAAGATTTACCGTTGTGGGTACCTATTCCGGCCTTGGCGGAGGTTCAGGTTGCTTTGGAACAAGCTGTGTCTGAAATTACAGGGCTTAAAGGTTATGAATATAAACATGTCATGCGGACAGGTACGGTTGCAACAATTGATGACCGTAATTGGGAGCTACGTGATTACCGAGAACCTGTTTTGCGTTTTAGCCAAAGTCGTGCGGTTGCTCTTGAAATGGAATCCGCAACAATTGCGGCCAATGGTTTCCGTTTTCGGGTACCTTATGGCACTTTATTATGTGTTTCGGATAAACCGTTACATGGTCAATTAAAACTTCCAGGCATGGCAAATAGTTTTTACCGTGAACGTGTGGATCAGCATTTACGGATTGGTATGTTATCGATGGAAAAATTGCGTTCTTTGGGGTTAAAACGTCTCCACAGCCGTAAATTAAGAAGCTTTAGCGAAGTCGCATTTCAATAGGCTTTTTATTGACATAATGTCTATTTTTTGTTATTGTCCTGCTATTATTAAATAGGGCAATAGGCAATATTGATGTTTTCGCAGTTAAAACAAAACAAAGTTAAAAATGCTATTTCCCAAAATGACCTCATTTTGCTAGAAAAAATGCTGGCAAAAGGCTTTGATCCAAATACGTATTATTCAAATAAAACACGTGGTAATTGGCTTAATTTTGCGGCGGTAAAAGATTGCCCGCGCGCAATTCCTTTGTTAGTTAAATACGGCGCAGAGCTTGATTTTCGCGATGTTCAGTGTGAGACACCCTTAATTGATGCTTCTCGCAGAGGGCATTTATTGTGTGCTGAATATTTACTTCATGCGGGCGCCAATGCAGAAATTTCGAATTCAAAAGGCTATGACGCAAAAGATTTGGCACGCCAAAAGGGCGAGAGCCGTATTCATTCTTTTATTTGTAATTATCAGAATTTAACGTCACACCAAAAAACGGAATTAAAAGAGGCGTTTTTTAAAAATGTGGAGACAAATATAAAAATAAAAACGACGCCCAAAAAAGTTAAACAGGGGAACGCTAAAAAATTAAAAAAACTTATTTTACTACAAGATTGTAAAGGGTTGGCGCGGCTTTTTAACTCAGGTGTGACACCCGATACGGTTATCGATAAAGAGAGCCGAACAACCTGTTTACATGAAGCCGTTTGGCACAAAAGAATAGATGCTGTTAAAACAATTTTAGACTACGACCTTGATCCCTTTTTAAAGTCAACGGGTGGTAATACGGCGCTTGTGAATGCAATTCGTCAACAACATTATGATATTACAAAATTAATTTTAGAAACGTATCCTGAAACCATCAATGAAGCGGGGTTAGAAGGAAATTCACCACTTTATGTTGCTTTTGAAAATAAACATTACCGGATAGCAGAGATGCTCTTGGAGCGTGGCGCAGACATTACGCAAAAAAATGATTTAGGAAATAGTATCTCTGACCTTAATTCTGTTAAAAAGGATAAAAAATTTCAAGATCTTATAACACGTCTGAGGCCTGATGAGATTATTCAAAGTAACGTAAAACCAAAAAAATCAGAGCCCCAAGAAACAAAAAATGATCCGGAATGGAAAAAACAGACTGAACATGAAATTTCATTTACAGAACAAAAGGATTGTTTTCAAATATCACACTATTTTAATTTTGCGGCTGGGGAATGTTTAATGGTCGTTGAAAACCTTAAAACCGGAGCTCAAAGCCATTCAAATACACGATTTAATCACATTGCAAATCAAAAACTTTTAACGCAAGCCAAAGAAGAGTTACTTTCACAAGGTGGTTATATTCAAGGTGTTAAAACGGCTATCACGAGCACTCTTAAACTTTCAAAAAAGGTCGAAATTTAATGGTAATGACAGAAGGTGAGGAGCCAAGCCCAGTAGAAAAGGCAAAACAAGCGGAGCGGCTTTTACAAAAAAATATCAGAATAAAGTTAAAAGCGGCCATTGATGAACAGAAGGTCGATCAAATCGCGGTTTTGATGAAAAAAATCGATGAGATGAACGCCAAGGATTTTGAATTTAATAGTTATTTTATGACGCCATTACATTATGCAACCTGCTCTAACAAAATAGAATCTGTTAAGGCGATTTTAGAGTTCGCAGTAGATTTAGAAACGCGGGATAGAGATAATGATACGCCTCTTATTGATGCGTCATGGCGGGGGTATCATCAAATCCTTGAGATGTTAATAACAGCTGGGGCCGATATTAATGCTCAAGGTTCTAGCGGGAAAACGGGGCTTTGCCGTGCTTTGACAAGTGATGATATAAGTAAAGTATCGTCCGTTGTTAAGGTTTTATGTGCGCATAACGCGGATGTTTATATAAAAGATGAACAGCAAATGACCGCCTTAGATTTTTTAGAAGAAGAAAAGATAACTCCGCAACTTAAAAAGTTTTTTTATAAAAATGGTTTGATCGATCCATGGTTTAAAGAAAATAAAATGGAGGTTTCGTTTAGTGAATATAAAGGTGATTTTAAATTAACACGTTTTTTTAATTTTAAATCAATGGAGTGTGTTAGTTTTGCGGAAAGTTGTAAAACCAATAGCCAAAGCCACATGATAGAAAGTTTTGAGAAAATGGCTCAGAAAAAAATTGTGCTGGAGGCCGCAAAACACTTAATTGATCAAGGCGGAGAAATTCCTCCCAGTGTTTTAAAAAAAATACAGGGTTATACGGGCCAAAATTTACGAATGAAACCAATACAAAAAACACGTAAAACCTAGCCACAATTAGGGGCTAGGCTTAAATCGCATTCGTTTATTTAAACTTCTATATCAACCACGCTTCCCCGTGCTGCATTATCGTCTGAACGCGTATCAACGGGATTGTTCACACCACGGTCTTCATTGGCAACCCTAATCGGGGTGTCGCCTTCATCACGCCTTGAAATGGAATCTTCTTGCCTTTGCGTATTTGCTAAAGCAGAACGTTCCGGTTGTATAGTGTTTTCTTTTGGTTGTTGTTCGGCTGTTCCCACTTGGGAATTCCCGCCACCCGGCTGATATGTGTTACCAATCGGTGGCTGGGTAAAGCCTGCATTTGCTTGCCCAATCATTACTGTACTCCTACCTACAGTTAAAGATATTCCATATTAGCACACAAGTTATTAATAAAATCTTTATGTAGGGCAAGGGGTTGAGGTGCATACAGTGGAATGTTAAGGGTTTATTGATAGTTTATATGTATAATCTATAAGATACAGTATTAATAGAATGAGTTTGTGAGATTTTTTACGAAAAATTATTTTAAATTTTATCTATTATTAAGATAATTTGTGTAGTGTGAATGGATTGAGGGGTAAGGTCGTGGACCTTATAATTGAGTGTTGAGGATGGAAAAAGTGATATCAGCAGAAAATATGGAGACTTTTAATCCTGAAAAGGTTTTAGAATTAGCGCGTGATAAGTCCGAGCAAGGCCGAGCTATGCTTGCCGAAGAAGTTGGACAAATTTTTGAAAGTAAGCTAACAGAATCTGAACGAAATTTAGCTAATGGCATTATGTTAACGTTACTCCGCCAAGCTGAATTAGACCTTCGTGAGGCTCTTTCTGAAAGGTTGGCTGTTTTAGATGGCGTGCCAGAAGATTTAATCTTTCAGTTAACGCATGATGAAATCTCAGTTGCGTCATCCGTTTTGATGCATAGCACGGTTTTAAAAGACCCAGATCTTATTGAAATTATTCATTCTAAAGGGGAAGAGTATTGGCAGTGTATCGCGCAACGCCAAGAAATCAGTGAACGAGTTGTAAAAACTTTAATTGAAACAAGAGATTCTAAAACAGCTCTTTGTTTAGTTGAGAATGAAGGTGTTCGTTTTGACATTCAATCAATGAAAACTCTTGGCCAGATTGCGCTGAAGGATGATGAACTTCACGAACCTTTATTGCGACGCCCCGAAGTAAATAATGAAGTAGCGATGACACTTTATTTGTGTGTATCTCAAGGTTTACGCCGTGAAATACTCTCAAAATATAATGTGAATGCTCTGGATTTGGATAAAGCTTTGCAAGATATCATCCAAGAGATGTCAGATGTCGTGCTTGGGTCATTTGAGGTATCTGAAGAAATGATGGGCTTGGCAGGTCATTTTTATGAAAGAGACGAAATTTCGGCAGATTTATTAATTAAAACGTTACGTCGTGGTCAAGTCGCTTTCTTTGGCGCACTTTTTTCAACGTGGTTAGACGTTTCTCCAAATTTTGTACGGATTTTAATTGAAAAAGAAGGCGGCAAACATCTCGCGGCGGCATGTCGTGCTGTTGGTGTAATGAAATCAGAATTTGCATCTATTTTCTTATTAAGCCGTGGTTTAAGAGATGGTGATAAAGTTGTTGATCAAACAGAGCTTTCTTTTGCGTTAAAAAACTTTGACCGTATCAACCCTAATGCAGCCAAAAGAGTGCTTTCGGATTGGTCAGAAGCTGTTGAATTTCAATAACAGTTCTAATTTTTTATATGTGTGATTGGATTGTGTGACTCAGGCTGCTTTTGAAGCAGCCTGAAGTGCTTTTATACCAGGAAGCTCTTTTCCTTCAAGCCATTCTAAAAAAGCGCCACCAGCCGTTGAAACATAAGAAAACTGATCAAGAACATCGGCATGGGCAAGGGCGGCAACAGTATCTCCTCCGCCTGCAATAGCTTTTAAGGTATTATCTTGAGTGAGTTCAGCAATCGCTTGCGCTAAAGAGCTTGTACCTTGATCAAAGGGAAGGGTTTCAAAAGCACCCATTGGCCCGTTCCAAAGAACCGTTTTACACTGGCACGCGACATGGACAATATTTTTGACAGTATTTTCGCCAATATCTAAAATCATGTCATCGGAGGAAATTTGGTCGAGCGTAAGGGTTTTGTGGGGACTATGTTCTTTAAATTCTTTCGCGACAACAACATCGGTTGGAAGCATAATTTGGCATTGTTGTATTTTGGCATTTTCAATGATTTCTTGCGCGGTTGAAAGCAGTGACTTTTCACAAAGAGATGTGCCGACGTTCAAGCCCATCGCATTGATGAATGTATTGGCCATAGCCCCGCCGAGAACAAGGTAATCAACTTTTTTAATGAGGTTATTTAATAGCTCAAGTTTTGTGGATATTTTTGCGCCACCAACAATAGCAATAACAGGTTTTTCAGGTGCTTCAAGAGCTGTCTGTAATGCATGTATTTCAGCGGTCATTAGTTTTCCTGCATAGGCAGGAAGAAAGTGAGAAATACCTTCTGTTGAGGCGTGGGCTCTGTGTGCCGTTGAAAAAGCATCATTAACGTAAATATCGCCCAGTTCGGAAAGCTGCTGAGAAAAGGATGGGTCGTTTTGTTCTTCTTGGGGGTGAAAACGGATGTTTTCAAGCATCAAAATATCCCCATTTGACATTTTATTGATATGATCTTGAGCAACATTTCCTGTGGATTCTTTAGAAAAAAGGATTTCTTTTTTTAATATATTGGAGAGTTCTTTTGCAACAGGTTTAAGGCTGAGGTCAGGCTGTATTTTTCCTTTGGGGCGTCCTAAATGTGAGATTAAAACAAGTTTACAGCTTTTTTCAAGGAGCGCCTTTAGCGTTGGGATAACTCGAGTTAGGCGTGTTGTGTCAGTGATAACACCGTCTTTAAAGGGGACGTTAAAATCGACGCGTAACAGAACGGTCTTGTCCTCAGCATTAAGCTGATCAATTGTACGGAATTCAGGCATTTAAATAAAGTCTCGCTGATTTTTAGATTGTTTATTTGTTCATACGGTTAAGAGGCGTTGTATAGACTAAGCTGATAACCTCAGTTCGGTCTTCTTTGTCCAAAGAGTCACCATTTGTAATGATATGGGCGTTAATACCGATACGGCTTTTGTTTTTAAGCTTGTATGCAAGCTCGGTTCCAAAACGGTAGGCGATATTTTGCCCAAGGTCATACCCATCACCATCATTGTAGTAACCAACAGCCGCAGAAGGCATAAGGAGAATGTTATCGGTAATATTAAGAGGTACACCAAAACCACCATAACCAAATAAGCTTCCATCTGTGGTAATCATTGCACCAAAGAGGGGCTGTAAAAAGCCCGCAATTTGAACACCTGGTTGCCATTCAATATTAAAGGCCGTCGCTGTTACGTCGTGTGTAAAGGCATCGTATAGGCCAACACTGAGGCCAAAGAAAGAAGAGTTAGGTTGAACTTGTACAATACGCTCATCTGGCACAATTGTTGGCGTTTCTTTAACGGGCTCTTTTGTTTTGATTACTGGCTCGGCTAAGACTTGTACCGTTTCTTCTACGGGGGCTGTTTGTTCAACAATCGGCATTGTGACTGGTTCTTGAACTGGCACGGGTGCCACAGTTGCTTGTCCGTGTATTTCTTTTAGCGCTTGGTCAAGTGTCGAAGCGCTTTCTTGTTTTGAGGAATGCTCACTATCATCTGGCATCGCCCCTGCATAAGCTATGCATGAACTTGCGGCAAAAATGCTTAGTGATAATGTTGTCGCTAACAATGTTGTTTTTTGAAACACAGTTGGCCACTCCTCAGTTAGAATGAATCGATTTAACTTAAACTTGTGTAAAGTATGAAATTACTCCGAAAAAAATTCAATAGCCAAAGTTTAACAATTTATTAAAATCTTTACTATCAAGAGGTTCTAATGGTTTTTTTAATTTTTTGGTTTATGAGTTATGGGATTGAGCACGGTTGTTTTTTGCCATTGAATGGATTGAGCGTGTTTTATCTTGATCATGGGGCCGTTGTAAAATTCTAGCCAACCACGCACGAGGATATTTTTTCCAACGAGGTTTTCAGGGTTTAGTCCCCTGTTTTTTAAGGCGTTGCGTGTGGAGGACGTTTGAATAACAGCGGTGAAATCTGTGTGCCAGTCCTCACCAAAGTTAATGTATGTCTGGCCTTTTATGAGTGCGGTATTTTTGACAATGCCTTGAATGATCTGGTAGCTATTTTTAAGGCCTATAAGTGTTTCTAAGTCATCAGAAGGAGTGGGAGTAAAGGTCTTCGATTTCCAAAGGCCAAGGCTTTGAGATCGTGCGCGTTGCTCGGCTTTCTGTAATTTTTCGAAGCTGCTGTCACGTAAGCTTGATGACGGGGTGAGGTAAGCAAGACCTCTTTCCAAAAGGCTGTGTTGAAGCCAAATATTTTGCTCCGTAAAAATCATGCCTGTAAGCTCGTTATATCGATTGCGCTTGGCTTGCTTGATGAAAATAATTTTAGAGTTACCGAGGTTTTGTTTAAGAGAGAGGTAAGCTGACTCTGTATATTCTTCAGGAATATGAATGTCAAAAAAAACAATAACATCATTGTTTTTTGTCGTTATCTTAAGGTTATCGGTTAAAGTGAATTCGTCTATTTTTAGGGTGTGCTCAGGCGTTTCGGGCTCGACTGAAAATGCGCGATGAGTAATGCTATCGCTTAGAAGGTTAATGCCAAGGATTAAAAATATAAAAAAGCGGTATGAATTTTTAGTTTCCATACCGCTTTTTATCATATTCTAGGTTAAAACTTAAGGCAGATAATGCATGGATTGGGTGATTTTATCTGTTAAGCTCACTTTGTCTTGGATAGAGTGACGCATTTTATCTAAAGCACGTTGTTCGATTTGTCGAACTCGTTCTTTACTGATCCCAAGCTCGTGACCAAGTGTTTCAAGGGTTACACTGTTATCGGAGAGGCGGCGTTCTTTGATAATGGTTTGCTCTCGTTCATTAAGCTCCCCAAGAGCTTCGTCTAGCCATTTAGAGCGTGTTGCGTTATCCCGCATACCAATAACAACTTCTTCAGGGTTGGGGTTTTCATCCTCTAAAAAATCTTGCCATTCGTTATGGGCTTCATTTGTGATTGTATTGTTAAGGGATTGATCACTTGCAGCAAGGCGAGATTCCATTTGAAGAACCTCTTTTGTTGAGACCTTTAAGGATTTTGCAATGCTATCGATGCTTTCTTCGTCCATAAACTCGCGTGTAGATTGCCCTTTGATTTGGGCGCGTAATCTTCGTAGATTAAAAAAGAGGGATTTTTGCGCTGCTGTCGTTCCTGTTCGAACGATAGACCAATTACGCAGGATGTAATCCTGAACTGAGGCGCGTATCCACCAGCTGGCATAAGTTGAAAACCGGTTGCCGAGTTCGGGGTCAAAGCGAAAAGCAGCTTGCATTAGGCCAATATTACCTTCTTGGATTAAATCACCAACAGGAAGTCCATAATGTTTAAATTTTGATGAAATTGCAATAACGAGTCGAAGGTACGCTTCGGTTAATTCGTGTAAAGATTTTTCATTACCATTATCTCTCCAATCACGGGCGAGGTTTAATTCTTTTTCACGCTCAAGCAAGGGGGCTTCCATCGATGTTTTGATGTATTTTAGATTAGCGCGTTGCGTTGTGAGGTCGTCAATATGTGTCATCTTATGTCCTTACGGTTTAGGGGCGTAATTTATATTATATATACGGACGTAAAACTGCCTTGGATCACAATTATTATTATTTATTTTTTTTGTAATTTAATTCACAGGTTATATTTTTTTGAAAATAGGACTACTAATATAGATTTTACATAAAGAAAGTAAAGATTTCTTTTAACTTTTCACAGAAAAAAAGAAATTACGATTGTAATAAGGAGGTGATTTGGCCTGTATTAGAGATTTGAGCGCAGGTTAAGGGGCCTCCAAAACCACAGCCACTATCAAGACTAATGGAATTTTCTTTGACCTGAACGCCTTGTTGACGGGGGTCAGAGCCGCGGATAATGTAATTGAAGTGTTGATAGGGGGCATTAATTTGGTCAAATGACTTGGTGTTTAACCAAAAACTATCCCCTTGTTGGTCAAGTGGCAGGGACGTGTTAATACCACTGTTGACAAAAAGCAGGTGGTCTGCACCGTTAATGCCTTGTGTGTAGGCCGCCCGACGAAGGCTAATAAAAAATTGTTCATGTCCTGCACTATTGCGAATAGCCTCACGGAGGCTGTTTGTCCATTTTGTCAAACCCAGTATGCCTGATTTAGCAGCGTGCAAGCCGTCATTTATACTTGATCCGTAAGCGTTTAGAGCAATTGAAAGTCCCTGTTTAGACAGCCAATTTAAAATATCTGAAGGGTTGGGAGCAAATTGAATTTGCAAAAGTTTTTGCCAAAGCTCTTCTTGAAGGCCACGAAGGTAGGCGATATCTTCAGGGAGAACCCCAGGTTGAAGGATGTAACGGCGGAATCGGAGGAGTTCATCGATGGTTTCGCGTGGATTAGACTCTTTTGTATATCCAAAATAATTGCCGTGATAAACGATACGATCGCCAACTTTAAAGTCATCCCAAATAGCTTGGTGCATTGTTCGAAGTTTTTCTACATCACCATTAATAGCGGAAACAGCCCAGATTCGATCGGCATAGCCTAATGGATTGAAGCGATTGTCGTGTTTCATTCAGAATATTTTCTTAATTTATTACGCGGTGGGTAGGCTATAAAAATAACCTATATATTACAGTAACATAGTCTGGAGAATCTGTGTATGAAAAAATGGCACCTTCACGAGGGAGGATGCCATTTTTTTTGTGCTTTGATTTAAGGTGTGTATTATGCGACTTCTGATAATACAGCTTCTAATTTTTCAGCGGCTTTGTCTTCGCCAATGTTTTCAATTGCAGCCACTTCGCGTGCGAGACGCTCAAGGGCAGCTTGGTAAATTTGACGTTCGCTATAAGATTGTTCGCCTTGATCTTCAGTGCGACGTAAGTCACGAAGAACTTCAGCAATGGCAACAGGGTCGCCTGAATTGATTTTTGTTTCATATTCTTGCGCACGACGGCTCCACATTGTACGACGGACGCGCGATTTACCTTGTAGGGTAGATAAAGCATCTTTTAGTCGGTCTTGTGAAGACAATTTTCTTAAGCCAGATGATTTAATTTTGCTTAAAGGCAGTTTAAGACGCATGCGGTCTTTTTCAAAACAAATCGTGTAAAGAGTGACATCAATGCCACCAATCGTTTGTGTCTCAACACCTTCCACTTGGCCAACGCCATGTGCGGGGTAGACAACAAAATCGCCAGTGGTGAAATTTTCATTTTCCTGTTTTTTAGCCATATTGTACTCTCGCTCGTAAAGTGATCCAATTAACATAAAATTCAATAAAGGCTTTGTGCTTTATTTAAGGTATTTTCAGTTTATAAAAAACGAAATACCGGATATTTTTTTTCTCTAGCCTTAACTATTTGGTAACATTAACAGAAAATTCATAAAAAATCAAGGTTTTGTTAATAATTATTTTTCATATCTTACAAAGAGGGGCGGAGCTTGAGCTTGTTTAGTCACCTTCACCGGGGTTAGGACTGAAGAATTTTTTAAATTTATCAGCCACGCCTTCGTATTGTTTACTATCAGCTGGCGGAGCTTTTATCTGTGTGATGACCGGCCATTTTTCTGAGTATTCCCGATTAAGCTCAAGAAATTTTTCGGCACGCTCATCAATATCTGGCAGGATAGCTTCGATAGGGCATTCTGGTTCGCAGACACCACAGTCGATACATTCATCAGGGTGGATAACAAGCATGTTCTCACCTTCGTAGAAACAATCAACTGGGCAAACCTCTACACAGTCCGTTAATTTGCATTTAATGCAATCTTCTGTCACGACAAAAGTCATGGAAACCTCTTCGTTTATTTTTTGTTTTTTTACTTATATACAGGAGTTGTGCTTTATCCACAAAGAAAAAAAGCTCAAAATATAAAAAAGCTGCCCTGAATTGGGGCAGCTTTTTTATTGTAAAGTAGGTGGTAAGGCTTAAGAGGCCTCTTCAATTTTGGCATCTTTCTTATCGCCACCCTTTTTATCATTACCTTTTTTGCTGTTTTTTTTGTCTTTTGCAGCCTTTTTGTTCGCAGCCTTTTTCTTGGAGCGGACAAATTTAGGTTTTGTGCTTTTTTTAACGTTCTCAGCCGATACAATGACTTCGGTGATTTCTTCATCACCAGGAATTTCAAACATTGTATCAAGAAGGATATCTTCAAGAATTGAACGCAAGCCCCGCGCACCTGTTTTACGTTCGATCGCCCGTTTTGCGATTTCACTTAAGGCATCCTTTTTGAAGGTAAGCTTGGTATCTTCCATTTCAAACAGACGTTTGTATTGTTTGATTAAGGCATTTTTAGGTAAGGTTAGAATTTCAATTAAGGCTCCCTCGTCAAGGTCTTCAAGCGTTGCGATAACGGGAAGACGGCCAATAAATTCAGGGATAAGGCCATACCTTACAAGGTCATCAGGTTCCACATCATGTAAGATGTCACCGATACGGCGTTCATCCGGGCCTTGTACATCCGCACCGAAGCCAACTGTATTGTCGCGACCACGTTCTGAAATAATTTTATCGAGCCCCGCAAATGCACCGCCAGCAATAAAGAGAATGTTGGTTGTATCAACCTGCAAAAATTCTTGTTGAGGGTGTTTGCGACCGCCTTGTGGAGGGACGCTTGCAACAGTACCTTCCATCAGCTTCAAGAGAGCCTGCTGAACACCTTCACCAGAAACGTCACGCGTGATTGAAGGGTTGTCAGATTTACGGCTGACTTTGTCAATTTCATCAATATAAACGATACCACGTTGAGAGCTTTCAACGTTGTAATCGGAAGACTGAAGCAGTTTTAATACGATATTTTCAACATCTTCACCAACATAACCTGCTTCGGTTAATGTTGTTGCGTCGGCCATTGTAAAGGGAACGTCAAGAATGCGAGCTAATGTTTGAGCGAGCAGTGTTTTACCACACCCTGTCGGGCCAACAAGTAGAATATTTGATTTAGAAAGTTCAATATCATTGGCGTTTTTTTGCCCTTCTTCTAAACGCTTGTAATGGTTATGAACGGCAACAGAAAGAACGCGCTTTGCACGAGCTTGACCAATAACATAATCGTCTAGGACCTTGTTAATTTCTTTGGGGGTTGGAATACCTTCCCCAGATTTAACAAGTTGTGATTTATCTTCTTCATGGATGATATCCATGCATAGTTCGACACATTCATTGCAGATAAAAACATTCGGCCCTGCGATGAGTTTGCGAACCTCATGCTGGCTTTTGCCACAAAATGAACAATAAAGGGTGTTTTTGCTATCTCCGGAACTGGATTTGCTCATTGATTTTTTCTTCCTTTTTAATACCTCGTAACCGCGTCGTTCGACACACATCTATAAGCATAAAGCAGGCAATTAAAAAAGCCAACAGTTCTTCTATAAAGAATTGTATCTTTTGTGAAAAAAACTCGTTATACAGTTTTTTATGATGAGTGATGTGACAACAAATGAGCTGATTGAAAATTTTTCTTTATTTGACGATTGGGAAGATCGTTATCGTTATATTATTGAGCTTGGTGATCAGCTTCCCGATATGCCAGAAATTTATAAATCGGACGAAAATAAAGTCCAAGGCTGTATGAGCCAAGTATGGATGCATCTTCAAAAAGATGATCAAGGTAGGTTTGATTTTTTGGCGGATAGTGATGCAATGATTGTTAAGGGGCTAATTGCAATTTTAAAAATTATTTATGCCCACAAAAATCAAGCCGATATCCAAGACATTAATATCAACGGTATTTTTACAGAGCTTGGGCTGGATCAGCATTTAAGCCCTAACCGTCGGAATGGCTTTTATGCAATGGTGGAGCGGATTAAAAAGCTGAGTATTTAAGCCTAAATATAGGTGTTATTTAATTTAAAATAATAGATTTTTGGATACTATCATATTCCATTTTAAATAAAGGATTTCCCGTCGTATACCAGCTACGGATAAGAAGCATGCTGTCATTACCCACTAAAAAATGATGGGTATGAAAAAAAACACTTTTTGTTTCATCTGTTACATAAGCCTTAACCGTTCCCCATTTAACACTTTCGCCATCTTCAAAATAAGTGCCTCGGGTTTCTTGAGGACGGTATTGAGCAACAACGTCTTTTAAAATTAACATGATGCCCTTTTTTGTCAGACCTTTGGCAATGTTTTCTTCTATTGAAATACATTGTGCTTCAAAATGGATGAGGTCACCGGTGATAAAATCTGACCGAATGTAGCTGATTTTTTCACCTCGATAGCCGTTGTCACTTGGAAAGTTAATTCTAGGGATTGATAGGGGTTTATCAGCCCATATTGTTTCAACAGTTGGAGGTTCGGGGAAGGCAATACTGAAATTACATTTTGGATGAACATAACGGAAAGCTTCAGCATGAGCTGAAGTGGAGCTTGGGGTAATAAAGGCAAAGCTTAAAACAACAGATAGAATAATAAGATTAATATTTTTGAACATTTTTAAGAACTCCACGTATGTATAATTACTATAATTCGAACTGTTGCGTTAATCAATTATTTCCATCATTCTTTGATACAAAGACACGTGTGTCTTATTCTGCTGGTTGCCAACTATCGACACTTGTATCCGTTTGTTCACTTGTTGTCATATTTTTAACTTCATGTGCTTGCCCCTCTTTAAAAGGCGGAAACCAAACATAAGAAATGCCTTTTTTCTCCGCATAAGATAATTGACGTTTTAGCTTGATAGGGGCATGAAAAAGCTCAACATTATAACCCCTTTTACGAAGACTAACGGCAGTTTCCATGGCCGTTTTACGTTGATCATCGGAAGGAAGAACAACAAGAATTTCAGTGGGGCATTTGCGTGAAGGTTTTATTTTGCCTTCTTCGTAGAGGGCAGAAAATAGGCGTGTTAAGCCGATTGAAACACCAATTCCAGGGAGCTTTTTGTTAATAAAAGAACCGGCTAAATCATCATAACGCCCGCCTGCACCAACGGCGCCAAGCTTTGGGTTATCTTTTAGGTAGGCTTCCAAAACAGTTCCTGTGTAATAATCAAAACCACGGACAATTGACAGGTCAACCATCACAGCCCCTTTGGGCAGGTGTGTAAGGTTATCAACCACATACTGCAATTCTTCAAGGCCACTTTGAAGGAGCGGGTCAGAAACAGAAAGAGCCTGAACCGCCGCAACAAAAGAGCTATCTTCGGCCTTTATTTCTGCAAGAGCGAGAGATTTTTTGGCCGTTTCGATATCTAAATTTGCAACGGTTGTGAGTTGCTCGATAACGCCCTCGGCACCGATTTTGTCAAATTTATCGAGAATACGAGTTGCGGTTGTGATATCTTGAACACCAAGTCCCGTCAGGTAACCCATTAAAATTTTACGGTTTGAAAGTCGAAGCTGAACATCTCCGATGTCTAAGGCTTGGAAGGCTTCAAACATGGCAGATGGAATTTCTGCATCAAAATGAAGGGGAAGATTATCAATATTAATCACATCAATGTCGCATTGGTAAAATTCACGATAGCGTCCCTTTTGCGGGCGTTCGCCACGCCAGCTTTTTTGCATTTGATAGCGTTTAAAAGGGAAAGTGAGTTCGTTAAAATGTTGTGCGGTATAACGTGCTAAAGGAACGGTGAGGTCAAAGTGTAAACCGAGGCGTGCGTCGGATGTATCGTTTTCATCAGCTTGTAGTCGGGTGAGTGTATAAATTTCTTTATCCGTTTCACCTTTTGCAAGGAGCACGTCAAGTTCTTCTACGGAGGGGGTTTCAATCGAGCAAAAACCGTAACTTTCGAAAACACGGCGGATTTTATCCATCCATTTTTGTTCAACGGCACGAAATTCAGGTAACCATTCGGGGTAACCGCTAACGGGACGAGGGCGGTTAGCGGATTTTTGTTTTTTTACGGGTTTTGCGTTCATTTTAATCCTCAATTTTCGGAGTCGTTTGATGTTAGTGTAGCGGAGAGCTGTCCCTAAGTTCAATAACAGATCTTAAGTTAATAAAGCAGGTGGGCGTTATTTTTCGTGAAAGAGTTCTGTAAGCTTATCCATCATAACGCCTCCAAGATCCATCGCGTCTGTAATGGTGACGGCACGTTTATAATAACGTGTAACATCATGGCCAATACCAATCGCGGTGAGTTCGATTGGAGATGCGTTTTCAACCCAGTCGATGACGTGTCGGAGGTGTTTGTCAAGGTACGCGCCGTGGTTTGCGGATAATGTTGAATCATCAACGGGGGCGCCATCTGAAATAACCATCATAATTTTACGTTGCTCAGGACGCTGCATGAGTCTTCTATGTGCCCATAGGATAGCCTCCCCATCAATATTTTCTTTTAAAATACCTTCGCGAAGCATTAAACCAAGATTATTTCTAGCGTGTCGCCATGGTGTATCTGCAGATTTGTAAATAATATGACGTAAATCATTTAAACGGCCAATGTCTTTTGGTTTTCCGTTTAAGAGCCATTTTTCACGAGAGGCACCACCTTTCCAGGTGCGCGTTGTAAAACCTAAAATTTCGACTTTGACCCCACAACGCTCTAACGTACGCGCAAGAATATCGGCTGATATGGCCGTAATAGTAATAGGGCGCCCTCTCATCGAACCCGAATTATCGAGGAGCAAGCTTACAACCGTATCCTTAAATTCAGTATCGGTTTCTTCTTTATAACTTAAAGAATGCGCAGGGTTTGCAACGACACGTGCGAGACGAGAACTATCTAAAATGCCTTCTTCAAGGTCAAATTTCCAATGCCTATTTTGCTGTGCCATAAGTTTGCGTTGGAGGCGGTTAGCAAGTTTTGTGATGGTGCTTTGCAGGTGGGTGAGTTGTTTGTCAAGCATTTGGCGTAATCGCGCGAGTTCGCGGGGGCGACAAAGCTCATCTGCGGGGACCGTTTCATCAAAATCGTTTGTGTAAATTTTGTAATCGGTTGCACCATCGTGGTCATCAGCATAAGGGCGCAAATGTTCTGCAATTTCATCAATTTGGCTGAGAGCATCTAAATCATCATCGGTTAAGTTTTCAAGGTCTGACGCCAAATCTGCAAGGCTTTCTTGAGAACCGGTTTGTGTTTCCTCTTGCTCTGCGGATGTCATAGGCATCGATGTATTAGCTTCTTCTTGCCCATTTTCGGGTTTTTCAGAAGGGGGGGCATCACTTTCTGAGTTTTCGGAGTTGTCAGAGCTACTTTCGCTCGCAGGAGGGCGCTCAGAATCTGAAATTTTAAATTCAAGCTCTTCGAGCAAGTCAAAAATGGCGCGGCTAAAGTCACTTTGTTTTTCTAGGTTTAATGCGAGTTTTTGGATCGTTTGCGGTGTGATTTTGGTTTGAAGCTCCTCACGCCAAAAATTAGAAACATTTTTAGCTGCTGTAGGGATCATCTGGGTTGCAAGAAGAGCATCACGGATAAAAAAGCCAACCGCTTCATGAAGCGGTGCGTCATTTTGACGCAAAATATTTTGATACCCCTGTGCCTTACAATGTTCATTCAAAGCATCATAAAGATTTGAGGCAATGCCCGGCATATATTTAGTGCCGAGGCATTCGTAGCGAGCTTGCTCAAGAATATCGTAAATTGCGCGAGCTTGATTGTCTTTAGGCGCATAGGTGAGGTGAAAATGATCGTCATGATATTTAAGCCGCAGGGCAAGAGAGTCAACACGCCCACGGTAAGGCCCCGTTTGTTCATCCGTAAGGAGGCTTGGTGGTGTTGGCAGGCTGACCGTATCTTCGCTCGTTTGAGAAAAGTCATTATCGTCAAAATTAACTTCAATATCGGGGGCGCCCGCGATGACTTTTAGAGTTGATATTGTTGCGCGGCGGAATTTTTCTTGCTGGTCGTCAGTTTCATGAGACAAGAGGAACTACCCTTCATTCGCAGATTTAGGATAAAGCTCACGATTGAAACAGCGTTGATAATATTCTGCAACAATAGGACGTTCGAGTTCGTCACATTTGTTTAAAAATGTCAGCCGGAATGAAAAATCTAAATCACCGAGAATTTTGTTATTCTCAGCCCAGTTGATAACGGTTCGAGGTGACATAACAGTTGATAGATCACCGGCTATAAAACCATTACGTGTTAAATTGGCCATACGCACCATTGCATTAATGGTTTGGTGGCCTTCGTCATTATCGTATTCGGGAAGGCGGGCGGTTAAAATAGAACACTCTTGTGTTTCGGGAAGATAGTTCAGCGTCGCAACGATATTCCAACGATCCATTTGGCCTTGGTTAAGCTGTTGGGTGCCATGATAAAGCCCCGTGGTATCACCGAGGCCAATTGTATTGGTTGTTGAAAAAATTCTAAAAGAGGGGTGAGGGTGTAGGACACGGCTTTGGTCGAGAAGCGTTAGTTTACCATCAGCTTCTAAAATACGTTGAATAACAAACATAACATCAGGGCGACCTGCATCATATTCATCAAAAACCAGTACAACAGGATTTTGTAACGCCCATGGAAGAATACCTTCTTGGAATTTGGTGACTTGCTGACCATCCTCTAATACAATGGCATCCTTACCAATGAGATCAATACGACTGATATGGCTATCAAGGTTAATACGAATACAGGGCCAATTTAGGCGCGCGGCAACTTGTTCGATATGAGTGGATTTTCCCGTACCGTGATAGCCTTGAACCATAACGCGGCGGTTATGTTTGAAGCCGGCCAGAATTGCCAGAGTTGTATCATGAACAAATTTATACGCGGGGTCAATTTCGGGAACATGTTCATCTTTTTGAGAGAAACCAGGGACGGTCATATCGCTATCAATACCAAAAACTTGGCGGACGGAAACTTCAATATCGGGCTGGCGTTCGGTAAAGCTACTCTGTGTCATGATGAAACTTTCTGTATGAAAAATTAGTCTGCTATGACGATAACAGGAAGCATAATAAAGAACAATAAAGCGGATAAAAGATTAAAGAAATAAATGGAGAAAAAATGATAAATCAGGTTTTATCTTCAAAAACCTCAAATTTTTGGTAAGCCGATTTGAGTTCGGTGTAGGCATGGTTGATATTTTTAGAAATTTCCTCAGATTTTTTACAATTGAGGTTGAGGTCAGGGTGGTGTTTCTTGAGCAGTTTCTTGTACTGAGAACGAATGGTTTGCCAATTTGTTGGCGGTTCAATTCCGAGCGTAGCCAGTGCATCAAGTTCTGGTGTTGGTAAATGATGGGTTGAATAAAAACGTCTTTTATCTTTGAGGCGTTCTTCATCCGTTTCTTCTTGGTTTTGTTCAGAGCCAGAGCTGTTGGTTTTATTAAAGCCTGTATCATTCATATCAAAATTTTCATGGACATGACGTCGTAATCGTTCTTCGGCTGTGGCTGAAACACCGGCTTGCCAAGTTGGGCGATCCCACAGCACACTGCTGTACATTTGTTGTTCCATTTCTGTTTTGGACATGCCCTCAAAATAATTCCAATTTTGGTTATATTCACGAATATGATTCATACAGAAAAAAAAGAAATCTTGATGAGATTGGTTTTTATTACGTGGAGCCTTGAATTCGCCATGATCTGGGCAGCCGGGGATGTCGCATTCTCTTGGCTTGTCTTCCCGAGGAATATCAAAATCGGGTGAAAATGGTTTTAACTTTGGTATCTGCATAATAGTCCTATTATCACCTTTTTTATGGAATATAGCAAGAAAATTGAAAGGCGCTTGACGGTTATTACTTCTGGTCTATATTTCCTAAAGGTGAATATAAGGAGTTTACGTTTAAATGGCACTATCTTTTGAGACATTTTCGAAAGTTGATATCCGTGTTGGCACAATCGTGCGCGCAATGGAATTTGTAGAAGCAAGGCAGCCAGCATATAAACTTTGGATTGATTTTGGGGATGAGATTGGGGAAAAAAAGACTTCGGCGCAAATCACAATCCATTATCAGTGTGAACAGCTTGTTGGCAAACAGGTATGTGCAGTCGTTAATTTTCCTCCGAAACAAATTGGCAAATTTATGTCTGAAGTTTTAGTGTTAGGTTTTACGGCTGATAAGGGAGGGATTGTTTTGATCCAACCCGACAGCCCTATTAAAAATGGTATGAAACTTCATTAGGAACCTTATTGAAAGGGTTAAAGCTATGAGCACACTTGAGAAAACAATGGAAACTAAAATTAAGGCGTTTTTTGAACCTGTTTTTTTAGAAATTATGAATGAAAGTGAAAAACATATTGGGCATGCGGGGCATGATGGTAGTGGAGAAAGTCATTTTAAAATAAAAATAGTGTCTGAAAAATTTCAAGATCAATCTAGGGTTGACCGGCAAAGAATGGTTTATGGTCTTTTAGATGAAGAGTTTGGGAAAACACTTCATGCTCTTTCTTTGAAAACGCTAACACCTCAAGAGAATAAATAAGATAGCACCGATATTACTCTTTAGAGTAGTTTGGCTAGTCCAAAAGTTATATTAATTTTAATTAATACACGCTAAAGTAGTAATTATTATTGAAATTACCTTTATGGTAGTGTATAAAAAGTAATCTTTTGGACAGAGGAGGTCATTCATGTATTCTTCACAATTGTCATATCAGACAGTGGAGGCGATAAAAAGCTCAAGCACGAGTAGTTTGGTGAGTAAAAATGTACGCATTAATAAGCGTCGTACAAGTGTTCGTTTAGAACCCGAAATGTGGAATGCTTTATTTGAAATTTCTGAGATAGAGTGTTGTTCGATTCACGATCTATGCTCTGCGGTATTTGAATTTAAAAATCGAAATACATCATTTACGGCGGCTTTGAGAGTTTTTTTAATGACTTATTACCGATCGGCGGCTTTTGTTGATCGGCGAGTAAAGCATGTTAGAAAGCATATTCTCAGTTTAAAGCATTAGAAAAAAACAATTTATCATCAATTTATTTTTTACCGATTTATTTTATATAAAATTCTTTCCTAGGCGCACCCAAATCTGTTACAGTTTGGGTGTGTTCTTGTTTTGTTCCAATCTAAAGGTAAGAAAAAATTGCCCGAGCCTTTAAAATATTTATATGACCGTGGTTTTATTGAGCATTTAGCAGCGTGTGTATCCTGTGAAGTGAAGGGTTTTGACGCTGATAAATTAATTTTTAAAATTAAGGATGAGCAGTGGCAAAACCGAGAACTTAAAGAAAGACTCAGGCATATTACCTTGTGTCTAGGCCAAACGTTACCCGGAGACTATGAAGAGCAATTACAAACAGTGTGCTGTATTGCGGATAAATTTAAGGACTTTGAACATTCTGGTTTACTCGGCATGGTTTTTCCAGATTTTGTTGAGGTTTATGGCTTTAAAAATCCAGATATTTCGATCCCCGCTTTAAAGTATTTGACGCAATTTTCAAGTTCAGAGTTTGCTATTCGGCCTTTTATTCTTGGTAACGCGACAAAAATTATGAACAGCCTTAATCTATGGGCTAAAGATAAAGATAAACATGTTCGACGTTTAGCGAGTGAAGGCTGTAGACCACGGTTGCCTTGGGCGATGGCCTTGCCAATTTTCAAAAAGGATCCGTCAGCTATTCTACCGATCTTAGAGATGCTAAAACAGGATGAAAGCCTATATGTAAGGCGTAGTGTTGCGAATAATTTAAACGATATTTCAAAGGACAACCCTGAAGTTGTTCTAGACATTGCCGAGCGCTGGAAGGGGCAATGTGAAGAAACAGACTGGATTGTAAGGCATGGCTTACGAAGCTTATTAAAACAGGGGAATGAAAGGGCGCTGAATCTTTTTGATTATAGGAACATTCAACCAGAACAGATATTATTTTGCCTTAAAAATGATAAAGTGATGTTGGGGGACTGTGTTGATTTTGATATTAATCTTAAATTTCCAGCCCAAATAAAAGACACGTCTTTAAAATTACGGGTTGAATATATGATAGAGTTTGCAGGGGCTAACGGTAGAGTGAGAAAAAAGATTTTCCAACTTTGCCAAAAAAACACAGTGCCGGCAGAGCTTAAATCGCAAAAATCATATGCTTTTAAAGACCTCTCAACCCGCAAACATTATGCAGGCCCTCATGCCATAAACCTGATTGTAAATGGTCAAACGATCGCCAGGTCATGTTTTGAAGTCATAGCCTAGGCTGCTGCTCCGATATTTATGAATTTCTCACGACGCGTGCTTTTTAAAGCATTAGAATCTTGGCTGATGAGTTTATTTAAAACACGTTCAATTTCATTACCGACAGCATCAATGGCTTGGGTATTATTGCGGTGAGCACCCCCAACAGGTTCTTTGATGATTTCATCAATAATTTTATGTTTTTTCAAATCTTGAGCTGTTAGCTTTAGAGACTTGGCCGCATCATTTGCATATTCAGAACTGCGCCATAAGATTGATGCACAGCCTTCAGGCGAAATAACACTATAAATAGAATGCTCAAGCATCAATACTTTATCGGCCGTTGCAATCGCAATAGCTCCACCTGAACCGCCTTCGCCAATGATTACAGAAATCACAGGGACATCAACACGTAAACAGGTTTCAATAGATTTTGCAATGGCTTCTGATTGTCCACGTTCTTCCGCACCAACGCCTGGGTATGCACCGGCTGTATCGACAAGCGTAATGATTGGCAATTTAAATTGGCTTGCCATTTTCATTAAACGTTGTGCTTTGCGATAGCCTTCCGGGCGGGGCATCCCAAAATTGTGTTTAATACGGCTTTCTGTATCATGGCCTTTTTCTTGCCCAATAATAACACAAGATTGCCCTCTAAAACGACCGATTCCACCAATTAAAGCGTGATCATTTGCAAAACCGCGGTCACCAGATAGGGGCGTGAAATCCGTAATCAATTGGTTGATATAGTCTTTGAAATGAGGGCGTTCAGGGTGACGTGCAACTTGAACTTTTTGACGTGGAGATAGCTTCTCATATGTTTGACGTAACAAAGAATCTGCTTTTTTTTGTAGGCGGTCAATTTCATCCGACATGCTGACGCCACCTTCTTCTGCGGTATGTTGCAGTTCTGAAATACGGGCTTCGAGCTCAATTACTGGTTTTTCAAATTCTAAAGGTTGCGCCATTGTTACGCCTTTTATTGTTGTTAAGTGATTCTATATCGGTGTTGATAATAACATGAAAAATTGACAAAGAAAGAGGGGAGAACTGTAAAAGCTCTCCCCTTTTCGTAACTTGGTTCTTACAGGTTAGCCTTTTTGGGCTAAAGGATGCTTTTCTTCAACAGCTTCGGTAATTTCGTCGCTGACAACCTGTGTATAAATTTGAGTTGTTGCAATATCTGCATGACCCAACATTTTTTGAACAGAACGTAAATCCGCACCATGTTTTAATAGGTGTGTTGCAAAAGCGTGACGTAAAACATGTGGGCTCACACGGTTTTCATCAATGTTTGCATTACGGGCAAGCTCTTTTAAAAGCTGTGCAAAACGTTGGCGTGTTAAATGTCCTGATTCTGATGTTCTTGATGGGAACAACCATTTTGATTGGAGCTCACCGCGATCATGTGACAGAAAACGTTGGCGGATATCCATATAGGATTTCATTGCTTTTTGTGCGGGCTCGGATAGTGGAGCCATACGCTCACGACCGCCTTTACCTTCAACCATAATAAAACGGTTGTCTTGGCCAATTGCGGAAATGGGTAAACCAACAAGCTCTGAAACACGAAGACCCGTTGCATAAAGGATCTCGAGCAAGGAAACAAGGCGAATGGCTTCTGGACCACCACTTTTTCCTGCTGTACCGATCAAAGTGTTAACTTCTTGTTCGGTTAATACTTTTGGTAAAGTACGTGTTTGCTTCGGGCTTTCAATTGTAGACGTTGGATCGTCTGAACGCTTGCCTTCTGAAACCAAAAAGCCAAAAAACTGACGTAACGCTGAAATACGACGTGCAATTGTACGAACAGCTGTTTTACCAGCAGTGTTTTTGGCATGGTGACGTTCTGCGAGAACTTCGAGGTAGCTTTTAAGATCATCAGTTGATGCTGTATCGATCTCTTTGCTTTTTTCTTTTAAGAAATTACAGACATCCGCAAGATCACGTTCATAAGCATGACGCGTATTGAGAGCTGCTCCTCGTTCTGAAATTAGCATATCCAAAAAAGCTTCCACTGATGCTGGTAGTGGTGGCTTTGGCATTCTTGGGCGACCTGGGCGTGCCATTCTGTCTTCTCCTTCGTTTTTTTATATTATGGCAACAGACTTATATATTATTATTATACTGTTTGCCTTTTTTCTTTATTAACATTTAAACAATTTAAGCCCATAAGGCCGTAATCTTATTTAAATAGCAAGAGAAATATGTGAAAAAGTTTATGTTTATTATTATCTCTTGGCCCTTATTTTTTATCTAGCTCAAGGAAGCCAAGGCTTTTCACTTTATTTCTCAGTTTTGCCTCTAAAGTATAGAGGCGGACGTTTTTAACGATGTCACCTCTCTCATGAGGTTGTTTACGGAACTGAAAAGAATCAGTTTTTATTCTTCGTTAGATCCGTCGTTAAAATTTTATTCTTGATCAAGTAACGCCTTGTTATCGATCGTTTTTTCAATATGTTGCGTTTGAAGCGGAACTTTCCAACTTGCCATAAAGACAAAACCACCAGCGGCAACTAAAAGCAAAAGGATAAAAAGACTATTAAAAAGTTTCATCGTGTGAAGGCCTCTATAGTGTTTATTCTTTTGCCTTAATATCGGGAGTATTTCGTATTGGCAAGAGCTAATGACGTAATCTACCGTATTTGTACATGTTTATTACATAATACCATTACAGGGTCAACTTCTTTTTTCATAAACTTGTATTTTTTTTGCTTTTTTTTTGGTTCAAGACATCTTACACTGAGCAGAGAATATATAAAAAGTCTTTAAAATCAAGCTCTAGGCGGGAAATATGAAAAAAAACAAACCAATCGTTTTTGTCGGATTGATGGGCGCAGGGAAAACGCGGATCGGTCGAGAAGTAGCGAAAAGGCTTGAAATGATGTTTGTTGATTCTGATTCGGAGATTGAAAGGGCTGCTGGTTATAGTGTTAGCGAGATTTTTGAACGTTATGGAGAGGCTGCTTTTCGGAGCGGCGAGCAAAAAGTAATTAAACGCCTTTTATCGGATGAACCGCTTGTTATTGCAACAGGAGGGGGGGCGTTTATGAATGATGACACGCGGTCTCTGATCCTTGAAAAATCAGTTTCAATTTGGCTTAAAGCAGATTTAAAAACACTTGTAGAGCGAACAAGCCGTACAAACCACCGCCCTTTATTACAACAGGGCAACCCTGAAGAAATCCTAAGGGGTTTGATTCAAAAACGTGATCCTGTATACGCTCAGGCGCATATTCATGTTGGAACGGGAGAGGATAATCCTGTGAAAATGGCCAAAAAAGTTATTTCTGACGTTGAAAACTATCTCAATAACAACTGAAAATGCTTTGTTAGTATTGTACAGGAGCGTATAGTGGCAAGGAGATACACATAGATTCATATGAGGGGACGGATGTGCAAGAAAATGAAATATTGACGGTTGGGTTAGGCGCGCGTGCATATGATATCGTTATTGGTGAAAACGTGCTTGTTGAGGCTGGTCGTTTCCTTAAGCCCATACTTCCTGGAGAGAGAGTTGTTATTGTCACCGATAGTAACGTTGCGCCGCTTTATTTGGAAACAGTGACAAACAGCCTTAATCAAGAGGGGGTAACATGTTTACCTGAAATTATTGTTCCGGCAGGAGAGGCAAGTAAAGATTTTTCAGTTTATCAAAAAATTTGTGAAAAAATTCTATCTTATGGGATTGATCGGAAAACAACACTTATTGCACTAGGTGGAGGTGTTGTTGGTGACCTTACAGGGTTTTTGGCGGCAACACTTTTACGGGGATTGTCTTTTGTCCAAATTCCAACAAGCCTTTTGGCGCAAGTAGATAGCTCGGTAGGTGGTAAAACAGGCATTAATACAAAATATGGTAAAAATCTTATTGGCGCCTTTTTTCAACCTTTACTTGTTTTATCTGACATCCGAACCCTTAAAACGTTACCTGTTCGTGAATTAAAGGCGGGATATGCTGAAGTTGTTAAATATGGCTTGATTGACCGCCCGAATTTTTTCAACTGGTTATTGCAAAATGGTTCAGCCCTGCTTGAAGGGAACACCAGCTTAATGAAATATGCGGTTTATCAAAGCTGTGCTGCAAAGGCAAGGGTTGTTGCTCAAGATGAAAAAGAAAAAGGTGTGCGGGCGCTTTTGAACCTCGGGCATACATTTGGCCATGCCTTTGAAGCAGAGGCTGGCTATGACGGTACCCTATTACATGGTGAAGCCGTTTCGATTGGTATGGTTTTGGCTTTTGAGCTTTCGGTACAGCTTGGTTTGGCAACACCGGATGATTGCCAAAAACTATGTCACCATTTAAAGTCTGTTGGACTACCAATACAACCTGTATTTTCGTGTGATATTGAACAGTTGTATGGCCATATGATGCGTGATAAAAAAGTTGAAAGGAACACTATTCGTTTCATTTTAATGAAAGGTATTGGAAAATCATTTCAATCTAATGGTGTTGCAAAGGATGTCGTGATATCTTTACTTAAAGCGCATCAAAGCGCATAAATGTCACGTGTAATGTATAGATTATAAATATAGGAAAACAATGGATACCGCTTTTTGGCTCTCATGTGGGGTCGTTTTTATTCTTTTATGTTTGTCAGGTTTTTTTTCAGGATCAGAAACAGCTTTAACCGCGGCTTCTAAGGCACGTCTACATTCCTTGGCTAAAAAAGGCAATGTAAGGGCTTCCCTAGTTAATCGTTTGTTGGATAAAAAAGATCGTTTAATCGGGGCTTTATTGCTTGGTAATAATCTAGTTAATATTTTGGCTTCCGCTTTAACGACATCGGTTCTGATTAAGTTATTTGGTGAGGCAGGCGTTGTTTATGCAACAATTGGTATGACGTTCCTTATTTTGATTTTTGCAGAAGTTCTGCCCAAAACATACGCACTTAATAATGCAGACCGTGTCGCATTATGGATTGCGCCGGTGATCCGGGTTCTTGTTGTTATTTTTGCCCCAGTTACCGATGCTATTTCAAGAATTGTTCGTCTAACGTTAAAACTTGCCGGGGTAGACATTACAGCGGTTGCCGTTGGGAGTCATGTTGAAGAATTACGAGGTGTTATCGAATTACACCAAGGCCCTGAGGAAACACAGGAAGAACGGGCAATGTTACGGTCAATTTTAGACCTAGGTGATGTCGAAGTTGCAGAGATTATGGTGCACCGTCGTAATGTTTTGATGATCAATTCGGAACAAGACCCCGAAGATATTGTAAAAGAAGTGCTTGATAGCCCATATACACGTCTTCCTTTGTGGAAAGGGGAGCAAGACAATGTGATTGGGGTGCTTCATTCAAAACTTTTATTACAGGAGCTGTATAAGTGTGGCGGAGACCCTAAAAAACTTAATGTTCGGAAAATGATGTTAGAGCCGTGGTTCATTCCCGAAACAACCAATTTATTTGATCAGCTACAAGAGTTCCGCCGGCGACGGGAGCATTTTGCTTTGATGGTTGATGAATATGGGAGCTTGATGGGTGTTGTAACACTTGAAGATATTCTCGAAGAAATTGTTGGTGAAATTGATGATGAACATGATGTTGAAGTCACGGGCGTGCGCCCTCAGCTTGACGGTTCTTATCTAATTGATGGGGATGTCACAATTCGTGATTTAAACCGTGAATTTGAATGGGGCTTGCCGGATGAAGAATATTCAACCCTTGCAGGGCTTATTTTATTTGAAACACAATCGATCCCCAATGTCGGTCAAACATTTAGTTTTTATAAGTTCAGGTTCGAGGTTATCCGTAAACAGCGTAGCCAAATTAGCTTAATTAAAGTATTGCCACCTGTGCGCCCTAAAAAGGATGCTGCGTGACCTTAAAAAATAAGGATGTTTTAGTAATATCACCTTTTTAAGGTTGCTAAAGGTTTGCGTGAAGGAGGATGTTTTTGCTTTTTTGGGGGTGAGAGACGAGCCGTTTGACTGTTCATGAGGGTGTCAAATTTTTGAATATCAGGTCTTGAGTGTAAAAGATTATAGTCGTCCTCTGTAATACTGCGTGAGAACTCACATGTGGCTTTACGGTGCTCCAAGTGTGTGTAGCGAGTATAATCAGAAGTTCGCCTTCGGCTGATTTCATGCTTCATAATACCTCGAATGTTATGATCCAAATAGGATAATTCAGTTTCGATGAGCTTTTCAGGTAGAGCATCAACAAGCATTTTTTCAGCGGGAGCAATGCTCATTTCTGTGAATTTTGCAAAAGCATTGCTATTGACTTCGTCAAGCCACTGATCTAATCTGGCGACAGAGATACGGTGGCTGACTTGACCGATGTGCCCTGCTATTTCATGTATTTTATTCCAGCGTGTCAGAAGGGGGGATTTATAAAGCTGCTTATCAAGCAACATTGTATATTTAATCCCCTTATCATTGGCACTTAAATTCCAATTGGCTTGTAAATTATTCATGATACCGTCAATAAGAATGATATCTTGATCATTATTGTATATGGAGCGTAGTATTTCTTGCGTTTCATGGGGGTAACCCTGAATAAGATCGTTAAAGTAAAGGTCTATTTTTTTATAGGCTTTTTCAGCTGTGTCTGATTCTAAAATTATTAAGGGCTGGGAGGGGAGAGGGACGTATGTTTGCTGGTATAGGTTTTTTGACATGACTATTCCCTACACTTCTAACAATTTTTTAATGTTTTGACATTGGCTTAACGGAATATATTGTGTTTTACCGTTGTCGATTAAAAAGAGCTGTATTTTTAGCAAAGATGAATTTTGTAATTGATCGAATTGTTGTTCTAAAATATTTTTAGGGATCGCAGAGCTATCATCGGAAGGGCTATTATAAAAATAAATGCCGTTATTATTTTGTTCGGGCGCACCAAAAATATTGATTTTGGCTTCAATTGAATAAAGCGTCAATTCTTGGTTTAAAATCTCAATAATTTTTGTGTAAGCGCCAACCATTTATAAATCAACATCCTTTAAAAATTAGACGTGAGAAATTTAATCCTAACGTATTTATTTTAATAAGATGTTAAGTAAAATAAAAAGAAAAAAACAATAAAATCAGCAAAGTTAAAACCGATACTATTTTAATTTAATGCGTTGATTATATGGAAGAAAGTGGTGCCCGGAGGTAGATTTGAACTACCGACACGGGGATTTTCAGTCCCCTGCTCTACCCCTGAGCTATCCGGGCATTAATGTGAGTTTTTGAGGTGTTAAACACTCACTGCATAAAGGCTTATAGGTGAAATATTTAAAACTGTCCAGAGTTTTTTTTGATTTAGAGTGTAGTTTTTTCGGCAAGTGGCGCAGAACGTCGTTTACGTGTCATTTCAATCATACCAAGACGTGTGAAACCATGTATTTGGGGATGTGCAGGATCGCAGGAAAGGGCTTTTTCAAATGCTTCAATAAGCTTAAATCGATCGGTTTTTAAGCGCAGGCTGATAAAGTCAATAATGACGGCACCACTGATGTTACGGAGTTTGATTTGCCGTGCGACTTCGATTGCGGCCTCGGTATTGGCAACGTGGATACTTGGAGAACAGCCTCTATTAACATCAATAACGGTCATCGCGTGAACGCTTTCAATGATAATGCTGCCACCCGAGGGCAGGGGGACATATGAATCGTCAAGCATATCAAGCTCACTGCTGACATCTCTAAAATCAAAAAGGCTACCTTCAGACGCGGGGGCTATATGGAGGAAGTCAAGCCAGTCTTGAGCGTGAATTTCACACCATGATTTGGCTTGTTCAAACCCCTTTACACCACAAATTTCAACCCGTTCGAGGTTCGGGTCGTTGGCGTAATCAATAAAGGCACGATTTAAAGCGTTATTCCCTGATAAGAGCAAGCGTGGTGTTGACGCGTTATTTTTGACGTTATCTTTGATGCTCTGCCATTGTTCTTTAAGCTCTTTAGCCTCTACTGTAACGATCTCAGCCGTCGCATTTTCTGCGCTGGAACGAATAATCCAACCGCCATCACCTTCAAGCTCCGCGGCGGCATGAAAAACAGATTGGTTTTGAATTTTACGAGAAATGGTGACGGCATTTGAAACGGGGCTATAAACCAAATAACGCCCTGGAATGTAAATTTTCATGGTGAAATTGGGCAGTTTATTACGTTCTTCTGAGGAGCTTCTTTTGCCCTCAGATTTGACTTGGACAAGAATAGATTGACCATTTTTTAAGCGTTTGGAAATATTTTCACGATTGTCGGCGCGCTGCTCTTTTTCAAGACGAAGGTGTTTACTAGCAATGAGACCTTCTTTTCCGCCTCCAAGGTCAAGAATAGCAAAATCTTGTTTGGCATCAATTTTTTTAACACGGGCAAGATAAATAGAACCCCATTTAACATCCGTGTTTGTATAGTCGGTATAGAGATCAATTATTTTATGGTTTTTTAGTACGGCAGCATAAAGCTGTCCATCAACATTTTCTGTTAAAATTTCAATTCCATTGTTCGCTGCCATAGCCTATGCCTTTTAACATTTGTACAGTATCGTAAAGGGATAACCCGACAACATTGCTGTAAGAACCGTTCACAAACTGGATAAATTGTGCGGCACTGCCCTGTATCGCGTATCCTCCTGCTTTACCATCCCATTCGCCACCATCTAAGTAATTTTGCATTTCTGGGGCGGAAAGACTTTTGAATTTCACAACAGTTTGCACAGATTTGCAACTCATTTTGTGATTTGGAGCGATAATCGCAATCCCTCCAAAAACACGGTGTCTTTGTCCAGAAAGTAATTTTAGGCAGTCTTTGGCGGTGTTGAGGTCTTCGGCTTTAGGAAGAATACGGCGACCACAGGCAACAGCAGTATCGGCTCCAATCACAAAAGCGTCGGGGTTTTGATCTGCAATAAATTGAGCTTTTTCTAAAGCCAATCGTTTGACGTAGTCAGCGGGGCGCTCGCCTTTAAGGGCATCTTCATTAATATCGGCAGGCAAAATTTCGTCGGGTGAAATGCCAACTTGGTTTAACAAATCTTTTCGACGCGGCGATGCCGATGCAAGTATAAGTTTATATTTCAAGGTGATATGCCTTTAAGGCAGGGCCTTATTTATAACGGAAAATGATACGGCCTTTTGTAAGGTCGTAAGGAGTCATTTCAACAACAATACGGTCGCCTGCAAGAACACGGATGCGGTTTTTACGCATTTTTCCAGAGGTGTGCGCAAGGATTTCATGATCATTATCAAGTTTTACACGGAACATTGCGTTAGGTAAAAGCTCGGTAACAAGCCCCTCAAATTCCATTAATTCTTCTTTTTCTGACATATTTTTTTTTCTTTTGTTGTTTTAAAGGTCGTATTTTCTAGTTATAGAATACGAATGTGCAAAATGCATATAAGGGTAAATAGCCTTCTTGAGGTCTGTTTGTCTAGTGTGATTTTATTTTTTATGTGTTTTCTTAATATCTCAGCTCCTTCATCATGTAATCCACGGCGCGCCATATCGATGGCTTCGAGCTTGCTGTGAAGGCCTTTTTTTGCGGTATCGTAAAAAACCTCACAAATCATAAAATAATCACGCACAATTTTTTTAAAGGGTGAAAGCGGGATTTCGATAATGCTGATATTCTGGGTCTGTGTGCATAGGGTCTGAAAATGAAGATGGCGTTCAATCAAGTTAAGCTCAAGATGATAGGGCCCAAACATGTTATCTTTTTGAACGTCAAAACTATTTTCTGCAAGAAGATCGGAAAGAGCCCTGTGGCGTTCTAATTCGATTTCCGAGCTTCGTTTTAGAAAATCAGCCTCGTTAAGTTTAATTTTTGTAATGCGTTTAATGTCTGTTTGCGTCATTTATAATTTACATATTGTTTTTCAAAGGGTTTTGTGTGTATAGTGCTCAACACTAACGACAGCTATTACAGTAACAGTCAAAAGAGCTGTATAAAAGGAAATAACAATGGCTAAATTGCCAAAAAATATTATCCAAGAATTATGGCGTCAAAATGCAGCAAGCATTTGTGAAGAACAAACCGGAGAACGTGTTAAAAATGATTTGGCGCGCGTTGACCATATTGGTCAATTATTAATGCAGTTACCAACAGGTCAACATCAAATGGCTTGGGTGAAGAAAAATAATGTTGAAATTTGGCTGGATTATACCTGCGAAGGGGCTGCGGGCTATTATATTCCCGGTACCAATACGGTTTTTTTAAATGCACACACGTCGGATCTGCAATTAGTTGGTGTTTTGTCTCATGAGCTTCGTCATTGTTGGCAAGACCATAACAGTTTTTTGCCAACGGTTATTTCTGATGCAAATTCTTACCTTCTAAAAATGAGAATGATCGAGGCGGATGCCGCAGCCGTAGAAACACAAATTCTGTCAGAAATTAGAGTTTTAGATGCGCGGTATGATTTTAATTTGCGTCAAAAAGTTTTTTTACAGTCTTATGATGATGTGCTTAAAAGTAAACCTCAGTATGCCCAAGGTAAAGAGGCTCTCTATGCGGGGTTTGTAACCTGGTTTGGAAACACTCAAAATCGAGATTTTTATGATGAGCGTTTTTTAAGCACGGTTGAAATGGCTTATCGTATTGGGTCTCATAGGGAAATCGACTGTGACTTGGAATATTTAAAAGGAACGGCTTATAAAGTGCCTCCTAATATTTTAGGTTTGGATGTAAGTCAGGGCAAAAACATGGTGCATTTGGGGCAGGCATTTAACGGTGTTACTGATGTTAACTATTTGCAGGAGATTGCGGATCTTGTGTTAAAGCAAGATGATTTTGTTTTGAATATGTCGAAAAAAAATAAAACCACTTTGCAAAGACTAAAAAAACATGAGTCTTCATTACGTATAAAACGCCAATCCGTAGCCGTTCCATATTTTTTAAGATGAGATAATGTCAGATAAGCAATCAAAATCACTGTTCCCGTTACTTAAAAAATGGATGGCATCACCGGTTAAACAAATTGTTTCAGTCGCCTCGGGACGTATTTTATCAAGTACCCACCTTGATTGTTCAGATAGTCCAAATTTCAATCGCCAGAAATGGTCATCTTTGTATGAACGCACGAATAACTGTTATAATTATGCGATTAACCAGCGCGAAAAAACTGTTTATGAACCTGGATATATTGCCTATAGTCAGGGACGCTTAAGAAAAAAAGATTTAGAAATTTTACACATGGAGAATTTTTTTTCTAACCCCTTTGAAGACGTCTGCCAAAAAATAAAACGATTGGCAGAGGCGGATGGTTTAATTTGGCTTGGCCATGAACCCAAAACACAGCCGGGTTATTATATCATTGCTCTTGCAATGGCTGACCACCACAGGATTTGGGGTGCGCGCGATTATCATTGGTACAGGTTAGATAAAGATCATAATTGGTCTCATAAACAGGGAGAGTACCCCGTTGAACGTGTTAAGAAGTCACTTTTTTCACTTAATGCCGATGATGTTACGATGCCCCATGAGCTGAAAAATAAGCGTTATGCAAATTTTATGGGATATTATCTTGTGCCAAATAAGCCGTTTAAAATTAACCGGAAGAAAGTTACAGAATTACAGCAATATTTGAAACGCAAAGCCCCTAAACGTAAGGCATTTTGATGTTTTACATATTGTAGCTAGGCCTATTTTCTGTTATATTATATGTAGAGTAAAGATAGCATATTAGGTGGTAACATGGCAAAACAAGCCAGAGATAAAACGGTAAAAATAAAAAGAAGAAGTTCAAAAAAATCTGTTTTCGAACAAAAAACTATAATAACTATATTTAACCAGTTAACCAAAAATCCGATTTTGCAGTTTCCAAAAAATTATGAAGGACAAGCGGTCTTCTCAACGCTTCCTTTTGATCGTTTTGACTGTCCCAAATTTAAACCCGAAAAATGGCAGCTTAATATTAAAAAGAATAATAATTGTTATAATTATGCTTTGGATTTACCTTTTAAATATGATTCTACGCTTCACCCTGGTGAATTGGCGATGTCTCTTGGAAAGGTGAAACGTTCTGCGGTTCATAAATGGTCGTGGCTTTTTACCCGCGATGACTATAAAAAACACCTGATTAAACTCTCGGAATTAGACGGTTTGAAATACTTGGGAACAAACCAATTTTACGCTTCACAAGGTGCACGTCTTGTTGGGCTGGCAGTCTCTGAAACACATGATGATTTTCATTGGTACCGGATGGATCAGGATGGTGGTTGGTCGCACAAACCAGGGTCAAACTCTGTTCAAAAATTAGCCCCCGATGCTCCAATTACTCTGATGTTTCGTCAAAATATACTAACCATGATGACACCGCCTCACGTTGCAGACCGCGGAAGGTACAAACACTTTGTGGGGTATTTTGAAATCCCTAAAGAGGGGGTGAAATATGATAAAAAACGACTTAGAAAACAGTTATTTTAACCGGTTATACGCCGAACATTGGCGCCACACGAATTGAGCTTTTCAACAAGGTTCTCATAACCTCTATCTAAATGGTAGATTCGATTAACAACGGTTGTACCATCGGCGACAAGCCCTGCTAAAATCAAGGAAACGGAAGCGCGCAGATCGGTCGCCATAATTTCCGCGCCTTTGAGTTTTTTTACACCTCGAACCAAAGCCGAAGAACCATGAATAGTGATGTCCGCATTCATGCGAATAAGCTCAGGGACATGCATAAAACGATTTTCGAAAATGGTTTCCGTAATCATACCCGCCCCATCCGAAATGGTTAACATCGCCATAAGTTGGGCTTGCAGGTCTGTTGGAAAGCCTGGAAAGGGTTCGGTCATGGCATCAATGGCGTGAATTTTATCGCCGACCCGTTCAATTTCGATGCCTTCATTTGTTTCTTCAACACGGATACCGGCTTTTTGCATCAAAGTGAAGAGGGACTCTAAAAAATCAAAACGCGTATTTTTTAACGTCAGTTTACCGCCAGCCATCGCCGCGGCAATGGCATAGGTTCCTGTTTCAATGCGATCAGCAATAACGGCATGCTTGGTACCATGCAGTTTTTTAACGCCTGTAATTTTTATTGTGTCGGAACCTAAGCCTGTAATTTGCGCTCCCATTTTGACAAGGCACTCACCAAGATCTGTGATCTCTGGCTCTCGTGCGGCATTGGTTAAAATCGTTTCGCCTTGGGCAAGTGTTGCTGCCATTAAGATATTTTCTGTTGCGCCAACGGAAACTTTTGGAAAGTGAATATGCGCGCCTTTTAATCCTTTAGGGGCATCTGCAATCACATAACCTTCTTCAAGCTTAATATTTGCGCCAAGCTGTTTTAAACCATCAATATGCAGGTCAACAGGGCGAGAACCAATGGCACAGCCCCCAGGAAGAGAAACTTTGGCAACATGATTTTTTGCAAGTAACGGCCCGAGAACCAAGATACTTGCGCGCATTTTGCGCACCAACTCATAGGCAGCTGTTGTTGAGCTTAAACCGCCGGCGTTAAAAGTCATCGTGCGTCCATCATGCCCGCTCATTGCCAACGTAACACCAAGAGATGTTAGCACTTCATTTAACGAGGCAATATCCCGAAGATGGGGATTGTTTGAAAGTGTGAGGTCATCATCGGTGAGCAAACAGGCACACATTAAGGGTAAAGCGGCATTTTTAGCGCCACTAATTGAAAGGGCTCCATTTAATTCATAACCACCTTCAATTGCGATTTTGTCCATTTTTTTGGCCTTTTATTTTTATTATGATTGGATTAAACCGTGATTAAAGTTTTGGCAGGGTAACACCATTTTGGTTCATATATTTCCCGCTGCGATCTGCATAAGACGTTTCACAAGGAGACGCGCCTTGGAAAAATAAGAACTGAGCAATGCCTTCATTGGCGTAAACTTTTGCGGGTAGGGGGGTTGTATTTGAAATTTCCAAAGTAACTTGGCCTTCCCATTCAGGCTCCAAAGGCGTGACGTTAACGATCAGGCCACATCTTGCATAGGTGCTTTTTCCTAAGCACACAACAAGGACATCACGCGGAATTTTAAATGTTTCTACGGTGCGTGCCAAAGCAAAACTATTGGGTGGGATAATACAAACGTCTGTTTTGCGACGTACAAAGCTGTCATTGCTGAAGTTTTTAGGGTCAACAATTGCGCTGTCGATATTGTGAAAAATCATAAATTCATCAGATAAACGGCAATCATATCCGTAAGAAGAGAGGCCATAAGAGATAACATCATCTCGATTAAGCTTGTCAACAAAAGGGCTTACCATTTGGTTTTCAAGGGCTTGTTCTCGGATCCAGTGATCAGGCATGATGGGCATCTTATTTTTCTCCGTTTTTCTCTGATGTAGAGGCTGCTTTTGCGCGGTCTTTTTGGCCTTGCTTACGGCGCATTAAATTGGCACGTAAAGCGTCCGCACGTTTTTTCTCTTTGATCTGATTTTTTTCATTTTGCGATTTTGTCATGATAAGGCTCAAACTATTTCTCTTAAGGCGTGGGGTCAAGAAAAGAATCTATATTTCTTTGCTTTCAAGCTTAACAAAAAATATGTCATCAATATGGCAGAGATATTTTTTTGAATTAAAAAAAACATTAAAAATATTAGAAAAGAGTATATAGAAACTATTGACATCTTATGTAAAATAATGCTAAAATAAAGATAGAATTAGAGATAAGTTTAATGCGTTATTAAATATCGTATTTGCTTTTGCCTCGATGGAGGTGCAACTGAATTTACAGGTCTATATTAAGGATTAAAACAGCTAACCTGATGAAGCGTTTAATGTCCATAGTAGTAAGCTCGCGCAAGAGTGATGTTTTTTTTAATGAGGGTTGAAAATAATGTCATGCGCATTTTTCTAGATGTAAGGGTGGGGGATAAATTCTTCCACCCCTTTTTTTTTCGATAATTTTTTTACTCAAAAGTGTTTTAGGCTTGCGTTTCTGTGCAAGCTCGTGTAATTTTCGCTCGACTTTAGCTCTTGATCAGAGCTTATGTGCTGCTGTAGCTCAGTGGTAGAGCGCACCCTTGGTAAGGGTGAGGCCGAGAGTTCAATTCTCTCTAGCAGCACCATTCTTTTCCGTGACAGACACGCTGAGATATTTTGAAGAAATAGCTCATTTCCCTCTCCTTAAAGTGCCAAAAGAACGTCCTTCCGCCTTAGGGCTATAATAAGGGCAATAAAATGACGAGCTGTGTGAACGGTTGCCCCCCCCCTAAATGAAAGTGTATAAACCATGCTTAGTCCAAATTGAAAAGGTGAGGATGGCATGACGATGTACATGACAGAAATTCTGAATGAACCAAGTTTTTTAAGGGCGAGAAGAAATTTGATTTTATCTGCGTTTTGGGTTGTTTTTTTAGTCAGTACAGGAACAAAGATTAAAACGGGTACGCTGCAAGGTATTGTAACCTTAGATTTTGGGAATATAAAACGGGTTTATATTTGGATGCTTGTTTCATTGGGATATTTTTTTTGGCGTTACTTTTGTGCTTGTCGTTTTCATCTTTCGAGGTACTGGGAAATAGAAGCAAAAAATGAACGAGACAAACGAATTATTAAAATTTTGGGTTGGTTTTCGGCAAAAATGTTTAAGCAATATTGTGATGATAATGCAGGTGATGCAGGTGTTGAAAGAATAAAAAAACATTATGAACAAGGGCGTGTGACCGTGTCGCTCAAAGAGTTTCGCTGTTCTTGGTTAAAAGCATCTGTTGATCTATGTCTGGTTGATAGAGGGCTTTCTGCTAAGTGTGGAGGTACTTCTCATCGACCTGTATCAACGAGACATTTATTAATAGCTCGGTTTATAGGATTTTTGAATTATTTAGTTTCAGATATTCGGTTTAGTGAAATTTATTGGCCTGGTTTATGCGGGATTGGGGCATTGTTTTATGGTGTGGTTGTTTGGTTTTGTCTCGGGTAGGAAAATATGGACGTAGTCGAGTAGGGCATATAAAAATACAGCCCCTGTAACATACAGGTGTAAATGTGGTGCATTTTCCTTGTTTAAAGTCGGATTTTTTCTTGTACAAAAGGTGATTTTTGCGTAGAATGAAGTTATGAGAATTTTAGAAAAACTGACATACTTAATTGTGATTTTTGCTCTTGCGCTGCCAGTGGCCGCGTCTGCAAACACAATGGTTATGTCGCAAAATGATTCTTATACGGTTATGGATCATGACATGTCGAGTGATTCGACTTATCCTAGTCATGAGAACGAAGATCTCGATAATGATATGGCTAATATGGCTAATATGGATTGTAGTGATTGTACAAATGACTGTGTTAATATTTGTGCGGGAACAATTTTATCAAAAATACAGGCGATGCCAACGTATGGTAAAGGAAACGTTTCTTACGTTTTATTTACAAAAATGTTAAAGAGCATCACACCTGATACTTTAAAACACCCCCCAATATTTCTCTCCTAAAAAACTTAGTTGATTAAACACTTCACTTATGTATGGTTTAGAAGGCGTGTTGCGTCTTTAAATCAGGAGAGAAAATTATGCATAGATTGTATATATTAACATTTTTAATGGTGTGGGCCATTTCGCCAGCACAGGCAAAACCCTTGTCTTTGACAGAGGCGTTGAGACTGGCGGGTGATAAGGATCCCATGCTTGAGCAAACTTTAGCTCAATCCGAAGCTTTAGATGCAAAGTCCGTGGCCGATGGCCAACTCGCGGATCCAAAGGTAAAAGTCGCAATGCAAAATTTTCCTGTGGATGGCTTTAGCTATACACGGGAAGGCATGACACAGGTTGTTGCGGGCATATCTCAAGCTTTCCCACGCGGCAAAACGCTTGGATATAAGAGTAAAAAAACAGAGGCCATGTCAAATGTAGAACGTGCACGTTTTGAGGATCAAGAACGACAAATTAAACTTAAAGTTCAACAAATTTGGTTTGACCTTTATTATTGGCAGCAAGCCGACAGAACGGTTGAAGAAAATAAAGAGCTTTTACAAAAAGTGATTGAGGCAACCGAATCTGCCTACAGTACAGGGCGTCAAAACACCCAAGATATTATCGGTGCAGAATTAGAATTAAGCATTTTGGAAGATAAAAGCGTTGATATTAATCGCCAAATTGAAATGGCTCAAGCCGCATTGGGGAAGTGGATTGGTCAAGTTTCTGCGCGCCGTAAGGTGTCTGAAAAATTCCCAGAATTAGACAAAGCAAGCTCTTATGAGGGCATTCAACAAACATTAGCAACTCACCCTAAAATGATAATCGCAAACGCAATGATCGATGTCGGTCATCAGGATGTAAATATCGCGCGTGAGCAGTATAAACCAGGTTTTAATGTCGGGTTAAATTATGGTCTTCGAAATGGTCAGCTGGCTAATGGGGACGACCGTCCAGATATGGTGACGGCTTTGGTTACCATGGATGTTCCGCTGTTTCCAAAAAAACGTCAGGATAAAACATTATCAGCGCGCAAACACCAAGTCGCGTCCGCGACGTTTATGCGGGATGATACATTACGAACCCTTAATGAAACATTAGACCGTGAATACGCCAATTGGTCAAAATTGGGTAAACGTGTCAAACATTATGAAACCAGTGTGATTAAGCATTCAGAGGCCAACTTTGAAGCGTCACTTCGAGCTTATCAAGAGGATTTAACAGATTTTTCTTCCTTGATGCGTGCGCAAGTGATGGAGCTTAATACAAAATTACAATGGATGAAATTAAGAACAGATCAAGCCAAAGCATTGGCTCAATTGATTTATCTTCAAGGAGAAAATAAATGAAAAAACAAATAGCAATCGCAGCCTTAGTTGCTGCAGGGCTAGGCTTGGGCGTTGCATTGCAGCAACCATCTCAAGAAGCTAGTGTAACGAAGGATGAACCAAAAATTGCGTATTGGGTGGCGCCAATGGATCCGAATTATCGTGCGGATAAACCCGGAAAATCTCCGATGGGTATGGATTTAGTTCCTTTTTATGAGAATGCTGGTGGGGCTGATGATATAAATGCGGTGCGTTTGTCACCGTCTGTGATCAATAATTTAGGTGTCCGTACGGCCAAGGTTGAGCTTGGTACGTTCCGCTCACGGATCGAAACCGTTGGTTATATTGATTACGATGAAAGTAAAGTGACCCATGTGCATTTACGCGCTGAAGGTTGGGTCGAGAAAATATTTGTAAATTCAATAGGGGAGCGTGTTAAAAAAGGCGATCCTTTATTTGATGTTTATTCTCCGGAGCTTGTAAATGCACAATCTGATTATTTAGATGCGCTAAAAACAGGTCGTAGAGGGATTGTTCAAGCTTCAAAAGAACGCCTACGTGCTTTGGATATTCCAGAAGAGTTAATTAAACAGCTTGGTAAAACCCGTAAAGTAAGTCAGTTTGTTAGAATTCGTGCCCCTCAAGATGGTATTATATCTGATTTAAATGTTTTTGATGGGGTTTATGTGACCCCCAAAACAACAACGGTATCCTTGGCGGACCTTTCAAGTGTTTGGCTATTAGTTGATGTTTTTGAATCGCAATCGAGTATCGTAAAAGAAGGTTTACCCGCGGTTGTACGCTTGTCTTATGAGCCTGGCCGTGTTTGGAAGGGACGAATAGCTTATGTTTATCCGCAAATTGAACCGGCAACACGAACCTTAAAAGTACGCTTGGTTTTTGATAATCCTGGAGAAATTTTAAAACCTGATATGTATGCGAATATCTCTATTTTTGGGGAACAAAAGACCGATACATTGATGATCCAACGTGAAGCATTAATCCGGACAGGGAAATCTGATCGCGTGATTATTGCCCTCGGTGAAGGGAGGTTTCAGCCTGCCAAAGTTGTCGTAGGACTTGAATCTGGTGATAAAATTGAAATTCTCGATGGTATTGAAGAGGGCGAAGACGTTGTGACGTCGGCTCAATTCTTGATTGATTCTGAAGCCAGCTTTAGTGGTTCTGCTTTGCGGATGTCGAGTTTAAAAACAAAAAAGCATAAAATGGATGAAATGGCCAAAGATACACAAGACGAGCAGGTTACCGAAGCACCAGAAATTTGGGGCGTGGGGACGATTAATAAAATCATGACCGAACATCGTAAGGTTAATATGACACACGGCCCAATTGAAGCTCTTGGTTGGCCCGCGATGACGATGGGTTTTGGTGTCTCTGAAGGTGTTGATCTTGGTGTTTTGACAGAAAAAATGGAAATCCATTTTAAAATTGAAAAACGTGAAGATGGTGCTTATGAGATCGTTGAAATTATGACGATGCAGGAGATGGGCAAATGATTGAGTATATTATTCAATGGTCAGTTAATAACCGTTTTTTGGTTATCCTTGGCGCTTTATTTATAATCGCATGGGGAAGTTTATCTGTTTCAAAAACCCCCCTTGATGCTCTTCCAGATCTTTCGGACGTGCAGGTTATTATTAAAACAAGTTACCCCGGACAAGCACCACAAGTGGTTGAGGATCAGGTGACGTACCCTCTGACAACCGCAATGCTTGCCGTTCCAAAAGCAACGAATGTGCGGGGGTACTCCTTTTTTGGAGATTCCTACGTTTATATTATCTTTGAAGATGGCACAGATTTATATTGGGCACGCTCACGGGTGTTAGAATATTTGAGCCAAGTTGCTCAAAAGCTTCCTCCAGAAGCACAACCAGCTTTGGGGCCCGATGCGACAGGTGTTGGTTGGGTGTTTGAATATGCGCTTGTTGATAAAACAGGTAAACAAGATCTTTCCCAGTTACGTAGCCTTCAGGATTGGTTTTTGAAATTTGAATTACAAACGGTTCCGGGTGTTTCCGAAGTTGCCACGATTGGCGGTATGGTTAAACAGTATCAGGTAACGATTGATCCTAATAAGCTTCGTGCTTATAAAATTTCGTTGGAAAGAATTCACAAAGCGATTAAAAATGCCAATATGGAAGTGGGGGGATCTGTTGTCGAAATGGGCGAAGCCGAGTATATGGTTCGTTCAGGTGGGTATATTAAATCCATTGAAGATTTAAAAATTATTCCCTTGGGGACAACACCAACAGGAACACCTGTCTTGCTCGGAGATATTGCAGAAATTAATCTTGGCCCCCAAATGCGCCGTGGTGTGGCAGAGCTTGATGGTGAAGGTGAGGTTGTTGGTGCGGCTGTTATTATGCGCTGGGGTGAAAATGCTTTAAAAACCATTGAGGCGATTAAAGAACGGCTTGAAATTTTACAAAAAAGTCTGCCTGAAGGTGTTGAAATTGTGACAACCTATGACCGGTCGGCTTTAATTGAACGTGCCGTAAAAACGCTTAATGAAAAGCTACTGGAAGAATTTATTGTTGTGGCTTTGATCTGCGGTATTTTCTTGTTTCACTTCCGTTCGGCTCTTGTTGTTGCGTTAAGTTTACCCGTTGGGATCTTAATTGCATTTATCGTTATGAAACAACAGGGTATTAATGCCAATATCATGTCATTAGGTGGGATTGCGATTGCGATTGGGGCGATGGTTGATGCGACAATTGTGATGATTGAGAATTTTCACAAGCATATTGAAAAAACGCCTCTAACAAAAGAAAATCGTTGGCGGATTGTTACGGAGGCAACAAAAGAGGTTGGCCCTCCACTGTTCTTTTCGCTTTTGATTATTACGCTGAGCTTTTTACCTGTGTTTACATTGCAGGCACAAGAAGGACGCATGTTTGCACCGTTGGCTTATACCAAAACCTATGCAATGGCGGGGTCGGCATTTCTAGCCATTACACTTATCCCTGTATTGATTGGTTTGTTTGTGCGTGGCCACGTGATCGCAGAACATAAAAACCCTGTGAACCGGTTTTTGGTTTATGTCTATCGCCCGTTTCTGAAATTGGCGATGAAATTTCCCAAAATGGTGATTATGCTTGGTATCCTTGTTGGATTAAGCGCGACTTACCCGTTGTCCAAAACGGGGAGTGAGTTTATGCCTTCGCTTGATGAAGGCGACTTGCTTTATATGCCAAGTTTATTCCCGGGAATTTCTATCGGTAAAGCTCATGAAGTTTTACAACAGACGGATCGTATGATCAGGACGTTACCAGAAGTCAAAACGGTATTTGGTAAAGTCGGTCGTGCAGAATCTGCAACGGATCCAGCACCATTAACAATGGTCGAAACAACCATTCAGCTTAAACCACAAAGCGAGTGGCGGCCAGGTATGACAATGGAGAAGTTGAAACTAGAACTTGATCAGCTTGTAAACGTTCCGGGTCTGAGTAATGTGTGGATTATGCCGATTAGAAACCGTCTGGATATGTTGTCAACAGGCATTAAAACACCGGTTGGTATCAAGGTCGCGGGCCCAGATCTGAATGTGATTTCTAAAATCGGTGAAGATATTGAAAAGGTTCTTAAAAAAGTTGAAGGCACCACATCTGTTTATGCAGAGCGCGTTTCAGGGGGGCGTTTTATTGATGTTAACATTAACCGGAAAGCCGCAGCGCGTCATGGTTTGAACGTTTCACATGTTCAGAGCATTATTCGAACGGCTGTTGGGGGCATGAATGTCACTGAAACAATTGAAGGCTTAGAACGTTATCCTGTTAATTTACGTTATCCACGTGATGTAAGAGATTCTGCTGAAAAACTGAAACTGTTGCCTGTGGTAACGCCCAGTGGCACACATGTCCCATTAGGAGAAGTTGCCGATATTGAAATCAATGATGGCCCAGGTATGATCCGTAGTGAGAATGCGCGTTTAAATGGCTGGATTTATGTTGATATTGCGGGGCGTGATTTAGGTTCGTATGTTGCCAATGCAAAACAAGCTGTTGCCGATAATGTTGACCTTCCTGCGGGGTATTCTTTGGGGTGGTCTGGTCAGTTTGAATTTATGGAACGTGCGGAAGAGCGGATGCGTATTGTTGTGCCGGTGACATTGGCCATCATTATATTACTGCTGTATCTAAACTTTCGGAATTTTATTGAGGTCTTTATTATCATGGGATCGTTGCCAATGGCTTTGGTTGGGGGGATATGGTTACTTTATTTCCTTGATTACAATATGTCTGTGGCCGTCACGGTTGGATTTATCGCTTTATCTGGTGTCACGGTAGAAATCGGTGTTTTACTCATTGTTTACCTCAATATTGCTTTGAAAAGGCACCGAGAAGAGGCAGAAAAAGAGAACCGCGAATTTACAAAAGAAGATCTAGACTCTTCAATTATGGAAGGTGCTTTACTCCGTATTCGTCCTATTATCATGACGGTTGCTGCAATTATTGCGGGACTTCTACCGATTATGCTTGGTACGGGAACGGGATCTGAAGTGATGCGCCGTATTGCGGCTCCGATGGTTGGAGGAATGGTGAGTTCGACTATTCTAATCTTACTAGTTATTCCGGCTATTTTTATCCTGTGGAAACAAACAGGCATAAAAAAGGCTAAAAAAGAAACGACATAAATAAACAAAAAAATAAAGCCCATGAGGGCTGCTTTAAAGGCAGCTCTCATGGGGCTTAAAAAAACAACGAATTAAAAAAAAGATGATGATGGGCATTTTCTTTTTTATAGAGATGAATTATATTGGTGGCATGATGGTTATGCGCAAATGGATAGCATTGATTTTAATTACACTGTTGGCTTTGCCGATAGGTCTTGTGGCGAGGGATGCTCAAGCGTGCCAACACGCCATGCAAAAAGTGAATGTGGATCAAGCGCTCTGTCATGATGTTGCACAAAATCAATCAGAAAAAACAGAGTGTGGCGATGGTGGCTGTGGTGCGTGCGTTGCAAATAGTTGTGCGTCATCTCACGTTTTTACTTCGTCTCAAGCTTCTTTTGGTTTTTTTAAAACAGGCATAGCTTATATGGCGTTTGAATATCATTCTATTGGTATTGAGGAAGTTCCTCCGCCTGAACCACCTAAAATTTTCATCTAAAATACTCGGAATCCGTCCAAAATATGCATTTAAGGTAATGTGGGTTATGGCGGAACTTTATTTATTTTAATTTAGATTAAACGCAAAACATTTTCTATTAAGGGAAAGGCAACATGGTTTCACGGCGGAAGTTTCTAGAAACAACGGGATTAACGTGCGCTGCTTTAGCCGCTCAGGGTTTGCTTCCAACTTGGGCTCGAGCGGCAACCGGTTTCGCTGCTGCAGATCGGAAAAGGCAAGGGAATGCAGATATTATTGATCTGACGATTGCTCAAACGACGGTTAATATTGAAGGGCGCAAAAGTAGGCAAGCGATTACCGTAAATGGAACAATTCCAGCACCGCTCGTTCGCCTGCAAGAAGGCCGAGATGCTATTCTTCGTGTGACGAATAATTTGGATGAGGATACATCGATTCATTGGCATGGTATTTTATTGCCATTTCGAATGGATGGTGTGCCAGGGGTGACGTTTGGTGGGATTAAACCGGGGGAGACCTTTACGTATAAATTCCCTGTTAGGCAGGCAGGCACATATTGGTATCATAGCCATTCTGGCTTGCAAGAACAGCTTGGGCATTATGGTCCGTTAGTTATTGATCCCAAAGGGGCCGAACCCATTCCATATGACAGGGAACATGTGATTGTTTTATCGGACTGGATGTTTGAAAATCCCTATTCGGCGTTTCGGAAGTTAAAGGTTTCAGACGGCTATTTTAGTTATAATAAACGAACAATTGGTGATTTTTTCGATAGTATTACAAAAAATGGTTACCAAGCCACAATGGCTGATCGTAAAATGTGGAACAAAATGAGAATGAGCCCGCGTGATTTACTCGATATCACAGGTGCGACGTATACTTACCTTGCAAATGGTCATGGACCAGAGGAAAATTGGACGGGGTTATTCAAACCTGGCGAACGTGTACGTCTTCGAATTATTAATGCGTCGGCGATGTCGATTTTTGATGTTCGTATTCCGGGACTTGAAATGACAGTTATTGAGGCTGATGGACAGCCTGTACAACCTGTAGGAACCGATGAAATTCGTCTGGGGGTTGCAGAAATATATGATGTCATTGTTCAGCCGAAGGAGAGTAAAGCTTATACCTTTTTTGCAGAAACAATAGACCGAAGCGGTTATGCCAGAGGAACGCTTGCGCCAAGAGTGGGTATGGTTGCCGCAATTCCACCATCTCGTCAGATTGCAGAACGAGACCATTCCGCAATGGGCATGGATATGAGTGGTATGGATCACGGAGCCATGAAGATGGAGGGCATGGATCATAGTAGCATGGATATGAGTGGTATGGATCACGGAGCCATGAAGATGGAGGGCATGGATCATAGTAGCATGGATATGAGTGGTATGGATCACGGAGCCATGAAGATGGAAGGCGTGGATCATAGTAAAATGAAAATGGATCATGGGGCAATGGATATGCCGATGACTGAAAACAAGAAAAAAACAAAACATGATCATGGACCTGGGGCTGCGATGCTTGCAGATAGCCCTATCTCTCGATTATCTGAACCGGGAATTGGTTTGGGTGATGATGGACGACGTGTTTTGGTGTATTCCGATTTAAAGGCACGAAAACCTTGGCCGGATAACAGGCCTCCTAGTCGAGAAGTTGAACTTCATTTAACGGGAAATATGGAGCGTTATATGTGGTCGTTTGACGGTAAAAAATTCAGTGAAGTTAATGATGCTATCCATTTTAAAAATGGGGAACGTCTGCGCTTAACCATGGTCAATGATACAATGATGGATCACCCGATCCATTTGCATGGTATGTGGATGGAACTTGAAAATGGTAATGGTGATTTACGTCCTCGAAAACATACGATTTTGATAAAACCTGGTGAAAAAGTGTCTTCGCTTATTACACCAGATGAGGCCGGGGATTGGGCGTTTCATTGTCATTTGTTATTTCACATGAAAGCGGGCATGTTCCGTGTTGTGTCGGTCGCGTAAAGAAAAGGAGGATAACGATGAAAAAAATAAAACAAACGATATCTTCTTTGATTTTGAACATGTTTCTTGCGTGTTTATTTATAGTAACGCCAGCTCAAGCTCAAGGGGTAGGTCCCCATTATGAAGATGATTGGCCAATTATTGCGGTGACACACCCAACAGGGGTGATCATGTTGGATCAACTGGAATATACGACCAATGATGGGGATGAAAGCCTTGAGTATGAAATCTCAGGTTGGTATGGCGGCGATATAAACCGAGTCTCCCTGGAGATTGAAGGAGGGCAAAGTCTTGATGGTTCAGAACAAGGTGAACTTGAACGCTTAGACCTTTATTATTCACGCCTTATTGCGCCTTTTTGGGAAGTGCGTGGCGGGTTTGGGATGCAAAGTAATTATGGCACAGGGGAAAAGGATGAACGCGGTTTTGCAGTTTTTGGCCTTAAAGGTTTAGCCCCTTATTATTTTGAAACAGACGCAAATATTCGAGTTAGTGATGATGGAGATGTTTCTGCTGATATTGAATTCGAATATGATATGCGGATTACACAACGCCTTATTTTACAGCCTCAAATTGAGACAAAGGTTGCCTTTTCTAGTGCTGAAGAATTTGAGCAAGGATCAGGCATCAATAATATTAAAAGCGCATTACGTTTGCGTTATGAAATCCGAAGAGAGTTTGCGCCTTATATCGGTGTGAGCTGGGATAAAAAACTGGGAGAGACCGCTGATATGGTTCGTGATGATGGCGGGGCAGAATCTAACCTGTCCTTTTTACTCGGAACACGGATGTGGTTTTAATTGATGACTTTAATAAAGGAGAAAAATAATGGAACTACCTGAATTTATACGAAACGTAAACCCGATGTTTATATACTTTGCGATTGGACTGCTAAGTATTGGCTTATTAGGAGGGATCGTAAAGCAAATGACAAAAAATAAAATATCCCAAGTGAATGCAACCTTTTTGGCTTTTCTTGTGATTGCTGGTGGTGTTCTTGCCACAACAAGCTTTAAAAACCAAGAAGTTGTATATAACTCTGAGGTTGCAGTTGCGTCCTTTCCCAACTCAAGCGCACTGATTTCTGCTGTGAATAATTCAGAGCAAAAAAGTCTTCGGGTGAAAATGGTTAGCGATAAAGAAATGAATATGGAGAGTATGACACACAGCACATCAGAGCAAACATCATGGCTAAAACCCGTTGAAAATAAATATGTTTGTATGGTGAATAACAAGGTATTTGATACCGAACAAATCCCCGTTGAAGTAAAAGGCAAAACATATTATGGCTGTTGTATGATGTGTAAGAAAAAAATTGAAAGAAGCCTTGAAATCAGGACATCAACAGATCCTGTAAGCGGAAAAACCGTTGATAAAGCGACAGCGACAATTGGTGCAGCACCAGATGGGAGCGTTTATTATTTTGAAAATGAAAAAAATATGCGTTCATTCACTCAAGATTAAAAAATAAATAATATCACCACCTATAGAACGTAAAGGAGAACTAAAATGAAGAAAATATTTTTAACAACAGCAGCGGCGGTTTTGATGTTATCAAGCCCAGCAATGGCAAAAGAGTACACTGTAAAAATGATAACAAATTATGATGCGGAACAAGTGTATTATTTTGAACCCGCAGATTTAACAATTAATCCAGGTGATACGGTAAAATGGGTAGTTGCCATGGAGAATGATACACATAATGCCGTTGCAGATGCGGGGCCAAAAGATGCAACGCTATTTCAAAGCCCGATGCTAGATGAAATTGGTAAAAGCTGGACGCATAAATTTACAGATCAAGGTACCTATACCTACCATTGCCACCCTCATGCGGCAATGGGCATGAAAGGATCTATTATTGTTGGTAAAGCGTCTGCCCCAAAAGAAATGACCGGTGCGCCCGGGCATGGGAAGCATAGTCATGGTGGTAATGACAGCTCAACAATGGACCACAGTAAAATGAAAATGAACTCTATGGATCATAGTGGTATGAAAATGGAAGGCATGGATCATGGCAAAATGAAAATGGAAGGTATGGATCATAGTAAGATGAAAATGGATCATGGTGTTGGTGGTCATGGAGATGACGGTCATGGTGATATGGATAAACCTCAAAAAGAAGATAAAAAAGAAGATCACAACAGTGACAGCCATAGTCATTAAAAAAGATTTTTACACTCCTGTTTCTCTTTTTTAATAATGGGGTGATAAAAAGAATAAATATTAAAACGAGCCCTATTATTACCGCAATGGGGCTCGTTTTTATTAAATAAATGGCGGTTCATTTTTTTTTTTTTTTTGCATAAAACCTTGTATTTTTTTGCGAGTTAGTTAAGCTTAACTATCGGTATAAGGGTATCTAAGGTCTTAGGTAGTTTTTTATCACACAAAAATTTTTAATCAGAATATCAGCGCCATTATACGGGTGGTCGGTATTGTTGTATAATAGGAGAAGGTAATGCTAAGTAAGGCTACAGCTAAAGGTAATATTCTGCACGCCGAGAACAATGCATATATGAAAAGGGCGCGCAGAGCATTGGTAAAGCCAACAGTGTTGCTTGTCTCTATTATTGCTTTAAGTGCGGCGGCGCCTAATTGGGCTCGGGCTGAAATGACATTGCCAGACCCAATGAGCAAATTAACCGATATAACATCAAAAATATCTAAAAAAACAAATGGTAGGCTCAACTTGAGTGGGTATTTTAATGGGCATTATATGAACCATAATGGCACAGCAAATCTACAAGATAGTAAAATTAATGTTATTGGTGGTCACGTTGAAAACCTTGATGAGCCATTGATGCAATTGCGTGAGTTTTCGTTGTTTGCCGATGTCCTGCTGACCGATAATTTGATTTTTTCTTCTGAAGTTGAACTTGGAGATAGCGGGCGAAAATTAAGAGGAAATTATGCTTATCTTGATTTCGATCTTTCTTCTCAATTTGACACAGATACGGATAAATATGGTAATTTTACGGTTAGGGCAGGTAAAGTTTTAGTGCCTTTTTTGTCGTATAATGAAAACAAACCAAATTTTCGACAAAATTTGATGAGCCAGCCTTTTACAGCTTTAAACATATCTCCTGTGAACCCTGTACCAATTGGGTATGAGGGATTTGGTTGGTCGGACTTTGGGGCAACATTAAATTGGAATAAATTTGTTGGTGAAACCGGCATTGTTGGACTGAAGGTTACCGCAATGAATGGTTTGCGTTCGAGCGGAAGCAATGACGTTTATGATGCAAATAGTATTACATTACAAGGTGGCCCAACGGTTCGTCCCCGAGATGGTAGCATCCAAAATGGTAAGTGGGATTTGTCAGATAATAATGATGATATTGCTACAAATGTTAAACTATCGTACCAATCTACGGAATGGCCTCTTGAAGTTGGTGGGTCATGGTATCGCGGAAAATGGGATGATGCAGGAAATCACGATTTAAAAATGTATGGTGTTTACGCGAACTACCTTGAAAAAGACTGGACACTAAAAACGGAAATCGCCAAAACAAAAGTTGAACAAACAGCCGGCGTTAACCCTGTTGGCGGAGGGCCTGCTCTTAATGTTTCAACCGGGGATTACGATATGTTTGCCTGGTATTTAGAAGGTTCATATATCCCCTACCGTTATGGTTCAGATGGGGAACAGTTTGTACGTCTGATTGCCCGGTATGATACAGTCGATACAAATGATCAGGCAGCCTTTACGCCTTTTGACCGTGATCGCATCACAGTTGGTAGTGAATGGGAGTTTTTACCCCAAGTTAGATTGAGGTACGAGTTTCAAAAACATACAATTCATAGTTTTCAAAATGCACCAGCACCGTATATTGCAGCGGGTGGAGACGAAAATATTTATATGAATATGGTCTCTCTTATCGGTTACTTCTAAAATGTGTGTGCATTTAAAGGGAAAAAAATAATGAAAATAATATCAAAATACCTAACTGTTTTGGCAACCGTTTTTTGTCTTACACTCTTAAGCCAAGCGGTTCAAGCTGCGGATGTAGATATCTATATCGCATATTCCAACAAAGACAAGTCCGATAAAAAGGCTCTTGAATCGGCTTTGTCTGATTATAACGTGATGTCTTACAAAGTGGACTTGCTCGCGATGGCGGATTATTCGGGGCAACAAAAAGCGGCTGCAAAATTGTCTCAAGCAAAAGTTGTTGTTTTATTGAAAGATAAACCCGTGAAATATTTACGGGGAGCGGAGCTTGGCACGACTGTTGAAGTGAGTGGTAGTTCTGCAGAGGACATCGCAAAAATTAAGGCCGCCTTATAATAAAAGAATTATAAATTAAAAAAATAGCGTCCTTAGAGGGGTATTCAAATGAATAAAAAGCTATTAACAATGATATCACTATCCATTGTGCTTAGTGTTTTTGTGACAGCTATATTTTTGAGTAACCGAAGTCAAAATAACCTCCTGAGTGTTTACCATGAACAGGTGAATACAATTACTTTTTTTGCTCAAAAAAATATATCTACGGGGTTAGAAAATGGTCTTATCGATTTTATTAAATTGACCCTAAATAAATATACCACAGCCAGCGTGTTTTCTGGTGCTGTTGTTTATGATGAAGATATGACAGCGCTTCTAACCGTTCCTGAAGGTTATAAAGTCAATGATGATAATCTTAAAAAAGTTTTAGAGCAACCTCTCGTGACCACAGATGATGTTATGTACCGTGAACATCATGACGGTTATTCAACCTATCGCCTTCTTAATCTTCGTGGTGAGGATGAGGAAATTTTGGGTAATTTAGTCATTGAATTTTCTTCGGGTGTTGTCGAGAAAAAAGTAAAGGCTTCGTTATTATTTGCTCTTGTTGTTGGAGCGGGAATAACCATTCCAATACTTCTTTTCCTGAGCTTTTTTATTGCGCGAAAAATTACGGGTCCGCTTGCTTCAATGACGTTAAATATGAATGAATTAGCACATGATAACCTTGAAGTTGTGATCCCGGTAATTAGCTCGCAAGATGAAGTTGGAGAGATGTCGGAGGCTTTGTTGGTTTTTAAGGAAAATGCTCTTAAGGCCAGGGAACTTGAAGCACAACAGCGGTCTCAGCAAAAAGACAGTGAAGAGCGCATGGTTAAAATTTCTGGGTTAACGAGTGCTTTTGATCAAAATATACGGGGGGTTATTAAAAGTTTGTCAAAATCAACAACCTCTTTGACGTCAACAGCAAACTCATTAAAAAGCCTAGCAGTCCAAGGCCGTACTGGCGCGGGAACTTTGTCTGCGGCAACGGACACGGCAAGTCAAAGCGTGACGGCTGTTAGTGAGGCAACCGAACAGCTCTCGTCGGCGATTGCTGAAATAAGTACACAAGTTTCAAACTCAGCCAATGTTTCGAAATCTGCTGTTACGGAGGCGGAACAAGCGATCGAAAATGTTATGGGCTTGAAAAAATCCACTGAAGAAATTGGTGAAATTATTCAGCTGATTCAAGACATTGCAGAAAAGACAAACCTTTTAGCCCTAAACGCAACTATTGAAGCTGCGCGTGCCGGAGATGCTGGTAAAGGTTTTGCGGTTGTTGCATCAGAAGTCAAAGAATTAGCAAATCAAACAGCACAGGCCGTTGATAGTATTTCAAATCTTATCAGTGCGACGCAAAAAGAGACTGGTCGTACGGTTGATTCCATTAACGGAATTTCAAGTACTATTGAAAGTGTTAGTGGCATTACGACGGTGATTTCTGCGGCGGTTGAAGAGCAGCAAGTCGTGACGCAAGAAATTTTTCAAAGTAGCCAATATGCATCAACCAGTACAAGTGAAGCGGCCGGGATTGTTACAGATGTTTCACAAAGCGCTGAAAATGTTGACAAAGAGGCGCAGGAAGTGAGTGGAGCCGTTGAAACTCTTGTTCAGCAGTCTGAAGCTTTGTCTAAAGAGGTGGAAACGTTTCTCTCTGAAATTAAAAAATCATAAGTTGAAAATTTATAAAGATGTAAACGGTGACAGTTTTTGTCACCGTTTTTTTGTTTTGCGCACGCTTTTTCAATTCTCTTGAAAGAAGGTCTATTATCATTATTAAAAGAGCAAACGTGAATGATTTGTCTTGACCCTGTAGTTACAACAAGAGCGATAATAAAAGGATGGGATAAAAGGAGAGGAAAAATGAAAGTTGAACTAATTTATTTTGATGGTTGTCCAAATGCCGACCCCGCACGTAAAAATTTAAAAACAGTTGTAGAGGCCTCTGGAATTAACACTGTGGTTCATGAATGGGAACAAAGTAACCCGAAGGCACCAAAATACGCACGGCACTATGGTTCTCCAACAATTCTGATTAACGGGGTTGATATTGCTGAAAATCCCGTGGATTGTTGTGCAGCACATTCATGCAGGTTCTATGAAAGAGGCGGGGCGCCGACTGTTCAAATGATTAAATCGGCTCTCGAAGCGGGGTGTTGCGCATGAAAAAAAGCTTAATGGCGATACCATCTTTACTCGTTGCAGGCCTTACGGCACTGCCTATTTTAACCTGTCCTGCGTGCTGGCCATTGTATGCGGGTTTATTAAGCTCTATGGGGTTAGGTTTTTCAAACTATACGCCCTACCTTTTACCTGTTACAGCGGTACTTTTGGGATTATCATTGTTTTCGTTTATTTGGAAAGCAGAGGAGCGTCGAGGTTATCTTCCTTTGGCTTTAGGTATTATTGCGGCACTTTTAATTTTAAGTGGGAAGTTTTATTTTGAACAGTCGTTGATGGTTTATGGTGGTGTATCTTTATTAATCGCAGCGTCAATTTGGAATATTTGGCCGAAAAAAGGGACGTGTCATCACTGCGTTGATTAAAGCTTTATTTGTTATATTTAAACGCTTTGAAGGCATCCTGTATTTGAAAAAGCCAATAAGCAGATTGAGCAATAAGCGGGCCAAAAGGTTTACCTGCGTATGTCAGGCCAAAAGGTTCAAAAAGTTTGTATTTTTCATTTTTTTGAGTGATGGCATCGGCGATAACCTCACCCGCAGCAACGGTTGATGTCATTCCATGCCCCCCAAAACCTTGGGCGTACCAAAGACCATTTTTTAACTGACCAATTTGAGGCATTTTATGTACGGGATAGCCCATATGACCGCCCCAAGCAACTTCAGCTTTAACCCCGTTTAATTGAGGGTAAATCGCAAGAAGGTTTTTCATCATAATTATTTTTAATTTTTCTTGAGATGGGTGGAACATGGAGACCAGACCGCCCCAAAGAAGACGATGGTCTTTTAAAGGACGGTAATAATTGGAAGAAAATCGGCTGTCGGAAACGGCATAAGGGGCGCGGATAACGTTCGACATTTTTTCTTTGAGTGGTTCAGTTAGCAAAACAAAAGTCGAAACGGGAAGTAGAGAACGAGCAAGTTTTTTTTGAATTCTACCTGTTTGAACACCGCAACATAAAATAATTTGATCAGCAATAATGCAGCCATTTTGTGTTTTAATTTTCCACTGATTGTTGTGTTTTGTTATTTTTAATGCAGGTGATTGTTCAAAAAATTGAGCACCACCTTGTTTTGCGGAGTTGGCGGCGTGGCAAGAGTAGTTAAGGGAGTGTAGTTGCATTGCACGAGGTTTGAAATAAGCATCATAATATTTATGGGTTGCATAATATTCTGAAACTTTTTTTTGTGGCCAAAATGAAAAATCCTCTCCCATATGGTTGTTCATAAAATCAATGTGTTTTTGAACGCTTTTTGTATCATTATACCAAGAGGCGCAAACAATGCCTTCTTCGCCTTCACAAATCAGATTTCTATGAGGGCCAATTCGTTTTTTGATGAGATGAAAAGCATCGATCGTTAAATCGTGAAGTTCTTTAGCGTGGGCGTTACCAACACGCTTGGCGATTTTTTGAGGATTTAAAGAGTATCCAGGTGACACAAAACCACCATTCCGACCAGATGCGCCCCATGCAATACGGTTGGCTTCAATTAACACGGGTTTAATACCACGATCTACAAGGCTTTGGGCTGTTGCAATGCCCGCCATACCCCCGCCGATAATACATACTGGCGTGTTTATTGTTTCTCGAAGCTGTGGAAAATGTGTATCAATCTTTAATGTACGTGAATAATAACAGTCAATGTATTCCTGTGGGGGAGGGTGCTTTTTACCAAACATGTTCTCAAGAGCCTACATCAATGATTACAATTGTATATAGCTATATTCGGCTATCTCCCCCAAAGGGTCAATGATAATAATGACTGAAAAATCAAAATGTTAGAGTGTTTTAAAGGTCAAAGGTTAAGGCTTTACTAAGAATATTATCGTATGGTGTAGGTGACAAGAAGTGTCATTTATAGAAGGATTCTATATGGTATCAAGCATTGGACCGCCGATTTCGGCGGCTGTACGAAACCAAATATTTGCCATTCAAAAACAATCCAAGCAATTGGAGGTCGCACAATTGCGTCTTGCAAGCGGAAAAAAAGTGAATTCCGCATTAGATGATTCACTTGCTTTCTTTGCATCACAATCTTTATCAAATCGTGCCGGAGATATTTCACGCCTTCTTGCAGGTGTTGGGCAAAGTATACAAAAAATTAAAGTTGCTCAATTTGGTATTGAGGCCATTGAAAAACAGTTGGAAATCACAAAAACGCTAGCAGAAGAACGTGTTGTTAGCCTTCAAACGAGTGGTGCAGCAGATGTCATTGGGCTTCCTTTACAGGATCAAATTTTAGCAGAAAACCCAGTTGCTTATTGGCGTTTAGATGATATAGCGGGAACAAACGCTGTGAACTTAGGAACATTGGGGGCGGCTGTTGATGGCACTTATCAAAATGGTGTGTCATTGGGGAACGCACCAATTTACGCAGATGGAGAAGTTTCGGCAAATTTTAACGGAGCCAATCAATATATTCGGATCCCTGATAGCAACCAAATTAATACAACAACAGTAGCAACGCGGACCATTGAAGCAACATTTCGTGCTGATACAACTGCGGGGCGGATGGTAATTTATGAAGAGGGCGCGCAAATCAATTCTTTGGGCATGTATATTGACGATGGACAAATATATTTTAATGCCGCAGATGCAGGGGATTGGGGGCCTTTTTCAATAAGTGCACCGATTGAGGCCGGAGAAACATATCAAGCTTCAATGGTCATTGATAATCCAAATGGTGAATTTAGAGCATATTTGAATGGTACTCTTGTTGGCACGGGGACAGTGACAAAGCCATTGGCTAACCATAGTGGAAATATTGGCATTGGGGCTGCCAATCAAGGGTTGTGGTTCCACGATGGCGCGACAAGTAGCACCGGATTTTATTTTAAAGGAAATATTTCTGAAGTTGCAATTTATAATACGGTTTTAAATGATGACACGATCCAATCTCATTCGGATGCTGTTAATCCTCCGGATTTACTGGCCTTTGATAGTGAGTTTAATAAGTCTCTTGATCAAATTGATTTTTTGGTATCAGACTCTTCATATCGAGGAACGAACCTTTTGGAAGGGGATGCGATTGAGGTGAATTTTAATGATGAAAGAACGTCAAGCTTAAAGGTAGCTGGAGAAAAACTAGATTCAACCTCCCTTGGCGTAGATGATTTAGATTTTAGCACACTTGAAGGCGCTAAACTTGGGGTTAGAAGTATCCAGTCTGCTATTGAACGTGTTAGGAATTATTCGGAAAGTCTTTCATCAAAGATGAACGTTGTTCAAATACGAGAAGATTACATGGGAGATATTATTGATACCCTAGAAGAGGGATCTGATAAGCTTACGGTTGCAAATCTCAATGAAGAGGGAGCCAATATGTTGGCACTTCAAGTGCAAAGAGGTATGCAATTTTTAACACTTGCCAGAAATGGGCCTTCGATCTTAGATATATTGTAGTTTAAAATATATTCATAATATGATGTTCCTTCAATATATCGCGATGGCTTTTCGAGGCATATTGGCAGTCATGGTAGGTGTAGACAGGTCAATATTTTAGCAGGTTTGCGCTGTCAGATAGCCATTAATAGAACGTCATTAGACAAGGTTTGCATGCATACGATTGCTCATTGGCCAGCCAACAACCCTCCTGTAATAAAGGTCAATTACCGTGGCAAGGTATAATCAGTCTTTGCGTGTCGGGATATAAGTAATGTCACCAACCCAGTATTGATCGGGCTTTGAGACGTTATAAACTGTCTTTGCACTAGGTTTGGAGAGACTGGCGGAGAAATTTGGATTAAAACCTCAATAGGTCGGGGAACTGTAGTTTCTTTTGAGCTGAATTCATAACGTTTTTAAGGTGTTTTCTAAAAACAGTTTTCGACGTCAGTGCCGCATCCCCTAAGGACTTTATAAGGAAAGCCCGCCAGTATTTGTTGAGCTTCTGGAAATGCCAAGCTTTTGAATGATTTGGGCACCTAAGGGGGTCAGTGTAATTTCTTCGAGTGTTGGATCAAGGTTATGTGTTCCATTTAAAAGCCCTTTTTTTGCAAGGTTTTGTTCCGAAATAGAAATATCGGCAGGTGAAATATGTTCAGAAACTTTGCGTATATGAGTTTTACGCACCCAACCATTTTCTGCACCAGCATGATATGAAATTTTAAGGTAACTAAATTCATTTGGCGTGATGCCTTTGACGATTTTTTGAATGGGGTCTTCGGTGCTGTGGATGTTTTGCACAATTTTGTGGCGGAGGTATTTACGTTCGCAAAGCCAATACCCGAATAGGAATGTGATAATGAGTAAACCACCCAAGTAGATTGCATGGCGGTTCAGAAAAATATGTTCGTTATCTTGCCAGTCCGTTAAAAGGTTTAACCCCCAAACATAGGCCGTAATTAAGACAAGAATACCCAGCCACCAAAAGGTATGCCAGACCCACTTAACCAGTGAGGCGAATAATGAATATATCGCTATAAAAAATCGTCCTATCATATATAGATTATATCGGTCTATCTGTTTAGTATTCAAGAGCTAACAGGCTTAATATACAAATAAAATATAATAATGGTGGTTTTTAAAAGCATTATTATAACGGTAAGCTTGATCGAAAAGGCAAGATATGTATACTACAATCGTAAGTATATGAGGCTTAATGTGGTCGGTTTGAAAACATTTTTTGTTGGGGTGATATGTTGTTTTATGGCATTTTCATCTGCTTCTGTATCCTATGCTCAAATAACATTGGGCTTAGATGATTTACTGAAACTGGACATTGAGGACTTAGCCGATGTTCAAGTGAGTGTAGTCTCTAAAAAAAATGAAAAATTGTCAGAGGCGCCCGGTGTTATTTCTTTGGTAACACGCAATGAAATTAAAAAATATGGCGCTTTAACGTTACTGGATATTTTTGATAGAGTGCCGAGTTTGCAAGTTTATAGCTCCGCATTTGCACCAAATAACAATCTTTCAATTCGTGGCGGTTCAAATCAACATTATACAAATCGAATTCTATTCTTAATTAATGGAAGGCCATATCGTGAATCGCACACGGGAGGGTGGAATATCCCCTTTTTCTTAGGGTTCCCCGTAAGTATTATTGAACGAGTGGAGGTCATTCGTGGTCCTGGTTCGGTATTATATGGGTCGAATGCTTATACTGGTGTGATTAATATTGTCACGCGCAAGGGCGATGATAATGCCCTTGATCCTGAGGTGCAGGCGACATATGGGACATTTAATACACAGCAAGTCGAAGCTGTTGGAGGATACTCTGGAACAGATTATGCCGTGACGATGGCATACAAAAAATTTACCGATGAGGGGTGGGATTATCGGATCACTGATGAGGTCGGCACGACAGGGGCATTTGATCAATCTAAAACAGGTTACGGTTTGTTTTCCAATGGCCGTTATAAAGATTTCTCTTTTGATGCGTATGTTGGGCAGGCAAAACAAATTAATTTAGGATCAAATTCACAGCTTCCCGGAGCGCCAATCAATATTCGTCGATGGATGGTTGATACAGGGTATCACCATGAATTTAATGATAATGTTAAAATGCAAGCGAACATTACTTATAATGCATATGTTCCCGGTGATACGTTTGATTCACGAAATTTTTCAAACTCTGCTCATGAAATTTTGGGGGAGGTTAATATCCATGCCGTGGCAACGGATAAGCTAAATTTGCTTATTGGAGGTACGGTTGAAAACATTGATGGTCAGATTTCTAGCTCACAATACAATAGCCAGAGTTACAGTGGGTATTTTCAAGCCGATTATAAATTGTTTTCATGGTTAAAAATTGTTGGGGGTTATCAATCAAATAAAATTAAAGGCGTTTCCCGAGAATATTCCCCTCGTTTTAGTGCGGTTGCGTCATTGCCTTATAACCTAAAAGCAAAGTTTCTCTATAGCCAGGCTTTTCGTAGCCCTAATGCCATTGAAAGTTATATTTTGGTTCCTAATGTTCTTGTTGGGAATACAACTTTAAAACCTGAAAATATTGAGACGTATGAAGCTCAACTTTCATATTCATCTTCACGGGTATATTCGGCCGTAACTTATTACGACAGTAAGATTGCAGATCAGATTGGCCGTGGTGCTAACCCAATGGGTGCGGGACTTATTTTTGTAAACCAAGGGCATGTTAATTTTAAAGGTGTGGAAATTGAAGGTAAATACAATGTTTCTCAAAAATGGTCATTTCAAGGTTCTTGGATGTGGCAGCGTAATGAAGATGATGCAGGTTTAAACGAGACAACATTTACGCCCAACATCATGGCAAAATTAGGTGTGAGTTATTCTGACCCTGGAGAAAGATATACAGTGGGGGTCTTTGATAGTTATTATGGGCAACCTCAACCTGTTAGCTATATAGATCCAACTGTTAATAACGTAAACCCTAAGGCAAGATCTTATCACTTGTTGACGGCTAAAGTGGGGCTAAATTTAGATAAAATAACAAGTCATTCCCTTTTCCAGAAAAGCAAATTGACACTTTATGGTGATAACCTCCTTGATGAGGATATTTATTACCCCGAATTTAATCGTAAAAATATCAATACAATGCCAATTCATGCGGGCAGAGCTTTATACCTTACTTATATTAAGGCGTTTTAATAAGCTTTTGTGGAATGTTTTAATATCGTATTAAAGAAAAAACTGCGCCTTTTTTCAAAGACGCAGTGTCAAGTTCGTACCCTCTATTAAAATTTGGAGAAGCCTTAATATAAGCACACCCTATATTGCGAAAGGCTTTTATATAAAGAAAACTCGAATTTGAAACAACCAGATTTGTAAAAAATTCAAATGATTCAATATATATTTTATATTTATACCTATTATTTGTATTAATGTCAAATATTTTGTCAAAAAAATAATATTATTCATCTTTTGTTAATAAAATTAACATATATTTTTAATATGTAAATCAAAAGATAGATTGAGACGTTTTTACAATAAGAGAGATATATTAATGAATTTTTTAAAAGAGGTATCGACAGATACGAAAGAAATGGAGCGGGCTTTACACCATGGTGGAATGTATCTGATGAAATATTTGGAAGGGCTGTGCCGTCAAGGTGGGGTTGCAAATGACGTTGGTTTTGAATGTCTTAGTTTTTTAAATAATATTGCGTTGAAGTATAAACAGCATGTGCAAAATTCAATTCAAGAGCTTCGGGTCTGGAAAAAAAAGAATAAGCACACGTCACAAAAAATAGTTAACCGATCAACGGGGGAGGAAAAAAGGTTAAAAGCGGCGATTGCAAATAATGTTGAAATGTATCAAATTGTGATGCGCGAAAGTATGATGTTGTCACGCCAAGTGCTTGCGCGACAAAAATAAAAGAATTTATTTTTTTAAATTTGAAGGGCGCCTTTTTCTTAAGCGGAGAGGGGCGCTAAATTTTTGGTGGATTTGTGTTTTGGTAAATGCCGTTACTTTTTTATGTTCTCTTTTAAAATGATTAAACGCACGTGTTTGTTTTTCTTTGGTAAGGCGACTGTAAATTTCTGGCGTAGAGCGTTTTTCTGCAAAAGAAAAGAGGCTTTTGTCTAGCGGAGGGTATATTTGAATATCTGCACCGTGGTTGAGTAAGGCATCAACAGCCTTTAAATCGTTATTTTCAATGGCAAAATACAAAGTAGTTTCATTAAAATCTGTTTTGTTATTAATGTTTTTTGAATGCTTTATTAAAAACACAAGCGCATCAAAATTTTCGTTTAGGCAAGCTTCCATAAGGGGGGTGTATCCTTGATAATCAGCTTTATCGAAGTTGGCGTTAAATTTTTTCAGTGTCTTTAAAATGGCAAGGTCATTGTTTTGAGCGGCAAACGTACTTGCTGTTTGTTTAAAGCGATCAGTGATATTAACATCTCCGCCTTTTTGTAGGAGGAGGGTGAGGATAGATTGCTGCTGGTATTGTGTGGCAAGGATAAGGAATGGGGGCTTCTGGTCTTGGTTCCAATTGAGTTCGGCTGAGGACATCTTTGAGATAATATTTTTAGCGATTGTAATGTTGCCGTATTTTATTGCGGATCTAAGGTCGGAGTTCATTTTAGTGTTTGGCATGTGTTTGTTGACCTCCTTAGGGCTTTAGGCAACGGATGAAAGCCGCGCGTTATGTTTGGGTAAAGTTACTTTTTGCAGGTTTATGTTTTTACCGTAAACGGATGAAGCTGTATTAATGTAGGTATCTGTAATATCTGTAACATAAAATGTGTTTTGACTGTTTTGAGTTAGTTTTTTTGTGATTTCTCTGTGCTTTTTTAAGTAGCATTGTAATTTTTTTGGAATAATCTCATCCTGAGAAATGAGTTTAACTTTATTTCTTAAGCTTTCGTTAATTAAGCTTTTTAGATGGGGGTAATGTGTACACCCTAAAATAAGGCTTTCAATTTTTTGTTGTTGCAGTGGGGCTAAATATTCATCGATAATGGGGCGCGCCCATTTTGTGCCATTATGTTCAATTAAAGGCACAAGTAACGGTGTGGCTTCGCTGAAAATTTCAATGTCTGGGTTGAGTTTTATGAGCTCATCTTCGTAAACTTTAGACTGCACGATATAGGGGGTTGCAATTAAACCAATGCGGTCGTGCCCCATGTCAATTGCGGTTTCAAGGGTGGGGACAACAACGCCAAGAATGCGCCGCTCGGGGTGGTTGCGGGGAAGGTATTCTTGTTGAAGGCGTCGCAGTGCAGATGCACTCGCGGTGTTGCATGCGATAATGATAAGCTGACAATTTTCTTGGTCAAATAAGTAATCAACAGCTTGTAAGCTGAGTTGGTATACGGCTTCTTTAGAACGATTTCCGTAAGGCACATGGAGGGTATCCCCTAAATAGACAGTGTCATATTGCGGAAGCGCGTCGTGTATAGAACGCGTAATTAATAAGCCTCCAAGGCCGGAATCAAAAATGCCAATTTTCATAGCATAATGTGTAACTTTTATTCTAACTCCTGTCTAGGGGGAGAGAGGCTTAGAAGGATGAATAGCTGTTGTAATAAGAAAAACAAGTATTAGTTTGTGATTTAATAAAGGGCCTTATCTTTCTGATATTAAAGTAAATATAGATAATTATTATTGATTTTTTTTAAGTGGGATTTATAGAAAAACAGTGTTATAAACGTGGGCTTAATAAAAAAATATTCTTTACATAATTAGTATTTTGTGGTATAAAACATATAGTTAATTTACGCGAATAAGGGTGTGTGATGAGTAAAAAACCAGCAAAAAATAAACTGTTAAAAGCTTTTGCGATCTCGGCGGCTTTATTGACGTCGTCAAATGTGATGTCTGCACAGGATCCTGTCGAGGATAAAAGTGTTTCGCAGGGCAGTGCCATTGAACAAGTAGATGTTAAAGAAGCTAAATCTGAACCTGTGAATTCGACGATGACCCTTAAAGGGAAGTCGCGTTATGATTTTAAAGAAGGTGGTGCAGTTGATAAGTTTCGCTATGCCCTTGCGGATTGGGAAAACGGTATTGATAAATTAACACCACTTTTTAATGCTATTGATGAAAAAGATTTAGAAAAAGCGGGCTTGGATAGCTTTGATGAAGACGATATGGCTTATTTAGATCAGACTCGTAAAGGGCTTTTTCTCAAGCGAGATATATATGAAACACCTTTGCGTCATAGGGAGGTTGATGATTTAATTGTGACGTTAAAAAGTCATGATGCGGGGACTAAGGCATTAAATACGGTTATAGCAGTGGGGGTTGGTGTCGCAGCTCTTGCGCTGCTTGGTGGTGCGGCGTTATATCGGCGTCGCAAACAAAAACCAGCGGCAGGCGTTTCAAATGGCGCTCCATCTGCGGGTGTTTCGAATGCACCTCAAGCAGTAGGCGCCTCTAATGGAGAAGGCATTCCTCCCTCTGCGCCCGAAGAGGCTAATTCAAGAACAGCGGGTGTTTCGAGTGCCGCCAAATCAGTAACGGCTCCAGTTCCCAAAAAACCAAATATGTAATATTACATTATAGTTTAAGGCGGGTGCTTTATTCGGTAAGAGAGATAATGATCGGCGTGTGATCTGATGCTTTTGTTTTGCCGCGGGGTTCTTTGTCGACAGTGCAACTTTGCAAGCGGTCTGCGGCTTTGGCGGAGAGTAAAAAATGGTCAATTCGGATGCCTTCACCTTTGGGCCAGCGCCCAGCTTGGTAGTCCCAAAATGTATATTGGTGGTTGTCATTGTTGTTGACACGAAAGGCATCAGTTAAGCCAAGGTTTAACAATGCCCGGAATTTCTGGCGGCTTTCAATTTTATAAAGGGCATCCCCAGCCCATGCATCAGGGTCGTAACAATCACGTGCTTGGGGAATGATATTATAGTCCCCGCCTAAAATAACAGGCTGACGGTTTTCAAGTAGGGTTGTTGAGTGACGATAAAGGCGATCCATCCAACGTAATTTATAAGGGTATTTTTCGGTGTCAACAGGGTTGCCATTTGGTAGGTAAATCGAGGCGATGCGTATTCCTTGTATGCTTGCTTCGATGTATCGAGCTTGTTCATCGCCCTCCTCACCGGGTAGACGCTTGAGGATATCTTCAATCGGATGTTTTGAAACAATTGCAACGCCATTCCAGCTTTTTTGTCCGGCAACGGCAACGTTATAACCAAGCTCTTTGAAATCGGCAAAAGGAAAAGTGTCTTCAATTGTTTTGAGCTCTTGCATAAGCAGAACGTCAGGCTTTGCATCTTCTAGCCATGCGATAACATTGGGAAGCCGCGCTTTTATTGAGTTAACGTTCCAGCTAGCAATTTTCATGGCGTGTTGTCCTGAAGATATTAAATGAAATTATGAGGCATCATGCCTTGTTTCGGTGAAATCTGCAAGTATCTAGAGGGTGAGATTATTTACTCAAGGTCGACGGAAAAAGAATTGCCGCAGCCGCATGCTGTTTTGACATTGGGGTTGTTGATGACAAAGGTGGATGAAATTAAATTTTCGGCAAAATCAAGGGTCGAATCTTTAAGGAATTCAAGGGAGACATCGTCGGTAACAACGGTCACGGTATCTTTTTGGAATGTAATATCATCGTCTTTTAAATCCGCATCAAAGCCAAATTTATATTGAAACCCTGAACATCCACCGCCAAGAACCGTAAGGCGAAGCATAAGGTCTGTATCACCTTCTTTTTCTCTCAAAAGAGAGATTTGTTGTGCGGCACGTTCGGTAATTGTAATTTCATGTGGATTTGCAGTCATTTTTCGCTCTATAATTCAGTTTTTCCTTATCTATTTCAATTATATAGGGTATAAACTTAAATTGCAAATAGCGTACGGCTCTTAATTCGATGCAGAGAAGAGGAATTTTTGATGACGGTTGTTGCAAAAAAAATTGAAAAAACAGATATTTTAAATGAGTTGCTTACGAGCGAAAGACGTGCAAAATTTGCATGCCATCCCTCGGATACAAAAGGACGGATTGTCCAAGAACCAGAAAGCAAAACTCGAAGCGACTTTCAAAGAGATCGTGATCGCGTTATTCATTCAAATGCATTTCGACGTTTAAAGCATAAAACACAAGTTTTTGTGTATCACGAAGGAGATCATTACCGGACGCGGCTTACGCATAGTATAGAAGTCTCTCAGGTCGCGCGATCCTTGGCACGTTCATTATGTTTGGATGAGGATTTAGCAGAAGTCTGTGCTTTGGCACATGATGTTGGTCACACTCCGTTCGCGCATGTTGGTGAAGATGCCTTAAAAGAGTGTATGGCGCCATATGGTAGTTTTGATCATAATGATCAAACATTGCGGGTTTTGACGATGCTTGAAAAACGTTACCCACGTTATGATGGGTTAAACCTGACATGGGAAACCTTAGAAGGCTTGGTTAAACACAATGGCCCCGTTCTTAAATCCGGAGAGGATAAAAAATTAGAAATCACTTTGAGTTGGTTAAAAGGCCAAACGGACTTGATGTTAGATACATATGCATCTGCAGAAGCACAGGTCGCGGGGATTTCGGATGATGTTGCGTATAACAGCCATGATCTAGATGATGGGCTGAGTGCAGGTCTATTTACGTTGGATGATTTTTCGGACTTACCGCTTATTGGTGAAATCGTTTTTAATAAACGTAAAGAATTTCCAGATACGCATGAAAAAATATTACATCATGAGGTTATTCGCGAATTTATGGGGTATATGGTTGCGGATGTTCTGACGCAAACTAAAATTCATCTAGCGGAATTAAAACCACAGTCTGTAAGCGATGTTCGTCATTGGGATCGTCAATTGATTTCATTTTCAGACAAAATGGCGGAATATGATAAACATATTAGAGCTTTTTTATGGGAGCGTTTTTATATGCACCATGACGTTAGTCGAATGCGTTATAAAGTTTTCCGTGTTGTACAAGATTTGTTTGGGGTGTTTATGGACCACCAAAAATGTTTACCAACAGAATGGCAGAGGCAAATTAAAACCGTTCCAGAGGGTTGGACGGTTGAAGATTGGCGGGCGCGCAGTATTGCGGATTATATTGCGAGTATGACGGATAAAAAAGCGTTGATGGAACATCGAGATTTGTTCGATATTTCGGCAGCGTCACACTAAATAAAAATAAAAAAAGAGAAAATAATGAATATATTCAAGAAGTTCCAAGTTGTTGTTAAATCTGAACTTGAGGCGATGTCCGGGGATGGTTTTTTGCCGAAAGATGTAGATGTTACGCGTATTGTTGTTGAGCCTCCACGGGATCCTTCTCATGGCGATATGGCCACAAATGCGGCGCTGATTTTAGCGAAGCAAGCCGGTAAAAATCCGCGTGAAATTGGTGAAGAGTTAAGTAAGCGGTTATCGCAGCGCGCTGAAGTAACGAATTCAAATGTTGCGGGTCCTGGTTTTGTAAATTTTAAATTAAAAACAACAGGTTGGGCTGATTGTTTAAAGTCAGTCCTTCAAAATGGGACGGCTTTTGGTGATAGTGATTATGGCCAGAAACACCCGGTTAATATCGAATATGTTTCAGCAAACCCAACGGGCCCATTAACCGCGGGCCATGCACGGGGTGCTGTGATTGGAGATGCATTGGCAAACCTGCTGATCAAAGCTGGTTTTGAAGTGACGAAGGAATATTATATTAATGATGCGGGGGCTCAGGTAGGCAAGCTTGCCCAGTCAACGTATTTGCGTTATCGCGAGGCTTTGGGAGAAGATATTGGCGAAATTCCAGATGGTTATTACCCTGGTGAATATTTAAAAGATGTCGGCCAGGCTTTGGCTGACCAAGATGGAGATAAATGGTTAACCGCATCGGAAGAAGACTATTTGCCTGTCTGTAAAAAAATTGTTTTAGAGATGATGATGGGCGATATCAAAAAAGATCTCGTTGATTTGGGGATTACGTTTGATGTTTTTACATCCGAACAATCTATTGTTGATAAAGGAACCGTTGAAGAGGCTTATCAAGAGCTTGTAAATAAAGGTTTGATTTATACGGGCGTTCTTGAACCTCCAAAAGGTAAAAAGTTGGAGGATTGGGAAGAACGCCCTCAAACACTTTTTAAATCCACGGAATTTGGAGATGATGTTGATCGGCCTTTGAAAAAATCCGATGGCAGTTGGACTTATTTTTCCAATGATATTGCCTATCACTGGGATAAATATAAACGCGGTGGTAAAACGCTGATTAATATTTTAGGCGCAGATCATGGCGGGTATGTAAAACGGATCAAAGCAGCTGTCGAGGCGGTCACAGGAGGGCAAGCTTCCGTTGACTGTCGTTTATGCCAATTGGTTCATATGTTTGATAATGGCAAGCCTGTTCGCATGTCTAAACGCGCGGGAACATTTATAAAATTACGAGATATTATTGACACAGTTGGCGCCGATGTTGTGCGGTTTATTATGCTGACACGTCGTAATGACCAAACGTTGGAATTTGATTTTGCAAAAGTAACGGATCAATCTAAAGACAATCCTGTGTTTTACGTTCAATATGCAAATGCACGGTGTCATTCGGTACTTAAAAATGGTTTAAAAATGTGGCCTGATTTAGATCTGTCACGTGAGGCTTTAGCCAATGTGGATTTAAACCTTCTGTCGTCTGAAGATGAGTTAAAAATCATCCGCCTTATGGCGAGTTGGCCCCGTACTGTTGAGGCTGCCGCTGAGGCTCATGAGCCTCACCGAATTGCTTTTTACTTAAATGAATTAGCCTCCGAATTTCATTCTTTTTGGAATAAGGGGCGGGAAGATGCCACGTTACGTTTTTTAATTGAAGATGACCTAGAGCTCAGCAAGGCACGTCTAGCATTGGTAAAATCAATTACACTTGTGATCGCTTCAGGTCTTGCCGTAATGGGTGTGCAACCAATTGAGGAAATGTAATTATGCCGATTGGAAAAAAACAACCATCACAGTTTCAAGCACCTCGTAAAGTTGATGAAGTACATGCAATGATTTTGAACAGTATTCGGCTGTCTCAACGGATGAAACCTGGCTATGTTACCCTGCTGGTTGTGGCTATTTTTGTGGGTATTCTTTGGTACGCGTATCCCCGCGGTGCAAATCAATATGCCAATATTGAAGTTCCTGTTATTCGCGCGGAAAATAAAATTTTCAGGGAAGCGCCAGTTGAAGAGGGGGGCATGGATATCCCGCATCAAGAAAGTACTGTTTTTGAACCCTTAGAGGTTGTTGAAACGGAGGTTGTTGAAAAATTATTACCCGCTCCAGAAGAGCCGATCGCGCGCAAAAATCTACCACAAAAAAAATCTATTGTTACAGACCCCGAAATGAACCTAAAAACAGTTTTGGCAAAACTCAAAGAGCCCGAAGTTATTGTAACATCAAATATCACGCCTGTTCAAAAACCAAAAGTGATGGCCGTGGCGAAAGGTAAGCCGCAAACAAAAAACTCTGCTAAAGTAGAAGCGGTTCAGAATAAAACGCAACCTATACAAAAAACAATTTTGCGACCATTGAAACATGGATTACGTTATATTCAATTGGGAGCCTTTCGCAGTGAAAAGGCGGCATTAATGCAGTGGCAAAAGATTAAAGAAGAGTTTGGTGTTCTTGTGTATTCTTTAGTCAAGCGAGTTATGACGGTTGATTTAGGGGATAAGGGGATTTTCTATCGTTTGCAGGCGGGAGCAATGACGTCTATAGAAGGTAAGGAGATTTGTTCGGCGATTAATAAAAAATACAAAGGGAGCTGCATCCTTGCCCCAAAATAAAATGAAACCGATTATTTTAGGCTGTCATGGGTCTGATTTATTACAAGAAGAAAAAGAGTTATTTAAACATCATAACCCTGTTGGTTTCATTTTGTTTCAACGGAATTGTGTTTCAAAATATCAGGTAAAAAAACTTGTCAATGATTTAAGGTGTGCCGTTGGTCGAGATGATGCACCGGTTCTTATTGATCAAGAAGGCGGTTCTGTTGCGCGCTTAAAATCTCCGGAATGGCAGGAATTTTTATCTGCTAAAATTTTTGGCCTTTTGGCGGATCAAAATAAAAATCACGCGCTTGATGCAGCTCAAATTAACAGTCTTCTAATGGCACAAGAGATGCGTGAAATTGGCGTAACGGTAAATTGCGCCCCCGTTGTTGATGTGCCTTCCGAACATTGTCATGATTTTTTATCGGGTAGCCGTACCTACCATCGCAACCCTGAGATGATAACAGATTTAGGAGAAGCCGTTTGCCGTGGTTTGTTAGAAGGTGGAATTCTACCCGTCATAAAACATATCCCCGGGCATGGGCGCGCAACGGTCGATAGCCATAAAAAATTACCACGCGTTGATTGTGGTTTTGAAACTTTACAAAAAACAGATTTTATTCCCTTTAAAGCTTTGTCTAAAAAAGAATTTGGTGCAGGGATTTGGGCTATGGCGGCCCATGTGATCTATTCCGCTTTGGATTCTGATTTGGCAGCATCGGTTTCCTCAAAAATTACGAATGATATTATTCGAGGTGAAATTGGATTTAAGGGTGTTTTGTTGGCCGATGATATTTCAATGGAAGCCTTGTCAGGCACACTGGCGGAGCGCGCATTGGCAACGCTTGAAGCTGGTATGGATTTAACGATGCATTGTAATGGTGAATTTGATGAAATGAATGAAATTTTAAGCGTTCTTCCGAATATTACAGACGTTGCTTTAAATCGTGTAAACGTAGCGGAGGCGCTCCGTAAAAAATATAGTCAAAATTATGACGGAGAAGTACTTCAGAAAAAAATGAAAAAATTGGCTGATTTAATGGAAGAGCGAAATGTTGCATGAGTGACACAACATTAGACCTAGAAAACAAAGCACAAAATTCCGTATTTGAAGAGGACACACCTGTTTCTCAACGTGATGAGCACGATCAACTTGTGTTGCAGCTCGACGGGTTCGATGGCCCGATTGACTTGTTGCTTGATTTATCGCGCGATCAAAAGGTTGATTTGGTCAAAATCTCTATTTTAGATCTGGCTAATCAATATTTGGACTTTGTTGAAAAAGCGACAGAATTACGCTTAGAACTTGCGGCGGATTATTTGGTTATGGCAGCATGGCTGGCTTACTTGAAATCTAGAATGTTAGTGCCAGAACAAGAAGGTGATGAAGATGAGCCAACGGGGGCCGAGCTTGCAGAAGCTTTAGCCTTTCAATTACGCCGTTTAGAGGCGTTACGTAATGTTGCAGATCTTTTGATGTCACAAAAAATCCTAGGACTTGATGTTTTTGCACGAGGGGCGCCTGAGGGGCTAAAAACAATTTCTAAATCTATTCATGAGGCCAATATGTTTGACCTTTTGTCAGCCTATGGTCAAATTCAGAGGCGTTTAGAATTTTCAACCTATACAGTTGAGGCTTTTGATCTATTGTGTATTGAAGAAGCTTTAGAGCGTATTGAAGCGATATTGGGTAAGATTCCCGGTGAATGGATGACAATTGAAAGTTTTTTACCAAAAAGTTTAAGTAAAAAAGAAAAAATTGTAGCACGTTCTGCGATTGCAGCGACGTTTGGTGCCTCTCTTGAAATGGCAAAACGCGGGCATATTGAAATACGACAAGAAAATATATATGGCCAAATTTATATAAAAAAACGTAGAGATGGTGAAAAATCATGAACGAAGCTGAAAATATTGAAGAAAGTGCAATGGAAATTGATTCCGAACAGTTGGAGCGTGATTTACGTTTACTGGAAGCTATTCTTTTTGCAACACCTGAGCCTCTCCCGTTGAAATCGTTAGTTGAGCGTTTCCCTGCTGACCGTGCCGCCACAATTCCAGATGTATTGAAATTATTAAAAGAACGTTATAAAGGGCGGGGCGTCAATCTTGTTAAACGGGCAGATCTCTGGGCTTTTAGAACGGCTGAGGATTTGGAAAATATTTTAGAAGTTGAAAAAGAGGTTTCAAAAAAACTCTCAAAAGCCTCTTTAGAAACGTTGGCAATTGTCGCTTACCACCAACCAGCTACACGCGCAGAAATTGAAAGTATTCGTGGTGTTTCAACGAATAAAGGCACATTGGATATTCTAATGGAGGCAGGATGGGTGAAACCAGGGCGCCGTCGCCAAGTTCCTGGTCGGCCATTAACATGGGGGACAACACCCGCTTTTTTAGATCATTTTGGTTTGGAAACATTGCAGGATCTTCCCGGCTTGGGTGATTTGAAAGCTGCGGGCCTTTTGGATAGCCGTCCTGCGATTGAAACCGTACCCGGCATGAAGGAAATGGCTGATATGTTTGAAAATATCGAAGATGAAGAAGAAAGCATTGCTGTTGACAATGCTGATGAAATCAGCGATGAAGAGTTAGTAAATGAAATTGATGAAATTGTATCGGAAGGCGCTTAAATTATGAGTATTGGACCGCTTCAAATTGTTTTAATCCTTGTTCTCGTTCTTGTGCTTTTTGGTGCAGGAAAACTTCCCAAAGTCATGGGTGATCTTGGTAAAGGGATGCGGAGTTTTAAAGATGGGTTGCAAAATAAAGACTCTGATGATGACGATGATGATGATAAAAAAGCCCTGAAAAATCAAAAAAACGACGATAAAGATAAGGCGTAACGATTGTGTTCGGCATCGGCTGGCCTGAGTTTCTGCTGATTGTAATGGTTGCGATTTTTGTTATCGGGCCCAATGAGTTGCCGCATGCTCTTTTCCAGTTAGGTAAAGCGCTGAAAAAATTCCGAGAAATGTCAAACTCCTTACAAAAAGTATTTGATGATGTCACGCGTGATGAAGAGTTTGATGAGATCGTCTCAAAAGCAAATAATGTCAGTGATGCCAATATTCAAATGGAAATGGAGCGTCAAACAAAAATTGAAAATCAACGCTCTGAAATTGAGGCTTTGGAAGAAGAGGGTGATGAGCCATCACTTGTGAATGAAAAGAAACGGGTGGATGATGATTGAAAATAATCAAATGGGCCCGCATGAACAAGATGGCACCTCGATGCCACTTATTGAGCATCTGATCGAATTTCGCAAACGTATGATGTATTCTTTTGTAGCTCTTTTGTTGGCAACGGGGCTTTGTTATAATTTTGCAGAACAAATTTATCAATTTTTAGTTGCGCCTTTAGCGAATGTTTTACCCGGCGATGAGCGGCGTTTGATTTTTACAGGATTAACCGAAGCTTTTTTTACCTATATGAAGCTGTCTTTTTTTGCAGGAGCTTTTTTAGCTTTTCCAATTATTGCGAGCCAATTCTGGATGTTCCTAGCACCGGGACTATACAAAAATGAAAAACGGGCTTTTTTACCTTTTTTAATCGCCACACCAGTTTTGTTTTTAATGGGGGCGGCTTTTGTTTATTATTTGGTCTTGCCAATGGCGTGGAAATTTTTTGTGGGTTTTGAAACTCTTGGTGGATCCGATGGCCTTGCCATACAACTCGAGGCCCGTGTAAGTGAATACCTAGGCTTGGTTATGAAGCTGATTTTTGCCTTTGGTGTGTGCTTTGAATTACCAGTTGTTTTGACCTTGCTTGGGCGGGTGGGTTTTGTAACGTCGACAGGATTAAAAGCAAAGCGGAAATATGCCGTTATTGCAGTGTTTGTTATTGCCGCAATGCTGACGCCTCCCGATATCATTAGTCAAATTGCGTTGGCTTTACCTATTATGATCCTTTATGAAATATCGATCCTTTTGGTTCGATCTGTTGAGCAAAAATCAACCTAACTTGACTCTAGCTGCGAATAAATTGTATAAATGTATCCCTTCATATATGTATAGATTTTAATAACAAATAGGGTGCCTATGGCTTTGCATAATTCATCTGACCTTCAAGCGTTTAATAAATGGCAACAATCATTAGAGCCGCAGACACCTGAAAGATTGGGTGATGCATTATGTAGCGCAGCGGAAGAGGGGCGGATTGATCGTGTGCAATGGCTTGCCGCACACTCTGGGGTTGATATTAATTATCGAGATGGATATGCAATCCGTTATGCGCTTGATAAAGGTCACATGTCGATTGTAAATTTTTTACTGGAATCTGGGGCAAATGCAAATTCTTTTCAGGGTAGCCTTGTCACGGCATCAATTAAAAATGGCAATATAGATCTTTTGAAAAAACTCTCTGACCACGGAGCTGACCTTCATTATCAAGATGAAAAACCTTTGATGCTTTCCGCGGCTTGGGGCAATGTTGAGGCCATCGAATTTTTACTTGAGCAGGGTGCGGATGTTTGGACAAAATCGGGTGAGGCTTTTACGTGTGCACAAGATAATGGCATGATCGAGGCTTGGAACGCTCTTGTCCATTGGAGTAAAAAAATAGATGCTCTCGAAGATAAAATGGATGCACGTCACGTTGATTATAATGGCCGAAAATTACGCGACTTACGAAAATTAAAAAAAGATTTCAATGAAAATAGAATTATTGCGGCGGCAAAAGGAAATAAATTTAGTGCCGTTATTAAGGTTGCTTTAGAAGCAAAAAATGATCGTTTAAGACGTAGTGATTTGTTAATGACGGATCAATTCGGGAATACCGTTCTGGAAATATTGGGTGCGCATAATCGGTTAGCATCCATTTTTCATGACAAAATTTGGGCGGGGCGTATCGATAGTTTAAAAGAAATTTGGAATGAACATATTCCAGAGCGTTACAAAGACCAAGTTAACTATCAAAATGTGATTGAAAAAATAAAACAAAGAACCAATCGCTATCAACTGCGTGATCAGTCACAGAGAAGTAGCCTTAAATTAAAACGACGCTAGTTTTTTTATATTTTAAATGAAGGTGGCCTAGATCTTTTGTCTTGATGCCTTTATATATAAAGATAACATTTTCAAAATTTTTGCTTTTTCACAAAAGCGTCAATCATCGCTCAAGTAGTGGCCATAAGGACATAATAGATGCTGCGTTTCCCAGAGGACCTGTCAAAGGCCAAAATATTAATCACAAATGATGACAGCATTCACTCTGATGGCATTAAGGTGTTAGAGAAAGTTGCGCGAAGTTTTTCGGATCAGGTTTGGGTTGTGGCGCCTGAAACACAACAATCTGCGGCGGGGCATTCTCTGACCATTCATAAACCTTTACGCATTAAATCGTATGATGATGCGCACCATTCGGTTTTAGGGACACCAACAGATTCCGTTTTGTTGGGAGTTGAACATATTTTAAAAGAATTTCGGCCCGATATTATTTTATCGGGCGTTAACCATGGTCAAAATGCCGCAGATGACGTGACATATTCAGGAACCATAGCCGCGGCGATTGAAGGAACGCTCTTGGGTATCCCTTCTCTGGCTTTTAGTCAAGATTGCGAGATGTGGGCTGGTGATGATGATTGGGAGATTGTTGAAGAATATCTTCCGAAAATTTTAACCAAGCTACAAGGTTTTTCGTGGAATGATAACGTTTTGCTTAATATTAATTTCCCTGTTGAATTAGATGAAAATGAAATGGGGATTGCGGTTGTGTCTCAGGGGCACTATGGGGCGGTAAATGATGGCTTGGTTGAATGTCTTGACCCACGGGGCCGACCTTATTTTTGGATAGGCCCGCCGCCTAAGGCTAAAAATCTTTATGCCGATACTGATATTGGAGCGTTAAAATCCGGACGTATTACCATTACTCCTTTATCTTTAAATTTAACGGATGAGAAAACTTTGAATCTGTTAAGTGAGGTTTTCTCGTGAGTACGGACGCCCGAAAAATCAGACTTATTATGAAGTTACGCAGATCTGGTATTGTAGATACGAATGTGCTTTCTGCCATAGAGCGTGTTCCTCGGGAGGTTTTTATTCCCCCAACGTTTCATGATCAAGCTTATGAAGATACGGCGTTGCCGATCGGGCTTGGACAAACAATTAGCCAGCCATTAGTTGTTGCAACAATGACGCAAGCTTTAAAATTAAATGACCGCCATAAAGTATTAGAAATTGGCACAGGGTCAGGTTATCAAGCATCTATTTTATCAAAATTATGTCGTAGAGTATATTCGATTGAGCGCCATGCGCCTTTACTTAAAAGGGCGGAAGAGTGTTTTCAAGAGCTCCGTTTACACAATATTACAGCCAAAGTAGCCGATGGCATGAAGGGCTGGTCTGAACAAGAACCATTTGACCGAATTATTGTAACAGCAGCGGCCCAAGGTGAGGCGCCACCCGCATTGCTTTCCCAATTATCGATTGGGGGCATACTTGTTATTCCGATGGGGCGCGATAAAAGCTCTCAATTCATCTACCGGATTATTCGAACTGAATTAGGTTATGACAGTGAACAGCTTATGCCTGTACGGTTTGTACCTTTGTTGCCTAATATTGCCAAAGATGATGATGAACGGTCTTTGGGTGTTGAAAATGGACAGTAAATAACGTTATACTTGAATTTATGAAAAGATCTTGGCTTTCTCCTTTATTTAGCATTTTACTCGTAACAGCCTGCCAACCTCAAGCAGAGCATATGGCGCCTGTTGTCCAGTTGGGGCTTTTAATTGATGCGCCTGCCGGGGCTGTGATTATTAAAGATGGAGATACTTTGTGGAAAGTTGCTAATCGTTTTGACCTTTCCTTGCGTGATATTATTGATACAAATGATATTCGTCCGCCTTATATTCTTTCCGTTGGGCAACGTTTAAAGCTTCCGCCACCGCGTAAATATAAAGCGCAATATGGGGATACATTACACAGTATTTCCCGAACTTTTGGTGTTGGGATACGTGACCTTGTCCAACATAATAGGCTTAGATCTCCTTATACGATTAAGATTAATCAATCGCTGAAAATTCCTTATCAGGCAGAACAGCATTATCATCGGGATCGCGGAACGACACAGTTTAGTGCAGCCAAACCATCTCCACGTCCATCTCATGGTCAGGTAAGCACAGTAAAACCAAGTCGTAAAATATCTCGAAAAACAACAAAACGACCTGTTTACGGTTCTTCAGGTCAATTTAATTGGCCCGTTAAAGGTCCTGTCCTATCAAGTTATGGGGCCAAAGCAAGCGGTTATCACAATGATGGTATTAATATCGGCGCACCAAGAGGAACACCAGTGTTATCAGCGGGTAGTGGTTCTGTTGTTTATGTTGGTGGTGATTTGGAGAGTTTTGGCAATTTGGTTCTGGTGCGTCATGATAATGGGTGGATGACAGCTTATGCACACCTTGCTAAGGTTCAAGTAAAAAGAGGTCAAAGATTACAAAAAGGTCGTACGATAGGCACAATTGGAACCACTGGTGCTGTTACAAAACCCCAGCTTCATTTCGAAATTCGTAAAGGTACACGCGCGCTAAATCCTCAAAAATATCTTTTTAAGAAGGCGTAATGAAAAATACGTTACTTAATCGTCTGTCCACTTTTGCTGGAACCTAAAGAATTTTTATTGAATTTAAGGCTCGCTCGGGTGGCAATTAACGCATTAATTTGTTCTTGTAGGTCATAGATATCTAAGAGTTGAATGCTGATATATTCTTCAACACTTGCTTGCTCTTGTTGGGCTTTTTCAATACTTCCGGAGACTTCTTTGAAATATTCAGGATGTAAAAAGCGTTCTTTGGTCATTGCAAGCATTGTTTCATTATAGCTTGGGTTTGCTGAAATGTCAGCCGCAGGGACACCGGCGGTTGTTCTAATGGCTTGCGTTTGTAATGCTGCGGGGTTTCCGGGGACGCCGGTTCGGCGTGCAATGATGTTGCCGACAACACTAACAGGAATTTGACGAACAGCCATAAGGTGGCGACGTGTCATAAAAGATTCTCGACCTGTCGGTGAATTCAGAGCGCTTTCTGCAATGGGTTCAAGTACACGAGGTTCAACAAGATTACGCAAAATTGTTTGAGCCGCAATTTGAGCCTCTGGCGGGCCTTGGTCAATCGTATCGCTTAATAAAAATTGTTCGATATTGACGTCTGAATTGGGCATTGTGCCATCTGCAGCGCAACCTGCGGCACCACCGCCACCATTGGAGTTTGCGCTACAAAAAATAGTCGTATAGTCTTCCCAGCGAATTCTTAAGTCTTGTCCAAAACCATTTTCGGTAGAGGAGCCCAAGCTGTTCATTTCACGGGACACGGTTTCTGTTTGATAACCAGAGGAAATGGCGCTTGCAACATGTTCGGTTCGAACCATGGCTGAATTTTGTGTTTTAGCCATACAGACATTTTCACTTGGGCGAAGTTGAAGGCGCCCCGTTCTTTCAAGTTGCTGGATCATAGCTTGTGTTTTTGTTTGTGTTTGACTATCAATCATTTTACCAAAAGCCGATGTTTGCTCTTTTATCGAAACACCGAGCTGAGCTGCCATTGCTTGAAATGAGGGCAGGATATAATCATCATAAAGCTCGGTTAAGAATACAGTCAGCTGTTCTCCACCTTCACAATTTTGAGCAAATTGGATGCTTCTTTGGTCTCGTGTTTCGGTTCCTGTGTTCGAGGGGCTTGAGCTTGATGTGGCCGTCGCGCCACCGAGGCCCTGAGTACAGGCAGCATAACTTGATTTGCTAAATGAAGTCGCCATGACAGCAATAAGTACAAACGTCATAAAAAACAATGACACATATTTCATTGAAAAAAATGAATTAAACATTGATACACCACACACTAATAAAAAATTTCCCTTATTAATAAGTATAGCAGATTTATTTTAAATGTGCATCAAATTATTGATTTATTGTTATTTTTCAGGGGAGTATCTGGGAAGGTAAGTGGGGCGGCTGACGGGGCTTGAACCCGCGACAACTCGGATCACAACCGAGTGCTCTACCGGCTGAGCTACAGCCGCCATAAGTAGTTAGGCTATAGCATATGCCTGAAATTTTGGATCGCGTCAAGTATAATATCATGTCTTTGGAAAAAATTGCATTTTGTGAGCTAAGATGGTTTTTTTCGTTTTTGGCAATGCTTTGCCTGCTTTAAAATTGTGCAGGTTGTTTTTTAAGGTGGCGCTTTTTTAAGCAAATTAGAGGGCGTTGGCTAGTGTGGATTTGGGAAATCGTAGGGAGTAAGCGCTTTTTATAGTTTGGCATGATTTGTGCTAAATAAGCGGCGAGATTTAAAGAATAAAAAGGAACATGGTCATGAAGAAGGTTGAGGCAATTATAAAACCTTTTAAACTAGATGAGGTAAAAGACGCGTTATTTGAAGTTGGCGTGCAGGGTATGACGATTACTGAGGTAAAGGGCTTTGGGCGCCAAAAAGGTCATACGGAGCTTTACCGGGGTGCAGAATATGTTGTTGACTTCCTACCCAAGGTGAAATTGGAAGTGGTTATCGAAGACCGTATGTTAGATAATGTCTTGCAAGCTATCGAACAGGCCGCACAAACTGGACGTATTGGAGATGGCAAAATTTTTGTGAGCTCTATTAATGATGTTATTCGCGTTCGCACAGGTGAACGTGGCATCGAGGCCATTTAATATTTTAGTTGATTATCAAAGGAGAAAAAAATGACAAAATCAACAGCAGTAAAAGAAGTAAAATCTGTCTCAAGTCAAACAGATTTTTTTAATTTAATTGAAGAGTTTAATGTGGAATATGTTGATTTCCGTTTTTCAGATTTACGGGGAAAACTTCAACATACCGCGCAACATATTTCGACTGTCGATGATGACATGTTAACCGATGGTCTTTTGTTTGATGGTTCATCAATTGCGGGTTGGAAGGATATTAACGAATCAGATATGGTTTTGATGCCTGATATTACAACTGCAAAATTGGACCCTTTTTCGGCTCAGCCAACGTTGACGGTTTTTTGTGATGTTCACGAACCTTCTACGGGGCAATCGTATAATCGTGATCCACGTTCTATCGCCGTTTCAGCCGAAAAATATATGCAATCTTTAGGCTTTGCAGATACAGCCTATTTTGGTCCCGAGGCTGAATTTTTTGTTTTTGATGATGTTAAAATTAGTGTTGAAATGAATCAGGTGTCATATTCCATTGATAGTGAAGAGGGGCCTTACAACTCTGCGCGTGATTATGAATACGGAAATATGGGGCACCGTCCTGGAATTAAAGGCGGGTATTTCCCCGTTCAGCCTGTAGATAGCTTGTCTGATGTTCGTGCTGAAATGGTCTCTGTTCTTGCTGATATGGGGCTGCCAATGGAAAAACACCACCATGAAGTTGCACCATCACAATGTGAGCTTGGAATGAAGTTTTCAACCTTACTTGATTGTGCAGATAGCATGCAGCTATATAAATATGTGGTCCATAACGTCGCACATGCTTACGGTAAAACAGCAACGTTTTTGCCAAAACCTATTTTTGGGGATAATGGTTCAGGCATGCACTGCCATCAATCTTTGTGGAAAGATGGAAAACCTCTTTTTGCGGGGTCTAATTATGCAGATTTGTCTGAAATGTGCCTTTATTATATCGGTGGTATCATTAAACATGCACGGGCGTTAAACGCATTTACAAATGCCAGTACAAACAGTTACAAACGTCTTGTCCCAGGGTATGAAGCTCCTGTTTTACTGGCCTACTCAGCACGTAATCGTTCAGCATCATGCCGCATTCCATTTGCGACAAGCCCCAATGCAAAACGTGTTGAGGTTCGTTTCCCTGATGCAACGGCAAATCCGTATCTCGCTTTTGCCGCAATGTTGATGGCAGGCCTTGATGGGATACAAAATAAAATCCACCCCGGCGATGCGATGGATAAAAACCTATACGATCTCCCCGCAGAGGAACTTAAAGGTATTCCAACAGTTGCGGGAAGCTTGAGGGAAGCTTTGGATGCATTAAATGATGATTATGAATTTCTTCTTAAAGGGGATGTTTTTAGTAAAGATATGATAGAGGGGTATATTGGTCTGAAAAGGGGCGAAGTTGAAGCTTATGAAACAATGCCTCACCCTATTGAGTATGCAATGTATTATTCAGCTTAATTGAATATTTTAAAATAATAAAAAACGGCGTGATTATATGTGATCACGCCGTTTTTGTAAGTGTAAAATTTAGAGCGTTATTTTTTATTGGAAGGTCTCGGCAATCAAGGTCATAGTACGTGTATTGCGAGCCCATTGTTTGAGGTTGCTGTCTTCGAGCGGACTGAGTAAATAAATAAAAATATACCAGTTTTCATCAGCTAAAACATGTAGCCAAAGTTCATGGTCAGCGTATCTATTTTGCTCAAAACCGACAATGTATTTTTCAAGTTTTGCATATTCAAAACGGGCGTAAGACGGTAAATCTTCAGAGTAAAATAATTTTTTGAATAACATTTTTCGTTTTAAAACAAAACGAGCGCGAAGTTTATCAATTTCTTCTTTTAAAGCTGTTGTTTTAGTACGGCGGATGGCTTCAAATCGGATGATACCATCTAGGGCTCCAATTGCACTCATATTGTGAAGTTCAGATGTTAAAAACGCAGGGTTTTTGAAGTTATTATTTTTAGTTTCCCACGATTTTGGGTATTCAAATTTAAGGGCATTCATCAACGCAAATTTTGCCGTTTCTTCAATCTTACCAAACGTAGGATTTGTGAAAACAAAGCTCTCAATGGTGTTTTTTTGAATTTGGTAAAAACGTTTTGTCGCGTAAATAGGAAGTTCAAAACGAACGAAAATAACATGATTATCAAAAATTTGTGCCGTTGAATAAACGAGATATGATTGATTGTTGTTAAGGTAAACATATGCAGCATTGGCATGAGTGTTGCTAATATCTTTTATTTTACCTTGTAAGGTGAAGCCGTTTGAAAAAATGTGATTTTTAAGCCAGTGCTTGGCTAAAATTTCATGCTCAATTTGTAACGATTGTACAATCACATAAGGACGAGAATTTTCGATAACAGGTCCTCTAAACCGCGCGATATTACCAAAAAGTCGTTGGCTCATGGATAGGGAACTGGTGGAACCAACATCAAGCTCTTCCCATCCTTGATTGGCAAGGCGAATAGAAAAAGAAAGTGTTTCATCCCCGAGGGGGATCACTTTGTGAACTTTGGAATATTTTTCAAAAGTTTTTTTATCAACGATAAGCTTATCCAGTTTGGTCGGGTTGCTGTATGTGGATGGTGCTTTTGTCTCTGTAGTTTTTTTATCATTAAAGCTTAAAGCATCTTGATAATCTGCTTTTGTTGTTACAGTTGAGCTATACAAAATACAAAGTGACAATAATGTAATAGTAAATGTTTTGTGAAACATGGTTATTCAGCCTTTTTGGATCGGATTACAGGAATCGGGGTGCGGTTTTCGCCAATTGCGACGTAAGTAAAACGCCCCTCTGTGACTTTTACGGATCTATTTTCGCGAATGCGACGAGCCCAAGTTTCAATTTGAATGGCAATAGAGGTTGTGCCAATTTTGAAAATTTCGGCATAACAGGTGACTTCATCACCAACATAAACAGGGCGGTGGAATGTCATGGCTTCAACACCAACCGTGGCAATACGACTTTGAGAGGTCTCCGCGGCAATAATGGAGCCTGCTAAATCCATTTGTGAAAGAAGCCATCCCCCAAAAATATCTCCATTTGAATTCGTATCGGCAGGCATAGCAATGGTTCGTAGAGCTGCCCTCATTTCAATAGGTTGTTGGTTTGATGCGGAGCCTGTTTTTTTCATTGTGAACAAAAGCCTTTAATTTGTGATCTTTTTTTGTAGCCAATATATAGCTTCCTATAATATAAGTATCTACAGACAATGCAAAATGAAACTGATAAGAAAAATAAAAAATGAGCGATCTTTTTGAAAGTACAGCAAAAGACATGAGTAATGACGAATATTCGGCATCGGCAATTGAGGTTCTAGAAGGCCTTGAACCTGTACGATTACGCCCCGGAATGTATATCGGAGGGACAGACGATAAAGCGTTACACCATTTGGTCCGCGAAGTCGTCGATAATTCAATGGATGAGGCCGTTGCAGGCCACGCAAGTCGGATCGAAATTATTCTAGAACGTGATAATATGCTAACCATTAAAGATAATGGCCGTGGCATTCCCGTTGATGAACATCCCAAATTTCCCGGAAAATCGGCTCTTGAAGTGATTCTGTCAACTTTACACTCAGGGGGGAAATTTTCGAATAAATCTTATAACACCTCTGGCGGTTTACATGGTGTCGGGATTTCCGTTGTAAATGCACTTTCAAGCAAACTTTGTGTGGAAGTCGCTCGTGACAAAAGGCTTTATCAACAAAATTTCTCTCGGGGGCAGGTTTTAGATAAAATTCAAGACCTTGGCCCAGTTAGTAACCGGCGTGGAACAAGTGTAACGTTCCAGCCCGATGTTGAGATTTTTGGGGAAGGTAATAATTTCAAACCCGAACTTATTTATAAAATTGCACGTTCAAAAGCCTATCTGTTTGCAGGCGTTGAGATCCGGTGGGAGTGTGCTGAAGAACTGTTAACGCCAGGCGGTAATATACCAGCTCAAGAAAATATTAAATTTCCAGATGGTATTTTAGATTTTCTGAAAGAAGAAGTAAAAGGTCGGAAAGTCATGACCCCCGCGGCTTTTTTTGGCAAAGTAGACTTACCTGAAAATCAAGGCCGTGTTGAAATTGTTGTTACGTGGCCGGAAGATGAAAATGGTTTTGTGAATTCATACTGTAATACGGTACCCACGCCATTGGGGGGGACACATGAAAGTGGAATGCGTTCTGCATTGGTAAAAGGCCTTAAGCAATATGGCGAGATGACAAGCGTTAAAAAAGCAAGTGTTATTACAGCCGATGATGTTGTCGGGGGTGCGTGTATTGTGCTTTCGGTTTTTATTAGAGACCCGCAATTTCAAGGGCAGACAAAAGATAAACTCTCAACACCTCATGCTTCACGTCAGGTTGAGGCTGCGGTGAGAGATCATTTTGATCACTGGTTAACCAGTGATACGGCATCAAGTAACCTGTTGTTAGAATTTATTATTGAACGTGCTGAAGAACGTTTACGCAAAAAAGAAGCAAAAAAAACGAAACGAAAATCGGCAACACGTCGTTTGAGTTTGCCAGGAAAATTGGCGGATTGCTCGCGTAAAAACTCGGAAGGCACGGAGCTTTTTATTGTAGAAGGAGATTCGGCGGGCGGTTCTGCAAAGCAGGCGCGCAGTCGTGAAACTCAAGCCATTCTTCCTTTGCGCGGGAAAGTTCTTAATGTGGCAAGCGCAACTGTAGATAAGATTAAAGCAAATCAAGAGCTAACCCATATTATTCAAGCACTGGGCTGCGGTTATGGTAAAGATTTTGACATCAGTAAATTACGTTATGAACGTATTATTTTGATGACCGATGCTGATGTTGATGGCGCGCATATTGCGGCCTTATTAATTACATTTTTCTTTCAAGAAATGCCTGGTCTTATTGAAGAAGGGGCATTGTATCTTGCACTGCCTCCGCTCTACCGTCTTGCAGCAAGTGGAACGGTTCAATATGCACGGGATGATGCGCATAAAGACGAATTAATGAAAACAGTCTTTAAAGGTAAAAAGAAAGTTGAAATGAGCCGGTTTAAAGGTTTGGGTGAAATGCCCGCACGGCAGCTAAAAGAAACAACGATGGCGCCTGAAAAAAGAAGTTTGATGCGCGTGATAATCCCAACGCGTGAACTTGAGAGCGACCTTGCCTTAAAAGCAACGGACACGGGGCGTTTAGTAGAGCGTCTCATGGGGAAAAAACCAGAAGAGCGTTTTTTGTTTATTTCCGAAAATGCTCAGTTTGTAGAAGAAGTTGATATTTAATCTAAGTTTGAGAGAAAAAGGTCATGAAAAAGCAAAGTTTTTGGTGTTATATTTTTGGTGTTGCGATTGTTGTGAGCTATTTTTGTTTGCAAATTACGCCTGCTCAGGCTGGCACAGGTTTTTTTCAAACAATGTCACGAGAGATTGACAGGGCCAGTAAAAAACTATCTCGAAATGCTGAGGTTAAAATGAACTGTGCGATGAGTGGCGGCCGTTATTATGAGAAGGGCGATTTCGAAAGTTATATTAAGCGCAATGGTACGCTACGTCTTACTGTGCCACGCGGCTATTGCAAAAAGAAATAATTTTCATAAGATTATCATTGTTTTAATAAAATAATTGTAAATTCTCAGGTAGGCAATCTTTCTTATTTATATATAAGGGGGCCGCATATTCAGCTGGCTAATTAAATACGCTATATTTAATTGTCATAATATATTGACAGGCAAGACGATTTAGCGTAGTGTTTATATAGTTAAGTGGAAAAGACTCGGTGTGGTAACTCAAATGAGTTTTGTGAGTTAATTGAGATTTATAATATAATGGGAAATAGAGGTATTTATAATGGCAAATGAACCAACAATGAAAAAAGGTATTTTATCAAGTAAGTTCCGCAAAGCTGTGGGGATTGGCTTGATGGTTCTGGCTACAGCGGGGATGTCAACACAGGCTCAGGCCGGTGGTTCGGACACGTTAAAATCTCTTGGTAATGTTCTCATGGATAATGTCGCAGGGCAGGTTCAAAATGGTATCAATAATAAAGTAAATAAAACGTCGTGTTCGGCTAAAGGTGGTGTTTGGGAACAAAAAGAAAGCACAAGCTCAGGTTATGGAACCAATGGTAAAAAATACAGAGGTGGCGCCTCAGGTGCAGCGACAGGTAAGTGTCTGACAGGACAACAAAAAATTCGTTATATTCAAAAAGTAATGAAACCTCAGTATGATTCAATGCGAGAAACGGTGAGGATGCAGGCAGACGCCAATAAACAAATTTGTAACGAATATGCAAATGCTCTTGGTGCAAAATCGGCACGGAAATCTTGCTCAAGCTTACGCAGTGCGGGAAGCCGTTATGCCAAAGCTGCAAAAAGTGGCCTTTGGAACCCAACGCAAGCAAAACAATCATTTGCAGCAGCCTCAAGAAATCTTCAGTCGTGTTACGAAACAGTTGATTCGGGGATGGACATTGCAAAGTGTAATATTAAATTTACACAAAGCATTTCATTCTAGGCTCTGTTTAATAGAATTTAATAATATAAAAGCCTCGCTAAAGCGGGGCTTTTATATTTAATAAGACTGAATGTGAAGCTCTAAGCTAAGAGTTCAGATAAGTTGGCGGAAAACAAATGAGTTGGATATTAAATTAAATTCAGTGCTCTTGCCTTTAGAGGAATAAATATTAAGACATTATGTTTAAGAAAGAAAATATTTTTTTACTTTAACAGGGAGTTTTTATATTTTAAATGTCTCTTATATAGGATTAATGTCCTGAAGGTAGTGAAGCGGGTCTTGACTTTATGCAAGATTTATGGTAACTTACACGTAATGATTTATGGTATTTTAAAAGGGTGTAGTGATGGTGTCGACCAATACAAAGCAAAAGAGTGTAATGAATCGAAAGCTTAAAGGTGTGCTGATGGCAGCCTTTGTTTCTGCAGCGGCCTTAACGGGGACGGGGTGTGCTTCTCTTGAGACAGCAGGGCGCACGATTGGCCAAAATACAGTTGGTGGCGTAATGAATTCTGTTAATGATGGAATCAATAAACGTTTTGCGGAGGCCAATGGTGGTGTTTGGGTGCCTAATAAGGGCACAAGAACAACACGTTATTCTTCTAATGGAAAAATTTTACGAAGCAGTGCCTCGGGGCGAGGTGGTGGTAAAATTTTATACGGTCAAGCCGCTCAAAAATATTTAAATAAAATGATGCGTTCTGATATTCGGCAGGCACAAGAGATATTTAAAATGCGCGCTGAAGGGGCGTATCAAGTTACTCTTGCCTATGCGGGGGCAGATAGAAATAAAAAAGCGGCAGCACGAAGTGTGAAAACGATCACTAGAAATTATGAAAGATCTATTCGAGGATATACAAAAATCGAACAAGTAGATGCGGCATATACAAGATTTATTAGCGCCATTGATAAATATGAGCAAAGTCTGGAGGCTGGACAGGGGCGTAATATTGCGCAAGTCATTGCACAATTTTCTCGGGAGCTAACGCAAAGTGTTGCACCGGTGGCTAAAAACACAACAGCGCACCAGCACTAGAAAAAAAGTCTTTTAATAAAAAAAACCTTAATGTTCTGCATTAAGGTTTTTTTTATGTAACATTTAAGGGAGCCGCATCGAATAGGTAATATAGATTAAAAATTAAAGTGAGTGTTAAATGTCTCGTCAACATACTAGGTTCCTTGTTTTAGCTGTGATTATCGTGGGAATATCCACATTTTTTATCTTTGACCTAAAACAATATTTGTCGCTTTTTTATATTCAAAATCAATATCAAAATTTTCAAATTTTTTATGATAAGCATCAAATGATGACGTGGGTTGGGTATGCTTTGTTTTATATATTTATTACCGCATTATCGTTGCCAGGAGCTGCTGTTATGACGTTAATTGGCGGGGCTGTGTTTGGCTTGTGGTTTGGCGTGTTTATTGTATCATTTGCAAGTACGCTGGGGGCCACATTAGCAATGCTGGCTTCACGTTTTGTTGTTGGAAGGGCAATACAAGATAAATATTCACAAAAACTACAAACCATAAATACAGGTATAAATAAAGATGGCGGATTTTACCTTTTTACGCTGAGGCTTATTCCAGTTGTGCCGTTTTTTTTAATCAACCTTCTTATGGGCTTAACAAAATTCCCTGCATTTAAGTTTTTTTGGGTTTCACAACTTGGCATGCTGCCCGGGACATTTGCGTATGTTTTTGCCGGAACACAAATAGCGCAGATTGAAACACTGTCCGATATTGTCTCTCCCAGTTTAATGTTAGCTTTTATTATTTTAGGTTTGTTACCTCTTGTCTTGCAGAAAATGATTGGGTTGGTTAAATCAGCACGTATTTACAAGGGGCATATAAAACCAAAATCATTTGACTATAATGTTGTTGTCATTGGCGGAGGGGCAGCAGGGTTGGTTTCTTCGTATATTGTTGCGGCCTTAAAAGGCAAAGTAGCATTAGTTGAGAAAAATAAAATGGGCGGGGATTGCTTAAATACTGGTTGTGTGCCGAGTAAAGCTTTAATTCGATCGGCTAAAATATTTTCATACCTTAAAAATCACACAAAATATGGCTTGGTTGATGTTGAGGGGCAGGCAGATTTTCAAAAAATCATGCAACGTGTCCATGAAACAATTGCCAAGGTTGAGCCTCATGATTCTGTGGAGCGTTATACTAATCTTGGTGTGGAATGCTTGCAGGGAAGCGCTGAAATCGTTGATCCATGGACGGTGAACGTTGGAGGAAAAAAAATCACAGCACGTTCAATTATCCTTGCAACGGGGGCGGAACCCTTCGTGCCCAATATAGAGGGCCTTAGTCAAATTCCCTTTTATACGAGTGATACAATTTGGGGGCTTACCAAATTGCCAAGAAAACTCCTTATTTTAGGTGGAGGGCCGATTGGTTGCGAAATGGCTCAGGCATTTCAGCGGTTAGGTTCGCAGGTCACTCTTGTTGACCGTAATGATAAAATTATGAAACGAGAGGATGATGACGTTTCAGGCGTGGTGCAGGCTGCTTTTGAAAAAGAAGGTGTGAAGATATTAACATCACATGGGGCATCAAAATTTGTCATCAAAAATAAAAAACAATTTCTAATTTGTGACGATCAAGAAAAACAGGTTGCGGTTGAGTTTGATGCTGTTTTGATGGCTTTGGGTCGTAAAGCCAGAGTCTCAGACTTTGGGCTTGATCTCTTGGGGGTGGAGCTATCTCCTCAAGGGACTATTGAGGGAGATGTTTTTTTACGGACAAATTTTCCAAATATATATGTCTGTGGCGATGCCATTGGTCCGTATCAATTTACGCACGTTGCCGCACACCAAGCTTGGTATGCAAGCATTAACGCGCTTTTTAGTCCCTTTAAAAAATTTAAAGTAGACTACCGTGTTATTCCATGGTGCACGTTTACGGACCCCGAAGTCGCCCACGTTGGTCTTAATGAAAAACAGGCGAAGGCCAAAGGAATTGCTTATGAAGTAACGCAATATGGTTTAGATGATTTAGACCGTGCAATTGCAGATGGTGTTGATTTGGGATTTATTAAAGTTTTAACAGTTCCTGGTAAGGATAAAATTTTAGGGGCAACAATTGTTGGTGCGCATGCGGGAGATTTACTTGCAGAGTTTGTTTTGGCGATGAAATGGAATCTTGGTTTAAATAAAATTCTGGGAACAATCCATATTTACCCAACGATGGCAGAGGCCAATAAATATGCAGCAGGAAATTGGAAAAAAGCCCATGCCCCTCAATGGGCTTTAAGGCTTTTGGAAAAATGGCACCGATGGCGACGAGGCTAAAAAAAACTATATTAATAATAAAGTGTGAAGGATAGAAAAGATGAAAAGAAGAGCATTTATAGCAGGTATGGTTGGTCTGTCTTCGATGATGTATTTAATGAAATGGAGAACCGCAATGGCCGATCATGGAAAAACGCAAATTGAATATAGTAAAAAAGAATGGCAAGAAAAGCTTTCCGCGGATCAATATCGTATTTTGCGCAAAGAAGGAACAGAACCTGCATGGTCAAGTGCCTTTAATAAAGAAAAACGAAAAGGAAAATTTGTTTGCGCCGGCTGTGATCTAGAGCTCTTCACGTCTGAAATGAAATTTGACAGTGGTACTGGATGGCCAAGCTTTTTTAACGTGATTAAAGGTCATGTTGAAACCAAAACGGATTTTAAAATTATTTATCCGAGAACAGAATATCACTGCGCGCGATGCGGAGGTCACCAAGGGCATGTATTTAAAGACGGCCCTAAACCGACAGGGTTAAGATATTGTAATAATGGTCTGGCCTTAAAATTCAAACCCAGCCCTGTGGAGTAGTGGAATGAGAAAATTTATATACCTAGTTTTGGCTCTTGTTGTCTTGCTTGGCTTTAGCGTGCAGGTTGAAAAAAAAGCATACTCCCAAGAACAATCCTCTATTAAAAAAGCTTATGTCGCAGGTGGATGTTTTTGGTGTGTTGAGGCTGATTTTGAAAAGAAATTAGGTGTTATAGGGGTTGTTTCAGGTTACGCCGGTGGCAAAGTTGTTAATCCAACATACAAACAGGTCTCCAAGGGGAATACGGGGCATATAGAGGCCGTTGAGATTACGTATGATGCCAATATTGTGACATATGAAGAACTATTAACGTATTTATATACACATATTGACCCTTTAGATGGGGGTGGGCAGTTTTGTGATCGAGGGTATCAATACAAATCTGCCATTTTCCCGGTAAATGAAAAAGAAACAAAAATTGCTCAAAAAGTCACAAAATGGGCTTATAAACAGTTAAAGAAAGAGATCAAAACAAAACTTTTACCGTACATTAATTTTTACTCTGCTGAGGGTTATCATCAGGATTATTACAAAAAGAATCCGCTTCGTTATAATTATTACAAATATTCATGCGGACGAGATAAACGTGTTTTATCTGTGTGGAAAGATTATAAAGCGTCCGAAGAAAGCCAAATTTTGCCTCAAAAGGCTTTAAATGAATAAAAAAAGGGCTTGATCTAAAAAAAACTTCAAAAAAGTGTATTTAATGCTTTATCCCCATACGTTTTTCTAGTACAAATTTTGTAGTTTCGCTTAGAAAGCGATAATAAACAAATAATGCGGGCGTGGCGGAATTGGTAGACGCGCTAGATTTAGGTTCTAGTATCCCCAGGATGTGAAGGTTCAAGTCCTTTCGCCCGCACCATAGTTTAATTGATATTTTTATGAATAAAATTAATAGGCTATAGGATTTTGTGTTTTGTGTTTCCCCATTGTATAACTGAGAAAGAGATGTAATCGATGCAAATTAAGCAAACGAAAAAAGAAGACTTAATGTGTGAGTTCGAAGTCACATTAACAGCTAAAGAAATTGATGAAAAAATTGTAGAGCGTCTTGCAGAAATTGGTGAGACAGTAAAACTTCCAGGTTTTCGCCCTGGTAAAGTTCCTATGAACGTTTTGAAATCTAAATATGGTCAAGCTGTTATGGGTGAGGTTCTTGAAAAAGCAGTGAATGACAGCACCATGCAGGCGATTAACGAAAATGAAATTCGTCCTGCAATGCAGCCAAAAATTGAAGTTAAAAAATTCGAAGAAGGCAAAGGCCTTGAATATGTAATGGCTGTTGAGCTTCTGCCTGAAATTAAATTAGGCGATATGAAAAAAATTAAACTGGAAAAATTGGTTTCAGAACCTGATGCAAAAACAGTTGAAGAATCCCTTGAGCGTATTGCGGATGCGAACAAATCAACAGAAGTTGTTGAAGCAAAACGTGCAACGAAAAAAGGTGACATTATTGTTATCGATTTTGACGGTACGGTTGATGGCAAAGCTTTCCCAGGTATGAAGGGTGAGGGGCATGAATTAGAACTTGGTAGCAAAAGCTTCATTGATACGTTTGAAGACCAGCTTACTGGTAAAAAAGCGGGCGATCATGTTTCTGTAACGGTCACTTTCCCAGACCCTTATGCGAATCAAGAACTTGCTGGTAAAGAAGCTGTTTTTGAAGTTGATATTAAAGAGCTTCGTAAGGCTGTTAAAGCCAAGCTTGATGACGAGTTTGCAAAACAACTTGGTATGGAAAGCTTGGATGCGGTTAAAGATGCTGTCAAGCAACAACTGCAAGCTGAATACGATCAACATTCTCGTATGCACATTAAAAGAGGCCTGTTAGATGCTCTTGATGGTATGCATGATTTTGCACTCCCAGAAGGCATGGTGAATGCCGAATATGAAGCTATTCTACACCAGATTGTCCATGAACATGGCCAAGACCAAGATCATGGTCCAGACCACAAACATGATGATAGCTCTTTGTCTGATGATGAGAAAAAAGAATACCGCAGTATTTCAGCGCGTCGCGTGAAATTGGGGCTTGTTTTGGCTGAGTTAGGTCGTGAAAACAACGTTGAAGTTTCTCAACAAGAAGTTCAACAAGCTGTGATTCGTGAAGCTCAACGCTACCCTGGTCAAGAAAGCCAAGTGTTTGAGCATTATCAGAAAAACCCTCAAGCCCTTGAAGGCCTTCGCGCCCCGCTTTATGAGGATAAAGTTGTTGACTTTATTCTGGAAATCGCTACAATCTCAGACCGTACCGTTACAGTTGAAGATTTAATGAAAGATCCCGAGGAGTTGGAAGACAAATCTAAAGGAAAAAAATCTTCGGCAAAGAAGGATAATAAAAATACAAAACCTTCTAAGAAGAAGAAAGAAACTTCTAAAAAAGACGGTGCCGATAAAAAGAAAAAAACAACCAAGAAAAAATAGGTTGTTCGTCGGTTTAAAATGAATGCTTTTAAAAGCCTGCATTTTGCCCCGGCAAATGCAGGCTTTTTAGTCTGTATATATAAAAAGAGCATATATTGTTTAATAAGGAAGGCCTAAAAGATGAAAGCTACAAAAAAAGATTTCGAAAAATTCTTAGCAGATGCAAATGAACAAATGGGTAATATCACTGAAAAACGTGGCAATACTATGGTTCCTCAAGTTGTTGATGAAAAAAAAGCGTGGGATATTTTCTCTAAATTATTGGATGAAAATGTATTACGCCTTGATGGACAAGTTAACGATGGGATGGCGGCCGTTGCATGTGCGTCCCTTATGTTCTTGAGCATAAGAGACCCTGACAAAGAAATTAAAATCATGATTAACTCTCCAGGTGGGTCTGTTTACGCTGGTTTGGCAATTTATGACACAATGCGTATGATTCCAAATCCAATTCATACTCAAGTATTTGGTATGGCGGCTTCTATGGGCTCTTTGCTTCTTGCTGGTGGCGATATTCGCTCAGCATCTGCAAATGCACGTATTATGATTCACCAGCCATTAGGTGGTAATGGTCAAAGCACTCAAGCAACAGACATGCGTATCTCTGCAGATAGCATTGAAGATTGTTGGGAACAGCTGAGCCAAATTTATGTGAATCACACAGGTGTGCCACATGAGCATTGGGATAAGCTTCTAAGACGCGATCACTGGTTAAACGTAGAACAAGCCAAGGAACTTGGTCTTGTTCAGCATACATTACCAGTTCCTGAACATAAAAAAGCACCGTTTGAAGGTCTTTCACGTGTTGCGCCACGTACAAGCTTTAATGAAGAAGCAAAAGATTTACGTGAAGCAGCCAAAAAATCACGTATTGCCAATGAAAAAGCAGTTCAAAAAGCAAATGACAATGGCGATGCAAAAGCGACACCTGCGGCTAAAAAATCAAGCGGGCCAGCTGCAAAATAAAAAAAAGTACTAAAATTCATCTTTTAGACTTGAAAATCTTAGATGGTCGTCCAATATAAGGGCGGCCATCTTTTTTTGTTGGCGATCTTTTTTTCTGTGCCAACCTGTGGCACAATCATTAAAGAGTTAACTCTTGAATTAAAAAAAATATAAAAGGAATGTAATAGAATGAGCGAACTGGATCTGAATATGAACCTTGTTCCAATGGTGGTAGAGCAATCAGCGCGTGGTGAACGTGCCTATGATATTTTCTCCCGTCTTTTGAAAGAGCGTATTATCTTTTTAACAGGTCCTGTGGATGACACTGTGTCGACATTAATATGTGCACAGTTGTTACATTTAGAATCAGAGAATCCTAGAAAAGACATTTCTTTTTACATTAACTCCCCAGGTGGTGTGGTGACTTCTGGAATGGCAATGTATGACACAATGCAATATATCAAATGTGATGTTTCAACGGTTTGTATTGGGCAGGCTTGCTCAATGGGCTCTTTATTATTGGCGTCTGGGGCACCGGGCAAGCGCTTTGCGTTGCCGAATTCACGTATTATGGTTCACCAACCTTCAGGTGGGGCTCAAGGCCAGGCAACAGACATTGAAATTCAAGCGCGTGAAATTTTAAAATTACGTGAACGTTTAAATGGGATATACGTTAAACATACCGGACAAAAGCTTAAAAATATTGAGGACGCCCTTGAAAGGGACAACTTTATGTCAGCAGAAGAGGCGAAGAAATTCGGTCTTATCGATAAAATTGTTGAGAACCGTGAAGATACGGTGAAGAAAAAAGGTAAAAAATAGTATTTAAGCCTGTTTGAACAAAAGAAGAGCACTTAATTTGTGCTCTTCTTTTGTTTTTAGCCTTGTATCATGAAAAAAAGCAGTGTTTATGTCTAAAATGGTGTTTTTTTAAAGAAATCGTTATATATAACTGCTAGTACTTAATGAGTTGTGTGGTAACGCTCTGTAAAATTTTATTTAAAGGAAAAATAATGACCAAATCGGATGGCTCGAAATATGCAGTATTACCTTTAAGAGATATTGTCGTATTCCCGCATATGATTGTTCCTCTTTTTGTTGGGCGTGAAAAATCAGTAAAAGCACTTGATGCGGTGATGAAAGAAGATAAGCAAATTATTCTTTTAACCCAAAAGGAAGCAGTGCAAGATGATCCAACAACGGATGGATTATATGAAATTGGCACAATTGGAACGGTGCTACAGCTTTTAAAACTTCCCGATGGTACGGTTAAGGTGCTGGTCGAGGGTGTAAAACGGGTACGTGTAAAAAAATTCGCCGATAATGAAACTTATTTCGAGGCATACGCAGAAATGATCGATACTGAATCTGCGGATGATGTTGATGTTATTGAAGGGTTGGCACGCGCCGCACTGTCACAATTTGAGCAGTATGTGAAATTGAATAAAAAAATTCCACCTGAGGTAATCTCTTCGATTGGGCAAATTGATGAGGCTTCAAAACTTGCCGATACGATTGCATCGCATTTGACATTAAAAATTGCGAATAAACAAAAACTTTTAGAAGAAAATGATCTAACGGATCGTTTGGAACATATTATTGCTTTTATGGAAGGTGAAATTGGTGTTCTTGAAGTTGAAAAGAAAATTCGCAACCGTGTGAAGCAGCAAATGGAAAAAACGCAGCGCGAATATTACCTAAATGAGCAAATGAAGGCGATTCAAAAAGAACTTGGTGATGGCGAAGATGGTATGGATGAGCTGTCTGAATTAGAAGCACGTATTGATAAAACAAAACTTTCTAAAGAAGCGGAAACACGTGCACGGGCTGAGTTAAAAAAATTACGCCAGATGAGCCCGATGTCTGCAGAAGCAACGGTGGTTCGTAATTACCTTGATTGGATTTTAAACATTCCGTGGAAAAAACAAGGCCGGATCAAAAAAGATTTAAAAGAAGCGCAAGATATTTTAAACCAAGACCATTATGGTTTGAAAAAAGTGAAGGAACGTATTCTTGAATTTCTTGCTGTTCAACATCGGATGAACAAAGTAAAAGGTCCTATTTTATGTCTTGTTGGACCGCCAGGTGTTGGTAAAACGTCCTTAGGGAAGTCGATTTCACGTGCCACAAATCGTAAATTTGTGCGCATGTCTTTGGGAGGGGTGAGTGATGAATCCGAAATTCGTGGGCACCGCCGAACATATATTGGGGCAATGCCAGGAAAAGTAATCCAAGGCATGAAAAAAGCAAAAACGTCTAACCCGCTTTTTTTACTAGATGAGATTGATAAGCTTGGCCGTGACTGGCGTGGCGATCCGTCTTCTGCATTATTGGAAGTTTTAGATCCAGAGCAGAATAACACATTTAACGATCATTACCTTGAAGTGGATTATGACCTTTCTAATGTCATGTTTATTTGCACGGCGAATACATTGGACTTGCCGCGGCCTTTATTGGACCGGATGGAAATCATTCGTTTGTCGGGTTATACAGAAGAAGAAAAGATTGAAATCTGTAAACGACACCTTCTTGAAAAAGGCGTTAAAGAAAATGGCCTAAAAGAAGGGGAATTTTCAATTTCGGATAATGCGCTCAAAGATCTTATTCGTTATTACACACGTGAGGCAGGGGTTCGGAACCTTGAACGAGAAATTTTTAATCTCGCCCGAAAATCGGTTAAAGAATTGATGATGACAAAGAAAAAATCGATTCAAATTACACCGCGAAACTTAAGTAAGTATGCGGGTGTAAAACGATTCCGCTATGGCATTATTGAAGAAGAAGATCGTGTTGGAATGGTAACGGGTTTGGCTTATACCGAGGTTGGCGGGGAAATGCTTTTTATTGAAGCTGTGACCTTGCGTGGTGAAGGTAAAGTTAGCATGACAGGCAAGCTTGGTGATGTAATGAAAGAATCTATCCAAGTTGCCGAAATGTTGATCAAGTCACGCGCACCTTCATTGGGGATTGATCCTGAGATTTTTAAGAATACAGCGGTTCATATTCACGTACCGGAAGGCGCTACTCCTAAAGATGGCCCATCGGCGGGGGTTGCAATGGTAACGTCAATTGTTTCTGCATTAACAGATACTCCCATTCATAAAGATGTTGCGATGACAGGTGAAGTTGATTTGTTGGGGCAGGTTCTTCCGATTGGCGGGTTAAAAGAAAAACTTTTAGCAGCGTTGCGAGGAGGAATTACAAAAGCGCTAATCCCAAAAGAGAATGAAAAAGACCTGATCGATATTCCGGATAATGTCAAAAAAGGCATTGAAATCGTTCCTGTGTCAACAATCGAAGAAGTGCTTTTACATGCGTTAACCACTCAATTAGAGCCGATTATGGTATCTGATTTGAAGGAAATTGACAGTTCAACGCAGAAAACCGCAGAAAACCAAGAAAAAGGTGTGATTCGGCATTGAGTTTAATTCAGAAATGGGCATTATATAACAACAAGACAGCGAGAATCAGTCTTAGCGGCTTTGCCCGCGATAATCGTTGCGATGTTGTTGATGAGATAATGTAGCGCTCGTATGGGCGAAAATATTACTCTCATTGTTAAATTAAAATGACTTATTATAAATGGAGAGATACCGTGAATAAAAATGAATTAATTGCACATGTTGCTGGTGAATCTGAACTAACAAAAGCACAAGCAGCTAAAGCTGTTGACGCTGTTCTTACTGGTGTTCGTGGAACACTTCAAGATGGTGGCGAAGTACGCCTAGTTGGTTTTGGTACATTTGCGATCAGCCGTCGTAAAGCAACAACAGGTCGTAACCCTCAAACAGGTGAAGCGATCCAGATTCCTGCTGCAAACCAAGTTAAGTTTAAAGCTGGTAAAAATCTTAAAGAAGCTGTAAACGACTAATTACTGTCTTATTATAGATAAAAAAAGAAGCGTCTCGCACTGTGCAGACGCTTCTTTTTTTTGTGCATCAAATTTTTTTATAAAAAAATCAAAAAACATTGTTGACAGCAAACCTATATTGGCATACTTATACTTCCTGTCGGGCGATTAGCTCAGTTGGGAGAGCATCTCGTTTACACCGAGAGGGTCGGCGGTTCGAGCCCGTCATCGCCCACCATTGACTTTAGAAAGTTCCTTCTACTTTTGAAAAAAGAAGGCACCCTGCGCGGGTGTAGCTCAGTTGGTTAGAGCGCCGGCCTGTCACGCCGGAGGTCGCGAGTTCAAGTCTCGTCACTCGCGCCATTTTATTTCAAGCACGATACAGTGTATTTTCCTCTTTATCTTCGTAATATTTTAAACCTTCTTTTTAAATGGCTGTTCTTTATCATTGCGCTGTGTGTTGTATAAAACAAAGCTGGCTAGTTTTATATAAGGCTATGATTTATACTTTCAATCAGGCGCTTAACGGCGCCTAGCTAATAAAACAGTGTTAGATTAAAAGAATGGGGCACATGGATTTTATGACTTATTTTCAAGAAATGTTAGAGCTTGCCAAATCTGGTGATAAGCAGGGGTATCTTTTTTTTATATGTTTATATCTTTTGATTGTGATGACTTATTCTTTGATACTTCAAATTCGAATGAGCCAATGGCCGAGTGTGAGAGGGCGGCTATTAAAATCTGGAATTGAAAAATGGGGTGGTGCTGTACGCCAAGACGATCAAATGTATGCAAATCAAGCTTTATACACGTATCAAGTGGATGGCAAAGATTACCAAGGTAGTAAAATCTCTCCGTGGGTTGTTTTGTCTAACGTTAATGCACAGTTTATTTTAAAGGCACAGTTTAAAAGTGTAACGTCATACCCCGACGGTTCAATTGCTGTTTACCATCACCCCCAAAAACACCATAAAAGCATATTAATTCTCACAGGTTTTAAATCTCACTTCTTCACGTTTGTTTTAGCCTATGGACCGATAATTTGGTATTTGTTGGAATATCTTTGATAATTATCGAATATGGCGCTTAATTGATGGAGGGTGAGAGCTCTATCATGCTGTGGCTATGGCTATCGGAAGAAAAGAAGGGGCGCGTATCCTTTTGTTTGGCACTGTTTATTGTTGTTTTTTTTAATGAGTGTTTATTTGGTGCTCATTTTTTTTGTTTTAAAGGTGTGACGCTGTATTTGAGCAGTTCTAACGAGTCTCAATATAAAAGGGGCTAATGTATTGATATTAAGTGTTGAATTTGGTCTGAAAATAAAAGATAAATCTTGAAGCTTGAGTGCGGATCACTAATATAGAGGGGTGATTCATAATAATAATAAATCGGTTTATATCATGCCAACAGAACTACTCATTGAATATTTGCCAGTTTTGGTTTTTATGGGCATCGCCGCAGGCATTGCCTGTATTGCTGTCATCGCATCGTATCTCGTCGGTAAACAAAAACCTGACACAGAAAAAAATGCGCCTTATGAATGCGGTTTTGATGCTTTTGAAGATACACGGAGTCGTTTTGATGTCCGTTTTTACCTTGTGGCGATCTTGTTCATTATTTTTGATCTTGAGATTGCATTTTTATTCCCGTGGGCAATTAGCCTTGGTAAAATCGGGTTGTTTGGTTTTTGGTCAATGGTTGCCTTTTTGGCTGTTTTGACCGTTGGTTTCATTTATGAATGGAAAAAAGGAGCTTTGGAATGGGAGTAAAACACCTCATTAGCCCTGTTCCTCCTGGTCTAGATCAAGACAAGATCATTGCAGCGGCGACGGACGAGTTACAAAATAAAGGTTTTTTGGTTGCAAAATTAGATGACTTATTATGTTGGTCTCGCACAGGTTCGCTTTGGCCGATGACTTTTGGCTTGGCGTGCTGTGCTGTGGAAATGATCCATAGTTATATGAGCCGTTATGACCTCGATCGATTTGGTGTGATCCCACGCCCAAGTCCGCGTCAATCGGATGTCATGATTGTTGCGGGAACGTTAACAAATAAAATGGCTCCAGCACTTCGAAAAGTTTACGACCAAATGGCTGAACCTCGTTGGGTGATCTCTATGGGATCCTGCGCGAACGGTGGTGGTTATTATCACTATTCCTATTCGGTTGTTCGAGGATGTGACCGTGTTGTGCCGGTGGATATTTATGTGCCGGGCTGTCCTCCAACCGCGGAAGCGCTTGTTTACGGCATTTTGCAGTTGCAGAAAAAAATCGAACGTGAAAACAAAAATAACATTAAGCGATAGGTTAAGTGCAATGGCTGAAGTTGATACAAATTTATTAGAGCTAGGCAAACATATTAAAGCCTCGTTGAGTAAGGCTGTGATCCGTAAATCTATTGTAAAAGGGGAGCTTTTTATCACAATCCGCCGTGAGGCTGTGAAGCAAGTGATGACCTTTTTGCGTGATGATGCCAGTTGTTCGTTTAAGATGTTAATTTCAATTTGTGGCGTTGACTTTCCTGATAGGGAAGAGCGTTTTGAGATTGTTTACCACCTTTTAAGCTTAAAACACAATCAGCGTGTTTGCGTGAAATTGATGGCAGACGAAGACACCCCCGTGGATACGATTACAGATTTATTCAGTACGGCTAATTGGTATGAACGAGAAGTTTGGGATATGTACGGCGTGTTTTTTGCGGCTCATCCAGATTTACGTCGTATTTTAACAGATTACGGTTTCCAAGGACATCCATTACGTAAAGATTTCCCGCTCACGGGCTTTGTTGAGGTGCGTTATGATGAGGATGAAAAACGGATTGTTCATGAGCCTGTTAAATTAAGGCAAGACTACCGGAAGTTTGATTTCACAAGCCCATGGGAAGGCCTTGTTGATGTGCAGTTACCCGGAGATGAAAAAGCGGTTAAGCAAGCACATGGTCTCGAAGCAATGGAGGGCGAAAAATAATGTCAAGATTACAGCAAATTACTGAACAGAGTAAAATCCGTCCTTACACTTTAAATTTTGGCCCGCAACACCCCGCCGCACATGGTGTGCTCCGCATGATCCTTGAGATGGATGGTGAGATTGTAGATCGCGCTGACCCTCATATTGGTTTGTTGCACCGGGGAACAGAAAAATTAATTGAACATAAAAAATATGTTCAAGCTTTACCTTATTTTGATCGTTTAGATTATGTTTGCCCAATGAACCAAGAACATGTTTTTGCTCTTGGAACAGAAAAACTTTTAGGTATTACGGCACCAAAACGAGCTCAATATATCCGTGTTTTGTTTGCAGAGCTTGGTCGTGTTTTAAATCACTTCTTGAGTTTAACAACATTTGCGCTTGATGTCGGTGCAATCACGCCAGCGTTATGGGCTTTTGAAGAACGTGAAAAATGCATGGAGTTTTACGAGCGAGTTTGTGGTGCGCGGTTGCATGCAAATTATTTTCGTCCCGGTGGTGTCGTTCAAGATTTACCGGCGGGTCTTGCCGAAGATATGTTGGAATATGCCGAACAAATTCCAAAATTTGTTGCAGACCTTGAAGGCTTGTTAACGGAAAATAGGATTTTCAAACAGCGGACAGTTGGTATAGGTATTGCAACAAAAGAAGAGGCGTTGGATTGGGGCTTTACAGGGCCAATGTTGCGAGCGTCTGGAGTACCATGGGATTTACGGAAGTCACAACCTTATGAAGTTTATGATGAATTGGATTTTGATATTCCAGTGGGTAAAACAGGTGATTGTTATGCACGTTACCTTGTACGGATCGAAGAATTAAAGCAATCGGCAGCGTTAATGAAACAAGCCATTGAAAAAATGCCTGATGGCCCAGTGATGGTTGATGACCATAAAATCTCACCTCCGAACCGTGCTGATATGAAACGCTCAATGGAGGCGTTAATTCATCACTTTAAATTATTTTCAGAAGGATTTCATGTCCCCGCAGGTGAAACTTATACGGCTGTTGAGGCACCAAAAGGTGAGTTTGGAGTGTATTTAATCGCTGATGGTAGCGCTAAACCATACCGTTGTTATATCCGTGCACCAGGTTTTGCACATCTTCAAGCAACAGATTTTATGTCTCGCGGACACATGCTTGCCGATGCGGTAACGGTAATTGGGGCGATGGATATTGTTTTTGGTGAGATTGATCGGTAAAGAGAAGGCAGGAAAATGTCAGGTAAAAAATCAACACTAAAATTTGATCAACCGAAGAGCTTTACGTTTTCAAAAGAAAATTTAAAACGCATCGAGACGATCCTTTCAAAATACCCAGAAAGTTGTAAGCGTAGTGGTATTATGCCTTTGTTGGATCTTGTGCAACGTCAAAATCAAGGCTGGATTCCAGAAGCCGCGATGAAAGAAATTGCGCGTATTCTTGAAACAACGGAAATGGCGGTTTATGAGGTTGCGACTTTTTACACAATGTATCACTTACAACCCATTGGTAAACATCACATTCAATGTTGTACAACAACACCCTGTTGGTTAAGAGGTTCTGCCGATGTTGTTAAGGCAGCCGAAAAAAAATTAAAAATAAAACTGGGCGAAACGACAAAAGACGGCCAATTCACAATGAGTGAAGTTGAATGCCTTGGCGCGTGTGTTAATGCGCCGATGGTACAAGTTAATGATGATTATTTCGAAGATTTATCAGCAGAAACAATCGAACAGCTTATTGATGACCTTAAAGCGGGCAAAAAAGTAACGGTTGGTTCTCAAACGGGACGTATAGGTTCATGTGCTCAGCTTGGGCCAACGTCTTTGGGTGAACAAGCTAAAGCCGCAGGTGTTGATATGGCTGAACATGGCCAAGAAGAATAGAAGAGGGATGATAAGATGTTAGCAGATAATGATCGGATCTATACAAACCTCTACGGTTGGCATGGAGCAGACCTTAAAAGCGCTAAAAAACGTGGTGATTGGAAAGATACGGCAAAATTGATTAAAAAGGGTCGATCTTGGATCATCGATGAGATGAAAAAGTCAGGTATGCGGGGGCGTGGCGGTGCCGGGTTTCCAACCGGATTAAAATGGTCATTTATGCCTAAAGATACCGGTAAACCGCATTATATTGTTATTAATGCAGATGAATCTGAACCCGGAACGTGTAAAGACCGTGATGTTTTGCGGTTTGAGCCTCATAAATTAATTGAAGGTGCTTTGTTTGCGGGTGTCGCGATCGGTGCTCATACGGGATATATTTATATTAGGGGTGAATTTTATAACGAAGCCGTTGCGATGCAAAATGCTATTGATGAAGCTTACGCTGCAGGTTTGTTGGGAAAAAATGCCGCCAAATCAGGTTGGGATTTTGATCTACACGTTCACCGAGGTGCAGGGGCTTATATTTGTGGTGAAGAATCTGCATTACTTTCCAGTATGGAAGGTAAAAAAGGAATGCCGCGTAATAAACCACCCTTTCCAGCGATGGCGGGATTATACTCTTGTCCAACGACGGTCAATAATGTTGAAACAATTGCATCTGTGCCAACAATTATGCGCCGTGGGGGGGGCTGGTTCTCTGATTTCGGCCGTGACAATAATACGGGAACAAAATTATTTTGTATTTCTGGTCATGTTAACCGTCCTTGTAATGTTGAAGAGGAAATGGGTATTCCGTTAAAAGAACTCATTGAAAAACACGCGGGTGGCGTTCGCGGTGGCTGGGATAATTTGTTAGCGGTGATTCCCGGGGGATCATCAACACGTCTGTTACCCCGAGATATATGTGACACGGTCAAAATGGATTTTGATAGCCTTCGTGAAGTTAATTCTGGTTTAGGAACGGCGGCACTGATTGTCATGGATAAATCAACGGATATCATTTATGCCATTGCGCGTTTGTCTCGGTTTTATTGGCATGAAAGTTGTGGTCAATGTACGCCGTGCCGTGAAGGAACCGGGTGGTTAATGCGGATTATGAACCGAATGGTAACGGGAGAAGCTCGTATTGATGAAATTGATATGTTGTTAGACGTCGGAAGCCAGATGGAGGGAAATACAATTTGCGCACATGGTGATGCATCTGTGTGGCCAATCCAGGGTTTGATTGATCATTTTCGTCCAGAAATGGAAAAAAGAATTATTGAGTATCGTAATGCCTTAAAGGCTGCGGAATAGATTTGGGAAGGTAAACAAAAATGCCAAAGTTGACAATTGATGGTATGGAAGTAACAGTTGAGCCTGGCACATCTATTTTGCAGGCCGCAGAGCAATTGGGAATTGAAATTCCACGTTTTTGTTATCATGATAGATTATCGGTTCCTGCGAATTGCCGGATGTGTTTGGTTGATGTCGAAGGTGCGCCAAAACCTATGGCAAGCTGTGCCATGCCTTGCGCTGAAGATATGAAGGTTCATACTAAAAACGAAACTATCCAGCAAGCACGTAAAGGTGTGATGGAATTTTTGCTCGTTAATCATCCCTTAGATTGCCCGATTTGTGATCAGGGTGGCGAGTGTGACCTGCAAGATCAAGCCGTTGCTTACGGCTATGACAGATCACGATACCGTGATGCAAAACGCGCCGTAAAAGATAAAGAATTAGGGCCCTTGGTCAAAACCGTTATGACACGGTGTATCCAGTGTACACGGTGTGTGCGTTTTGGCGATGAGATTGCCGGCGTCAACGCTCTGGGGGTTCTAAACCGTGGGGAAGAGTTAGAAATCGGTACATACGTTGAAAATGCGATGGCCTCTGAACTTTCAGGGAACTTAATTGATATTTGTCCTGTCGGAGCCCTAACGTCGAGACCGTATGCTTTTACGGCACGTCCGTGGGAATTACAACGGATTGATTCCATCGATGTTTCCGACGCTGTTGGCGCAAATATTTCGGTACATGTTAAGGGCTCTGAAATCATGCGGATCTTACCGCGTTTAAATGAGGCCGTTAACGAAGAATGGATTTCGGATAAAGCAAGATTTGCCTATGATGGTTTGAAAAATATGCGTTTAGACCATCCTTATGTTCGTGATGCAAAAGGCATCTTAAAAGTTGCGTCATGGCAACATGCTTTTGAGACAATTGCCGAAAAGGTTAAATCTGTTGAGGCAAAAAAAATTGGAGCGATTGTTGGAGATCTCTGTGATGCAGAAGCCATCGCGGCATTAAAAGATATGATGACGGAATTAGGTTCGGAAAACACAGATTGCCGCCAAGAGGGTGCTCAATTTGATCCGTCTTTAAAATCAGCCTTGCGGTTTAATACCCCGATTGAAGAAATCGAAAATGCAGATGCTGTTCTTTTGATAGGCACAAATTTGCGTTGGGAAGCACCGTTGATCAATACACGGGTGCGGAAAGCTTGGTTAAATAACCAAACAAAAGTTGCCGTTATTGGTGAGAAAAATGATTTAACTTATCCCTATGAGTATTTAGGCGCCGGGCCTGAAAAAATGAAAGATTTGATGAAAGCGCGTTCTGGTTTTGCCAAAATACTCAAGGACGCAAAACGCCCTGTTATCATCGTTGGCTCAGGTGTTACTTTGCGTAATGATGGGGCCAGTGTTCATGCATTATCGTGTGAAATGGCAGATAAATTTAATGTTGTTAAAGACGATTGGAATGGCTTTAATTTTCTTCATTTGGCAGCAAGCCGAATGGCAGCTCTTGAACTTGGTTTTGTACCTAGTGACAAAGGCTTGGATGTTGAAGCTATGGTTAAAGCCTCGCATAAAAATAAATTAGATGTCTTGTATTTGATGGGTGCGGATGATTTACCATTTGACCAGCTTGGTGATGAGACTTTTATTATTTATCAAGGGCACCATGGCGACCATGGTGCAATGCATGCGGATGTAATTTTACCGGGTGCGGCGTATACAGAAAAAAATGCAACTTACGTTAATGTTGAGGGGCGGCCTCAAATAGGACGTGCGGCTGTTTTTCCGCCAGCAGAAGCAAAAGAAGACTGGAAAATTATTCGCGCCTTGACTGAAATCATTGGATTTGTTCTGCCTTATGATAATGTGGTGCAGTTACGTCACTCTTTAGCGGAGCGGAATTCTCTTTTCGAAACAATCGGAGAACTTAAACCCCTTAAATGGAAAAAAGGCATTAAAGCTGAAAAGCTTACAAATAAAGCTTTTGTCTCTCCAATTGAAAATTTTTATATCACGGACCAAATTACACGGGCCTCTGCAACAATGAAAAAATGTACACAGGCTTTTGTTCAACTTGAAAATAAGAAAACAGGTACAAATGGTTGAATTATTTAATTTATATGGATTGCCATTAATTATTATTGTGGCAAAAGTTGTGCTGATTACGCTGCCTTTGATGGTTTGTATCGCTTACCTAACCTATGCGGAACGTAAAGTGCTTGCGGCAATGCAGCTTAGACAGGGCCCAAACATGGTTGGCCCCTTTGGTTTGCTACAACCGCTTGCCGATGGGCTAAAGCTTTTCAGTAAAGAAACAATCTACCCAACGGTTGCAAATAAAACGATTTTCATTCTCGCGCCAATGTTAACCTTTGCTCTTAGTTTGGTTGCTTGGGCGGTTATGCCCTTCGCGGAAGGTTGGGTGCTTGCCGATATTAATGTTGGTGTTTTATACCTCTTTGCCATTTCATCTTTAGGTGTTTATGGCATTTTAATGGCGGGTTGGGCTTCAAATTCTCGGTATGCTTTCCTTGGCGGTTTACGATCTGCCGCTCAAATGGTGTCTTATGAAGTTTCGATAGGTTTTGTTTTAGTCACTGTCTTGTTAACAACGGGTTCATTGAATCTGTCGGATATTGTCCTTGCGGAGCGACCATGGTGGGTGGGTGTTTTACTTTTCCCGATGTTTGTTATTTTTGTAATTTCGGCGCTGGCGGAAACAAATCGTTGCCCCTTTGATCTTCCTGAGGGTGAGTCAGAGCTTTGTGGTGGTTATAATGTTGAATATTCATCAATGGTATTTGCACTCTTTTTCTTGGGTGAATATGCCAATATGATTTTAATGAGTGGCATGACGACTGTTTTGTTCCTTGGCGGATGGTTACCACCTTTTGGTATCGAGCTACCATTCTTGGCATGGGTTCCTGGCATCGTTTGGTTTGCTTTAAAAACATGTGCTATTTTATTCATTTTTCTTTGGTCAAGAGCCACCTTACCACGCTATCGTTATGATCAGCTGATGCGCCTTGGTTGGAAGATTTTCTTACCATTTTCGCTGATTTGGGTTGTCGTGATTGCGGGGGCTCTTCTGTATACTAATAATTTGCCAGCGTTTTAAAGGGGTAACAAAAAATGTCATTATTAAATCGCGCTGCACGAGGCTTTTTGTTACTGGAGATTGTCAAAGGTTTTTGGCTGACGTTCAGTTACATGTTCCGTCCTTCGGTAACGATAAACTACCCATTTGAAAAAGGCCCGCTTAGCCCTCGGTTTAGAGGCGAACATGCGTTACGCCGTTATCCTAATGGTGAGGAACGCTGTATTGCGTGTAAATTGTGTGAGGCTATTTGTCCCGCTCAGGCGATCACGATTGAAGCAGAACCGCGCAAGGATGGCAGCCGCCGAACAACACGTTATGATATTGATATGATTAAATGTATCTATTGCGGGTTATGTCAGGAGGCTTGTCCTGTTGATGCTATTGTGGAAGGGCCTAATTTTGAATATGCAACGGAAACTCGGGAAGAGCTTTATTATACCAAAGAAAAACTTCTAGATAATGGCGACCGTTGGGAAGCACAAATTGCGGCTAACCTTGAAGCCGATGCGCCGTATCGATAGGAACAGGAAAAAATAAGATGATTTATGGACTTGTGTTTTATATGTTCTCGGGGACTTTGTTGCTCAGTGCGTTGGCGGTTATTAGCTCACGTAACCCTGTGAACTCTGTATTGTTTTTAATTCTGGCCTTTTTTAATGCCGCAGGATTAACGTTATTATTAGGCGCTGAGTTTATCGCTATGATTTTGGTAATTGTGTATGTTGGAGCCGTTGCCGTTTTATTCCTGTTTGTTGTGATGATGCTGGATATCAGCTTTGAAAACTTACGCGAGGGGGCTGTGAAATATTTACCTGTTGGAGGCCTTGTTGGTTTTGTGCTTATGTCGGAACTTGTTGGCTTGCTATGGAGCTGGGATTTTGGTCTCCATGCCGAAGTTGTGACGCAATCGCCCACACCAAATCCTCTTCAAATCAGTAACACGCATGCTCTTGGGACCGTTTTATATACCGATTATGTTTATCTTTTCCAAGCCTGTGGTTTAATCCTGTTAGTTGCGATGGTTGGAGCAATTGTTTTGAGCCACCGCAAACGTCCAGGTGTTCGGAAACAGGTGATTTCAGATCAGGTGAATATTAAGCGGGAAGATGTCATTTCTGTTGAAAAAGTTAAAAGCGGAGCGGGAGTATCATGATTATGCAAGAAATACCGGCATTTTTAAATATCACGATGAGCCATTATTTGGTGATGTCTGCGATATTATTTATCTTCGGGGTTTTTGGAATTTTTCTAAATCGTCGGAATGTCATTGTTATTATGATGTCTATTGAGTTGATGCTTTTAGCCGTAACGCTTAATTTGATTACCTTTTCGGCCTTTTTACAGGATTTATCGGGACAGGTATTTTCGATGTTTATTTTAACGGTAGCGGCTGCGGAGGCTGCAATTGGTCTCGCAATTTTAGTCGTATTTTTCCGTAATAAAGGGGCGATATCTGTTGATGATATTAGCCAGTTAAAAGGTTAGTAGGAGCGCATAAAAATGGAAATAACAGCAGTCTTTCTACCTTTGTTGGGGGCAATATTTGCAGGCCTCTATGGCAAATCTCTTGGCGATAAAGGCGCGCAATTTATTACCTGTAGTTTTATGGTGATTGCCGCAATTTGTTCAGTTGTTCTCTTTAATGATGTTGCTCTGCAAGGGAACCATCGTGTGATTGATTTATTTACGTGGATCAATTCTGGTGACATTAATGTCAATTGGGCTGTGCGTTTTGACCCTTTAGCCGCCGTCATGGTTTTTGTTGTTAATGTTGTATCGGCTTGCGTTCATATTTATTCCGTTGGTTATATGAGCCATGATGCTTGTAAAGCACGTTTTATGGCGTATTTAAGTCTTTTCACTTTTGCGATGTTAATGTTGGTTACGGCAAATAACTTTGTACAATTGTTTTTTGGTTGGGAAGGCGTCGGAGTTGCATCCTACTTGTTAATTGGTTTTTGGAATAAAAAAGACAGTGCCAATGCCGCCGCGATTAAAGCTTTTGTGATGAATCGTATTGGTGATTTTGGCTTGATTTTAGGAATAGCGGCCGTTTTTGTTGTTTTTGGTAGCCTTGATTTTGACACTGTTTTTGCCGGAGCAGCACAGTTATCAAATGAAAATATGATGTTTTTGGATCACGAATGGCATGCCTTAACGGTGATTTGTTTTTTATTGTTTATTGGTGCTATGGGGAAATCAGCTCAACTCGGGCTTCACCCTTGGTTACCAGATGCAATGGAAGGGCCAACACCTGTATCGGCTTTGATCCATGCGGCGACAATGGTGACAGCAGGGGTCTTTTTGGTTGCGCGGATTTCACCGCTTTATGAATACGCACCGATGGCTCAAGAGTTTATTACTGTCATTGGGGCTTTGACCGCGCTTGTGGCGGCAACAATTGCCATTACACAAACGGATATTAAGCGTGTGATTGCTTATTCAACAATGAGCCAGTTGGGATATATGTTTTTTGCCCTTGGGGTCTCGGCTTACGGTGCGGCGATGTTCCACTTGTTGACGCATGCTTTCTTTAAAGCTCTTTTATTCTTAGGCGCGGGTTCTGTTATTCATGCGATGTCAGATGAACAAGATATGCGTAAAATGGGCGGAATTTGGAAATTGATCCCTAAAACGTATACGCTGATGTGGATTGGTTCTTTGGCTTTGGCAGGTTTGCCTTGGTTTGCAGGGTATTATTCTAAAGATCTGATTTTGGAAGCAGCGTATGCGGATCATAGTTCTGTTGGTGAGTTTGCGTACTGGTGCGGAATTGCAGCAGCCTTTTTGACGGCCTTTTATTCGTGGCGTTTGATCTTTTTGACATTCCATGGCAAAGCCCGTGCGAATGAAAAAGTAATGGATCATATTCATGAATCACCGGCAATTATGCTCTGGCCTTTATATCTTTTGGCCGCAGGTGCCATTTTTTCAGGTTATTTAGCATATCCTTATTTTGTAGGCGAAATGCGGCTTGATTTTTGGGGCGATGCGATTTTTGTTTTTGAGTATAACGATACAATTGAAGCTGCACACCATGTTGCAGCTTGGGTGAAATATTTGCCAATCGTTATTGCGGTGTCAGGAATCATCTTGGCTTATGCGCTTTACATGAAATTTACAGCGATGCCTGAAAAATTGAGTGAAAGGTTTGGGTTTTTCTACAAAATATCCCTTAATAAATGGTATTTTGATGAAATCTATAAAGCAATTGTCGTGCTTCCAGCACTTGCGTTAGGACGTGTTTTCTGGAAAGCTGGCGATCAAAAAACGATTGATGGTTTAGGCCCTGATGGGGTTTCAAAAGTTGTTCGTTTTACATCACAACAAGCAAGAAAAATTCAAAGCGGATTTATCTACCATTATGCATTTATTATGCTGATTGGTTTGGTCGGTTTTGTCAGCCTGTACCTTTATTGGGTGCGTGGTTAATGAGGAGGTTTTAATAAAAAGTTATGATTAGTTTTCCAGTACTTTCACTGATCACATTTTTGCCCATGATTGGGGTGTTGTTCTTGCTTTTTATCAAAGGTGAGGAAAGTAACGTTGCCCGTAATGCAAAAAGTGTTGCATTATTTACATCGTTGGTCACTTTCTTTGTCTCGTTGTATATGTATGTACATTTTGATAAGGATTCATCTGCATTTCAATTCGTTGAGCAAGTGGCATGGTTCCCTGGCCTTGATATCAATTATAAAATGGGCGTTGATGGGATTTCCGTACTTTTTGTTTTACTTTCAACGTTCCTTACACCGATTTGTATTTTGGCAAGTTGGGATAATATTAAAAATCGCGTTAAAGAATATATGATGGCTTTCTTGTTTTTAGAAACAATGATGGTTGGTATGTTTAGCTCGTTGGATATTTTGCTTTTTTATATTTTCTTTGAAGCTGTTTTAATCCCGATGTTTTTAATTATTGGAATTTGGGGCGGCCCACGACGAGTCTATGCGGCGTTTAAATTTTTCCTTTATACGTTGCTCGGATCAGTTTTGATGCTTTTGGCCTTGCTTGTGATCTATTTCAAAGCAGGCACAACGGATATTCCAACATTGATGATAACAGAATTTGATCCAGAACTTCAAAAATGGTTATGGTTAGCCTTCTTTGCCAGTTTTGCGGTGAAGGTTCCAATGTGGCCGGTTCACACATGGTTGCCAGATGCGCACGTTGAAGCACCAACCGCGGGCTCTGTTATTCTTGCTGGTGTGCTTTTGAAAATGGGTGGTTATGGTTTGATCCGTTTCTCTATTCCGATGTTTCCAGATGCATCATTAGCCTTTACGCCGCTTGTTTATACCTTAAGTATTATTGCAATTATTTACACATCGCTTGTTGCTCTTGCGCAGGATGACATGAAAAAGCTGATTGCATATTCCTCTGTTGCTCATATGGGCTTTGTGACGTTAGGGTTGTTTACACTGACAACACAAGGTATGGAAGGGGCAATGTTCCAAATGTTGTCTCATGGTATTGTGTCTGCGGCTCTTTTCTTATGTGTTGGCGTGGTCTATGACCGATTACACACACGTGAGATTAAACGTTATGGGGGGCTTGTTGGCAATATGCCCAAATATGCTACGGTCTTTATGATCTTTATGCTTGGGGCAGTTGGCCTGCCTGGAACCAGTGGTTTTGTTGGAGAGTTCTTGACCATTGTTGGCGCCTTTAAGGCGGATACGACGGTTGCGGCACTTGCAGCAACGGGAGTTGTTCTTGGGGCAACGTACATGCTTTACCTCTATCGTGCGGTAGTGTTTGGTAAACTTAAACATGCAGATGTCAAAAAAATGCCCGACCTTTCTTTACGCGAATTGGCAATTTTTGTGCCTCTTGTGGTTCTTGTGATGTGGATGGGAATTTATCCGAGTACATTTTTACGTCCGATTGCGCCATCTGTTGAAAAAGTAAGGATTGATTTTGAAAATTCAATTAAAAGATCAGAAATGGCACGCACGACAATAGAAGATATTAAAATTAAACTGGTTGAGAATACCATTAAAGATTAGAAGAGAGATTAAAGATGCCTACGAGTTTAATGGATTTACTTCCTGTATTCCCTGAAATATTCCTTGCCATTGTATCAATGCTGCTATTGGTAGTTGGGGTTTACTGGAAAAAACCACGGATTAAGATTTTTTCATATGTTGCTGTGATTATGTTACTGACAACGGCGATTTTGATGATGAGTTTTCCATTTACCTACCATGCAACCTTATTTCATGACAGCTTCATTATGGATGGTTATGCCAAGCTCTTGAAAATATTAGTGCTTGTTGGAGCGGCCGCATCCGTTATTCTTTCGGTTTCCTATCTTGAAAAAGAAAAACTAGAGCTGTTTGAATTTCCAGTCCTGATCATGCTTGCAACCGTGGGTATGATGATGATGATTTCAGCCAATGATATTATGACGCTTTATGTTGGTTTAGAATTACAAAGCTTGTCACTTTACGTGCTTGCGGCAATTAAACGTAATGATGTGCGTGCATCTGAGGCAGGCGTGAAATATTTTGTTTTAGGGGCTTTGGCCTCTGCGATGTTGTTATATGGGGCCTCCCTTGTTTACGGTTTCTCAGGAACAACAAATTTTTATATTCTTGCCGATACCTTAATCACAGCGGATCAATATTCAACAGGTTTGGTTGTTGGTTTGATCTTTATGATGGTTGGGATCGCATTTAAAGTTTCCGCCGTTCCATTTCATATGTGGACCCCTGATGTTTATGAAGGTTCTCCAACACCGGTCACCGCCTTTTTTGCAATTGCGCCTAAAATTGCGGCAATTGGTATGATGACACGTTTATTAATTGGCGCTTTTGGCGACCTTACGGATCAATGGCAGCAAATTGTAATGATTATGTCTATTGGCTCAATGATTGTTGGCTCAATCGGTGCGGTTATTCAAACAAATATTAAACGTTTAATGGCGTATAGCTCTATCGGCCATATGGGGTATGCAATGATGGGTTTGGTTGTTGGGGCTTATGACGGTGTTTGGTCGATGCTTGTTTATTTATCGATTTATATGGTTATGACGATCGGTGCATTTGCGGTGATTTTATGTATGCGTCGTAAAGAATGCCTTGTTGAAAAAATCGAAGATCTTGCAGGCCTATCAAGAACGAATGGGAAACTGGCGCTGATTATGGCTATTATGATGTTTTCAATGAGTGGAATTCCTCCACTTGCAGGTTTCTTTGGGAAGCTCTTTATTTTTAAAGCCGCGATTGATGCTCAATATTATACCATCGCTATTATCGGCGTGTTGACCAGTGTTATTGCTGCATATTATTACCTTCGTGTTATCAAAGTAATGTATTTTGATGAGCCTGCTGAAATGTTAGATCCTGAATTTAGTAATAGCCATCATGTTGTAATGTATCTTGCAACGGCTGTGATCTTATTTTTTGTTGTTTTGCCCTCGCCGATTTTAGATGTTGCGAAAAAAGCTTCTACGGGGTTGATTGTTTCTATCGAGAGACCAACTTATTAAGTGTGTATATAAAAATTTTTGAAAGAGTCTCTATGAATTTTACATTGCCTGAAGGCTATAAACTACATTCCTTTGAGACCGTTTCGAGCACAAATGATGTTGCAAAAAAAATGGCAGCAGATGGTGCGGGGGCTGGAACAGTTATTATTTCAGCACAACAAGAAGATGGGCGTGGTCGCCAAGGCCGTGAATGGATTTCCCCCAAAGGAAATCTTTATATGTCTTGTGTGTTAAAGCCAAAAATTTTAGCCCGAGATGCCGGACAACTTTCTTTTATTGTGGCTGTTGCCCTTGCTAATGTAATTGATCCTTTTTTGCCGAATACAGCGGAATTAAAATTAAAATGGCCGAATGACTTATTATTGAGAGACCGTAAGGTTGCGGGTATTTTATTAGAAGCTGATACCCAAAGCTCAGGCGAAGTTAATTGGGTTGTTCTCGGGCTTGGGGTAAATGTTATGATTGCTCCGCCAGATAGTATTTCAATTAATGAAATAACTTTAAGTCAGAGCGAACTTGAGATTTCTGATATCGCACATAATTTTTGTGTTGAGCTTGATCGTTTATTAAAACAGTGGCAAGAAAAAGGTTTTGGACCTGTTCGGCAGGCATGGTTAGACCGCGCTGCGGGCTTGCAAGAAGCGATTAGAGTGCGGTTGCCCAACGAAACATTTTTTGGTGTCTTCCATGGGTTAAGTGATGATGGATCGTTACAGCTTTTATTAGAAAATGGTGACATGAAATTGATTACTTCTGGGCAAGTTTTTATAGGGTAGGGCATGTCCAACTATGTTTATGGCTATCGACATCGGGAATACAACAATTTCATTTGCGCTTTATCATGAAAAGGGGCGTATCAAAACATGGCGTTTTGATACAGCAGAACATACAGTTGCCAATGAGTATGTTTTTTGGCTCAAAGAAGTATTGTCTGAAATGGACCTAACGCCTGCACATGTCACTGGTGCGGCCGTTGCAAGTGTTGTGCCAAATAAAACGGCCATCATTATCACCTGTTGTCGCCAGTTGTTTAATGTGGAACCAATGCGAATTGGGGCCTCAGAGGTGGAACATAACTTAGAAGTTATACTTGATAACCCTTTAGAAGTTGGGGCGGATCGGATTGCCAATGCGGTTGCTGCAATGGCCTTGTGTCAGAATAATACGCCATTTTTAATTGTCGATTTTTCAACGGCGGTGGTTTTTGATGTGATTAATGAAAAGAACCAATATGTCGGGGGAACAATTGTTCCGGGATTTGAAATTTCTATGGATGCGCTTGCTAAAAAAGCTGCAAAACTGCCAAATGTTGAGCTTAATCAGCCAGACAATATTATCGGTACAAATACCGTTGATGCCCTGCAATCAGGTTTGTTTTGGGGCTATTCAAGTTTAGTCGAAGGCATGATACAACGTATTGAAACAGAATTTGGAACAAAACTGTATAAAATAGCAACAGGACATTTAACAGGCTTTATTTCTCATACAATAAATATGTTTGATGTTATCAATCCAAACCTTACACTAGACGGTATAAACGCAATCTATCATTACAATCAGAAAAATAAATAAAATGCTCAAAAAATTTACACCTCATTCAGATGAAACATATTTTATTCCTCTTGGAGGTTGTGGCTTTTTTGGCGCAAATGTCAGCCTTTATGGCCATAAAGGCAAATGGATTATGGTTGATTGTGGCATGGGCTTTGCCGATGATACCATGCCGGGGATTGATATTTTACTTCCTGACCTTTCTTTTGTCGAAACGATTAAAGACAATCTTTTGGGGCTTGTTGTCACGCATGGTCATGAAGACCATATCGGAGCCATTGAGCATTTGTGGCAAAAATTCCAATGCCCGATTTATACAACAGCATTCACTGGAAGCTTGATTAAAAGAAAACTTGAAGAGCACAGCTGGGGGAAACAAGTTGAAATTAATACTATCGAGTCTGCAGGGCGCTTTGAGTTAGGCGATTTTAAAATTCAATTTATTGAAATGGCCCATTCCATCCCAGAAATGAATGCGGTTTCATTATCTCTAGAGGGGCTTGGAACATTACTGCATACGGGCGATTGGAAATTAGATGAGAAGCCTGTAGAAGGGCATCTAACAGATCAAAATGCGTTGAAGGAGCTTGGAGAAAAGGGACTTTATGCCATTATGGGCGATTCAACCAACGCAATGGTCCCTGGGCACTCTGGGTCAGAGGGCACGGTTGTTGAAAATTTAACAGAGCTTTTTCATGAGCATAAAAATAGAATTGTTATCAGCTGTTTTTCGTCAAATGTCGCACGATTAAAGTCGATTGCAATTGCGGCAGAGGCAAATAATCGAGTGGTTGTTCTGGCGGGAAGGTCTTTATGGCGTATTTATGAGGTTGCTCAAGAAAATGGTTATTTAAAAGGCATTAAACCCTTTTTAAGTCCTGATGATATTGGCGGTATAGCAAAAGAAAAATTAGTAATTGTCTGTACAGGATCGCAAGGAGAACCGCGAGCAGCCTTGGTTAAAGTTGCCAACGGTGATCATCCTAAAATTAAACTTGAAGAAAAAGATGTCGTTATTTTTTCTTCGCGTGCTATTCCGGGTAACGAGCGCGCGATTAATCGCGTTAAAAATAGATTGCTGGGTAAAGGTGTTGAAATTGTCACAGATCGAGATGCGCTTATTCATGTATCAGGACATCCTTACCGAGAAGAGTTAAAACAAATTCTAACATGGTTAAAACCCAAGGCCGTTATCCCTGTTCATGGAGAGCAAATGCAATTAGAGCGCCATGCGGATCTTGCCACGGAAATGGGGGTTAGCATGGTACAAATTCCTCAAAATGGAAATGTTTTAAAATTAGAGAAGGATAACATTGAAATTGTTGGTGACGTGACGGTTGGTATGCTGGCTTTAGAAGGGCGACGTATTGTCTCGATCACACATGAAGCTATATTAACTCGTAAGCGTATTATGTTTCACGGCAGTGCGGTGGTAACGATCGTTGTGGATAGCCGTGGTGATTTTGTAACGGAACCCCAGGTTTCTGCAATGGGCTTAATTGATGAGGACTGCGAAGTTGAAGCGGCTTATATTCAAGGGGCAATTAAAGCCGTTAAAGAGCGACTGAGCAGTTTACCGAGGGCGCAACGACGAAATGATGAAGAGCTTTCCGAATTTGCAAGGATTGCGGCACGTCGTTATTTCAAAAGTCAATTTGATAAAAAACCACAAACGCGCGTGCATTTAGTAAGGATATAAATCATGGGAATTGTAACAAGTATTGCAACTTTTATTATTGTTTGGTGGGTTATGTTTTTTACGGTACTGCCTGTAGGTATTGAACATTCCGATGTTCATGAGGAAGGGCATGATCATGGCGCGCCGATCACGGTGGATTTAAAGAAAAAGATCATGATTAATACGTTGCTGACCTTTGTAATTTGGGCGGCGATCCAAGTCAGTATTGAATTTGATCTCATTCCTTTCCGTGAGTTTGTTCAAGGGGTTTAAGTTAAATGTTAACAAAAACATGTAATATATTGATATTAATTGTTTTTGTTTCTGTTAACTCACGTTTTGTGCAGGCGGATGATTTGCGCTCTATTAAGCCGGAATATCCTGTTGTTGAAGAAAAAAAATTATTATTAGACCCTAAGCTGTGCCAGTATATGGTCGCTTATCAACAACCCAAAGGTGTTGAATATACACCCAATGTGGGTGTAACGGGCAAACCGGTAGTTCCTGCCGATATTAATGAACAGCCTCAAACAAATGTAGAGCAAGCTTTTAGCTTTAACGTCACGATTGATGTGGCAGAGTATCTGCATATTGATTTGCCTAAAGAGACACAAACATATCTCGATGTTGGCAAAATTACCTTTGAAAATGGTCAGGTTTATTTTAATGACACCTTGCTTGGCTCAGATCAGGAGCAAATTTTAAAAGATTTGTGTTTATAACATTCCGACCGACATTATTTTATAAACATCTAATTTATAAAAAAGCTGACATTGCCCTTATGGTATTTTTAGCGTTTTAAATTTATGCAAATTAGATGTCGTTTTCTGCGGAGGTTCTGTGAAAGCTTTTTTGGGTTCCTGTGTGATATCAAGCATATTTTCAGCAAAATGATTTTCTAGAGCGCATAGCCTTGAAAAATGCTCAGATGCGTTTAACAAACGTTGTGCAATAATGGTGTAATTTTCAGGTGAGGCGGCTTTTTGGACTGCAGGCATGTAGGAGATAGCTTTCTCAAGGCCTGCTAAAATTTCTGTGTTACTCATTCCGCCAAATGTGTTTTGAGCATGATATGAATGTGTCCGAAAAGTAAAAAAATCATTAATTTTAGTGTCCCATTTATAAGTGGAATCGTCGGAACTTTTAAGTGCTCCACTAAAATCAAAATTAAGAGAAGCACCGGGATCAATACGGTAAATTTCGTTAGTTTTAGAGGAAAGGATCATGTTGCCGTAATGGTGCTTGATGTTGTCAAAATTACCAATTAAGGCATCAATTACAAAATCTTTACAGATCTCTTTTCTTGATTGTTCCAGAATGGCGTCGTTAAAAATATTATATTCATTATTAACCAGTAGGGTGTGTAACATTGGGCCTTCAATATATTCAAGTACCATAATTGATTTGCCATCTTCTTCAATGAGCTCAACATCGGGTGTTTTGACACCAAAAGCTTTGTAAATTTGATAAGCTTCAAATTCAACTTTACAGGCCGCGGTGTTGGCGGTGGTTTTGGTAACGATAACCTGCTTTGTTTCGGTGTCGGTACATTTATGGGCGCTATGTGTGGCCCCTTCAAGGCTAATCATAGATTTTTGATATTTGGCAAGTTCCGTAAGTGTTTTGGGGAGCGGAAAAAGGGTGGGTTGGGGCGCTTTTTTTGATGTTTTAGTAAATTCCGAAAATTGATTAAAACATTTTGAAATTTTTTTAGAAATGATTGTTTCGTAGGTGTCGAATTTGAAGTTAGGGTATTCTTCTTTTATTGTTGTGTATAATCGTGCTTTAAAATCATCATTACCATCTGATAAGGCTTGTATATAACCATGATCAAAACACATTGTATTTGGGGTGAGGATTCTACTAAGAAGGGTGGTAGGGCTGGTTTTAAGTCCCTCAAAAAAAGCGGATTTCTGGCAAATAGAAACGGCTTTTATTTCCTGTCTTGGGGTAACGCTGGGGCAATCTTTTTCTGAAAAAAATGTGAAATGAGTGGCCGAATAGCATCCCTTTATACCAATTTTTTTAAGAAGAGATACGGTTCTTTCTGCCCCTAAAAGGCCATTTAGGTTACCTTTGATAACCCGAAAAGAAACTTGATTAATGGCGCTTTTTATAGGTGAAATCGATGACGTTGGGTTTTCCAATGTGAGTAACTGTAAAAGCCTTTGTGCATAAAATTCAGGGATCTTATCATCTTCATCTAAATAGTTGTTTTCGATTTTAACGTTTGCGGTGTAAATATAGCCATTTAAGCTGGGTGTCTCATGTAGGCATTCATTTTTAAGGTTGTGGGTGGCGAGGTCCAAATTACGTTCAAATCTTACGTGCCCCTGGTGACGAAGATCTGCGTAGTCTCTGTGGAAATATTTGGTCCTGTAAACGTGTTTAAAATCATCGCTTTTTAGGGTGCTTGTATAATAAACTTCAATTGTTTTTTTGGACATAGAGTCATCATCGGACATTGAACCATAAAAAGAATTTTGAGGAAGAAAAGTTCCCTTAAGCATATCCTTTTTTGTTTCCGCAATCGCTTTTTTTCTAGCCAGTTCCTGTTGTTTATTTGAAGTATTTTGTACCTTGATCATTCTCTGTTCGCATTATTTTATCGTTCCTTGTTTATAAACGATAAGAATTAAAATTATGTGAATTAAAGAGAGATAAAAAACTCTTTGATTTTAGCGCCGTGCTTCGTTAGCTTAAAGCATTCAAAATAAAGAAGCGTTTTTACGAAAAGGGTGCACAAAAAAATGGCAAATGCGGCAAAATCAAACAAAAAACCTCGCACGGCAATTACACCAACACGAGCCGAAGATTTCCCCCAATGGTATCAGAACGTGATTAAGGCTGCGGATATGGCTGAAAACTCGGCAGTTCGTGGTTGTATGGTGATTAAACCCTATGGGTATGCAATTTGGGAAAACATGCAAAAACATTTTGACAAGATGATCAAACGTGAAGGCGTGCAAAATGCTTATTTCCCGTTGCTCATTCCCCTGAGTTATATTGCCAAAGAGGCTGAACATATTGATGGTTTTGCAAAAGAATGTGCTGTTGTAACACATCACCGATTAGAAGCAGGTGAAGACGGAGGCCTTGTCCCTGCCGGAGAACTTGCCGAGCCGATGATTATTCGCCCAACATCTGAAACAATTATTGGAGAGTCTTTTTCAAAATGGGTACAGTCGTACCGCGATTTGCCGATGAAAATTAACCAATGGGCAAATGTGATGCGTTGGGAAATGCGGACACGGTTGTTTTTAAGAACGTCCGAATTTTTGTGGCAAGAGGGGCATAATGTTTTTGAAACCGCTCAGCAGGCCTCTGATGATGCACGCCGCATGTTAGATGTGTATGTTGAGTTTATGGAGAATTATCTCGCGATCCCCGCTTTGCCTGGTGTTAAAACTCCGGATGAACGCTTTCCGGGGGCCGTTGAAACCTATTCAATGGAAGCGATTATGCAAGATGGGAAAGCGCTGCAAGCGGGAACGTCTCATGATTTAGGGCAAACCTTTGCAAAATCATCAAATATCACGTTCCAGAACCGTGATGGCGAAGACGCAACAGCTTATACAACGTCATGGGGCATCTCAACACGGCTTATTGGTGGGTTGATTATGACGCATGCTGATGATGATGGTCTGATTGTGCCCCCTAAAGTCGCACCTTATCCGGTTGTTATTATCCCAATTGTTCATAAAGGGGCAGACCAAAGTGAAATTGTGGCTTTTTGTAATGGAATTAAAGATCAATTATTTGAGCTTGATATTACGGTTAAGGTTGATGATAGTGAAAATAAAACACCTGATAAATTATGGGGGGCGATTAAACATGGCGTACCTATTCGAGTTGAAGTTGGTGGACGTGAAATGGAAGCCGATCAGGTGACTTATACACGGCGTGATCTCGGTCGCGAAAGTAAAAAAACAGTGACCGTTGCAGAGTTCGTTCAAAATATTCAATCTGATTTAGAGGCGATGCAACGTGACATGCTTGATCGAGCACGCGAACGGACGATTGAGATGATCCATGATGTTTCGGATTTAGCAGAATTGAAAGAATTTTTTGTAAAGGAAAATACTGGTCTTGTACGGATTGATCTTTCGAAGATTGATACACCAGAGTTTGAAGCGATTTGTTCAGAATTTTCATTAACCCCACGCTGTATTCCGTTCGAAGATAACGGCTTAAAAGTTTTTGTCGGTAAAGCGTATTAATAGAAAAAAAACCAAGACCAAGACCAAGACCAAGACCAAGACCAAGACCAAGACCAAGACGATCAGTTAAATATGATAAGGAAAAATAAACGTGTCATTTGCACTTGAAAAAATGATTGCGGGGCGTTATTTGCGTTCTCGCAAACGGGAAGGTTTTATTTCTGTTATTGCGGGGTTTTCCTTTCTTGGCATTATGCTTGGGGTGGCAACCTTGATTATTGTAATGTCCGTTATGAATGGCTTTCGCGCAGAATTGATTGGTCGGATTTTGGGGTTAAATGGGCATATTAATGTATATTCAGTTAGTGGCAAAATGCACGCTTATGAACCTCTTGCCGCGCGGATTAAAAACGCAGTAGGTGGCGTGCATTCTGTTATGCCTTCCATTGAAGGTCAGGCGTTAATGAGTGTTGATGGGAATGCTGCAGGTGTTGTTGTTCGAGGCATTAAACCCGCAGATTTTGCAACGAAGCCTATTTTGTCAGATTCCATTTTGGAAATGGTCAATCGTCCCGAAGGGCATTTTGAAGGCGAGTGGGTGGCTGTTGGTAAAACAATGGCAGAACGCTATCGGTTAACGGTCGGGAGTAAAATTACGTTGATTGCACCGAAAGGTCGAGCGAGTCCCTTTGGCACAATCCCTAGAACAAGAAGCTTTCGTATCGGATCGATCTTTGATGTTGGTATGTTTGAATATAATGCGAGCTTTATTTTCATGCCGCTTCATACAGCGCAAAAATTTTTCCAAATGGGGAATGGCGTGAGCGCCTTGGAAATTGTAACAAAAAATCCGGCGGCTTTGGATCAAATACGCAAGGAGGTTGAAAGGGCTGTAAATGGTCAGGCCGCAGTATCTGATTGGCGCGATAGTAATGCAAGTTTTTATACGGCTTTGCAAGTTGAGCGCAATGTCATGTTTTTAATTTTAACGCTGATTATTATTGTCGCGGCATTTAACATTATCTCAAGTTTGATTATGTTGGTTAAAGATAAAGGTCAAGATATTGCGATCCTGCGTACGATGGGGGCAACAAGAGGCATGATCATTCGTATTTTCTTTTATACAGGGGCATCGATTGGCTTTTTGGGCACGGTTTTTGGTGCGTTACTTGGTGTCGCTTTTGCAAAGAATATTGAAAATATTCGCCAATGGCTTGAAGGTTTAACCGGAACGGAGCTTTTTGCAGCAGAGATTTACTTCCTATCGAAGCTACCTGCACAATTAGATATCAGTGAAGTGAGTGCCATTGTGATTATGTCGCTGTGTTTATCTTTTGCAGCCACAATTTATCCCGCGTGGCGTGCCGCGCGTTTAGATCCTGTGGAGGCGTTGCGTTATGAGTAAAGGAAAAGCACTAGAACTTGTTGATGTGTATCGTTCGTTTCATCAAGGAGGCAGTCTTCTTGAGGTTTTAAAAGGGGTTAACCTTGAGATTGGAAAGGGTGAAATTGTTGCGCTGGTTGGGCCTAGTGGCTCTGGAAAATCAACATTATTACAGATTTCAGGATTGTTAGAGCGTCCGACAGACGGTCTTGTAAAGGTTAATGATAAAAAAATTAATGGATTATCTGATGGTGCACGAACCGAAATGCGCCGAGACGAAATTGGTTTTGTTTATCAATCACATCATTTATTACCGGATTTTACGGCTTTGGAAAATTTAGTTTTACCGCAAATGATCCGGGGTGTGAAAAAGCGTCATGCAGAAGAAAAAGCATTATATTTATTAGAAACGGTTGGTCTGCTTGACCGTGTTATTCATTTACCTTCGGAATTGTCAGGGGGCGAACAGCAACGTGTTGCCATCGCACGAGCTTTGGTGAATGACCCCGCTTTATTACTGGCAGATGAACCTACAGGTAATTTAGATCCTGAAACCTCTTTGGAAGTTTTTTCTCTGTTGTTAGATACGGTAAGGTCCGCATCTGTTGGTGCATTAATTGCAACACATGATATGTCTCTTGCACGGAAAATGGATCGGAAGTTGAAATTAAAAAATGGTCAAGTTGTTGTCTGAAAATCGAAAACCTTAAATAGATATTAAGGCTCTTAACGCTATAATTTCTTTAGTATTTATTTGATTTTTTGGAGTGCTTTGATATGGAGTTACTTGTTTATTTATATATGTCGACCGCATTTATTGGTTTGTTAAGCTATTTTTCACAAATTACAAAACTGACAAAAGATGAAACAAAATCTGAATCCGTTTCAATTATTAGCTGGGCGGTGTGGAGTTATACCAGTCTTGTTGCTTTTCTTTATGCGTGTTTAATTAATGGGGATGGTATTTTAATGGTCACAGCGGGACTGAATTTCACAGGCTGTCTTGTTGTGACGATTTTATTGTCTTATAACCGTTTTTTAAAAACCGAAGGGTGTTCATTAGCGCAAATGTCTGGGCGGTTATTTTTTGTAAAAAAAATTCACTGAACGTCATTCCGTTAAGCTAGAGTTATAAAGTCGTTACTTTTTTGCTTGAAACGTAATTGTTGAATGCTTCTTTTTGTGGGGAGAGGCGGGATCTAATAAGCGCGCTTTGGGTGCTGTAAGTTCGTGTAAGGATTTTTCGGCCGCACATTCGCCCGCCGTAATTAAAACTTGCCCTAAAAATGTTTCAATACTTTCTTTGTTATCTAAATTAAAGCAGACTGCGGTACTCTTAGATGTTTCTAATTGATCTTCGCGGTATTTATTAATAATAAAATCAGACATCTTAAAATTACTTTCATCGACGGCAACAATGATGTAGTCACGATCATAAATATTTAAGATAAAAAGACTTTTATTTGCATAGTCCGTAATTTTATTTTCTTTGAAGTATTCAATATCGGGTTGTGTTAGGGCAACATCAATACCTGCCGTTTGAATTTTTTGAATATAGGGCGTGAGCTTATTTAAAAAAATACGTGTTTTTTCGATACTTTTTTGTTCAAAACTTACAATTTTGTCAAAAGCAGATTTTAAGCGATCAGGTGATAAATCCGTTAACATCTCGCTATCTAAAAGACCGATTTGTTTGTAAAAATCATTTTCGTTGATTTCATTGTTTTTTGACATTTAACTCAATTCACTATCTTTATATATATATTACTAGTCATTTTATACGCAAATAAGAATATTATGTCAAGTTAATTTTGCTTTATCTTTGGATCGAAATGTGCGATTTAAATAAGCAGAAACCTAAGTGATTAAAGAGAAATATGTCGGCTCCAGAGTTTATACATCTTCGTGTTCATTCTGCATACTCGCTTGCCGAGGGTGCAATTAAAATTCCACGCTTGCTTGAAATGTGCCAAGATCAAGCTATGCCTGCTGTTGCGATCACTGATAGTGGCAATATGTTTGGTGCGATGGAATTTTCTATTTATGCGGCAAAAGCAGGCGTTCAGCCGATTATCGGTACACAAATTAATATTGCGCGGCCCGAGGCTAAAAAAGATCAAAAATGTAATGATGTTCCTGACCAGCTTATTTTGCTTGCCCAAAATGAACTCGGTTATATGAACCTGATGAAATTGGTGAGTAAGGCTTTTACAGAATCCGATGCTTTAACGGTTGCTCATATTGATTGGGCTGATTTAGAGGGGCATACCGAAGGTTTGATCTGCCTAACCGCAGGCCCAAAAGGAAGCGTTGGCCGGCAGATATCAGAGGGGCAAACATCAAAAGCGGAAGAAACGCTGTTAAATTTAAAAACCTTATTTGGGGATCGTTTGTACGTTGAGCTCTTACGTCATGGAACTCAAGATGAAACACAAATTGAAGATCAATTGGTGAGCTTTGCTTATGCGCATGATATTCCACTGGTGGCGACAAATAATTGTTTTTTTCCAGATCAGGAAATGTATGAGGCGCACGATGCGCTTTTATGTATTGCGGGAGGGCGGTATGTAACCGAGACAGATCGTCCAAAAGTAACGCCTGACCATCACTTTAAATCCGCTGCTGAAATGAAAATGCTGTTTAGTGATCTGCCGGAGGCAATTGAAAATACAATTGTGATTGCGCAACGGTGCTCATATTTTTTAGAACCGATTGATCCTCTCTTACCTAATTTTATAACCGAAGGCGGACGTTCGGAAGTTGAAGAATTAAAACTTCAAGCCGAAGAGGGGCTTAAATGGCGTCTCGAAAAATACGTTTTTACTGAAGAGATTAGTGAAAAAGAAAAAGAAGAAAAATCAAAAGTTTATTGGGACCGTTTGGAGTATGAACTTGATATTCTGATTAGCATGGGGTTCGCGGGTTATTTCTTAATCGTTGCCGATTTTATTCAATGGGCTAAAAAACAAGATATTCCAGTTGGCCCGGGTCGGGGGTCAGGTGCGGGGTCGTTAACGGCATGGTCCATGAAAATTACCGATTTGGATCCGATTGAACTTCAGCTTCTTTTTGAACGATTTTTGAACCCTGAACGGGTCTCAATGCCGGATTTTGATATCGATTTCTGTCAAACACGCCGCGAGGAAGTGATTGAATATGTGCAGGATCGTTATGGCAAAGATATGGTGGCGCAAATTATTACGTTTGGTAAGCTACAGGCTAAAAACACAGTGCGTGATGTTGGGCGCGTTTTACAAATGCCATATGGGCAGGTTGATAAGATCGCTAAATTAATTCCGAGTAATCCTGCAAACCCCGTTTCGCTACAAGATGCATTAAACCAAGAACCCGCATTACGGCAGGGGATGCGAGATGATGAAAATATTAAACGGTTAATCGAAATCGCATTACAGCTAGAAGGTTTATACAGGCATGCTTCAACGCATGCTGCCGGCGTGGTGATTGGGGACCGTCCCCTGGACCAGCTTGTTCCGCTTTATCGTGATCCAAATTCAACAATGCCTGTGACGCAATTTAATATGAAATTTGTCGAACAGGCGGGGCTTGTGAAATTCGATTTCTTAGGCCTAAAAACAACATCGGTAATTAAAAAAGCAATTGATTTCATTGAAGAGACTGAAGGTGAGGTGCTTGACCCGCTTACGTTCCCGCTTGATGATAAACCAACATTAGATATGCTGGCACGCGGAGAAAATGCTGGCGTGTTCCAATTGGAGAGTGCTGGTTTCCAAGACCTCTGTCGTAAAATTCATATTAAAAACTTTGAGGAAATTATAGCAACGGTGGCTTTGTATCGCCCGGGACCGATGGAAAATATTCCTCAGTATCTGGCATGTATTAATGGCGAGCAAGAACAAGATTTTATGCACCCGTCTTTAGAAACGATTTTAAGCCCCACCTATGGTGTGATGATCTATCAGGAGCAGGTAATGCAGGTTGCTCAAACGCTTTCTGGTTATTCCCTTGGGGGTGCGGATCTTTTGCGTAAAGCCATGGGGAAAAAAATTAAAGAAGAAATGGATCGCCAACGTGTTTTGTTTATTCAAGGCGCGATTGAAAATGATGTTTCAGAAGATCTTTCAGGGCAGATTTTTGACCAAGTTGCCAAATTTGCAGGGTATGGTTTTAACAAAGCGCATTCGGCTTGTTATGCGCTGATTGCTTTCCAGACAGCGTATTTAAAACGTCATTACCCAGAAGAATTTATGGCCGCATCAATGACCTACGATATGGGGAATACAGACAAGCTGGCATATTTTAGAAATGAGCTTCGGCGTATGGATATTGAATTGCTCCTACCTGATATTAATAACTCCCAACCTTTTTTTAGTGTTGAGCGCTTAAAAGACGGTACAAAAGCTGTGCGTTATGCTTTGGGGGCGTTAAAAGGGGTTGGGGAAGACGCGATGCAAGCCTTGGTCGAGGAGCGGGCTAAGAATGGCCCTTACGAAGACCTGTTTAATTTTGTTCAGCGCTTGGACAGCAAGGTGATTAATAAAAGACAGCTTGATGCCTTAACAACGGCCGGGGCGCTTGAGTGTCTCGAGCCTAATCGGGCTTATACACACGGTGGAATAGAAATTCTAACAAAATATGCAGCTGCTTTGGCGGCAGAAAAGGCGAGCGGACAAAATAGTTTGTTTGGGGAAGAAACAGCTGTATTAGATAAGCCTGCTCTACCTAAAACGGAAGACTGGGAATCCATGGAAAAGCTCAAACGAGAGTTTGACTCGGTAGGTTTTTATCTTTCCGCGCATCCTTTGGATAATATTCAAATTCAACTTGAACGGTTAAAAGTCGTGCCATCTGGCGGCGTAGAAAAACGTTTAAAAGAAAACCAAAACAGCCGAATGCGGATGGCAGGTGTGGTTATTAAATGCCAAGAACGTGTTTCGGCGAAGGGAAATAAGTTTGCATTTTTATCGCTTTCTGATGCACAAGGGGCTTATGAAGGGATTATGTTCTCTGATACTTTGGATGCAAGCCGTGAATTATTAAAAGCAGGGACCTCAGTTCTTGTTACGGCAGATGTTGAAAATAAAGATGAGGAAATAAGATATCTGTTTCAAAGTGTTGAGCCTTTGGCAAATGCTGTTAATAAAGCAACTCGAGCCTTGCACCTTACAGTTGTAAAACCTGAGGCAGCCCAAGCAATAAAAGAATGCCTTGGTGCTATTCCAAGGGGGCGTATGAAAGTACATACAGTAACACGCATAGAGGATGGCCGTGAAATTGAAATATCATTGCCGGGAGGGTATGCAATCGAAACCGAGCATTATCCAAATTTTCGATCAATTGATGGTGTTAAAGATGCCAAAGAAATGTAGTGTTTATAGGCCCTGTAGCCTTTCTTTAGCTTCTGTTTAATTTATAATGTTAGACTAAATAGCAGTGTTTAATTTAAGCCTTTTTTGTTCTGGTTTTGTTATTCCATGGATCGTAAGTATTTTTTAAGTAATTTTCTTTAAAAAAAAGCGTGGTTTTACTTGCAAATCATTAAGATTCCTTGTAGAAACGCAAACATGTAAAACGCATGCGGGCTTTCGGCTGCTTTGTTTAAGGAGCCGCACCGGTGTTTTAGAAGGTCTAAGACCAAGTGTCCGCAGAGGTATTAACCGGTAAAGGAGAAATATTATGGCCGTACCTACATTTACAATGCGCCAGTTGCTAGAAGCTGGTGTTCACTTTGGACATCACACACGTCGCTGGAATCCAAAAATGAAACCCTTCATCTTTGGGGTTCGTAACAAAGTTCATATTCTTGATTTAGAACAAACTGTACCAATGCTTTATGCAGCTTTAAATGGCGTGCGTGAAATCGTTTCTAACGGTGGACGTGTTCTTTTTGTTGGCACAAAACGCCAATCTGCGGATCGTGTTTCAGAAGCTGCACAACGTTGTGGTCAGCATTTTGTAAACCACCGTTGGTTAGGTGGTATGATGACAAACTGGAAAACAGTTTCAAATTCAATCAAGCGCCTACGCCAGTTGGAAACACTTTTAAATGATGTTGAAAAAGCGCAACAGCTTACTAAAAAAGAGCGCCTACAGCTTAATCGTGAAAAAACGAAATTAGAGCTTACCTTAGGTGGTATCAAAGACATGGGCGGTCAACCAGATGCTGTTGTGATCCTTGATACAAACAAAGAAGCTCTTGCAATTGCCGAAGCGAATAAACTCGGAATTCCTGTATTTGCTGTTGTTGATACAAACTCTAATCCTGATGGTATTGATTATCCAATTCCTGGTAACGATGATGCAACACGTGCAATTAACCTTTATTGTGACCTTTTTGTTGAGACTGTCCTTGATGGCTTACAAGCAGAATTAAATGCTTCAGGTCAAGATGTTGGTGAATTAGACGTTCCTCCTGCTGAAGAAGTAGTTGCCGAACCTGAAACACAGGAAGTTGAAATTAAAACAACGACAACCAAAAAAGTCGTTGCGGATAAAAAAGTCGAAGTTAAACAAGCAAGCGCGTAATGCGCTTGCCTTGCTTAACGGCGGACTGAATTCAAATTTTTATGAGGAAAATATAAAATGGCTGATATTACTGCGGCAATGGTCAAAGAGCTTCGCGAAAAAAGTGGAGCAGGCATGATGGATTGTAAAAAAGCGCTTATTGAAGCAAATGCTGATATGGAAGCGGCTGTTGATTGGTTGCGTAAAAAAGGCTTAGCGGCTGCGGCTAAAAAATCAGGCCGTGTTGCGGCTGAAGGCTTGGTTGCGGTTGCAACATCTGGCAGCAAAGGTGCGATTGTTGAACTTAATGCGGAAACAGATTTTGTTGCGCGTAACGAGCAATTTCAAGAATTTATTGCAAAACTTGCTGAACTCGCACTTGAAAATGGTGACGTAGAAAGTTTAAAAGCGGCAGACCTTGATGGCAAAACTGTTGAAGAGCAGTTAACGGAATTGATTGCAACAATCGGCGAAAATATGTCGATCCGTCGCGTTGAACAATTAGAAGTGCCACAAGGTGTCGTTGGCACGTATGTGCATGGTGCCATCTCAGAAGGCCGTGGACGTATCGCGGTGCTTGTTGGAATGGAAACAGCCGCTGATGATACATCTTCTGTTGTCCAACTTGGTAAGCAGGTTGCAATGCATGTTGCAGCGGCACGCCCTGAAGCTTTAGATATTGAATCTGTTAACGCGGATTCATTAGAACGTGAACGGACGCTTTTAATGGACCAAGCACGTCAAAGTGGTAAACCAGAAGAAATTATCGAAAAAATGATCGTTGGCCGTATTCGCAAATATTACGAACAAGTTGTATTGCTTGAACAAACATATGTTATCGATGGCGAAACAAAAGTTTCTAATGTTGTTGAAAATGCAGCAAAAGAGCTTGGCTCTGAGATCAAATTAACAGGCTATATTCGTTATGAGTTAGGTGAAGGTATCGATAAAAAAGAAGATAACTTTGCAGATGAAGTTGCCGCAATGGCCGGCTAACAAACCAAAAAAAAGTGCCACCAGATACGGTGGCACTTTTTTTATGCCTAAATTTTGGTTATGCTAACCATCATACAAATATATATCAAACTTACAGGGGAAAAGAATGTCAGAACTGCGCTATAAAAGAGTTCTCTTAAAGCTTTCAGGAGAGGCATTAATGGGCGGGCGAGAATACGGATTAAACCCAGAAACCGTTTCTCGTATAGCTAAAGATATTAAATCTGTTGTTGATCTTGGTGTACAAGTTTGTTTGGTTGTTGGCGCAGGAAATATTTTTAGGGGTGTTGCGGGAGCCGCACAAGGTATGGACCGTGCAACCGCAGATTATATGGGTATGCTTGCAACGGTGATTAACTCACTGGCGATGCAAAATGCTTTAGAACAAGTTGGGGTTGATACACGTGTTCAATCGGCTATTCCAATGTCAACAGTAAGTGAACCTTATGTGCGTAGGCGGGCGATGCGCCATCTTGAAAAGGGGCGTGTTGTTATTTTTGCTGCGGGAACGGGAAATCCTTTTTTTACAACAGATACGGCAGCAGCATTAAGAGCCTCTGAAATGGATTGTGATGTGCTGATGAAAGGCACGAAGGTTAACGGTGTTTATACAGCGGATCCTGTTCTTGAACCTGATGCTGTCAAATACGATCAATTAACGTATATGGATGTTTTATCAAAAGACTTACGCGTAATGGACGCAGCAGCTATTGCAATATCCCGTGAAAATGCTATTCCTGTAATAGTCTTTTCTATAAATGAAGAGGGTGGCTTTGCAGAGTTAATGCATGGACGCGGAGAATTCACAATGGTTGTCGAGAAAGAGGTACAAAATGGCTAATGATAATATGCAAGAACTTGAACGTCGGATGAGCGGAGCTTTTGAGAACTTAAATAAAGAGTTTAGCGGTTTACGCACGGGGCGTGCATCCACAAATTTACTAGAAAGTGTTACTGTTGATGCTTATGGCGCGGCAATGCCTTTAAACCAAGTTGGTACAGTCAGCGTTCCTGAAGCGCGTTTGTTAACGGTACAAGTTTGGGATAATGGTTTGGTGAAATCAGTAGAAAAAGCAATTGTAAATGCGGGGCTTGGCCTAAATCCACAACCAGATGGTAACCTTATCCGCGTACCTGTTCCGGATTTAACAGAAGAACGTCGCCTTGAACTTGTAAAAGTAGCAGGGCGTTACGCAGAACAAGGGCGCATAGCTGTTCGTAATATTCGACGTGATGGTATGGATAAAATTAAAAAACAAAAAAATGACGGTGATATCTCTGAAGATGATTTACATTCTTTTGAAAGCGAAATCCAAAAATTGACAGACGATTGGGTCAAAAAAGTGGATGGTATGCTGTCTAAAAAAGAAGAAGAAATTAAACAAGTTTAGATACAGTTATTATTGATGTCGGGATCACATTTAGGTCATAAAATAAAAGAAAACCCCCGTCATATTGCCATCATTATGGATGGTAATGGACGGTGGGCCAGTGCGCGTGGTCTGTCGCGAGTAAAAGGTCACAAACAAGGTGCAGAAGCCGTTCGTAAAATGATCAAAGCGGCATCTGAGATGGAAATTCCCTATATTACACTTTTTGGTTTTTCTTCAGAAAATTGGAAGCGTCCTGATCAGGAAGTCTCTGATTTGATGAGCTTACTTCGTTTTTATTTAAAACGTGAAACCGCTGAACTGCAGAAATCAGGTGTTTGTTTACGTGTTATTGGTGAACGTAGTCGCTTGGCAAAGGATATTGTGGCTTTAATTGAAAATGCGGAAAAAATAACGGCGGATAATACAAAATTAAATGTAACAATCGCGTTGAGTTATGGGGGACGTCAAGAAATTGTTATGGCAGCACAAAAATTTGCAGCTCAAGTAATCGAAAACCCTAAACTTCTAGAAGACCTTAATGAAGAAAAATTTGAATCGTTTTTGATGACGGCAGGTTTGCCAGACCCCGATTTGTTAATTCGGACAAGTGGCGAAAAACGTATTAGTAATTTTTTATTGTGGCAATGTGCTTATAGTGAACTTTATTTTACAGACACTTACTGGCCAGATTTTGATAAAACAACATTACAGGAAGCCGTTAATTATTTCAAAGGCTGTGAACGTCGGTTTGGCTCATTGCCGGTGAGTGGTTAATCGGATGTCAGAAAGTCGTACTCCCTCTTTACAAAAGTTTGATCCTCAGCTTTTAATCAGGCTTAAGTCAGCCTTGATTATGGGTTTTTTGGTGTTGGGCTGTGTTTTTGCAGGCAGTGTTTATTTTATTGCATTTGTGATGTTTCTGGCGTGGATGTCAGTTCGAGAGTGGAATAAGATGGTTGAACCTGATGCTCCTAATGTCGCTTTAAATGTATTTCAAATTTTGGCTGTGTCCGTAATTCTAGGATCAACTGTATTAAAATTGCCGAGCCAGGCATTGATTCTAGCGCTTGGAAGTGGATTTTTAATTACAACAATTTCTATCTTTCTTAAATGCCAACACCCTTTTCGAATGGGCTTTGGTTTTGTCTATGTCGCTTATGCTTTGTCAACGCTACTTTGGTTAAGGTTATACCAAGATATTGGGATCTATTTATTATTGATGGTTTTGTTGATGATTTGGGCGAGTGATAGTTTAGCCTATTTTATCGGAAAATATGTAGGTGGCCCCAAACTCGCGCCGAAAATTAGCCCTAAAAAAACATGGTCCGGCTTATTTGGTAGCTGCCTTGGAGCATCTCTTTTGTTGGTCGGGATGTCTTCAAGTACAATATTACAACTCTTTAATATTGAAAATGCTTTAGCGCCATGGTTCATCATGGTTATCTTTGGCTGTGTTATGGGTGTATTAGGCCAGGTTGGTGACTTGATTATTTCTCAAGTGAAGCGTCACTATAACTTGAAAGATACAGGAACTCTTATTCCTGGCCATGGAGGAATCTTGGATCGTATTGATGCCTTGATTTTTGTAACACCTCTTTTTGCCGCTTTTGTATGGGTGCTCCTACTATAGGCCTTGGTTAAGAGTATCACGTCTTTATGGCCGATAAATGATTTGGAAAAATAGATGAATGTGACAGCCTCATTGAATAAATCTTTGCCCTTAAAACCCAAGAAAATATCAATTTTAGGTTCTACGGGATCAATTGGCTGTAATACACTTGACCTTATTAAACATCACCCCGACAATTTTATTGTTCATGCGCTGGTTGCGGGGCAGAATGCAACGTTATTAGCGGCGCAAGCCAAGCAAGTAAAGGCGCGTGTTGCGGTTATTGCGGATGAAACGCAATATTTTGTTTTGAAGGAACTTTTGGCGGGGTCTGGAACAGAGGTTTTTGCAGGTGAACAGGCCATTATTGATATTGCGGCGGAAAAAGTTGATTTATGTGTTTCTGCAATCGTTGGTGCAGCAGGGTTAAAACCAACATTGTCAGCTATTCAATCTGGGGCTAATATTGCGCTTGCAAATAAAGAATGTTTAGTCTGTGCGGGATCTTTGTTCATGGAGCAAGTCAGCAAACATGGCGTTACCTTATTGCCAGTGGATAGTGAGCATAACGCTATTTTTCAGGTTTTTTCGGCCGAACAAAAAAATGAAATATCGCGTATTATTTTAACCGCGTCAGGCGGGCCATTCCGCGAAAGAGAGTGGGAAAGCTTACATGCTGTTACCCCGGAGCAAGCCGTTGCACATCCTAACTGGTCGATGGGAGCTAAAATTTCTGTTGATAGTGCAACAATGATGAATAAAGCGCTTGAAATCATCGAGGCGCATTATTTATTTGATATGCCAGCTGAAAAAATATCAGTTTTAATTCACCCTCAATCTATTATCCATTCGATGGTGGAGTATATAGATGGCTCTATTTTGGCTCAGCTTGGTGCTTCAGATATGAGAACGCCGATTATTCATGCGCTGGCTTGGCCGCATCGTATGGAAACGAGTGGCCAAAAATTAGACTTTTCTTCTGGTCTTAATTTGGGCATGTATCCCGTTGATTTTAAAAGATTTCAGGCCGTTAAAATGGCGTTTGATGCTTTGCAAGATGAACCCGGTGTAACAACGGTTATAAATGCGGCAAATGAAATTGCGGTTGATGCATTTTTAAATCGAAAAATTAAATTTACCGAAATTGAAAAAGTGGTATCAGAAACGCTATTTTTGATTGATAATAAGCCTATATCTACTCTTGAAGATGTGTTTGCACTCGATCAAGAATCACGACATAGTGCAAGTGGAATTGTAAAAAGGATTTAATGAATATGGAACTGTTTCAAAATTTACTCTCGACACCTTATGAATTTTTAAGTTCATACGGTTTGCCGTTTGTTTTGGTGTTGAGTGTATTGGTCTTTGTCCATGAATGGGGGCACTTTATTGTTGCACGTATGTGTGGCGTTAAAGTCGATGTTTTTTCTATTGGTTTTGGCAAGGAAATTCTGGGCTGGACAGCCAAAAATGGAACACGGTGGAAATTCAGTTTAATTCCTTTAGGTGGTTACGTTCAGATGTTTGGGGATAGCGATCCGGCAAGTTCACGTCACGATGGAACGGTTGAAGGTGAAGAGGGCGAAGAAGCGCGTGAGTATACTGACGCAGAAAAAAGCGTTGCTTTCTATAGCCAGCCAGTCTGGAAACGGTCTTTGATTGTTGTTGCGGGGCCTGCGATTAATTTCATTTTTGCAATTGTACTTTTAACAGGATTATACACTATGCATGGGCAGCCTTATACGCCACCCGTTGCAGCCTCTATTATTGAAGGAAGCCCTGCTGAAATTGCGGGCATTAAGCCAGATGATAAAATTGTCTCTATTAATGGTGAAACGGTTACAAGTTTTCAGGATATCGTTCAGACTGTCGCTGTAAACTTGAACCAACCTTTAGAAATTGAGCTCGTGCATTATAAAGGTGATCGTGTTTGGGAGGATAAAATCCATACAGTAATGGTTACGCCAACACTTGTTGAAGAAGCGGATCGTTTTGGTTTTAAACACTCGCGTGGTCGGATGGGAATTTATAGCCCACCGGGTGAGTCTGAAACATTAGATCACAGTGTTTGGAGTGCTTTCTTAAATGCGAATAAAGAGACCGCAAAACTAACATTAGACACGTTAAAGGCTATTGGCCAAATGGTTGTTGGCGTGCGCAGTACCGATGAACTTGGTGGTATTCTCAGAATTGGGGCTTACGCCGGAGAGTTTGCTCAAGCCGGTTTTATTTCAATGGTCACCTTTGCCGCTCTTTTGTCGATTAACTTAGGTTTGATTAACTTGTTCCCAATTCCATTATTGGATGGCGGACATCTCGCGTTTTATGCGTACGAGGTGGTTCGTGGAAAACCGATTGGCTCAAACGCACAAGAATATGTATTACGTTTTGGCTTTGTTTTGGTTATGGGGTTGATGTTGTTTGCGACCTGGAATGATTTAGTTCAATTAAAGGTTGTTGATTATGTCGTTGATCTTGTCTCATAAAATTTTGTATAAATAATGTGAGCTCCAATCTCGATTCTGTAATAATAACAAGAAATACATTTATGAAACGTCAGTCTTTGAAAACATATATATGTGCAGGGGTGTTTACACTCTTGTTAGGTACTACGGCGATGTCAACGTCGACTATGGCTCAGAGTGTATCTGAAATCCGAATTAATGGTGCCGAACGGATTGACCCTGCGACGGTAATTTCATATATGGATGTTAAAGTTGGTGAAAACTTCACTGAAGACACCTTGAGTAAATCTCTGAAAAGCCTTTTTAAAACCGGTCTTTTTGCCGATGTTACATTGTTTCGCGATGGCGATAATATTATTGTTGAGTTGATGGAAAACCCTGTTATTAATGAAGTGGTTTTTGAAGGTAATAAAGAAATCTCAAATGAGAATTTATCTGGAGAAGCCCAGCTTCGCCCGCGTACAGTATTTACCAGAAATAAAATTATTGCAGATGTTGATCGGCTAAAAGAGATTTATCGCTTAAGTGGCCGTTTTTCGGCGACTATTGAACCAAAGATTATTAAGCTAGATCAAAATCGTGTTAATGTTGTCTTTGAAATTCAAGAGGGTCCTGAAACACGTATTCGCCGGGTAAATATTATCGGGAATAAACAGTTTGATGATGAAAAATTAAAATCAATTATCCGTAGTAAAGAAGCCGCGTGGTATCGTTTTATTACATCTGATGATAAATACGATCCTGATCGTTTGGCTTTTGATAAAGAACTCTTACGTAGATTTTATTTAAATGTTGGCTATGCGGATTTTCAAGTTGAATCTGCAATCGCTGAGTTAACCCCTGATGGCGAAGATTTTTTTGTGACCTTTACCATTACGGAAGGGGAGCGTTATGCCATTAACGGTGTGAAAATTGAGAGCCGTGTACCAGAATTAGATACAACGGCATTAAATCAATTTCTAATGATGAAAAAAGGCGATTGGTATAACGCAGGTTTAGTTGATGAAAATATTGTAAAACTGACCGATGAAGTTGGAAATCTTCAGTATGCATTTGTTGATATTCGCCCCAATGTTCAACGTAATCGTGATGAACGTAAAGTTGATATCACCTACACCTTAAATGAAGGTAAAAAAGTTTTTGTTGAGCGCATTAATATTGCGGGGAATGTCCGAACTTTAGATGAAGTTGTCAGACGTGAAATGCTTTTGATCGAAGGTGACCCGTATAATACAGCGAAACTAAAAAAATCTGAAACTCGTATTCGTGATTTAACTTTTTTTGATAATGTTGAGATAAAACACAAAGAAGGAAGCAGTCCAGAAAAAACAGTAATTGATATTGCTGTCCAAGAAAAATCTACGGGAGAGCTTTCTCTTGGCGCAGGTTTTTCAACATCTGATGGTCCTTTGGCGGATTTTCGTATTAAAGAGAAAAACTTGCTCGGTAAAGGGCAGGAATTGTCACTCTCTACAACTCTTTCGAGTTTAAGAACAGAATTTGATGTCAGGTTTACAGAGCCTTATTTTATGCAACGCGACTTACGTGCAGGGGTAGATGCTTCCCATATTACGCGTAATTTAAAAACCTACAGTTCTTATAATTTACAACAAACGGCCTTTGGCTTGAGAATGGGGTATCCTTTAGCTCAATATTGGAGGCAAAATTTAAACTACCGTGTTGAACGCAACCAAATCAGAGATGTTGATAGTAACGCGTCACGTTACATTAAAGACCAAGAAGGGGACCGTATTACGTCTTCTATATCGCAACGCTTAACGTATGATGCACGTGATAGTAAAGTTCAATCTACAAATGGTTTGTTGGCCTATTGGTCGGCAGAATTTGCAGGAATTGGCGGAGACGCTCGTTATATTAAAAATCGCTTGGGGGCGACTTATTTTTACCCTCTTGCTAAGAAAATTATTTTCCGGGCCGATGGCGAGACTGGTTATGTCTTTAGCTGGGGTGATGAAGATATTCAAATTAATGAACGCTTTTTCTTAGGGGGCAAAACGTTAAGAGGTTTTGAACGCTCAGGTATTGGACCACGAGATGTTTCAACCGATGATGCACTTGGTGGAAACTTTTACTATCGTGGATCTATGGAAGTTGGCTTCCCAACGGGGCTTCCAGAAGAATTTGGCGTGAAAGGGCATTTGTTTAGTGATTTTGGTACTTTAATGACTGTGGACTCTGCGGGGCCTGAAGTTGTTGATGATGGAACGCTGCGGGTGTCTTTGGGGGTTGGGGCGTCATGGCGATCACCATTAGGTCCAATACGTGTAGATGTGGCAAAACCTCTTCTTTCAGAAGATTATGATAAAGAAGAAGTGTTCCGGTTTAGTTTTGGAACAGGTTTCTAAATAAAACATGGTGAAAATAAGGTTTAATTTTATATAAGGGTGCTGAAAATGCGTTCAAAATTCCTGGCGATGAGCCTGTTATCTGTATTTTTAATTTCAGTCTTAATGACACAGGCAAGTGCTGCTGAGGTCACAAATACCAAGATTGGTGTTGTTGATATTCAGCGTGTTGTAAACGCTTCAAAGGTCGCAAAAGATGTTCAAGTCCAGCTTGATCAAAAAAGAAAATCTGTGCAAACTCAAATGGCACAACAAGAAAAAGACCTGCGTGCGCTTGAACAAGTTTTGAAAACACAACGTAATTCGATGTCTGCAGAAGTTTTTGCAAAAAAACAAGATGACTTTAAAGCAAATTTACGTGCCGCTCAAAAAAACTTTGCTAAAAATAGGTTAGCGTGGGAAAAAGCATCTGATAAGTCTTTTAAAACAATTCGTAATGAGGCTGCAAAAGTAATTGGTGATATTGCATCAGAGCAAGGTTATGCAATGGTTGTTGCAAAAGATTCCGTTGTTTTGGCCGAAAAATCTCTTGATTTAACAGAGCTGGCCTTGCGTAATCTGGACAAAAAAATGACTAAACTTGTGGTTCAGTGGTAACGTTAAAGGTTATAACGAGAAAAAAATGGCAGACCCAAGGTTTTTTAAAGTATCAGGCCCCATTAGCTTAAAAGATTTAGTAACCTTATCGGAAGCAGAGGTTGCGGATAAATCAAAAGAAAACATGGAAGTTGTAGATGTTTCTTCGTTAGAACAAGCTCAAGCGCATCATGTTAGTTTTTTGTCCAATAAAAAATATGTAAGCCAATTTGAAAAGACGGCGGCTGGTGCCTGTTTTGTGCACCCTAACCTTGCCTCAAAAGCACCTAAAAACCTTGTGTGTTTGCTTACACAAAATCCTTATAAATCATATGCACTAGCAGCGCAGGCTTTTTACCCTAAACCTAAATTCGATAATGAGCTCATCCATAATAAAGCCGTGATTGATAAAACGGCACTGATTGGTGAAAATACAATTATTCAAGCAGGCGCCGTTATTGGAGCAAATGTTAAAATTGGTGAAGATTGTGAAATTGGCCCCAATGTTGTTATTAGCGATGATGTTGAAATTGGAGCAAAATGTCAAATTGGTGCAAATGCAAATTTAAGCCATTGCCTTGTCGGGCATAATGTCGCGATTTACCCTGGTGTTTGTATAGGGCAACGCGGTTTTGGTTTTGCAATTGATCCCGCGTCAGGTTTTACAACGGTGCCACAATTAGGGCGTGTTCTTATTGAAGATGACGTTGAAGTTGGTGCTAACACAACTATTGATCGTGGCGCCGGGCCAGATACGGTTATAGGCAAAGGCACACGCATTGATAATTTGGTTCAAATTGGTCACAATGTGCAAATTGGGCAATATTGTGTAATCGTTTCTCAGAGTGGTGTTTCAGGAAGCAGTACAATAGGAGACTTTGTTATGATTGGCGGACAAACAGGAATTGCAGGTCACCTTAATGTTGGCAGCGGTGCAAAGATTGCGGGGCAATCAGGTGTGATTAGAGATATTCCTGCGGGTATAGAAGTGATGGGATCACCCTCGGTGCCCTTAAAACAGTTTATGAGACAGGCGGTTATTTTAAATAATTTAGCTAAAAAAGGTAAAAAAAAGGATTAAAGATTATGGCTGAGGTAAAGATTGATATTGCACAAATTATGAAGATGATACCACATCGTTATCCTATGCTGTTAGTGGATAAAGTGATTGATATTGAGCCGGATGTTAGTGCAATTGGCGTTAAAAATGTCACGATTAATGAATCTTTTTTTCAAGGTCATTTCCCCGCAGAGCCTGTTATGCCAGGGGTTTTAATTATTGAAGCGATGGCGCAAACGTCCGCGATTTTAACGGTGCAAACCGTTGGGGAAGGTGTGGCGGATAAATTAGTTTATTTTATGGCGATTGATCAGGCAAAATTCCGTAAAAAAGTAGTGCCGGGCGATTGTATGCATATTCATGTGAAAAAAGACCGAAATCGTGGGCCTGTATGGCGTTTTAAAGCCGAGGCTTTTGTTGATGGTCAGCTTTGCGCTGAAGCAATCGTGACGGCAATGATTGCAGATAAACCCCAAGATTAAAAAACACTGATTAAGCGGATGTTTTACGGTTCAATAAAAGGTTTTTTAAAGGTTGGCGCATAGGTGGCCGTTTTATGAAGCTCTATTTTAGAAGCCGTACCATTTTCTTTGAACATAGATATCGAGATGTTATTACCATTAACAAACTGGGATAGTGTTTGTATTCCGGCAAGGGAGAGGGCTTGTATTTCATCTTTTTTGAGCTCTTTGCCGCCCCGACCTTTACTATAGGCCCAAACGTGGCTGACTTCACAGACGCCAAATTCTGCATTCGCAATTGCCAGAGCACTTTGTAACGGGTTCATGCTAACAAATGCGGCCTCTTCGATTTTTGTGCCTGCGACATAAGCTCCGTTGGTTAATTTTAAAATGACAGATTGAGAGATTTTGCTGGCAAAGTCAGCAGATTCAAGGCTTGTTAACCATGAAAAAATTTCGGAATCCGTCAGGCTTTCACCTTTTCGGATGAGTTTGTTTTTTACAGCATTTAGAGTAGGGGCGCTTCCCTGAACCGGTTTATTTTTGTCCTCAAGGATTTCGGGGGCAAATTGCCTGAAAGTAAAAGAAAGCGGTAATAACATACCGACGGTATGGGTTTCAAGATCACCATTCAAGGAGACGGAGTGTATTTTAACCGCCTCATCTGCAAAACCCGCGATTTGTTGCCGGCATTTACCGCAACAGCTTACTTTATTTTGGGCAAGAGGATCCTGATCTCCAGGAATTAAATCGTGCGGCGCGCCCATAACCCAACCTTCAACAATTTCCGCATTTTTACCAAGGCTTGTTACCATTGCAGCAATACAGGCTTCTTCACCGTGTGTACTTTGGCGATGGTCAGGGTTTTCGACATTGACACCTGCAAAATAATAATCGTCATGATCGTGAGATTTGACACGAAATACAGTTGTGACATCAAAACCAGATTCAGGCACATAAGGGTGGCCGCGCATATCTTGTAACCATTGAATGACATCGCTGTTAGAAAGTTTACCCTTATGAAATATTTTCATATTTTTGCCCCGTTTGATAATGAAAAATAAATTTACGCGCTGCTATGAGTTATGTCAATACTTAAAAGAGTGGTTACTGTAACATTTTGTAAGAAAACGTGAAGGGCGAGGGGCTAGGGTTATTGGGGCTTTGTTGCTAATATAATGTTGACGTAGTGTTATATAAAAAAAATTGAAAGAGCGGGTAACGACATGACTTCGAATATTCATCCAACAGCTATAATTGAAGCAGGCGCAATACTTGGTGATGGCGTTAAAATAGGACCTTATTGCCATGTTGGTGAAAATGTAAAATTAGGTGATCGAGTTGAGCTGAAATCTCATGTTGTTATCGCCGGTTACACAAGTATTGGTGAAGAAACCGTTGTATTTCCTTTTGCGTCTTTAGGTCATGAGCCACAAGATTTAAAATACCGAGGTGAAAAATCAACTCTGGTTATTGGGAAACGCAATAAAATTCGTGAACATGTGACAATGAATCCAGGCACAGAAGATGATTGTATGACAACAATTGTTGGTGATGATTGTTTGTTTATGATGGCGGCTCATGTTGCGCATGATTGTGTTGTCGGAGACCGTGTAATTATGGCTAATAACGCAACGTTGGCTGGGCATGTTGTGGTTGGTAATTATTCTATTATTGGAGGTCTGTCAGCAGTACATCAATTCGTACGCATTGGAGAACATGCCATGATTGGTGGAAAATCTGCGGTTGAACATGATGTAATTCCTTATGGTTTGGTAAAGGGGGAACGTGCATCGCTTGCGGGCTTAAATTTAATTGGCCTAGAACGTCGTGGTTTTGACAAGCTAACAATTAGAAAATTAATGAAAGCTTATAAATCAATCTTTAAGGCCTCTGAAGGAACGTTGGTTGAACTCACCGATAAAGCGGCAAATGATTATGCTTCTGATGATGTGGTTATGTTAGTTGTTGATTTTATTAGATCTAAAGAAGATCGGGCAATCTGTCGTCCATAAAGGCGAAGTTGATGGTAATAAATAATCTAGGGTAGATATAAATAATGACAGCTTCTTGTATCGGTATAATTGCGGGAAAAGGTAATTTACCTGTTCGGATCATCGAAACATGCCAAAAAAAAGGCCTCGATTTTTTTGTCGTGGCTTTAGAAGGTCATGCCGACCCTAAAACCGTTGAAAATGTGCCTCATTTTTGGTCAAGGATGGGCGCAGTTGGTAAAATAATCAAACGTATGAAACGGGAAGGCGTGAACAAGATCGTTATGGCTGGTGGTGTTAAAAGACCAAGCTTGTGGGAGATGCGCCCCGATTTAAAAGCCGCGGCAATGTTTGCCAAATTAGGTAAAGCATTTTTGGGTGATGATGGGCTCTTACGCGAAGTAACCTCTTTGCTTGAAAAGGAGGGTTTTGAAGTTTTAGGCCCGCATCAAATCGTTGATGACCTTCTGGCTTCTGAAGGGATCCAGACAAAAACAAAACCGAAAAAATCAGACAAGGATGACATTGAAACGGGTATCAAAATTTCACAAATCATTGGGGGACTGGACGTTGGACAAGCTTGTGTTGTACAGCAAGGTTTTGTTCTGGGTGTTGAGGCCGTTGAAGGTACCGAAAAACTTATACACCGGTGTGAAGACTTAAAACGTAAAGGGCGAGGCCCAATTCTCATCAAAACGAAAAAGCCTCAACAGGATACACGTGTTGATCTACCAACGATTGGGGTTGCAACGGTTGAACAAGTCGCAAGTGCAGGTTTTGTTGGCATCGCAGTACAGTCTGGAAACTGTCTAATTGTTGATAAAGACGCAACGTATAAGCGAGCTAATGAATTGAAAATATTTATTGTTGGCATTGATATAAAACATCCGGATTAACCATGGTATCCTCAAAAAAATATAAAATTTTTATTATTGCAGGTGAAGCCTCGGGTGACCTCTTAGGCGGCAGACTTCTTAAAGCGTTAAAACAGCAAGCAGAGGACACTGGAATTAACGTTGATTTTAAAGGGGTTGGAGGTTCTTTAATGCAGCAAGAAGGCCTTGTCTCATTATTCCCGATGGAAGAACTGTCGTTGATGGGGGCGGCTGAAATTATTCCGCATCTTCCGAATTTAATCCGTCGTATTAACCAAACAGCCGATACCGCCGTTGATGAAAACCCAGATGTTATTATCTCGATCGATTCACCTGATTTTTGTTTCCGTGTGATTAAAAAAATAAAAAAACAAACAAAAAATATTCCTTGTGTACATTACGTCGCGCCAAGTGTTTGGGCATGGCGTCCGAAACGCGCTAAAAAAGTTGCACAATTTTTAGACCATATCTTGGCCTTGTTACCTTTTGAACCGCCTTATTTTGAACGAGAAGGGCTGCCTTGCACTTTTATTGGTCACTCGATTGTTGAAACTGAAGTCACGCCACAAAATCAAAATGAATTGTGTCAAAAATATGGGTTAAATAAGGAAAAACCTGTTTTGTGTTTATTACCGGGGAGCCGTGGAAGTGAACTTAAAAGGTTATTGCCTTTGTTTAAAGATACGGCGGAGCAGCTTCAAAAAAAATATAAAAAGCTACAATTTGTAATGCCGACATTACCACACTTAAAACCAAAATTGGATGCTGCGTTTGTTGATAGTCCCGTTCAGCCCATTTTCATAACGGATAGTAACGATAAACAGGATGCTTATGCACTTTCAACGCTCGCTTTGGCCGCATCTGGTACGGTTGCACTTGAACTCGGCATGGCTGGTGTACCCACGGTGATTGGGTATAAGATGGGAGCGCTTAGCTCGTATCTTGCGAAAAAGTTAATTAAGCTTAATTATGTCAGCTTGATTAACATTATCCTCGATAAACCGGTGATGCCAGAATATTTACTGGAAAATTGTACCGTTGAAAATTTAACGCAGGCTTTGGATCAACTTTTATCTAACGATAAAAAGCTTCAAAGCCAAAAAGAAGACTGCGCGAAAGCTCTTTCCATTCTTAAAGGAAAAGATTCTTTAACGCCGAGCCAAAGAGCCGCACATGTTGTGCTGAACTTAGCGCAAGCGACATAATCGAATACAATGCTTTATTTCCGTCTGTTTTTTTCTTGATAATTTTGAAGAATATATACACGTAGCGCACTTGAAAGATTGCGTGATAATCTTTTTTCATCAATATGGGTGACAAGAGCATTTAAAGATTGCTTTTGGGATTGCGCAATGTGTTTTAAGGCATCCCAAAACTCAGGTTCAAGCGTAATGCTTGTCCGGTGTCCAGAAATGGTAACAGATTTTTTTAAAATGCCATTATTCTTAGTCACGAGGCCCAATCATCGTTTCTGGTTTAACAAATTCATCAAATTGTTCATCGGTCAAAAGTCCAAGTTTTATTGCGGCTTCTTTTAGCGTTGAGCCATCTTGGTAGGCTTTTTTTGCAATTTTTGCCGCATTATCATATCCGATATGAGGGTTTAAAGATGTGACAAGCATAAGGCTACCAAATAAATTTTCTTTGATCGTTTCTTCATTCGCTTCAATGCCAACAACACAATTGTCGGTAAAGCTCACGCTTGCATCGGCAAGTAATTTAATTGATTGTAACAGGTTGTAAATCATAACGGGTTTAAAGACATTTAATTCAAAATGACCATGGCTACCTGCAACCGTAATAGCGGTATTATTGCCCATAACTTGTGCACACACCATTGTCAGGGCTTCACATTGTGTGGGGTTTACTTTTCCGGGCATAATTGAAGACCCTGGTTCATTTGCAGGCAAGGTGATTTCGCCAATCCCACAACGCGGCCCCGACCCCAATAAACGGATGTCATTTGCAATTTTCATCAATGAGGTTGCAAGTGTATTTAAAGCGCCAGACATTTCAACAATTGCATCATGAGCGGCAAGGGCTTCAAATTTATTGGGAGCTGTGACAAAATCTAACCCAGTAATTTTAACGGCTTGCGTAATAAATTCTTCGGCAAAACCCTTTTGTGAGTTTATCCCCGTACCGACAGCTGTTCCACCTTGGGCGAGTTCCATGATCCGAGGAAGAGCAGACTTAACACGCTCTATTCCATATTTAACCTGTGTCGCATAACCTGAAAATTCTTGTCCCAGTGTGACAGGCGTTGCATCTTGAAGGTGGGTACGCCCAATTTTAATGATATTTGCAAAAGTCTGTGTCTTTTTATCCAGAGCTTTAAAAAGATGCATTAACGCAGGCAAAAGTTCGTGATGGATTTCTTGTCCGGCAGCGATATGCATGGCCGTGGGGAAGGTATCATTAGAGGATTGCCCCATATTACAATGATCGTTGGGGTGAACTGGTGATTTTGAACCAATAATACCACCCAGATTTTCAATAGCGCGGTTTGCAATAACTTCATTGGCATTCATATTGGACTGCGTTCCTGAACCGGTTTGCCAGACAACAAGTGGAAAATTATCCATTAGTGAGCCATCGATGACTTCGTCCGCTGCCGCAACAATCGCATTGCCAATTGTTTGATCGAGCAGCTTGAACTTCATATTTGCAAGAGCCGCTGATTTTTTTTGAATGCCGAGTGCTCGGATAAGAGCTTCGGGCATTTTTTCATCACCGATACGAAAATTCATCGAAGATCGTTGTGTTTGAGCTCCCCAATATTTATGAGATGGAACGGAAAGTTCGCCCATAGAATCACTTTCAATACGTGTTGCATTTGAAGTCTTTTGTGAGGGGACGGTTTCGCTCATAACGGATCCTTTTCTATGAATGGTAAAATAAAGTGTCTAAATATGGTTTAGCACAAGAAGAATTATTCTCAAAGAGCTTTCAAAAACCTTTGAAATCGGGCATATTTCTATAGGTTTTAAATGATTCAAAATTAATCTGAAATAAAAGGTGCAAAAGCCATGTTAGATAAAAATTTTAATGCGTCTGAAGTTGAAAAAAAACGTTATGATGACTGGGAAAAAAGCGGATCTTTTGCCTGTGATGTGACAAGTAATAAAGCACCTTTTACAATACCAATGCCGCCACCAAATGTAACAGGAAGCTTACATATGGGGCATGCCTTAGACCTCACCTTACAAGATATCCTAACGCGGTATCACCGTATGAATGGAAAAGATGCGCTATGGCAGCCCGGAACCGATCACGCCGGGATTGCAACCCAGATGGTTGTTGAACGGCAAATGGATGCAGAAGGTCTGTCGCGCCATGACCTTGGCCGGGATAAATTTTTGGAGCGTGTGTGGAAGTGGAAGGCTGAAAGCGGAAGTACAATTACAAATCAATTGCGTCGTTTAGGTGCAACACCTGATTGGAGCCGTGAGCGCTTTACGATGGATGAGGGCTTAAATAAAGCTGTACGTAAGGTTTTTGTTCAGCTTTATAAAGAAAAACTCATTTACAAAGATTTACGTTTGGTCAATTGGGATCCGAAGCTTCATAGTGCCATTTCAGATCTTGAAGTGGATCAAAAGGAAACCAATAGCTTTATGTGGCATTTTAAATACCCGATCGAAGGGGAAAAAAAATCATATATCACCGTTGCAACAACACGCCCAGAAACGATGCTAGGGGATACAGCTGTTGCGGTTCATCCTGATGATGAACGTTATAAATCTTTGATTGGTAAAAATGTTGTTTTGCCTCTTGTTGGGCGTCTTATTCCGATTATTGCTGATGAATATGCAGACCCCGAACAGGGAAGCGGGGCCGTTAAAATTACGCCCGCACATGATTTTAATGACTTTGAGGTTGGCAAACGTAATAACCTTGAAATGATTAATATTTTTGATGTTGATGCTAAACTTAATGAACAAGTACCCCAATGTTACCGGGGCTTGGATCGTTTTGAGGCGCGGACGAAAATCATTGCCGATATTGAGGCTCTTGGGCTTCTAGAAAAAACAGATGATCATATTTATCAATTGCCTTACAGCCAACGTTCAGGGGTTGTTGTCGAGCCCTTTTTGACGGAGCAATGGTATTGTGATGCGCAAACACTTGCACAACCTGCAATTGAAGCTGTAAAAACCGGAAAAACAGAAATTATCCCTAAAACATGGGAAAAAACATATTTTAATTGGATGGAAAATATTCAACCCTGGTGTATTTCACGTCAATTATGGTGGGGGCACCAAATTCCAGCATGGTATGGCCAAGATGGCAGTGTTTTTGTTGAGGAAACAGAGGCCGAAGCGCAAGCTGCTGCAAAATTACATTATGGTAGCGATGATTTCCAATTAACCCGTGATGAAGATGTTTTAGATACATGGTTTTCATCGGCGTTATGGCCATTTTCAACGTTGGGTTGGCCTGATAAGGATGCGCACGTTGAAAAATATTATCCGGCAAATACGTTAATTACGGGTTTTGATATTATTTTCTTTTGGGTCGCTCGAATGATGATGATGGGCATTCATTTTATGGATGATGTACCGTTTAAAAAGGTTTACCTGCATGCGCTTGTTCTCGATGAAAAAGGCGCAAAGATGTCAAAATCAAAAGGGAATGTTATTGATCCTTTAGAGCTGTCCGATAAATATGGAACGGATGCGTTACGGTTTACATTAACAGCCATGGCCGCTCAAGGGCGGGATATACGATTATCAGAAAGCCGTGTTGAAGGGTACCGTAACTTTACAACAAAACTATGGAATGCTGCGCGTTATGGTGAAATGAATGGTTGTCTCCTTCATAAAGATTTTGATCCATCTGAGGTTAAACTGACTTTAAATAAATGGATTGTATCTGGTCTTACCGAAACAGAGCGTAAAGTATCAAGTGCGATTGAAGAATATCGTTTTAATGATGCCGCGCAGGCTGTTTATCAATTCGCTTGGGGCACATATTGTGATTGGTATATCGAATTTACAAAACCTCTTTTGATGGGCGATGATGAGGCATCTAAATCAGAAACAAAAGCTGTTATGGCTTGGGTTCTGGATCAATTGATGCTTATTCTAAACCCGATTATGCCATATATCAGTGAAGAGCTGCATGAACATTTTACGGAACAAAATGGGTCTGAAAACTGGATTTTAAATGCACGTTGGCCAGAATATGACCAGAGTTTAATGGATCAATCTGCAATGCAAGAAATGGATTGGATCGTGCGTTTGGTCACAGCCATTCGGAGCTTGCGTTCAGATATGAATGTGCCTGCGGGGGCTAAAATTAATCTCGTTTTAAAAGGGTTAGATGATAAAAATTCTGTACGTATAGAAACCCATCGTAGCCTTGTTAGCCGTCTTGCCCGTTTGGAGGAAATTACGCAAAGTGAAGGTGAGGTGCCTAAAGGTTCGGTTCAATCTGTTTTGGATGAAGCAACCCTTATTCTTCCTATTGCAGATGTGATTGATATTGATCAAGAACGCATGCGTTTGCAAAAAGCGATTGATAAAGTTTCAGCCGATATTGAAAAAATAGAAAAGAAACTTTCTAATGAGAATTTTTTAGCAAAAGCACCTGAAGAAGTTGTCGCAGAACAAAAAGAACGTAAGGTTGAAGCCGAAACTGTAAAAGCAAAATTGAGTGAAGCTCTCGCACAAATTGAGGCCGCTTAACAATGTTGCAGCTAAAACCTCCAACTGATTTTAAAGCTGTTTTAAAACCAGAGCGCCGGTCTGTATTCTTATGTGGCAGCATTGAAATGGGCAAGGCAACAGATTGGCAAATGACGTTTACAGAAGCTTTATATGGCTTCAACAATGTTGTTATTTTAAATCCCAGAAGGGACAATTGGGATGCCAGTTGGGAACAATCTATCGAAAACCCTATCTTCCATGAGCAAGTCCAATGGGAGCTTTCCGCATTAGAGGCATCGGATTTAATTGTTGTGTATTTTCAACCCGGAACGCAATCGCCAATTACTTTGTTCGAACTTGGCTTTTTTGCCTCTGAAGCACCTGAAAAATTGATTGTCTGCTGTCCCGATGGATTTTGGCGTAAAGGCAATGTCGATATTGTTTGTCACCGCTATGGTATTGAGCAAGCTTCAGATATAAATGAATTGACAGAAAAAGCAAAAAAGCGTTTACTGAGCGCGCATTAAATAAAATATATTTGTTATTAAAACCTTTATTTAGGGACATATAACCGTGGCAGACACGCGTTTAATCGAAATCGACAACCCCGATTTAGCCGAACTTATTCTTAAGATTAAGTCTGTTAAAGCCTCTCCAGCCTCTCCTGATATTCCTGAGGGACGGCGTGTTTATATTCCTAAAAATGATCCTGCCGCTGAAAAAATCACACTATCGGATAAGCCTTTATCCAAATTATTAGGGACGGCGTTTTATCTTGTTTATCAAGATGAGGAAGGCCAGCTTGGCGAACGCCGAATTACAGCTCAATTTGTGTATAAAAAATCCGGAACGGAAGACATTTATATCCGTGCATTTTGTCATGAAACAAATGCTGTGCGGACTTTTAACGTTAAACAAATTGTCGAAGTTGTTGACCCAGCGACGGATCAAGTTGTTCAGGATGAAAAAGTAATTTTAAAAGCATTTGCATTAATCGCAAATGAAGGTGAACCAGAAAAATTGCAACGTACAGTTAATGCGTTAAAAGAGCATAGCGCGGCCTTAAATGTTTTAAAATTTTTAGCCTGTTGTGATGAACATTATTGTTCCGCTGAAGAAGAAATTATCATTCATTTTATGATGAATGAATGTTTTATGCAGGATTTGGATGAAACATTTATGTTGGATCATATTCGCCGGCTTTACCCGGATCGTTTGACTTATTACCGATCTGTTGAAATTCTAACAGAGACACCGAGAACTCTTGTAACCGTCATAAAATATGCCAAACAGCTTATCGAGGCTGATGGTTTTATTTCTGAAAATGAGGCTTCTTTTATTCTTGAGTTACAACTTGAAAAAGATAACAATCAAATTGATGAGTGGGTTGAATTAGAACTTGAAAACATGGTTGGTGTTGGGCCGATTAAAATTCATAAATAAGATACCTTAAATTGGTCACAAAAAAGCCCTTGTTTTTAAACAAGGGCTTTTTGCTGTATCAAAGCCAGATTTTTAAGCGGCTTTTTGAGCCTTTTTTTTACCTTCAATCATCTTTTTCGATGTTGCAGTTGTAATTTCAATGGTTCTTGCTTTCATACGTTCTGGTAACTCTCGAATGAGCTTAATATGCAGCAACCCACTTTCTAAATGAGCATCTGCAATTCGAATGTAATCATCAAGCTGAAAATGGCGTTTGAAGGAGCGCTCCGCAATACCACGGTGAAGGAAAACACGCTCAGATGGAGCTGCAGATTGCGTCGGTTGACCTTGAATAATCAGACTGTTTTCATGTGCTGTGATTTCAAGTTCTTCTTCTTTAAAACCAGCAACGGCCATTGTGATTTGATATTGGTCCTCATCCATTTTGATAATATTATAGGGAGGATAACCGTTGGCATCTTTGCTAGATAAGGAATCTTCTAGCATCTGTGACATGCGGTCAAAACCAATGGTTGAACGTAATAGGGGGGTAAGATCGAATGTAGTCATATCGATATTCTCCTTAAGTTTGAGCAATATACACAAGAGGTTTCTTATACAGAAGACAACCTCCAACTATTTAATAAGACCCGTTTTTGAACCCAAGTGAGTGGCGTTCGTAGGTCTTAACAGATTATATAGCGCTGATTTAAAAAAAAGTCAAATAGCTTGCTCTAAAAAAATGGCTTCCTTAATTTAGGAAGCCATTTTTAAACTTTTAAAAAATCGATACAAACGTTTGCTTTATGACGCGTCTTCTTTTTTTGCGCCAAAGTTCCCAAAACGTTTGTTGAAACGAGCCAATTGACCCCGCTCAACGATTTGACCTGTACCACCTGTCCATGCCGGATGGTTTGAAGGATCAACGTCAAGTTTCAAAACATCCCCTTTTTTACCATAGGTGCTGTTTGTTTTATATTCTGTACCGTCTGTCATCACAACTGTGATTTCGTGGTAATCTGGATGAATATCCGCTTTCATTGCCATTGTCTCCAAAATTCATAAATCATTTTTAGGAAAAAAACTATTCCTAGTGGTCGTTTTTTACCCTGATTTTACAGGCTATGCAAGAACTTAATTCAAAAAAATGTAATTTTATTGACATTATTTATAATTAAGTCATTCTGTGCGAATAATATGTGAGGCTTATCATGAAATCAGATCAAAAACAAAAAAAACTGTGGCCTTTTTTTTATCACTTGTTGGCTCCTTATAAATTGCAAATGGTAGGTGCATTTATTGCGTTAACTGTTGCCGCCATGACGGTCTTGGCAATTGGTTGGGGGGTAAAAGAGCTTGTTGATGTCGGCCTCTCTCAAAATAATGGCGATTTTTTGAATAAATCTTTATTAATTTTAATTGTGGTTGTTGGGCTTTTGGCGAGTGCGAGTTATGGGCGTTATTATCTCGTGTCTTGGGTAGGAGAGCACATTATTGCTGATTTGCGTAAGAAAATTTATCAACATATTATTTCATTACCGCCGTCCTTTTTTGAAGTTAACAAAACCGGAGAAATTATTTCCAGAATTACAACGGATACAAGTGTCTTACAGTCAGTTGTAAGTCAGTCTATTCCGGTGGCATTTCGGAATAGTTTTATGTTGGCCGGTGGTTTGATTATGCTTTGCTTTACAAGCTGGAAGCTGACGTTAACGGTGTTGTTTGTAGTGCCTCTTGTTGTTGCACCAATGATTGTTTTTGGGCGTATAGTTCGCGTCAAATCCCGAGAAAGCCAAGATAGAATTGGTGATATTAGTGGTTATGTTGATGAAACCTTACATGCGATCCGTACGGTTCAGGCTTTTGGGTATGAAGCGCAAGCTCACATTCAATTCACATCTTATACAGAGGGTGCGCTTTCAACCGCAATTGAATATATTAAAGCGCGGGCAGCATTAACGGCATTTGTTATTTTTGTTGTTTTTGGTTCAATTTGTGTTGTGTTATGGCAAGGCGGGCATGACGTCCTTTCAGGGAATATTACAGCAGGGGAGCTGTCGGCTTTTATTTTTTACGCAGTTCTTGTGGCAAGTTCAGCCGGAGCTCTTAGCGAGGTTGGGGGCGCCTTGCAACGTGCAGCAGGGGCTTCTGAGCGTCTTGTTGAATTAATGTCGCATAAATGTGATATTGGCTCTCCTGTTAATCCTGTGATATTAAAACAGCCTATTCAGGGTGTTATTACTTTTGAAAATGTAACGTTTAATTACCCAACACGGCCGGATAAATCTTCTTTGAAAAATATTTCACTGGTTCTAAAAGAATCTGAAAAAGTTGCCTTTGTTGGCCCTAGTGGAGCGGGTAAAACAACGCTGTTTCAATTGTTGTTACGGTTTTATGATATGCAGAAAGGCCGTATTTTGCTGGATGGACAAAATATCAATGCCCTAGATTTACATGAATTAAGAGGTTGTTTTGGTTTTGTATCTCAAGACCCCGTGATTTTCTCGGAGAGTGTTGTTGAAAATATTCGTTTTGGCAGTCCAGAAGCAAGCTTAAATCAGGTTAAAGAAGCCGCACGTATTGCCTATGCAGATCAATTTATTGAAGAATTACCAGGCGGTTATAACGCGATCCTAGGTGAAAAAGGTTGCCTCCTTTCAGGCGGGCAAAAACAACGAATTGCGATTGCACGCGCGGTGTTACGTAACCCTAAAATTTTACTGCTTGATGAAGCAACGTCGGCCCTCGATGCTGATAGTGAAGAAAAGGTTCAAAAGGCACTTGAAAATGTAATGAAAAATCGAACAACTTTGATCATTGCTCATAGATTGTCAACGGTTCAAAATGCAGACCGTATTGTGGTGTTAGAGCATGGAAAAATTGTTGAAAGTGGCACGCATTATGAAATGATCCAGAAAGATGGGCTTTACGCACATCTTGCGAATTTACAACTTGATTTAAAATCTTAGATTTTTTTATGAGTCGATGAAGATCATATCAACACGATCAATAGGGGTTTGATCCGTTTCATCTCCTAAAGCGCGTACATCAACACGTGTTGGGCGGATACCTTTTTCCATGAGGTAGCTTCGAATAGATAATGCACGGGCAAGAGATAGGCGACGAGCGCTGCTATTTGAGCTATCAACGGACATTGCATAGGCACGAAGTTCAAGGCGCTTTTCTTGCTCGCTTTCAAGAAGCGTAACAATTTGGTCAAGCTGTTTTTTTAATTCAGAAGACAAGTCGCTTTCAGCAGTTATAAAATGCAGGGACATATTTTCTGGAATTTTCCGTTTGGTGCTTGTGTGGTTTTTTATATTTGGTACCGCTTTTGAGATTTCGTGAGAGGGTGTTTTTTTAGAAAATTCAGGGAATTCGATCGGTTCAACGGGCAACACAGTTCTGACAGTAGCAACCTGTTTAATTACAGGTTTTTGTGCTTTTTGTTCCGCTGATGGAGGGCGTTGAACAAACGGTGTACTCGGTTTTCCTTGGGGCTTTGCAGGGGATAAATTCTTATTTGTAGATTCTGTTATGGATGTAAGTTGCGTGGAAGGTGTTTTCCGAGGTGGGGGCTTAACCATTGGCCCTGTTGCTTTGATTTTAGATGGCTTATGAACGACATTACGAGGGGGGGCTGTAAAAACACGCGAACGTAAAGCTTTTGGTGCGTTGTTATGATCACTGCCAGCGGTTTGGGGCATTGCTGGTGCGCGTGGGGCCGGCGCAAGGGTCACAGGCATTGTGTTATTGTGTTGAGAGTATGAAGCAGCAGGAGTGCCTTCATATAGATTTGGGCTCTGTAAACGAGCATGTGGCGTAGTAGTGGGCGCCGTCGCGTGGTTTATTCCAGACTTTGTTCCGTAGATGTGCGGAGCTTCCATTAAAGGCTGTTGGGTGACGGACTGATCATTGGCTTTTTCACGATAGTCAAAAACCTGTGTGCCACTATCAATATTATCAAGAGCACTTAAATCAACTTCAAGTTTAGGTAAACCTGTGTTTTCCCAATCGTAAAACCGCTCATCTGATAATGCGTGATGCGGAGAAATCATTAAAAAGGCGCTAAGCATTAAAAGCTGTGGAAGGGCAGTTTTGTATGACATGATATACCTATGCTGTTTTTTTAACTTGGCTTGCGGTGTTTAACAGTTTCACAAAGTCTGCATGCAGCCCCATATTCGCGGCAACGATTGTATCGGCGGACATGAAATCACGATTGCCTTTTTTATCGCTAATCATACCACCGGCTTCACGCACCATAAGGCCACCGGCTGCAATATCCCATGGAGAAAGGTCAGGACACCAATAGGCGTCATAACGGCCTGCAGCAACATAGGCAAGGTCAAGAGCCGCACTCCCCATACTTGTCACAGAACTTGCCATTCGTGCAACAGGAAGATACTCATTTACAAATTTCTTTGGTTTACCCCAGCCATGTGAAGGAAGACCGGCGGAAATAGCAGCACTGGTGAAGTCTTTTCGAGAAGAAACACGCAATCGGCGTGAATTTGAAAAGGCACCGGCACCTTTTTCAGCCCAAAATAGTTCATCTTTAATCGGGTCAAGAATAACACCTGCAATAATTTCACCATCTTCTTCTAAAGCAATTGAAATCGCCCAATGAGGGATGCCATGCATAAAATTTAACGTACCATCTAGGGGGTCAATGATAAAACGGTGGCTTTTATCGCTTCCTTCAATTTCGTCACTTTCTTCCATTAAAAAACCGTAATCTGGGCGAGAGGCTTGCAACTCTTCAAACAGAATTTTTTCAGAACGTTTGTCAGCATGGGTAACAAAGTCACCGGGGCCTTTTTGAGAGACTTGAAGGTGTTCTATTTCACCAAAATCCCTGCGTAAGGCACGTCCAGCCTTTTCAGCAGCTTTAACCATGATATGAATAGTTGCGGAATAGCGAGCAGACATATTTTTTAATCCTTTGCACGTTCTACGTAAGTACTATCAGTCGTTTTGACAACAATGCGTGTGCCAGTACCGATATGGGGAGGAACCATGACTTTAACGCCATTTTCCAAAATTGCAGGTTTATAAGAAGACGAAGCTGTTTGACCTTTAACAACGGGCTCAGCTTCAATGATTTCCATAGTGACTTGATCGGGAATGGAAACACCAAGAGGCCTTTCTTCATGGACAGAAACTTGACAGACCATACCGTCTTGTAAAAATTGAGCCGGCTCACCAACCAATTCTTTGTTTAAGGTGATTTGTTCGTAGGTATCATTATTCATGAAGTGGTAATTGTCATCTTCGGCGTATAAATATTGATATTCAATTTCATCAATACGCGCGCGTTCGACAGTTTCTTGGGTGCGGAAACGAACATTTGTTTTATTTCCGGTGTCAATGTCACGCATTTCCACCTGAATAACGGAAGCTCCTTTACCGGGTTGCATGATATCAATTTTTAAAACAACCCAAAGCTTATTGTTATAATCAAGAACATTGCCTGGTCGAATGGTGATTGCATTCACTTTCATGTTGCTAACCTCTGTATATTGTTATTCTTTATCTGTTGTTGTTTTTAGGGCTTCGTGTTGCTTTTGTCGAGTGAGAATCGCATTACCAAGGCTTTTTAATGCATCTTGAAGTTCTTTTTCTTTAACTTGGGATACGTTCTGGTTGATTTTATGTTCTTCTTGATGGGAAAGCTTAGGTTGATCTGGTTTATGGTAGTGTTTTAAATGGGATAAATTTTCGGCTTGTTTATGAATTAGCTTAATGTCCTCAATGGCGGAGTAGCCAAAAAATGTATTTAGGCGTTCGATGATAATATAGCGTTGTGCATGAATTTCCGGAGCAAAGGCACTTGTAACAGCAAGGTGCAAAATCGCACGGTTATTTTGTTTTTTTTTACTTGTATTAAATTTAAGTTCAACGGGTGTTGCTTTTAGAGACAAGTCACTTCCAACGATTTGAGCCCATTCTATAATCATTTTGCCAAAGAGCATGCTTTTTTTACCCAGAATTTTATTCGTGGCGCGTGGCATTAAATTAGATAAAGGTCTAGGCTTGCTCATTTGTATGTTTTGTTGTCTAAGTTTAAGTGTAAAATATAGTATATACTTAACCTATTTGAGGGGCAAATGTCCAGTATTCTAGCAGAAATTAACAGTTTTCAAGCGGATTTGTTAAGTTGGTTTAAGGTAAATCAACGTGAGATGCCTTGGCGAGCATCATGGGGGACGTTTTCTGACCCGTATCACGTATGGTTATCGGAGATAATGTTACAGCAAACAACTGTCGTTACCGTTATTCCGTATTTTTTGAAATTTATCGAGGCTTGGCCGGATGTTTATGCTTTGGCAACCGCCGAAGAAGAAGAGATTTTAACGGCTTGGGCGGGGCTTGGTTATTATGCTCGAGCCAGAAATCTTCACAAATGCGCTAAAATGGTTGTTGCGCAATTTGCGGGAGAATTCCCAAATAATGAAAAAGCCCTGCTAGCGTTACCCGGAATTGGACCTTATACGGCATCAGCAATCACCTCAATTGCATTTAACAAACAATCCGTTGCCGTTGATGGTAATGTGGAACGTGTTGTTTCAAGGTTGTTTAAAATTGAAAACCCACTTCCTGATAGCAAGGTAAAAATTAAGAAACTTACGAAAAAAATTTCAAATGAAAATGATTACCCGAGTGCTTTCACCCAAGCTTTGATGGAGCTAGGGGCTCTTGTTTGTACGCCTAAAACACCAAAATGTACGGCTTGTCCAGTAAAGCAACAGTGTGCTGTTGCAGGGCTTGATAATATCACTGAATACCCGCGACGGAAAAAGAAATCAAAGTCAAAACCAGTCCGTTTTGCAGAGGCTTATTGGATTTATAATGAAAACACACAAAAGTTTTTTGTTAGAAAAAGGCCTAATAAAGGTTTATTAGCTAATATGATGGAGGTGCCAACTTCTACGTTGGAGGGCGTTGAAGATAAAAATGCGATGCCAAAGGGCTTGTCGCGTGAATATATGATCGAACTTGTTCGTTTAGATCAGCAGATTGTACATGTCTTTACTCACTTTAAATTAATATTAAATATCAATATATTAAACAGTAGACATGATGTTAAAGATCCCTTTTTTAAAGACGGGAACTGGATTGGTTTTGATGAGGTTGAGTATTTTCCTTTTCCAACGTTGATGAAAAAGGTTATTAATACGGTAAAAGAAAATCCGTTTCTTTACTTGAGTAATTGATTGCTGAAATTTAAGATTAATCTAAGATAATGAATCTTATCGATAATTTAGGGACATTTTGAATGTTGAAGAAATTTGGTATTTGTTTTTTTGTTGTTACACTGTTGATCGCATCGACAGTTTCGCCTGTTCGTGCTCAATCGGGTTTGATGTCAGATGATATTGGCCCAGGTTATGCAGAACCAAATTATCGAGACCTTGCCCAAACACTTATGGCATTTCGCGCGCATGAAATGGCCGAAAATAATGGTTTTGTTGATGAATATGCTCGAATTTTATATTGTCGCCTCGTTCGTCAAAGTTATCAAAATGACTTTGAATGGGCGCGTGTTCGGAATTCTTTAAAAGATTCCGTTAATGATGATAAGGACCGTTACCGTCGTTTTTACGAGTTTGTTGGTACCTTGCGTTTGGATCGATATGATTTCGAGTCCCAAACCTTCCCCGTTAATGAAGAAACGCGTTTGGAACAAGTTGGGGCTATGATCTTTTTTCAGACAGCTAAGTTGAAGCTTTGCGCGGCAAAATCAAACGTTTTTAAATTTTTTCCTTTATCATATGTTTTACAGCTTCAATCCCCTGTAACGTTGAATGAAGTACCAATTGCGATGGATGATGCAGAACAACTTATTCGCCGTTTTGGGAAAGATAAAAACAAAGAGCGCCTTGTTTATGTGCGTTTCAGAATTAGAATTGATGGGTACGCTGGCTCAGAGCTAGAAAAAGCTATTTTATTTGGAGATATTGTTAATATGGATATTTTCCTAGATAAGGAAATGACGCTTTATGTGACGCATATCCCACGCTAGAAAAAGGCTGTGGTAACGATCAAAAAAAATCCCGCATTTATTTGATGCGGGATTTTTTTTATGGCGTATTTTAATTGCTTTTTTGCGGGGGATGAAGTTTTGTCCGCAGCTCTTGCCTTAAAATATCAATTGGCCAAACCTTACCGTTATTCTCAAAATGCCAGAATGTCCAACCATTGCAAGATGGGGCACTTTGAAGTGAGGCGCCAACTTTGTGGATTGAGCCTTTGTGGTCGCCATGATGATTTTTTGAGATCAAACTACCATCTGCGCGAACCCGTGCAGAAAAGCGCCGACGATGATCAAAGAGCATCGCGCCAGGTTGTAATAAACCTTCTTCAACAAGTTGACCAAAAGGAATGCGTGGCTCCTGCCGTTTACAGGGTGCTTTGATGATGCTTTCATCATCGTTACGTTTGATATTATCAATACGTTTATCCGCAACTTTTTTGTATGTTTTGTCCCGTTCGATGCCAATGAAATCACGCCCTAATTTTTTTGCAACAGCTCCTGTTGTGCCGGAGCCAAAGAATGGGTCAAGGATCACATCCCCCATTTCAGTCGAAGACATGATAACGCGATGTAAAAGAGATTCGGGCTTTTGTGTTGGGTGTGCTTTTTTACCATCATCGCCTTTAATACGTTCAGGCCCATTACAAATTGGTAAAAGCCAATCGCTACGCATTTGAAGATCCTCATTAAGAGATTTCATCGCGTCATAATTAAAGCGGTACTTTGAATCTTTAGACTTTGCCGCCCAAATAAGAGTTTCATGGGCATTGGTAAAGCGGCGCCCCCGAAAATTCGGCATAGGGTTGGTTTTCCGCCAGACAACATCATTTAAAATCCAATAACCAAGATCTTGTAATATAGACCCAATACGAAAAATATTGTGGTAGCTTCCAATGACCCAGAGAGCGCCATCATCTTTTAGCAGGCGTTTTGCCGCAAGTAACCAATCACGTGTGAATTGGTCGTATTGGGCAAAACTATCAAATTGATCCCAATCATCTGTAACAGCATCTACTTTTGTATTATTGGGGCGATGTAACTCACCACCTAATTGCAGATTGTAAGGAGGGTCAGCAAAGATTGCATCTATGCTGCGTGCTGGGAGTTTATTCATTTCCTCGATGCTGTCACCAAGAAGAATCTCGTTCTTGGGGAGAGCTAATTTTGATTTTTTTGTAAGTTGCTTTGTGCTCATAACTATTTAATCATGAGTCATTTTCGAATCGGCGTCAATAAAAAAATAAAAAAAAGAATCAATAAAGACAGTGATTTAGATTAATTTGTTCACGTACTGGTGCAAAAGATTTGCGGTGATGTGGGGTGGCTCCGTACTCAGTAAGGGCTTTCATATGTTGTTTCGTTCCGTACCCAGCATTTTTCTCCCATCCGTAATGGGGATATTGTTGAGCAAGTTTTTGCATGATTTGATCCCGGTGGTATTTTGCGATGATAGAAGAGGCCGCAATTGAAAACGATTTACCGTCTCCTTTTATGACTGTTTGAGTGTTAATAGAGAGCTTTGGGGCGCGATTGCCGTCAACAAGGGCAAGAATAGGAGGGGTATCGCATTGGTTGATCAAATCTTGAGCGGCACGTGACATCGCAAGCATTGTAGCTTGTAAAATATTTATGTGATCAATTTCATCAACGGTGGCTTCCGCAAGTGCAAAAATACTGTGCTTCTTTATTTCGTGGTATAGGTATTTGTGTTTCTTTTTAGATAGTTTCTTGCTGTCATTGATCTGGTTTAAGAGCTCTATCGGGGTGTTTGGGTTTAAAATAAGAGCGGCTGCAATAACAGGCCCAGCGAGGGGGCCACGCCCGACTTCATCAATGCCGCAGACAACGCCGTTAATGGTTTTTTCTAATTCAAAACTTGGTCTGCTGGGCTTCTTTTTGATCATGTTGAGGTGATCTCCCATTTTTTTAAAATGATAAGGATCGTATTCTCGTTTTTAAGACGCGTGAATTGGCAGCGTGATAAATAGAGAGGTTTAATTTAGGGGATCAAATACTTGTGCGACATAGTCCTCATTCTTGAGAGTTATTTGTTCTTTTTCGTCTTTTTTTATCGTATTAATATAACCCAAAAGTTCGAATAGTGTGTCTCTAACCCCATCATGGCTGACAGCGGAAATTAAACGAACCGGCTTGTTAAGGGCCTTTTCAAGAATTTGACGTTGATCTTCAGCAAGTTCATCACCGAGTGCATCGGCCTTGTTTAAGGCAATTATCTCTGGTTTTTCGCTTAGGCCACCGCCATATTCTTTGAGCTCATGGCGAACGATTTTGTAGTCATTAATAATGTCGTCACTCGTGCAATCAATTAAGTGTAAAAGAACCCGTGTTCGCTCGACATGGCCTAAAAAACGATCTCCAATGCCAAGACCTTCGTGTGCGCCCTCAATAAGTCCGGGGATATCAGCAACAACAAATTCATTTTGATCAACGTAGACAACCCCAAGATTTGGGTGGATTGTTGTAAAAGGATAATCGGCAATTTTAGGTTTTGCACGAGAGCTTGCGGCTAAGAATGTTGATTTTCCAGCATTGGGCAGTCCCACAAGTCCAACGTCAGCAATAAGCTTTAAACGTAACCATACCGCAATTTCATCACCAGGCCAGCCCGGTGTTGTTTTGCGAGGTGCGCGATTTGTTGATGATTTAAAGTGTGCATTGCCAAACCCGTTATCACCGCCCTTTAAGATAACAAGCTCCTGACCATCTTCTGTCATGTCGCATATAACGGTTGATTTGTCTTCTGAGAGGATTTGAGTACCCACAGGGACATTGATGATGCAATCTTCGCCATCTTTCCCTGTTCTGTCAGAACCTTCACCAGGTAGCCCATTTTGAGCACGAAAGTGTTGTTGGTAACGAAAATCGATTAAGGTGTTTAAATTTGCAATTGCAACAAAGATAACATGGCCACCGCAACCGCCGTTACCGCCATTGGGGCCGCCATACTCAATATATTTTTCACGCCGAAAACTGAGGCAACCAGAACCACCGGTGCCACTTTTAAGGTAAATTTTGGCTTGATCAAGAAATTTCATCTCATATATTCCATATTGCGGTGGTTAGAACAAAAAAACGGGGAAAAGATCTTGTGACTTTTCCCTGTTTTTTTTGTAGGTGTCCGTTTTAATTATTCTGCGGCAATTGCTTCGCTTGGAACAACAGATACAAAACTTCTATTGTCTCTGCCTTTGAAAAACTGAACCTGTCCATCTGTCTTTGCGAAAATGGTGTGGTCTTTGCCAATACCAACATTGTCACCAGGGTGCCATTTTGTACCACGTTGACGAAGAATAATGTTACCAGAGATAACAATTTCACCACCAAATTTTTTCACGCCAAGACGACGGCCAGCTGAGTCGCGTCCGTTTCTGGAACTACCACCTGCTTTTTTATGAGCCATTGATCGATCTCCTTAAAATCTATAAATTGTAATTACGCTGCTTTTATACCAGTTACACGTAACAGGGTTAAATCCTGACGATGACCTTTTTTACGACGATAATTTTGGCGGCGTTTCTTTTTGAAGATAATAAGTTTTGGGCCACGAGTTTGTGAAACAACTTCAACTTGAACCTGTGCACCAGCAACTGTTGGTGTACCAAATTTAGATTCGCCGGATTCGCCAACCATTAGAACCTCGTCTAATGTGATTTTATCGCCTTCATTCACGTCAAGCTTTTCAACGCTGATAAGATCGCCTTTAGTAACGCGGTACTGTTTACCGCCTGTTTTAACTACTGCAAACATTTTTTTTGCCACTTTGTTATTTGTTAAATCGGACATTAGCATAAATATACTAAGACGCACGAATAATACACACAACCTATGTACTGTCAAGCATTTGGTAACATATTTTTTTAGAAAAACAAATATAAAATGTAAAAAATGATAAAATGAAAGGCCCTCGCATTTTGGGGAAATGCGAGGGCCATAAAATCGGGCAATCAAGTTGGGGTATTAGGGGAGTTTAGCTGCAGATACCTGATTACCCATTCTTGGCCTTTTTGGGGAAAAGGCCAAAACTATAAAACACTATATATTTCTTTTTTTGCTTGAACAGTTTACCGCCGTTAACGATGAGCTGTGAAGCAGCACGAGCTTAAATATATTTCTCTTTTATGCTTTGTAAGCCAAAATCAAATTAAAAGCCGTGTTAACATTCTGTTAATAACTATATGTCTTAACATAAGTTTTTTAAGTCTCGCAAGTAATTCCCGTTAAGTTGTTGTTATATATATATTTAATTTTGTTTTTTTGTCTGATTTTAAAGTTAGAAACGCTTGTATGATTCGTCTTTGGGGCGGCGGGTAATTCAAAAGGCTTGTACCGTTGTTTGGTACAAGCCTTTTAAAGTATAGGTGTTGGTGAGAGCTTTATAGTGACTGTGCTTCTTTCAAGACCTCTTCGACGTGTTCTTTGACTTTGACCTTGCGCCATATTTTTTGGATAACACCCTTATGATCAATTAAGAATGTTGAACGTTCTATACCCATATATTGTCGGCCATACATAGATTTTTCAACCCATGTATTATAGGCTTGGCAAACCTCAGTGCTTTCATCGCTTACCAAGGGAAAGGTTAAGGCGTATTTTTCTTTGAATTTATCGTGTTTTGTGACGCTGTCTTTTGAAAGGCCGATGATCTGTGTATTTGCGGCCTCAAAAGCAGGTAAATTTTCATTAAAAGCAATGGCTTCTTTTGTGCAGCCACTTGTATTGTCTTTGGGATAAAAATAAAGAATAATATTTTTACCTGCAGTGTTGGGAATAGAAAAATGGCCATTGCCATCGGTAGGTGCGGTGAACTGAGGGGCTGTATCGCCAACGTGTAGGGTTGTCATTAAAAAAAACTCCCGAATATAGAGGTTGAAAATATTCTTGTAGATTTCAGATGTATAAAGTGTTTTTTATTGTCTGACAAGGTCGTCAATAAATGTATCAATCGAGCCTTTTAAGGAGTCAAAATTATCATTCATCGTTTCAAGAGCGCTAAACATATCTTGCGCCGATTCCTTAGATTCTGCGGCGGAGTGGTGAACGGATTGTAGGTTTTCATTAACAGTCTGTGTATTCGTTGACGCATCGGTCATGTTACGCGCAATTTCACGTGTTGTCGCACTTTGTTCTTCGATCGCAGAGGCAATTGAGCCACTGTTATCACTAATGACACTAATAGAATTTCGGATTTTATCCAGAGCCGTGATTACAGAATCTGACGCATCTCTCATATCTGCGATATTTTGCCCAACTTCTTCTGTTGCTTGCGCCGTTTGTGATGCAAGACCTTTTACTTCATGAGCAACAACGGCAAAACCTTTACCGGCATCACCTGCGCGTGCGGCCTCAATTGTTGCGTTAAGGGCAAGAAGATTAATTTGATCAGCGATATCATTAATAATGTTTACGATATTACCAATTTTTTCTGTTGCATCTCCTAGCATTGTAACGGCGTGCTCAGCTTCTTTCGTTTCTTCTTGTGAGGTTTTGACAAGTTCAGTTGAGTGGTATACTTGCTTGCTAATTTCATCAACGGAGGAGGAGAGCTCTTCTGAGGCGGCGGCAACGTTTTCGACGTTGCTTGATGTGACATCAGAGGCGCTTAAGGCGGTTTCACCAACGGTTGTTGTGGCATCAACACTTTTAAGCATAACGTTTGAGCTGCTTTTTAAATGAGCGACAGAGGCGGTCACGTCCTCGATAACGGCACCAACATTCTCATTAAAGGTTTGTGCCATATCACGAAGCGCTTGTTTTCGATCCTCTTGTGACTGTGCTTCGAGTTGTTTTTGTTCTTCATTCATTCTTTTAACTTCAAGAATAAGGAGCTTGGTTTGGTCTAGTGCTGTAACAACAGCGCCAAGTTCATCTTTTCGCGCAAGTTCAGTGACGTTAACATTTGTGTCATTGTTAGATATTTTAATGGCGGCATCTGAAATCTGTCGAATAGACCGCACTGTCAGAATACTAATAAAAAAGGTCAGTGCAAGACAGAGTGCAAGAGCGGCGTAAGTGACGGTATTTAAAAACTTTTGTTGGCTTTTTGAGGATCGCACAGCTGTTTCCGCACGCGCCTTGGAATCGGTTTCGAAATTTTTAACAAAATTGGAGAGGTCACGTGCGATTTTTGAATAATTTTCTTTAAATGGGGCAACCATTGAGATTGAGGAGTTAAAGTCAATTTCCATCATAGAGCCTACAAGCTCTAGGGTGTCTTTATATACATTTAAAGAGCTAACCGCATTATCAATGGTTTCTTTATCTGTTTCGGACGCGTATTGGTCTTTAAACGCAGTAAAGAGTGTAATGATTTGATCGATGCTTGCCGTTATTTCATCAGTTTCAGCAATGACATCAAGGCCGCTTTCATTCGTTGCAACACGTGTTGCAAGCTCGTAAAATTGGGAGTTTGCAATCGCGAGCTTATTATTTGCTTCGTTTAGGATGCTTGTTGCGCCAAAATTGTTTAGGACAAGGTAGCTCATATCTTCACTGCTTGAGCGCAGAGCGTTATTTCCCGTAAAGCTTAAGTAGATCATTGCAATGATTGCAAGGATCGGTGAAATTAAAAATTTAATTGTAAAGGGAATGCGAGATAATAATTTGCTCATGGGGGGAGACCTTATATCTGAGATTTTTTCTATATCAATAGTGATAAACGTGGGGTTTTATTGTGCCTTAGTCCGTTGTACTGAAAAAGAATATAGCCTTATTTGTTAAGACTACACTATTAATAATAAAAAATATTTAACGAGAAAAATAAAAGACATGTTTTACAGTCGTATGCTGTCAAACATGGTCTGTTAAAGTCGGAGGCTTTTTTTTAAAGTATAATTTTTTTTTTGAGGTATTGACAAAGATCAAAAGTTGTTAATGATTAACAGCTGTGAGAGGTCATTTTTTTTTAGACTTTACACGATTTGGAATAATTAATTTGAAGCATGGAAAAGATGAAAAAAACATTAGTTGGAGTATTAACAGCATGCGCAATTATGGGAGCGTCTTCCGCATATGCTGTAGAAGGTCGTGATGTTCAGGTTGCCGCACGTACGTTTGGTTTTATCGAGGGGGTGCCTTCTGGTACTCTTGATGTAGGCATTATTTATGATCCCGGTGTTGAGGCTTCAAAAAATGAAGCAAATCAAATGAAGGCTCTTTTAGGTAGTGGTCTAAAGGCCGGAAAACATACATTGAAACCAACACTTGTTGAAGTTGGAAGTGTTTCAAGCACAAGTGCCAATGTTGCATTTGTGACGGTTGGTTTAGGGGCTCATTACGATAAAATTTTTCAAGCAACCTCCGCCAAAAAAATGTTTACTTTTACAAAAGATTTCTCCTGCCTTGTTGCTAAAAAATGCATTATGGCGATAGAAACAAGTCCCGCAGTAAAAATTGAAATTAGTAATGATGCTGCAAGCTCTTCAGGAATTGCTTTTGGGCAGGCTCTGAAAATGATGGTTAAGATGAAAGATTAAGGCGTCATAGGAGAGTAAAATGACAAAGAGTATGCAGAAAAAAGGATTAAGTGACGTGATGAATAAAAGAAAAATTTCAAAATATTTTGTAGCAGGAGCGTTGGCGTGTATGTTTTCGAGCAACCCCGCATCCGCACAATCTATTGATTATGGTCTGTTTGAAATGATGTTCGGAGAGCCCGTAACAACAAGTGCAACGGGTAAACCGCAGCGTGTAAGTGAAGTTCCTTTAAGTATGGAGATCCTGACCGCCGAGGAAATCACCCGAACTGGTGCCAAGACAATTCCTGATGCATTAAGGCATGTGCAGGGTTTGAACGTACATCAGACGACAGAAACACAACAAGAAGTTGGAATGCGTGGGTATGGTGGTAACTATACAGATCGTATTTTGGTTCTGATTAATGGCCGTCAGGTGTTTTTGGATTATTATGGTTTAGTTGTCTGGGAAACAATTCCGGTTCAACTTTCTGAGATCCGCCAAATTGAGGTTGTTAAAGGCCCAAATACAGCGCTTTTTGGGTTTAATGCTGTTGGTGGTGTGATTAACATTGTGACATATAACCCGATGAATGATGATATCGATAATGCTTTTGTGACCCTGGGTACACAAGAAAATGCACGTGCAGGTTTTGTTCACACCGTCAAAGTAAATGATAAAATCGGTATCCGTTATTCTCTGTCTAAAGGTTATATGGGTACATTTGATGAAGATCCTATTTCTGGCGCACTTGCTGGTGGAAATCCTATAACACTTCACCAAAACAGTGACCGAACCACAGGAAACGTAGATGGCTTGATTCAAGTTAATGACAATACTCAAGTCACTTTTGAGGTCTCGTCATCTCAAGCAGAACGTAATGAAGGAATTGGCACGCAGTATGCCCATTTTGATTATAAAATGTTTTCTTATAAAGCCAGTTTAAAACAAGAAAACGACTGGGGGCTTTGGGATGCAACTTTTTATAAAAATGAAGTTAAAGTTCAAGAGTTAGGTTTGGATTATAACGATGTTTGGGTTGCACAAATTAGTGATTTATTCACCGTCGGGAATAATCATGTCTTCCGTGTAATGGCAGAGTATCGTGATAACCGCGCGAATGTTTTGGCTATTCCTGCTCTGAATGCTCGAACACAATTTGATGTTATGTCGGGATCTGGAATGTGGAACTGGACAATCAATGATAAATGGTCAATGAATAACGCTGTCCGTTACGATTCATTAAGCTTTGATTATAAAGGGGACATCGCAGGTTTCATGACTACAACTGAAGCCGATTATGATAACCGAGACGTTAAAGAAGTTAGTGTGAATAGTGGTGTTGTTTATCAACATGATGAACAAAATACCATGCGGGTTAGTTTTGCACGCGGTATTGATATCCCGAGCTTTTTGGAATTTGCAACACAAACGGCTTTTTTCCAAGGTAGCCCAAATGCGCCTGTTTCTATTGTAACGAATTATGAACTTGGCTATGATCATAAATTCACAAAGTGGGATGCGTTATTAAAAGCATCTGTTTATTACCAAGAAACCGGTGATGTACAGTTCTTTGCTGGTTTCCCACAAACGCCGTTAAATGGTGGTAAAACCGCCGTTAATGGGTTCGAGATCGGTTTGGAAGGCCGGCTTGATGAAAATTGGGGTTGGGGAGGAAATTACTCTTATGCCAATGTGAATGATCATGAACTCGCGGGCTTTACTTTTAATACAGAAAAAAGTGAACCTCAAGGTATGGCGAATATCTGGGTCAATTATGATCGCGGACCATGGCAAGCGGATGCTTACCTGACATATTACAGCGATTATCAATCTTCACGTTTAAATGGTGTTGTTACAACACGTGATGATATTGATCGTACGATGTTCTTAAACCTACGGGTGAATTATGAAGTTAATGATCAATTTGATATTGAACTCTTTGGTAAAAATATTACCACTGGAGACCATTATCAAGAGGCGATCCAAGAGCTTGAGCCTCAGGTTTATTTAACAGGTAAAATGACCTTTTAAATTTATTGAACTTGTAAAAAAAGGCTGGCTGTTGTCTTTAAACAGCCAGCCTTTTTTTTATTTTTTTGTAAAACCTTTGTAATAGCTATTGCTAATACAAAGGTTATCGTTAAAATTATCTTAAAGAAAAGAATCTTACCTATCACAACACGTTTCAGAGGTTGGTTTTGAATAAAAATTACCTATCTTGTGCGTTAGCACTTGTATTATCAGTAGCAGATCCTTTGCCATCTAATGCGCAAACGATTGACTACGGCGGTTTTGAAGAGCTGTTCGGAGAGCCCGTTACAACAAGTGCGACAGGAACACCTCAACGTTTAAGTGATGTTGCCCTGAACATGGAAATCATTACGGCAGAAGAAATTCGTCGTTCTGGTGCAAAACAAATTCCAGATGTTTTGAAAAAATTGAGTGGTATTAATGTTCGACAGTATACCGAAACTCAAATGGAAGTTGGTATCCGAGGGTATAATAATGCTTTTAATGACTTAATCCTTGTTTTGATCAACGGCCGACAAATTTATGTCGATTTTTATGGCTATGTTGTTTGGGATAGTTTGCCAGTTCAACTTTCAGAAATTCGTCAGATCGAAATTGTGAAAGGTCCCAATACAGCTTTATTTGGCTTTAATGCAGTGAGCGGTGTTATTAACATTGTCACCTATAACCCTATTCATGACATTGTAAATACTGCCGAAGTTTCCACAGGGAACCACGGGTATATCAAATCAAACTTAGTTCAAACTTTTAAAATCAGTGATAAAGCGGCATTTCGTTATTCAATCGGACGTGAAGCTCAAGACCGTTTTGATGATGACCCTATCGCCAACCAAAAGCTTGGTTCGGCATTTGCACCCGCAATTAGTCAACGGTCTTCGGATAATGAAAATGGGAACTTTCATTTTACTTATCAACCTACTGACAAAACTCAAATTGGTTTAGAATACTCTTCGACGAACTCGGGCCGGAACGAAGTGGCAACGTCCATTTATACCCATACGGATTATGCGATGCGTGCGTATAAGGCAAATTTCTCACATGATAGTGAAAAATTTGGTTTATGGGAGGGCATGATTTATAAAAATGAGGTTGAGGCTGATAATTTAAAAGTAGATAGCAACCAAGTTTGGGTCGCCCAATTAAGTAATATTTTTAAATTAGGAACCAAACATATTATTCGCCTTATGGGAGAATATAGAGATAATCGGTCAGATATTATTTCTATTCCAGATCCTGGCCAGCCGTTTAGTTTTGCCAATAACCGTGTTCAATATGATATTGTTTCAGCGTCGGCAATGTGGAATTGGAATGCGACTGAAAAAATTTCAACGAATAATACGGTTCGTTACGACAAAATGGAATTTGATTATAAAGGGCCTACAAATCCACCATTTTTTACATTTACGGAAGCGGATTATGATGCGCGCGCGATTGATAAAATCAGTGTGAATAGTAATCTAATTTACAAGCACGATGAAAATGATACGTTTCGTTTAGGTTATGCGCATGGTATTGATGTGCCGAGTTTTGCCGAATTCAGCATCATGTTCCTTGATCCAACAATCCCGCCTGCGGGTCTCGGTTTCCAAGGTAACCCTAATGTGCCTGTTGCGACTGTAGATAGTTATGATTTAACGTATGACCATAAATTTATGGAACGCAACATTGATTTACGTGCATCGTTATTTCATCAGCAATTTAAAGATATGCAAGTTATTGAGGCTTTTGATCCAACAGCGCCAAGTGTTCTAACATTTGGAAATGGTGGTGATAGTCAAAGTACAGGTGTGGAGCTTGGCCTTAAAGGGAAGTTCCATGATGATATTTTTGACTGGGGTATGAATTATTCCTATGTGCATATTAAAGATGACCCTAACCCTGGCTTTTCGATTAGTAAAGCCGCACCATCTGGTAATGGGGTTGAAGCAGAAAATATGTATCCTGTTAACACCTTAAGTGGATGGTTAGGTTATGCTGACGGCCCATGGGAAGCTGATGGTTTTGTGACTTATTATGATGCTTATGAGGATGTGTTACCACAATTGATCACAAATGATCCTTATCCTGTTGATTCTCAAATTCAGTTGAGCGCGCGGATTGCGTATGAAGTCAAAGATGGTCTGTCTGTTGCTTTATCTGGAAAAGGTTTACAAGGTAAACACGAAGAAGCGGGTACACAAGAGCTTGAACCAGAGGTTTATCTTAGTACAACGATGAATTTGGATAAGCTTATTCACCCAAAGAAAAAAGCACGTTTTTATTAGGTTAGACAACTTGGTCATAACACGGGATATTTTAGCCTTTTTTTAGGCTAGGAGGTTGGCTGCATTTCGTAACAAAACATAACGTGTTGTTTTAAGCTAGATTGAAGTATTTTCAGTAATCGGTATAATCAAGGTGCAAATTATTTGGCTTTCTATTTAATAAGGCTTAAAGAATGCTCCCTAAAGAACATAAAATAACGATCCAAAATGTGGCAAAACAATTTGATGCTGAATATAAGCTTTGGCTTAAGCAAAATGAGATCGCTAAAAAAAGTAAAAGCATATTTTTAACCAGTGTTTTATTCGGTGGGGTTTATGCGGGTGGTGTTTTTGGTTCTATCGAAGTTTTAGAAACTGCGGTTAAATTTATATCCTCTATTGCTTTTTTTTGCGGGCTAGTGTGTTGGTACCATTATCGGCGTAAGGCTATAAAATCGGCCGAAAAATACGTGGAAATATCACAAAAAATGGAACGGCAATTGGCATTGTATATGTCAGATGCGGGGCGTGTTTATACATTGGATGCGCATGGGAATACAATAGATAGTTTTGATGTTTATAATGAAGATTCATATACATAAAGGGGGGCAAAATGGTTGAAACACAGGGTGATATACGACCTGCGGGGAATAATCCTGCAATTTATAACGCTATTCATAAAGCGTTGGTGAGTGGCTTTTCACCGAGTGATCCGACACGTGAAGTCGGCACATTGTTAATGTTTTCAGGAGGGTTAGATAGCACAGCGCTTCTTGCCAATATTCTAACAGCAACGAAACATAAATTACATGTTCATTACATCGAGATCCATAACGTAGAAAACCGTGCAGAAGCTGAAAAAAATTCAGTTTATGAGATTATTGAATATTGTAAAAAAAATTATAGAAACTTTACCTTTAGTACCTCTAAACATGAATTCCATATCGGGATTGGTGGTGGGCTGGATATGTCATTGGCGTTGTTTACAGCAGGGCGAGTTTATAATGCAAATCAAGGAGGGCTTGATATTGTGTGGACTGGTCATATTGACCCAAGCACGTGGGAGATTGTTGAGGGTGCCGCGATTTTACACGCAAGTTTTATCAACAAGCTCCGTGTACCTGAATGGCTCAGACCTTTAAGTAAAATGACAAAAAAAGACATCTATGAATCTATTCCCGAAGACCTAGCAAAACTTTCCTGGTCATGTCGGACACCTCTTTATCAAAATGGTTATTATTCACCTTGCGGAGAATGTTATACATGTAAGTCAATATCTCTTGCCGGTGGTGTGATTGATGATCAAGGGGGCGGTATCCAAAAACGAACGAGTAAAATAGGAAACCTGCCTATGAGAAACCAAGGGATCATCCACGAGGGTTAAATAATTTTATGGGGGGCTTGATTGTTCCTGTCGTAATTTTTAATCGTTTAATTTTTTGCCTCTTTTGTTTTCAGGAGGTTGGGAACGCGTTAGTTTTTCAGGGTCGATATTTGGGACAAGCGCTTGTCCTTTAGATTTTTTTAAGGCAATTTCTTCATTGGCCTTTTTAATCGAAATAAAACGTTCTGCATGGGCGGGGTGTGTGGTGCGGACAGAAATTCCCCTTGGACTGACTTCTGCAGACATGCGGCGCCATAACATCTCTGCATTGACGGTGTCTTGGTTGGCACGTGCCATAATATATAAGCCTACATAGTCTGCTTCCTGTTCAAACTCGACTGAATACGCCGATAAACCGATATTTGCAAAACTTTGTGACATGTTAGGATTGTAGCCACCTGCGGCAACAACGGCAACGTCTAATAATAGCCCAACAAACGTACCCGCAGCAGCATTTTGTTTCTTTTTTGAAATATGATCCATAACGTTATGCCCAAGCTCATGTGAAATGATCAGAGCCAGTTCATTATCCGATTTAACAAAATCCATCATACCTTTTGTAAGGTACATTTGCTTGCCATCTGCAAAAGCATTGATCGATTTTTCATTATATTGGTAAACAATAGGCGAATTGCAGACAGTATCGGGTTTAACATTATATGTTAGTGTTTTTTGATCACGTTTTATTGTAAATTTAACCGTTTTGTTTTTATTTTTCTTCAGCGTATTTTGATATTCTTTGATCGCACTTGATCCCGGTGTAAAACCTGTATTATTGACAGCAAGAATAATATCACCACGGTTCATGCCGGCTTTTGCGGCGGGGGAACCACCGACCGTCATATAAACGTTGATTTGATCGTCAAGCCCATAAAGCTTATGTGCCATATCACGGTATTTTTTGGGCAGCATATCTTGGTGCCATACACGAATTCCGTAATCGTGGATTGTATGATTTTTACACAATATTGTACTGTTTTTTACAATGGGGTAACTCAGTTGTTGAATTTTTCTAGAGTTATTATAGATATCATCGACCGCTATTTTATAAGCAAAATCTCTTTGTTTTGCCGCCTCAATAGCAATTTCAGCAGAGGATCCATGAGGCGCCGATGTAATTGGGGTTGCACAAGCGCTTAAGCTTAGGCTTGCGACAATAAGGGAAATATTGGAAAAGGACTTAAACATCACTCTTTAACCTTTAAATAGACTTAATTATAGCTTTTTGGAAAAACTAAACTAAATCTTTAAGAATGTAAACTTTAGTATTTAAAAGTTTGTATTCTTAAAGGGGCTGTTTATTTATTACTGTTTGGGCGGTTTGATACATATTAGGGAAAACCAAGCCATAATAAAGAAAATGCCTCCAACTGGGGTTAGGATAGATAAGGCTGGCATGTCTAAAAGAAACATGCCATATAAACTGCCACTAAAAAAAACAATACCACTGGTAAAGAGTAGAGCCGACATCATCAGCTTTTTATTGAATTCCTGACCAAGTCCATACAAACCAAGAGCGAGTAAAACAACACTATGGATTTGATGGTACCGGAGTGCTGTTTGTAAAATTTCACTATCAAGTTCAACAGCTGTATGTTTTAGAGCCGCACCAATAATAATTGAGGATGCCCCAAATAATGCAGCCGTAATTAAAATCCATCTCATCGGGGTGCCTCCTTTAGGGGTGCTAGGAATGCGAGGTTTCTCACAAAATAATAAATATTAAAAGACACTTTGCCTACCTTCGATAGCCCTGTCAAGGAAACGAAAAAAAGAACCTTTTTATAAGGCAGTGTGGAGCAAAAGGTAACAAAAGATGGCAATAGCGGCACTTGCAGGTACGGTAATGATCCAAGCAAGTAACATTGAAATAATGGTTTCTTTTTGTAATTTGTTTTTTTCGGCAAGACCCGTCCCCATAATAGCAGAGGCAGAAACATGTGTTGTCGAAACGGGAAGTCCCATTTTACTTGAACCGATAACAAGAAAAGCAGAAACAAGGTTAGCGATGAAACCTTGCTGGTGAGTGAGTGCCGTGATTTTAAAACCTAAAATTTCTGTGATATACTGGCCTGAAATAAATCCTCCAAGCCCCATAGCCATTGCAGCGAGAATAAAAAACTCATCATGTAGAGTGTTATTGGTGACAAGTATAAGTGGTAAAATAACAGCGATAAGTTTAGGGGTGTCATTTAAACCTCTTGCAAAGGATAACATGCCACTAGATACCCAGTGTAAGCTATCCTCAGATAGGCGCAAGGTTGAGGTGCCAGCTGGAATGTTTGTTTCTGTTGAACAGAGGGTGCAGTCTTGTTCTTCTTTTGTTATGACAGCAACGCTGTTAGAACCTTGGCTAACCAACGATAAACGGGGTAGGGGAGAAAAACAAATTTGATATTTTTTTGTCTGCTTAAGGGATGATTTAAGCAGAGGAGATAGCACAATCGCCAAGGTAATGGAGATAAAAGGGCTAATCAGCAGCGGTAAAACAATTTTTTTCCCGACTTTTTCCCATGCAATAAAATCAGAACCAAGTGCGATCACGCCCGCCCCAATCAGACTGCCGACAATGGCATGTGTTGTCGAAACAGGCCATTTTTTGAAGGTGGATAATAAAACCCAAATCATCGGTGCAATGGCAATTGAAACCGCCATTTCAATGGGAAGTATACCGGAGGTTAAGTAGATATTTTCTGTAAGGTTTTTAATAATTTCTACTCCCCAGTAAACACCGGATAGCCCTCCCATAACCATCCAGAAACAGCCCCAAAGGATGGCGTGTTTTACGGAGGTAACGCCGGCACCGGCTAACGTTGCAATGGTTTTTGAAATATCGTTACTACCATTGGCATAGGCGATACCAAAAAGTAAAAGTAAGGCCAATATCGTATAAAAAATATCCATTTAAAATAATCTTTCTGTGTGGCAAAACAGCAGAGCTGTCATGAACACGTTATTCGTAAAATGGTTAAAAAAAGTTACAGGTAATGATATTTTTTATGAGCTGATATTTAGGGGGTTTTTGGCATTAAATATTTTTGTCCGCGCTTTAATGTTGTGACTTTAAAGCCATCAACCGTAAATTTTTGGCCATTTCTAACATGTTTAAGAGTGTTTTTATGTAGGTTTGTCCCATCCACGATGGTCACATTTTGATTGCCAATAACTTCGATGCTTTGGTCGTTTTTGAGGATAATACCAGTATTTTCATCTAAACCAATGCCAGTTTTTGTTGGGTCGCTTGCGACCAAGTTAAATAAGCGTGGTAATCTATTGCGGTTTAAAAAGTGGGTGTCAAAAATAATGTTATCCGCTAAACCAAAACCTGTCGCAGAACGGATCTCACCTTTTATAAATGCATTTTCAGGGCGACCTCCTGTTATCATAAGTTTAGACATGATCGCTGCACCTGCGCTTGTTCCTGCAATAACTTTCTGGGAATGAGAGTGGTTGGAAATAAGCTTAAGAAAATTTGTATCATTAAACACGGTGGCAAGTTTTGTTTGGTCCCCTCCTGAAAAAAAGATAACGTCAGCTGTATTTGCAAGCTTCATGAAGTCAGAGGCGTCGGCTTTATTTGAATCTGTAATGTGTGCAATATCACAGGTCACACCAAGTGTAGAAAAAGCATTTTGATATGTGTTGGCAACGTCTTGAGGATAGCTGGTGGCAGTTGTAATTACTAAAACATGAGGTTTAAGACGGTGAGATTCCTCTAAAACACGTTTGAGAACGGGCATATCCCCAATTCTATCTTCAGCGCCACCAATAGCAATTAACGTCATTTGAGCCTCATTGTTTTTTTATATCGATTAATCAGTGGATAGATATAACACATATCTTGGATATGTTAAATCTATAAAATGAAAGTCTTGTGTCGATGTTTTTGTGGCTATCGTTTTGTACGAAATTATAATACGGTTGAAACAAAGCGTATATACAGGAAGCGACGAGAGAGTGAAGGGACACCATTATGACGTTTGAACGGTTGCTTCGAGAGATTAAAACGATCAAAAAAACTTACCCAAAAAACCTGATGGCACGTTATTTTGATGAAAACTATTTTAATGGACTTGACGAAGCATTACGTCACAAAATCGTAAAAATTATTGCATCTGGTGTTCAAAATCCTGACAGTGAAATGGGGATGTATGCGATGGATGCAAGTGATTATGATTTGTTTACACCTTTATTTGATCCGATGATCCGCCATTTTCATGAAATTCCAGACCACAAAAATGATTACTCGAAACAAAGTTGGTCAACAAACGGTGTATCTTTTGATCTCAGCCAGATTGATACACGTTTAAAAAATAATTCGATGCGTGTCAGAGTTGCTCGAAATATTAGCACATTGCCTTTGCCAGGCGCGATGAAAAAAGAACAACGTATCGCCTTTGAAAATAGTGTTGCAGAGGCTTGCTTTGATTTGGCAGGACAGGCCGAATTTGGTGGGGCGTATTATTCCCTTACCCCCAATTCACCCTATCAGATGAATGAGGCTGAATATCAGGCACGTGTAAATGCACATCAAATGTTTAAGGATATGAGTAAAGATACATATTTAAAAAGTTCTGGTATCAGCGGGCATTGGCCATATGGCCGAGGTATGTATATTTCTCAAGAAGAAGATTTTCTCATTTGGGTTGGAGAAGAAGATCATCTCAGGATTATGGCAATGCGTACAGGAAGTAATTTGAATGACTTGTTTGAACGTTTAAGAGTTGGGTTGGAGTATTTAAAAAAACAACTTCCAGAGTTTTCTGTTTCTAAATGTTATGGAAATATTGCGAGTTGCCCTACAAATTTGGGGACGGGAATGCGCGCGAGCTTGCATCTAAAAATGCCCATTTTAACCTCAAATGGGCAAGATATCCAGAGGTTAAAAGAATATGCTAAGCCATTAGGGTTGATGGTTAGAGGCGTTGCTGGCGAGCATTCGAATGCAGGGCGTGATGGTATGGTTGATGTTTCACCACTGGCGCGATTAGGGGTTACGGAAGTTGAGATCATGCAAAAGCTTTATGAAGGAGTTGCCAAGCTATGGGCGTTGGAAACAGCGGGTGAATTGTAAAGCGTTTTAAATTAGTAATTGTCTTTGTTTCCTGAATGTTTAGTATACTATAAACGTTGGTAATGGATGCGGTATGGAGAAACTTTTGGGGCACAATAGACAAAAAAATACAAAAAGGGATGATGAAAATATTACCCCATTGTATTCTGCGACAGGCATACATTGTTTAGCAGATTTTTTTGAATGCAGGCACCTTGATGATTTAACCTATATAGAACAGTCTTTTAAAGCTGCAGCAAAAATATGTGGTGCGACTATTTTAGGCAGTAATTTTCACAAATTTGGTGGTGAAGGCGGGGTAACTGGTGTTCTTTTATTGGCAGAATCCCATATGAGTATTCATACATGGCCTGAAAAAGGGTATGCGGCGATTGATATTTTTATGTGTGGAAATTGTAATGTTAAGAAGGCAGTCGAAAACTTAAACCGTTGTTTTGATCCCCAAACGGTTAACGTTAAAATGCATTCGAGGGGGGAGGCGTAATCTATGAAGTTTAAAAGTAAACTCCTTATATTGCTGTGCGTAGGTCTGGGATATTTTATTTATAATTTTAATGCAAAAATGGCAAATACGGCTCAAAGAGCGGTAGAAAATTTGATGCCACAGGCAGAACAACAAATAGATACGCTTAACCAAGCTCTTGCAAATGCAAAAATTCCACGCGCTAACCAGTTGAAAAAATACATTGGCTATATGGTCAAAAGATTCCCAGAACATAATGCAATTGCAAAAGTACTTTTCCAAGAAACCAAAGCGAACAGCCCAGCGATTTTGAATTTCAGACAACGGATTGTTGCCGTTAAAAACACAACCGAGGCAGGGTCGGCGAATGAGGGAACTGCAAAAGAAATTAATTCAATTATTATTGGAACAAAACCCGAAGTTTTTGACCGCAGTTTTGTTGATTTGATAAATACTGCTTCGGATTTAATGGGGAATAAACTCCCGAGGGTTTATTTGTCAAAATCTGAACAGGCGAGTAAGGAGCTTTATAAAGATGGTCTAGGTGCCCATCTCGTTGGGAATGAAAATTACGGGCAATGGCAAGGTAAAGGCAATAATAAGACATGGATATGGCAGGGAGCTCTTGCGGGGACGGCTTTGTATAGTGCATATAAATTTAGCCAGTGGTCGTCTCGTCGAGGCTGGAGCTATTATAACGATATGGGGCGTAACCTTTATGGCACATCGTCGGCAAAATCTTTTGCGGGCTCGTTCCGCCAAAAGAGTAACAGGATGTTTAAACCCAGCCAATATGCCCGGTCTGTTCAGAGCAACAAATGTAAAGGTTTAACAAAACAGATGTCGTCAATGTGTTCCTCTAATGAAAAATATTATGGCGCTCGGTATCAAGGCTCTCATAGAAATTCTACAAGCGCACGCAGTCGCGGAAATTATGGCGGTAAATAAGGTATAATGAAGGATATAAAATTATGGCATTCTTAAATCAATTTGGTGTTGAACCTTTTTCGGCAATGGTTTTGATCATTAACTTAGGTATCGCATTTTTAATACTGAGCAGTTTGCGTTTTGTTTTGGGTTTTGTGGCAGGTGTTGATTCAAAAGATGAATTAGCGGAAAAAGACAACCCTGCATTTGGTATTACCCTTGCAGGTGTCATTATGGGCGTCACAATTATGCTTACTGGAGTGGTGTATGGAGATGCGAGTGACAATATTAAAACCGAATTAGTATCTGTTCTAGGGTATGGTATCTTGGGAATATTTTTAATGTCTGTGACCAAAACTATTTTTTATAAAGTTACGATGCCTCTTTTAGATGTTAACAAAGAAATAGATAAACAAAATATAGCGATCGCTATTCTAGATGCGGGAAATGTGATTGCATCGGCAGTAATGGTTCGTGCGGTTTTAGTCTGGACAGAAAGTGTTACCTTTAAGGGAGCATTGATGGTTTTATTGGGTTATTTATTGTCACAGCTTTTGTTAACTCTGGCATCACGCGTTCAACGTTATAAGTATCGAAGCTACCATGGGCGTTCACTACAGGATGCGCTTAAATTAAGCAATGTTGCGACAGCGTGGCATGTGATTGGTTACCGGATTGGTGTTGCTCTTGCGATCACGGCGGCAACAAGTTATATCCCTTACAGTGAGAGTGATATTGCATATACGATCTTTTCGTGGGTGGCATTATCGTTGGTTTTAATGTTATCGGTTGCTGTCCTAACGTGGATTGCAGAACGGATGATTTTTACGGGAATTTGTATTCGGGATGAGATTGATGTTCAACAAAATTTAGGTTTATCCGTTGCACATGCTTTGTTAACAGTTTCTGTTGGCCTGTTATTGGCAAGTCTATTGGCATGAGTGATCTTGCCAGTTCCCCTTGTTTGATAGAGAAGCAACAGGCCCCTAAAAACCTGGTTATTCATGATGGTTTATTGATTTTAACCATGGTTGTTCTTGCCGCCTGTGGCATTATTTATCAATATTTGTTATCCAATTATGCAGGCAGAGTTTTGGGCATTATGGAGCATTCCATTTTTGCAATGATTGGCGTGATGATTGTGTCCATGGGGGTTGGGGCATTTTCGGCAAAATACATTAAAAACCCATACTCAGGTTTTGCTTGGATTGAAGCGGCAATTGCTTTGTTTGGCAGTACAGCTATTTTATTTGTTGCGGGTGTATTTGCCCTCTCAGCTCTGTTCCCTCAAGTTATTTCAGAGGCTTATGGCTTACCGTTTTCAATTAGAGTTCAAGGTGGTTTTTTTACAGTTGTTGAAACAATTGCTTTTATTTCGCCATTTTTAGTCGGTTTCATTCTCGGGCTTCTTATTGGAATGGAAATTCCTTTTATTGCACGTGTTCGTGAAGATATTCACCAAGCAAGGTTAGAGCATAATGTTGGAATGATTTACGGTGCTGATTATCTTGGTGCAGGTGTTGGGGCAGCGATATTTATTATTTTTATGTTGAACGCACCCATTCATCAAGCCGCGGTTTTGACGGCATCGGTTAATCTTGTATTTGGATTGTTATTTTTATTTGTGTATTATCAAAAAATTCATTTTGCAGGTTTGTTGCTTGCCATTCATATTGTATTTGCCTTTATTCTTTCAGGTCTTTTTATTTATGGATCAGACTGGGAAAAATCACTTGAAGATACTTTATATGCTGACAAAGTTATTTTCAGTCACAATACTCAGTACCAGCGTATTACCGTAACGGAATATAAAACAAAAAAAGGCCTTGTTCATACCTTGTATTTGAACGGGCATACCCAATTTAGCTCTTCAGATGAACATATCTATCACGCGATGTTGGTTAACCCGGCAATGATGGCCGCCGCACGTCAGGAAAATATTCTTGTTATTGGCGGAGGTGATGGGCTCGCCGTGCGGGATATTTTAAAATGGAACCCCAAAAAAATAACGTTGCTGGAATTAGACAGAGGCATGGTCGATTTTTTCTCTAAGCCTGTAGGGACTGTAAAAAGTCACATTAACCAACCGTTGCTTGATTTAAATAAATATTCCTTATCCGATCCTAAAGTAAATCTTATTTTCGGAAATGCGTTTAATACCGTTGATGATCTGATCGCAGAAAATTTAAAATATGATGTGATTATTGTCGATTTGCCAGACCCAAGTCATCCGAACCTCAATAAATTGTATGCTGTACCCTTTTATACAAAATTAAAGCATCTTTTGGCAGGGGATGGGGCAATCTCTATTCAGTCAACATCCCCCTATCATGCTAAAAAATCTTTTCTAACAGTACGCAAGACAATGGAAAAAGCAGGTTTCCTTCATGTGCAGCAATACCATCAAAACGTTCCAAGCTTTGGGGAGTGGGGCTGGACGATTGCTACTCAAAATGGCAGTTCTCCAAAGGCGAGAATTGAAAATTTTGCAAATATGCCCTTTGTATCCCGTTGGTTTAGTAAAGAAGTCAGTTTAGCAGCTTTTACCTTTGGAGCGCATTTTTATGATGATTATGAGGGCGTTGAACCTAACCGTTTAGGCTCACATTTGATGTATACCTTACACCAAAGTGCGTGGGAAAATGAAAATGGTCTTTATGTTGATTAGTTGATAATTTAAAACGAGTATTTAAAAATGAACATTTCAAAACCACATGATTTACATGTAGGCGACAAAATATCTTTTAAAGATCAGGGGCTTGCCGGCATAGATGGAGAAGAATTTCTTGTTGATGCGGTTTCAACTTATTTATTTTATGGTGATTTTGAATATGCAGAATTCACATTAAGCGATAATTATGGTGCAAAATATTTCCTCTCAATTGAAAGTGAAAAGGGGGAGGAATATCTTACGTTATCCAAAGAGCTCCGGCCTGATGAAATTTATACAATTTTTGACCAAGAAAATTTTGATGCGGCGGTGCAAAAAAAAGGCTCATCAAAGGTCAAAACAAAAATAAAAGAAATACCCGCAACATTACAAGGCTGGCTTGCAGGGGCCTATAAAAAGGATCAGTCCTTTGAAAAAGCAAGATATGCTGATAAAGATTTCCGCACAGAGATGATTGAGAACTGGGAAGACCTAGAATACCATCTCTTTTTAGATCGCAGCGAAGAAATGGCGATTGAAGTTGAAGTTTATGAAAGTGGTGACATCGAAGTGAGTTTAACAGTTTACCCTGATTTCGAAGATATCAAATCGATGTCACGCTAAAATTATTCCGTCTTAACCGTTGTCTTTATTTTTGAATTTTTTTCGTTTTGATGGTTTTGAGCCATCCTTATTTTTGGTGTTGAATTTTCTTTTTCCAGAATTATTACTCTGTTCAAAATCTTTGTAGGCCTCATTTGCACGGTCACTGTGTTTATTTTTGAATTTTTTCTTAGGCTTACGGTCGTCATTTTGTCCTTCATCTCGAGAAGAGTTTTTATCATATTTTTTCTTGAACGGACGTTTACCCCTATCTGAACCAGAGTAAGTTTTTTTGTTCGAGCGATTGCGAGAGCGCTTTCGGCTATGATCGAATGTATCTTCTGGCTCTTCGGGTACACCATCAAGGCGCGTAACTGTAATATTTTTTTCCATTTTTCCGGTTGGGCCCAGGTGGCTGAAAAAACTTTCTGCACATTCTGGTGAAAGCTCAACATGGGTTTCTGTTTTGAGAATGCGAATTGAGCCAATTTGGCGTTTTGTAAGGTGCCCTGCGCTACAAAGAGCCGGTAGCAACCAGCGCGGTTCGGCTGAATGTTTGCGGCCAACTGAGAGAGACACCCAAACACCATCTTTGAAGTTCTCGAGCCTTTTTTTAGGGCCTTCTGCAGGTGTTGTATCAAGTAATTCTTCAGGCGCCGGTTTTTGGGCGCTATTAATACGGATTAAAGCGGCAGCAATTTGTTCGGGACCAAACTGTGTGAGCAATTCTTGGATGAATTCTTTCTCATCTTCTTGTACGGGTTCGTTTAAAACGGGGTCCGCGAGAAAACGTTCACGGTCACGTTGCGTGATTTCAGGGATAGATGGCGGTTTCCCCCATGTTGCTGTAATACTGGCATTTTTTAAAAGACGTTCGGTGCGTGACCGCCAGTTATGTGGCACAATAAGTGCGCTAATGCCCTTACGACCGGCACGACCCGTTCGGCCGCTTCGGTGAAGTAAAAGGTCCCGGTTTTTGGGGAGGTCTGCATGGATTACAAGCTCAAGGTCAGGTAGGTCGATCCCCCGTGCGGCAACATCCGTTGCAACACAAACTTGTGCACGACCGTCACGTAAGGCTTGAAGCGCATGGCTACGTTGGCTCTGACTAAGTTCTCCAGAAAGCGCGACAACCGATAAACCACGGTTTGTTAAGCGACTGGTTAAGAGGTTTACGGCGGCACGAGTACCACAAAAAATGATTGTATTTTTAGCTTCATGAAAGCGTAAAATATTGATAATTGCATTCTCACGGTCATTTGGGGCAATGATCAAAGCGTGATAATCAATGTCGATATGTTGCTTTGCTTCGCCTTTTGTTGTGATCCGTTGCGCGTTATTTTGGTATCGCTTGGCAAGGGAGGCAATAGATTTTGGCACGGTGGCTGAGAACATCAAGGTTCGGCGTTCTTCAGGGGCTGTATCAAGGATATATTCCAATTCATCTCTAAAACCAAGGTCAAGCATTTCATCGGCTTCATCTAAGACAACGGCCTTAAGTCCGCTTGTATCAAAATAGCCACGTTCAATATGATCACGAAGGCGCCCCGGTGTTCCAACAACAATATGAGGGCCACGCTGTAAAGCGCGGCGTTCCGTACGCATATCCATACCACCAACACAGGAGCTAACGGACGCGCCACTTTCCGCGTAAAGCCATTCTAACTCACGCGCAACCTGTAGAGCGAGTTCGCGCGTTGGCGCGATCACGAGTGCCAGAGGTTTTTTTGTTTTTGTGAATTTTTCGGCTCCATCAAGAAGCGTTGGTGCAAGGTTAAGACCAAAAGCAACCGTTTTACCAGAACCGGTTTGAGCAGAAACCAAAAGGTCTACAGTGCCGAGATCGGGGGCGATTACGGCTTTTTGAACGGAAGTAAGCTCTGTATAACCACGTTTATTTAAGGCTTGGCTGAGCGCGGGAAAAACACCATCAAATTCTGTCATATTTTTTTCTTTCGAAACACGTATGTTTCTTTGTTAAATTTTACATCGATTAGGAGCTATACACAGTATAGTCGTTGACGGCAAGATGTTTTACGTAAATTACACGTTATTCTTTTTAAGCGCCATTGCCCAAGCATGCGTACTCTTTGATATCTTTTGTATATTTATATTGCAAGGCGCAGTCACAGGTGCTTATAATGCGCAAGATTTAAAGCTGTAAAAGAAAATTTGCGACCGTAGTTATCTAAGAAACGGAGCGCCGCGGTTGGGTTGCTTTTATAAACCAAGATAGTGAGTGAATGTAATAATGGATGTAGCAAGATTTAAACCTCAAAAAAAAGCATCTGTTTTCGTGGTTGTCGGAGCTATTGTCATTGCTGGTATCGCCTTTTTCTTGGGGAAGCAAGGGCGTGATATTGAAGTGATCCAGCGCTTACCAGCGCAATCTACTCATAATATCTCGAGTGCTATCAGTGCCAACACTACAAAAGAAGGCCTAAGTTTAAGCAAGGATTTTGATGCTTGGCGATTAGAGTGTTTTAAAGACCAGAGACCTTGCCGCATTTTTCAAAGACTTATTTTAGGTAAAGGGAAGGCCGCACAAAGAATTTTAACCGCTGTTATTGTTATTGTGCCACGTAAAATACCAAAACAGAAAAAAATAGTTATGGCGCCAACTCTCCGTTTGCTGACACCCAATGGCGTTTTTCTGCCAGCGGGAATGACAATTGAATTTGATCCAAACCCTAAAGAGGCAAAGAATAGTAAAAAAATAATCGTGCCGTATCTTGTTTGCAATCCAACAGGTTGTATGGCTGAACGATTGATAGGTAAAGAATTTATGACAAAAATTCAAAGCGGAAACGTCATGTCTGTTGGATTTTTAAAATTTAATAACGGTGTCGCTATGCCTTTGAAATTAAATGTATCTCTTAAAGGATCAAAGTCCGCCATTAAGACGCTGATAAAGCAGGTCGCTCAGAAAAAATAAGCAAGCCTCAAGGAGAGTAGAAAGATGAATAAAAAACAAAATGGTAACGGTCAGGTTTCTTTAAATTTGCCTCAAGATCCAATTGTATCTGTTCCGCAAAAACCTCAAATCTCACTTGAACAGGCCATGCAAATAGCAGAACAGCATCAAGTCGCGGGACGGTTAGCACAAGCAGAACATGTTTTAAGAGATGTCTTAAATGTTGCGCCTGAACATCCATTTGCCCTACATCTTCTTGGTGTTGTTGCGCATAGTGCAGGAAAAACGGAAGTGGGCGTTGAGCTTATTGAAAAAGCCATCGGTTTTAATAAAAAAGTTCCATTATTTTATGCTAATTTAACAGAGATGTACCGCCGTTTGGAACAATTGGAAGACGCCATAAAAAGCGGTAAAAAAGCACTTAAGCTAGACCCTCAGTTTATATCAGCGCACGGAAATATTGCAATCACCTATTATGACCTTAAAGACTATAAAAAAGCCGAATATCATAACGATGTCGCTTTGAAAATTGATCCGAATTTTGCGCCTTCTCTTAATAATATGGGCAGCATTTGTCGCCATAATGAGGATTATGAAGCTGCTGAGAAATATTTTCGTGATGCAATAAAAATTGCCCCTCATTTTATGGACCCGCAAAATAATTTGGGTGAAATTTTGACTCGTTTGGAGCAACCTGAAGAAGCGATAAAAGTTCTGGATCATGTGCTTGCCGTTAATCCAAATTATGATAGCGCTTATTGCAACCGGGGAACGGCGTATCTTGCGATGGGTATGGAAAATGAAGCACGGGGGAACTATTTAAAATCTCTCAGCATTGATGAAAATTTTATTCCTGGGCATGCGGGTATTGTAATGCTTGCTCTTGAATTCCACCGTTTGGACGAAGGCGAGGCCAGCGCCCGCCGTTTGGTTGAAATCGCGCCAGATGAGCCTGATTCACATAGTATGTTGGGCTCTATTTTATTAGCGCAAGGCTTAACGGATGAAGCGGAAAGTTTGTTTAAAAAAGCTAACGTGCTTGATGCGGATTATATTCCGGCGAAAACAGGTATGGGGCATGCTTTGATGGAAAAAGGTGACCTAAAAGGTGCGGAAGCCATGTTTAGGGATTGTATTAAAACAGAAGGTGAAACATCCCCTGCAATTTATTCATTGATACAAGTTAAAAAAATAAAAGCAGGTGATCCAGAAATTAAAATTATGGAAGAAGAGGCCAAAAAGCTAGAAAGTCGCCTTGTAGATTCAAAGGCAATTCCGTTAAATTTTGCACTGGGTAAAATGTATGATGACCTTGGTGAATATGACCGTGGTTTCCCTTATTATATCGAAGGCTGCCGTATTAAACGAAAAATATTTGATTACAGCATGGAAGAAAAACAAACCAGCATTGATGAAATGAAAAAAGTTTTTACAGCTGACTTTCTTGAACAAAAATCGGGTCATGGAGACACTTCCGACCTTCCGATATTTGTTTTAGGCATGCCGCGTTCGGGCACAACTCTGACAGAACAAATTATTGCCAGTCATCCTTCTGTCCATGGTGCCGGTGAGTTAAAAGATATTATTAATTTGGCGGAAAATTTGTCACCGGAGCAAGCCGATGCTTCTTTTAGCAAAAAAATGTTAGATGTTCGTCCTGAAACGTTAACAGAAATGGGACAAAAATATATCGCGGACCTTAAAGAACGCAGCCCTGATTCTTTAAAAATTACCGATAAAATGCCGGGAAATTTTCATTATATTGGTTTGTTAAAGCTAATTGTACCAAATGCAAAAATTATTCATGTCTCACGCCATCCTTTGGATACGTGTTTGTCTTGTTTTACACGCCTTTTTGCTCATGGTCAGGCAAATACCTATGATCTCTTTGAAATTGGACATTATTATAAATGCTATACCGAACTTATGGATCATTGGCGGAGTGTTCTTCCAAAAGGTGCATTCCATGAAGTGCGTTATGAAGATTTAGTGGATGATACAGAAGCAGAAGCTAAAAAATTGATCGAATATTGCGGTTTGGAATGGGATAGTTCTTGTCTTGAATTTTATAAAAACAAACGCGCTATTCGCACCGCAAGTGTGACTCAAGTTCGCCAACCTATATATAAGTCATCAAAAGCGCGCTGGAAAAATTATGACCAGTTTCTAGATCCATTAAAAGAAGCTTTGGGTGATGTGCTTAAAAAATATTAAAAAACCGTATATAGTGTATTGACCTATATAATCTTTTGTTAGACATTCATATGTATGTGTAAACGTTCACACACTTTTTAATTCTAAAGGAAAGCTAAATAAATGACCCTTATATCCAAGCGTTTTTGTGTAAAACTCACCAGTACCACAGCACTTGTGGCCGCAGCATTACTTGTATTGCCAGCGCCAGAAGCTCAGGCCGCTGTTGTGACAGTAAACACAACAGGTGCAGCGACACAAACGCTTATTGCCCTAGATGACTTGGTGGTAACGTCAACGGGTACTATTACAGCTGACCCCGGCGTGGATATTAGTGGCGGTGTGGCAGCATCAACAATTTCAAATGATGGTGGCATTAATGCTTCAACAACAGCCATTTATATGAATGCAGGTAGCCTTACGGGTGCGTTGACAAATACGGGGAACATAACGGCAACTCTAACAGGGGCAACGAGCTCAACTGCTTATGGTATTTATTTGACAACGGCCAGTAGTATTGCTGGTGACTTGACAAACTCAGGCACAATTTCTGCGACTATATCGGGGTCGTCTTCAACGGTGAACCTGAATGCTTATGGCATATACGCAGAAGCAGGAAGCTCATTTGCAAGCATTACGAACCAAACAAACGGTACCATTTCAGGGACGGCAACGGCAACAGGTACATCAAGTGATGCTGCAGCTCAGGGGGTTGGCCTTTATTTAAATGCGTCCTCTGTCACAGGCGCCGTAACAAACGCAGGTACAATTTCGGGCTCTGCAACAGCAAACACAACCATTAACGAGGTAACAGCCAGCGCTTATGGTATTTATGCAACGGCTGCAAGTACAATTGACAGTCTAACCAATACAAGCACCGGGACAATTTCCGCGACGGCATCGGGGTCTGCGGGATCATCTTCTGCATCAATGACGGCTTATGGTGTTTATTTAAATGCTTCGAATATAACCAATGCCCTAACCAATGCGGGGACAATATCAGCAACGGCATCGGGTACTGCGACAAGTTATTCTGCATCTGCAATGGCCGTGGGGGTTTATTTGACTAGCGCGTCTTCAACAGGACAAATTCTCAACTCGGGTACAGTTTCAGGCTCCGCAACGGTTAACAATGGAACGGGGACGTATGCTTATGCCTATGGTTATGGTATCCGTGCTGAGGGGACAAGCGTAATTGATAGCTTAACCAATACCAGCACAGGGGTGATCTCAGGTTCAGCAACGGCATCTGCCGATACGTCTTCGGTAACGGCTCAAGGTTATGGTGTTTATCTGAATGCATCGACAATTACCAATGCATTAACCAATGCGGGAACCATTTCGGGGACGGCAACGGCTCAAACAGATACTGATAGTAGTGCAGAGGCGACGGCTTATGGACTTTATATGAGTTCTGCTTCTAGCGTCGGCAGTATTGTTAATTCAGGATCTATTCGGGCGACCGCAACGGCAGATTCAACAACCGATTCCGCTAATGCAGGGGCTTACGGTTTTTATCAAGTCGGTGTATCAATAGTCACGGGGGCACTAAATAACTCAGGTACAATCTCTGCAACCGCAACTGGTAATTCTTCGACATTTTCTGCAGATGCAACGGCTTATGGTGTTTATCTCAATGGTGTAGGGACTGATATTACGGGTGGTTTAACGAATAGTGGTACAATTTCCGCAACGGCAACATCGGCAGGCGCAAATAACGGTGCGTCAAGAGCTTATGGTATTGGAGTTATATCTGGTGCCGATATTTCGGGTGGTTTAACAAACTCGAATATTATTTCAGCAAGTGCCTCTGGTGGGACATCATCAACGGCTTACGGTGTTTACATTAATGCAGCCTCAATTTCAGGGGGGATTACCAATACAGGTACAATTTCAGGTGCTGATGGTGCCATCCGGATGGAAGGCTTAACAGGTGCGACACCAATTACAATTAATGGTGGGCGTATTATTGGGGATATCTTTGATAATACCATTACAACGGGACGTTCTGATACAACTATTGGCGGCGATTTTGTAACCGAAGGGGATATTACGGTTTCTGATTTAGTTGTTACTGGAGGCAATACTTTAACAGTATCAGCCGGAAACAGTATTACCGTAAATGATATGTCAGCAAGTGCCGGTACGTTTGACTTTGAAGTTGATAGTACAGCAAGCTTTGGTAGCCTAGCTGTAACAGGCGCGGGTAACGATGTTGATCTAACGGGGGCAACAATAACGGTTAATGTTGGTGTTGGTAATATCGCGGCGGGTGATGAATTATTAATCGCCGATGGTGTCGCGGCGGCGACCGGTGGCCCCGGTGGTGTTGCAACAGCTGTTGTCGATAACTCATTCCTTTGGGACTTTGATATTATTGATGGTACAGGTGCTGTTGCGGCAACGGATAATACGGAAATTTATTTACAGGTTTCTGCGGCCAATACAATTGCTTCATCCTCAACAACATCAAGTAATGAATCTGTTGGTGATGTGATCGTGGCCTTATCAGGCTCGACTGATCCGCAAATTCAAGCAATTTTAACGTCAATTAACACGGCAACAACTCAAGAGGAGCTAAATGATGCTCTTGAATCTGCTCAAGCAGCGCTTGATGGTGGTAATGTTGCAGGGTCGCTATCAGTCACGAATTCGTCACTTGGTATTACCAATACACGGATGGCTTCCCTACGTTCTGGTAATGCACAAACAGGTATTGCAGCCGGTGAAATGACCAAGGGCGTAACCATGTGGGGGCAATTCTTTGGTTCTAACACGGAACAAGATGAGCGTGGCGGTGTTGCAGGTTATGATGCTGACAACTACGGTGTTGCTCTTGGTTTTGATAGTGAAGAAATTGTCAATGACACGGTTCTTGGTTTGGCCTTAAGCTACGGAAATACAGATGTAGATTCAAAAGGTGCAGGGAACGCTAAAACAGAGATTGATAGTTATCAACTTACCTTATACGCAGAACGTGATTTAAATGATCGCACTTACGTTAATGGTATGATGGCTTATTCATCACATGATACGGAAACCCGTCGCGACGTTGCAGCTTTGGTTGCACGTGGTGATTATAATGCCGATCAGTTCACAATCCGTGCGGAAACAGGCCGTTCATATGGTTTTAAAAACATGACCTTAACACCAAATGTTATGGCGCATTACACAAATTATTCGCCAGATCGTTATACAGAAACCGGAGCCGGTGGGGCAAACCTGACCGTTGATGGTGATAATGTTGGGATCTTTGAATTAGGTCTTGGTGTTGATGCGGGCTGGGAATTTAAAAATGTGAATGGTTCTGTCATGAAACCAGAAATTCGGGCAAACTATCGTTATGATACAATCGGTGATAAAGTTGCAATGACATCAAGTTTTGTTGGTGGTGGTTCGGCTTTTGATACAGAAGGCGCAGATCCTGCTCAAGGCACATTAAACCTTGGGGCAACAATTAATTATTACAGCACAGATAACTGGGAATTCAGCGCAAATTACGATTTTGAATATAAATCTGATTACACCTCGAACTCTGGTTTCTTACGGGCTTCATATAAATACTAGGCCCTTGCTAATTAAAAATAAAAAAACTCTGATGGTTCTGCCGTCAGAGTTTTTTTTATTGTGTGATTTATTTCGGGGTATATGTTCGACCCAGTGCGCCCTTATGCTATAGGGAGGGGTCTTTGTTTATTGTTTTTGACATTTTATAGGTTCACTTAATAGGTGCCTCCATTTCTCGTTCCAGCCTTTATTGTGTGATGTATTTTGCACAAGGGTGTAACGGATACAATCTGTATTACCAGAGGCTTTGCGGAAGCTTTTATAAATAGCAAAAGGAATGATTTTATCCTCTGTTCCGATAAAGTGATGTTGAGGGATATTTGAAATTTGGCTGGCCACTTCTGTGGGGTTGAGGGATCCTTGCATATCGGAAACATTATGAATTTTACTTGTTAAAATATGATCTAAATTACCAGCGACTGTCCGTAAGCTTAAAATATCATTTCTTTGTGCGGTAATAAGTGCCGCAACAGCACCGCCACCTGAAAAGCCAACAAGATTAAACTCTGAGAGATTGTTTTGTTGTTTAATATTGCTTAAGGCGTTGCTCATTGCGTTAATAACCTCGGGCGCAAAACGGTGCGAGGTCCAATATTTTGTTGGGCAGGCTTGTGTCGTTGTTAATTTGCTATACTGGCATGGACGAGCCATGTAAATGACGTTGGGGCTTGGGTCTTTAGCTGCGAGCTCGAGCGCAATAGGGTGAATCGGGGTTGGGTCAAGTGATGGTGTGCGACGTCCAAGCCAGGCAAGTCCATCCCCCTCAATGTAAACTGTTGCGGGTTCATTTGAATTTGTTATTTTATTAAATAGTGTAATAACAAAAGGTTTTGATGATATTTTAATGTTTTGCATTAAGTTTGTTGAAGCCGTTTTCTCAGCATTTTCTAAACGCGAGTGCGTTGCGCATCCCGTCATCAATAAAAATACACAGCTTGCAAGGACTGTTGACTGTAATTTTGTATAAGAAAGGTATCGATGGTTTTTCATAGCCTTATCATAACGTGTTAATCGGGATTCAAAACAGTAAAAAATTAAAAGCCTTAAGCGCATTTGTACTCAATTAACGTTTGAACAGGCAATCGCATAAATATGTTTGAAAATATAAATATCTGACATAGCTTTTAAAGAGGGTGTTTTTAGTTTGCAAAATAACAAAACATTTAATACGCGCGCTAAAAATTATAAAGAACTAAATGGCGGGAGGGTGCGCGCCTAAAATTTTATTTAATATGTTGTTATTATTGATGAATATGTGTCTTTTTTATTGTTCTACGTGTAAAGCTCCTCCTATTGTTTATGGATTGTGTTAGCCTTTACGGGCCTTTTTTAGAGTAACGATTATAGTCAAATATCTACTCATATTTGTGGTGGATTGCAAAGAATATTCTGGAACGTTGCTGGATCGTGAATGGCGGCAAACGGCCTTCTAGCACAATGTTCTTGTACATTTCTTGGGGTGTTGTTGGAATGTGTTGGATATAAGAATGGCGGGAGACAGCCCGCCTAACAAACAATATAAACAATTGAATTAATTAAATATACCTATAAAGACAAAAAGATATACACCTGTTAATATACACAAATATCTTGGCTTTTATAGCACAAATTAGAATGTTGTTGGATATTCTAAAACGTAAAGAATCCCCTCCCCCATTATCAATTAAAACCGCCCCCGCGTAGGGATGCTTCTCTTGTTCGTATATCTGTGGCTCATAAATGATTCGGCGATACTGGAAAAACCTTCTTATCTATAGCACTTTTTTTAACAAAGGCGTTTGAGGGTATAAATATACACGCCCGAGGTTTCGTTCAAGAAATTACCTGTAAATAAGGGGTTATTCTTGTCATGTTTTAGTCTAGCATGGTGTCGCGTTGTAAAACATTAAGTTAGTCTGGCGTGACTGAAAAAAGTATAAAAGGATAACTGTGAAGAGAGCTTAAAAGAACCCAAGTTACAAAAGTTGACAGTTTTTTTATTATTTGGTGGCGCAGCTCTTGCGGTTCTTTTAATGATAATCCGCTTTGTACCCTCTATATTTTATACATTTAAAAGCGTTTTTTTTAATGATCGACAATTAATTTCTTTTTCTAAAAAAAAAGAGGAAAAAAATGAACCACAGGCAAAATAGCATAAGATACAAAAGACTTCATAATTGGCATTATATTTATCGCTCTACAGCCCACCCCGATAAAGTAGAGACAAATTTCAAGCTGAGGCAGCGTGTACTAAAAGCGTGCCTAGAAGACGCGCTGAATGGTGTTCCCCTGTCTAGGACCGCTGTACAGGCGCTTAATGAGGCGATGGGGGATGTATTATCCGGGTATCACAATCTACTAGTGTCCCCCGTACATATTGGCCGTGGCGCGCAACACCTCAACAAAACAACTGAAACCATGATACATGTAGCAGTAAGTTATATTGCTCTTTGTAAAAGTAATGTTTTCTCTCGCAAAAACCCCATTAAATTTGTATGTGACCATTATGGAGTATCAAGCAGCACTGTCCAAGCTTGGTATAAAAATAAAAAGTTTGAAGAGTGGAAAGAAAACCCCCGCCCATTTACATCTCAAGAAACAACTGAAAACAATCTCAAGGTAACTGGCGAAATTTACCAAGAAAACAAAAAAAGCCGCATAAAAGCTTAATCTTAACTGCCCAAATTTTTCTTTTTATCTGGGCAGTGACCCGTTTCATTAAAGCCTTAAACTGTCCCTTACCAGCTATTTGGTAACTATTAAACATTAAGGAGACAGAAAAATGACAACTCAAAGCAAACGTATTCTAAGATTAAACACCGTTATTGAACGCACAGGCCGCAGCCGTAGCAGCATCTATGCTGATATGGACCTTGGCAACTTTCCCCGTGCCTTTAAGCTTGGCGCACGCGCCATAGGCTGGCTTGAAAGTGACATTGAAAACTGGATACAAGAGCGTATCCAACACAGTCATCTTCCAGAGTGAGGGGTAAAAAAATGTTAAAAAAACACAGCACTAACAACATAAACTCTAAAGGCAGGAAAAAGTACGATGACAGGCAGTTTACCCCCCTTCATCACAGCATGATTCAGAGCCCACAATTCCGCGGACTAAGCGGTAATGAGCTGAAAGTCTTATTAGAAATATGCTCACGACATGGCGGCTATAACAACGGCAAGATTGCAGCAGGTATGAAAGATTTATCGGACAAGCTTCTTATCGGCAAATCAACAGTACAAAGGGTACTGATAGCGCTAGAGGGCTTTGGGTTTATTAAGCGCGTAAAGAGAGGTCAATTCACAGGAAGAACCGCTAGTGAGTGGAAGGTTACGTTTATACAAAGTGAAGGGATGAGAGCTTCCAATGATTGGGGCCAAAAAAAAGCACGAACACAAAGGCGCAAAAAACCACCCAAAAGCCTTCTTCAAGAGATGTCTGAATACCCGGAATTAAAGGAATTTAACAATAAGAAAATAGAGGCATGGTACCAAAATGAAACCAAAGAGCCCCCATAAAAGCCAATTAAGCAACTCTAAAAGGTATTTTTAAGCTTATGTGTTTATATAAGCACCATGCTTCTGCAATTTCAGCCTCTTTACGTGGTCAAATAGGTACCGCCTATATATACCATGGGTAACCGTTAACGAAGAGCTTGCTAAAGGGTATTAAGTTTTCTTATCCATTCAATCTGTTGAATAAGCACTTACCTCTTTATAAATAGACTCATAACGGATATTTAATGCCAGCTTATCTAACATTTCTTTTATAGAGTTTATTTTTTCCTGTGCCTTTGTTGCTGTATGTATATTCAACAACTCACAGCGTTCTTTTGCCGCAATTGCATAGCCATCTCCAAGAACACGGCACATTGTAATTTCACCATCCGGCAACAATTTTTGTAGCTGGATTCTCAAATCAGTGTCGTCGTTATAATCTAGCTTTTTTCCGTCAAATGTGACGACAAAATCTTTAATAAAAGCAGGGCCAAGTCCGTTATTTATAAGTTCCAAACTGTAACTGTACTTACGAGCATCAGAATCTTTGTTAACATGATCTGTAAGGAACGGTTTCACAGAGATTCTATTATGTGTCCGCATAACAGATATACGGTTTATCGTAAGCATTAAAGCACACAACGCTAGAATTGCTTCAAAATTGTTACCTAAAAAAATCCACACAATACTCAATAATTCACTCATCTTATGCTCCACATATCCATTATATTTTTTAATAATACAAACACTACACGCGTACAAAAAATTACGCAAACAAGCGCTTTTATAATTCGTACAATAGGTTTAATCTGTATACATGGTTGGTACAGGTGTATCAGCCTGGGGCTAGTTACCCCTTCCACTGCGGCTTATACAACATCGGGCCGTTATCAATGATGTTGCTTTCTTAACCTATGGTTGGGGGGGCAGCGAAATATAATAGCGCTTGCGTCAATACGTTGCGCCGTTCAGTGGACGGTAACTACCCCCCAGCTACCAAGAGCAATCTTGGTGGCTGTTCTTTTAAACAGTAAAAGAAGCCAAGGGATGCTAAATGCTAACCAATGTTAATATTTTTTATGCTATTTTCACCTTAAATTCGGCCAAACTGGAGCTAAATAAAGCCGGTTATTCTTTTACTAAAACAAACAAGAAAGACCAAACATGAACATAACTGATATTCTCATTCCCATTATTAGCACATTATGCCTTCTTTCGTTTTTTGCATATATTCGTAATTTTTATATAGGGCATTGGTCTATATATGCACTAAACAACACTCATAATACTTTTTCACTACTTAGAAAAATACTCTTAATTTTAGCTGGTATTGGGCTTTTTCTTTGCCTATACGCTGGGATTAGCTTAATGCTTTTTTGGGTTCCAGGGGGCTTCATTGATGACGGGCTTTACCAATCATATAGAGATTATATAAGTATTATTTTAGCCTTTTTTATATGGTGCATTATATTTGCAACCCTAATAAATCTCACTAAAGATCAAGAAAATGGAACGTATTATTTGATAATTGCAAAGGGCTATAAGAAAATTTTAGCCGCTAGATCTAACAAACAAAGGCTGCAAGATCTAATTTTAGAAAACGAAAAAGAAATTAAAAAATTAGAATGTGAACTAACTCGTAACCCTGACAGCAATAAAACACATTGGGCGCTTTCTGCCCATAAAGACTTAATAAAAGAAATAGACACAATTATAATAAAGAATTAAGACTCTAATATTGTTTTATGGGCACCACATATTACAATCTAGAGATTTATAGCCGTATTGAAGAGGCCAAGTACTAGGCATGTTAAAAGCGATGTGGCCACTACCTTGGGTGCTTATGTAATAAGGACAAAATTTTAGGTAGGAACATGGATCATATTATAGGTGATTATATAGGGTTTTACTTGTGATAGTTTCCTGAAGTCCTCTTAGGTCGGTATACTCTAGTATGCCCGCTAGATATAGAAGATGCATTAGCATATGAAGGAACGGTACCATCTAACTTTGGGACAGTCATTATTCACTAGAAACTTTAACAATACTTATAAAATCTGTTAATACAGCTAGCTCTAACAAAACGCCGCTAATTATTTAGGACTATAAACGGCCCCTGTCGTAGGCCTTAAGCCTGTTTCATCTATGAAAATTCGTATTACATCAGATGCGGCTTGATAGTAATCAGATGCGTTCTTATCATTAACATCTCGCAAATAATCACGCTCCTCGTGAGAATTGTGTAATTCATCAAAGAACCCCCTATCACCTGGGTCTACATTTTTTGCAGCAACATAAATAGGCTTAGAATGTACAACTGCAAGGCGCCACATATGTAATTGAAAGAGTCCTTTAAAAGGCTCCTTATTTTTATTCACCTCAATATTCACATGCTTATACACCATTTTTAAGCGATCCCAAAAAGCGCGTTCTTTCTTAAATCTTTCATCCCTAAAATCAGGAAAACCTTCATATCCCGTGAGCATATCTGCAGCCGATGTCACAAAACTTTCAACAGCACAATGGGACATAATCATTCCTCCCGTTAACATTCCTGACTTAAGTCCACCACTGTTAACAAGACCCGTGCCTTCAAAAAATTTATCTATTTTACTGCCCAAGTCCAATTTATCTTCACCTGAAATTTTTCCAACACAGATTAGCTGCTTTGCCATTTCTAAAGTCATATCCCAATTATGTATTGATGACTTGTAATCATACATATTCTTTTGAATATCCATTTGCTCTACCTCTTTAATTTGCATTTATGGCACTCAATAATAAAGTACTTCTTCGTAAAATAAGCTGATCATCATTAGCCTGACATGACATAGCCGAGCATTACTTCGTTGATGAGTACATAAACTATATCGCCTGTTTCATTGTCGTTTTCATTTATTTCTCTTTTTCTGGTTTTGTGATTTTTTCACTCTTTATTTCTGGGAGCAATCCTTTTTCTTTCATATCATCGATCGCATCCACACCCGCGTTTACAAGTAAATCTGCATACGAAGAAATTTCGATCCCAGAAGATTGCCCTTCGGCCTTCCAAATTTGTTCTCCATTTCGAATACTTGACAGTGTTGCCACTGTGAACATGGTCGGAGAAGAAGTTGAATAGCCACCTGTCGTATACCCAGGTGTTGTGTGTGTGGTAACGTAACCATAATTTACACGGCTTGCAGTAGTGCCAGGATGGTACGTCTGGGGCACATAATCATCTACTTTGGACTTTGAAAGTGTCATTATAAAAACCACATCTGCCCCAGTATTCTTAATTAAACGTCTTTTTTTCTTGTCTGAATAAGACCTTGTGAGGGGCACGATGTCCGTATATTTTATTGCATCAACACCATAATCGTTAAATTTTTCAACTAGTGTTTGCTCTGCAATTTGAGTTTCCTCCATAGTGGCGTTTCCAATCCTCACCACTACCTTTGACACAGTGTAGCCGCTATCTCTGTACTTTGGGTCAACATAGCCGGTCGTTTTAGTGGTAACGCAGCCTGAGAGGATAAAAGTTGCAACAAGTAAGCATATAAATCTCATAATAAAACCATCATTTAAAATTGACCAAATATAAATTCTTCCACATACTACAAAAATGCTTATTAAATTTCCAGTATTACCAAATTATTTCTAAGCTAGGGATATACGCATAGGGAAAAGGGTCTTGTCAGGCTAAAGTAGTGTTTTTACGTTAATGTCCCTAGCCCCCTCACATTTATTGGTATAAACACAACTCGAACCAACAATAATCCCTATATATCAAGTACTTATATCTTAAAAGCGAATGATGCCACCGTAATTTTAAAGCTTGATGGCCATAATATAAAAATCAGATTAGACTCTATCGACAGTCCCGAGCATGGTCAAGAATGGGGAGATAGTGCTAAATTTGGCTTAATCAAGTTAATTGGTGGGAATTCCGAAACATGATATAGATGAAGAAATAAAAAAACAAGAGATACACAGTCAATGAAATCAATATTTATAGTAATTATTCTTTTTAGTTTAGTGCCATATTCAGCCCAAGCGGAGGATACAAAAACATCTACAAAAGCTTTTGAAACCTTTGAAATGTTTTGTATTGATCAATTAAACACTCAAGAAAACATACCAAAGCTTTTATCTATGCTTGGAAAAACCCCCTTACCAGAAGAAAAGGCCAGAGGTTTTCTATTTCCCCAAAAAGGCTTAGTATGGACTGTATCCAGCAAAAAAGGGAAAAATGCCACAGAAAGAATTTCTTTAATTTTATCTGACACCGGTTCTTGTACCGTGGGTGCTACCGGCACAGATGGAGAAATGATAAAAACCACGTTTGAAAAAATGATACGTCATAGACTTCTAGACACAGATGACATAGGAAGTCATACGCAATATATTTATGCTATTACGCAGCCCTCGCTGTTGGGTGACGAAGATATTCACGGCGTCGTCTTGATCACCTTATCAAAACTTAACAACCTCAAAGACGGTATATTTTTAAATGCCGTGCCCGAAAGAACAATGAGGAAAGAGAGAATGTCTGTCCCTAAATGGCCTTAATAAGGACCGTTAAACGCTTGTTCTCGTTATTAAGCATACCATCTAAAATATCAGCATAATCTTGTATCATTTTTTTGCGCTCAGGCATGTATTCCGCTCTATTGTATGCTGAGCGTACCTTATCCTTATCTCTATGGGCTAACTGCCGTTCAATTACATCTGGCCTATACCCCTCCTCGTTTAGAATGGTGCTCGCCAATGTTCTAAATCCGTGACCTGTCATACGGCCTTGATACCCCATTCTACGTAAAGCCATCAAAACCGTACCATTACTGATATGCTTTGATTTACTCGCACCGCTAAAAAAAACGAACTCCCTTTTTCCTGTTATTTTCTGCAATTGTTTAAAAACAGATACCGCCTGACGAGACAAAGGAACAACATGAGGGTGCTTTACCTTCATACGCTCTTTTGGGATATGCCATTCTTCACGTTGCCAATCAACTTCCTCCCATTTTGCCCCAATAAGCTCACCTGTACGAACAAAAGTTAAGGTAAGCAACTGCATTGCCATTTTACCAAAACTGTTATCTCTAATATCAATAGCTCGTAACAGTTCAGGTAGTTCAGAAATTGGAATACAGGGATGGTGCTTTACCTCCGAAGACGGTAGAACATCTCGTAAATCAGCCGCAGGGTTATGAAGGCACAACCCTCGTTGTGCTGCATAACGAAAAATCTGGCTTATAAGCTGCTTCATACGCTTTGCTGTCTCAATTGTGCCACGTTTCGCTATTTTCTCAATAACGGTTACCACATCTGGAATAGTAATTTCTGTTATAGGTAAAGCCCCAATCATTGGAAAGACATGCTGCTCCATACGTGTCTGAGATTGTTTATGATATTTTGGATTAAGTTTTCCCTCCCTTAATTCAAACCAACGCTTCGCAATATGCCTAAAAGTATTCTCACCTTCATAAGCTTGGCGTAATTTTTTGGCTTTCTTTTCCCTTGTCGGGTGCTTTCCTTCTGCCAACAAAACCTTAGACTCGTTACGTTTCTGTCTTGCTTGTGCTAAAGATATTTCTGGGTATTTTCCAAGAGATAGTATCTGAGGTTTTCGATTATAATAATACCGCCATCGCCACAGCTTCCCCCCAGATGGTGTAACCTCCATTGAAAGGCCATTACCATCAGAAATTCTATATGCCTTATCTTTGGACTTTAAGTTCTTTATTTCTAGTTCTGTAAGAGCCACAACATTCTCCTTATCTAAAAATATATACATATTTATATACACATTTATTTTAGCTGTTATAGAATCTGTTTGGACTAATATAGACAATAAGTCAATACCCATAAAGGGTTTGATGCAATGTTTGGATTTTACTGGAATGTACTGGACAGATAAATGGCGGAGAGACAGGGATTCGAACCCTGGAAGGGCTTGCACCCTTGCTGGTTTTCAAGACCAGTGCATTCAACCGCTCTGCCATCTCTCCGCAGAATTATACCGATTATCAACTCAGTATTTTAAAATTACTCAGGCGCTTTGTAATAAATAAAGGCGCGACAAAGTAATGCGATTTATGAAGAAGTTTTTACCACAAAAATTTAATAATGGAACCCCTTTTATGATTTTTTTTTTTGAAGTAGTCTAAGAAAGCCAAAAAACATTTTTTAGTATTAGAGAGACAACCATGAAAAATTGCGAAAAATCAGCATTAAAGTCATTGACCATCTTGACGGTATTGACGCTTTTTTTGAGCTTTAATATGGTTGGACGAGCTTTTGCAAAGCCAAGTTTTGATGCTTGGCTTGAAGAGGTGAAAAATGAGGCACGTCGTTTAGGTGTTTCAGAGCGTACAATTACGTTGGCGTTGCCTGAAAGTTTAAAATTTTTACCGCGTGTTATTGAGCTTGACCAAAAACAACCCGAGAAAACAAAATCTTTTGAGCAATATAAAAAGGGGATTGTTTCAAAAGCGCGTGTTAAAAAGGGTCGCGAAATGCTTTTAAAATATGCGCCCGAATTAAAAAAGATCAGTGCAGATTATGGGGTGCAACCTCGCTTTATTGTGGCTTTATGGGGGATTGAAACCTACTACGGGAAATACACCGGCGGTTTTAAGGTTGTTCCGTCATTGGCAACACTTGCGTATGAGGGGCGGCGCCATGATTTTTTTCGAACAGAATTATTAGGGGCACTTCAAATTATCGATGAAGGTCATATTCAGGCCAACCAAATGAAAGGCTCGTGGGCTGGGGCAATGGGGCAAAGTCAGTTTATGCCATCGAGCTTTATTAAATATGCGGTAGATTATAATCATGATGGACGCCGAGATATTTGGAATACCAAAATAGATGTTTTTGCATCAGCTGCTAATTATCTAGCACAAAATGGTTGGCGTGGTGATGAAACGTGGGGGCGGCGTGTGTTTTTGCCTAAAAACTTATTGGATACAAAATATGTAGGGTTGAAACAATCGAAGTTATTGAAGGATTGGCAAAAATTAGGTGTACGTAAATTTGATGGTACGGATCTTCCGGAGGTTAAGGGGATGAAAGCCTCTCTTGTACAACCAGATGGCTCTAACGGTGCAAGCTACCTTGTTTACAATAATTATAAAACGATTATGAGTTGGAATAGGTCAACGTATTTTGCAACCTCTGTAGGGCTGCTTGCGGACCGTTTGGGAGGGCGTTAAAGCCTTGAATAGCTCGGACTTTATACGCTATAGTAAGAAAAATATGTAACTAGTCTTTATTTTTAAGGGGGAATAGAGTGCGCCAACCATTTTTTTCACGATTAATTGCGATGCTACTAACTGTCTTTTTTTTAACAGGGTGTTCGGAAGTTCAGCTGGCGTCTCATTATGCTAAAAAATTCACAGGTTATGGAAGTGTTGGGAAAAGCCAAGGAACCTATAAAGTTGGTTCCGCCTATAAAATTAAAGGGCGTAAATATTACCCGCAAGAAGACTTTAACTATAAAGCCAAAGGGATTGCGTCTTGGTATGGCCCTGGTTTTCATGGCAAAAAAACGGCGAATGGTGAAACGTATGATCAATACGAATTAACAGCGGCACATAAAACTTTACAAATGCCTTCATTTGTTCGTGTGACAAATTTGGAAAATGGTCGCTCTGTTGTCGTTCGCGTGAATGATCGGGGACCTTATGCTTATGGACGGATTATTGATGTTTCAAAAAAAGCTGCTGATCTTTTAGGGTTCCGCCGTAAAGGCACAGCCAAAGTTAAATTAGAAGTCCTTGAGAAAGAAAGTCGTGCAATTGCATCTGCCGCAAAATCGGGACGAGATACAACTCAAATGGCCTATAATAATGTTAAGGCACAACATTATCACCCACAAAAAGAAAAAATAGCCTTAAATGCGAATTTTGACCCCCTCTTATATAACAAGCCCGCGGTGAGACAGAATGTTGGTTTCGAAGCCTCTGATAATATGGCTGTTTTGATCAATGATGCACAAGCATTGCCGGAAAGTCTCCAACCTGCAACAATTCAAGCGCAGGATTTACGGGTTGTAGATGTTGCTTCTGTTGAAAAATCTCAAATACAACAGGTCGAGCGTTTGGTAACTAATATGCAACCAAGCCAACCGGCAGTAACACAACAAAATAATGATTTTAATTTTTTAAACGAACTTGATTTTCTCCAGAAAGCAAAACCTGAAATTACGGGACACCTGAATAAAGAAGGACGTTTTATGCCAGATCCTGTTGTGTCAAAACGTACTGTGAAATCTTCTGATATTTATGTTCAAGCAGGTTCGTTTAGTAATCGTGGTAATGCAGAAACATTACGTCATAATTTGTCATCTTTGGGAAATGCAGCGGTTGCGCAAATTCAAGTAAAAGACCAAACTTTTTATCGAGTACGGCTGGGGCCTATTTTAAATGTTTCTCAGGCGGATACTCTTTTAGCTGATGTCATTTCAAAAGGTCATGATACAGCGCGGATCGTTATTGATTAACGGCTGTGCATCTGCTAACGATATGTTTCGTCACTTACTTGAAACTCGATTAACATTATAAAACCAAGGTACACCACTTATGCATAAAATTTTGTCATTTCTTATTGCAACGGCTTTCGTTGTTTTGCCGAGCGTATCAAACGCCCAAACAATGCAAACGACAGTGGCAAAACAAGCCATTATTGTTGATTTGGATACAGGCTCTGTATTGTTAGAAAAAAATGCAAATGAACGGATGCCAACCTCATCAATGAGTAAGGTGATGACCATTTATATGGTTCTAGAGGCGATTAAAGAAGGCCGTCTACATCTGTCTGATGAATTGCCTGTCAGCAAAAAAGCTTGGAAAAAAGGCGGTTCAAAAATGTTTGTTGAGGTCGGTAAAAAGGTGAAAGTCCAAGACCTTATTCGTGGCGTAGCTGTGCAATCTGGAAATGATGCAACAATTGTTTTAGCAGAAGGTATTGCGGGGTCAGAAGACGTTTTTGCGCAAACGATGACCATGAAAGCGCAGGAAATTGGAATGAAAAACAGCCAGTTTATGAATGCAAGTGGTTGGCCTAATCCGGATCATTATTCAACGGCCCGCGACCTTGCAACGTTATCGGAGCGTCTAATCCAGGATTTCCCAGAGTATTATAGCTATTTTGGTGAAAAAGAATTTACCTATAGCAATATTAAACAAAGTAACCGTAACCCGCTTTTGTTTCGTAATATGGGTGTGGATGGCATTAAAACAGGTCATACTGATATTGGAGGTTATGGGTTGATGGCTTCGGGAGTACGAGGTGATCGTCGTATTGTTGTTGTGGTGAACGGTTTGGAAAACGAAAAAGCAAGAGCAAATGAATCCGCGCGATTGATGGAATGGGGGTTTCGTAGTTTTGAAAATAAAACACTGTTAAAATCAGGTCAAACAATTGAAACAGCTGAAGTTTTCTTGGGCCAAGCGCCGTCGGTATCGTTGGTTATTGATGAAGATGTTCGTGTAACTCTGCCAAAAGTGGACCAGGAAAAATTAAAAGTGACCGTTTCTTACGAAGAGCCTTTTATGGCACCAGTGATTAAAGGAGCAGTTGTTGGCAAACTCCGTATTGAAATGCCGGGTATGTTTAAGCAAGAGTATGATTTAAAAACGGGAGAACATATCCCAGAGCTTGGTTTTTTACCTAAAACAATGGCTAAGGCAAAATATTTCTTGTTAGGCTCCTATTAGAATTTGTAAGATGGTTTTATGATACAAACATCGATAAATAAAAATACAGGTGTCTTTATTACCCTTGAGGGGGGAGAAGGAACGGGAAAAACAACCCAAATCCAAAAAATGTACCAGGCTTTAACACAGCGCGGTATAGATGTTGTGATGACACGTGAACCTGGTGGTACAAAAGAAGCAGAAAAAATTCGGGATCTTCTTGTGCAACGTGATGGTGGAGATTGGGATCCGATTAGTGAAGCCTTATTATTATCCGCAGCAAGGCGGGAGCATCTTCAAAAAAAGATCTTGCCGGCGCTTGAGGCTGGGAAATGGGTAGTTTCAGACCGTTTTGTTGATTCAACCCGTGTTTTTCAAGGTTATGGAATGGGGTTAGATCAGTCGCTAATTGAAAACTTATATCACCTTATTGCCGGTGATTTTAAGCCTGACCTTACGTTTGTTCTTGATATTCCAACTGAAAAGGGGCTCGCACGTTCGAATAAACAACTTCAAATGACAGAACTTGTTTCGGAAAGCACAGAAGATCGATATGAGTTGATGGGATTGGCTTTTCATGAAAAATTACGAGCAGGTTTTTTAGAAGTTGCCGAAAAACATTCGGATCGTTGTGTCGTTATTGATGCTCTTTTGGAGATTGAAACTATTCATAAGCAAATGTTAGATATCCTCGAGGAACGATTTTTTTTGAATAATCATCGTGATCAAAAAGAGATGATTAATGAGTAGTGATATGAATTTTCTCGATGAAGTGAATGAGGGGGCAGCATTTTTTGAGCAGGGGTTGTTACCACCGCACCAAAATTTTTTGTTAATTGGCCATCAAGCTGTGGAACAAAAGCTTTTACAAGATTATCAATCCGGGCGAATGCCGCATGCGCTGATTTTTGCGGGGCCGGAAGGGGTCGGAAAAGCTACTTTGGCGTATCGGTTAGCGCGGTTTTTATTGGCAGAAGGCGGGGAGGCTGAAGATAGCCTTTTTGGCGATGCCGCACCGCCTACAAATTTATTTGTTAGTGCCGATAACCCTGTTTCCAAACGAATAGCGTCAGGAGGACATGCCGATTTTCGGGCTATTCAGCGTGAATTTGATGAAAAAAAAGGTCGGCTTAAGGCGGGGATTTCTGTTGATGAAGTGCGAAAAATTAATCCTTTTTTGCACAGAACGGCGGCGGAAGGTGGCTGGCGTGTTGTGATTATTGATGGGGCGGAACACCTTAATCGGAATAGCCAGAATGCTATTTTGAAGATCCTCGAAGAACCCCCTCCAAAAACATTACTTATTCTGGTTACAAACCAGCCCGGCGGGTTTTTGCCGACTATCCGCTCGCGCTGCCGTTTATATAGCTTTGGCTCATTGGAGGCATCAGATGTGATTTTGTTGCTTGAAAAAGCACACCCCGATATGACGCGTGATGAAAAAAATATGTTATCAGGCCTGTCAGAAGGCAGTGTTGGGTATGCAATGCGCTTATTTGATGAGGGGGGTGCCGAGTTATATCAACAACTTTTTAATCATTTTAAAATCCTTCCTGAAATGGATTGGCCTAAAGTTCACGAGCTTAGTGAAAAACTAGGCCGAACAGGTGCTGAACAATCGTACCAAACAACAATGGAATTATTTATTTATTGGCTTCAGCGGTATATTCGTTTTCAGGGACGTGGTGCTGAGATGCCTGTTATTGTGCAAGAAGAACGGCATGTTATGACGCATTTTATGGCACATTTTCCGGGGCAGAAAATGGTGCAACTCTGGGAGGATGTTGCAGGTATATATCAAAAAACAGCACGTCATAATCTTGACCGTCGTCAAGCTGTTCTTGAAACCTTTGGGAAAATTGCGCCATAATATTACAATCTCTTTTGTTGATAATTTATTTCGAGAGATTTCGATCTTAAATTCATCATTATTTGAAAGCTCAAAGAGCCGTTTATTTGCTTTTTTTTCACTCTTTTTATGTTAGATTACTGGCTGGAATATAATGTTTTTGGCGGAAATGAAAAAAAATGACAGAAGAAAAAAGCTTTTATATCACAACTCCTATTTATTACGTTAATGATCGTCCGCACCTTGGGCATGCCTATACCAGTGTCTCTTGTGATGTTTTGGCTCGGTTTAAACGTTTGGATGGCTTTAAAGTCAAATTTTTAACAGGAACAGATGAACATGGTTTAAAGGTTTATCAAACGGCTCAGGAAAAAGGTGTTACGGCTCAGGAATATACGGACCAAATCTCGGAAACATTTCGGGATATGGGGACGTTAATGGGGTTGTCAAATGATGATTTCATTCGCACAACGCAAGACCATCATAAAAAAGCGGCTCAAGCCATCTGGCAAAGAATGGAGGCCGCGGGAGATATTTATTTAGATAAATATAGCGGTTGGTACTCTGTGCGTGATGAAGCTTATTATAATGAAGATGAACTCACTGAAGCACCCGATGGTACAAAATTAAGCCCTTTTGGTGCGCCATGTGAATGGACAGAAGAGGAGAGTTACTTTTTTAAACTCTCTGAATGGGGCGATCGCCTTTTGGAATTTTATGAAAAAAAACCTCAATTTATGATGCCTGCCGGTCGTGCAAATGAAGTGAAAAATTTTATTAAATCCGGCCTCCGTGATTTAAGTATTAGCCGTTCAACCTTTGACTGGGGTGTGAAAGTTCCAGGTAATGATAAACATGTTATGTATGTGTGGGTGGATGCCCTAACGAATTATATCAGTGCTTTAGGCTTTCCAGATGTCGAAGGTGATGAATTTGAAACATTTTGGCCTGCAGATGTCCATATGGTTGGAAAAGATATCTTACGCTTCCATGCATTATACTGGCCGGCATTTTTAATGTCGGCGGGTATTGAACCCCCGAAACGTGTGTTTGCACATGGCTGGTGGACGGTTGAAGGCCAAAAAATGTCGAAATCTTTGGGCAATGTCATTGCACCTGCAGATCTTGTTGCAAATTATGGTTTGGATCAAGTGCGTTATTTTATCTTGCGTGAAGTTCCCTTTGGCAAGGATGGTGATTTTTCTCATGATGCAATGGTTGGGCGTATGAATAGTGATCTTGCCAATAATTTTGGTAATCTTGCTCAGCGTAGCTTATCAATGATCCAGAAAAATTGTGACGGTAAAATTCCTAAATATGGTGATTTTACGGAAACGGATCAACGGATGTTAAAAATTTCCGGTCAAGAATTGTTGGCGCAAACGCGGGAACAATTTGATGCTCAGGCCTTTAATAAAGCATTTGAAGCGATTTGGTTTGTTTTGGGTGAAGCTAATGCATATGTCGATGAGATGGCGCCTTGGACATTGAAAAAAACGGATCCGGAGCGAATGGCAACTGTGCTTTATGTTGTGGCGGAGGTTGTGCGTAATGTTGCTCTTTTATTACAGCCGGTGATGCCAGCCTCATGTGCAAAATTACTTGATTTACTTGCCGTTGTTGAGGGTGAGAGAAAATTTGATCGTATTGGTGATGTTGGAAATCTTGTTGTTGGTACAGAACTTCCAAAACCGCAAGGGGTTTTTCCGCGTTATGTTGCACCGGAAAGTGAAGCCGCAGAATAAAGAAGTTTAAAAAAATAATTAAGTTGAAAAAAAGAAGAAATAACCATGTTGGTTGATAGCCATTGTCATTTAAATTATCCAGATTTTATGGAACAAGAAGGTATCGCAGAAATTATTTCTCGCGCAAAATCTGTTGGTGTTGGGCATATGTTGACCATTTGCACAAAGCTTGAAGAATTTCCCGATATTCTAAAATTAACCGATGAGTTTGATATTTTGGATTGTACTGTTGGCACACATCCCCATCATGCAGATGAAGGAGAGGCGTTAAATGTTACCACACAACAACTTGTTGATTTGGCACAGCACCCTCGTGTGGTTGGTATTGGGGAAACGGGTTTAGACTATTTTTATGAAACAGCACCCAAAGAGGAACAAAAAGAGAGTTTGATAAAACATATCCACGCGTGTTTAGAGCTAGACTTGCCTATCATTATTCACGCACGTGATGCCGATGATGATATGGCTCGCATTTTAAAGGAAGAGGGGCAAGGCAAGCTCAGAGGCGTGATGCATTGTTTTAGTTCCGGCCGCGGCCTTGCAGAGGCTGCTTTGGATTTAGGGCTGTATATTTCGATGTCAGGAATTGTGACTTTTAAAAATGCGGAAGATTTACGTGAAATTGTACGCGAAGTCGTTCCATTAGATCGTCTTTTGGTTGAAACAGATGCCCCGTATTTAGCGCCAATTCCTAATCGTGGTAAACGAAACGAACCGAGTTTTGTGATCCATACCGCAGAAAAAGTAGCGGAGTTGAAAGGGAATAATCTTGATGAAATTGTAACGGCTACAACTGATAATTTTTATAAGCTCTTCACAAAATCAAAACGGAGGGTGCTGATATGAAAATAACAATCTTAGGGTGTGGCTCTTCTATGGGTACCCCCGTTGCGGGTGGTTACTGGGGAAATTGTAACCCTGAAAATCCAAAAAACCACCGTACACGCGCATCAATATTTGTGCAGTCCGAAACAACAAATGTTTTGATTGATACAACGGTTGATGCCCGAACACAGTTAAACAGTATTGCCCCTGTTGAGAAAATTGACGGTTTGCTCTGGTCGCATTGTCATTCAGACCATATTAATGGCATGGATGATCTTCGAGCGATTAGCTATTTTTCAGGAAATCCGATTGAAACATATAGTAATGCGGTCACAATGGATGACCTGACAACACGTTTCCCGTATGTTTTTCGTGACGGGTACGAAGGTGTTTACCGGCAATTTATTCGTCCCAATGTGATTGAAGATTATGGTCATTTGACGATTGGTGACCTTGATATTGAATGCTTCCCTCAAAAACATGCCAATATTGATTCATTAGGATTTCGATTTGGAAAATTTGCTTATTCCGTTGATGTTGTTGACTTTGAACCTGAGGCTTTAGAAAAGTTAAAAGGCCTTGATGTCTGGGTTGTGGATGCGGCGGGTTTTAAAATGGATACACCCGTAACACATGCAACGATTGAACGTGTGCGTAAGTGGGTTGATTATTTAAAACCCAAAATGACCTATTTAACGGTTTTAACTTATTCAATGGATTATGACGCATTATGTGAGGAATTACCGGATCATATCCGCCCTGCGTATGATGGGATGGCTATTGAAGTTTAATTCTTTTTTTGGCTTAAAAAAAAGGGCGAAGAATAAAACCTTCGCCCTTTTTTCTGTCTTCTTATTATCTTTGGTGATTACCCAATTTTAGCCTGCTTATCACTTGAGGCTTGAGGCTTTTTTTCGGTTGGTTTATTTGCCTCACTCGCAAGGGCTTGACCAATTAACTCATTAATTCCTGCGGAAAGATCAGGGGTTTCCATGATACGTTGCATTTGTGTTTTCATGTGGGCTTGACGGGTATCATCATATCGACGCCATTGCATAAATTGACGGCTCATGCCAGCCCCGATTTGGGGGTTGATGGTATTAAGCTTGATAATGATATCTGCAAGGAATTCATAACCCTTACCATCTTTACGATGAAACTGTGTTGGGTTTGCTGCAAATGAACCAACAAGCGCACGAAGTTTATTTGGATTTTTGATGTCAAAGATGCGGTCTTTTTCATTTTTAACGTCTTGATATTTATCCATGATACTTTTAATACGGGCCAGAGCATCTCCATGAGGCATATTGCCTTGCAGGCGTAACCATTTATCTACAACATTATTATTGTCTTTATATTTTGTAATAAACTGTTCCATGGCGGTGTCTGCTTCGGTATTTTCGGAACGTGTCATAGAAGATAACGCAGATAAACGTTCGGTCATATTCGAGGCATTATCAAACTGTTTTTTTGCCGTTTGAATAGCAGCCGGACTTTCATCGGCAACAAGGTAGGCTAAGGCAACATTGTGAAGCGAGCGGCGACCGACCTGCTCTGGAATAACTTTATAGTCTTCATTCGCCGGTGTGCGTGTTTTTTGATAAATCGTTTCAAATTTGGCATTGAAGGTGGCAAGGAGTTGTTCTTTTGTCGCGGTATAGGCTGCTTCGAGTGCGTCAGGGTCAATGACATCCATCTGTTGGCTCACCACGCTGTAATTTGGCAGGCTGAGGATGTTTGCTGCAAAGTCCATATCATCATCAAGAGCGCTATCAAGGCTAACCCCAAAGGCATCCATGAATTTTTGATCAAGCTTGGGTTCTTTACCCTCTTGGATTTGTTTAGTGAGCGCCAAGATACGGTTTATTTTCAGCTCAGAGGCGGCTTCAAAACGATTGTAACCATCACTGTCATGCACCATACGGAAGATAAGGTCATCATCTGAGGTAGGGGTTGTGATTTTTACAGGTGCTGAGAACCCCCGCAAAATAGAAGGTACAACAGGGCCAGAAACATTTTTAAATTCGAACGTTTGTTTGGCTTCGCTAAGGTGAAGGATTTTAGTTATTTCACCGTTACCAAGGTCAACATCTTTGCCGCTTTGTGCGATCAGGCCAACGGAAATTGGCATGTAAAGGGCTTCCTTGTCTTTTTGGCTTTGGGAGGGGGGGGTATTTTGAGTGAGGGTTAAACGGTACGTTTTAGACGCGGCGTCATATTCCCCTTCATATGTAATTTCGGGTGTTCCAGATTGGCTGTACCATTTTTTAAATTGGCTCATATCCATGCCGGAGACTTCTTCCATAACATCAATAAAATCGTCACAGGTTACGGCTTGTCCGTCAAAGCGTTCGAAATAAGTATCAGTTGCTTTACGCCATGTTTTTTCACCTAAAAAAGTGTGGATCATGCCGAGTACATGAGAACCCTTTGAATAGATTGTTCCAGTATAAATATTGTTAAATTCTTGAACACGTTCGGGGCGGATAGGATGAGCACTTGGGCCGCTGTCTTCAACAAATTGACGTGATTTGAGATCGCTTGCATCTTCAATAAGCTTATTTGACGTAGAGTGCATATCCGCGGTGAATTGACGATCACGAAGAACGGTGAAACCTTCTTTTAGAGTAAGCTCAAACCAATCGCTGACGGTGACACGGTTGCCAGAGTAATTGTGAAAATATTCATGACCAATAACGGCTTCAATAGCGATAAGCTCTGCATCTGTTGAAAGCTCAGGCGTACCGATTAAAAGAGAAACATTAAAGACGTTTAATCCTTTGTTTTCCATCGCGCCCATATTAAATTTATCGGTTGCCACAATGTGGAAAACATCAAGGTCATATTCACGGCCATAACGCTCTTCGTCCCATTTCATAGAACGTTTAACGGATTCCATTGCCCATTTGACTTTATCTTCATAACCGTCTTGAACAAAAATACGAAGGGTGACTTCTTTGCCAGACATTGTGGTAAAGCTGTCTTCAATGGTGTGAAGTTTACCGCCAACAAGGGCAAAAAGATACGCGGGTTTGAGGTGGGGGTCTTCCCAAGTAATACTGTGACGCCCGTTACTCAAATCTTTAGATTGGGCAGGGTCACCATTCCCATTTGATAAAATAATAGGGAATTCGGTTTTGTCGGCTTCAATTGTTGTTGTGAATTTTGACATGACATCGGGTCGGTCAAGAAAATAGGTGATATGACGGAAACCTTGGGCTTCACATTGTGTGCAAAGCAAATCGCCACTTTTATAAAGACCTTCAAGAGCCGTATTCCCGGCAGGGTTAATTTCATTTTTAATTTCAAGCGTAAACTCGCCAGCAGGCGGGCGTTTAAGAGTTAGCTGACCTTTTGTGACAGTATAGTCTTGACGGTCGAGCTCTTTACCATCCAATTTAATGGACATGAGTTTGAGGTTTTCGCCATCTAAGATCAGCGGGCCTCCGGTGTCTTTTAATTTTGGGTTGCGCGTAATCGTGAGCTTGGAAGTCACAATTGTTTCGGTTTCATTTAAATCAAAATGTAGGTCTGTTTTGGGGATGTAATATTCGGAGGGGCGGTAGTCCGCGCGGTTTAATGCATTAGATGTATGATCAAATAAATATTTTTTTTGTGCCATAGTGGTAAAACTCCTACGTTTTGGATATTAAATGTCAATGTTTAGTATAGGTAAGGAAACGTTCAGAGTGTAGTTAAAAATGCTTAATTTTTCCTTATTTAAAATAACAAAAATTAAGTCCGAGAAGTATTTTAAGAATATTGCCAATAAATAATGCTTTAGATCGTATCTTTTTTTGTTTGAGGGCTATAGTTTCCTGATAAGATAGTATATATTTTTAACGGTTCTATGGCATAATGGCCTTTGAATTGAAAATTTTTGAGATGTGTTAATGAGTTATAAGAGTTAAGTCAAAAAGGAAATTTGATGTTAGAAACGGCGTTTAGTGAAGGTCTTTATGAATTTATGGACAGCTATGATGGGTTTATCATAGACCAATGGGGTGTACTTCATGATGGCGTAAAACCGTATGAAGGTGTTCTTGATGTCTTGCAGCAGTTAAAAGCTCAAAAAAAACAAGTTGTGATTTTATCAAATTCTGGCAAACGGTCTGATTATAATAAATCCCGACTTAAACAACTGGGCTTTAAACCAACAACGTTTAAAGCTGTTGTCTCTGCGGGTGAAGTAACGTGGCAAGGTTTGAAAAACCGAGATACAGATGTTTTTGATGGTTTAGGTGAAAATGTTTACCTGATTAACCGTGGCGGTGATCGCGCATTGCTGGAAGGCCTTGATATCAATGTTGTTGAACAGGTTGAAGACGCAAATTTTATTTTGATTACCGGTGTTGATGCACCGAAAAAAACAATTGAAGATTATGAACCAATTCTCCGCCAGGCCGTCACAAAAGGTATACCTGCAATCTGTGCCAATCCTGATATTGTGACTCTTTTTGGTCATGAACGGGCAATGGGGCCAGGGGCTGTTGCAATGCGTTATCAAGAATTTGGCGGTGTCGCTCATTTTATTGGTAAACCTCATAACCCCATTTTTAAACATTGTTTAAGCTTGTTTGATGATGTTATGCCAGCGCGTGTTTTGGTTATTGGCGATTCCTTGTATCATGATGTTGCAGGCGGCCTTGCAATGGATTTAGATACCGCATTTATTACGTCAGGCATTCATGCCAAAGCGTTTAAACCCGAGCTAACCAGTGATCAAAAACATAAAAACATGGAACAGCTTGTTCAAAATTATGGCGCGCGACCAAATTGGGTTTTAAATGGATTGATCTGGCAGACGCCTGCGGCGGCGCTGCGTGAAAGAGAACGCGCGAGAATGAAAGAATAACGCACGCCACTTGTTTACATAATTATTGACTTTAAGGTCAGCTTATGATAGCCTCTTTACACTTTAATAGGTGGAAAGAGGCTATTTTTTATTTTGCGGAAGATTTGAGAACCTCTTGAAACATGTTTTTGATATGAACTCGTAAGTATTAAGCCGAGATGACAAAGGTAAAATAAAAAGATGGTTGATAGAGCAAATATTACAATTCCCAAACCGACGGATGAGGATATTGCAACTGTAAAATCACTTCGTAAAAAAAATAATTTAGATTATCGCTTTGGTGAATATGTAGAATCAAATCAGTTGTGGCCAATGCACTACATGTTGACCGATACGATGCAGCCTTGGTTGCATAAATTAGATTTTAATTTGGATGACGATCGACTTTTGGCGCTCTTCAGAAGCGATAGAGAGTCTTTTGATACGGACGCATTTCAATACTTAATTAACTTAGCAATTGACCGAGAGATTGCAGATAAGGCCATCGGGCTTGTTGCTAATGGTTTGTTTTATTCATCTTCGTCGGAGAAATTTACGAAGTGGATGAAGAAAAGTAATGTGACCCGAAAAGATCTTTCAGATAGGGCTTGTGAACGTTTAATGGATCAGGACAATGAAGATTTGAGCCTCTACTTAATTGAAAATATTGGTTATTGTCCACAACTTGAAGAGGGAAATTTTGCGCGCAGGGCTGTTTCACGCCAGCAATCAAGTTTATTAAAAATTTACCTTAAAAAATACCAAAATATGATCAATCAAGAACCCAACGGACAAACCAGTGATGTCTATAGGGGGTTTTTAAAGGAAGCACTCTGCACATCTCTTCAAGATGGTAAAAAAGAATTTTTAGAGCTTTTTGAAAGCGCGGGTATTTCTGTTGATTTCTCCTCAATCAAGGCAGAAGAACTTGAAAAATGGCACAGCTCCAGTTTTCAATATTATTCTGATAAAGGGGTTGATGTTTTTAAGGCGACAGGAGTTTGTGTTGACGAATTTTTTGATCGGTCGCTTCGGTCGAACTCAACGGCTTTTTTGGAGTTATCACTCAAACATGGTGCGGATTTAACGAGGGTGAGCGAAGAAGCTCTTTTTAAAGCAAAACTGCCAAATCTAAAATTTTATGCAGAGGCTGTTAAAAAGGCTGGTATAGAAAATAAAATAGAAAAAGAATCTTTGCGTTTTTTCGATATCGCAATTGAAAAAGAAGATGATAAATATTTTAAGTTTGTTTCTGAACACGTTAAAGTTGCATGCCTTTTTGAAAATAAGTCCCTTAAAAAACTTTTGGATAAAGGTGAGGCGCGTACAATTAAAAAAATAATTGATGCGAAGCTCTATAATGACCAAGATACCGAACTCATGGCAAAGCTTTATCTGAAGGCAAAAGAATATAGTAGCTTGTCGGAAATTTTTGAAGAACTAGACAAACTTCCTCTTGAGCGTTTTGACGTGACGGTGAATGATAATGAAATGTTATTCCGTGCCGTTAAGTCTTTTGAAATGGATCGAGTTCGGCAACTTATTGCTGTAGGAGCGGACGTTACTGCGCGTAAGGGAGAGATTTTAATTGAAGCGGCGACCAGCAAGGATAATGCCGACATGGCAAAATATTTAATGCGGGTTGCAGATGGCGCGTTAGATAAATATGTTGAAGCAACACTATCAAAGGCGCGCTATAGAGATCGGTATAATATTATTTCGTTTTTCACCAATCTTCCGAAATGGGAAGTGTTAAATGATGGAGAAATTTCATATACGTCAAGTTTTGAAAAAGAGAATTCAAAGTTGAAAAAAGTATTTAATTTTTATGCAGGAACGGTGACGTCAATTTACGAAAATGTAAAAGCGAAAACACAACATGTTGAAACACGTAATTTTAATGAATTTCAACTTGATGGTGATATTCAAAATGCTTATAAACGGTTGAAATTTGAAGGTGCAAATACGCCTGAGTATCATGGGATACGGTTTCAACAAGGTGCATCGGTAACCGTGGCAAGGGCTTCAAATGTAAACCATACAAAGGTCAAAACACCTGCGCCCTCTAAATTATCGAAAAAATAAAATTATAAAATTATATTAAGCATCCCTGTCGTCCATATCATCCGAGATATGAGAACATAAAACAGAATATGCCGCTTTGATATCAGGAAGCGCACGCTCAACGGCGGCTTCACCTTCTTCTATTAATTCTTCGGCACGGTCAAACTCCATCAAACCAATATGACCAATACGTGGTGTGATAACAACATCAGGTGGATCCCCAGCAAGACGAGAACGGGCAAGGCGGTCTTGCGCAATATTCATCGATGAGACCATAACACCGAACATGCTGGGTGCATCTTCTTCACGGCGAAAAATACGGCGAGTTAGGCCAATTTTTTTGGCTTTTTCAACTGTTTTGCCACCTTGCTCTTGTGCTTGATTAAACAGATCAAAACCTGCAACGGTTGGAATACTATCACCGGGGTGTTTAGCTTTACCAATAATATCACCATTGGGATTAACGGCAATTGTCATACGTGCGCCAAGGGCTTGGCAAGGCGAAACAGGGACGGGGTTAACTAAAGCGCCATCAATCAACCAGCGGTTATTCGTAAATTGAGGCGGAAAAATTCCCGGAACTGCAAATGATGCGCGTAACGCATCAACTAAATTACCATGTCGAAGCCAAACTTCGTGACCTGTTACAAGGTCCGTTGCAATTGAAATAAGAGGGTGCTTGAGGTCTTCGACTTTCATGTCGCCAAAATGCTGTTTCATTAATTTATGGAGACGAGACCCCCCAATAAGGCCACCGCTTTTTACTCTAAAATCTAAATAAGACAAGATTTTAAAACGGGTAAGTGAGTGTGCCCAGTCCTCAAGATCATCTAAGCGGTCGGCGTAATAAGCACCACCAATTAGAGCACCCATTGAAGTGCCGGCAATAACGGTGGGCTGAATGCCGTGGCGCTCTAAAGCGCGAATAACACCAATATGAGCGAAACCACGGGCAAGGCCACTTCCAAGAGCAAGCCCAATACGCGGGGTGGCTGCTGGGCGGTTCGTATCGCTATTGCCTCCATCCTGTGCAGAACGGCCATTTTTAGGCTCTTTTCCGTTGTTTCCATTGTCTTTTTTTTGTTTTTTATTCTTTCGAAACATGCTAACTCTTTTGAACTTAATATTTAGACTGAAGTGGGACTCCGCTTCTTTGATAGTTACAGTCTAGAACATTAATGGTAAATGACTAGTAAAAACAGGGCTTTAATGGCAAAAAAAAATATAAAAAATGATCCGGCATCATTGCATCAAATGACATCAACAATGCCGCTTGCAAAGCGGATTGTACGTCAATATTTAGCGCCTTATAAAACAACAGTTTTTACCGCAATTGTTTTTATGCTTGTGGCCGCGGCGATGACGGGCGCACAGGCAAAATTAATGCAGCCTATAATTGATGATGTTTTTATGGCGAAAGATACGAACAAATTATGGCCAGTTGCGTTAATGGTTTTTGGTGTTTTTGCCTTTAGAGGGCTTGCCATGTATGGGCAAAATGTATTGATGAACAAAGTGGGGCAACGGATCATTGCCGACGTTCAAACCGATATGTTTGCGCATCTTATGAAGGCTGATCTAGCCTTTTTTCATGCTCGGTCAAGCGGTGAGCTCATTTCGCGTATTATCTCAGATACAAATGTGATGAGAACAGCTGTGGCAGAAACTCTTACCGGTATGGGAAGGAATGTTTTTACACTCGCATTTTTGATTAGTGTCATGTTTTATCAAAATTGGAAATTAAGTATTGTTTCGTTGTTCGTGTTTCCTTTGGTTGGGTTTATTGTCGCGCGTTTAGGAAAACGATTACGTCAGGTTTCAACAGATGCGCAAGAAAATATGGGGGAACTCTCAAATTTATTAAGCCAAAGTTTTCAAGGCGCGCGTCATATTAAAGCGTATAATATGGAGGATCATGAAAAAATACGTGTAAACAAAGTGATAGAGCGTATTTTTAAACTAATGTATAAGTCATTTCGTGTTTCGGCGGTTGCGGCGCCGATTGCTGAAATTTTAGGCGGTCTGGCAATTGTAACCATTATTATCTATGGCGGGCAGCAAGTTATTGAAGGTGTGACAACACCTGGAAAAATCTTTTCATTTATCACGGCTTTTTTAATGGCATATGAACCGATGAAACGTTTGACCAAGCTTAACAATGTTTTACAAGTAGGTTTGGCGGCTTCTGATCGTATTTTCAAGATGTTAGATAGCGAAGCTGAAATTAAGGATAAGGTTTCATCTGTGAAATTGATTGTTAAAAAACCGCGTATTTCTTTGCGTGATGTTAGTTTTACATACCCCGACGGAACGCCGGCCTTGAACAAGGTCTCTATTGAAATACCGGCGGGAAAAACTGTTGCATTGGTGGGGGCTTCTGGTTCTGGTAAGTCAACAATTTTGAATTTAATACCCCGGTTTTATGAAGTTCAATCGGGTAGTGTGACAGTTGATGAAAGTAATATTTTTGATGTTAGCTTGTCGAGCTTGCGCTCTCAAATGGGGCTTGTAAGTCAAGAAGTTGCTTTATTTAATGACAGTATTGAAGATAATATCCGTTATGGACGGCCAAATGCAACAAAGGATGAAATTATTGAGGCTGCTAAACAAGCAGCAGCGCATGATTTTATCAGTGAGGCGCAACATGGTTACGATACAATCGTTGGTGAACATGGTGTAAAGCTTTCCGGTGGCCAGAGGCAGCGTATCGCAATTGCGCGTGCGATGTTAAAAAATGCACCGATCTTACTTTTGGATGAGGCGACATCTGCTCTTGATACAGAATCTGAACGGTTTGTTCAACAAGCTTTAGATAAGCTTCAAGCGGGAAAAACAACGTTAATTGTCGCGCACCGTCTTTCAACAATTATGTGTGCTGATATTATTTATGTTATGGAAGAAGGGCAAGTGATTGAAACAGGAACACATGAGGAGCTGCTTAAGCAGTCTGGTGCTTATGCACGACTTTATAACAATGGTTTAAAAAATACAGCTTAAGGGGTGAGACCTTGACGATGCCGAATTTTGTATGGTATTTAAGCGTTGAGTTTACAAATTTATAAAAATATTTTTTAAGGTGATTTAAAATGAAAATAAAATCAATTGCGGCAAAATTTAATCGTATGGTTGGTCAATCTCTTGATGTGGCGACAATTTCTAAATACCATACGGGCCCAATTTCGGTTGTCGAACCTGGCGAACAAATGGTCGCCGATACGGTGCGCGATGATAAACGATTAAATGTTTATATTGATGAATGTAATGTCGTGAATGGCTTTCGATACGGTTAGTTGTTTTAAGCTTCGCTTTTTAGACGTTTAAATTCTAAACTAAAAAGAGTTTTAATAATGAAAATTACGATTGTTCAAAATGATGAAGTCACTGTTTTTTTTAGTTTGCTTGTATCTAATGGTTGTCGGGTTTGTATATCTAGCTCAACGTCACATCCAGTATTATCCCAGTACCTCGTCTCCCCAAGCGCCAGCATCATATGGCCTGCCAGAGATGCAAGCGTTGAGGCTGCAAACAGCTGATGGCTTAAATAATTTGGCATGGTTCGCGCCACCCAAAGAATTTCAAACTAAAGTTATCGTTTATTTTCATGGTAATGCAGGTGATATATCAGACCGCGCCCTAAAAATTCGTCCTTATTTAGATCAGGGATATGGTGTTATGCAGGTCGAATATAGAGGTTTTGGGGGGAATGAAGGTTCGATATCTGAAGCTGGTTTTTATCAAGATGCGCGTGCTGCAATTGACTGGCTCTTAAATAAATATCCTGTTGAAAATCTGATCATTTATGGCGAGAGCATAGGCACAGGAACGGCCGTACAAATGGCGACAGAATATAAAGCAAGCGAGCTCATTCTTGAGGCACCATTCTCTTCAGCCTCAGAGTTAGGGCAGATTTTATATCCATGGCTTCCGGTTAAATATTTAATCAAAGACCGGTTTGAGAGCATTAAAAAAATTCAATCAATTAACATGCCATTATTAATTGTTCATGGAACGCATGATGAAGTGATCCCCGTAGCACTCGCTGAAAAATTATTTGCGGCGGCCTCTGAACCCAAGCTGATGCATAAAATTGCATGGGCACAGCATAATGATTTATATGAATTTGATGCCGCACAGTTGATTATGGCGTTTATCTCTCAAAAAGATGGCCGTCATTTACATTCTGAAAAAGTAAATTGACGACCATTTTTGAAAAAATTGTTATTTTTTTAGCGTTCCTCTAAAGGAACAAAATCACGGTGTGTTGCGCCGGTATAAAGCTGACGTGGGCGACCAATTTTTTGTGTGGGCTCTTCGATCATTTCTTTCCACTGAGAAATCCAGCCGACAGTACGTGCCAAGGAAAAAAGAACTGTAAACATTGATGTGGGGAAGCCCATGGCTTTTAGAATAATCCCTGAATAAAAATCAACATTAGGGAATAACTTACGTTCAATAAAATATTCATCTTCCAACGCAATACGTTCTAATTCCATGGCAAGCTCAAGTAATGGATCGTCTTTAATGCCCAGCATGTTTAAAACTTCATGACAAGATTCACGCATCACAGTTGCGCGCGGGTCAAAGTTTTTATAAACACGGTGTCCAAAACCCATAAGACGGAAAGGATCATTTTTGTCTTTTGCTTTTTTAATAAATTCAGGGATACGTTCTTTGCAGCCAATTTCGCTGAGCATGTTTAAAACGGCTTCATTAGCACCGCCATGGGCAGGCCCCCATAAAGATGCAATACCAGCCGCCATACAGGCAAATGGATTTGCTTTTGATGATCCAGCAAGCCGAACGGTTGATGTTGATGCATTTTGTTCGTGGTCAGCATGCAATATAAAGATACGATCCATGGCTTTAGCCAATATAGGGTTCACCTCGTAAGGTTCTGTGGGGACCGCAAAGGTCATATATAAAAAATTCTCTGCGTAATTTAAATCATTACGCGGGAACATAAAAGGCTGTCCGATGGAGTATTTATAGGTTAAGGCAGCTAAGGTTGAAATTTTTGCAATTAAACGGTGCGCTGCAATTTCACGTTGTTCGGTATCATCAATATCTAATGAATCGTGGTAAAAGGCAGAAAGCGCACCAACAACTCCATTCATAATGGCCATTGGGTGAGCATCACGGCGGAAACCACGGAAAAAATATTGTAATTGTTCGTGAACCATTGTGTGATTTGTAATGCTACTCACAAATTTTTCTTTTTCTTGCTTGTTCGGAAGCTCTCCATATAAAAGAAGGTGGCAAACTTCAAGGTAATCACTTTTCTCTGCAAGGTCTTCGATTTTATAACCACGGTGCATTAAGATGCCTTTTTCACCATCAATATAGGTGAGCGCAGATTCGCAACTGCCTGTTGATGTAAAACCGGGATCATATGTAAAGAAACCTGTTTGGGCATAAAGTTTACGGATATCAATAACATCAGGACCAACGCTTCCACCTAAAACGGGGAAATCCCAGCTTTGCCCAGTTTCATTGTCTGTTAAAGTGACGGTTTTTTGGTTTTTGTCTTGTTCGCTCATCTTTAGGTCCTTTGACGTAGAAAAAATTATCGCTGTGAGGTTTGGAAAAATAGTTTATTTTCTAATAGTTACACAATACTCCAGACAATTTTTTTATTCAATTGGAGAAGCTTTCAAAATTGGATGAAAATGAGACATAAAAAAACAAATTTTTAAGATAAACCGAGGATTCTACGATATCGTGCAGAATTGTATATTTTTTCGCCTTTGGAGGGTGATTTTTCGTAGACAAGTTGAGGTGTATCGTTGGTGTTATCGTAAATCTGAACAGTAGTGCTGAGCTTTAGATATTCTGGACATAATTTTTGAAGCTGCCGGGTACGTTTTTTTATAATTTCAGGAGGGGTGAAACGTCCTTCCTTTGAGCTTCTTTTCTTCGCACGGTCGAGGCTAATATCTGTGTCTGTATGAACAAGGTAGTAGTTTAGTTGATACCCAGAATTTACCAAGGAACTGATGAACTCCAAACTATCTGGCATGCCGCAACTGCGCTCATAGATGATATGTGATTTTTGTTTAATTGATTGTTGCAGTATTCTTTCGGCTAAAATTCGGGCTGGCTTTTCCCATTTATCAAAAGCATTCTTTAAATTTTGAAGGTTCCATGGTGGTTTTCCTAAGTCGTTTTGATAACCAGAGAGGCGTAACATAACGCTATCAGGGTCGTGGTGAAGGGCATTTTTAGGAAGTTTGTTTTCTTTGAAAAGCAAAGCGCGCAGTGTCGATTTCCCGGCACCATTTCCACCAGAAATAACATAAAGAACCGGATGGTCTCTGTTGGTTTCAACGGAGCCAAGAAAATAATCAAAATGTTTTTTTATTTCGGTGGTGTTGATGTCCATGGTGGGGTTATAAAATATCTATATTATGGTCTTCAAGCCAATTTTTGGGCTTGATATTCCAATAGTTCACCTGCCATTTTTGTTCTTGATCAAGATAAGTCAGTGAACAGACGGCTCCCGTGGCAAGCTTTATGTGATGATTTTTTTTGAAATGTTCAAAATCGCCGGTTAAATAGGGGGCAAATCGAGCCGTACCATTACTGGTCACAACAAGAACAGTTTGGTTTTTATAGGATGAAATCATTTCTTTGCCAAAGTTTTGCCAGTCCTGGATCATTTTTTCGGGATTAACATTCCATCCAGACGGGACAATAGCATTTTGATCCCATTGTTGGAGAGTTTTTTGGCCTAAACGCTGTTGTACAAGGGTTTCTGGCATGCCTTCATCGGAACCGTAATCAATTTCGTTAAAACGAGGGTCAATGGTTAATGAAATGTTTTGGCCAAGCGCTGCAAGTGCTTTTTTTGCAGTTTGCTGTGTTCGTTGCAGTGGGCTTGTGAACACATGGTCTAAGCGCATGTTTTTCTCCCGCAGGAAAAGACCTAAATAGCTCCCTTGTTGTAAACCGCTTTTTACGAGGGGCAGATCAGTTCCTGCGCCAACCCGACATAAAACATCATCGGGAGAAAAGGTGTTGCCATGCCGTGCAATAAGAAGGGTTGTTGTCATGATTATGCGACTTCTATCTTTTTTAAGAGTGTTTCTGCGCGTTGAATATCTTCTGGGCTATCAATGCCGGACATAGACGGGCGTCCTTTGTAATCAACGCAGACAGCACGAATTTGGTAACCATTTTCAATAAGGCGCAATTGTTCTAAGCCTTCAAGATTTTCATAGGTTGATTGTTCAAGAGTTACATAATCCTCAAGAACATCACGACGATACCCGTAAATACCAATGTGACGGTAAACGGGAGATTTTTGTGTTTGCTGTCTTAGATCTTTTTCTTTTCGGATTGCAGGAATAATATTTTTTGAAAACCAAATCGCATCATTATACTTGTTTAAAATGGCCGTTGTGCCACTAAAGGGAGTTGTTATTTTGTTTTCGCGTAACATATCAAGTTCGTCCCAAGTCATTTGGGTGACAGGCGTGACAACCTGCAAATTGACATCATTTGAAAACTCGTGGATCACAGATGCAATGAAATCTGGAGGTGTTAGGGGGGCATCTCCTTGCAAATTTATGACAAAATCAGGTTTCTGGGGTAAATGCTGTATTGCTTCAAGGGCGCGATCTGTTCCCGTTTGGCAACTCTTAGAGGTCAGTACAGCTGTTGCACCAAGTTCACGAGCATGATCAACAATACGCTGGTCTTCGGTTGCGATTAAGATACCGACCTCAAAATCAACCTGCGATCGTGCTTCTAAAGCAACTTCATAAACACGCTGTAACATGGTTTTTCCGGCAATAAGTTCAAGGGGTTTGCCAGGAAGGCGTGTAGAGCCGTAACGTGCGGGAATGATGATTGCTGTATGCATACTTAACCTATGATATCTTTTAGTCGGGCAATAGTTTCATCTTTACCCAAAATGGCGGCAATATGAGTGATCGATGGAGAACTGCCGGTCCCCGTTAACGCGGCACGCAAAGGCATACCAACTTTTCCGAATTTTAACCCCGTTTCGCTAACAAATTCTTTGACGGTGGCATCAACATTTTCAGCCGTAAAATCATTATCATTTAGGGCTTCAAATTTTGGCGTTAAATCAGCAAGAACTTTACGGGCATCTTCACTGAGAATATTTTGAGCTTTCTCATTTAAAGGTAAGGGGCGTTGGTACGCGTAAAGGAGAGCTTCATTTGCAAGCTCATCAAGTCTTTGAGCGCGTTCTTTTAAGTCGTTAATTCCTTGCTTAATCCATGTAAGGTTTTGATCAGATGGTACTGATCCAATTTTTTTCTTTAAAAACGGGGTGATTGCTTTGGTTAAAGATGCAGGATCCATTTCACGCATATAATGGGCGTTGATCGCATTAAGTTTATCAAAGTCAAATTTGGAAGGTGCTTTGTTAACAGCGTCTAAATCAAACCATTCAATGGCTTTATCTGTTGGGATGATTTCTTCATCTCCATGGCTCCATCCCAAACGAATAAGGTAGTTACACATCGCTTCGGGTAAATAACCCATTTCTTGGTAGGCTTCAACACCAAGTGCACCGTGACGTTTTGATAGTTTTGCTCCATCTGCACCGTGAATAAGAGGGATATGAGCCATGACAGGAACATCCCAATTCATCGCATCATAAATTACTTTTTGTCTAAAAACATTATTGAGGTGATCATCACCACGAATAATATGTGTGATGCCCATATCATGGTCGTCAACAACAACGGCAAGCATATAAGTCGCGGTGCCATCGCTACGTAATAAAACGAAATCATCAAGCTGAGTGCTTGCAACGGTCACATCACCTTGGACGGCATCAGGTACAGTGGTCTGGCCATCTTTGGGAGATTTTATACGGACAACAAACGCGGTATTTTCGGGCGCTTCGGAGGGTGCGCGGTCACGCCATGTGCCATCATAGCCCATAGGTTGGCTTTGCGCTTTTGCAGTTTCGCGCATTTGGTCAAGTTCTTCTTTTGTACAAAAACATTTATAAGCTTTGCCCGTAGCTAATAATTCATTGGCGATTTCAACATGGCGCTCTTTTCGAGAAAATTGGGAGACAACTTCATCATCCCAGTCTATCCCGAGCCACTTTAAACCATCACAAATAGCATCAACAGCCTCTTCATTATGACGGGCGCGGTCGGTATCCTCGATCCGTAATAAAAATTTACCATTATTGTGTTTTGCGTAAAGCCAGTTAAATAAAGCTGTACGGGCTGTGCCAATATGCAAAAATCCTGTAGGTGAAGGTGCCATACGGGTGATGATCGTCATAACAGTTATCCTTTATAAACCGTGGTTAGGAGCATGTTTACTTCCTTATGTGATACTCTTTTTTTTTTAGGCTTGCTAGTTAAATATGAATTTATTTAATAACAATTATAGGATTTTTTGGTATAATCAAGGATGTAACAGCATTTCTACTTTAACGATATTAACAAAAATATTGGGCTTGATAAGTGTAACGATTAAACCTGTAAGGATAAAAAAATGTCACTTGTTGTAAATGGGGTCGATGTCGTTAAATCGGCTGAGATGGTTGATCTTGTTAAAAACAACCGAGATATGGCTGAGTTTACATTACGTGCATCAACGAGGTGGCGGGATGCTGGTTCGTCTGAAATTACTATTCACAGGAATTATGGTCCAAAGGGCGCTTTGTCAAGTGATGAAGTTTTTGCATTTAATTCCTTGTTACCGCCTGTATGGAATGAAAATGAAACACGGCAAGGGATTTCGGCGTGCCCGATAGAGATGCTTTTAATGTCATTATCACACTGCCTGACGATTGGGGTAACTTATGTTGCTGCAAATAAAGGAATTACAATTGAAACTTTAAAAGTAGAAGTTCGTGGGGACCTAGATCTTGCCGGTTTTTATGGTTTAAAAGCAAAAAGAAATGGTTATAAAAACCTTGAAATCGATTTTTTTATTCAAAGTGATCTTTCCCAACTTGAGCTTGAAGCGTTAATTGAAGAAGTGAAAAACACTTCACCAGTGCTAAGTAGTCTTACAAATCAGATCGATGATGTTCATTGCCAGATTAGAAGGGTTTAATAATGTCTAGTCCGCCAATAAGTCGAGGTTATCGTATTTGGGATCATAATCTTTTAAAAATGATTGTTTCCCCGGATGAAATGACGGGTTTTTTTCTTCTTCTCAATGGGGATATTAAATTAATTGAGCAGGAAGACAAAACGCTTGATGGTTTACAGCTATTGCAGAGCACAGGAAAACAAGATTGTGATGGCCTAACGATTTTTGAAGGAGACATTTGCCAAGCCAAGGTTACGGTGGCGTGTATTTGTAAAGAAATGACGGGCGAGGTTGTTTATGATTACGATACAGCGCGTTATGAACTGAAAGACCATGAAAGTTCGGTGCCATTGAGCCTTGCCGGAAATATAAAAATATATGGCAATATTTATGAAAATCCTGAACGCTTGAAAGCTCAATAAGGAAAATTGAATTGGTAAAAAAAACGACGGTGGATTTAGAAACAGAATTGCGCCGAAAAACCTATGAAGTACAGCTTCTTAAAGAAGTGGGCGACGTGATAAGTTCGACTCTTGATTTAAATGAAATCTTGATGCTCGTCGCTAATAAGGCACGGGAGTTAATAAATGCCGAATTATTGGTTATCCCGATAATTGATAAAAATACGGGGCAATATTATTACGCCGCGGCGAGTGGTAAAGGTGTTAACGATGTTATTGGGGTGAAATTTTCACTGAAAATAGGGATGTGTGGCTGGGTGCTTCGTAACGAAAAACCCTTGTTATTTGATGGTGAAAAACAGCAATGGAATGTTGATAAAAAAACATTTTGGGAAGAGGGTATAGAAAGTGCTTTATTGGTTCCTCTTATTGGACGTAAGGGGATTATAGGAGGTTTATCAGGGGTCGCAAAACAAGATGGTTCTCAATACAATCAAAGAGATCTTGATTTACTGACGTTATTTGCCAACCAAGTGAGTGTTGCAATTGAAAATGCCCAATTATTTGAAGATCTTGTTATAGCCAAGAAAGAGGCCGAAAAGGCTAGTAGGTTAAAGAGCGAATTTTTAGCAAATATGAGCCATGAACTTCGTACACCTTTAAATAGTGTTTTACTATTGTCTCAAATTCTAAGTGGAAACAAGGGTGAAAATTTAACAAAAATACAAGTTAAAGATGCTCAAATCATTCATTCATGTGGTGAAGATTTGTTAGATTTGATTAATGATATTCTCGATATGGCAAAAATTGAATCAGGGCAAATTGATATTTATTGTGAGGATTTTTCAATCGCGGACCTTTTGAGGTCTGTTACAAATATGTTTAGCTCGATTGCGTGTGAAAAAGGTTTAGACCTTGTTGTTGATATCCATAAAAAACTTCCAAAAATGATTAAAAGTGATAAGCGGAAAGTAAAACAAATTTTAAAAAATTTACTCTCTAACGCGCTTAAATTCACCCATCAGGGGGATGTTCAGGTCAAAGTTGAGATTGCGAGTGCGGATCTGCTAAAAAATGTTAATTTTGATAGGGAGATGCTTGCTCTTTCCGTTATTGATACAGGCATAGGTATAAAAGAAAATGATATAGATTTTATATTTGAACCTTTTTGTCAGATCGATAGTTCGGCCTCTCGGAAATATGCGGGTACGGGTTTGGGGTTGGCATTATCACGAGAACTTAGCCGTTATCTAGGGGGCGATGTTGTGATACAAAAAAATAAACATAAGGGCTGTCATTTCACCTTGTTTCTGCCTTTAACGCCATCGTCTTAAATAAAGCTTTTAGTGTTTTATAAAACTTGCATTTTATAAAAACATACCATACGTTTGCATATGTTTATTCCGCGTAAATTGATAAGTCTATATGCTTTGTTAAGTCACATTCAAGAACGCTTCCAGTCTTCTATGTGGGGGGAGCGTGAACGCTTTATATTATGGTTTCCTGTTTTGCTAGCTTTGGGCGTTGGATGTTATTTTTCTTTAGGGCATGAACCGGATTCTGCAACAGGTTTCACCTTGTTTGCAATTATTTTAATTTTTATTTGGCTCTCCCGTAAAATTTTCACAGCTTTTTGGTGCTTGCTTATTTTGGCAAGTATTATTGTTGGGTTCTCATTGGCACAATGGCATACACTTCATTTAAAGGCCCCTGTAATATCGAAAAAAACGAGACCTGTAAAAGTTCAAGGGGTGGTGCTGGATATTGAACGTTTGTCGAAAGGGCAAAGACTGACGCTAACGGATTTGAAAATTGAAAAAATAATACCAACTAAAACTCCGAAAAAAGTGCGTATAAAAGTTCCGCAAAAAATGCAAAAATCCCATGTTGGCGATCGGATTGAAGTTTTAGCTATTTTAAATCCTCCTGGTAAACCGGTTCTTCCGAGGGGGTTTGATTTTCGACGCCATGCGTATTTTCTGCAACTTGGGGCAACAGGTTATGCGTTAAGTGAGGTTATTGTTTTAGAGAAAAACAGCCAAAGTTATTGGTGGGAAAATATTCGTCAGACTGTTATTAATCATGTTAATCAGCATATTCCCAATGCACAAACTGCATCAATTGCATCTGCGCTTTTTACGGGCGAAAAACGATCAATTCCAAAAAACACAATTGAAACTATTCGTGCCGCAGGCATCGCACATTTATTAGCTATTTCAGGGCTGCATATAGGTCTTGTGACAGGTTTTATTTTTTTTATAGTTCGGGCATTATTGGCGTCGAATGAGTATATGGCGAATTGGTATCCTTTAAAAAAGGTTGCCGCGATTGTTGCTTTTGGCGGGGGGCTTGTTTATTTGCTTCTTGTCGGCGCCCCCGTATCCGCTCAGCGTGCTTTACTTATGACAGGTCTTGTTTTGCTTGCCATTTTGTTGGATAGGCAAGCGATCTCAATGAGGCTTGCGGCATTTGCGGCAACGGTTGTTTTATTTTTTTCGCCGCAAAGTTTGCTCGGGGCTAGTTTCCAAATGTCATTCGCGGCCGTTGTTGCGTTGATTGCATTTTATGAGGCAACGGCAGATTGGTGGAAACAACATTATTTACGTGCGAGCTGGTTTAAAAAAATGTTGTTTTATTTATTAGCATCACTTTGCACGACAACAATTGCGAGCCTTGCGACGGCGCCAATTGCTTTATTTCATTTTCAAAAAGTTAGCTTTATCTCTGGATTGTTGGCCAATATGGTTGCCGTACCACTTACGGCATTTTGGGTGATGCCTCTGGGTTTGGTTGCGTTGGTGTTAATGCCGTTCGGCCTTGAAGGTGGAGCGTTGCAACTCGTGGCTTATGGCATTGAGTTAATTCTAAAAAATGCGCATTATGTTGTCGATAATAGTTGGAGCATGCTTTATAGCCCAATGATCTCAACACGTGTGCTTGTAGTTTGTACGATTGGAGGATTATGGATGACACTTTGGCTAGGTAGAAAGCGCTGGTTGGGTGTTTTGCCGTTATTTTTTGGGGTTTGGTTTGTATTTACACAGGTTTATCCCGATATCTACATTTCCGAAAAGGCCAAATTGATCGCTATTCGGGCTGATGATGGTGTGCTTTACGTAAACCAAAAACGCACAGAACGTTTTTCAAGAAAAATTTGGGAACAGGGTCTTGCTTTGCCCGAGGTGCGTGTTTGGCCAAAGTCTGGGGCACATGATAAATTTCCTGCGCTATCTTGTGATGCTCAGGCTTGTCTGTACATAGATAAACGTTCAGGTCTTCAAATATCTTTTGTAAAGGATGCCCTTGCTTTAAAACGAGACTGTCAAACATCGGATGTTTTGATCACCGCTATATATAAAGTGCCGTCATGTGATGTGAAAACACTGCTTACGGGAAGGGACTTAAAATACCAAGGCGCGCATACTGTATATTTAGATCCTCTGAAGATTGTCAGTGTAATTACGCAAGGAAATAAACGTTTATGGCAATGAGTTATTGTTTGACATAACACGTTGCTCTTGGTATAAAAATACACAAAACAAGAGATTGCAAAAGAGATGTCAGAACAAACTGAAATTGCATTGATTAAAAAGGGCAACAGCCTTAACGCAGTAAAAACACACGGTATTAAGATTCCTGAACCAACGGCGGGTGATATAGAGTGGGCTGTAAAGCTTGAAAAAAGTTGGGGGCGCAAAAAAACGACTATGTTATTCGAAACAGCGATGTTGGGAAAAGTTTGGCGTACAGCATTTCTGCTAGAGTTGTCTTTAAACAATAAGGTTATATTAGATTTTCAAAAGAAGAGAGATTTTCGTACGCCGCTTGCAATTTCAATTGAACGTGGACATTTAGATATTGTAACGTTGATGGTACAAAATGATGTGCCAATTGATGATTGTGCACTTTCGTATGCTTATCGTCGCAAAGATGAAGCTGTTTGGCGGCATTTATTTTTGTTGGGTGTCCAACCAGAGGAAGCTTTACGGGTCGCTAGGAATAATGGTGGCGGCACGGCAAGAGAAACATTATATAATATAATCAGAGAAAAATTTCCTGCCCGACTTGAAGAATTTCGTTTATCGTCTGCTGAAATTAAAAGTACAGCAAATGAAAATCATCAAGACATGGAGGCGGGTTTAACTTGGGAGAAAAACTCCAGTCAAAAAATTACGTCGATTGAAAAAATCAAAACAACAACAACAACAATTCAAACTATTTTTAATTTTGCGGCACATGAGGTTCATACACTTTTTACGAATGATAATGATGCAAACTCGGTGATGTCGGTTCGAAAATTTAATGAGTTTGAGAGTGATGAAAGTTTAAAGCAAGCCTTTAACACGTTAAAAAAGCTTGGCGGTAAACCGTCAAAATTTACCCATATAGTCGCGAAACAAAAAATTGCCCCGAAGTCTTTGAAAAATAATTAAGCCAGGTACAAATATTCTAAATGATCTTAATAATATCGTAAAAGACTGCGTAATTTACCTTGAATTTCGACACGTTCAGGCGCAAGAGTAATCGGGTTATAAAGGTCATTTTCGGGCTGCAGAACAACATGTCCGACTTCTCGGCGTAACCTTTTTAGAGTGACTTCTTCACTATCAACAAGTGCAACTACGATATCTCCATCATGAGCGCGATCACATTTTTCAATGACAACAATATCCCCATCCATAATACCTGCTTTGACCATAGAATCACCATCAACGGTTAGGGCATAACATTCATCATGACCAACAAAAGCATTGGGTACTGAAATTGTTTCTGAGGGGTTGCGCAGTGCTTCGATCGGTGTGCCTGCCGCAATTTTTCCATACAGGGGAAGCTCTATTGAGCTATCATCAAAAGTGGAGGCATGAGGTTTTGCGTCACGTTCTGGCATTGTTATTATTGAATTGGAGGCGGTTTCATCTGGAATGATTTGGCCAAGAGCCGCCTCATCAGGAAGGTGCCTGACGGCAAGCGCGCGTGCTTTATTTGGCAGGCGCTCCAGAAAACCACGTTCGACAAGAGCATTAATCAGGCGGTGAATACCTGATTTTGACTTTAATTCAAGCGCATCTTTCATTTCATCAAAAGAAGGGGACGTGCCACTTTGTGAAATATAGTCATGAATGAAAAGTAACAAGTCTCTTTGTTTTTCCGTTAGCATTCATTTTCTCCTTTTTTATAACGATGTTGCTCAATATCAATAATTTGTCTGCGCGTATCCCGCGTGCGCGTGAATAGGGTATGAAGGGTCTCCCCATCATCATGTCGAATAGCTCTTTGAAGTGCCGTCAAATCCTCTGTAAAACGTTGTAAAACATCCAAAGTTGCTGTTTTATTTTTAAGAAATATATCGCGCCACATTGTTGGGTCGGAGGCGGCGATACGGGTAAAATCACGGAAACCACCAGCGGAATATTTAATGACTTCGGATTCTAAATGATCCTCTAAATCTGTTGCTGTACCGACAATGGTGTAGGCAATTAAATGCGGCAAATGTGACGTGACTGCAAAAACACGGTCATGGTGTCCAGGGCTCATGATTTCTACATTGGCACCACATTGCTCCCACATTTTACGGATTTTCTTTACAGCGGTTTCAGTCGTTTTTTTATGGGGTGTTAAAATTGTCCAGCGGTTTTCAAATAAACTAGAAAAACCGGCTGTAGGGCCAGAATTTTCGGTTCCTGAAATGGGGTGAGCGGGAACAAACTGAACCGTTGAGGGAATGAATGCCTCAAGATCGTTAATGATAGATTCTTTGACCGAGCCAACGTCGGTGAGTATGGCGTTAGCTTTGAGATGTGGGCTGATGGCTTCCCCAACGGTTTTATATGCTGCAACGGGAGCTGCGATTATGACGAGGTCGGCATCTTTTACAGCTGCGGCTAGATTTGTCGTTGCGGTGTCGGCAATTTTAAGGGAAAGAGCTTGGTCACAATGGTCTTGATTAATGTCACCAACATGGATTTCATTGGTTAGGCCATGTTGTTTCATCGCAAGAGCCAAAGAAGAGCCAATAAGGCCAATTCCAATAAAAGCAGTTTTGTTAAATAATGTGGTTGTTGTCATTTTTTTTATGTACTCAAAAGTCCTGTGTTTTCACTTAATTCTCATTATGTTCTACATTAGTTCTTTTTTGCATATTAAGCAAGGGGCTTTTATAAGTTGACATAAATATTTTTTCTGTGATATATAAACAAATATATTCAACGTAATCACAAGGACACTATAATGTCAGAGTTTATTGCATTTTCAATACAGCATAACGCGCTTGCTTCTTTGCAGGGCGAATTTAAAAAAGCCGCTAAAGTTGGCTTAAAGAAAAATGCACAATTACTTGAAAAACTAGTGACAAGTGGGGTTAATGTAGGGGGGCATTTAGATGTGATGCAATCCTCTGTTGAAAATATCAACTTCCTCGTTAAAGGTTCAAATCTTGATTATTCTTTACAGGCTCAATTTAATTCAAATTGTGGTAAGGGGTTAACGATTTGGAATGATTATTTGGCTGAAATTGATAAATTGAATAAAGGTCTGGGGTGTTATCCAAATAATGATAATCAAATTCAAAAGCTTATTGACCAAAATGGCCCTAAAAAAATGGAAACACGTTTGCGTAATTTTTTAAAACGTCGTATTGAAAAATCAGTTATTGCTGCAGGTGTGCCGAGTTACGTTCTTAAAAAATAATTGTTAGCTAAGGCCAAGTAACTCTTGGGTTGCTTTGGTTAAGTCTTTTTGACGCATTAAACTTTCGCCGACTAAATAACAATAAATGTCATTTTTAGCCATTTTTTGAAGGTCGGCATTTGTTTTTAATCCACTTTCACTAATTGCTGTATAATCATGGGGTAAATGTTGTTTTAGTTCAATTGCCGTATCTATATCAATTTCAAGCGTTTTAAGGTTACGGTTGTTTACTCCGACAAGTTTTGATTGCAAGTGTGTTGTTGCGCGTTCTAATTCGGGTTGATCATGGACTTCAATAAGAACGTCCATATTAAGTTCAAAAGCCGTTGTTTCAAGCTCTTGTGCTTGCTCGTTACTTAGGGCAGCCATAATAATGAGAATGCAATCTGCGCCAATCGACCGTGATTCGTAAACCTGATAGGGGTCGATCATAAAATCTTTTCGTAGAACGGGGAGTTCACAGGCCGATCGTGCTTGAGTTAAATAGTCATTTTTTCCTTGAAAGTAAGGCGTGTCGGTTAAAATTGATAAACAGGTTGCTCCGGCAGCTTGGTAACTTTTGGCATGCGATCTCGGATTAAAATCAGGGCGAATAAGTCCGTGGCTAGGAGAGGCTTTTTTAATCTCAGCAATTAGAGCAAATTGTTTTTGTTCGGCCTTTTGTTTAAGTGCGTGGTAAAAATCACGTGTTGGACGGACCATTTTTAATTTTTGTTCAAGCTCTCTAAGTGGCGTTTCTTTTTTTAGCTGAGTGACATGGTTTTTTTTTGTATCACATACTTTTTTTAAAATGTCTGACATAAAGAGCGAGCCTATTTATTTATTTGTTTGTAAGTTCGATGAGTTTTTGTAGGGCATTTAAAGCCAAACCGTTATCGAGGGAATGAGCTGCCATCGCAAAACCTTCTTTTAGATTTTGCGCTTTATCAGCGACAACAAGAACCGCAGCACTGTTGAGTAAAGCAATGTCACGATAAGCACCACGTTTGCCATTTAAGAGTTCTTTAAGGGCTTGGGCATTTTCTTGTGGTGTGCCGCCTTTGAGGTCTTCAAGAGTGTAAAGACCGATGTCCACTTCATGAGGGTGAATTTCAAAGCTTTGAATTTTGCCCTTTCTTAACTCAGTTACAAAAGTTTTTCCCGTTGTTGTAATTTCATCAAGACCATCGGAACCGTGTACAATCCAAGCTGTCTCAGAACCGAGTATTTTTAAAACTTCGGCAAGCGGTTTCATCCATTTTTTATCATAGACGCCGATCAGTTGTTTTTTTGTTCCCGCAGGGTTAAGAAGTGGGCCAAGTAGGTTGAAAATTGTTCGTGTTCCCAGTTGGCTACGTACGGGAGCAACATGTTTTGCGGCGGGGTGATGTTTTTGTGCCATTAGAAAACATATATTGTGCCGCCTTAAGGCTTTGTAATGTGCCGTCGTTGGTGCTGTCAGGTTAATACCAAGTGCTTCTAAAACATCTGCAGCCCCTGATTTTGAAGAAGCAGAGCGGTTACCATGTTTTGCAACGGGCACTCCACAGCCTGCAGCGATAAAAGAAACAGCGGTTGAAATGTTAAATGTGTTTGCGCCGTCTCCTCCTGTACCACAACAATCTACGGCATCTGTAGGCGCATCGATGGGCAACTGTTTACCGCGCATCGCTTGAACAGCCCCAATAATTTCCTGAATAGTTTCCCCGCGTGCGGCAAGGCCGATTAAAAAAGCTCCTATTTGGGCATCAGTGGCGTCTCCGGAAATTAAGAATTCAAAGGCTGTTTGGGCGTCTTTGATGTTAAACAATTCACCTTGTGTTAAACGGTGGATATAGGGTTTAATATCTTTTGTCGGGGGGTGTACGGCTAGCATGAACTCTGTTCCTTTACTAAATCTAAAAAATTCTTAAGCATGTCATGGCCATATTGTGTGGCAATACTTTCTGGATGGAATTGAACACCATGAATAGGCAGATCTCGGTGCTGGACGGACATAATAAGTTGGTCATCACAGCTAGTTGAAGTGATTTCTAAACAATCGGGGCAGGTTTTTTGATTGATAATTAAAGAATGGTACCGCGTGACATCAATTTTAATAGGGAGTTTTTTAAAGATTCCTTTGTTTGTGTGTCTAATCGTGCTGACATTACCGTGTTTGATGTTTGGAGCACGAACAATTTGTCCGCCAAAGGCCTCACCAATTGTTTGATGACCGAGGCAAACTCCCAAGAGTGGAATATTATGATGAGCGGCCGCCGTGACAAGATCAAGGCAAATGCCCGCATCACAAGGTGAACGTGGTCCGGGAGAAAGTACAATTGCCGTCGGGGCTAAAGCCAGAGCTTGATCTACCGTTATCATATCGTTTCGATGTACAACAACATCGGCACCTAAGTCACCAAAATATTGCACAAGGTTATAAGTAAAACTGTCATAGTTATCGATCAGTAAAATCATTTTCTGTACTTTTTATCTTCTCATTTCTAAAGAACAAAGGTAGTATAAATTAATATCAAGAGTCATCAACTTTATCCTTCTGGATGACATTCAATTATGGTTTTTATATCTCGATCCATTGCCGTTCTGGCAATTGGCTGCTTATTATGTGTTTTATCTCCTGCTGTTTCAATAGCTGTTGAAACGGGGCGGGATGATTTTGCTCTAAATGTTGAAGCAAGCCGAATTTTAGCTTTACGCGGGGGGTTGAAAAGTGCCTCTCTGTCTCTCGATTTAATTGAAGAGGGAGGCGGTGAGTTTTTAGCATCTGCTTTGCCTGTTCCGGCTTTTCTAGCGCCGTCTATAAACGCCGAAACACCAACGTGGCTTGCCAATGCGAGCTTTCAAAGTCCATATTTCGATAAACCGATGATTGCGGTTGTTATTGATGATATGGGGCTTAATCAGAAGCTTTCTGCTCGTGTTGCTGCGTTACCTGCACCATTAACGCTTTCATACCTGCCCTATGCAGAGGGTTTGACTGCTCAAACCGCTAATGCTCGGCAACACGGCCATGAGTTAATGCTGCATATGCCGATGGAGCCGCATGGGCGGGAACAACCTGGACCGGCTGCACTGTTAACGGGACTATCTCCTTCTGAAATTCAAAAGCGTGTGCGCCATAATTTTTCAGAGTTAACTGGTATTGTTGGCATCAATAATCATATGGGGAGTAAGTTTACTGAAAGAGGGGACTTAATCGATATCGTTATGAAAGAAGTGAAACAGCGTAATATGTTGTTTCTAGATTCAAAAACGTCTGGTCGATCAGTTGCCGAACAACATGCCGTCAAGTTTGATATCCCCGCAACACATCGTGATTTCTTTTTGGATCACAAGCCAACGTTGGATTTTGTTAAAGCAACACTTGTTCAAGCAGAAAAACATGCTCGAAACTATGGAAGTTCCGTTGTTATCGGTCACCCTAAGGAAATAACAATTGAGGGGCTGAAACAATGGTTGCCTTATGCACGAGAACGCGGTTTTGAAATTGTGCCGATTAGTAAGATTGTGCTTTATCGGAACCCATCTTTACAGCAAAAAGCCGCAATTGCGATGGCTTCAAATGATTAAGATAATTTATGTGTCTTGTGATGAGAAAAGCAGAAGAGCTTCTTGAGCCGCGGTCATTAATGCGCGGGCTTTATTTTGGCTTTCTTGGTATTCCCCTTTGGCTGTACTGTCTTTAACAACACCACCTCCGGCTTGCACATATAGTTTTCCGTCTTTTATTAAACCTGTTCTTAGGGTGATGCAGCTATCGACATTGCCATCTGCACCTAAATAACCAACACATCCCGCGTAAAAACTGCGCCGGTGTTTTTCAAGCTCATCAATAATTTCCATGGCTCTGATTTTCGGAGCACCGCTGACGGTTCCTGCGGGGAAACCGGAGAAAAGGGCATCAAGTCCATCAAGTCCAGGTTTTAGCGTTCCTTCGACATTAGAAACCATATGCATAACGTGAGAGTAGTACTCAACAAAAAATTTATCGGTAACTCGAACAGATCCAATTTCAGAAACTTTACCAACATCGTTACGGCCAAGGTCAAGTAACATAAGATGCTCAGCGCATTCTTTAGGGTCTTTCATCATATCCTCAGCAAGTATACGGTCTTCGTCGGGTGTTTTACCCCGTTTTCGTGTGCCGGCAATGGGGCGGATTGTTACGGTGTTATCTCGTACACGAACTAAAATTTCAGGACTTGAGCCAACAAGGCTATAACCATCAAAGTTCAGGTAAAACAAAAAGGGAGAGGGGTTTAAACGCCGCAAACTTCGATACAATGTGAAGGGAGGAAGCGGGTAATCCATTTCAAAACGTTGTGATAAAACAACTTGGAAAATATCACCAGAGAGCATGTAATCCTTGGCTTGTGAAACCATGTTGGAATATTCATTTTCGCTTGTGTTGGAGCGCCATTGTGTTTCATCGGAAAAGCTGTTTTGAGGCATTCTCAGGATAGCGGATTGTTCTGGCTTTGGCTGGCGCATTTGCTCAATAATATTATTTATGAGCAAACGTCCTGAATGATAAGCTTCTTTTGCCGTAATCTTTTCATTATGCCAAATAGGAGCAACAAGCGTAATCAGATGCTTAACATTGTCAAAAACCAACATCATTGTTGGGCGTATTAAGGTGCTATCGGGAATGCCAAGCGTATCTGGATTTTGGTCCGGGATATTTTCGGTTAACCGGATCATGTCATAGCCCATAAAACCAAAAATACCAACACAAGATGGGGGGAGGTGACTGGGCAGTTCAATATGGCTTTCATTTAATAATTGTCTAATTGTTTCGAGAGGTTTTTTTGGGCACCTCTCAAAATGGTCATCAGCAGTTAAGGCTTGGCGGTTAAGTTCGTTTTTTTGGTCTTTGTAACATTTCCAAATCAGATCAGGTTTTAACCCCAAAAAAGAATAACGTCCTAAAACGGCCCCGCCTTCAACAGATTCTAAAAGAAAGCTATAGGGCTCATGTTCTGCAAGCTTTATATAGGCAGAAACGGGGGTTTCTAAATCGGCAAGTACGTTGGTCCATAACGCAACAGATTTGCCTGCATTATATAGAGCTTGAAAATCATTAAAATGGGGGTAAACCGGTTCCATGGCTCAACTCATATTATTAATTTGGTCGTATGTTATTCGTCGTCAGACCTATTTTTATACAGGTTTTGAACAGTGTATTCGTTGACATTAACCCCAAATTCTTGAGTGAGTGCTTGTTTATATTGCTGAACAAGGTCGTTTTGCGCGGCCTGAAGTAAAAATGTTTTAATGGAAGAAAGATCATCTTTTTGATCGTCTTTATTGGGTTCGTTAATCCGAATGTTTTTAAGAACCATAATGATTTCACCATCCGCAACGGGAAGGCGCATGGCTTCATTTTCTTGTGTCATACTGAACATTGCTCTCACAAAACCGTCATCAAGAGATTTTTCTTCGGCTTTGTCTGCACGCTTTAAGAACGATGTCTTAACAAAACTGGCATTAACGGTATTGGCGACGTCTTCAATTTTTTTTCCCGCTTTTATGCTTTCAATCAGCTTAAGCGACCTGTTTCGTATTTGCGTGGATTGTTCTTTTTGTGTCCATGATTTTAGAACGTCAGCTTTGACTTGAGTGAAAGGTTTATTGCGCGTTGAAATGACTTGGTCAACGTAAACAATAATATATTGACCATCTTGTGTTTCAATCATTGCGCTTGCTTCGCCCTCGGCTGTTTTGAAAACAGCATCGATAATTTTGGCTTGCTCGGGGTAATCAAAATCAATTGAGGCGCCCGCTTCGGTTTCAAATTGCATCGTGATGGGCCCAAATTGTTTAGTTGTTGCATTTGCTTCTTCTGCGGCATCTTGAAAAGAACCACCACCTGCTAAGCTATCTTCGATTTGATTAGCAAGCTCAAAAAGTTGATCTGCACTTTTATCGCGTAGAAGATCTTTTTTCAGCTCATCTTTAACTTCATCTAGCGGTAACGTACGTTTATCATTGGTTTTGGCGACATAAATAAGGTGCCAGCCAAAAGACGTTTTAATTGGGCCAGAGATTGAACCAACAGCTGCATCAAAAGCAATGGGGGCAATTTCTTTGGGCAGGCCAGACTTATCGTAAGTTTCTGCGGAAAGGAAAACCACATCATCCCGCTTTAGATCGGTAATATTTTGGGCAAGTTTTGCGCCGTCTTGTGTTTTTTCTTTAACCTGTATGGCTGTTTCTTGATCGGGGAAAATGGCCTGAGCGATTTCTCGGTTCTGTCCCATTGTAAAATCATCAATACGATCTTCATAAGCTTCAAGAATTTCGCCTTCACTAATATTCACGGCATCTGAAATATTTTTTTCGGACAGTTGGATGATTGAAAACGCACGGTACTCAGGAAGCGCATAACGGCGCGCGATTTTGCTGTAATATTTTTCAAGTTCTTCATCAGTTGGTTTTGCGGTGTTTTTAGCAGAATCATATGAAATTTTGAAAAATTCAGCGCGGCGTTCTTCATTACGGTAGCGGTACGCATCGTATACAAGTTGTTGTGGAATATGGTTGCCAATTACAATTGCGTTTATTAATTGGCTATTGGCAATTTGGCTTTTAAGGCTGTAGACAAATGCTTGCTCTGATACACCTTGGTAATAAAGAGCGCGTTCAAGAGCTTCTTTTTCATTTAAACCTTGTTTAATTAAGGGTTTTAAATATTCTCGTAATTTTTTAGCGGCAATTTTGTCTGAAATTACAAGTCCCATGTCACTTGATGCTTGGCGATAGAGAAGTGTTTCAATTTCATTTTTAAGCGTTTGTTGTACAATTAGTTCTTTTGGGATGTTTTGATTTTGTCCAAATTGACGCATATTATTTTGAACAGCTTGATCAAAAGCAGGCGCAGAAATACTCATGTTTCCGACTTCTGCAATTACGTTGCTTTTCACACCATCACGAAAAACACCGCCAACATCCATGACTGCAAGTCCGAGTAATGCAAAAGTTAACATCCCGAATAAAACAATTTTAATGACTAAAGACTGGGCGCCACTCCGCATCATTTGCAACATTGTCTCAAATCCCTTTTTTTTATTTGTTAAGCTATTCAATCTTTTGCATCATAGGGTTGAACTTTTATTAAATCCACTGTTTATTTAGGCAAGGATAAAAAAAATGGAGAGCATTAATGGCGCTTAAAAAATTAATTGCAGGAAACTGGAAAATGAATGGTTTGCTAGGGGATAGCAAAGAGCGTATTGACGGGTTAAAGTCTTTTTTTGAACAGGAGAGTGAGGGAGGAACAAAATTTGATTTATTGGTTTGTCCTCCAGCGTCTCTCTTAGCCCCTGTAAAAGGCATGATTGCTGACGCGGATATAGCCTTAGGTGGGCAAGATTGCCACATTGCGCTAAAGGGAGCTTTTACGGGTGATATCTCGGCTCAAATGTTACAAGATCAAGGATGTAAATACGTTATTGTTGGCCATTCGGAGCGGCGTGGAGATCACGCAGAGGTCAGCGCTATGGTTGCTCAAAAAGCAAGAATGGCACATGAGGCGGGTTTGGTTGCGATTATTTGTTTAGGGGAGCTTGAAGGCCATCGTGATACAGGGCAAGCAGAGCAAATTGTTGGGCAACAGCTTATGGAATCAGTGCCAGATAGTGCCAATGCAGAAAATACAGTGATTGCTTATGAACCTGTTTGGGCCATTGGGACAGGTAAAGTCGCAGAGCCTGAAGATATTAAACAAATGCATGGTTTTATCCGTGAAAAACTTTCAGAAAAAGTGGATGTGCCTGAATATGTGAAAATATTGTACGGTGGATCTGTTAAGCCTAGTAATGCGGCAGAAATTTTATCGATTGAAAATGTTGATGGTGCGTTAATTGGGGGGGCAAGTCTTGCCGCAGAAGATTTTTTGGGAATAGCAACGGCGGATTATTAATTAAAAAACATTTTATGAAGTGTTGCGTTATTTTAGTGCAAAATTTTACTGGATTTTTTTTTGATAATCGCTTAAATATCACAACAATTGAATTTAAAATCTATCAAGGATAAAAAAATATGGAATCCATTGTTCTGGTCATCCACTTAATGGTCGCATTAGCAATTATTGCAGTTGTGTTGTTACAACGTTCTGAAGGTGGCGGACTTGGCGTTGGAACGTCTGGTGGCATGGGCGGTCTCGCAACGCCACGGTCAACAGCTGATATCTTAACCCGAGTAACGGGGATCCTTGCTGGTATATTTATGGTGACAAGCTTGTTACTTGCAATTTTATCAGGTAATGGGCAGGCGCCAACGTCAAGTATTCTTGATGCAACTGGCGCGAGTGAAGTTATCGCACCAATTTCAGGAGCAGATCCTGAAATGACAAGCGAGGGCAACTCAGTTGTTGAAGCCGTGAAAGAAGAGCTTGCTCCCGTTGCACCTGTTTCGGAGTAGATCGTCACATTAATAACTGTTTCCATGTGAAGGAAAATTACAAAAATGGCACGTTATATCTTTATCACCGGTGGTGTGGTTTCTTCTTTAGGAAAGGGACTTGCCTCCGCAGCCCTTGGTGCTGCCTTACAGGCGAGGGGGTTTAAAGTTCGCCTGCGAAAGCTTGATCCTTATTTAAATATCGACCCTGGTACGATGAGCCCCTATCAACATGGCGAGTGTTATGTCACTGATGATGGTGCGGAAACAGATCTTGATCTGGGGCATTATGAGCGTTTTACAGGTGTTGCAGCGTGCCAAGGTGACAACATCACGACAGGGCGTATTTATTCAAGTGTTTTAAAAAAAGAACGCCGCGGGGATTATCTTGGTGCAACTGTTCAGGTTATTCCTCATGTGACCAATGAAATTAAGAATTTTATTGCCTCTGATGCAGGGGATGCAGATTTTGTTCTTTGTGAAATTGGTGGAACGGTTGGTGATATTGAAAGCTTGCCTTTTTTAGAGGCCATTCGCCAATTTGGTAATGAAGTTGGTTTGCAAAATGCACTGTTTATTCATGTCACTTTGATGCCTTATATTGGTGTTGCGGGAGAATTAAAAACCAAGCCTACACAGCACTCTGTAAAAGAATTACTTTCCGTTGGTATTCAGCCGTCTATTTTACTCGTTCGTGCCGATCGTGAAATCCCAGAACCCGAACGCCGTAAAATAGCGCTATTTTGTAATATCAAACACGAACGTGTTATCCCAGCTTTGGATGTTTCGACAATTTATTATGTACCTGTTAGTTATCATGAGCAGGGTTTAGATGGTCAGGTTCTTGATTATTTTAACTTAGGTGCACCAGAGCCAGATTTAAGCGCATGGAAAGGTATTTCACATACTGTTTTGAACCCAGAGGGGCAAGTTACGATTGGTGTAGTTGGAAAATATGTTGAATTGCTTGATAGCTATAAATCCTTAGCCGAAGCGTTAACCCATGGTGGTATCGCAAATAATGTTAAAGTAAAACTAAAATGGTTAGATGCGACAACTTTTGAAAATGACGATCAGCTTGACGAGTTGAAGTCTGTAAATGGTATTCTTGTTCCCGGCGGTTTTGGTGAGCGCGGTACCGAGGGTAAGATAAAAGCGGTCAAATATGCACGTGAAAATAATATTCCGTATTTTGGTATTTGTTTGGGATTACAAATGGCTGTGATTGAGGCTGCACGTAATCAGGCAGGTCTAACCAAGGCAGGATCCACGGAATTTGGTGAGTGTGCGGAACCTGTAATTGGTTTGATGACTGAATGGGTTAAAGGTTCAGGCAAAGAAGAACGTACTGAGGAAGGCGATCTTGGCGGAACAATGCGTTTGGGGGCTTATCCAGCGGTGCTTAAAGAAGGCTCAAAAATTTCCGAAATTTACGGTACAACTGAAATTTCGGAGCGTCACCGTCACCGCTATGAAGTAAATATTAATTACAAAGATCAGTTGGAAAAAACAGGTTTAGTTTTTGCGGGGATGAGTCCTGATAATTTCTTGCCTGAAACGGTTGAACGTACGGATCATCCTTGGTTTGTTGGTGTGCAATATCACCCAGAATTGAAGTCAAGGCCATTTGAGCCACACCCGTTATTTACCTCCTTTATTAAAGCGGCAATTAATCAATCTCGTTTAGTTTAGTGAAAACAAAGATTGGGGCTATTTTATAAAAGATATGGGGAAGGCTACATTATGCCTTTTGACAAGTTATGGTAACGGCATTCTGTAAAATTACAGTTGACTTTTAAAGCACCTGCCTTACATTAGCACTTGTAAAGTTTTATTTGGTTAAGTGTATACCTTGAAAGGACAGTATAATGACAGTTCAATACCGTGTAAAAGTTGGTCCATTTGAAATTGCAAATGATTTGCCTTTTGTTCTACTTGCGGGGCCATGCGCTATTGAAAGCCATGCTCACGCAATGGAAATGTCAGAGTCTTTAAAAACAATGACAGATAAGCTGGGTATTCCTTTTGTTTATAAAAGTTCTTTTGATAAAGCCAACCGGACGTCTATTAGTGGCGGCCGAGGTATTGGCATTGAAAAAGGTTTGCAGGCTTTAGCCGATGTTAAAGAAAAATTTGGTTGCCCAATTGTTACCGATGTTCATACGCCTGAACAATGTGTCGAAGTTGCTAAAGTTGCAGATATTCTTCAAATTCCTGCTTTTTTATGTCGCCAAACTGACCTTCTTATTGCGGCTGCAAAAACAGGTAAAGTTGTAAATGTTAAAAAAGGCCAGTTCCTTGCGCCATGGGATATGGTTAATGTTGCTAAAAAAATTACCGATAGTGGTAACCCCAATGTGATGCTTTGTGAACGTGGTACAAGTTTTGGATATAATACGCTTGTTAATGATATGCGTGGTTTGCCGATTATGGCAGAAACAGGCCATCCTGTTGTTTTTGATGCGACACATTCGGTGCAACAACCGGGAGGACAAGGTGCCTCTACAGGTGGTGACCGTCGTTTTGTTCCGCCACTTGCGCGCGCCGCTTTGGCAATTGGTGTTGCGTCGGTTTTCATGGAAACACATGATAATCCAGATCAAGCAGTTTCAGATGGCCCGAATATGGTTTTCTTAAAAGATATGCCGGAAGTTCTTCAAAGCATGCTTGAAATTGATCAATTGATTAAGGCTGATGCATATAAGAGCCTTTTAAAAGCGGCTTAATCGTTTACGTTATTTTATAATTTTAAAAGAGGGTTTCGGGTTCGAAGCCTTCTTTTTTTTGAAGTGATTTTTAATTTCGATTGCTCGAATATGTTTGAAGGTGTCGATTATTTTAGGATTGCCATGTTCTATGGCATATTGATAAGCACCGGGTGCTTTGATGATACCTGCACCGCCGATATCAAAAGAACCCCAGAAAAGCGTAACGTAATTTTCAGTGAATATTTGACAGCGTTTGTCCTGCAATAAAACCTTTACCATCTCATCTTTATTTAAGGTTATTGCCATAAAAAGAGGGGTGATTTTGCTGTATTGATTCGAATGTAATTTGACGTTTGGATCGCTGCTTTTTTTAAGCAGCTCTTTTAAAATTTCAGGCGTACCAAACTCAATGGCTGTTCCAATAATACTTGGCCCAAAAAGAGGAATATAATCAGGGTCAGTGCCTTGTTTCAGGAGGTGTTTAACCATGTCGATTTCTTGAGCTTTGATAGCTGCTTTTAAAATTGTGTAAAATTGAAATTTTTTTAAAAGCATGTTTAAATTCCAAATTTTCTTATGCGCGGTTTAGCGGCTTCAAATTCAATTATTGTTGGCGGGCCACAGCGTTTTTTTAGGGCTTCTTTTTGAAAGGCTTCACAAAATCGTGTGTCATTTAGGTTTTCGATAATTTCAAAAGGTGTTTTATCAAAAACAGGGCGTGGAGGAAGTGTGCCGCCGCCGATGATTTTGACGGAATGTTGATTAAGGTTCGTTTTTGGTAATGGCAATAAAATTTCAAAAGCTTCAAGTTTATTTTCAACAGCTGCATAACTTAACAATGGTAAATAACTACGCGAATTTCGACGAATACTATAGTTCGGTGAAAAAAGCTCTTGTTTCGTTAGCCAGTCTAAAATATCTAAACGGTTTTGATCAATAATTTGTTTGAGTGAGGGGCTGTGTTTAAAGATAAATTGCCCATGAGTTTCGGGCATGTTTTTTAGCAGGCCAAGCGCGGCATCTTTATCATCGTTTTGCAGGGCTTTTTTGAATTGATGGCGTAATTTTATTTTTGCGAACATAACAACCTCTCATATATTTTTATTTACATAACATTAAAAGGGTCTTCAGGTCAATGGAATTGTTATTTTACTTGGATTTTTTAGTTGCTGTGGTAAATTGCGATGAGATTACGAAATCAAAAAAAAGGTATATTTCTAATGAGCAATATTAAAGATATTAAAGCCCGCGAAGTTTTAGATAGTCGCGGTAATCCAACTGTAGAAGTTGACGTTATTTTACAAAGTGGTGTTATGGGGCGCGCAATTGTGCCTTCTGGTGCATCAACGGGGGCTTATGAAGCTGTTGAGCTACGTGATGGAGATAAAAACCGTTATCTCGGTAAAGGTGTTTTAAAGGCGATTAATGCTGTTAAAACGGAAATCAAAGACGCGCTTGTTGGTGAAAGTGTTTTTGAGCAAAATGAAATTGATCAAAAAATGATTGATCTTGATGGGACCGCGAATAAAGGTCGTTTTGGTGCCAACGCTATTTTGGGTGTTAGCATGGCCGTTGCCCGTGCCGGGGCAATCGAAGAAGGTGTACCATTGTTCGAATATATTGGCGGAGAAAATGCACATGTTATGCCAACACCAATGATGAATATTATTAATGGGGGAGAGCATGCTGATAATGCTGTGGATATTCAAGAATTTATGATTATTCCAGTATCGGCAGATACTATTGCGGAAGCTATTCGTGTCGGGGCTGAAATTTTTCATACTTTAAAAAAAGAGCTTGCCGCAGATGGCTTGAATACCAATGTGGGCGATGAAGGTGGTTTTGCGCCAAATGTTTCATCAACCGAAGAAGCTTTAAACTATATCATGCGCGCAATCGAAGGCGCGGGGTATGCTCCTGGTGATGATGTTCTTTTGGCACTGGATGCGGCTTCGACTGAATTTTATAAAGATGGTAAGTACCATTTAAAAGGCGAGGGGCGTGTGCTTTCAACAGATGAAATGGTTCAATATTACAGCGATCTTGTTGAAAAATACCCAATTGTTTCAATTGAAGACGGCTTGGCCGAAGATGATTGGGAGGGTTGGCAAAAATTAACAGCGGCAATTGGTGAGGAAATTCAGCTTGTTGGTGATGATCTTTTTGTGACCAATCCAGAGCGCCTTGCACGGGGGATTGAAGAAAAATCAGCCAATGCTATTTTGATTAAAGTAAATCAAATCGGCACACTTAGTGAAACCTTACAGGCCGTCGAAATGGCACAAGAAGCAGGGTTTGGTGTTGTTTTATCTCACCGCTCTGGTGAAACAGAAGACTCGATTATCGCTGATCTTGCTGTGGCAACAAATGCTGGTCAAATCAAAACGGGTTCTTTGTCGCGTTCAGATCGTTTGGCCAAATATAATCAACTTATTCGTATCGAAGAGACACTCGGCGAAGATGCCTTCTATGCTTCTAAGGAAGAGGCTGCTTAGGTCAAAAGAGATATTTTTAATTAAAGCATCAATCAGAATTTTATGATTGATGCTTTTTTTTATTTTATAACAGCTCCTATGTTTAAGGTCTATTTTTTAAAGCTATAAGTTGAGTCATTTTTACAACACTTTGACTCCAAAAGATAAAAACTTCTTGACCCCGCGAATCGGATGTGATTCGATAGAAGTATGGAACGTATTATTTTAACAAAAACATCCCTAAAAAAAATAGCAGCCCCTTTATTGGGATTTATTTTGTTTGCTTATTTTTTATTCCATTTGGCTCATGGAGAGCGCGGGTATTTTTCGTTACAAGGTATTGAACAAAAAATATCACAAAAACAACATGCTTATGTCGAAGTTTTAAACCGTCGTGAGAGGTTGAATCAGCGTGTTATGTTGCTCCGCCCAGCAAGTCTTGATCGAGATTTGTTGGAAGAACAAGTTCGTCATGTTTTGGGTTACACCACAAAAGATGATTTAATTGTTGTAAATGCTCTCGAAAAATAAATTTTTATAAACGTCAAGCTTGAAAATTTCTTCAGTCTTTCGTAAAGAGAAGGTCTAATTAGATTGTTAATAATTGGAGTAAACCTTTGTCTGCAAAAAAGACTAGCGCTGCAAAAAACTTGAAAGCAGTTTCGAGTTCAAATGCAAATGTTGTAACACCTGAGCAAATGCTCGCGTATTACCGTGAAATGTTGCTTATTCGACGTTTTGAAGAAAAATCAGGTCAGCTATATGGCATGGGTTTGATCGGTGGTTTTTGCCACCTATATATTGGTCAAGAAGCCGTTGTGACAGGTATTCAATCTGCCTTAGAAGAAAAAGACTCGGTGATTACAACGTATCGAGATCATGGACATATGTTGTCACGTGGTATGGATCCAAAAGGCGTGATGGCGGAACTGACAGGGCGTCGTGGTGGTTATTCTCGTGGTAAAGGTGGTTCTATGCACATGTTTAGCAGGGAAAAGAATTTTTACGGCGGTCATGGTATTGTTGGTGCAAATGTACCTTTGGGTGCGGGCTTGGCCTTTGCTCATAAATATCGGGGCGATGACGGAATTTCAACATGTTATTTTGGTGATGGTGCTGCAAATCAAGGGCAGGTTTACGAAACATATAATATGGCATCGCTATGGAAGTTGCCGATCATCTTTGTAATTGAGAATAATCGCTATGCGATGGGGACAAGCCAACAACGTGCTGCGGCGGGAGAGCTTTTTGAACGCGGTAAAGCCTATGGGATTCCTGGTGAAAAAGTAAATGGTATGGATGTTGTTGCTGTGCGGGCGGCCGCTTTAAAAGCGGTAGATTATGTGCGTTCAGGTAATGGCCCTATGATTTTGGAAATGGACACATACCGTTATCGGGGACACTCAATGTCCGATCCCGCGAAATATCGCTCTAAAGAAGAAGTCCAAGCAGTTAAAGATGAACAAGATGCCATTCAAACCATTAAAAAAATGATTTTGGACGCGGGCGTTCATTCAAATGCAGATATTAAGGCGATTGATAAAGAAATTAAGTTGATCGTAAATGAGGCGGCAGAATTTGCACAACAAAGCCCCGAACCTGATCCAGAGGAACTCTGGACAGATATTTTGTTATAAAATCGGGGAAAGGAAAAATCATGACTATTGAAGTTTTAATGCCAGCTTTATCACCAACGATGACAGAGGGTAAACTTGTTAAATGGACTGTTTCTGAAGGTGACATGGTTGAAGCCGGGGATGTGATTGCAGAAATTGAAACCGATAAAGCAACCATGGAGGTTGAGTCGGCAGACGAAGGGAAAATGGGAAAAATCCTTGTTGCAGAAGGAACAGATAATGTTGCTGTTAATACGCCAATTGCGATTTTGCTTGAGGAGGATGAAACGGCGGATGGTATAGGGGATGTCAATGCTCACAAAGCATCTATGATGCAAGAGATTGAAACCGCAAATCCTCTTGTTGCCGATATCTCAACGGAAGCTCCAAGGGAGCTTGTTTTAGCGCCTGCGTCAGATGAGGATAAATTCTTTGAAGATACGGTCACGTTAACAGTGCGCGATGCCTTACGTGACGCTATGGCCGAAGAAATGCGCCTTGACCCAGATGTTTTTATAATGGGTGAGGAAGTTGCAGAATACCAAGGAGCCTATAAAGTGACCCAGGGTTTATTACAAGAATTTGGGTCAAAACGGGTTATTGATACGCCGATCACCGAAATGGGTTTTGCAGGTATTGGAACGGGAGCAGCGTTTGCAGGGTTAAGACCAATCGTTGAATTTATGACGTTTAATTTTGCAATGCAAGCGATGGATCATATCGTTAATTCGGCTGCAAAAACACTATATATGGCCGGCGGACAAATGGGATGTCCCATCGTCTTCCGCGGGCCAAATGGCGCGGCTTCACGTGTGGGGGCACAGCACTCTCAATGTTATGCAAGTTGGTATGCGCATGTGCCAGGTTTAAAAGTTGTAGCGCCTTATTCGGCAGCTGATGCAAAGGGGTTGTTAAAGGCGGCTATTCGTGACCCGAACCCTGTTGTTTTTCTTGAAAATGAAATGATGTATGGGCAAAGTTTTGAATGTCCTACGTCACCGGATTATATTGTACCGATTGGCCGCGCGAAAATCGAACGATCCGGAACAGATGTAACAATCGTTTCTTTTTCAATTTCGGTTGGCCGTGCATTACAAGCTGCAGAACAGCTTGCTGAACAGGGCATTAATGCAGAGGTGATTAACTTACGTAGTATTCGCCCGCTAGATACAGAAACAATTTTAAAGAGTGTTCGGAAAACAAATCGTCTTGTGACTGTTGAAGAAGGGTGGCCAACGGCTGGCATTGGGGCGGAACTTTCGGCACTGATGATGGAACATGGTTTTGATGACCTTGATGCCCCTGTCGCGCGCGTTTGTGGTAAGGATGTGCCGATGCCTTATGCAGCGAACCTTGAAAAATTAGCACTGCCACAGCCCCAAGATGTTGTTGATGCGGTAAAAGGAGTTTGTTATGCCAATTAAGGTTTTAATGCCAGCTTTATCGCCAACAATGACGGAAGGAAAACTTGTGAACTGGACGGTCTCTGAAGGGGATGTGGTTGCTGCCGGTGACGTAATTGCTGAGATTGAAACTGATAAAGCAACGATGGAAGTGGAAGCGGTTGATGAAGGCAAAATTGAAAAAATTATAATTCCTTCTGGCACGGATGGTGTTCCGGTTAACGACATTATTGCTGTTATCCTGGAAGAAGATGAAAAGGGTGTTGATATTGATGCTTTTTTATCGGCAGCCAATAATGACGCAGCGCCAATTGTGACGGATGAAACCGCCGTTTTAAAAGAAGAAGATATTCCCGCGCAAAATCGAGGGGGAGCTGTTGAAAATGTCAATCACCCTTCGACCTCACGGGTTATTGCAAGTCCTTTGGCGCATCGTATTGCCAAAGATAACAATATAAATTTAAGCGGCATTAAAGGTTCAGGCCCGCATGGGCGTATTATTAAAGTTGATGTAGAGGCGGTTAAGTCTGGAACTGTTTCTTCGGGAGGGGCTAAACAAGGCTTGCCCGTGGTGAAAACAACGCCATTACCTCAAGGTTCAGGCCCAACTGCCAAAGAACTAGCAGATCTTCTGGGGATCCCATATCATTTAGAAGAAAACTCAGGCATTCGTAAAATTATTGCTTCTCGTTTGTTGGAATCTAAACAAACTGTGCCGCATTATTATTTATCTGTTGACTGTGAGCTTGATAAGCTTCTTGCGGCACGTAAGGAGATTAATAGCGTTGCAGATGGTGCCTTTAAACTTTCTGTAAATGATTTTATTCTAAAAGCCTCTGCTTTGGCGTTAAAAAAGATACCTGCGGCGAATGTTTCGTGGACGGATGAAGCAATGGTTGTTTACGATCGCGCGGATGTTTCTGTTGCGGTTGCCACAGATGGCGGTTTAATTACACCAATTATAAAAGCGGCGGATGAAAAATCTTTACGACAAATTTCTGAAGAAGTTAAAGACCTTGCCGCACGGGCGCGTGAAAATAAATTAAAACCCGAAGAATTCCAAGGGGGAACAATCTCCGTATCAAATTTGGGTATGTATGGCATAAAACAATTCAGCGCCATCATTAACCCACCACAAGCCTGCATTTTGGCTATTGGAGCAGGCGTGCAACGTCCCGTGGTCAAAGACGGAAAAATTGTGCCCGCAACGGTTATGGATTGTACCGCCAGTTTTGATCACCGTGCAATTGATGGGGCGGTTGGCGCACAATTCTTGGCTGCTTTTAAAGATTACATCGAAAATCCGCTGTCAATCCTAGCCTAAGTTTTTAAAACTGATGGCAAGAGGGAATTGGGAACATTAAAACGAGTTTATGTTGCATTCTTGCTTTGATTGTATTATTTATTACGTCAAATAATAGTTGAGGCTTGAATTAGGATGAAGACAAAAGAAAAAAAATTATCCTTTATCGCAAATCGGTTGTTTAGAGACCCGAAAAAAGTAGCGCTGTGGTTTGACACGCCAAGCCCCTTTTTTGATAATAAAAAACCTTTGGATTATTTAAAATCAAACCCAAAACAAGAGGGTTTGGTGACGATGGAGTTATACATGTCCTCAATTCAGGATGAGTATCGTCCTGTGGTGGAGGATTATGAACATCGTGTTTTAAGAATAACTGATGTTGCGAATGCCGTATTTGAAGATCGGAAAAATGCAAAAGAATGGTTGAACTCGGATAGGATTAGAGCTCTTGGTTGCCACAAGCCACTAGATCTTTTGCAAACAGAAGCCGGAACACGCAGAGTGGAGCATTCACTTGCCGCAATTGTTTATGGTTTTTGTGCATAGTTAATTTAGGAGAAAGAAAATGCCATCAAAAAAAGATTTTGATATTCATATTATGAGCCGTATTTTTAATAAAGCTGTCAGAATGCATAATGGCGATAAATTGCAGGCCAGAGAATGGCTTGCAACACAAAGCAAAGACTTCCCTTATTCTCCTTTTAGTCATTGTAAGTCCCTAGAAGGCGCTAGAAAAGTTGAATCTTTTATAAATAAAAAATTGAATCCTTAAACACTTTATCCGCTTTGGATCTTATATATACCGTGCTATAAAACTATCGTATTCATTATATTTTTGAGACGGAGTAAATATGGCGGAACAAACTTTTGACATTATTGTTGTTGGCGGTGGCCCTGGTGGTTATGTCGCGGCTATTCGTGCGGCTCAATTGGGTAAAAAAGTTGCCCTTGTTGAGGCTAATCACCTTGGCGGGATTTGTTTGAACTGGGGCTGTATTCCAACCAAAGCTTTGTTGCGTAGTGCCGAAGTTTTCCATTTAATGCAACGTGCGGAAGAATTTGGTCTAAAGGTTGAAAATGTTTCATTTGATTTCTCAAAAATTATTGAAAGATCACGTAAAATTGCGACACAGCTGAGTGGCGGTATTGGCCATTTATTGAAAAAAAACAAAGTAACTGTTTTTGATGGTTTTGGTATTTTACAGGGTAAGGGTAAAGTTAAGGTTCAAAAAAATAACAAAGAAATTGCCATCTTATCGTCACCGCATATTATTTTAGCAACAGGTGCAAGAGCGCGTGTGCTGCCGAATATGGAACCCGATGGTAAAATGATTTGGAGTTATAAAGAAGCCTTGAACCCTGAAGGGGGCTTGCCAAAATCGATGTTGGTTGTTGGATCGGGTGCGATTGGGATGGAGTTTGCAAGTTTTTATCGTACGCTTGGTGTTGAGGTAACTGTTGCCGAGGTTATCGATCGTATTTTGCCTGCCGAAGATAAAGAAATTTCAGCATTTGCACAAAAACAATTTGAAAAACAAGGTATGAAAATTTTAACTGGTGCAAAGTTGGGGGCATTTAAAAAGACAGAAAAAAATGTTTCGGTAACGGTCGAGGCCGATGGCAAAAAACATGAGCTAACCGTTGACCGCATTATTATGGCGGTTGGTATTGTTGGAAATATTGAAAATATCGGGCTTGAGAATACAAAAATTGTTACAGACCGTTCTCATATTGTTGTTAATCAATGGCTTGAAACAAAAGAGCCGGGAGTTTATGCCATTGGAGATGTGGTTCACGGTCCATGGCTTGCCCATAAAGCCAGCCATGAGGGTGTGATTTGTATTGAAAAAATATGTGGTGTAAAAGACGTTCATGCCCTTGATGCGGGTAATATTCCAGGTTGTACGTATTGTTCGCCACAGATTGCCTCGGTTGGTTTAACGGAACAGCAAGCCAAGGATAAAGGTTATAAAATTAAAGTCGGTCGCTTTCCTTTTCTTGCAAATGGTAAGGCCATTGCCCTTGGCGAACCCGAAGGTTTGGTGAAAACAATTTTTGATGAAAAAACAGGTGAACTACTGGGCGCGCATATGGTTGGGGCTGAGGTGACGGAGATGATCCAAGGTTACGGCATCGCGCGCACACTTGAAACAACAGAAGCAGAATTAATGCACACCATTTTCCCGCATCCAACATTATCTGAAATGATGCATGAATCTGTTTTAGATGCCTACGGTAAAGCGCTTCATTTTTAAACGTGTTATATAAAAACGTGTGAGGAATATTGATATGGTAGATTTTGAGACAAGCACAGAAGAACAACAACGTGTGCGTCACCCAGAAAAACAACACCGACCGGATAATCCGATAAAAAAGAAACCAGATTGGATCCGAGTAAAAGCTCCGATGTCCGCGGAATACAATGATTTACGAAAAATGATGCGTAATATGAGTCTAACCACAGTTTGTGAAGAAGCAGCATGTCCCAATATGGGAGAATGTTGGACTCAAAAACACGCCAGTTTTATGATTTTGGGAGAGGTTTGCACGCGTGCTTGTTCATTTTGTAATGTTTCGACAGGAAAACCCGATGATGTTGATCGTTATGAGCCGCTTCGTATTGCTCAAGCGGTTAAAAAAATGGGGTTACGCCATGTTGTAATTACCTCTGTTGATCGTGATGATTTAGATGATGGCGGCGCGGCTCATTTTGTGAAAACAATTAACGCAATTCATGACCTGTCTGTTGGGACTTCTGTTGAGATCTTAACGCCAGATTTTAAGGGTAAAGATGGCGCGATAGAACAAGTTGTGGCCGCCAAACCAGAAGTTTTTAACCATAATATGGAGACTGTACCGCGCTTATACCCAACCATCCGTCCAGGTGCGCGATATTTTACATCATTAGAACTGTTGCACCGTGTTAAAAAGCTTAACCCAAATGGTTTTACCAAGTCGGGTATGATGATGGGACTTGGTGAAACAAAAGAAGAGGTGATGCAGGTTATGGATGATCTTCGTGCCGCTGATGTTGATTTCATTACGCTTGGGCAATATCTGCAACCCACGGTAAAACACGCGGAAGTCAAAGACTTTGTAACCCCAGATCAATTTGAAAATTATGCACAAATTGCGCGTGCAAAAGGATTTTTAATGGTGACATCTTCGCCCCTTACACGGTCATCACATCATGCAGATAAAGATTTTGAAAAACTACAAGCTGCGCGCCGAGAAAAAAATATTTCAGAGGCCACTGGCTGATAATAATAACAAGGCTTTCCTATGCCAAAACATGAAGAACAACGGAAGTTTAAATATACGGCAGAACAACTTTTTGATCTGGTTCTCGATATTGGAAAATATCCAGAATTTATTCCATGGTGTTTGGCGGCGCGTATTAATGAACAGGATGACACACATATTAATGCGGATCTGCTTGTTGGTTATCAATTTTTTCGTGAAAAATTTCGATCTCGGGTAAGTTTTGTACGCCCTTATGAAATTGAGGTTGATTATGAACACGGACCGATGCAACATTTGGTAAATAGATGGAAATTTATGAATCTTGAAGAGGGGGGATGTCTGGTTGATTTTTATGTTGATTTTGAATTCAAATCCCCATTGTTTAAAAAAATAATGAACCAGTTTTTTGATAAATCTGTTGTAAAAATGATTGATGCTTTTGACCAAAGAGCCAAAGATTTATACGATTAATTATTATATTTTGGATAAATATGAGTACTGAAAATTTGAATGTGCCTATTCGGCCACCAATTTTATTTATATTGTTTATTTTATTCGGTGTAATATTGGATGAAATAGCCACGGCGTGGCAGGGCGGTTTTTGGGGCGTTATATTGGGGCTACCATTTGTTGTTTCGGGGGCTTACCTATGTAAGATTTCATTTGAGGAGTTTATGAAATACAAAACAACCTTTGAGGTGAAACACGCGCAGGTTGCCACATTGGTAACGACGGGGCCATTTAAATATTCACGTAACCCAATATATGTGGGGTTAAGCTTAATGTATTTTGGAATTGGGCTTTTGCTTTCTAATTTATGGATCCTTTTGTTGTATCCGTTTGTTTTTATTATGATGAATGTCATTGTTATTGAGCGGGAAGAAAGATATCTAGCCTCGCAATTTGGTGAGGATTATTTAGAGTATAAAAAATTGGTGCGACGGTGGATCTAGTATAAACTTTTAATACTTCAGGAGGTAAGTTCTGATGAACAAAATGCATACATGGCTGATCGTTGCGGGCTTCCAAGGGCTTATTATTTTGACTTTAGCAGGATATTTATTTTGGGAATATCAAGCGCAACTTAAAGCTCAACAGTTTTATATCACTCAATTAAATAAGGTTGTTAAAACAGCGCAAAAAAAACTAGATCAGCAAGTCCAAAGTAAATCAGCCTGTAAGGAGGCGCATTATTTTGCAACAACATCACAAGGTGTTATTGCAAAGCTTTCGCCTTTGGATAAACCGAATTTCTCACGTTCTGGAATTGTTAATTGGACGTCGGAAATTATTACAAAAGCATTGATGTTAAGTTTTCACAATTATGAGATGAAATTAAAATTGGTTACCAGTGAGTTTTCGCAGGATGGATGGCGCGACTTTACCAGAGCATTAACAGAGGCTCAAATCATTGAAAACCTAACAACAAAAAATATGGTGATGACACCTCGACTGTTATACCCTCCTGTTGTTTTAGAAGAAAAAAATATTAATGGAAAATATACATGGTTTTTAGAGGTACCTATTTCATTAAAATTGCAAGCAGGATCTTTTGCAGATAACAAGGTTTACGTTGAAAAAGGTAAGCAGAAAAAAGTATCGATGAATGTACGTATTGCAATCGAACGGAGTGGTGACTTGTCAAATCCCGCTGGTGTTGTCATTACTAAATGGATACAAAGGAAGGGGTGAGTATGATGGAAAATGAAAACTTAAGATTTAAAACATTAGTAATATTTGTTGCCTTTCAGGCCATTTGTATCGTGACCTTAGGGGTGATGTTTTTTAAAAATTTTGGCTTGAATGAAAAAGTAGGGGTTGTTCAACAACATGTTTCTCGCAAAGTTGAAACACTGTTAGAGCAAGCAATCGACAACTGCACACGTTTTTTTGCCACAACACCAGATGGGAGAGTTATTCCCCTTGTATCGTTGAGTGAACCAATGGTGCACTCAAACCGTATGCAAAGCTGGATCGGTCAGTCTTTGACTAATATTTTATCTTTTGGCTTTAACGACTATCAACAACATTTTACGCGGAATAGAAGCTATTTTACGGATCAAGGTTGGATTGAATTTCAGCGTGAATTAAAACGTGAAAGGCTCGTGGAAACGGTTAAAACCCAGAAAATTTTTATCAAGTCTTCGCCGGCAACGCCTGCTATTTTGATTGAAGAGGGGGATAAGAACGGCATATATCGTTGGATTTATGAGGTACCTATGGTAATGACCTATGCAAATGATAAAGCCATTAAATCAAGTCAAAAAAAAGTGCGCCTTGTTGTCGAGCGTGTATCGGTAAAACACAATATCAATGGTTTTGCGCTTGCGGGATGGGCGTTTAGCTCTGATGAATAGATGTTGACATAATATTTTGTTTTTTATAGAATAGCGTCTTTGGTTCCAAGGATAACTGGCTGTGCATATTGAGGTTGTTTACCTATGCAAAAAAATAAATTTCATCTAAAAAAAATACTCTATCACCTCGCCTGTCGTCTAAATCGAGGCTTTAAAAGGTGATGCAAACAATTTTTAGTTTAAGCGAAGTCTATGAAATAGTGGAGCGGCGTAAATTTGAGCTGCAATTTATGCAAGTTGGCATGGATGCAGATCTTATTGAGCTTGATAATATGTTATCAAAACACGCCATAGATTTCCCCGAAAATACAGAAGTCTCTTTACCTTTTGGAATTTACAATGATGATGAAAAACTTGATATGTATCTTTTTGTTCTTGAGACATTGGGTTATTTAAAAGATGTTTTAAAAATGAAAGAAAGATCAGACCCTGACGGTATTTCAAAAACACAAATTACAATTGGTCAGATCGAAAAAAGAATGAGACAGTTTGAACGCCATGTTAAAACCTCTCAAAAAAGGCATTCAGTCATTCTAGATATCATTGAAATGATTGATGCACCAGACTTTCAAAATCTGCCCAAAAAAAATAGTATTAGATTTACCTTTTTATCTACCTGATGATGAGGATGATTTTCTTTTTGTTGAGCTTAATCAGGTTCGGAATTTTCTTCAAACAACGAATGTCATCGCAAAGTATTCGACAGACCTTATGGGGAAAACAAAAAAACAGGCCGCCCAAAAGCCAATTCACTTAAAACGTCGTCCACGGATGTAAGTAGGGGTTATGCGGCTTGACAGATAATATTATCGAGCTGCTCTAAAGCGTAAACACAAGCCTGATAACGAACGTCACTTCGATTGCCAGCAAAAACTTCTTTAAAATCATACACGTGATCTGAATTTTTTAAAGCAATGGCAAAATGAACTAAACCAACAGGTTTGTCCGCTGTTGCGCCACCGGGGCCGGCAATACCCGTTGTGACAAGGCTGATATCTGATTGTGAATTACGAAGAGCGCCTGTTGCCATCGCGATTGCAGTTTGTGCACTGACGGCGCCATTATCCTTAAGGGTTGTGGCGGGCACGTTGAGTGAATCCATTTTGGCTTCATTTGAGTAAGTCGCAAAACCCCGGTCAAACACATCCGATGACCCTGAAATTTCGGTTAATAGGGCGGAGAGCAAACCGCCTGTGCAGGATTCGGCCGTGACAATCATCAAGCTTTTTTCGCGTGCGTGTTTTAAAACATTATTGGCAAGTGTTGTGAGCTTTTGATTAAACATTACAATGCCCCCTCATTAATAGAGGTAAATGTTCGCAAGTGTTGCCACGCCAAAAAAGGCAAAAATCCCTGCAATAACATCATCCATCATAACGTCATAGGCACCGGATCCTCTTTTGTCATAGCGGCTTGCAGGCCATGGTTTGACAATATCAAAGAGTCGGAATAGTAAAAAGGCACAAAACCAAAGTATGGGATTTGTACCCGCGGCAATGCCTGCAATCCAAAGCCCAACGGCCTCATCAATGACAATAGAGCTTGCATCATGTTCGCCAGTGCGTTCCTCATAGAGTGCAGCTGCTTTTTTACCAATAAAAAATGTTAAAAAAGTGGCGATGAGTAATAAAGGGATGCCGCCAATAAGTTGAAAAAGATAACCCGCAGGAAGAGCCGCCAGTGTGCCAAATGTTCCAGGGGCTGGGCGAATAAGTCCAGAGCCAAACCATGTTGCAATCATCACATCTAATTCTTTTAATTTCAGGCCTTTTGGCAAAGGTTTTATATATGGTTTTTTAAATTCAAAATTTGTTGTCATTTTTTTTGATCACTTTCGAGGTTCAAAAATACATGTTGCAACCGCATGCACGGCAATGCCTTCTTCGCGGCCAGTAAAGCCAAGCTTTTCAGTCGTTGTTGCCTTTACATTAACATGATGCTCTGTAAGTTTAAGAAAATCCATCAGTTTTTGTTTCATTTGGGGTTTGTATGGCGTAATCCGTGGTTTTTGGCAAATAATGGTTAAATCTATATGGTTTAAAGTACCATGTTCTGCATGTAACATTTTCATAGCATGCTCTACAAAAAGCCATGAATTTGCACCGCGCCATTGTGGATCAGTGTCAGGGAAGTGTTCCCCAATATCGCCAGCGCCAAGTGTTCCGAGTAAAGCATCCGTTATCGCATGTAGAGCCACATCGGCATCAGAATGTCCTTTTAACGGGCGAGGGTGATCAATTTTAATGCCACACAAAAGCAACTTTTTGGGATTTGAACGATCATCGTCAAATCTGTGGACGTCATAACCAAATCCAGTACGGATATCAATAGTTGGGGTGTTTACCATCTGTTTTATGCTGCCTTATTTGTTGGTCTCGTTAAGAAAAACTCAACAAGGTCAAAGTCATGTTGAGTGGTTATTTTAAGGTTTTTTTTGCATCCATCGATTTTGCAAATTTTCATATGAGACATCTCCGCAAGCGCTACGTCATCCGTAAAATTAAGGTGTGGAAATGAATTGTGAGCCGAAAAAATTTTTTCAAAAACAAAAGCTTGGGGCGTTTGCACAATGTAATGCGTTTCCCGGTCAATTGTTTGACTTTGAAAACCGTCAATTTTTCGAATTGTATCCGAAATAGGCAGCGCGGGGTAGGTTGCATCACAGGTTAATAGTTTGTGACAGATGTTAGAAATTAAATCAACCGAGACCAAAGGGCGCGCGGCATCGTGGATTAAAATGTGGCTTGGATTAAAATTTTGAGCTATTTTGAGGCCGTTAAAAACACTTTCTTGTCTTTTTTTACCGCCAGTAATAGCGTTCGTTAATTTGTATTTTTGTTGTAATGGTGTGTAGTAAGTTTCAATAAAGTTATCTGGCAGTACAACTAGGGTGTTTGTGATCAGGGGGTGGTTGGCAAAACGCGCGATTGTGTGCTCCAGAATTGTTTTATTATTGAGCATGTGGAACTGCTTAGGCAGGCTTTGATCAAAACGTTGTCCTGAACCACCAGCAACAATAAGAGCAATAATATTTTCAAGCGATGCTTTTGTTTCCATGTCTGTATTATTATGGTCTAAGCCGTGTGCGTCAATACTTGTATTATGCCTAAAAAAAGTGCATATATATGATGGTTATTTTTTGTGCAAATTGTAAGGTTGAATTAGGATGCATCGTTATGCCATCACACCCAAACAACAAAATATAAATTCTAGGCCCTTTTTACCATTAGAGGCATTGAATGCATTGCCACATCCCTTGGCGATTATAAATGAGAAACATCAGTTTATTTTTGCAAATCACGCCTTCCAAGAAATTTTCGGGATTGGTGAGGCTAAAATTTTATCCTTATCATTGCGTGAGGTTCTTAATCATAATTATGCGCTGCACAATTTTATCGCTAATGCATTGCAATCTCATAAAGGTTTACTTTCAGGTACTTGTGACTTTTATACAATGTGTGAAAAAAAACAAGCGGCTAAAATCTGTGATGCAACGTTAACGCCTCTCTCATTTACTGAAGGGGACGTACAGCAGTTTTTGTTTGGTTTTAAATTGAGGGATAAAGAGCTTAATACAGGCGCAGTTCGTTCCTTAAAACGTTTTTCATCGATGTTGGCGCATGAAGTTAAAAACCCTCTTTCCGGAATCCAAGGGGCGGCTCAGTTGCTTTCCCGATCCGTACCAGAGCGTGACAAAGATTTAACAAGCTTAATTTACGATGAAACAAAACGTATCCAAAAATTGGTGGATCAGCTTGCCTGTTTTTCTGAAGATGAACCGCTTGCCTTTGAGGCGGTTAATATTCATGCTGTTTTGAACCATGTTAAAAGAATTTCACAGTTGGGTTTTGCCTCTCATGTTGAATTTACCGAAGACTATGACCCATCCTTGCCGGAAGTTTCCGGGGATACGGAACGTCTTATTCAAGCTTTTATTAATCTGTTTAAAAATTCAGCCGAAGCTATGAATAAAACTGATCCGGCAATATTAAATGTCAAAACATTTTATTGTCAGGGAAAACATAAAAAAGGCCTGCCAACGCCATTTGGAATTTGTATTTCAGATAAGGGTGAGGGAGTGCCAGAGGAAAAAATGGATTTATTATTTGATCCCTTTTATTCAACAAAATCGACAGGGGCTGGATTGGGATTATCCGTTGTTGCCAAAATAATTGAAGAACATCGAGGGCAGTTAAAAGTGGTCTCTAAACCTCACTTTGGAACGCAATTTTATATTTATTTGCCTTTATTTAAGAAGCGATAAGGGAGTTACAATGTTAAAAAAAACGAAAACAGTTTTGATTGCAGATGATGATAAATCTATTCGTTTAGTCCTTGAACGTGCCCTTTCAGATGAGGGTTACCATACAAAAGTAACGGATAACGCCGCAACTTTATGGCAGTGGGTTGAGCAAGGAGAGGGTGACCTTGTTATTACAGATGTGCGAATGCCCGGGCAAAGTGGTTTAGATCTGCTTCCAAAAATAAAAGTGTTGCGCCCTGAGCTAGAAGTCGTTGTGATTAGCGCTCAAAATACCTTTATGACAGCTGTTTTGGCGGCCGAACGAGGGGCACTTGAATATTTGCCGAAACCCTTTGACTTGGACGAGCTTTTGTCAGTTGTTGGTAAATCCTTCCAACGTTATCAAACGTTGGTCTCAGACCAAGATAACAACATTGTTGACGACGAAGCGGTGTGTAATTTACGTTACCCTGTTGTTGGAAGATCTCAGGCGATGCAGGATATTTACCGAACGATAGCCCGGTTAATGCACTCTGACTTGACGGTATTAATTACGGGTGAATCTGGTACGGGCAAAGAGGTTATTGCCCGTGCTTTACACAATTATAGTTCTCTTTCAAAAGAGGGTGTTTTTGTTGCTGTGAATATGGCTGCTATTCCAAAAGAGCTTATTGAAAGTGAATTATTTGGGCATGAAAAAGGCGCTTTTACTGGGGCAGATCATAAAACTATTGGCCGCTTTGAAGAAGCCAATGGCGGGACGCTTTTTCTTGATGAAATTGGAGATATGCCTTATGAAACACAAACGCGTTTATTGCGAGTTTTGCAGGAGGGGGAATATTATCGTGTCGGAGGGCAGCATGCCAAAAAAATTAAGGTTCGGATTTTAGCGGCAACTCATCAAGATTTACCGGCTTTAATCAAAAGCGGTAAGTTTCGTGATGATTTATATTACCGCTTAAATGTGATCCCGCTGTGCTTACCCGCTCTGAGAGAGCGGTGTGAGGACGTTGAGGTTTTTGTTCAGCATTTTTTACAAAAAAAATCTAAATCTGGCGTGGCATTTACACCGCAGGCCATCGCGGTTATGGAAGGTTATTCTTGGCCTGGAAATATCAGAGAGCTGGAGAATTTTGTTTATCGCCTTGTTGCGCTTAATGCCTCAAATATGGTCTTTGATGATAAAATGGTAAGCCAAGCTTTGTACCCGCAATCACAAGACGAGTGGAGCAAAGTAACGTCACAGAGTAAACAAGCCAAAACAGGTGGCATATCGACCTTGGTTGAAAAGCAACTAAATGAATATTTCGCCGTTTACGGTGATGACTTACCGCCTATAGGATTGTATGATCGGATTTTGCCAGAGGTCGAAAAACCTTTAATTCAGAGAACGCTAAAAGCAACCTCAGGAAACCAAATCAAAGCAGCTGAAGTTCTTGGTATCAATCGAAATACATTGCGTAAGAAAATAAGCCTTCTCAAAATTAATGTAAAAGAATGTAAATAAAGCGTGTTGTTGTTATGAGTTCAGAGTTAACATTAGAAAAAAGAACTAAGTCTTTGTTAAAAAAAGCATTTAATCTTATTGATAGGTACAATTTATCAAGTAGGCTTCCCGTTGCATTAACGGTTTTGGCGATTGCTTTGGGTTTAGCGACTTATTATGTGATGACCACGCAAGCGCAAGCCGTTAGCGCTTTTTATTGGCTGTTAAATTTAGATCTTTTGTTGTTATTGACACTTGGAGCGTTGATTGCACGTCAAATTCTTAAGTTATGGCGTCAGCGCAAAGAAGGAATTGCCGGCGCACAGTTACATTCTAGATTTGTATTTGTATTTAGTATTTTAACAGCGACACCTGCTGTCATGATGGCTGTATTTTCATCGGTTTTCTTTTATTTTGGTGTGCAGTCTTGGTTTAGCGACCGCGTGAGTACTGCGGTCAATGAGTCTTTGAATGTCGCTCAAGCTTATTTAAAAGAACATCAACAAGTTATGCGGGCTGATGTATTGGCAATGGCAAGTGATCTAAATAAAGAAGCACCCTATTTAATGGGCGATACTCAAAATTTTAACCGTGTGGTGCAAACACAATCGTTGTTGCGTAATCTATCAGAGGCGATGGTTTTTACATCCTCTGGTCGGGTTCTTGCACGGTCACGATTAACGTTTACGCTTGAGTTCGAGCCTTTGCCGGAGCGGTTGTTTGATGAAGCACGGATGGGGGAGGTTGTTCTTTTAATTGGTGGTGATGAAGATGATCGTATTCGTGCTTTGGTTAAGCTGGATCGTTTTGTTGATGCATATCTGTTTGTAGGGCGGCTGGTGGACGGTAATGTTCTTTCACACATTCAGGCGACAGAAAGTGCGGTAAAAGAGTACCGAGAACTGGAAGGCCGCCGTTCATCACTGCAGGTCTCCATTACGATGATGTTTGTTGCGGTGGCATTATTGTTGTTGCTTGCCGCCGTCTGGTTTGGTCTTGTTTTTGCGGAACATATGGTTGAACCTATTAGCCATTTGATTGGTGCGGCTGAAAAAGTTAGAAGTGGTGATTTTTCTGTACGCGTGAAAGAGGGAGACAAAATTGATGAGCTTGGGACGCTTGTTCGTGCATTTAATCGTATGACAAGGCAAATTCAAGAGCAAAGAGATGAGGTTTTACAAGCCAATGTGAAACTTGATGACCGTAGACGTTTTATGGAAGCTGTTTTTGAGGGAACTTCTTCGGGAATTATTGGTTTGGATCATAGCGGTTATATTACCTTGGTTAATATGAGGGCTTCTGAGCTACTGGGATATGAGTCAGAAAAGCTGATGGGGTATATGTTGGTTGATTTTGTTGGGGGGCTTGATGAGCCGATAAATCTTGCGTTCGAAAAACCAGAAAAACCGCATGAATTACAGATTGATTTTAAATCACAAAAAACAGGCAGTAAAACATTACGTGTTTGTATAACAGTTGAAAAATCAAAAAAAGATAGCAGCTATGACTGTGGGGCTGTTGTCACTTTTGATGATATCTCTGCTCTAGTATCTGCTCAAAGAAAAGCGGCATGGTCAGATGTGGCACGTCGAATAGCACATGAAATTAAAAACCCACTAACACCTATTCAACTTTCGGCAGAACGCCTGAAACGTCGTTATCTTCACCAAGTGCAGGATGAACCTGACGTTTTTGCAAGATGTACAGATACAATTGTAAGGCAAGTTGAACAAATTGGTTTGATGATCGGGGAGTTTGCTTCTTATGCGCGTATGCCAGAACCCGTGATGCGCTCTGAAAATATTGATGAAATATGTCAAGAGGCCATATTGCTTCAAAAACAAGCTCATAGTGAAAAAATTGATATTAATTATCAAAGTCTTGATTCGAAAAAACGAGGGTTGGTTATAGAATGTGACCTAGGTCAGCTTATGCAAGTGATTACCAATGTTGTTCAAAATGCAGTGGATGCAATTGAAGAGCGGAAGAAACAAGATGAAACTTTCTTGGAAAATGGGCGCATTGACTTATCCTTGCTCAGAGAAAATCATGACGTTATTATTTCCGTGATAGATAATGGTATTGGCTTGCCTGAAGAGAATAGAGAAAAATTAACCGAACCCTATGTCACAACCCGTAAGAAAAAGGGGACGGGTTTAGGGCTTGCAATCGTTAAGAGAATTGTTGAAGACCATAAGGGCAGTATTTCTCTTGAAAATTGTGAGGTTTCTGATGACAAAGAAAGCTTTGGTGCTAAGATAACAATCACGTTGCCTGTGCGTCTCTCATAGGTGTTTTTAGAGGAAGTTAGGGCTTATAGTAATGAGATCTGAAATTCTAATTATTGATGATGAAGAAGATATCCGCATGGCAGTGACGGATATTTTGTCTGATGAGGGCTACGTAACACGTCAGGCATGTAACTCACAGACGGCCTTTGCGGCGATTGATTCAAAAAAACCTGATTTAATTGTTCTTGATATTTGGCTTGAGGATAGTGAGTTAGATGGTATCGAAATTTTAAAAAAAATTAGATCTGAGTACAAAGATTTACCCGTGATCATGATTAGCGGCCATGGTAATATCGAAACAGCTGTTTCTGCTATTCAATTTGGGGCTTATGATTTTATTGAAAAACCGTTTACATCTGAAAAACTTATTGTTTTAGCAAAACGTGCGTTAGAAACGGTTTCTTTACGTCAGGAAAATCAAAAATTAAAACAAAAAGCCACGCACGCGGGGGGAAGCGATATTGATGGTGTTTCTTTGTATGTCACGCAATTGCGTCAAACGATTGCCCGGGTTGCCCCAACCAACAGCCGTGTATTAATTCTGGGAGAGGCTGGTACAGGAAAAGAAGTGATTGCTAATATGATCCATCGTTTGTCTCCTCAATCGGATCGTCCTTATATTGTTTTAAATTGTGCATCCCTAAGTCCTGAACGATTAGAAGAAGAGCTTTTTGGAATTGAAAATGGTAAAAAAGGAGTCCTGGAACAGGCGGACGGAGGTATTTTGTTGCTTGATGAGGTTGCCGATATGCCGATCGAAACCCAAGGTAAAATATTAAGAGTACTTCAAGATCAAAGGTTTACACGCCTTAATGGTCAAGATGAAATCACTGTTGGTGTACGGATTTTAGCTTCTACTAATCAGAATTTAGAACAAAAAATTCAAAAAGGTAATTTTAGGCAGGATTTATATTTTCGTCTAAATGTTGTGCCAATACAGCTTAAACCTCTTCAAGAGCGCCGTGAAGACATCCCCGACCTTGCACGAAAGATCTTAAAACAATTGATTGACAATGATGTTGTTTTAAACCACCTAGATTTTTCTGATGAGGCGATGACTGTTTTACAGTCTTATGACTGGCCGGGGAATGTACGGCAACTTCGAAATGTTATTGAATGGGTTTTGATCATGTATCAAGGCAGTGAGACTGAAACAGGAGTACTTTCTTCAAAAGAAATTACAGTTGATTTTCTGCCACCTGAATTAAAGCAAAAAATTACGCCGGTGATGTTGCAAAGTGATCAAAATGTTGAGCTCATGACAAAACCCTTACGAGAAGCAAGGGAAATTTTTGAACGAGAGTATCTTTTGTCACAAGTAAATCGTTTCGGAGGTAATATTTCGAAAACCGCCAATTTTGTTGGTATGGAACGTTCCGCATTACATCGAAAATTAAAATCACTCGGTGTAAATGAAGATAAAGAGCGGATTAATAAAGGTTAGAGGAAGATTAAAATGGGTATACGGCAAATAGGGGAAATGCACTCATGAGAGTAATTGTTTGTGGCGCAGGCCGTGTTGGATCGAGTATCGCGGCATACCTTGCAGAAGAAGACAATGATGTTACGCTGATTGATACAGAGGCATCTTTGATTTCTCAAATTAATGAAACACTTGATGTAACGGGCATTGTTGGGTTCGCGGCGCATCCAGATGTACTTGAAAAAGCTGGTGCGCAAGATGCCGACATGATTATTGCCGCAACGCAAGAAGACGAAGTTAACATGGTGGCATGCCAAGTTGCTCATTCTCTTTTTGATTTACCAAAAAAAGTAGCGCGGGTACGGGAAGAAACCTATTTGGCTCCTGAATGGGCTAATTTATTTAGCCGTGACCATATGCCGATTGATTATGTGATTTCACCTGAAAGTGAAGTTGCCAAAGCAATCGCAAACCGTATTCGTGTTCCGGGTGCCTTTAATATTATTCCTTTAGCTGATAATAAAGTTCAGTTGGTAAGTGTTCTTGCCAAGACGGATTGCCCGCTGATTAACACTCCGTTACGTCATTTAACAAATCTTTTTCCAGATTTATCAATTGAAATTTTGGCGATTATCAGAGGGCAAAAACGGATTATCCCCTCATCAGAGGATGAAATATGCCCTGGAGATGAGGTTTATTTTGTAACCGCGTCGGATCATTTGCAGCGTGCGATGGCAGCCTTCGGCTGCAAGGTTGAAGAAAGCGCACGGCGTATTATTATTGTTGGTTGTGGTAATATTGGTCTTCAATTGGCTAAAAACATTCAAAATAATTACCCCGGTATCACGGCACGTGTGATTGAAAATAACTTTGAACGTGCTCAGTATGTTTCCCAGCAATTGGATAAGACAATTGTTTTGCATGGTGATGGCTTAAGTCGCGAAATTTTGGACGAGGCAAATGTTGGGCTTTGTGAGGCGGTTATTGCTGTTACAGATCATGATGAAACAAATGTTTTAGTGTCCTTGCTGTCAAAAGAATATGGTTGTGAAAGAGCGATTACGTTGATTAACAACCCTGCTTATACACCGATCGTTTCTTCATTAGGTGTCGATGCAATTGTAAGCCCCCGGGCAATAACGGTATCAACAATTCTTCAGCATATTCGCAAAGGACGTATTCGTTCTGTTCATAGCTTGCGGGATGGTTTTGCAGAAGTAATTGAGCTTGTGGCTCTTGATACCTCCGCTGTGATTAATAAACCTCTTAAAATATTAGACTTTCCAGAGGGCGTGATTTTAGGGGCGATTGTTCGTGATGAGGAAATCATTGCACCACGCCCTGAAACCGTGATCAAACCTAATGATTTAGTGATTCTTCTGGCGTCACATGAGCAAGTCAGGAAAGTTGAACAATTCTTTGCTGTTAGTCCTGAGTATTTCTAATGTTAAACTTAAAACAAGAAATAAGTCATTATTACAATCGATACGATGCGCTCGCTGAGGTATCACCAAAAGCTGTGCTGTTTGATTGGGATGACACTTTAATTGATAGCTGGGATCGCTTGTGCCTTGCTATTAATAAAACGCTTATTGCAATGGGAACACAACCTTGGAGCGCAGAAGAAGCTCATCAACGTTTGGGACCGTCTGCAAAGGATTTATTTCAAGGACTATACGGTGACCAATGGCAAAAGGCTGATCAGCTGTTTTATGATTTTATTTGTGATGAAACAACTCTAAAATCCATCAAAGTTCGTGAAGGGGCGGTGCGTTTACTTCAGGCATTAAAGGATAGTGGCGTATATGTCTCGGTTGTAAGCAACAAGCGAGGGAAATTATTACGACAAGAGGTCGAGTATCTTGGTTGGGAACATTTTTTTTCAAATGTTATTGGCGCAGGTGATGCAAAATTTGATAAACCGGATGTATCACCAGTTCACCTTGCCTTAAAAGATACAGGAATCATTCCCCAAGATGAGTGTGTTTGGTTTGTGGGGGACAGTCCAACGGATATGATTTGTGCTTATAATGCGTATTGTTTACCTGTTTTAGTTGAATATAAAAAACCTCCAGAGAATCTTTTGCAGGAATGCCGTCCTGCACTTTCTTTTGAAAATTGCCTTAAAATCCTTAGTTTTCTACAAAAAAAACATTTTTTTAACTAATTTACTTGTGCTTTTTGTAGAATTTGCTAAACCTAGTTCATACATTAGTATCGCACCCTAAAATATATATTGTGTGTCATTGGGGTGATTTATTTGTAATAAAGGGCTAAAATAATGTCTGATAGAAATCAAAATTTACAAGATAAATTTTTAAATACAATCCGTAAGGAAAAAATGCCAGTTACTGTATTTTTGGTAAATGGTGTGAAACTGCAAGGTGTGATTACGTGGTTTGATAATTTTTCAATGCTTTTAAGGCGTGACTCTCACGTCCAGCTTATTTATAAACATGCTATCTCAACGATTATGCCATCATCACCATTAAGGTTTAACGATGATGAAGATAGTGGTGATAGTAATGTTGAGTAAGTAAATCGTACTCAACGTTAAAAGATTAAGAATATAAATGGCTGAAAAAGTTTTAGTATTACACCCGGTGTTTCCAAACAGAGAAAAACCGGGTGATATTATATCCGAACCATCATCCCCAGAAAAAAAAGAGCGTCGTGATCCAGAATATTTATTGGAAGAGGCGGTTGGGCTTGCTCGGGCAATTCGTTTAAATGTCGTAGCCGCTAAAATTATTCGCGTAAGGAAAATTAATCCTGCGCGCCTGATTGGTAAGGGTATAATTGAGGAAATCTCAACGCAAATTGAAAACAGTGAAATTGATTTAGTTGTTGTTGATTATGCTTTAAGCCCGATCCAACAAAGAAATTTAGAAAAAGAATGGCAGGTCAAAGTTATTGACCGAACCGGGCTGATTTTGGAAATCTTTGGCGATCGTGCCAGAACCAAAGAAGGAAAACTTCAGGTTGAATTGGCCGCATTGAGTTTTCAGCGATCTCGGTTGGTACGCTCATGGACGCATTTAGAACGTCAACGTGGCGGTTTTGGTTTTACGGGGGGGCCTGGAGAAACGCAAATTGAAATTGATCGACGATTGATTGATGAGCGGATTAGCAGATTAAAAATTGACCTCGAACATGTTCGACGGACGCGAAAAATTCAGCGCCGTTCTCGTGAGCGTGTGCCTTATCCCGTTGTTGCACTTGTTGGTTACACCAATGCAGGGAAGTCGACTTTGTTTAATCACCTAACGGGGGCAGACGTGTTGGTTAAAGATATGCTTTTTGCAACACTAGACCCGACGATGCGGTCAATAAAGTTAACATCGGGTCGGAATGTTATTTTCTCTGATACTGTTGGTTTTATTTCCGAGTTACCGACACATTTAATCACGGCATTTCGGGCAACATTGGAAGAGGTGCAGCAAGCCCACGTTATTTTGCATGTACGCGATATCACACAGCCCGATACGGATGCCGAAAAAGATGATGTTGTTCATATTTTAAAAGAGCTTGGTATTGATTGCGATAATGACCCTCGTGTTTTTGAGGTTTTGAATAAAATTGACCGGCTTCCTAGTGATGAAAAAAAATACATTCAAAATAAAGCCGACCGTAATGCAAGAGTCTGCTTAACCTCAGCTTTGACAGGTGAGGGGTGTGATGAACTATTGCGTATCGTTGATGACCATATTAACCAAAACCAAGAAATTATTAATGTTGATATTGATATTATGGATGGTAAAACAATCTCGTGGTTGTATGAAAATGGAAATGTTCTTGATCGTGAAGATGATGAAGAATATGCTCATATGACGGTTGGTTTAGATCCAGAAGATCTTGCACGTTTTGAATACAAACGCTAAATCGTATTATTAGACTCATTATAGGGGAATATATATGCCATTTGATTTTAAAATTTCGGATGTGTCCAAAATTATTAAACAAGTTTCTAAAGATGAAATCTTGCCCATGTTTGAAAATTTATCTGAAGGTGATATCAAAGAAAAAGGCCCTGGAGATTTAGTTACCGTTGCTGATGAAGCCTCAGAAAAAGCACTTAGTAAAGCTTTATCGGCCATACTCCCCGGATCTGTTATATTGGGTGAGGAGGCTGTTGCAAAAGATAAAAACGTATTAAAACTTCTCGATGGTGACGCGCCAGTTTGGGTAATTGACCCAATTGATGGAACCTATAACTTTGCAAATGGTCGACGTCATTTTGGCGTATTACTTGCTCTTGTTCAAAATAATGAAATTCTCTACGGGTGGGGTTATGACGTGCCGGGTGATCGGATGTTTTACGCTCAAAAAGGGGAAGGCGCTTACCTAGAGAAAAACGGAAAAGTTGAAAAAATATCCATTAATGCAGCGCCTATAGTGGCGGAAATGGATGGTCTTTTTGGGGGCGCACAGCCTTGGCATTTTAAGGATGTAACGCCACTTGTAAAAAGTTTTTCAAGCATTCGATGTTCTTTGCATGATTATATAATGTTGTTGACCAATAAGGTTGATTTTATCATGCACCGAAATTCGACACCATGGGATCATTCCGCAGTTGTTTTATTAGCGCAGGAAGCAGGGGGCTATGTTCGGATGTTTAATGAAAAAGAATATCGCCCTGCAAATTTCTTTGGCCCATCTTTATTGGTCGCAACATCAGATCAAAAACGCTGGGATGAACTTAAAGAAAAGATATACCCCGTTGTGATGGAAGATAGCTTTGTTAAAGTTTTTATGGAAGAAAACGCTTAAAAACTAGGCTTTGTTTTCTTCGGCTTTGACTTGGTTCCATAAAAGATCCATTTCTTCTAAATCAGTATCTTTATGCGTTTTTCCGCGTTTTGCGAGTTTTGCTTCAACGCCTCGGAAACGACGCTCAAATTTATAGCATGAAGCTCTTAAAGATTCCTCTGGGTCAAAACCTTGCCAGCGTGCAAGATCAGAAAGTACAAAAAGAAGATCGCCGAATTCTTCGGAAACGCGCGCCGTATTGCTGCCGTCTTCGTTATTTTCCATTTCTTCACAGAGCTCTTCGAATTCTTCACCAACTTTTTCCATGACACCATCAATATCAGCCCATTCAAAACCAACACGGGCGCAACGGCTTTGCATTTTATAGGCACGCAACAATGAGGGAAGGCCTTTTGTAATTCCGTCTAAAGCGCCACTTTCAAGCGAGTTGGTTTGAACACCCTCTTGTGATTTTTTGTCTTTACGCTCTTGTTCTTTTATATCTTCCCATTGTGCTAAAACATCCTCTGCGGTATTAACACTGGAATTCTCCTCAAAAACATGGGGGTGCCGTACAATCATTTTGTCAGAAATAGACTGTACAACGTCTTTATATTCAAAATGTCCTTCTTCTTTGGCCATTTGTGCATGAAATACAACTTGGAGCAATAAATCACCGAGTTCATCACGTAGCGCGGTCATATCATTTTGTTCAATCGCATCAGCGACTTCATAAGCTTCTTCAATTGTATAAGGTGCAATCGTTTTAAAATTCTGTTTTAAATCCCACGGACAGCCATTCTCGGGATCGCGTAACCGTTCCATGATGTCGATGAGTTTTTGTGTTGTTTCACTTTGTTCCATGGCACAGAATTCCTTAACGTGTTTAAAGAGATATATTGATGACAGGGAATACATCAATTCGACCTATAATGCCAGCATAAATAGTACGATTAAAATGTGATAATGTATATTATGTAAAATAAAGGCGTTATTTAAAGAGGGGGCAAAATTTAAGGCCTAGGCTGGTGTTGATGTTTATTATGCCGAACTTCAAGCCTTCATTTGATTATGAGTTGAACAAGAACAGAGCAATTTGAGCGAAAATTTAAAATTCACTTACGGCATAGTTACAGAGTTCAGCCATAAAAAAAATCAAGGTTAAGAATAAAGAAAATACGCTATAATTGAACGGCAAAATATATTCGGAATACGTTAATTTATTTCTGTTTTCATGTTTTTTAGTCAGAGCTATTGTTTGCTTTATGAGTGCTTCGTGTGGCTTTAAATCGAATTGTTGATTATGAAGGTAGGCTTTTTGGATCGTAGGACGTTGGCCAGATTGTTTATATTCCACCTCTAGTGCGTATTTTTCAGGGAAAATACCACTTAAAGGGTCGGAAAGTCCTTCGAGTGTGTTATCGGGATGTTTAAATGTACAGCTTACTAAATCTATCGTGTGCGGTTTTATTTCAAGTGAATGATGTTGCGCAATCTCCGGTAAATTACGGCAAGTCTTGTCTAGAGATTGAATGAAATCATTACATTCTTGCGCTTTTATTCGAAATTTTTCTTTGAAGGTATTTGTATAATTTTCGATGACTATAGGTAGGGCATATTGGTTCATCGATTGAAGGTATCGGATAATAAAATACGTGAGAAGGAATAAAGCCCAGAAATATATAACAAGAGTATTCGATTTATGTATATCTATGCTGATGCCGATTAAAGGAATGCTGTCAACTGAGGCGCTTGTTGTAATAACAAAGAGATAAAATGTACTGACGAGCATTAGGTTTCGTCTTTGGCGTGTGAATATCTCATAGTGTAAAATAATGAATACCGTTGTGTGGGGTGGAAAACTATAAACCATTACGATCATGGTAGATGATACTTAATCCATGCTGGCTAACAACTTTTTCGGCGTGACTAATCATTTGTCTGCGAGATAATCCGATGAGATGTTTTGTATTTATCGGCAAAAATGTAGCCGATCCATTGCCCGTTTGCGTCGTCACTGTAAATGTATACTGAGATTTTCCATCTGGTGTTTTAGCATAACCAATAACGAGGGAATCTTGAGTGACTTCATGAGGTTTTTCAATTTCAAGATGTTTAATTGTCATTATTGTTCCTTGGTAAATAGACTTAAAAATACGATTTATATTTAAATATATAAAATTATACATGATTATAAATCCAAAGAACACCACACGAGTTTGATAAGTTGATATTGAGTTATTTTTGTTCAACCTCTAGTATATTTACTGACGCTTATTTTATATTTTGGGAGTGTATATTGAGAGAATTACACGAACGACTACGAATATTTGATTTTGATGGCACGCTTGTTGATAGCTTTTTGCCGGTTGCAAAATTGGATACACGTATTCTTTCATCAGAGATTGGCCCCATTGAGCTTGAAAGAATGGTAACAGAGCTTGGCGGTTCTATGCTTGAAGATAAAATTCTTGCCGCCTGTCAAATCAATCAAGTTACCCTGACGCAAAATAATATTGAAAAAATCATCGCGCGTCGTATGCAAGAACATGAAAAAATATATCTCAATGGTACGGTGCAGCCCTTTGAAGGTATGCATGACTTATTAAGCTATATTAAATCCCCCATATGTGTCGCGTCTCAGAATGCGCATGATCGATTGGGTGCGGCTATTTCTGCTACGGGTTTAATGGATTATTTTGATAACCAATGGTATTTTGGTGCAGACCAAGTTGATGAACCTAAACCAGCGCCAGACCTTTTTTTATTGGCAGCGAAAACAATGGGTTTTTCTCCGGATCAATGTGACGTCATTGGCGATTCTATGGATGATATTCGTGGTGCTGTGGCTGCAAATATGAATGCTTATGGTTTTTTAAGTGCAGATCATCCAAAATACGCAAAAATGAGAGAGCTCCTATATAAAGTTGGGGCGTTGAAAGTTTTTTCTAGCCCGTTTGAACTGCTTTCATTCTTTGAATCAAGCGCAGAGTAAGGCTTTATTCTCTGAAACATTCTGTAGATATTTTCACCTAATTATATGCTGTCATTGTAAAAAAGTAATTTTTACTGTATCATAAATTATGGAAAATAATAGCCCTAAAAAAGAGATCGGACGTTTTATCGTAGCATTTGCTTTGGCTGCGGGAGCAACGCTGAGTTATGCGAGCGAAAATGTTGAGAATGAACAAAAAATTTATGATGCTATTCAAGGTGTTTGGCAAGTGAAAAGCAATAATAATTCGACTCTTGTGCTGAATTTTCGTGAAAATTCAGGTGAAATTTGTGCTTATATAGAGACAATTCAGCCAGGCGCGGCACGTGAATTTGGGGTGTCTGTTTCCCAAAAGGCTGACGAAATTACGGAACAAGCAATTTTGTGTGGCTTAATACCAAATTCCAAAGGTAATAAATTAGTTTCAGGAAAATTCTTAAATATCACAAATGAAGATGCTTTAAACGCGACGGTAACGGCTTCATTTGAAGGTGAAAAGCTTGAATTAACAGCTCGCTTGAGTATGCTCTTTTCAAAGACAATGGCTTTTCAACGGGTGAAGGGGCACCCTATTGATGTTAATGTGCTATCCGTGTCGGTAACAAACTATTATTCGAAGCGAAATAGTGACATTCATTCGGCTATACCTGAAGATCGTGGTGTTAAAAATTCAGATGTACGGCAAATAAATCTTTCTGATAGAGGGGCGAGAATTTCTCAAATTTTAGCGCCATAATATAAAGGTTAAGGTGCGTGTTTATTTAACAATTTCTGCTAAATATTCTCTTTTCACGCCTTCTTTATGTGTCTCGACAATTAATATATTTTGTTGAACACTAATTTGTTGGCGAAGTTTTTCAGAGACACCACAAAGTTCGGCTGTATCTTGAACATTACGGGTTAAGATGACTGTTCCAGTGTCGAGTAATAGAATGGGGTTATCAGCCTCTCCATCACGTTCATCTATGATGAGCAAAGCTTGGTTTTGTTCGTTAATCAAAATATCGAATTCAGTAATTTTATTATTTAAAGGCATAGCTATCACCTGTATCTATTATTTTGATTGAGAAGGTTTTTTTTAATGATCTCGTTCAACAACAAAATCAATTAGATCTGTAAGGATTGTGCGGAGTTCAGATTCTGAGAAAATATTAAGGCTATCTTTTGCTTTTTGAGCGTAAATTTTTGAAAGTTTTAGCCCCTCTTCAAAGGAATTGTATTTTTTAAAGAGATTAATTGCTTTTTCAAGATCTCCTTCTTCCTGCTTGAGGTCTCCAAAAGTGCGTTGCCAAAATTCTTTTTCAAGATCGGATGATTTCTGTATCGCAAGAATAACAGGTAACGTTATTTTTCCTTCTTTAAAATCATCTCCAACGTTTTTACCCATTTTATCGGCCGAAGATAAGTAATCCAAAACATCATCAGACATTTGAAAGGCAATACCAAGGTAATGTCCGTAATCGTGAAGGGCTTTAATTTTTTCGTTTGTTGCTTTTGCACAGACGCCACCAACTTCACAAGCCGCTGCAAATAAAGCTGCTGTTTTAGAGGCAATAACATCAAGATATTGGTCTTGAGTTGTTGTAATGTTATTCGTTGTTACGAGCTGGAGAACTTCCCCTTCTGCGATAATGGCAGAAGCATTGGACAAAATACGCAAAACATCCAGAGAGCCATCGTCAACCATAAGCTGGAAAGAGCGACTGAACAAAAAGTCACCAACAAGGACAGAAGCCTCATTGCCAAAAATAGCATTGGCACTTTTTTGGCCTCTGCGCTGATTACTGGCATCAACAACATCATCGTGAAGCAAGGTTGCGGTGTGAATAAACTCAACCGCGGCAGCGAGATTAAAAGGCCGTTTGCCGTCGTAAGCGCAAAGGCGAGCTGCAGCAATCGTTAATAAAGGGCGAACACGTTTGCCTCCAGCTGCAATAAGGTGGCTAGCGAGCTGTGGAATAAGTACAACATCGGATTGCATGTTTTTGATAATAATTTTATTAACGCATAGCATATCATTCGTGAAAAGGTCACTTAAACGTTGCAGGGCATTTGCTTTTGTTTCTTTTTGAGAAACGATTTGAGCGGTCTCAGCAGGCATGACATTCTCAGTTGCGAAAACAGAACTATACAAAGTATCTTAATAAAGTTATTTATAGCCTAAGTGATATCTTAAAAAAAGCGTTATATTAGGTATTTATGAAAGAGTTATTGAGAACGGATAATCCTGTATTGCTTTCCTATATTCTCTCCTTGTTAAATGATGAGGAGATCGAGGCTTACTTAGCCGATCAATATACAAGTATGGTTGGTATTGTCGAACAGCGTATTTTGGTTAAATTAAATGATTACGATAAGGCATGTTTTATTATTAGGAAAGCCGGTCATGAACCGTTTAGTGGTGAGGATTTAATATGATGAGCATTAAACATTCATGGTGAAGACAACTCAAAATTCATTGTTAGATGGAGATGTGAAATTGGTACAGCCTGCAAAAGGCTACCGTGTATCTGTGGACTCTGTTTTTCTTGCATCTTGTCTCGAACAAAAAAATGGCTCGAAAGTTTTGGATATGGGCTGTGGTATTGGGGCGATTAGTTTGTGTTTACTAAAACGCCTAGATGAAATTTCTGTCACCGGAGTTGAAATACAAACGGAGTTGGTAAAGCTTGCAAAACAAAGCCGGCAAAAAAATAATATTGATGAAATATCGTTTAATATTATCGAGGCCGATATTACAAAGTTAATTTCACGTGGTTTGAGTGCAAATAGCTTTGATCAGGTTGTGATGAATCCACCTTATTTAGAAGTTGAACAGCATATCCCCTCACCCAATCAAATCAAAGCAACTGCAAATTCAGGCACTGGAGGTGTCCATTTAAAAGATTGGATGAAGGCGGCGTGTGGTGTGTTGAAAAATGGTGGCTATTTAACATTGGTACAACGTGCGGATCGTTTAAATGAAATTATTAATTATTTAAGTGAGACAAATTTTGGTTCTTTTGTGATTTATCCTTTGTGGTCAAAGGCAGGGCAAGATGCCAAACGTGTTATTGTCGCGGCGCGAAAAAATAAATTTATGCCTTTACGTTTATTACCCGGCGTTATCGTTCATCAAAATAATGGCGATTATACACCTGATGCGTATAATATTTTGTACAAGAAACATGCAACCCTGTTATGGAGTAAAAACATCTCATGATTTTTGGTCTTATTCGCCTTCTATTGATTATTGGTTTTTTGTATTTTGTATACAAACGTTTGCAAAACTATCTTAAAAATAAAAACCTCGAAAATCAAAAAATATCTGAAAATGACCCGGCTGATCAAGGGCCTATTGAAGATATGTCCGCCTGTCCAAAATGTGGTGTTTATGTCAGTAAAAATGAAGAGCATAACTGTCAAAAAAAAGATCAATAAAGCGACTGTATAGTCTTGAAAACCGCTGATTTCGTGTTTACAGTGTATCTTATAACGTAAGTAATATGAGAGAGTGTGAAAATGTCGAAAGCGCCAAGTTTTCAGGAGCTGATTTTAAGATTACAGAGTTTTTGGGCAAAACAAGGCTGTGTGATCCTTCAACCCTATGATATGGAGGTTGGAGCCGGAACATTCCACCCTGCAACAACCTTACGGGCATTAGGCCCAGATCATTGGAAAGCTGCATATGTTCAGCCATCACGTCGTCCAACGGATGGCCGTTACGGTGAAAATCCAAACCGTTTACAACATTTTTATCAATTTCAAGTTGTGATGAAACCCTCCCCTGAGAACTCTCAAGAATTATACCTTGAGAGCCTTTATGAGCTAGGGATTGACCCCAAATGCCATGATATTCGTTTTGTTGAAGATGATTGGGAAAGCCCAACACTTGGGGCTTGGGGTTTGGGTTGGGAGGTTTGGTGTGATGGCATGGAAGTTTCTCAATATACATATTTCCAACAAGTAGGAGGCATTGAGTGTAGCCCTGTAACCTTGGAACTGACTTATGGTCTTGAACGTCTCGCGATGTATATTCAAGGGGTCGATAATGTATATGATCTCGATTTTAATGGAGATGGCGTAAAATATGGAGATGTCTTCTTACGCGCGGAAAAAGAATATTCGGCCTATAATTTCGAACATGCTAATACTGATATGCTGTTAAACCAGTTTAAAAATGCAGAAAAAGAATGCCAAGATATTCTGGCCCAGGGGTTAGCCCTTCCCGCATATGATTTTTGTTTAAAAGCGAGCCATTTATTTAACTTGTTAGACGCCCGTGGTGTGATAAGTGTTGTCGAACGACAAGCCTATATTGGACGTGTCCGTGCGCTTGCAAAAGGCTGTTGTGAAGCATGGATCGGTATGGACAAGAACACAAAAGAAAATCAAGAGGCGGCGTAAAATTATGGCTGAGTTTTTATTAGAATTATTTTCAGAAGATATCCCGGCTCGTATGCAAGTACGGGCGGCGGATAATTTAAAAGATTTGTTGAAAAAATCACTCGTTGAAAAAGGTTTAGCCTTTGAAGAGATTAAAAGCTTTTCAACCCCCCGTCGTATTGGGGTTGTTGTTAAAGGTTTGCCTGAAAAACAACCCGATGTTACCGAAGAAAACAAGGGCCCAAGTACAAAAGCTCCAGAACAAGCAATACAAGGTTTCTTACGTGGAAATGGTTTGGAAAGCTTGAAACAATGTGAAAAGCGTGAATTACCCAAAGGTGAATTTTGGTTTGTTATTAAACACGTTAAAGGTCGTATGACATCGGATGTTCTAAGTGAACTTGCGGTTGATGCCATTAAATCTGTGAGCTGGGCTAAATCTATGAAATGGTCGGATACGGCTTTTCGTTGGGTGCGCCCTCTCCGGTCGATCTTAGCCGTTTTTGATAACAAGGCATTGAGCTTTACTTTGACTGTTGGGGGGAACGGAATTACAGAAATCACCTCAAGCAATACAACATCTGGGCATCGTTTTTTAGCACCAGATATTTTTGAAGTCACTAGTTTTGAGGATTATTCAACAAAATTAAAAGCCGCATTTGTGATTATTGAGCGCGTTGAACGTAAGGAGATGATTGTTTCTGAATCTCTAAGGCTTGCGAAGTCTGAAAATTTGAGTGTTGCCGAAGATGACGCGCTTTTGGAAGAGGTTATTGGTTTAAATGAATGGCCTATTCCATTATTGGGGAAATTTGATGATGATTTTTTAAAAGTACCTCAAGAAGCCTTGATTTCCTCTATGCGGGAACATCAAAAGTATTTCTCTTTGCTTAATGCCGACAAAACGCTCGCCAATAAATTTATTCTGGTCTCAAACATGAAAACCGAAGATGGTGGCCTTACGGTTGTCAAAGGAAATGAACGGGTCTTACGAGCCCGTTTATCAGATGCTAAGTTTTTTTGGGATCAAGACTGTAAAAAACGCCTTGAAGAACGCTGTGATAATTTAAAAAAGATTACATTCCATGCCAAATTAGGAAGTGTCGCTCAAAAGGTCGAACGGATGACGGCTCTTTCGGGCTATATAGCGGAAATGCAAGGTAATAAACCCGATGATACAAAACGCGCGGCCTCCCTTTCAAAAGCTGATCTATCCACAGGGATGGTTGGTGAATTTGCGGACTTGCAAGGTACAATGGGGAAATATTATGCTCTTGCGGATGGTGAAAAAATATCTGTTGCAAACGCTATTGAAACCCATTACAAACCTGCGGGGCCTGCGGATCTTTGTCCCTCTGAACCCGTTAGTATCGCTGTCGCTTTGTCCGATAAAATTGATACATTATATGGTTTTTTTGCAATTAATGAAAAACCAACCGGATCAAAAGATCCTTATGCCTTACGTCGTGCGGCTTTAGGTGTTATTCGCCTGATTGTTGAAAACCAGCTACGTTTGAATTTAAAAAGTGTTTTTAAACTTGCCGATGACGTATACAAGCCCGTTTTATCCGATGTTTGTTTTGAGGCGGTTTATCAAGATTTGATGCGCTTTATTGCAGATCGTCTGAAAGTAGTGCTGCGTGAACAAGGCGTTCGTCATGATCTTATTGATGCGGTTTTCTCCGCTCATCAAGATGATGATTTAACACGTCTTTTGGAGCGTGTAAAAGCCCTACAATCATTCTTAACCACCGAGAATGGATCAAATCTTTTGGCCGCTTATAAACGGGCGAGTAATATTGTGCGTATTGAAACTAAAAAAGATGGGATTGATTTTACAGGGCACATTGCAAATGACTTGTTAGAAGTTGATGAGGAAAGTGCATTGTTTTCAGGATTAGAAAAAGCACGAGATGAAATCCTTCCAGCACTTCAAGAGGAAGATTTTAAACGTGCGATGTCTGTTATGGCTGGTTTAAGAACGCCCGTTGACCAGTTTTTTGAAAAAGTTACTGTTAATGCTGATCAACCAGAGGTTCGAACAAACAGGCTTAAATTACTCTCTCATATTAGTGGTACATTAAACCAAGTTGCTGATTTCTCTAAAATAGAAGGATAGTACAATGACAATAGCCCCTGCCCCAATGCCGCATGATGAACAAGTTTTAAAGACCTCACCAGAACAATGGGTCTATTATTTTGGAGATGGCAAAGCAGATGGCAAAGCATCAATGAAAAACCTTCTTGGCGGAAAAGGTGCAAACCTTGCAGAAATGTCAAATTTGGGTTTGCCTGTTCCGCCTGGCTTCACTCTTTCAACAGAAATTTGTACATATGTTTACGCCAATGAGCAGCAATATCCAAAAACACTTGTAGATGATGTTAAAGCGGCAATTGAAGCGGTTGAGAACGCGATGAGTATGTCTTTTGGTGATGAAAATAACCCTTTGCTTTTATCCGTTCGTTCCGGCGCGCGCGTTTCAATGCCTGGCATGATGGATACGGTCTTAAACCTTGGTCTGAACGATCGAACGGTTGAAGGCCTTGCGAAGCGCAGTAATGATGCGCGCTTTGCTTATGATAGTTACCGTCGTTTTATTCAAATGTATAGTAATGTTGTTCTTGGCCTAGAACTTTATGAATTTGAAGATATTATTGATACCTTTAAACGCCACAACGGGTTGATGCTGGATACGGAGATTGATGCGGACGGTTGGAAAGAAATCATTGAGGAATTTAAAGACATTGTAAAATTGAACTTGGGGCAAGAATTCCCTCAAGAACCCAATGAGCAACTTTGGGGTGGGATTGGTGCGGTCTTTAAATCGTGGATGGCCGCTCGTGCGATTGTTTATCGAAAAATAAATGATATTCCTGAAGATTGGGGGACAGCCGTTAATGTTCAGGCTATGGTTTTTGGTAACATGGGGGATGGTTGTGCAACGGGGGTTGCCTTTACACGTAATCCAAGTACTGGTGAAAATGCATTTTACGGCGAATATTTAATGAATGCTCAGGGTGAAGATGTTGTTGCTGGTATTCGTACACCTCAACATTTGACACTTAAAGGAAAAGAAGAACATCAATCCGACTTGCCTGCAATGGAAGAAGTTATGCCGGAAGTTTTTAAAGAGCTTGATGACGTACGCTTAACGCTTGAAAAACATTATTGTGATATGCAAGACATTGAATTTACCATTCAGAAAAATAAGCTTTATATGTTACAAACACGTTCTGGAAAGCGAACTGCCCAAGCAGCGTTGAAAATTGCTGTGGCCATGGTAGACGAAGGTCTAATTACTAAAGAAGAGGCCATTGACCGCCTAGAAGCTTCGGCCTTAGACCAGTTGCTGCACCCTACTTTGGATCCTGAAGCGGAAAAAAATATTTTGACGAAAGGTTTGCCAGCTTCTCCTGGTGCGGCCAGTGGTGAGCTTGTTTTTAATGCAGACCTTGCAGAACAAAAATCGCAAGATGGCCTTAAAGTGATTTTATGCCGTATTGAAACCAGCCCAGAAGATATTCATGGGATGCATGCGGCAGCGGGTGTCTTAACCAGTCGTGGTGGTATGACAAGCCATGCTGCGGTGGTGGCGCGCGGCATGGGAAGACCCTGTGTTGCGGGAGCTGGAGAGCTAAATATTAACTATAAAGAAAACAATTTAACGGCGAATGGGGTAACCCTTACGAGTGGTGATATTGTGACAATTGATGGCTCCTCTGGTGAGGTGATGAAAGGGCTTGTTCAAACTCAGCAACCAGAACTGTCGGATGATTTTGAAAAAATAATGTTATGGGCAGATTCAATCCGTCGTATGAAAATTAGAACCAACGCCGAAACGCCAGATGATGCAAAGGTTGCATATGACTTTGGTGCAGAGGGTATTGGGCTATGTCGTACGGAACATATGTTCTTTGATGCCGACCGTATTTTACGTGTGCGTGAAATGATTTTGGCTGAGACTGTAGAAGAACGCCGTAAAGCATTGTCTTACATCGAACCGATGCAACGCCAAGATTTTGTTGATCTGTTTAATATTATGGAAGGTTTACCCGTAACCATTCGTTTGTTGGATCCGCCTCTTCACGAGTTTTTACCTCATCGGGACGAAGAAATTGAAGAGATTTCAAAGTCTTTAAAATTGGATCCGATAAAGGTAAAATATCGAGTTGATCGGTTAAATGAATCTAACCCAATGTTGGGGCACCGTGGTTGCCGATTGGGGATTACGTTCCCTGAGATATATGAGATGCAGGCTCGGGCTATTTTTGGTGCTGTTTGTGAGATTTATTCAGGCGGCAATAAAATGGTTATTCCCGAAATAATGATTCCGCTTGTCACGACGCACAAAGAATTTGAAATTTTGAAAAAAGTTATTGATGATGTGGCAGATGAATATATTAAGCACGAAGGCCATAAAATTAATTATACGGTGGGCACAATGATTGAGTTGCCTCGCGCGGCTTTACAAGCAGATAAAATTGCGCAAACGGCAGAATTTTTTAGTTTTGGAACAAATGACCTAACGCAAACGACGTTAGGTATTAGCCGAGACGATGCAGGGTCTTTTTTACCTGAATATCAAAATAAGCTGATTTATGAACAAGACCCCTTTGTTTCTATTGACCAAGATGGTGTTGGGGAGTTAGTTAAAATTGGAGCAGATCGAGGGCGGAAAACACGTAAAAACCTAAAATTAGGGGTTTGTGGGGAGCATGGTGGTGACCCAAAATCCATCCGTTTTTTTGAAACCGTTGGTTTAGATTATGTTTCTTGTTCTCCTTTTCGGGTGCCTATTGCACGTTTGGCTGCAGCACAAGCTACAATACGTGCAAAAAAATAACCCCTTCTCAATCATGAAGGTTATTGAAATAAAAAACGCGGTATTTATTCAATACCGCGTTTTTCATTGGAGGAATTTTTGAGTTAGTGTCTTTCAGCCATTTTCTTTAAGTCGCTTAAGCCTGGTTCGATGTCTCTTAAAATATACTGTACACGCTGTTGTGGCCCGCCCGTTTCATTATCGGGAAACTGTGAGGCCCAATTGCGAATTTTCACATGAATACCACATAAAATAGCACCTAAACTTTCATAGTTGTTTTGAATTTCAGATTCAAGAGTTGTAAAACCTTGAGGAGAAAGGTCACGCCAAAAAAGTTCGAAGCTATTTGTAAAAGCACGAAAACGTTCTCTAATTGAGCTAATAATATATTTAATATCCCTTTCAACTTTACCGCATACCGCGATTGTTTGTCTGGATTGTTGTGTGTCACGATGTGCTTTTATTTCTTGTGTCCAAAAGAAAAAACGATCAATTTCATCTTCGATTAAACGAAACATATATCGGTAATAGCTGACTGATAAGAAGATATCACTGTAGCTTTCAAGGAAATTGGGCAGTTTAGAGAGCGGAATTCCAGTTTTTTGTGAAAGCTGCATTAAGTTTCGTTTGGCAGCCTCAATGTCTTTGGTTTTAAAAAGTGACGAAAGATCGTTGCCGTCTTCTAAAACCTGCTCATCGCCAAAAATTTGTTTCATTAATGGCATTGTAAAGGCACGTGTTAATGTGCTTAAAGAGCTTTTCATCTCATCGGAAAGAGAGATGTCGCCCTCTTCTTCAACAGCAACACCAATTTTTTGAAGGGTTGCTCTTAACGTATAAACATCAAAACTTTGCATCGTACTGAGATTTTTAATCATGATTTGATCATCAAAAGAACCAACAGTATGCGATAGACTATCATCTATTTTTACTTGGAGGCTACCGGTGATCGGATCATTATGAAGCTCTAATACGGTCTCCATTTGGTTGTTTTTAATAAGCTTTGCACTCTTTAAGCTACGGCTTTTTAAAGGAATAATTGAAAGTGGTAACTCGTCAATCGCATCCATAGATTTTTTTTGAGCCGCTTCCTCTTTAGGGCTCAATTTTTTTGTTTTTGGCTTGTCATCACCTGAATCATTAGATGTCATTCGAAAGTCTACTCCTCTAATCACCTACATACTACGTTAGAAAGGTTAATAACTTCTTCTAGCCACTTTGGTCGTGTGTATTGGATTTTATCGGTATATCCCGATAAATTAAGAATAGGAGTTGTGGAAGGCAGGTTGGCTATTTTTAAAACGGCGATGGCTTGTTGGCCATTTGTGGAACAAATTTTGCCAATATTTTTATTCTCAAAGGAGACCTCTTGACCATGACTTAGCCGCGTTTCTTTTTCAATAACATGAACAGGAAAGGCACGGCGCTTTAATAGACCTCTATGGTGTATGCGTGCTAGGGGTTCTTGACCTATAAAACAACCTTTAGTAAATGAAATACCATGGAGTAAATCAAGATTAAATTGCTGAATATCAGCCTTTTGAGGCTCCATATCGCAACTACCATCAGGTAAGTTATTTGTTAAGCGATAGGCCTCGAATGCATCATTGCTGACCATATTTAACTGATGTTGCCTGCATATAAGGTCAATGTCATCTTTACAATAATTAAGGTAAAAAAAACCAAGCTCATCCGAACGAGGGTCTTGATAAAAATGTTTTACGGAGGCAATGGATGTTTTGTGATCCCAGAGGTAATAAAGCTTGATTTCATCCTCTAATGCTAGGATGACTTGTGACCGGAGTTTGTACATTTTAAGTTTTTTGATTAAGTCATCACGGCGTTCTTTTTCACATGCAATTAAATAATTATCCGGTCTTTTTGAGGTTTTGAAAACAAAAAAATCATACAAAAATTTACCATTAGGCGTAAGCAAACAGCTGTAAAGCACATCATTGATTTTAAGCTGGGTTAAATCATTTGTAATGAGGCTTTGTAAAAAGCTCTCGGCATCTTGTCCCGAGACAGCAATAAAAGATCGGTTGTTAAGATCCGTAAAGCTATTTGAAGGGCTAATTGTCATGGTTTTATAACTTTAAAAGTGTGAGTTTTTGAATTAGTAATTCAACATCAGATTTATCATGATAAATTCCAAAACCAAAGCGTAATCGTGTGTCACGATAGTCCGTTACAATATTAAGTCTTGAAAGAGCAGCGTGAACTTGGGAGGCATTCCTGAGATCAAATGTCAAAAAATGTCCCAGATTGGTAGAGTGTTCACTTTGAGGATTAATAAGTAAGCTTTTAAGCGGCAGGGCTTGTATATCGGCTTTTATTAAAAGCTGTATAAAATAAACCATAAGCTTTTCAACATGCTCATGAATGAAATCAACCGTAACTTCAAGCTTGTTTAACCATTCAAAAACAGCCTGCATTCTGTATAAACCGCTTGGATCAAATGTTGAACCCATAAACCGAAAGCCATTTTGAGAATATGTGACTTTATTCTGTTTGTTGCTTAGTTGATCCATGGTTGCAAACCAACCTGTGTTACGAGGTTCAGGTAAAAAATTATTTGGACAATGCATGAAACAACAGCCCTCCCCAGCCATGGCGTATTTATAACCGCCAGCGACATAAAATATACGTGAAGCAATTTTATAAAGGTTCGTTGGAACCGCCATAAAGGCATGGTAACCATCAACAACAATCACTGTATCAGAAGAAATATACTGATCTAAGCTTAGAATAAATTTTTCGATATCAGGGATTCTAAAGCCGGAATTAAAAAAGGTTTGACTTAAAAAAATCATGTCAAAATTTTGAGACTTTGCAGCCTCAAAAAAACGTGCCTCAAATGTTGTGAAATCCTGGGTTTTAACACGTTTTATTTCTATCAAACCCTCTTGTTCTAATCGGCTTATTTGGCGGTTAAAACTATGGAACTCACTGTCAGTTGTTAAAATTTTAGGAGGAGATCCAGTGGGAAGAGAGGATAAAAGTCGATTAATAAATTCATGCGTATTTGGCGCAAAAGCAATTGTGCTTCCCTCATGTGGTAAAGATAAAATGGTGCTTATGTGTTTTTGCACTGAGGGGATAATATCATTAAAAATTTTAGACCACTTATCGTCAATCATTTGAGCGGAGTCATGCCAATACTGTGTATGAGCCTGTAGGCTTATGTCGGGCCAAGCATGGTGGCTATGTGCTGCAAAGTGTAGACGTTCGGGGGCGGCTTCAATAAAATGTTTAAAATGTGTTTTTATATGATCTGGAATATTGTCGCGCATGAATACTTTCCTGAATTACGGGTCAACACATTCATAAACAAAACGCATATGTTCTTGGATATGGTCTGGCAGAGCCGGTAATGCTGAACGGGGAATTAAATAAGTTGATAAACCAAAAAGGTCGTCAAATATGCGATGTTTTACAACGGTTTCCATTAAATAGTTATGACCAGAAGATCCCCCGCTCCCCATTTTCAAACCAAGCATTCTTTGAACCATAAGGGCGTGACGAAAACGCCATAATGTTAGAAGCTCATCAATATCCATTAAACGCCGAAGGATCGAAAAAGGCCCCTGTAAGGCGGGCTGATCACGATAAAGGTTGATAAAGAGAGCTGCATGAATAGCTTTAGGAGATAGGCGCCAGTTTTGATTGTTCTTCTGGTCAAAAAGATCTTGAAAACGTTGGCGTGTTGTTTTAATTTTTTGTGTTTCTAGGTCCTGATATTCAGGCGTTAAGCTGGTATCAGAGGCAACAGCCGTTAGGTCGGCTGCAATCATCTTTTCAACGGCACTTTCGTAGCTGCCCCAAAAATCATAATCATGCATTTTGACAAACGGTGTACGACCTAACCATTCATCAAGTTGATCGACAAGGTTTGTTTTGCTTTCAATTTTTTTGACTTTATTTTGCGCAGATGGCTTGAGGTAGCTATCGTAACATTTCCCCGCATAACGGATCCTTTTTTCAGGCTCTAATCCGAGCCGAATTTCGAATTCTCTAAATTGAAGGCTTTGAAAACCGGAGGCATTTCTAAAAACATTTCGGAAATCAAGAAAGTCTAGAGGCGTCATTTGTTCAAGAATATCAAGCTGTTTACTGAGCAAATGTAGAATTTCAGTGATCCGTGTTAAACTAGCCGTTATGTCCCTGATATGGGTTTCTTTAACGGACTTTGCGGAAAAATGGTTTTGAACGCGGTCAAGTTCAAATAAAATCTGTTTAAACCAAATCTCATAGGTTTGATGCACTGAAATAAACAGCATTTCATCATGCGCTTTACTGAGGCAACCCTGTGCGTCCAAAATTTTATCAAGTTGTAAGTAACTTGAATAATCAATACTCTTATTATCTTTTGTTGTTGTGCTCATCGGAGTGATTTCTTTCTCAAAGGTCATCTTTGAGTTATTATAAAGACCGTATCCAAGGTTTAAAGCGTATAAAAATAGTATTTATTGATTTTTTAGCGCCCTAACAGGCCTTTTAACTTATCACCTGCATTTTTGACACCGCCACCAACAAGGTCTTTTGCCGTATTTGTAATGCCCGATTTTGTGACCGTACGTATCGTTGCAGACATAATCTGTTGAAAAACACGTGTCATGGCTTCGCGAGCGGATGCGGGTTTGCTCGCGGTACCAATATTTTGAATGCTTAATGAAGGGAGCAAGATGGGGTTGGATGCCTTGCCAAGTGAGGGGATAATTTTCGTGTCTTTAATATTGATTTTTTTAATAATAAATGCGGTTTGGGAGGCTGGGTCGTTTTCTTGAGAGCTTGATGATGTTGTGGCGGATGGTTTTTTTAAATTTGATTTAATTTGATTAAGGTTAGAGCCTTTTGCCCCCAGTTCATAAGTGACTTCCATACCTGTCACGGCAACCTGGTTTAGGGTGATTTTATCCCCTGTTAACTGTCCTGCAGAAACTAAAATATTTGAAATTGTTAATAAATTGGGTTGTTTAAAACCTTTTGGATTAGCAACTTTTACACCGGTGATAGAAACAGATTTTTCTTTTATCGAGATATCAAGATTTTTGATGTCGACCTCGACACCAAGTGTGGAGGATGCAATTTTTTCAATCACAGGCTTAATGGCCGACCCTAAATTCATCAAGAGGACGATAACAATTCCAACAAGAACAACTATTCCAGCAAGCAAAGGTGTTTTATTTTTCATGAGAAATCCTTAAATCAAAGAAAATATATTTCGAGTAAATATTACAAAAAAATGGTGCCCCCAGAGAGACTCGAACTCTCACTCCCGAAGGAATCGGATTTTGAATCCGACGCGTCTACCAATTCCACCACAGGGGCACTGAAATTATCTGCACATATTATCAATTGAAATGGCTACGTCAATAAAATCTTTATGCCCTTTGTGATTTTTCTAAAAACTGCTATATCAATGCCTATGATGAGGAAGCTATACAACTGGACATTAAAAAAATCTGAGAGCAAATATGCTTTGTGGATACTTGCAGCGCTATCTTTTATAGAAAGCTCTGTCTTTCCTATTCCTCCCGATGTAATGCTTGTTCCAATGATGATTGCGCGTATTGATCGTGTTTGGTTTTACGCCGCCGTGTGTACAGTGGCCTCTGTTCTTGGTGGAATATTTGGTTATTTTATTGGTTTTTATCTTTTTGATACTGTTGGTGTTTCGGTCCTTGAATTTTATGGTATTTCAGAACAATTTAATCACTTCAAAGAAATTTACCTTGAATGGGGTATATTGATTGTGCTGGTCGCGGGGATAACGCCGATCCCCTATAAAATTGTGACAATTGCCAGTGGTCTGATGGCGATGAATATATTTATGTTTATTCTAGCATCAATTGTTGCACGTACTGTGCGATTTTTTATTGAAGCGATCGTGGTTCATTGTTTTGGAGCTGCTGCAAAAAAGTTTATCGATAAACACCTTGAATGGGTTGCGGTTGGATTTACGTGTGTTCTATTATTAGGTTTCTTTGTAATTAAAATACTAATGTAGTTTAAGGTGTTGAATAAGATGAAAAAATTGATATGTAATATTTTGAACCATCCACAGTTCATGGGTGTATTTATTGTATTTTCCAGTATTGTGATTTTATCAATGGCCTTGATAAGCCAATATGGCTTTGGCTTACATCCGTGTGTTTTGTGTATCTACCAACGTATTCCGTATGTTTTTGCAATTGCTTTTGGCACATTAACTTATGCTGTTCATAAAATTTCAGTTAAAATGATGTTATTCTTTTTAGCTGCTGCGATTGTGGCGCTTTTTATAGACTCTGCGATCGCTGTATTCCACGTTGGCGTAGAGCATAAATGGTGGGAAGGGACAACATCATGTGGGCAGTCGCTTCCACAGGAGGGCGATCTCGAGGCCTTACGTGCAGCATTGTTTGCAGCCCCCATTGTTCGTTGTGATGCGGTCGCTTGGTCTCTTTTTGGAATTTCCATGGCAGGTTATAATGCTTTAGTTGCAGCTTTCCTTGGCAGCATAGCCAGTAAAACATTCTTGAGTTTTGTTAATAAGAAGGTTTAATAAAGTTATGTTAGGTGCTGAAAATAAAAGAAAAATAAGAAGAATATTGCCGGGTGATCCTGAGGCAAAGGGTTCGAATATTCAACGTATGATCCGTGTTAATCACGCGGGGGAATATGGGGCTAAACGTATTTATCAAGGACAAATTGCTGTTTTAGGCAAAACAGATTCAGAGTTAGCAAAAACGTTACAACATATGGCGGATCAGGAGCAAGAGCACCTTGAATATTTTGAAAAAGAAATTGTAAAACGCAAAGTGCGCCCAACAGTATTACAGCCTCTATGGCATGTTGCGGGTTATGCTTTGGGTATGATTACGGCAAAAATGGGTGTTAAGGCGGCGATGGCTTGCACTGTTGCGGTTGAAACGGTGATTTCGGATCATTATGCGGAGCAAATTGCACAATTAGACCAAAATGATGCGGAACAAGATTTGAAAAAAAATATCGCAAAATTTAAAGCTGAAGAAGAAGAACATCACGATATTGGTATTCAGCATGATGCTGAGCAAGCACGTGGCTATAAAATATTATCTACTGCGATACAAAATGGATCAAAAGCTGCGATTTGGGTTGCTAAAAGATTTTAGAAGTCTAATTCAGTATCCCAATAAAGGTAATCACTCCAGCTTTCATGCAAAAAATTAGGCGGGAAGGATCGCCCGATACTTTGCAGATCTTGAATAGTAGGTTGGCGTGGTGCCCTTAATGGGTACATGTGACACTCAAACGTCATATAGCTGCCTTTTAAAAGGTTACACTCTCGACACGCCGCGACAATGTTATCCCAGCTTGTGCCACCGCCTTTTGCACGCGGAATAACGTGATCAAAAGTTAAGTGCTGTGTTTTGAAGGGCGTGCCACAATACTGGCAGGTAAAGTGATCTCTTAAATAGACATTAAAACGTGTAAAAGCAGGGGAAGCCTTGGCTTGTGAGACATACTCATTTAAAACAATGACGCTCGGTGCTCTCATTTCAAAATTTGGTGAATGCACAACCTCATCATATTCAGAAAGGATTTGGACACGATCCATAAAAACAGCTTTGACAGTATCTTGCCAAGACCATAAAGACAGAGGAAAATAACTTAGCGGACGGTAGTCAGCGTTAAGGACGAGAGCTGGGCAATTGTCGAGGCGCGTATACATGAACGATACCTCTCCTTTCCTGTTGGTGTTCTAATCCAATTCTACGTACCTACAAAAGTTTCAGAATAGAAACACTGCCTATGCTTGCTATTATAGCATAAAGACATAGGGTTTGTACATTTCCCGAGTGCAATAATATGTGTTAAGGGTGAAGAAAGTTTTTTTATTATGTATTTATTGGGCAGTTTCCAGCAAAAGCCTCACGCAAAAAGTTTCCACCGCGAATAAGGCCAAGCTTATCAATCCAGTGACCAATGCCCGGGCATGTTAACGCTTCAACTGTAAAACCCGATTTTTCGAGCTCATAATGAACATTTGTTAATTCATCAATTGGCACAACATCATCACTATCGCCATGAATAGCAAGAATGGGAGAAATAGCTGGCGTAGAAACTGTCCCGTCATAAAGCTCTTTTCCGGCAATGATAGCACCCGAATAGGCAATAATTCCCGCACATGGGTTTTTACGTCTCGGAGCTGTGTATAATGCCATCATTGTGCCTTGAGAAAAACCAACAATAGCAAGGTCTGCATCGGTTAAGTTAAGTCGATCAAGTTGTTGATCAATAAAATTATTTAAGACGGGGTTTGCTTTTTGTGCGCCTGAAATCATTTGGTAAGAGGACCGGTCTTCTAAGCTGAACCATTGATGTCCAACAGGTGCAAAATCACAAGGTTCTGGAGCATTAGGTGATAAAAAGTGTACTTCAGGTAATATTTGCTGCCATTCCGCTCCTATGTTTATGAGGTCGTCCCCATTGGAGCCGAGGCCATGAAGGAAAATAACAACTTTTTTAGGGGCGCCACCAGAAAGAGGTGCAAGTTCAGTAAATCCGAGTTCTTTAATTGATGACATTTTAAAACCTTTTATCTGGATCGTTAATCAATAATAATGTAATTAAATATACACCAATTTTTTTTAGATATGGAGTTTTTAATGAGCCAATATTTTTTCTTTTTTGCATTGTTTTTACTTGCCCTTGTTTTAATCACTTTAATTTACGGCGTGATAACAATGGCAAGGCAAGGTAGTGAGCAAAGGAAAAAAAGTAATAACTTGATGCGATTGCGCGTTGTCCTCCAAGCGGCTGTCATTATCTCCTTGATTCTATCCTATTTAACGAAGTAAAGACCCTTTCCTTTATTGGCAACTCAATTACCATATTTTTTTATGTAATAATATTCCAAAATTCGATCTAAATATGGCTAGTTAACATAAAAAAGTTGCATTCTGCGCTTATTTGTTCTAATATCTACGTTATGTCTAAACTAAATTGTGTGTATGTAGGCTTATGGTGGGAATATTGGAACAATCAACAGAAATTACAATTAAGATCCAAAAGTTACCTGAAGATGGGCTGTATCTTGCAACATCTGATGAGCTAGATGGGCTGTTTGTACAGGCTGATAATGAGGCCGATATTTACGATTTATCTAGAAGTTTGGCGCAGGATCTTATCGCAATGGATGATAACATTGAAAACCAGGGTTCATTAAACATTAATTATAAAATGTGTGAGGCTTAAAAAATGGCAAGTGGTAAAGCAAGTGTAGATAAAAAAGCCCGTGAAAAATTTTTACGAGGTAAAAGTTTTTTGCCCGTCAAAGAATACAATCAAATTCATAGTTCGAATAAAAACTGTAATGGTAAAGGAAGCCATATCGCCTGGTTGCACAGTGAAACTGGAAAAGTTATTATTCTGCCAGGCAAACCTGCTGATGGCACATGGAAAACAATTGCCAAAACAGCAGCAAAAGAGCATGCCGCTCATCTGGCTGTAAGTGAGAATGCAGCAGTACAATTTAAGCGTAAAGCTGTAAAACTAGAACGTGAGATCACAAAAGCATGGCAAAAAGATGTAAATCAACGTTTACGTGCAGGAACGGATCATTTGTTAACACAGGAAGAATTTGCACAGGGTTATAAAGTGCAGAATAAGTTTAAAGAGACCCCCTCTTATTCATGATTAAAAATAAGGCTTAATAATGGTCAAAAATTTTGACGATGTTTACCATGTGCTTAAAAAAATGGGCTATCACAGAGTGGGCTGTAAGTCTGGTGCTGCTATTTTTAAATTTGTTGGCAAAAAATCCGATGTTACGCCCCTAAAGCAGACGTTAAAAGTTCCCTTCACCATAGCACAAGGAAATAAGCTGGATAAAATTTTGGCACATGCGGGCTTTAAAGCCTATAAAGCGCGTGAATTTGGTAAACACCGTCGACGTAAAAAACACCTTTCTCAAGCATATCGAAAAGCCGTACAGCAGGTAGAAAATGCAACAACGTTTGCAACACCTCCTCCGCAAAAATTTTGATTTATTTCTCTAGTTTTATTTTTTAATCCTCCATGTTATGTTCTGCGCTGAATACACGAGGTTAAACAGGACGTTGGTGTTTTGAAGATATTATTTATTACTTCCAATCGATTAGGTGATGCAGTGCTCTCGACGGGCATTCTAAGCCATTTGATTGCGAAAACAGTTGATCCGGAAATTACGGTTGCTTGTGGGCCAATTGCAAAAACGCTGTTTGAACACGCACCCGGTGTACAGCGTGTTATCCCTCTTCCCAAGGAACCGTATGCTGGGCATTGGCGTAAATTGTGGAAACAAATTATTCTAACTCAATGGGATATTGTTGTCGATTTACGAAACAGTATTGTATCGCGGCTAGTTTTTGCCCAAAAACGTTATATTTGGGGGAAGCAAAACAAGGAGGTGCATAAGGTTGAACAAAATGCACAAGTTTTAAATCTAAATATTATCCCTCCTCCCTATTTGTGGGTGGATCAGCATTACCAAAAAATTTCTGAAAAAATGGTTCCAGACGGGGACGCACCAGTACTCGCAGTTGGGCCAACTGCAAATTGGCTCGGAAAAAGTTGGGCAGTTCAAAATTTTATAGATTTGATTTACCGGCTGACCGATACAGATTCGGACCATGCCATTCTTGCGGATGCGCGTATTGCTGTTTTTGCAGCACCTGGCGAAGAAGATATAGCGTACGAGCTTTTAAACGCAATACCTGTTGAGCGTCAAATTGACTTGATTGCTAAAACAACACCTATGGAAGCGGCGGCGGCTTTGAAACGATGTTCGTATTACATTGGCAATGATTCAGGGCTAATGCACTGTGCCGCCGCAGTTGGAACACCAACCCTAGGTCTCTTTGGGCCAAGCTACCCTCACCTATATCAGCCATGGGGGGCGCATTGTGAATTTGTCGCGACATCTAAAAATTACGATGAATTAATTGATTTTGAAGGTTATGACCCAAAAACTGTCGGTAGCCTGATGGATAGTCTAACAATTAATCAGGTTTTTCAAGCGGCGGACAAACATTGGAAAAGGCTGATATCTTCATAATACCAGCCTTTTTCATTAGTAGCTTATCGAAATAAGAATATTATTCATTAAGCGATGTATATGGTGTTTCTAAATGTTTGATTTTTTCACTTCTGATTTGATCAGCTTCGGCACCGACAACACCATATTTACGAATATCTTGAGTATCCTGATAAACACGCTTGGCATGGCGGTCTGCTTGGTAACGAACAGATTTTACACGTTCCCAACCCTTAGCACGCATGCAGCTTTCAAAATCATGATAGTCACTGTGATCAACCATAAGCTGCCCAGCATGGGTTGGTGTTTCCCACTGCGCGAGGTCACCAGATTCTTCTAAAGCACTGTGATATGAGTTATGAGTCGCAGGCGGCGTTGTTTCCCGAAGTGCTCCTAATTTAACCAATTCTTTGATTTCATGTGTACAGCGCGCAATGTTTTGGTCAAGTTTTTGCTGTGCTTTTGGCCCAGTTAGATAAAGCGCGGAATATGTTTCGATACGCTGCCAGTAAGCGTTTGAGCTAGGTTTTGGCGCTTGTTGACAGGCCGTCAATAACAAGACACTACCAAGTAAAGCCAATTTCGAAATTGATTTTTTCATCTGCATTAATAGATCCCCTATGATGATGAAAGGTTAACCAGAACGGTTAACTAAAATAAAAGTTACACTCTCTATTAGTAAGAATAGCTAGTCCTTAACGATTAGCCAAGCTTGTTTTTGCCTTTCAAAGTATTTTTTTTAATTTTGCCACCAAGTCTCCATAACAATCCCATATAATGGGGTGATTTTCGGTCTTTTTATTTCAGCACGGTATGCAACCAAATCTTTGCCAAGGTAATAAAGAGGAATGGTATAATACCCCCATGATAAAACACGGTCTAGCGCACGAACGTGGGCTTCTAAAGATTTTCTTGTTGGCGCTCGGGCAATGGCATCGGCAATAAAATCGATGGCTTTGTTTTTGACGCCTGCGTAGTTACGGCTTCCCTTGAGGTTCGCGGCATGACTACTCCAATAGTTCATTTGTTCGTTACCAGGGGATAATGAGTTCACCCAACGATAAACAGTCATATCGTAATCAAAACTATCAAGCCGACCGGAAAATTGGGCGCTATCGACGGTGCGCGGTCGGGCTTCAATACCTAATTTTTTGAGTGCGCGAATAAATTCGAGGGTAAATTTTTCATCATTTGGACTGCCGAGTAAAATTTCAAATTTAAAAACTTCACCCGATACTTTGTGTGTGCGTTTGCCGTTAACAACAATCCAGCCTGCTTCTTTAAGCAGTTGATCGGCCTTTTTTAGATTTTTTCGAAAACCTCTTGGGCCTGAGCCATCCGTGAGGGGAGCTTTATATGCAGGGCCAAAAACATTTTTAGGAAGGTATTCGCCGATAGATACTTGTTTTAAAATTTCTAATTCTTCTCCTTCTGGGATACCTGTAGCGGCAAGAATGGAATTTGGAAAAAAGCTCTCAATCCTTTTAAAGGCTCCATAATATAAATTTTTATTGATCCATTCAAAATCAAATGCGTAAGTAAGGGCTTCTCTGACTTTGATGTCTTTGAACAATTCTCGGCGGGTATTATAGATAAAGGATCTGACCCATTCAGGGCGACCATGTTCGATTTCAGCTTTAATAATTTCACCATTTGTAACATCAGGATGTTGGTATCCAGTGATCCATTTAGTGGCATCATGTTCACGCCGTATATCGTATTCACCCGCTTTAAAGGCTTCAAGAGCGATACCATCATCACGGAAATACAAATAGGAAATGTTATCAAAGTTATAATGTCCGCTATTGATCGCAAGGTCTTTGGCCCAATAATTTTTTACCCGTTCGTAGGTTATTTTGCGCCCATTTTCTACGGTTTTAATTTTATAAGGCCCGCTGCCCAGCGGTATTTTTAATGTTGTTTTGCTAATATCATGTGTTGTCCAATAATGTTTTGGTAAAACGGGCATCATGGCTAATATTAAAGCTGTTTCGGGGTCGTACCCTTCCCCAAATTCAAATTTGACTTTTTGGTCATTAATTTTGGTAACGTTTTTGACAAGTCCGTAAACACGCCGTCGAACCGGATGCCCGTATTTAAGATAGCTCTCATAGCTAAAAATAACGTCATCGGTTGTCATTTGTTTGCCGTCATGAAAACGGGCTTCGGGTCGCAAGTTAAAAATTATCCATGAGCGATCTTTGGCAATTTCAATGTTTTTTGCAACGAGGCCATAAAGTGTAAAAGGTTCATCCCAAACACGTGCCATTAGTTTATCATTGACTAAACCAAGGCCCTGAGCCGCATTACCAGTGATGACGTGGTGATTTAGATTGTCAAAGCTACCTTTAACACCATATTTTACATGGCCACCCTTAGGAGCGTTTGGGTTGCTATAATCTAGATGTTTAAAGTCTGCATTATATTTAGGTTGGCCGTGCATTGCCAAGCCATATTGTGTTTCTTGGTTTTTTTGCTCTGCATGAAGGGTGTTTGGGAAAAATAAAAGCGTAAAGATCAACGCCTTAAAGGCCAACAATATCGGTTTTTTTTTTAACATCATAACGCGTATTGCCTCCCTTAACTAATTATGCAGATAATTTTTCATTTACTAAGTTTTTTAAATCTGTTTGAACACGAGCACCTAGGTGTTGAATAACTTCAGCGGCGGCAATCGCACCCATTTTTCCACAGGTCAAAAGCGGAAGCTTTTGTGTGTAACCAAATAAAAACCCCGCGGCATAAAGATCGCCAGCACCTGTTGTATCAATGATCTCTTGAACAGGACATGCTGGAACGTGTAGCTCCTCATCACCAGATATGATAAGGGAGCCATTACTTCCTTGGGTAATAATAACCAAATCACAACACCCTTTGATTGCAGAGACGGCGTCTTCGAGGTCTAGAGTTTCAAAAAGAGTTTTAATTTCATCTTCATTACAAAAAAGAATATCAATGTGGTTTTTAACCAATTCAATAAATTCTTCTCGGTGGCGTTGAACGCAAAAAGAATCTGAAAGTGTCAAGGCGACTTTTTTTTCTGCGGTATGCGCGATCTCAGAGGCAATCGTAAAGGCAGCTTTGGCTCGGCTACGATCAAATAAGTAACCTTCAAGGTAGATGATTTCCGCACTTTCAATCAGTTTTTGATTTAGATCACTTGGAGAAAACCATACTGAAGAACCCAAAAAAGTACACATTGTGCGCTCTGCATCAGGTGTAACAAGAATGTGACTGCGCGCTGTTGGCGGGCCATCTTCAAGCGGTTGTGTTTCAAAATAGACACCGGCAGACTGAATGTCATGTTTAAAAACATCACCCAATTGGTCGTTAGAAACTTTGCCAATAAAACCAGAAGAACCACCAAGAGATGCGTAGGCGGCAATTGTGTTGGCGGCGGATCCACCAGACATTTCGATGGCGGGCCCCATGGTTTGGTAAAGATTTTTGGCTTCATCTTCTTCGATTAATGTCATATGGCCTTTTTCAAGTTTATGTTTTTTTAAAAACATATCATCAATTTGAACCAGAACATCAACAATTGCGTTCCCGATGCCAACAACTCCTAATTCTTTTGCCATGTGTTATATCTCTTTCTTATGAAGACAAGTTTAAAAAAATATGATATGCCAATATTAGACATTGGATAGGAAAATGACACAAAAAAACACACCAAACCAGATAAAATTGATTATTGAACAGACTTTAATTCTTGCTCAAGAAAAAAACTGGGGAAGTATTAGTTTTGCAGATTTATCAAAGGCAACAGGTATAGGTATTGAAAACTTACAGCAATTGGTTCCAAATAAAACACAGCTTTTAATCTGGATGCTTGATGAAATTGATTTGCGTATTCAAGAAGAATGTCGAGATAGCTTTAGCGACGAAGATGGGCCTCATGAGCGTTTATTTGAAGTTTTAATGTTACGTTTTGATATTTTAAATGAAAACCGTCAAGCGTATGTTGCGATTTACCATGCGATACGCAAAGATCCCAAATTGATGGCTCAACTTTTACCAGAATTTAGTAACTCAATGCAGCTCATGCTTGAACTCGTGGGCGTTAATAGTTCGTTCCAAGAGCTGAACAGGCTTAAGAGTACGGGGCTTGGTATGATCTATTTAAATGTTTTTCAAACCTGGGTCGAGGATCAGTCCGGGGATCTTAGTAAAACGATGGCAGTGTTAGACAAACGTTTAAACCAAGCAGGCGGAATGATGCAATATGTAACGGGTTTGCTTTCAAAGTGGCAACCGGACCAACACACGTAGCCCTCCGTGTTTTGAGCTTTTACTTAGTAAAATTTCACCTCCATGACTGTGAATAATATCTTTGGATATGGCGAGGCCGAGGCCAACACCTCCCGTTTTACAGTTACGTGATTTATCCACCCTGAAAAAAGGTTTAAAAACATCCTTAAAGCTTGTTTCAGGGATACCTGGGCCATTATCATCAATTGAAATTTCAAGAACACTTTCATCATCTGTCAGGTGCATAGATACAAAAACCTGCTCACCATATTTACAGGCATTATTAATTAGATTGTTAATGCTCCGCTCAATGGCATTGGGACGAACCCGGCATATATAGCGGTTGTCTCGATTGATATCATCGTTAACGATACGTCCTTGACGGCGTGCGGACATTAATAATTTTTCAACGAGGTTAATCATGTCAATGGCCTCGGAGGCCTCGTCCCCCTCTCCGCGTACAAAAGATAAATACCCCTCGATCATGATTTCCATTTCGGTTAAGTCATCACGTAGAGCTTGCGCATCGGGGCTATCACCCAATAATTCAAGTTGTAATTTCATTCGGGTGATTGGTGTGCGCAAATCATGTGAAACACCAGCGAGCATTTCAGTACGCTGTTCAATTTGGCGTTTAATCCGGTCGCGCATATCTAGAAAAGCATGTGCGGCTTGGCGGACTTCTTGGGCACCGTGTGGTTTGAATTTTGGGACATCAACCCCTTTACCAAACCGGTCGGCCGCGACGGAGAGTTTTTTTATCGGACGCACTTGGTTACGCATAAAGACGGCCGCTATCGCAAATAAAATAAATGATGAACCAAAGAGCCATAAAATAAAAATATAGGACGTTGAGCTAAATAAACGCCTTTCTGGAAGACGAATACGTAAACCGCCACCCTTTTCAAAGGAAATTAAAATTTCATACCACTTCGCTTTATTGTCAGGTTGCACAATAAAAGGCTGGTCAATATATTTTTTAAGACTTTGAGTAAGGCTTGTTTCAATTGTTGGCCAGAGAGATGTCGCGGGCGTTTCAGTAATAGTAATGTCATTTTCATAAGTGACCATCAATTGAACATTACGGGCATATAGGTCGATAATTACCGCGGTTTCTTGAATGCTTTGGCTGTTTTTTATTTGTTCAATTAACATTGAAATTTCGCCGGAAACGGAAGCAGTAAAACGGTCGCTCATCGCGGCCCAGTGCCGGTCAACAAAAACAAAACTTGCGATAATTTGAAGTAGCAAAACCGGTGTGATAATAATCATCATTGACCGGCCAAACAAAGTTTGGGGAAGTATATGTTTGACCTTTAATTTGAGTGAATGGATAAGTGTTTTAAACATCTGGTCTAAGGATATATCCTTTCCCGCGAACGGTTTGTAGGTAACGTGGCATTTTGGGGTCATCTTCAATTTTTTTGCGCAATCGGGTAACTTGGACGTCAATTGTGCGCTCACCACTGTTCATATTCAGCAGACTACAAAGCTCCTCACGACTGATGATTTGATTTGATTTTCGTAGCATTGTTGTTAACAAATTATGTTCAACAGAGGTCAATGCAATACGTTTTTCACCTTTTTGTAATTCAGGAAAATCTGCATTAAAAGTTAATGTACCAAATCGGATGTCATTCGGTTTAACAGGGGATTGTTCTGTGCGTCTGAGAATAGCTTGTGTACGGACTAAAAGCTCTTTTGGCTCAAAAGGTTTGGGTAAATAGTCATCGGCACCAGCCTCAAAACCATCGATGCGATTATCCACCTCACCTAGGGCTGTTAATAACAAAATAGGTGTTTTATTACCGCTGTTTTTAAGTTTACGGGTTAAGCTTAATCCATCTTCGCCGGGCATCATAATATCTAAAATTAAGAGGTCAAAAATTAAGGTTTCTAATTTTGCTAAAGCATCTTGGGCATCACACGCGGTTGTCACTAAAAAATCATGTTCTTCTAAATAGCGGCTAAGCAGCATACGTATTCGCTCATCATCATCAATAACAAGGATATGTTGTCGGTTCCATTTTTCAGTCTGTAAAGCCGCGTGTGTCATAGTTATGGTTATATAAAGTGTAAATCAACATTTGACCAGTAAATAAATATTTTTGATACTTTTGAAAACATCTCAAAAGTGCTAAATTTTTATTCAGAATCTAACTTTAAGTAGCCTTGATGGCTGTTTATTAAATTTAAGGATAGCATAAATGTCATTTGCAGATCGCGATGGTTTAATCTGGTTGAATGGAAAACTCGTTGATTGGAGTGATGCAAAATTGCCACTTCTCTCACATGGAGTTCACTATGGAAGTGCCGTTTTTGAAGGTATTAGAGCTTATAATGGTGGTGTTTTTAAACTTACGGAACATAGCCAACGCTTACTGGATTCTGGGGAAATTATGGATATGACTATTCCTTATTCAGCCGCTGAATTAGATGATATTTGTTATAAAGTTCTTGAGGCAAATGGTCTAACAGATGCTTATATTCGCCCGATCGCATGGCGGGGTTCTGAACAAATGGGAGTATCTGCGCAAGAAGCAAAAATTAATGTTGCGGTTGCGGCATGGGAATGGCCGAGTTATTTTTCGCCGGAATTACGTGATAAGGGGATTTCTTTAAAAACGTCAAAATGGCGTCGTCCCCCTCCTGATAGCGCGCCTGTTCACAGCAAAGCGACGGGTTTGTATATGATTTGTACGTTGGCCAAGCATGAAGCCGAAGCCGCAGGTTATGAAGATGCCTTAATGCACGATTACCGTGGATATGCCGCAGAAGCAACGGGGGCAAATCTTTTTGTGATGAAGGATGGTGTTATCCATACGCCAACACCGGATTGTTTTTTAAATGGTATTACACGCCAAACAGTTATTGAGCTTGCTAAAAAAGAAGGTTACGAGGTTGTTGTACGCCATATTATGCCAGATGAGCTGATAACGGCAGATGAAATTTTTATTACAGGAACAGCGGCGGAAGTAACAGCGATTGGTAGGATTGATGAAAATACCTATGAAGTTGGGCCGATTACCCGAAAATTACGAGAAAAATACGAAAATCTTGTCAGACTTCCCCCCGCCTTAAAGCAAAAAGCTGTTTAAGATGTAAAAAAAGCCGGGTTAGAGCCCTCGGCTTTTTTTAATTCTGAATATATTTTGTGTTTATCTTATGCCGCACGTTTTTCAATGGGCAAAACATTCCGTTGTGCGGGGCCTGTATAAACACCCAAAGGACGCATAAGCTTGTTATCTTCAAGTTGTTCCATGATATGGGCTGTCCAGCCGGTAATACGGCTCATAACAAAAATTGGCGTAAAAATCGGAATATCAAATCCCATCATGTAATAGGCGGGGCCAACAGGGAAATCCAGGTTTGGAAAAATGCCTTTTTCTCCAACCATAATTTTTTCAAGTGTATTTGAAATTTCGACCCATTTTTCGCCGCCACATAATTTGGCCATTTCATGATAAACTTCAGTCATATATGGAACACGAGAGTCGCCATTACGATAGATGCGGTGACCAAAACCCATGATTAATTTTTTAGTTTCAAGTGCATCTCGTATCCATGCTTCGGCTTTTGCAGGCTCTTTAATTTCAAGCAACGTATGCATTACGGCTTCGTTAGCACCACCATGTAGAGGGCCTTTGAGTGAGCCAATTGCGCCTGTTACCGCAGAATAAATATCTGAAAGGGTTGATGTGATCGCGCGACCGGTGAAGGTTGAAGCATTAAATCCATGTTCGGCATAAAAAATGAGTGAAGTATCAAAACACTTAACGACTTCTGGTTTGGCGGTTTCACCAAAGTACATGTAAAAAAAGTTTTCAGCAATCGTCAGGTCTTCACGCGGTGGAATAGGATCTTTACCATTCCTTAAGCGGAAGTCAGCTGCAATTAGGGTTGGAATTTTGGCAAGCATATTAATTGATTTTCCAAGGTTGCCTTCCCGACTACTGTCCTCCCATGTTTCATCTTGTGTGCCGATAAAGCTAATGGCGGTTCGTAGCGTGTCCATGGGGTGAGCATCAGGACGGAATTGTTGTAAAACCGTAAGTGTTTCTTGATCAATATTGCGTAGTGAGCGTTCGTTTTCTTCAAAATCTTTTAGCTCTGAAGGGCTTGGAAGCTCGCCAAACCATAAAAGATAGGCAACTTCTTCAAAACGACAATGTTTGGCAAGGTCTTGAACAGCATAACCTTGGTAGGTTAATGAATTGGTTTCTTGAACAACTTTGGAAATCGATGTTTCGTCAATATAAACACCTGCAAGTCCTTTATAAATTTCGGTCATAAAAATTCTCCCAAGATACATGAAATGGTTGTAAACGCGTTTTAAGTTCTGCCCCCTATTCTATTTAGGACCGAACATTTGTCTAGAAAGTTTTTGCATCAATGTTTCAGAAGGTGGATTTGGTTTGGATTCTTGGCGTTCTACAAATTTATCCCACTGACGTTTTTCAATTTTTTCAAGACGTTTTGTTTCCAGCGGCAACATAAATTGTCGCTGGATATCCACGGCATCAATCAGCTGTTTCATACGCGCTTGGTCTTGGGAAATGGCTTTAAGGCGTTTACGTTCATTTTCAGGGAGCTTTTTTGCCGCAGCCTCATCATAGGTGACAGGCTTTTTTTGGATGTCGTAGCGGACATACCGATCAAGGTAGCTTTTATTAGTTCCAGCAGGCCCGTCTGCTTGCGCAATAATGGATGATTTACGCCAAATTGTGACTTCTTTACGCTCGTCTTTGTTAAGTCTCTTGCGGGCGCGATGCGATAGGCTATCATTTACAAAACCATCTGATTTTGCGTTTGCAATGCAGACAAGAGCAAAGATTTTTTTACCATCTTCTTTTTCAATTTCTAACATTTCAAATTTGTAAATATTATGTGGCGTGACTTCCCGGTCGGCATACGCCGTCAACATTTCTGTAAGTTCTTCGATTGTCATGTCTTCGTATGTCAGAATACGTCCGGGAACAATACCTTCCTCGTTTTCATTTAAACCGAGTGTTAAACCATAAAATTCTTGTGTTCCTGAACGCACGCTCCGGCAGCAAAAATCACGTGTAAAACCCCACAAATACCCTTTTTGAGTTGTCGCGGGTTCATAATGGGGATCACTTATTAAGGAGCCATATGCAAAAATATGCAGAGAGCTGATGTCTTCTAGGTTAAAATCATCACTTTCAAGAATCGATTCAGAGAGGCCAGGAAGACGGCTGATAGCATTGCGAAGCTTTGCGATAAGCAGAGCTTTATCTTTGTCCGGTTTTGGCGACATGCCAGCATTCCGATGTTGTTATTATTAACTTTGACTATAAAGTTATTTTCAATAATAACAAGAAAATAATAAAATCTGATCGTAATTATGCTGAAATAGACACTATTTTGTCCTTTGATTAAGTCAATCTTACAAAGCTTTTAAACTTAAGAGGCGAGCTTGAAATTAAAGATACTTTTATCAAAATGATTATATTCTTCATAGCCAAGTAATTCATATAAATCTTTACGGTGTTGCATTTCATCAAGTAAAGAGGCTTGAGTTCCTTTTTCGTTGATCGTGTCGAGACACTTTTCAATAGCCCCCATTGCAATCCGTAAGTTTGTCACAGGATAAATTACAAGATTATAACCTAAATTTGAAAGTTGATCTGTTGTTAAAAGTTCTGTTTTGCCAAATTCTGTCATATTGGCAAGTAAGGGAACATCAATGGCTTCACGAAAGATTTCAAATTCGACTTCGGTGTGTAAGGCTTCAGGAAAGATCATATCAGCACCCGCATCGACATATGCCTTGGCTCTGTCTATTGCTTTTTCCATGCCTTCGGATGCTTTGGCATCGGTACGTGCGATGATTAAAAAGTTTTCATCACGACGCGCTTCGGCGGCAGCTTTGACTTTTGTTGTCATTTCTTCAATTGGAACAATAACTTTATTATCAAGATGTCCACAACGCTTTGGGTTCTCTTGATCTTCTAAATGACACCCTGAAATGCCCGCATCTTCGAGGGTTTGAATGGATCGTGCCATATTCATCGCAACCCCAAAACCTGTATCAACATCAATAATAGATGGTAGGTTGCTCATTCGTGTAATTTGTGCACCTCGCTCCGCCACTTCAGGTAGTGTCGTGAGACCTATATCTGGGAAACCAAGGTCTGCAGATAACACTGCTCCAGAAATATAGACGCCTTCAAAGTTCTTTTTTTCGATCATCATTGCAGATAAAGGATTTATAGCACCGGGGAAACGTAAAAGTTTTCCTGATGCGAGTTGTTTGCGAAAATCTATGCGTTTTTCAGCAGCGTTTTTTTGAGCATATAACATCTTAAAAAATTCCCTTGTTACCTTGTTGTAAAGAACCATCGGCGAGGACAACGTTAAGCTCTTTTAAGTCCACCGCACTTAAATTTGATAGATTTTGCACAAGATCCAAGAAACGATTTTGTTCTGTTTGTGAAACAATTCCATCTGTCAGGATTTTAAACTTATTGATGTAATTCTCACGCCTAAACGGTTTTTCGCCGAGAGGATGGGCATTTGCAACGGCGAGCTCATCTGTAATTTTTCGACCATCCTTAAAAGTGATTTCAACGCGCCCACCAAATGCTTTTTCATTTGGGTCAATAGAGTGATAACGCTCTGTCCATTTTGGATCTTCGGTTGTGCTTATTTTATGCCAGAGACGAACGGTGTCCTCGCGTTGTGCACGTTCGGGTGCGTATGAATTGACATGGTGCCATGAGCCATCTTGTAAGGCGACGGCAAAAATATACATGATGCTGTGATCTAGGGTTTCTCGGCTGGCTGTTGGGTCCATTTTTTGAGGGTCATTTGCGCCTGTACCAATCACGTAATGTGTGTGGTGAGAGGTATGAATCATGATGTTGTCAACGGCATCCCAATCATTGATGCCTTTGCCCATACGTGCGGCAAGATCAATTAGCGCCTGACTTTGGTATTCTGCGGAATGTTCTTTGGTGTAAGTTTCAAGAATCGCACGCTTGCTTTCCCCGTTTTCTGGTAGGGGGACATGATAATTTGCCTCTGGCCCATCAAGCATCCAAGAAATAACACTATCCTCGCCTTCATAAATGGGCGATGGAGCACCTTGACCGCGCATACAGCGATCAACAGATTCAATCGCAAGTTTGCCAGCATGGGCAGGTGCAAAAGCTTTCCAGCTTGAAATTTGGCCCTTACGGCTTTGGCGTGTGGTACATGAAACGTGTAAAGCTTGCTGAATTGATTGGAAAATTATTTCTGTATCAAGACCGAGCATTGTACCTATACCTGCAGCGGCAGCGGGGCAAAGGTGCGCAATATGATCAATTTTATGTTGATGAAGGCAGATGGCTTTTACAAGGTCAACGTGAAGTTCATATGCCGTTGCCAAACCACGGATTAAATCATGACCATTTTTGCCAAGTTGTTGAGCAACGGCAAGTAATGGTGGAATATTATCAGCGGGGTGTGAATAATCTGCCGCAAGAAAGGTATCGTGGTAATCAAGCTCACGAACCGCTGTACCATTTGCCCATGCGGCCCATTCAGCGCTAACCGTCATTGTATTTGGCAGGCCAAAAAGGGTGGCGGCTCCTTTTCTCTTGTGACCCAAGGCTTGCGCACGAGCCGTAATAACGGGATTTCGATTGACGGAGGCAATGGCAACAGATGCATTATCAATAATACGGTTAATAATCATGTCTGTGACATCGGTATCAACGTCAACGGTATCATTGGAAACGCATGCCATTTTCCAGGCAAGTTGTTCTTCCTTGGCAAGTTGATCAATTTCTGGGTGTACCTTGACATTATGTAATTTCATAAAAATTCCCTCGATCTTTAAGAAGTGATATAAGTTTTTCTGTTACAGTATAATTGATTTTTTAGGATAAGAAAGATGGCAAAAATATATTTTGCAGGCCCCTTGTTTAATGACGCAGAGAAGGCCTTTAATGCCGCATTAACACAGCAGTTAGAACAATTGGGTTTTGCTGTTTTTTTACCACAGCGTGATGGCGTCGAAAGTAATCAAGCGCCATATTGCACAATGACACCAGAAAAAAGGCGTCAGGTACTTTTTGAACTCGACCGAGATCAGGTTCTCTCCTGTGATATTTTTCTTTTTATCTTAGATGGGCGTGTTCCGGATGAAGGTGCAGCTCTTGAACTTGGCATCGCTTATACTGACCGTTTGCTGCGGAATAAAAACCGGCGACTGCTTGGTCTGCAGACAGACATCAGAGCGGCATTCCTGAAAAGCCGCCTTAACCCGATGCTTAAAGTTCCTTTGGATAATATTTTTATGTCCCAAAAAGATCTGCTCTGTTATTTGAAGGATCTTTAAATTTTTTTGTATTTTGAGGTGATATTTTTAAACGTTAAATTTAAAATGCATAATATCACCATCTTTAACAACGTATTCTTTGCCTTCTTGGCGTAATTTTCCAGCTTCTTTGGCGGCTTGTTCACCATTTAAGTCGATATAATCCTTAATATCTATAGTTTCAGCCTTAATAAAACCGTGTTCGAAATCAGTGTGAATTTCACCTGCGGCTTGTGGTGCTTTGCTGTCGCGTTTAACGGTCCATGCACGTGCTTCTTTTGGGCCAACGGTGAAAAAGGTAATCAGATCTAACAGTTCATAACCGGCACGAATAACACGGTTTAGGCCGGGCTCTTGCAAACCAATACTTTCTAAAAATTCGGCCTTTTCATCCGCGGTATCTAATTGTGCGATTTCGGCTTCGATAGAGGCACAAATAATAACCGCTTTTGTGCCTTTTTCCTGTGCCATAGTTGCAACTTTTGCGGTCAGCTCGTTACCTTCTGAGGCATCATCTTCGCAGACGTTGCAAATATAGAGGACAGGTTTTGAGGTTAAAAGTTGAAGGTTTTTAAATATTTTTTCTTCATCTTCCTCAATCTCTGTCATTAAAGCTGGCTTGCCATCTTGAAGCACGGCTAGAACACGTTCCATGATAGCAACTTGTTCTTTTACGTCTTTATCACCACTTTTGGCTTTTTTTGTGGCAGAAGGGATACGTTTTTCAAGGCTTTCCATGTCCGCAATCATTAGTTCAGTTTCAATGATCTCAGCATCACGGATGGGGTCAACGGAACCTTCGACATGTGTTATATTTTCATCTTCAAAACACCGGAGGACATACAAAATGGCATCAGTTTCACGAATATTTGCAAGGAATTGATTGCCTAGCCCCTCACCTTTACTTGCTCCTTTAACGAGCCCTGCAATATCAACAAATTCAAGCTGTGTTGGAATGATTTGTTTAGAACTTGCAATTTTTGCAACTGTGTTTAAACGGTCATCTGGTACAGAGACACGGCCAACATTGGGATCAATTGTACAAAAGGGAAAGTTTTCTGCTTGCGCGGCGGCTGTTTCCGTTAGCGCGTTAAATAAGGTCGATTTACCAACATTTGGTAGTCCAACAATGCCACAATTAAAACCCATAATATCCTCGTTCTTTTTTTATTTATTTTTCAACATGGCGAACAACACCGTCAGTGCCGGCTTGTCCCCATTTGCGTTTTTTGTTAATGCCTAATTTTTTTTGCATACCGTGATAAAGCTCATCGGTTGAAAAGCCCTCTCGGCGCGCAGCATCAAATAATAAAATCATACAATCAGCCCACTCTAAAATATCTTGAGGGTCGGCAACAACTTCGTCGGCTTCTTGTTTTAAGTGAGCCATTTTTGACGCCGTTGTACTTTTGCCAAATGTTTTGTCGGTAAATTCACCAATGTCATTTTGTAAAATTTGCCATTTACACTGAGAGTTGGACATCATTATTCTGCCTTTGTTTCTTTTTTTTGCGGTGCACATTGCATTGCAATGTTGCTCATAAATTTATCATTTTTCCCTTCTACCAAATAAGGGGCTTCGTTGGCAATGGTCTCGAGCAGTTTTTCAAGCCATTTTTGGTCTGCTTTTGCAAAATCACCAAGAACATAACTATGGACACGGTTTTTATCACCGGGGTGACCAATTCCGATACGGACACGGGTGTAATCTTTTCCCATATGTTGGTCAATGGATTTTAAACCGTTGTGACCACCAGCACCACCACCTTGCTTGACGCGAACTTTTGTGGGGGGAAGATCAAGGTCATCATGAAACACAATAATATGGTCAAGTGGGATTTTGTAAAAATGTGCGGCTTCTTGCACCGCTTCACCAGACAAGTTCATATATGTATGAGGTTTTAAAATAAGAATTTTTTCGGTGCCGAATTTGCCTTCTGTGGTGTCGCTTTTGAACCTTTGTCGAGGGCTGGAAAAGTTATGGCGGTGGGCAATTGCGTCCACCGCCATAACTCCTATATTGTGCCGATTGTTATCGTATTTAGCCCCTGGGTTGCCTAAGCCAATCAAGAGCCACATTTGATAAATACTCCAATCGATATCATTAAGCGATTATGCTTCGCTTGTTGTTTCTTCTGTTGTTTCTTCTGTTGTCTCTTCGTCTGAAACTTCACCTTCTTCATCTGAGCCTTTTGAGCGAAGCGCAGATGGTGCGGTAACAGTCGCGATAACAAAGTCACGATCTTCAATTGTTGGTGTTACGCCTTCTGGCACGTCAATTTTGCTGAAAGAGACATTGTCACCAATTTCAAGACCTGTAAGGTCAACAGTTAGGCTTTCAGGAATATTTTTCGCTTGGCAGAATACTTCAATATCATAACGTACAATGTTCAAGACGCCACCACGTGCAAGACCTGGTGCTTCTTCTTCGTTCGTAAAGTTTACAGGAACAGATACGCTGATGCGTGTTTTGTCAGTTACGCGAAGGAAATCAACATGAACGGGACGATCTGTAACAGGGTGTGCTTGAATGTCACGCGTCAGAGCGAGGTGCTTTTCACCCTCTGCATTAATGTCACACAATTGTGTAAACATGATACCTGAATGCCATGCTTTAACGACTTCTTTTTCTTCAATAGAAATCATAACTGGTTCTTTGTTGCCACCATAGATGACTGCAGGTACATAACCCTCACGACGTGTTGCGCGAGCGGCCCCCTTACCTGCATTTTCGCGTTTTTTAGCGGCTAGACTTAGATGTTTTGCCATTGTTCTTTCTCCATATAAAGTTAAGGTTTGTGTAGCCTCCAAGGGTGCTCCACTTATATGGAATGCATAAAACGCTAATATGATGCTAAAATCAAGTGTTTTCTTCTAAAAACATGTTTTATGCAGATGCGGGCAGAGCCATATCAAAAAGACAAGATACAGAGCGTTCCTCACTGATCCTTAACATGGCTTCACCAAGTAACGGCGCAACGGATAAATGGTGTATTTTTTGACAACCAAGAACCTTTTTACTTGCGTTGATTGTATCGGTTACAAGGACTTCTTCCATGGGAGAATCTTCAATACGCTCAACGGCCGCGCCAGATAAAACGCCATGTGTTGCAAACGCACGAACGGTCGCTGCGCCATTTTCTTTTAAGGCAATGGCGGCATTACAAAGTGTTCCCGCAGAATCCACGATATCATCAATCATAATACAATCATGATCTTGGATCTCACCAATGACATGCATTACTTCTGAAATACCTGCTTTTTCACGGCGTTTATCAATAATCGCAAGGCCGGCATCAAGTTGTTTTGCAACGGCACGCGCGCGAACAACTCCCCCAACATCAGGAGAAACGATCGTTAAGGGTTTATCTGTACGGCGTTGTTTCATTGCAGGCAAAAATACAGGGCCTGCGGCATAAAGGTTATCAACAGGAATATCAAAGAACCCTTGGATCTGCCCGGCGTGAAGGTCCAATGTTAAAACACGGTCTGCACCAGATACGGTAAGTAAGTTTGCGACAAGTTTTGCTGAAATAGGACTGCGTGGGCTCGTTTTGCGATCTTGACGGGCGTAACCGTAGTAAGGCATAACGGCCGTGATACGCCTTGCACTGCCCCGACGAAGGGCATCCATCATAATCAAAAGCTCCATCATGTGATCATTTGCAGGGTAGGATGTTGATTGAATAATAAAAACGTCCTCACCGCGGACGTTTTCTAATATTTCACAGAAAATTTCTTCATCCGAAAAACGACGGATATGGACGGTCGTTAACGGGATGCCAAGGTAGGTTGAAATAGCCTTGGCCAAAGGTTCGTTACTGGAGCAAGAAAGAATCTTCATTTTACGGTCCCCCATAAGGTGTATCCTGTAGCGGTTTCTATGTATGTGCCGTTAAAATATCAACTGGCAGGTGGAATGTAAATGTTTAATTAAATAATGCTAACCTTTTTACGAGATAGAAATGGCAGAAATTTGGCGGCCAATATCCCCTTCTTTACGTAAAGTCGCCCGACGATAGCTGAAAAATAAGTTATCCTCTTGATACGTATCATGCCCCGTTATTTGAATATCGCGGATACCGCAATCTGTTAATCGCTCGGCAACATATCCTGGAAGATCAAAGTGAAGACGCCCCCCCTTAAATGAGGTCATAAAAAAGTTTTCATTATTGCCGGACTGTTCAAGAAAAGGTTGCGCAAAATCTGTTGTAACTTCATAAGAAAGGCGGCCGATACAAGGCCCAATAACAGCAAGGATGCTGTTACGCGTTGCCCCAAGGTCTTCCATTGCTTTGACGGTATTTTGAATGATACCTCCTAAGGCGCCTTTCCATCCCGCATGTATCGCACCAATAATGGGTTTATCATGGCAGGCGAGAAGTATTGGAGCACAATCTGCTGTTAAAATACCAAGAGCGATCGTGTTGAGGTTTGTGACGAGAGCATCGGCTTCTATGCCTGCAGGAGATGTTTTTGTGTGATCGCTGACATTTTTTTCTGTAATCGTGATGACATTATCACTATGCGTTTGTGATAAGGTAATAAGATCATCTGTTGTAACGCCAAGTTGAACCGCAATACGTAAACGGTTTTCATGAACGCTTTTTTTGTCATCTTTTGAGGCATAGCTGGCGTTCAAAGTGCCGTAATTATTGGTGCTGATGCCTCCTTCTCGGGTAAAGAAGCCATGCTTTAAATACGAAATGTCGGAAAGGCGTGATTTTATAATATTCATTAATTAAATCCAGGTACTTGTTGAAAATGTTTACTTGAGATCGCTAAAACCTTAAAGAGATTTCCCATTTGGTCTGGGTCTGTAAGACGACCTAATGCAGATAATATATCATTTTTATCTTTATTACTTGAAGAAAATGAGCTTAATGCATCAGCACGCTGTTCAATACCAAGCGTTAGCAAAAAATGGCGCTGATCAACAGGGCCATAAACAAGGGCATCATTATGCTTTGCCGCTTTTACAAGTACGTCAAAATCAACGTGAGCGGTAATATCAACAAAACCGGGGTTTGAAAGAGGATTACAATATTTGTGTTTTTCAACAGCTTGCAAGGTATCTCCTAAACCAGAGTGTTTGTGTCCATAGTCAAGGATAAGTGCAAGCCCGCCATCTCTGGTAAGGCGTTCAGAAATATGATTCATAACCGCCACAGAAACGGAGCTAAATTCAAAAACATCTCCGACAGAGGCCTGACATGATAGGGATTCGGGTAAAAAGTGGGGCAGATCTATTTGGAGTGGCTCGAGCACAAATTCGAAATCATCACGGCTGTTTTCTGAGGCGTTGTGGATTTTGCGCTCCATCCAGTTTCCGGGCTGTAATTGGTATTGATGGATCGGCAGTGCATCAAAGAATTCATTGGCAATAATAAAAGAAAAACCTTCGGGAACATCGTTAATAGAAGCATGCCATGTGCCATTTTTGTTAAATCGAACAATAGCGTTTTCTTGCTGAGTTTGTAGTTGTTTACTCATTTCAACAAAGTGGATTTCCAGTGTTTGAAAAAAATCGGGGCATAATTTTTGAATTGTGCGCAGGATATCAGCCATAAGAGTTCCACGACCAGGTCCAAGCTCAATAAGTTTAATTTCCTGAGGGCATTTGATGCTGTGCCAATTATGGATTAAAAAGGCCGCAATAATTTCACCAAACATTTGTGAAATTTCAGGGGCGGTTGTAAAGTCACCTTGTTTACCAAAAGGTTCTTGAGTTTGGTAATAACCAAATTCGGGATGACCGAGGGCGTCGGTCATAAAATCGGCAACCGATAGCGGGCCTTCAAATTCTATTCTGTGCTTAAGGAGCTGAGATAATTTGTTTGTTTTTGTTTGCTTCATATTTTTGCCAACTATAAAAAATGAGAACAAGACCAACAAAAATCATCGGTAAAGACAAAAGTTGACCCCGCGAAAAGAAATCATAAAAAAGACCAAGGTGGAGGTCCGGTTCTCTGAAAAATTCGACAATAAAACGTGAAATTCCATAGCCTAAAACAAAGGTACCCGATAGCACGCCCGATCTCTTACGAATATTTTCGTTTCGAACAAGAACACCCATTATTAGGAGTAAGCAAAAACCTTCAAGTAGCGCTTCATAAAATTGACTTGGATGTCGAGGAAGAACACCCCCGTTGGGGAAGACAACCCCCCAAGAAACGGTTGTGACACGACCGTATAACTCGGCATTTATGAAATTGGCAATACGACCAAAAAACAACCCTATAGGCGCAACACAAGCAATGATATCGCATAATCTTAAAAAGGAAAATTTATGATATTTTGTAAAACAAAAAATAGCCGTCATAACCCCGAGAAAACCGCCATGAAAGGACATGCCCCCCTCCCAAATCAAAGGAATAGAGAGCGGGTTATCGAGGTAATAAGGTAGATTGTAAAACACCACGTAACCTAGGCGACCCCCGAGAACAACACCTAAAACAAGCCAAGGTAAAAGATTATCAATATCATCACGAGACGGTGCTTTATGTGTGTAGATGTTGGTAAGGTGAAGTGCATATTTCCAACCGCCCAAAAATCCTGTTAAGTAAGCGAGGGCATACCATCTAATGTGTAAAAAATTGCCAATACTAAACGCAATAGGATCAATATCGGGGAATGGGATGCCAATTTCTGCCATAACGAAGCCTTGTTTTTATTGTTGTTTATTTGTGATTTTTAGCAGTATTTATCATTTTGTTCCATGTAATTTTGGATGTAATCGCAAACACCTTCCTCCAAGCTTGAAAAAGGTTTATCGTAACCTGCGTCTTTGAGTTTTTGCATATTTGCCTCGGTAAAATATTGGTATTTTTCCTGTAAGGATGTTGGCATGTCAATATAATGTATTTTAGGTTCCATTTTAGAGGCATTAAAAACGGATAACGCAAGGTCTTTGAAACTACGTGCTTCACCTGTTCCGACATTGTATAAGCCATTAACATTTGGGTTGTCATACAGCCAAAGCATCACGTTGACACAATCTTTTACATAGACAAAATCACGCATTTGTCCGCCATCCTCATAATCAGGATGGTGTGATTTAAAAAGTTTTGCGGTTGCGCCGGCCTTGACTTGAGGGTGTAGTTTGCAAATCACGCTCATTTGATCTTCTTTGTGATATTCATTTGGCCCATACACATTAAAGAATTTTAAACCCGCCCACTGTGGTGGTACGTCTTCTTTACCCTCAAGGGCGCGGTCTTGTGTTACGCGAAGCGTGCGACGGTCAAAGACGTGTTTGCTCCAACCATAAGGGTTTAAAGGGCGGAGTTCTGCAAGGGCGTCCATTGTTTCTGTATCGTCAAAACCATTTGACCCATCCCCGTATGTTGCCGCAGAAGATGCGTAAATAAATCGAATGTTATTTTCGGCGCAGAACTTCCAAAGTAGTCGAGATAAATTGAAATTTCTATCCACAATCATATCAACGTCTGTTTCTGTTGTTGAAGAGATCGCACCCATATGAAAAATGGCTTCGATGCGATCTTTATATTGTGAGATATACTCAAATAAACGGTCAGGGTGAATGATGTCGCGAAGCTCCCGCTTTGCAAGGTTGCGCCATTTATCCCCGTTGCCCATATAGTCACAGACGGTAATGTTTGTAATACCACGCTGGTCTTGAAGTCCTGCGACTAAATTTGATCCAATAAACCCTGCACCACCTGTAACGATAATCATAATTTTGTCCTTTATTAAGAGTATCTATAATACGACCTATATCTAATTTACTCTTAATCCTTTCCATTGCTAGAAAAAACTTAAAATTAACTAAAATAGCTATTGCCATAATGTTAAAACGGTGTTATGTGTTATGTTAATGATGTGCGAATATGCTTGCATTGCAGGTGATAATAAAAGAAAAAGAAGATCGCGTATAACGAGGTACAGATAGGACAACAAATGTTTAACATGCCTTTTGAGTTTTCATTAGATGATAATCCCTTGGATTTGATTGAAGATTTTGCCCAAACAAATACGTGGCAAACAACGCGGATTAATGATCAAGTCCTTTTTATCGAGCATGAGAGTGCCGCACGAAAATATATGGTGTATCTTGAATGGGATGAAGAGTTTAATTCCATTAACATTGAAACGGTTGTTGCAATTGAAATTGCAGATATGTACCGTGAGCAAGCAAATGATATGCTTGTTGACGTGAATAACAGCACATGGCTTGGCCATTTCACTCTTTCGAAAGATAAATCACAGCCTGTTTTCAGGTATACACAATTGTTACAATATACACCCGCGCCTTTTATTGCAGAAGCTGTGAGTAATGTTATTGATACCGCAACAACAGAATGTGATCGTTTTTACACAACCTTTAAATTATTATCAGAGGGTGATGTTAGAACACGTGAGCTTCTTTCCGCGACAATCATGAAAACTGCTGGTGAAGCTTAGTTGATTCCGCCATAATACTTCTTAATTGATTCATTATTTTTAATTTTGAGAAGATTTTATTGATGTTTAAATTGAATTTATTGCTTGTTGGCTGTGGTAAAATGGGTCATGCGTTATTAACGGGCTGGAAAAAAAATAATATCATTGAAAATTGCCATGTTATTGACCCTGAATTAAAAGATTCAGAAACCATTTCAGCTGAAGTTTTTTATCATGCTTCTGTTGATATGATTGATCCGAATTTTATACCAGATGTTGTTGTTTTTGCTGTGAAACCACAAATCATGGATATTGTTATCCCGCCGTATCAAAAATATGTGACGAGCAAGACCATTTTTCTTTCAATTGCAGCAGGCAAAAACACGCCATATTTTGAACACCAATTGGGAGGCCACGCTAAAATTATACGTGCTATGCCGAATACACCCGCAGCAATTGGCAAAGGAATAACCGTTGCCTACCCTAATCAAAATATTCAGGAAGTGGATAAAGAATCTATTTTCCCGCTTCTTCAGGCTGTCGGTGTTGCATGCTGGATTGAAGATGAAAGCTACTTAGATGCGGTGACGGCAGTATCCGGTAGTGGTCCTGCTTATTTATTCTATCTTATCGAAACGATGGCACAGGCAGGAATTGAATCTGGTTTGTCTCCAAGTTTAGCACAAACACTTGCGCGACAAACCGTTGTTGGCAGTGCAGCTCTTGTTGAAAATATGTCTGAGACAACAGCCTCAACGCTTCGTGAAAATGTGACTAGCCCTGGCGGGACAACTGCGGCTGCACTTGAGGTTCTTATGAAGGATAAAAATGGATTACAGTCCTTAATGAATGACGCTATAGAGGCTGCTGTTGAACGGTCAAAAAAATTATCGGCTTAATGTGAGATCATTTTTTCCGTTCTTTATTGACAGTTTTTATAATTAGCGCCTAACATACGTTAGTTTTACACATTAATTTTATTAATAATTGTTATTGAGGTTTCTGATGACTGAAAAAAATTTAAAAAACAAACCTGCTGAAGAAAAAGCGGTGCCAAAATCTAAACCGGCCAACGATACACAAAAAACAGCCCCTAAAAAAGTTAAGCCAATTGTTGAGTATGTTATTGATAAGCCACACCCTTTTCGTGTTTTTAAAGAAGAAGCAAATCGCACAAAAGATGTCAAATCACAATCTGACCAAAAACGAAAACTTGCTAATGAACAACTGGGCGGACTTTTAAAAACGTATAAACCAACTTTGGAAAAGTTTCAAAATGATCTAGACAAATTGGGTCAAGAGAAATTAAAAGTTAATTTGTCGACGGTTGAAAAATTATCCAAATCGGCAAAAGAAACGCGAGTTGAAATCCAAGCATTAGAAGAAAAATTAAAAATTGCAAAAGAAACACTTTCAACAACAAATGCGGAATTATCGGTTGCTGAAAAGCAATTAAAGCAAGAACAAGCTTTACTGACAAAAGAAAACACTATTGCCGTCAAAGGTAAAAAGAAGGCTTTGGATGCTGAGCTTACAGTCGCCAAAAAAGAGAAAAAATATATCTATAAAAAGACATCTCAAGAAATTAGCGTAGAAAAGAGAACAACACTTAAACGTACAATCAAAGAAACATTTAACCGCTTCGTTTCCGATTTAGCCGCCATACCAGACGTTACGGTGAAGTTAGCAAAAGCAAAAATTGCCGGTATTAAAGAATTTGCATCTGCTTTTAAACGTTCTTTTCAAAAAGCAGGTCAGGTTTATGACGAACCAACATCATTTAGTAAAACACGCAGAAAACCTGTAGCAAAAACGCCTTCTGTTCAAAAATAATTTGATAATATATCAATAAAAAATGCTTGATTAACCTCGAGCATTTTTTATTGCAGTGTCACTTTTTGGAAAGTTTGTGGGGGTTCGCAGTCCCTAGACCAATTTCTTTTGCAAGGTTGCTACGTTGTTTGGCATAGTTTGGTGCAACCATTGGGTAATCGGCTGGTAAACCCCATTTTTCACGGTATTCTTCAGGCAACATATTATAAGATGTTTTCAAATGCCTTTTTAACATTTTTAATTTTTTACCGTCTTCGAGGCATATAATATAATCTTCATGAATTGATTTTTTAATCGGTACGGCAGGAACAGGGCCACTTCCCCGACCATAAGCGTCATTTCCAAGTGCTTCAAGGGTTCTGAAAACTTGTTTAATAAGTCCCGTGACCTCGGGTGCGTCAATCTTATTGTTGGAAATATGTGCAGAGACAATTTCGCTGGTTAGCTCCAGAATTTCAGACTTGCTGATTTTATCTTTTTGTGACGTTGGCATTAAACCTGTTCCTTATCTGCTCCAATAATCTAATTTGATAGTGCTGAGCATATCAATAAAATCTCAACAATTCGTGAATAAGTCTAGCCTAATTACAAGTTAAAGTGGAGGTATGTTATTTTAAATATTCGACATTTTACGTATGTTTGTTGCTTTGATGGCATCGGCGGGGCGAATGTAAAAAGGTGATGGAGACTCTCTGTTTGAAAGTGTGCCCACGGGTAAATTTTGGCAAAAACACCCTGCATGATAGGCCAAACTGTTATTAAATTTTTCATCATGCTCTATAAAGCTTATCCCCTCAGTTTTTAGAAAAGGGCATAATTTAGTACCTGCATCACCAATAATGATTGCAGGAAGGTTCTTTTGGGCTGTAAAAAAATCATCTGGCTTTAGGTTAACAGGTGCTGAAAAAATATGGTTTGTCCTATTATAGGTTTGAAAGTATAACTCGGTTCGTAGGGATTCGATTGCAATCAAAAGGAGGTCTTCTTTTGCAGGATTATTCCTAGCGGAATTATTTTGGAAAGCCTGAAGGTAGGCCTCAAAACTAGTTACACCAATGATAGGAATGTTTAGACCAATTTTTAATCCAATAGCGGCGGCAAGGCCAATACGGATGCCTGTGAAACTCCCCGGACCTGTAATTACGGCAATTTGGTCAAGTTGCTCAAATATAAGCTGATGACTACCAAGCAAGGAGATGATTTCCGGAATTAAATTTTGTGCATGCGAACGGTTATCGTCATAAAGACGCTCCTCGATCAAAGCACCCTGATCAAGAAGGGCAATGGAAGTATGTGTGGTCGCAGTATTTAGGGCTAAAATTTTCATAGTAATTTTTTATAGTATTTTACAGGCTTGATCAAACATAAACCGAGGATTTCTGTCATTATAGCCGCTTGTTTCCTCACCGTAACCAAGATTACAAATAAAGTTAATTTTATGCCGACCATCAGAGAAAAAATGCTCATTAACACCTTTGGCATTAAAACCAGACATTGGCCCACAATCAAGACCAAGGGCGCGGGCAGCAAGTATAAAATAACCTCCCTGTAGTGAGCTGTTACGGATTGCTGTACTTTGAATAAATTTATCTTTACCAACAAACCATGATTTAGCATCCGTTTGAGGGAATAAATAAGAGAGTTCTTCATAAAACTCGGTGTCATAGGCAAGTAAAGCAACCGCTGGTGCAGAGATTGTTTTCTCGATATTTCCTTCAGCCATAAAGGGCTTTAATTCTTGTTTTGCAGTATCTGACCTTAAAAAAACAACCCTTAATGGCTGGCAGTTTGCACTTGTTGGGGGCATTTTTGTTAAATCATAAAGTTGCTTAAGTGTTTCATCAGAGATAATTTGATCAGACCATTGATTGTAGGTATGTGCCTCTAAAAAAAGCTGTTTTAAAGTGTGTTCGTTGACAGAATGGCCAGACATTTTATGCCCCTTTAATAATGTTTGTTATTTTATTTGTATTTGCTATTATAAAGAGAATTTATTGATACACAATGTTAAGAAATGTTTGAGAAGCTCAATCGGATATTAAAGGTAACCTTTTTTACCTTTCTCTTCTGTATGTCACTTTTGTTGATATGTAGCCGTTCTGCTATGGTGCTTGCGCAATCTCTAACACTTGATGAACAAGCGGCCGTAATTTTTGTTTATCATCGGGTTGGTGAAGATCAATATCCCGCAAGTAACCTTCGCCTTAGCCAATTTAAAGAACATATCCATGATCTCGTTAGCAGTGATTATAATGTTATTTCCCTGACTGATGTGATTCAAGCTTTTAAAGATAAAACACCGCTGCCCGATAAGACGATTGCAATTACATTTGAGGGGGCATTTAAATCAACTCTTGATACTGCAATCCCTATTCTCTTGAAAGAAAAATTACCCTTCACACTATTTGTTGCGCCGTCTCGTATAGACTGGAAAACTGATAATTATATGCAATGGTCTGATCTTAAAAAATTAAAAAAAAATAAATACGTTACCTTGGGGCTTGCGCCGTCTGAATACACGCATATTGTTTTTCAAGAGGATCAGAAAATCCGACAAAGTATAAACCTAAGCCTTGCCCGGTTTCGCGAAGAGCTAGACTTGTCCCCATCATTCTTGACGTACCCCTATGGTGAATATTCGCAAAATTTTGTGAATATTGTTAAGGAGTACCCCTTTACCGCAGCCTTTGGGCAACATTCGGGTGTTAGTCATAGTGACATGGACTTATATGCTTTGCCGCGTTTTTCAATGACAGAAAGCTTTGCAGGGATTGACCGTTTTCAGCTTACAGCAAATGCACAGCCATTGCCCCTGATTGATGTGATCCCTCAAAATGTTTTTATTAATAAAAATAACCCGCCTAAAATTGGCTTTAGCGTTAAAAAAGAAATTACAAATATAGACCAGCTCTCTTGTTTTGTTTCAGGTGAAGGAAAAGTAGATTTGAAAAAAATTGGTCAACGTGTTGAGATCCGACTGGACGGCCCTTTTATTGATCAGCGCACGCGTGTAAACTGTACCGTGCCTGCCACTACTAATTTGCCGGGAGAAGACAAACGGTGGCGTTGGGCTGGTTTTCTTTTTACAACCGCTGAGGTCTCGGAGTTAACCTCTTTTTCTGACTAAAAGCATATGTTGATCTCTGGAATTTTTAGAGTATCTTAATGAGTGGGTTCTTTAATCAATATTTTACAAAGGAGTTTTAAATTATGTCTCTCGCACAACAAATCGAAGGAATGAATTCAATGTCGTTTGAATTACCAGAGTTACCATTTGCTAAAGATGCTCTTGAGCCTCATATGTCTGCTCAAACATTTGATTTTCATCATGGAAAACATCACAATGCATATGTTTTAAAAGCAAACGAATTAATGGAAACAGCGGGTTTAACGTTTAATACATTAGAAGAAGCTGTTGTTGATGCTTTTAATAAAAATGGTGTTGGGCCATTATTTAACAATATTGCACAACATTATAATCACAGCTTTTTTTGGAATTGTTTATCTCCAAATGGTGGCGGACAAGCAACGGGTTTGATTGCGGATAAAATTACGGAAAGTTTTGGTAGTTTTGATGCTTTTAAAATGGATTTTGTGAATGCTGGGATTGGCCAGTTTGGGTCTGGTTGGGTTTGGCTTGTTTTAAATGCTTCAGGTAAACTTGAAATCGTTAAATCAGCAAATGCAGAAACACCATTGACGCAGGGCATGACCCCACTTTTGGTATGCGATGTATGGGAACATGCTTATTATCTAGATTTCCAAAATCGTCGCCCAGACTTCTTAACAAGCTTTCTTGATAACCTTGTTAACTGGGACTTTGCGAATAAAAATCTTTCATAAAAATAATTTATCGTAAAAAAAAAAGAGCTCTGGAAATCTGGGGCTCTTTTTTTTATTTTTTCTAAAGGAGAACAACGGGCAACACATAAAATAAAAACGCCTTAAAGGTTGGGCTTTAATATTTATAAAAGGTCGTTTTTTTTGGCAGAATACAAAAGGTGCATGTTGGCGTGTTTGAACTGTTGACATGGCACTTTTAGCTCTTTTTCAACTTTATTTAAGTAAATGGAATTAAAGCCGCCGCAATCTTACGACCTTCTGCAAGTAAAAGGTTGTAAGTCCGGCACGCAGCCCCGGTATCCATTGCTTCGATGGCGATGCGGTTTTGTTGCAGAATATTACGTAGTTCGGGCTCTGGAAATTGCTGTTTATTGCCTCCCCCAAAGAGTAAAATATCAATGTCTTGGCGGTTATCTAAAATCTGATCAAAGTCAGCCTCGGTGATATTGTAGACATCACTAACGTCCCACTCTAAAATATGTTTAGGAAGCACAATTATGGGGGTTGTAAATTGCTTGCTCGACACTTCAAATTGACCACTTTTATAGCTTTGTATGATATTAAGGTCTTTTGAAATAAGTGGTGTAATGTCCATTGCGGCGTATCTTCCTTTAGCTAAGCCTGCTCAACAGCCAAGGACGATTTTCCATCAGGAGCATTTTCACGATGAATTCCCAAATACAATAAAATAGGTGTTGCAATAAAGGTGGATGAGTAAGTTCCAATAACAATACCAACAATTAAAGCGTTAATAAAACCACGAATAACCTCGCCACCAAACACCCATAATGAAACAAGGGCAAGCATTGTTGTAATGCTTGTCATTAAAGTACGAGTCAGCATTTGATTAATAGAAAGGTTAAAAAGCTCGTTTAAAGGTTTCTTTTTATATTTCCGTAAATTTTCTCGGACACGGTCAAAAACAACAACAGTATCGTTGATCGAATAACCGGCAATCATAAGCACAGCGGCAACCGTTGAGAGGTTAAATTCAGATTGTGTTAAAGCAAAAAATCCAATAATCATGATTGCATCATGGGCTAATGCCACAACAGAAGCGACACCAAATTGCCATTCAAATCGAAACCAAACATACAGGAGGATACCGAGTAGTGAAAAAATAACGGCCTGCGTACCCGATTTAATTAATTCAAGACCAACTTGCGGGCCAACAAATTCAACACGGCGGTAGTCAACCCCCTCTCCAAGAGCTCTATGAACCTTATCCATGACGATCTTTTGGGCATCTGCCCCTCCCGGCTGTTCTGGAATACGAATAAGGACATCATTAGGTGTGCCAAACTCTTGAATACTAATAGCGCCAATGTCTAAATTACCTAATATTTTACGCATTTCGGAAATATTGGCAGGCTTTTCTGTTTGAACTTCAATTAATGTGCCACCGGTAAAATCGATCCCAAAATTAAGCCCTTTTGTGATCAACAAGAAGATAAAAAAAGCGATGGCAAAAAATGAGATAACAAAAGATATCTGGCGTTTGCCAATGAAATCAATTTTTGTTTCTTCTGGAAAAAGTTTCATTGTTTATCCCCTTTTAAACCGGTAATTTTTTTGATTTATTTTTATCTAACCACATAACAACAAGCATACGTGTAAACATAATTGCTGAGAACATAGATGTTAGAATGCCGATACCAAGTGTTACTGCAAACCCTTTAATTGGCCCCGTTCCAAAGCTGTATAATAAAATCGCAGCAATCAAGGTTGTAATGTTGGCATCAATAATTGTCGAGAGTGCTAGACGGTAACCTGAATCAACGGCCGATATACCTGAACGACCATTTTTCACTTCTTCACGGATCCGCTCAAAAATAAGAACATTAGCATCAACAGCCATACCGATAGTTAAGACGATGCCCGCAATTCCCGGCAAGGTTAAGGTTGCCTGAAGAACGGACAGGACGGCAAAAATTAAGGCTACATTTACTAATAAAGCAATATTGGCAAAAATACCAAAACGGTTATATGAGGCCCCCATAAAGAGAAGAATTAAAGTCATTCCGACCAAGCTTGCAATTTTTCCCGCGGCAACAGAATCTGCGCCAAGGCTTGGGCCCACGCTACGCTCTTCAATAAAGGAAAGTGGTGCGGGTAAAGCCCCAGAGCGGATTAAAACGGATAATTCAGAGGCCTCTTTAACCGTAAAACTTCCTGTAATAATACCTTGCCCACCACAAATGGCACTTTGAATTGTGGGGGCACTGATAACCGATTTATCGAGTACAATGGCAAAAGGTCGTCCAATATTTTTGCGCGTCACATCGCAAAAACGACGCCCGCCAAGCTTGTTAAATTTAAAGCTGACAACTGGCTTGTTACGGTCAAATGTCGGGCTTGAGTCAATGAGCATATCTCCTGAAATAATCGCTCGCTTCCGAATAACAATTTTTTGTGATGGTGTATCAGCAAAGGGAAGTAATTTAGATCCACCAGGCATATTGCCCGCCATTGCTTCGGCTAGAGGGGTCTCCATGTCCGCAAGGTGAAAGGACATTTTGGCGGTGACATGTAGTAATTTTTTTATTTCTTCTGGATTATCCACTCCGGGAAGTTGAAGTAAAATACGGTCTAGGCCTTGGCGTTGAATAATAGGCTCTTTTGTTCCTGTCGCATCGATACGGCGGCGAATTGTTTCTATGGATTGGCCGACCACTTGTTTTTGTAATTCTGTAAGCGCAACAATACCCATTTTGGCCGTAACACGCCCATCATCATGGGTTTCAACTTCTAGGTTATCGTCAAGCCCTCGTGCAATTTTATAGGCTTTTTTACGGTCTTCCATATTAATAAGTGTGAAGGTTAAACTATCCCGGCGGTGAGCTAATTGTTTGTATTTGATTTTAACTTTGCGTAATTCTTTACGTGCACTGTCAACATAGGCCTCAAGGCGTTCATTTTTAACGCTATTAACATCAACCTCAATTAATAAGTGTGAGCCCCCTTGTAAATCAAGACCAAGATTTACAGTTTTAGAAGGAAAAATATCCGGTAGTCCCGCGACAAGCTTGGAAGGTAGCAGGTTTGGAGCTGCATAAAAAATGCCAAAGCAACATGTTATGATAACGAGAATTTTTTTCCATTTTTCAAAGTGAACCATTTCGTATGGGGCCTTCAGTGCTATAATTGTTATTATTACTTAAAATACGCTGTATTTTAAATGGTTTAATCACGCAACGTCATGATTGTAGAACGAACAGCGGTAACCTCGACGCCTTTAGAAAGCTCAATGGTTACTTCATCTTCATTTTTAGTAGATTTTACTTTGCCAATTAAACCACCACCTGTGACAACTTTATCACCTTTTTTGAGGGTATCGACCATTGATCTATGTTCTTTAATGCGTTTGTTTTGTGGGCGGATAACCATAAAATAGAAAACAAAGAAAACCAAAATTAACGGAAGGATAGAGATTAGAAAACTACCTTCTTCTGGCACGGCTTCAAGGGCTTCTTGTGCGAAGGCTGGAGAAATAAACATTGAATGGATGCTCCTTTATTGTAAATTATTTTTACGAACTAGAAGGACTATTACTCAAGCGCATAAAAAACTCAACAAAAACTGTTTTGAGGTGTGTTTATAACTTAACTTTATTTATGAAACAACTGATTTAATAACATGAAAAATATAAAAAAAATCATCTTTATAACTTTTGCGGGCAGTATTGGAATTTTATTGATTATGGGGCTTGTCGCCTTTTTTATGGCGCCAGTGATTCTAAAATCGTCAATTTTAAGGCAATTTAAACAGGTTGGGCTTGACGATATTTCAATCGGTCGTATTGAGGTTGGTTTATCGGCCGTGAGAATTTTTGATATTGTATTAGATGCTAATCAGGATAGCCGAATTGGTTATCTTGCTGGTACGTACAGTCTGGAACAACTTCTGAAAGGGCGTTTGGACCGCGTTGTTATTGATAAAACAAGGGTTACATTTGAAACATTAAAACAAATACAAAAAAATCTAGTAGACCAGACCGTTCCATCAAACGGTAATACAATAACCCTTCCTTTTAAGGCGCTTGATATTAAAAATGCCCTTATTTCTATGGTTTACCCTACCGTTGGTGAAGTGAAATTGAAATTCAAAGGTGATGTCTTTTCTGACACGGAGTATGTCTATAAATTACAAGGTCAGTATAATATTGATCAAGCAATAATGAAGGTTCAGGGGCGGCTTACGGGGCAGCTTAATACACAATTGGGCGCGTACGAGTTATTAGTTGATATTGATAAAGCTAAGGCTTTACAGCAACATTTAACCTTAAAGCGTGTGATTGGCTGGATTAATGTCAAACAAGAAGCCGGGCCGGCACAACGTTCCACAACAGCAGAGCTTAATATTGGTCGCATGAAGGTAAAGGGGATGCCTTTAAAGGGGATTACGATTACCTATAATGATACTGACAATAAAAAAGAACTCCTTGCCAACGGTAGCGCGCCAAATCAAGCGGGGCATTTTGCATTATCGGTTAATATGCAAGATCAGGAGAAGCTTGGGGCACCCGTCCTTTCAGGCAAGCTGGACGTTATTGCAGAAGACCTCAAACGGTTAAATGAATTGTCTGATGACTGGTCGATTGGTACAAAATTTGGCGGATCAGGGTATTTAAAAACAAATTTTTCATTGCGGACACGCGCTGAAAATAACCCACAAACTAACGCTGTTCTGCCCTGGGAAATTGAGACGGCCTCAATCTTCGCTCTTGATAAATTTACATTGGGAGGTAATTTGCATGAGTTTTCAACGGCGGGCAAGGTAACGTATAATAATAAAAACCAAAATTTCAATGGAGAGTTGTTACAGCAAACAAAATTTAATTATAAAGACTTGGGGATTACAATCCCCTTTCACGCTAATAAAACAACAAAATTTAATTATTCACTTTTAAAACAGATAGTTAATGTTGAACTTGAATCTTTTGAATTAAATAATAACAATAACAAATTGAAAAATAACGGTTTAATATCGTTATTATATAATATTCACGAAGCTGAATTGTCTTTAACTGCAAATAATAGTCAAGTTGAATATCGTAATGATACTATGGAGGGAAAATTAATAACTGGTTTTGACCTTAATTGGGATATGGAACATTCTGTTCCTGTGGGCAATATAACGGCTAAAAACATAGAAGTGTTAGAGCCCAAAGGTGTGATTTCTCCACTCTATGGTCGTCTTAATATTCGTGGGGAGGCGCAGGCTAATAATGCTATTTTTCAAGGCTACCTCAGTGATGAAAATGGTGTTTTCTCGACTACGGTTAAAGGGCATCACAATTTTGAAACTCAAAAGGGTTTGCTAAATATAGATTTCGCGGAAGTAAATTTTGATGATAACATCTTAAAGCTCACCGAAATTTTCCCAATCTCTTCTCAATATTTTTCAAATGTTACGGGAACGCTTGCCTCAAGGGCAAAACTTAATTGGTTTTTGGGTGGCGAGGACGACAACACATTACAAATCCAAGGTGATGCACAAATTTTATTTAAAGATATTTCTGGTGAATTTGGAGAGTTTGCGATATCGAAAGTAAATAGTGTATTTGCATTCGAGCAGCTTTTCCCCTTACGGTTTAAAAATCAGGAAATATCAATTGCTGCGATGAGCCTAGGCTTACCATTAACAGGAGGTTTACTTCGGGTAAGCTATGATGCGCCTAAAAACAAGCTATTCACGTTACATAAGGCTGAATGGCAAATGGCACAGGGGCAGGTTAACTTACAGCCCTTTCGCACGCACCTTGATCATAAACAGTTTGATATAGTTTTAGCGGCGGACAAGCTTGATTTGCAAACAATTTTTCAAAGCACTAATCTTGATGGAATTCAGGCTTCAGGTTCTGTCTCTGGCAAGGTCCCCATTACGATTTTTACGGATGGCCGTTATCAAATTGAGAATGGGTTACTTGAAACTTCTGAAAAAGGTTATTTTAAATATAGTCCTAATCAAATGCCTGACTTCTTACGCAATCCTAAAAGTCAAAATTTATTGTTTTTAAAACAAGCACTAAATAATTTTGAATATGACAGTTTGAAGCTTGGCATCCAGAGTTCTTCGGAAGAAGGTCAGAGCATTAACTTAAACGCTAAAGGTAAAAATCCAGATTTTTATGACGGGTTTCCAGTAGATATTAACTTAAAATTAGAAGGTAATGTGCAAAATGTATTTAAATACAGCCTTTCAACATATAAGATTCCCGATACGATAAAGGAAAATATCGAGCGCTATGAAAATGCAAGAAAGAAAGAGAACTAAAAGCTTTTTATCAAAACTCTCAACGACTTTAATGATGTTGGCAATGGTTTATCTTATTTCTGCTTGTAGCCCAAAAGTTGAAATTGTAACACCAGATAAACCCATTGAAATTAATCTAAATATAAAAATTGAACAAGAAATCCGTGTCAAAATTGAAAATGATTTGGATAAACTTTTTGATACTGAGGCTGATTTATTTTAATTAGAAAACCATGATAAGGATAACGAAGATGAAAAAAATATGCGCGATTTTTGCTATTATTGCCGTTGTGACCTTTGGTTTTGTGGTGGTAGCACCCTCGCTAAGTTATGCATTGTCAATTGAGTCCGCAAAGTCGCAAGGTTTAGTTGGTGAACAACCCAACGGTTTGTTAGGAGCCGTGCAACCAAACCCAAGCACAGAGGTGCGTTCCTACATAAAGGTTACAAATGCCGCGCGTTTAGAAAAATACCAATCAATTGCGACAAGAAACAATACCCCTCTCTTGCAGATTCAATCTCTGGCAGGGAAAAAATTAATCCGCGAAGCGCGCTCTGGTTCTTATATCAAAAATGCATCGGGTAAATGGCAGCAAAAACCGTAAAATTTTATGGGTAATCACAGCTATCTGACGTTACATTTACAAAAGACCGGCTCCCTTTCGAAATTGTGAAGCGGTGCTCCTTATCTCCGATCACCATTGCGTGGTGGATTGGAAGAAGGCCAGTTTTCACAACATCTGTACCCCCCAGCTGGGCAAATTTTATTTTAACTTCTTTTCCCGCATCAAACCATGCCTGTACATTACCATCAGGAGACGTTGCAGGCTCCCCTACTCCAGTAACACTCACTGACCGTTTGACAAATGATACAGAGCTATCCGGGCCAGTATAATTTTTGGTGCGAATTACAAATCGTTTGCTTTGGGGAGATGTACAATTACGAGGTGGTTGCGCTGATCGAATAACAAACGCTAGGCGTTTTTCAGAGATGCCATTTTTTAATTGTTGCGCGGCAAGTTCCGTTAATGTTTTAAGTGCGCCTGTTGGAACTTCTTCTGAAAAGGTTGTTTCCAATTGGCTGAAATTACGTTGTAATGATTGGTTTGAGGCTAAAAGCTCAGTTAATTTTTGCTCAAGTGTGGCATTTTCTGTTTTAATTTGGCTATATTGGTGCTTATAGGCAAATTCACTGCTTTTAACCGTTTCACCGCCAAGCCAATAAGAGGCACCACAAACAGCCATAAGGAAAATCAAGACCATCATCATCCGTCGACGACGTTCATTTGTACGCCTGCGGTAGCGACTACCAGGATCATAAGATGAATAAAACATTATTATTTCCTACTCATTTCAAAAGTAAATTAAAGGCCAAAATAGTATTTTGCCACAACACAATAAGCACCCCACATAATAAAGACGAGGGGCAACCCTGTTTTTACAAAGTCTTTAAATTGGTAGTGACCAGGCCCCATAACAAGTAAATTTGTTTGGTAGCCGATGGGCGATGCAAAGGAGCAGTTTGCTGCAAAAACAACTGTCATTGCGAAGATAAGGGGATCGACGCCGAGCTGGATTGCCAGGTCAATGGCAATTGGCGTGAAGATAATTGCACAGGCATTATTTGTCAGTAAGTTGGTACAAATTGCAATCAAGATAAACAACATAGCTGCGGCTGCAAAAGGATCTTGAGCCATCGGCAGGCTTAATAAAAGCTCCGCGATGAAATTGGCGCCATTTGTTACTTGTAATGTCGTGCCAAGGGCAAGAGCGGATCCTACAAGGAAGAAAATTTTACGGTCAAAGGCACGCATAACTTGACGTATATTTAGACAGCCTGCCAGTACCATTAGAACAGCGCCTGTAACGGCTGCAACAGAAATGGGAAGTACACCCGTTGCAGCAGAGGTGATGGCAAAGAGAAAGATTACCGCTGCATGACGTGCCTTGTGTGTGATGGGAATATCCTTGCGAGACCCAGCTAAAACAATTAAATCTTTTTGGTCACGTAAGGCGTAAACAGCATCTTGATCTCCGGCAACAAGAAGGACATCCCCTGCCTCTAAGCGCATTTGATGTAGGCGACGTCGTACGACATTTGCACGGCGTTGAATGCCAAGAACTAAACAGCCAAAATGTTTCTCAAATTCGATACGGCCAATTGACATATCGACCATTGGTGAAGTTGGCGTAATCATAACTTCAACAAGTGAGCGTGACGGATCTTCTTTTTGATCACTTTCCTCGCTGGCCTCTGTTCTTTCAGAATGTGTTACGGTTTCATTCTGTACCATTGTCGCTTTTACTGCGGCGCTTTCGGTATCCGAAAGTAAATAACCAGGGTTGGATTCCAAAACCTCCATTAAACTTTCACGTGTCGCGGCGCAAATGAGTACGTCATGAGGTTCAAGAGTAGTTCCATGAAATGGAGGTGTGATTAATGTGCCTTTGCGCTGAATCATCCGTACGGTGATATCTTCAGGCAGTTTTTCAAAACGTTCTTTTCCAAACTCATGATTAACAAGTTTGCTTTCGGGTTGAATAACGAGTTCAGCAATAAAATGCCGCTCTTTTCCGGCAAGGTCGCCAGCCATCGAACTTCGGTCTTTTAACAACTTTGGAACAACGAGAAGGACATAAACTGCTCCCACGCACGCCAGCATTGCCCCCGGGATTGTGAATTGAAAAAATGTAAAACCTTCATAGCCGAGATCGATCAAAGCAGACGAAACAAGCATATTGGTTGAAGAGCCAACAAGCGTCATCATCCCTCCTAAAATAGCAATGAAACTTAGGGGAATCATGACTTTTGAATCTGACATGTTTAACCGAGCTGCTAAGGCTTGAAGAACAGGAATAGCAAGGATAACTAATGGCGTATTATTTAAAATAGCACTGACAAACATAACAATGCCAAATAGACCGAATAAGCCAACGATCGCAAGACTCGGTTTTAAACGTAAAAATATGCGTGTTATTGGGGATAAAGCCGCTGTTTGAACCATTGCTTGTCCGATAACAAGCAATGCCAGAACCGCAATCAATGAGGGGTTGGCAAAGCCCATTAATAAGGCCTGTGTATTCAATAGGTTTTTTCCAGTTTCATCGTCATAAATTGGGAAAAATTGGCCAAATAAAAGTAATACGGTCAAAACCAAAACAGCACTAAGCTCTAATGGCCAACGTTCATTTGAAAAGAGATAAAATGCAAATACCGTGACCGCCATAGCAAACCACATATGCATTTGTAATGAAGGGTCAATTATAAACTCCATGCTAAAAAGCTACTCCTGTACTTCTGATTGTAGAAGAATTTGTGGTGTGCTGATTTGGCCAATATTTTTTAAGCCAATACGCATTAGTAAAGTTGTTTCATTTTCACCGCTCGTTCTGTTTACGAGATTTCTGGCGCCAAGTAAAGCAAAGGTGAAGCAGTCATCGTTATAATACAATCCCGCACTTGCTTTTCGTAAGCCGGGTTCTTCACCAAGATCAGTAAGTGTATTGGCATTAATATCCCAATTTTCATTTAACTTTATACTTGTGCCAAAATTTAATTCCTCCCGAGATTCGTCAAAACCTGAATCTGGTAGTGCTGCGGCATAAAGGTAGCGCGTGTTCAAACGGAAACGCCCCACTCCACCACTTGCGTATAATTCGTGGCGTCTGGATGCCCAATTTTCTTGGTCCAATTGAAACGTGTAATCAACATCTAAGTTCTCGGAAAGGTCAAACCTAATTTTACCAACAAAATCAGATCGATTGTTCTCTAACCCCGAACCGACGGGGAATAAATTGTCGTCTTTGAAGCGGTAACTTTGACCAACAAATAATGAAGCAGACCTCCCATCGTCAGTAAAGTATCCCGTTTTAAGACCAACAGTGGTTCGTGCGCCATCTTCTTGGCGGTCAGTACCGGGAAAACGATTTATATTAAATAGGTTTGTAATGTCTAACTGTACATCTTGACTGTCTTCATTTGGAATATCATCTTGATTGCTGTTAAATTCAGCCGTTGCGGATAACGACGCTATTGGTTCGATCGTAATATGGTAGTCTGACCCGCGTTTGGCCATTGGAAATGAGGCTGTAATTTGGGCTTGAGGTGTTAAACGTTGTTCGATGTAGTCGGCATCAAGGTTGGGATCCGCTAGGGCTTCAACGCGATCTGTTACGTAGTAAAAATCACCACGCGCCTGTGTTTCAAAAGTTGTGGTTAAGCCCGAATGGCTTACAAATCTTTTTTCCCAGCCAAGCCCAAGAGAGGCACGGGTCATGTCTTGTTCATCACTGCCGCGATATAAGCTTAAAAGAGAGGCATCTAAAGAGCCTGTACCATGAAGAAGCTGGTTAGGTTCGCTATACATAGTATGTTCAATGATAGGTAAGACATCAGGTTGCTCTGGGCGGGGGCCTGTCCGAACATCTTGGAAATGAAGTGCTCTAATGCTGGAATAGTTACGCCCCGAAAAGCGCTCTAAAAAGCCTTCCGTTTCCAGTACGTCTTTTTTACTTATTTCGTAAAGGCGTAAGTATTCTTTATCCGTTGCCTGTTCCCAGTTAAACCCTGCACGCCATTTATTATTGATGTGGTAAATACCATCAGCAAAAATATGCCCGCGTGTAACGTCCTCTTCGATGCGATCATCTTCCTCGGTGCGGTTCGATCCAAAAGCACCAGAGACATTAAGATTTAACCGACCTTTTTTAAAGTGCTGGCGGTACTGAGCTTTTGTCAGGATACCCTGCTGTGTTGTAGGCTGGATATTAAGTGTCATATCCTTGCTATCATCAATATTATAATAATATGATGTATCAACATAACCGCCAAGAAGCGACGTCCAACCGGCCTTCGGTCGCAAGAAACCACTCTTTTGTGTCGCTTTAGCATCCGCGTGTTTAAAATAGGGTGTATAGGCAAGAGGCACGCCAAAAAAATCTAGACGTGCATTTTTATAAGAAACATCCCCTGTTTCTTCGTTATGCGTGACCTCGGCTGCTTTAATAGACCACAAAGGTTCTTTATCAGGGTTCTCTTTACAGACTTTACAGGGTGTATATGACGCGTCTTTCATCATCATAAGGGTTGCATTTTTCCGTTCGGCATATTGAGCCTTGAATCGAGAGCCATCTTTTAACTGTGACATCAAACCTTTGGCAAAGCCGTTTTTCATTTGGTTGGCAAGCTCAATAAAATCGGCAAAATGAACATTACCCTCCTTATCAAGGATACTAACATTACCATAGGCCATTACACGATCTGTATCCAAATAATAAATGATCCGTTCTGCATGTAAAATTTGATCATTTTGGATTAATTCAACATTGCCTGTTGCGGTAATGGTTTGGGTTTCGTCATCGTGAAACAATTGGTCAGCAGATAGGTTAACCGGATTATCTTGTTTATTATTAGGTTGATAAGAGGCGTTTTTTTGCCCCCCCACTACTTGTGCAACGGCAAGGTTTGGAGATTGCACTAATAGTGCAAGGCTACAAACGGTTGCGGCAAGGTAAATTCGGATGCCTCTATGCTGAGTTGATTGTTTTTTTTGTATATGCATTCTTGGAAGGTAACATGATGATTAAAACTTACTATATTTATTCTCAATAAAAAGAGTACCAAAGTCAACATTACACCGAAAAACTTTTATGCCATTGATTGCAAAAGTGGCATATAGCGTGTAGATTACAGACATTCATATATTTATATGTAGCGCTTTTAATTATTGGAAGGACGTTTCGATGGCTCATGCAGATACACCGTTGTCTTATAAGGACAACAAAGTACACGCGATTTCAGGTGATGAAAATACTTCTCCCTCACCTAAAATCCATTCAAAGGGTAGTAGAAACTCTGGGACTGATCTAAATATAGATTGGGTCGAGAATCTAGAAGTTAACTTTAGTGGTGTTGACCGGCGTACCAAATCTTTGTTAGGGCGTCGAGCCGTTAAAAAAGATTGGCAGGTAGCTTGGCTTTTAAAGGCCTTAACCTGTATTGATTTAACAACGTTAAGTGGTGATGATACAGAGGGGCGTGTGAAACGGCTATGTGCAAAAGCTAAAAACCCCATTCGCCAAGATATTATTACAGCATTAGGTGTTGAAGATTTAAATATTACAACAGGGGCGGTTTGTGTATACCACGAGATGGTACCAACTGCCGTTAAAGCCTTGGAGGGAACGAATATTCCAGTTGCTGCTGTCTCTACGGGTTTTCCGCATGGTTTATCTCCAATGAAACAACGGCTCGCTGAAATCAAGGAAAGCGTTAAAGCTGGCGCCAAAGAAATTGATATTGTGATTACACGAGGGCATGTTCTCAAACAAGATTGGCAAGCCCTTTATGATGAAGTTAAGGCCTTTCGTGAGGCCTGTGGTGATGCGCATATTAAAACTATTCTTGCAACAGGAGAGCTCGCAACACTGCGTAATGTCGCCAAAGCGAGTATGATTGCAATGATGGCAGGCGCGGACTTCATTAAAACCTCAACCGGAAAAGAGAGCGTTAATGCAAACCTTAATGTTTCTCTTGTGATGACGCGCATGATCCGTGAATATTATGACCAAACTGGGTTTCAGATTGGTTATAAACCCGCAGGAGGCATCTCAACGGCAAAAGATTCTTTGGGGTATTTGTTTTTGATGAAAGAGGAAGTTGGGAATGACTGGCTTAACCCCGACTTGTTCCGTTTTGGCGCTTCAAGTTTGCTTGGTGATATAGAGCGCCAGTTAGAGCATTTTGTCACAGGACGTTATTCAGCGGCAAATCGCCACCCAATCGGATAATCTATTTTTTTAGGAGTTTTTAAAATGAATACAAAAATTGCAGAAATATTTGAAACAATGGAATATGGCCCCGCATTTGAAAATGCAGATACCGCCAAGGTATGGCTTGAAAATAAATCAGAGGGTATCCAGCACTATATTGGCGGACAATGGCACCAGCCCTCATCAAAAAAATGGTTTAATACTAAAAACCCTGCGACAGGTGATATTCTTGCAAAAATTGCTCAAGGGAATTTAAAAGACGTTGATGATGCAGTCAAAGCTGCTCACGAAGGGTTCCAAACATGGCAAAAAAAGACAGGTTATCAACGTGCAAAATTTTTATATGCAATTGCGCGCCTTATTCAAAAAAATGCACGACTTATTGCCGTTCTTGAAACATTAGATAATGGCAAGCCTATCCGTGAAACTCGCGATGTTGATGTACAGCTTGCAGCGCGTCATTTTTATCACCATGCGGGCTGGGCTCAAAATTTATCAGATGAATTTCCAGATCATGAAGCTTTTGGTGTTGTCGGGCAAATTATTCCGTGGAATTTCCCATTTTTGATGCTGGCTTGGAAAATTGCACCTGCGCTTGCAGCTGGAAATACCGTTGTTTTAAAACCTGCGGAACTAACCCCTTTAACCGCGGCATTATTTGCAGAGATTTGTAGTGAAGCAGGACTGCCAAATGGTGTTGTTAATATCATCCAAGGCGATGGAGATACTGGAGCGGCTCTTGTTAAGCATGAAAATATCAACAAAATTGCCTTTACGGGTTCAACCGATGTTGGGCGGATTATTCGGGATGCCACAGCGGGGACAAGCAAAGGTCTAACGCTTGAGCTGGGTGGTAAGTCACCTTTGATTGTTCTTGAAAATGCAGACCTTGATAGTGCTGTTGAAGGTGTTGTTGATGGTATTTGGTTCAATCAGGGTGAAGTGTGTTGTGCGACCTCACGTTTGCTTTTACAAGAAGGTATTGCCGATAAAATGATTGCAAAATTGAAAAAACGCATGGCAAAACTTCGGGTTGGTAATCCATTGGATAAGACGATTGATATGGGGGCTGTTGTTGATGAAACACAATGTAGCCGTATTGATAGTTTGGTAAAACAAGGTGTTAAAGAAGGCGCAACCCTTGTACAGCCGACAAAAGATGAATGCCCGACGGAAGGCTGTTTTTATCCTCCCACAATGTTAACAAATGTTCATCCGGCATCAACCGTTGCTGAAACTGAAATTTTTGGCCCTGTTATCTCTGTTCTTACTTTCAGGACGCCTGAAGAAGCTATACAAATTGCAAATAATTCGCGTTATGGTTTAGCCGCAAGTGTTTGGAGTGAAAATATTAATCTAGCTCTTGATTTAGCACCAAAGCTTAAGGCTGGAGTTGTTTGGATTAACGCAACAAATTTATTTGATGCGTCATGTGGTTTTGGCGGATACCGGGAGTCTGGTTATGGACGTGAAGGTGGGCGCGAAGGAATGCATGCTTATTTGAGGCCTAAATATTTGAAATCGCTCTCTTTTTATGAAGATAAAATCAGAGATGCTTTACCTAGTGCAGCTGATAAATCTAACCCTATTGAAGATATTCAGGCGATAGACCGAACCTCAAAAATGTATATTGATGGAAAACAAGCTCGCCCAGATGGCAGTTATTCGCTTGCAATTAAAGACACCAATGGAAGGTTGATTGGCCACGTTGGTGAGGGCAACCGTAAAGATTTGCGTAATGCTGTTGAGGCTGCGTCCAAGGCATCGTCAGGTTGGGCAAAATCGGCACATCATTTACGCGCTCAAATCATGTATTATATTGCTGAAAATCTGGATACACGAAAAAAAGAATTTGCAGACCGTATTTCATCAATGACAGGCGAGCCCATAAAAAAAGCTTTAATTGAGGTCGAAACTTCTATTGAAAGGCTTTTTTATTATGCCGGGTATTGTGACAAATTTGATGGGGATGTCCATACTCCGCCGATGAAATCTGTTGCCGTCGCAATGAAAGAACCCATCGGGACAATTGGTATGGTTTGTCCTGATGAAAATCCATTACTGGCGTTTATCTCCTTAATTGCGCCAGCGATTGCTATGGGGAATACAACCGTTGTTATTGCTTCTGAAAAATATCCTTTGGCAGTAACCGATTTTTATCAAGTTCTTGAAACATCGGATTTGCCTGCAGGCGTTATCAACATCGTGACCGGCCATCGTTTAGAACTGTTAAAAACTTTAGCGGATCACGATAATTTAGATGCCCTTTGGTATTTTGGTTCGGATCAAGTTGGCAGTACGAATACGGAAAAATATTCGATTGGTAATTTAAAACGGACATGGGTTAATAATGGCCTACAACGCGATTGGTTTGATAAAAAACAGTCTCAAGGAACGGAGTTTTTATATCGTTCTGTTGAAATTAAAAATGTTTGGGTTCCTTACGGCGAGTAAAATAGTATTTTCTAAGGGCGGGCGACTTTGGTGTGGCCCGCCCTATTCTTATCCTTACATGATAATAATTCCACCGCCTCTACGGTGTGGTATTTTGGATGTTTCTTTTTCTAAAATATCGACGTTATTTTTGAGACGGTTGAGTTCAGGACTGCTTGTGTTGATATGCTTAATATAGTGTTTGCCCATATCATCTAATAAATCACCAAGAATTAACATAGGTGCTTTTATTTTATCTGCATCATAATCAAGACTTGTGACAAGGTGTTTTAATTCACGTTGAATAAAAAGATGTTCATCACCATCAAAAAACTCATGGATAAGTTCATTAATATCATCTTTTGTTTTTTTGTAAGTGATATATTTTTTTTCAATTTCATCACGACAGGTTAATATTTTTATATCGGACATGGCTTTCTGTAGTCTTATAAGTTTGAGAACAATGAGATCTAACCTTGAGACGATTTTATGTAACTGGCCTGGTGCATCTTTGCTCACACGACATCGGGTGAATTTATCCAACCATGACAGCAACAGGTCGTCGGTGTTAAAGGTTTGGGTACAGTAAATATTTTTTTTGTGAATATCGCTACAAAGGCTTTTGGCGGTGATCAGGTATTCTGGTTTTTTTTGTGATGATTTCACACCCGTGATGAATAGCTATTTGCCATAGTTTCTTTTATGACGGAGCTGATTAAATATTGGAAAAATTCATTAACTTTTCGGTCTCCAGAAGTACGTGCACGCCCGTTTTTGTTGAATTCATTAAGCGTTACACCGGCGATAGCAGTTACAGGTATTTTTCCTAAATCAACATAATGGCCATTATCCGCAACGGTTATAGCATTGTGTTTGGCAAAAATATTATAATGCAATGCCCCTAAATCGCCGGCTACTGTTTTTACGGATGTTTGGGTATTATTTTTACTTTTTTTGATTGTTTTTGATTTATTGAGTTGTGTTGTTTCATAGTGATGCAAGGATGTAATTGCGGTTTCAAGTGTTTCAAAATTTGCAGCATCTTTAATTTCAAACTGGTTCTGATCGGCGTTTTTTTCCAAAATAAATAAAAGCCAACATAGTTTTTTAGGATTAGGAGGGCCTTTAACAAGGCACGCATAGGATTCATAATGTTTATGTGTTTCTTCATTCTTAGAGAAGATATTTTTGCTGTGAGTAAGGACTTCTGAATGTGAAAAAATACTCGTTTGCGTGTAGTTATTAGAAATATGAGCGTTAACCTGGTGCTATAGCACTGTGTCTATAGATGATTGTAGCGCGGCGACACGCAACGCGTTTTCTTTTTCGGCAAGCTCTTCGCACGCTAATTGATAACGCTCATAAATATTTGATCTAGGTGTATTGTTTGAATAGCCTTCTGCAAAGAACCTCATGAGAACCTCCGGTTTAGCGTTGTTCTATTTAGGTCCGCTTGAGTTTGTGCCTTTGTTGCCCGAGATTTTTTGATTTTCGGGAGGCTTTGGTTTTGTAGCCTCGCTGTATTTCGCGGAAAATGTGTCAGCTGTTTTGTGGAAAATATAATCGAGATTTGGAAGCTGGTCATCGCTCATAATTGTACTTTTAAGTTCGTACAAATATTCATTGCAACCGAGCGTGTCGGATAAAACTTCAATTTCTTCAATTAAATCGTCAAGCTGCGATAATGATTTTGGATTTTCACCTTGAAGGATGTCTTGGTAAATTTTACGCCCAAGGTCAATCCCGACTTCTAGAGTATTTAGACCGATGATAACCTTGTGGGATAAAAGTTCATCACCTGTAGCACTTTGGAGTGCTTCAATCGCATTCTTTGAAAGAAGCTGGTAATCCTCAACGGTAATTTCATGATCAGAAAATGTTTGCTCAATCAATTCACGTACAATATTTTCATATTTGCGTGCTTTGAAATTTTCAGGTGTTTCAAAATCGGGGTTTTGTAAATTTTTGGGTAAGCAATATCTATCAACCATGCTTTCAATGATTTGGTCGAAAACGGTGTTTTTTTCTTGCACCCCTGAGATTTTTTTTTGTTTTTCGGCCGCACTATTAAACTGAGATAATTGAAATGCACCAGCATCAATGATCAAGCCTTCTTTTGTTGTTTTGTGCAGCGTTCCTTGATATGACAGGTGGTAATTCTCTCCAACGGCAATTTGCTTGTAATCGTTAAAGTCAGCTTTGCTTTTTGGTGAGACAGGGGAAAGTTTTGCTTCTTTACAGTTTTGTTCAAATTCGGCCATCACCATAACAAGGGCATCAAAAGAGTCGCATAATATTTTCCGGTCTTGATCTTGTTTTTTGCCAATAATTGGTACGTTTACATGCCAGCCATCACTGTCTAGGATCGCGGTAGACTGAATTTCACGTTTATGCTTCGGATCAAAATAGATATTTGTTGCGACGCTTTTTTTATAAGCAGCGTAATTACCGAATTTTTTGATTAAAAACATCTTTTAAACCTTTAATATAAAACAATAAAAACTAATTTAAAACGACTTACCGGGGAAGTCTACTAACGTTTTATGCGCCGGGAGCCGCGGGCTTTTTCTTTGCTGCTAATGCTGCTTTGGCCTTTTGCCCATATTCTGTACGTTTTTTATTGTAATGCTCAATTGTTTTACCAATATATTCAGGGAAAGAAATTTTATCTGCCTGAGTGATTGCGCTACGAATACGGTCCACACCTTGTTGGCTACCACCTTTTTGTTGATAGATCTCTGAGGCACTTTCAACAAGTTCTGATATTTCGTCAAAATCAGATGAGGCTGAATAATCATCATTTTCAATCATATTATGTTGGATCATTTGAGCGCAAAGCATGTAAGCGGTAAGCTCACATTCCGCAATATCCTTGGTGAAAGGATCTGTACGCAAGCCCAGGCCAGCCATGACGTCTACTTTTTCATTTAATTCTGCGATTTGATAACCAACTTCATCCGACCAATCTGTTTGTCCAGTTTCATATTTTTGTTGAACAAAATCGTTAAAATCCGTCATCATTTGCATAAATTGATCCATATGACCCAGTAAACGTTGTTTTTTCAGCGTATCATCAAGGTTGCCAGTATTTGAAACTTTATGTTGTGAGAAAATTTCAGATAAAGGTCCTTTTTTAATTAGTCGCTGTAAGTCGCCTTCTGCAGATTTTTGCATTGTTTCACTGATTGTTTTGGCGCGTGTAATATCACTTAATAAAAAGTGCCCAGGAGAAACAATATTGCCTCCCGTTGTCACATGAGGTTGTCCATTTTTATCAAAAGCAAATTTGCCTTCTTTTTCACAAACATCAACAAAATATTCGATTTCAAAAAATTCTGTTGGAAATTGTCCATTATTCTCTGGGATAGTCTCCATTACTTTATGGGCTTGATTGGTGTTATCTTCAGTAAATTTTTTGTGTCCCAAGATCAGAGATTCATTTTCAGCTAGTTTTTTCATTGCGCCAAAGAAGCTGATAGATTCAGAGACGGCATTTACAACAATTTTTTTATCGTCATCGTTGCCAGGGATCGCATAAATCTCAACTTCAAATACTGACCATGCACCTTGTTTGGCTTCAATTTCGACGGCGCGTAAGTATTTTGTTACTTCTGGAAAACCGGGGCCGCTTGTAAATGTGTAAGCCTTGGTCCGAGCAGAGCTTGCATATTTAGCTGTTAATTTTGAAAGCTCTTGAATGGTTGCTTTCGCTTTTTCTGCTGCTTCTAATTGTGCTTCTGATTTTTGGTCTTTTTTATCTCTATTCCACAAAGCCATAACGCTCTCCATATATTACATAAGTATAATCAGTAGGTTTAAAAAAATCTGGTACCTTATACATTCATAAATTTATAATCTTGTATAAGGTACCAGAACGCCTAGTTGACCGTTTTATTTATTTCCCTGGTTTTTTTGGTGTACCAGCAGATTTTTTCTTTGGTGTTTCTTTTTCTTGAGCCGCTTTTTCTGCACGGATCTGATCAATTTTAGATACGCCTTTGTTATCGTTAGATGATGTCGTTTCATTTTGAGCATCTTTTAACGCAGCTGATGGGCCTTTTTTCTTTTTCTTTTTGGAGCCATCTTCTAGCTGGCGGTGAGCATTTTTATACTCTTGTGCCGCTTGAGACATATTCTGCATTGTTTCATTAATCGCAGAACTCTGAGCTTCAAGAAGTTTGTTACGTTCACGTGTTTCTGATGCACCTTTTTCAAGCTGTTTGATCACACGTTGACCATTTTCCAAAAGTTTCTCCGTATCCATGACACCCGTGTTTAACTGTTTGTTCATGATGTCTTGAGTTTGTTCTGTTGCATCAACACCAAGGCTAACCACATCGGTACCGAACTCACCAGCGCGTTCAAGCTGTTTTGCAGCTTTAAGAACTGTGGAAGCCAAACCTGTTTGAGCGATTGCTGCTTTCCACTGGCTTGTACCATTTTTCTGATAGAAACGTGTTTTTTGGTATTGGTCTTTAATACTTTTTTGTAATGTACGTAATTGGTTTACAGACATCATACCCATCATCATTGTTTGTTCTAGATGAACAACTTGCATGTTTAATGTTTCAGAGTTTGAATTAATCACATCAAGATAGATATCATCATCTTGTTCTTGAGCGTAGGGAATGATTTCTTCTTTAAAGACACGTTGTAATTCTTTACCTGCGCCAACATAAAGTGCAAGATCATCAATTGTTTGGATCCAAGCTACGGCCATTTCATCTGTTAATTTTTTAACTTGTTCAATGGTTTCTAGTGAATTGTCAAGATCATCGATGATTTCGTTCATTTCAGCAAATAGCTCTGGTAAACGGTCATTTAATTCTTCAAGTACAAGGTCATGTTCTTCTTTTTTCTCTTTACGAGAGAAGATATTTGCGGCACTCCCGATAAGGGCAAGCGCTTTACCAAAACCTTTAGCGCTTTTCTTGCCTAAATCTTTTGCTCCGTCAGAGATACGATCTTTCATTGAGTCCATATCAAAGCTATCTTTCATCGCTTCAAAACGATCAAATTTTGATTGAAGTGAACTTGTTGCAGCTGTCCATTTTTTCTGAACTTCGATGATGTCTTCTGATTTACCTTCTAGTGACTGCATTGGCTCACTACCGTAATCAAGGATCAGATCATCATTTTCTGGGTCTTCTAAGATATCTGCAATCAGACCATCCATGATTTCTTTCATTTCTGGTTCCGCAGTTGCGTAATCGACAGATACGGCTGATTTTTTTCTTTTTTTGTTAAATTTTCCGGTCATTGTATTCTCCTTATTTACCTTAACCATCTTGTTTAATTCACACCCGGTTAAGGCTAATAGTTAAAAAAGTTTAAACATGGCGTTGAGTATGTATATGCTATTTTCATAACTGCGTCAATAAAAAACGTTATGAAAATTAATAAAAAGTGAAGTTTTTTTTGTAAATCGTTAAAAAACAATCACTTAGTGTTGCATTAAACCAAGGCACTATTTCACAGGTTTCATTGTTGGGAAAGCAATGACATCGCGAATACTTGGTGCATTCGTCAAAAGCATTACGAGGCGATCAATCCCAATCCCAAGCCCCCCCGTTGGTGGCAGGCCGTATTCAAGCGCTTCGACAAAGTCTTCGTCAAGCATCTGTGCTTCTTCATTACCAGCATCCCGGGCGGCCGCCTGCCCTTCAAAACGGTCTTTTTGATCAAAGGGGTTATTTAACTCTGAAAAGGCATTAGCAATTTCCCAGCCATTGGCAAAAGATTCAAAACGTTCCGTTAACAGGTCATTTGTTGCGTGGCCTTTTGCGAGTGGTGAGATGTCTTTGGGCATGTCGGTGATGTGAGTCGGCTGAATAAGTTTTCCTTCGACGCGTTCTGCAAACACTTCTTCGACAATTTCACCCCAATTCATTGTTTCTTTTATTTCGATACCAATGCTTTCGGCCTTTTTACGCGCCTCTCCAATATCTGTGGTCTCAAGGAAGTCGATACCCGTAGCTTCTTTAACAACGTCAATCATTGATTTACGTGCCCAAGGCGCACTGAAATCAAGGACCTTATCGCCATAAGGGAGTTTGGCGGTACCATCTTCACTTACGAGCTTGGCTGCTCCTTCGATCAGTTTTTCGGTTAAAGCCATCATGTCTTTATAATCGGCATAAGCTTGGTAAACCTCAACGGTTGTAAATTCGGGGTTGTGTTTAATTGAAATACCTTCGTTGCGGAAACAGCGATTAATTTCAAAGACACGATCAAAACCACCAATAACAAGACGTTTTAAATGTAGTTCGGGCGCAACACGCAGGTACAGGCTTGTGTCTAATGAATTATGATAGGTAACAAATGGTTTTGCCGAAGCGCCACCCATAATCGAATGCAGCATAGGGGTTTCGACTTCTAGGAAACCATCATCTGTCAGCACGCTGCGGATATAACTTGTGATTTTACTACGTTTTTCAAACACAGCTTTGCTATCGTCATTCATAATAAGGTCAACATAACGTTGACGGTACCGTGCTTCAACATCGGTAAGGCCATGAAATTTTTCAGGCAAAGGACGAATTGATTTTGTTAAAAGAGATACTTCAAGCGCATTAATTGTCAATTCACCGCGCGGTGTTCTACGAACAATACCCGTGATGCCAATAATATCACCAATATCAAAAAGCTTAACTTGCTCTAACTGTTCAGGGTTCAGGTGTTTTTTATGGCTAAAGATTTGAATACGACCCGATCCGTCTTTAAGGTCAATAAACATACCGCTGTTACGGTTTGCCATGATGCGGCCGGCAACCATAACTTTGTCTTCAGTTTCTTCGCCATCTTCAAGGCCTTCATATTTAGCATTGATCTCAGCGGCCTTATGAGAAACATCTGATTGAGCCGGAAATGGATTTACACCCAGTTCCTCCCATTTTTTTAAATTACTCAAACGTGCTTCAAAAACATTTGTTACCGTTTCTTGCTGAGCTGAATCTGCCGTCATATCACACCTTATATATCTTATAATTTTAAAACTCATTATTATTAGGGAGAATTGCACAAAAATACCAGTAAAAAACACTGTGGAATACAGTTTTTTGATTAAAAACAAGCAGGGTATTGAAAAAAGACAGTAACTATACCAAGTTATATGTCTAGGATTGTTCAAACTAATTTGTTGAATGGAGTTTTTCATGCTTGATATCACCAGCTATGTAAATGATGAAGATGATGGGAGCTTTAGCTTGCAGGCCTCTGTATCGGGAATGCACTGTATTTCTTGTGCACGTGTTATTGAAAATAAGTTAAATTCATATGATGAAATCAAAACTGCGCGGGTGAATGTTTCAGCCAACCGCTTGAATTTCACATGGCAAGGCTCAAAAGAGCTTGGCAATGAGTTGTTAGATGCTGTTAATAAATTGGGTTATAAAGCGCAACCTTACACCCCTCTTGCGACGGATATTGCGGATGAACACGAAAGCAAAACATTATTAAAAGCTTTGGCCGTTTCTGGTTTTGCGATGGGGACAATCATGATGTTTTCATTTGCCGTATGGGCAAGTAACGACGGTGATATGGGTGAAACCATGCGCAAAATGATGCATTGGATTTCCGGCGCAATTGCAATTCCGACGGTCTTTTATGCAGGTCGTCCCTTTTTTAAATCCGCGTGGCTTGTCTTAAAAAATCGACATACCAATATGGATGTACCGATTTCTGTTGCGATACTGCTGGCGACGGGGCTCAGTATTTATGAGGTGTTATTTACCAATAGCGAAGATGTTTATTTTGATAGCGCCGTGATGTTGATTTTTTTCTTGCTTATTGGGCGCTTTTTAAATGTAAAAGCTCGCAAAAAAGCAAAATCAGCTGCGGCTGGATTGTTGACGATGATGGAGGGATCTGCAACCCTAATCGAGGGTAATAAACACAAAGAAATTCCGATTAAAGACATTCAAGAAAAAATGTTGCTTCAAGTCACAAGTGGTGAAAAAATACCTGCGGATGGTATTGTCTCAACTGGTTCAACAGAAGTTGATAATAGTATGCTCACTGGGGAAACCCTGCCAGAAGTGGTGGGAGAAGGTTCAAAAGTCCTTGCAGGTATGCTTAACCTTGGTAATACAATCCAAGTCCGCGTTTCCAAACCCGGTGATCAATCATTGTTGAGCGATATCATTCGCCTGATGGAAAAAGCGGAGCAAGGAGAGTCTCGGTTTGTACGTATTTCTGATCGTGTTGCTTCATTTTATAGCCCGGTTGTGCACACACTCGGGCTTGCGGCTTTCTTGTTTTGGTACTTCATCGCCGATGTCGGCGCGCATCAAGCAATTATTAATGCGGTTGCGGTTTTGATTATAACGTGCCCGTGCGCGTTGGGGCTTGCTGTTCCTGTTGTGCAAGTCTTAGGTAGCAGTAGCCTATTTAAAAGAGGTATTCTGATAAAATCTGGTGATGCCTTGGAAAAATTATCTGAAATAAGTACGATTGTGTTTGATAAAACAGGAACGTTAACCTCAGGCCATCCCGAACTTTGTGAACATGGCCTGAGTGATGACGACTATCAATTAGCCGCATCTATGGCGGCACAAAGTAAACACCCCTTATCTAAGGCGCTTGCAAAAGCTTATAAAGGGCAGCTAATTAAAGGTATGACCATAGAGGAAATCTCTGGTCATGGTTTGATGGCCGAATATAAGGGTAAAAAAGTGATGCTTGGCAAGCGTGATTGGCTCACCGCTGAAAATACGGACGTATCAAATGATCAGCTGTTAGAGCTTTGGTTTAAAATTGATAATGCCAAACCCCAAAGGTTAACTTTTGAGGATCAAATCCGTACTGATGCGGTATCTGTTGTAGAAAAATTGAAAGCCCGTAAATTTGGTTTACACATTTTTTCTGGAGATCGTAAAGGTGTTGTTCAAAATATTGCTCAACAAATTGGTGTTGATAGCTATCACGCAAAGGTGTTGCCAGACGATAAATGTCGAGAAATAGACAATCTAAAACGTCATGGAGAGCATGTTTTAATGGTAGGTGATGGTTTAAATGACGCCCCTGCTCTTGCAAGTGCGCATGTTTCCATGTCACCTTCTACGGCAATGGATATCACACAAAATGCGGCTGATATTGTCTTTCAAGGTGACAAGCTTGCGCCTGTGGTTGAAGCTTATGAAATTTCACTTATTTCAAATGCGCTCACAAAACAAAATATAGCCCTTGCGGTGCTTTATAATGTTTTTGCGATCCCTGTTGCCTTTATGGGTTTTGTGACACCGATGATTGCTGCAATAGCAATGTCAGGATCATCCATTGTGGTTGTTTTTAATGCTTTGCGCTTAAATTCTCTGGTTAAAAGAAGGCTATCTAAAAAAATATAGTGCTTATGCACAGCCTGCATCGTTGGTTTTAGTGGGGCTGTGGCCTGTATAATTTGCTTTACAAAAGTATCGCCAACGTGTACTTCCTGTATTTCGTAAAATAACAAGTTATGAGATATGTTATGCCTTTAATTGTTGAAAGACCAAAGCGTTCTGAGCTCTTAATGCCTGCTGGTAATTTAGAAAAATTAAAGATTGCAGTGCTTTACGGTGCGGATGCCATTTATATGGGTACCCCCGATATGTCTTTGAGAAGCAAATCTGAAATAACCCTTGATGATGCCGTTGAAGGGGTTGAATTTGCCCATAAACATGGGAAACGGGTTTATTTAACGTTGAATTTATTTTCCCACAATAAAGATATCCCAAAGCTACCTGAATATATAGAAACGATCCGAATGGTAAAACCTGATGGTGTTATTATTGCGGATCCAGGTGTTTTCCAAATGGTTAAGGAACAAGCCCCTGAACTTGAGCTTCATGTTTCAACGCAGGCGAATATATGTTCTTGGTTGTCTGTCGATTTCTGGCAAAAACAAGGTGCTTCATTATGTGTTATGGCACGTGAAGTTTCCTTCCCTGAATTAACAGAAATTCGTGAAAAATGTCCAACTGTTAAATTAGAAGCTTTTGTCCATGGTGCAATGTGTATGACATATTCGGGCCGTTGTTTGCTTTCAAATTTTATGGCTGAACGCGGAGCAAATCAAGGCAGCTGTGCAAATAGCTGTCGTTGGAATTATAAAGTCCATATGCGAATGAAGGATAATACGGTTAAAGAAATTGGCCTGACAGAAGAAACAAGAGAGTTATTTGAATTCTTTTTAGAAGAAGGCTACCGTCCCGGTGAATATATGCAGTTGGAAGAAGATGATCGGGGTTCATATATCTTAAACTCCAAAGATTTATGCCTTCTTCCCCACCTTGATGATTACATGAAGCTTGGTGTTGATTCCTTAAAGGTTGAAGGCCGAAATAAAAGCGCGTTTTACGTCAGCATTGTTGCACGTGCGTATCGTATGGCTATTGATGACTGGTATAAAGACCCCGAAAATTGGAACCCTCGTGAGTATATGGAAGAGCTTTATACGGTGCCGAACCGCGGGTATACATTTGCTTTTCATGAAGGTCGCTTAACAAACCATTCACACAATTATGAAGATACAAAGTCTTTAGCAGAATTTGAATATGCCGGTATTATACGAGAGGTTCACGATGATGCTTTTATTGTGGAGATCAAAAATAAATTAGAAGCAGGTGACGTACTTGAGTTTATGCCACCTTGCCATCGCAAGACAATTTGTCTTCGGATGTATGAATTTGAAAATGCGAAAACAAACAACAAAACGGATGTTGTTGTACAAGGCAAACAGCCCTTTATCCGTATTCCTTTTGATCTTTTTGATCATATGGATGTAAGTACGTTAAAGAAAAAACTCCCAGAATTGACGATGATCCGTAAGGAAAAATCCCTTACGGCTCGTGAATGGGAACGATTGAAAATGGATAAATCCGGTCAACAAATGGAGCAAGGTAATGCCCCAGAGCTCCGCTATGAAAAGGCAAAGTCAAACCTGATTGCGGAAATTAAAAAAGGTAATATGGTTCGCAAACCTAAAACCCCTCGTTTTGGTGTTGTTGGCTGTTGCGGAAAAGGCTGTAATGGTTGTTTGGTATTTTGGCATGATGACGGTTATGCAAAAGCACGCGCGTTACTGGCTGAAAAACAACAGGGTGAATTGCTTGAATCTGATCTCTATACTCAGCCACTTGATATTGGTGAGGTTGCTGAATAGCTCTCTCCCCATGTGTGATAATATTTTATTAACGTGTCTTGGGCACCGAATGATATTAAAGGCTTACCATTCATAACCCAATTTCATATTGTAGATTGTGTCATCTTCAGTTGCTCCCAAAGCTGGATCATTATCCCAATCAAAGATAATTTCTGTTGTTCCGATCATACCTTTAATAAGCGGAATTCTCAGGCCACTTTTACTGGCAAACAAAAAGGCACCAAAATCATCACTGGGTGCAAGCAATTTATGCTCATGGAAAAGTTGATATTTATCGTTAATTATTTTTTGATCATAATCAAATGACCACGTAACAGATATATTGTCTTCTGAAATTTGGTTGGCAAACTCTTCGTTTAAATAGGTTGCACCCATAATATATTGAAGGTTTAAGTTATCACGTTCATAAACTTGATGACCTATACCAAGTCCACCTGTAGTTCTCAGATCAACATTGGCAATATTATCTTGAGCCGCACCCACATTACTATTAACAAACCATTTTTTTGTATAAAAATAATCATAAATGAACTCTGCTTTGGCTTTATCAACAGTGATCTCACCTTCATCTTTTGCGCGATTAAAGTTGGCTTTTACTTGGAAGCGGTGTTTGTCTTTTTTTGATTTTAATGATAAATCACCCGCAATTTTATTTTTTTCACTATTACCTGTTTGAATGCTACCACCAAAGCTTGCGCGCCCCGATATCATAATGGGTAATAAGGTTTTTTTTGCGGTCTTTAATTTTGGATCTTGTTGTGTTTTTTTAGCTTTGGGAATGAGACCTTTAGGCTTCGGTGCAGTCTTGCTATCCTCCTCTAACAAGAGGGTAATATGTTGTTTCGCCGCATCTACATCGTATTTTGGAGGCGTGACAATAACGTGCTGACTTTGATTGGCAACCTTTTCAATGTGTGACCATGGAATATATATAAATGCCCCAAAGGAGGTTTTTAGATTGATGCCTTGCCCTTTTGGCAAGGAGGTAATATCACCTGTCACCTTGTCGCCATTTTTAAGATATACCGTTTCTGCCTTTAATGGTGTACAGAATAACATCGGCACAATCGTCAAAAAAGCGCAGAGTAACATTTTTTGGTATTTCATCAATCCCTCGAAGCAAAGCATATTATTATATTTTTAGTCGCATTTCGAGGGCAATATAACACTAATTACAAAAGCTGACTAGCTGTTCAATACCCTTAATTTATTGATGATTTGTTCCAACTCAGATGTACCCGTGCGAATAGCTTTTACTGATTCTGACATTTCATCTCTGATAAAGTATAAAAAATCCAAAAGGACTTTCTTTTGTTCACAGGAAAACTCAGCAATGAGTTCTGTATCAAACTGAAAAAGGAACTGATCAAGATAATCTTCCTTTCTTTCACTTAAGATTCTAACAAGCCCGGGAATAAAATATTGAAAACCATCTTTTGAAATACCAAAGATAGGATCAAAACCAAGGTTACCAACAGTTTCAAAGTCAAGCGTTTCAGGCGTAAAGTCTTTTAAAACTTCTTCGGCTTCAAAACAGTCGTAACAATGCCCATCAGAATGATGAAATTTTTCAGGGCGTTTTACAGTTTTAAAAGCATTATTAATATTTTCAATTATTGCGATTTGATTGTTCATTGTATTTCCCCTTTTTTTTATGTTGTTTTCCCTAGTAGTTCACACGTCTAATATCAATGAATTCACTATTGCCATTATATTGCATAACGGAATGTTCTATTTCTTCCCGGATAGCAGGATCATTGATGATGTCAAAACCATTAATCAGATCCCTTATTTTTGTTATATGATCTTCGCAGGTCTCCATATTGCTTGCTGAAAATTGACCATTACGATCATCCGCACCAAATAAATTAACCAAAGCAATGTCGAGGACTTTGCTTGTATGCATCATGCCTTCTTTTTTTGCCTCCTTGGAGAGATAGTATAAACTGGCAACAAATTTTCCCATTTCAGCCATATTTTTAGACATTACGCAGCCTCCTTAAAATCGATACCGTGAAGTATATTTGTTTTTGAAATTTCAGTTAGATTTGCATTTATAATGGGATGCTTGATAAGTGTTTTTTGGCGCACTCGCTGTAACATTTCAATTGAAATAGGCATTAAGCCCGCCATTATTTTACTGCCGTCATCAAATGTTTTTTCTGTGCCTATATATTCAATTTCCCAACCATTTTTGATAAAACAGCTCTCCCAAAGTTGTTTGGGCATCACTCCAATCATCTGTTTTATGTCATTTTTAAGTCCAAATTCAAGGAAACCAAGAACGAGTTCCGCAACAATACGACGGCGTTCAGGCTTTTTAAGTTCGGGGTCTACGCAAAATCTAGTGGCCTCCCAAACGGATAAGGAAGATGGTAGCTCAACGCCTTTAACCATGTCAGGCCAGATTTCTTGCAACATATACGGACGATCGGTAGGCGTAACTCGAACACTGCCCCTCACAACACCATCTTGGTCTTGCCAAACAAGGTAGCTTGCTGCTGGGGTGTCATATTGGTCATACTCCATCCCTTTAAAATGGCTTAATCTCCAATATTGCTGATCGATTAATGATTTATACCTTAGTTGAAAATTTGATGCTAAAGCGTCCCCAAAATATTTTGCCGTTTCAACATTTACACAATTAATCACTTATCTAAACTCCCCAAATGTATTCTTGATCTACTTCTATTAAAGCATTTTATGCAAAAATGGTCACCTACACGATCATGTAGGTGCAGTCTAAGATGTTGATATTATTGGTAATTAAAGTTGGATAAGGCCTTGGTGCAAAGCTTTAATAACAGCAACAGTGATATTTGAGGCTTCCAATTTTTTTTGGGCGTTGCGCACATGGAAGTTAACAGTATGCTCGGAAATAGCTAGAATTTGCCCAATTTCCCACTTGGTTTTTCCCTGGGCACACCATTTCAAAATATCCTGTTCTCGGTCACTTAAAAAAGCCGTTTCAATAGTGTCGTTATTTTGCTGTTTAACATGGCTGATATAAGCGAGGTAAAATTGCTGCGCAAGCATGTTAACATAACACAGATTCTCTTGATTGAGTTCAACGCCCCCGCCACTGCTTGCCGCACCGATACCAGCAAGCGCCCCATGCGTCCCACGAAGGGGTATGCCTATGCCATCATTAAGCCCTGCCTCAGCTCCCAGCTCTATACAGTCAACTTGTGTTTGAGTGAGGTTGGGAACATTCAGTAAATCTTTCCAAATAAAGGGCCCATCGGAACTAAATAACGTCCGCCTTACGGGGTCGGTGTCCACATAGCCTTGTTCACCATAGTATTTCATCCAGTCATCCGGATAGTTTTTGGCGATACCATGCCCCGCCTTTTGGTCTAAGGCGATATGGTCTGTCATTAAACTGAAAATAACACGATCAAAACCAAGGTGTGCCATTTCATTTTCAAAGGATTGAAATAGCTCGTCTAATGTTTTGGCATTATTCGATATCTTAATAAATTCTTCTAGGCGCATATAGTAGTATTACCTTTTTCTTTTAGTATACACAACGCTAGGTTGAAATGAAATTTATTTCTTGGCGTTTAAGGCTGAGGAAGTATTACAACGTTAATGTCATAAATAGGGTGTCAAAAAAATGTTTTTTGCCCTTAATGTCAATTTCATAGACATGTTCTTTTGTTATTATAAAGCCAAGCTTTTTATAAAGGCTGATTGCAGGAATTTGTGTTTTGGTGACATGTAAATTAATTTGTTGCGCACCATTTTTTTTTGCACACGTTATTAAATGCTTTGATAAGGCTTGTCCGTAACCCCTACCGGTATGTGATTGAGAGATGTGTAACTTACAAAGCTCATATGAATTTTTAGAGGAACCTCTCTCACGTTTTAATGCTCCAAAACCTACAATGGTATTCTTATAGCGCGCAACAAAAAACAGCCCTCTATTTTCCAGCATTGCATTGGCTTGATCAATTATATCACCATGGAAAGCTCGGTTTTGAACAAAACCGTCCTTATTATTTTCAAGAGAGTGCGTGTAAATGTCACGCACAGGTTGGATGTTATTTGAATTTAGGCTTTCGACGGTTATCATTTTTAGCATTTTTCTGTGTTTGAGGGAGTGTTGAATTCTGATAATTCAAAATTGACTGCTTAAAAATATGTTTAAGCGAGATAATATCACTTAAAGATGCCCGCTCATCAATTTGGTGCATGCCACCTTTTTTTAAATAATCAAGAGGCTGCATTTTATGATGACAGGAAATCCCGCCCCGTTCGGGTAATCCCAATTCAATAATTTCGCTTTTGGGGAAAAATTTTTGAACAAAGCGCCCGTCTGTTGTGCCGCCACTGCCATCCATTATTGGCAGCTTACCTGCAACGGATTGGATTGCATCAGAAACGGCTTTTGCAAGCTTTTTGGGTTGGCTGTAGTATGGAAGTGAAGCCGTGTCGATATTTGCAATAACCTCAATATTTTTAAGAGATTTATAATCTTTATGATGCTTTGCCCATTGGGGAGGGTTTTGTAGGCGCTCGCTAATCCATTTTTGAAGTCCTTCAGGTGTTTGCGTTGGCGTGTAACGAATATTCCATAGCAATTTTGCTTCAGCAGGTACAACGGCACTTGCCTTAAAGTTCCCAGATTCAATAGCAATTGTTTCAAAATTTGTATTTGGAAAATACGCGTTACCATCAGACCATGTCTGATCATTTAAGATGGCCACAGCAAGGGCAAGGGCTCTATTAGGGTTTTCAAAAAGCTCTGTATAAGCGGCGTGGCCTTGCGTGCCTTTAATATTAAATGTACCGCATAAGCTACCTCTACGACCAAGTTTAATATGGCTTGCCACAGTATCGTGTGAACTGGGTTCACCAACAATAAAGGCATCGGGATTTCGTCCCTTCTGTTTTAACCATTTTAAAATTTGTTGCGTACCGTTAACAGCCGCCCACTCTTCGTCAGTTGTCAATAAAATACCAATTCGGATATTGTTAAGCGGATCATTTTCTGACGTTGACGATAATAATTCGTCAATAGCACTGAGATATGCCGCAACACTACCTTTCATATCGGTTGTGCCACGCCCATGTAAATACCCATTATTGATTTCTCCGCTGAAGGCTGGTGATGTCCATTTTTTTTCATCACCTGTTGGCACAACATCAGTATGGCCAATATAGCAAATTTCAGTATCGGGAGAGCCTATTGTGAACTCAACATAAAGATTATCAACTTCATAGTCCCATTTTTTATGGCCCCCAGAAAATGGAAGACGATATGTTTCCGCACCAAGATTTTTGGATAAGCTTTCAATAAGATCTAGGCTTTGCCGTGCTGCGGGTAGATCTTTTGCATCAATGGGAGTTAAGCTTGGGATCTGAACAAGTTTTTGGGCGAGCTTAATTGTTTTCTGATCTTTAAGGTCGAAATCAATTAAAGATTTAGGGAGGTTGTGTTGTTTCTTTTGCTTCATAAGCTTACCTATGCAACCTTTCGTTGATAAAACAGGCTTGTGTTAATTCGCTCGGGTGTTGGCTTGGTTTTTCGAATAAATTCGAAATTTGAATCGGGTGTTTCTGCGGCTTTGTATAAAAATTGATAGATGTCCTCCGCATCGCGGATTAATAAAGAAGAAACATCGTTTTTATTCAATGCTTGATATAAATCTGGGCGATCTGTTAACAGGCTTGCGCAGATCACAAGCTCACGATCACCTGGTTTATAATCAGTTGCATAAGACTGAATGATTTCAATGCGGTTGCTTAAACCAAGAGCATCAACTAAATCAACCGCTAAATCACAGGCGTTACAGTCACAATCAACACATTTTATCTCAGCTTCTGGGCATTTTTGTGTCGCAAAATAGGCTGTTAAAGGTAATGCTCCGCTCCCCAAAAAACTGACACTATCATAAGATTTAATGTCAGTTAGCGCCCATTCAGCATCACATAAATTTTTATAATGGTCAAAATACCAAAAATCTCTAAGGCCGCCGTTTTTTAACGCTTTATTTTTCAGTAAACGTTTCGTCCAGAATTTTTCCATTTCGCATTCGGCTAACGCGCATAGCCCGGGTAATTTGTTACGTTCTTCAGATAATTCTGGCGTCATAAGTAACTCTTGACCGATATCCTTTCCCTGTAAAAGGCTAAGGGTGGACACAAAATCTGCAAGGCGCTTGTTTACCTCCTCATTATGCGGAGATAAATCATTTGTTTGAGACAGGTATTGATAAGTATTTTTTATGTACGAAACGTTTTTTGCAACAGTCTGTAACATGGATATCACCTTGCGATCAATTTACATTCTACGACACCGCGCCATAAAGAGTACTAATTTAGTCCTGATAATGAAAAAAGTAGCATAGTTATGAAATTGAATCCAAGTAAAAAACACTGCTTTGATGTTTTTTTATCCGTCCTGACATATTAGCGCACAATATATCATAATATCACCGTATTTAAACCTTAAGTAAGCCAAGATAGGGTTTTAAAAATAGAGATCGATTAAAAAGTTAAAGCAAAATTTTACAATGAAAAAGATACAAAAAGTTGCCCACGTAAGTTTAAATATAGTTGGCTTAACAGGTGTGCCCTATGCAGGTGGAATGCCTGAATTCTATGAGGCGGCTTTTTCCAAACTTAAAGAAAATTTATCCAAGCAGAAAGTGGGGATATTTCCGCGCAGTACGATCTGGCGCAATATTATATTTCAGGTAAACACATAGAAATAGAACAAGACTATAATGAGGCCGTGCGCGGGTTCAGTTTAGCTGTAGATCAAAATTATGTGCCGGCTGAAATGGAGCTCGCTAAATTGTACCTACGGAGTAAAGGTGTATATAAAAATATAAAAAAACACGTGCCTTATTACAGTTTGCCGTTGATCACAGCTCAAGCAAGGCAAAAATGCACCTTGCGATAAGTTATTTGAATATTTAAACTGACGATAAATAATGAAATCTTAACAAGTTTCCTGTAATTTTAAACAGTACAACGATAAAGGATGTTATATAATGGGTGCAACAGGTGCAATTTCACAACAGATACTTTCACAACAAGGTGCTGCTGTGCAGGCTGTAAAATCGAGTGCGCAAGCCCAACAAGACGTTGCAAATGTGGTTGCAGAGGCCGCAGAAAATGCTCAGGCACTTGCCTCTTCAGGGCGTGGACAGATTGTTAATATCACAGCATAAAATTTCTTATTAAAATTAAATCACCTTGGAATTAGTGATGAAAATGTACGTAACCGTGGGTCTGTGGTGATAAGCAGTTTGGCGGATTTTGTGGTATCAACTGATATTTTTACACTTTCTATTGGGCAACCATCATCATCAGTTTTAACTGATAAGCCATCACAATCTATACGAATAGGTCGTTTGTGAGCAACAGATGTAAAGTCCATTATATAACTCACGTTCTCTGCATTAACAACAACGGGTGTTGCTCCGGCCGGGCGGTATATACCTTTGCCGGTAAGTATAATGACATTATTTTCAATGTCTATTGACGGACCACCATAAGATCTGTTCATACCTGTTGAGCCAAGTGCTGTAGAAAAAATCAGGCCATCGCCTGATATTAAATGCGGACCATCAAAGGCATGTTTAAATTGTGCCGTTAAATTAATAAAGGCCGCTTGCCCAGAATCTCTTTCAATCGCAAGGCTGTTAAATGCATGACGAATAATACGCTGTTTATTTGTAAATTGAATATCAGCTTTCAAAGGCAGCAAGGTGACTGTTTTTGCTTTTTTTAAGTTGCGAAGCAGCATTTCTGCGTTTCCAACACCATCATCCGTCCAGAACCCCATACTGTTGCTTGTTGGAGGTTTTATCGCGTAAATGGGCTTGCCCTTGGATGCCCCTAACGCTTGAAGTAATAAACCATCACCGCCTACGGTAACAACAACATCGGCATCTTTAAGGTTATTCTGCCCTAATTCTGCGATTAATTTTTTGGCAAAGCCTGCATTTGGCTCCTTATGTTTTTCAAATACAAAGTGAATTTTTTTATGTGTCACAATTTAACTCCGTTATGGGAAGTTAAGATATAATGATACGTACTATATATGTCAATAGATTCCACATAAATCAATCGGGTTGTTTACTGAGAAAAGCCTGAATCACTTGAAGGGCGGCTTGCACCCACTCAACTTGGCCGCTCATTGAGGTATTAAAACTTGGTCCACATAAGGCGGCTTTATATAGATTGTTATAGCGTGTCGTTGGGAAAACCATATAACGTTGACCAATCGTAAAGCCATCTCCCCAATATGTATTTCGTAAAACGTTAACCATTTGCCCCTTTTTTACACCTTTTACATTGCCCACAACTTTTAAAATATAAACACGAACATCCTTAAGCTCGCCTCCCTTAAAGCCAACATTTTTGGTTTTAAGAGATGTGCTTTCGTCTTGTGTTAAATCACGGCTTTTAATTACTGTGCCTTCAAAAAAAATTGGCGTGGCCTCCAAAAGCTCATTTGTTATTCGGGGTGGCGCACAACTTAGTGCGAGAACAGGAGGGGTGTAAAGGCATGCTGTTAGCAAAATTACGGCCAGTTGCATTATTTTTGTTTTCATTTTTCTATCCTCGTTTTTGGTCTTCCTATACAGTTGACGTACAAACTGTGTTAATCCTTGGAAATATTTTTGGCTTTTAATTTAAAAAGAATATAATTGCGTGATGAATCAAATAAAAAATATAGTAAAAGAATGGCAAATTCCCGATGACTGGAGGGATGCCGTTGGGGATTTTGAGAAAAAATTGAATATCCAGTCATTAAAGTCATTCTTACAAAGTGAAATTAAAAATAATCAAACCATTTATCCAGCGCAAGAGGATTATTTTAAAGCATTAAGCTTAACGCCTTTGGACACGGTCAAAGTGGTGATATTGGGACAAGACCCCTATCATGGTGTAGGACAGGCACACGGCTTAAGTTTTAGCGTTCCTTTTGGAACAAAAATCCCGCCCTCCCTCTTGAATATTTATAAAGAGCTTAAATCGGACTTAAATTTGTCAATTCCTAATCATGGCAATTTGGAATATTGGGCAAGACAAGGTGTTTTGTTATTAAATAGCGTTCTTACCGTTAGAGCATCGGAAGCGGCTTCTCATCAAGGCCGTGGTTGGGAGGCGTTAACGGATCAAATAATTAAAACAGTTGGCGATACAAAAAAGCCAGTGGTTTTTATGCTTTGGGGCGCGTACGCACACAAAAAAGAACTCTTGATTGATAAAAAAAGACATCTAATACTAAAGGCACCACATCCCTCGCCACTCTCGGCTTACCGTGGTTTTTTTGGTTGTCAGAATTTTTCAAAAGCAAATAAATTTTTAAAAAAAAATAATCGTTCACCAATACAGTGGCAGCTTAAAAATCACATGCCAACCTCTACTGAATTCCCGTTATTCGACACGACTTAATATGACGTACAACTTAAAGTTAATGTTAACTAAATTTGTCTAAAATTGTAGTGAATAAAGGTTTGGGCATAATGATAAAAATAACTCAAGAAGAGCTCGACGAAGTAATCCACTTGCACGCCCAATATATAAAAGGTATGCGTGGAGGAAAGCGGGCAATCCTAAAACAACATGATTTTACCGGGCTTAATTTTTTAAAGGCAAATTTGCGTGATGCTGACTTTACACGTGGCTGTTTTAATCATTCGGATATTCACGCCTGTAATTTTGAAGAAGCCTGTTTTTTTGCGTGTGATATGACACGTGCCTTGATGGCCTTTTCAAATTTTTCTAGATGCGACTTACGCGGTGCTAAAATCCTTGGCGCGGACCTCACAAGAGCCAATTTTGATCAGGCAGACCTGCGTGAAGGCATGTTTTTAGATTACAGCTCAGAAGATGCAGATGCACAATGGGGCGAAAATACGGAGACAGTATTTTCAGGTTCGGCCATTTGTGAAACAAATTTATCGCAAGCAATGGCCCAAGGTGCCAATTTTTCTGATGCAAATCTTACTGGTGTTATAATTGTAGAGGCCAATTTGGTTGGGGCCAATTTTGCAGGAGCCAATTTATCGAATGCAGATTTAAGCCATTCAAATTTAAAAGATTCCAAGCTTGAAACAGCAACGCTTAAAAATACAAACTTTCAAAATGTAAGCTCGAATAATTCAGTTATCAAAGAGCTTGTTGAACAGCAACGAAATATGAGAAATCTTGAACATGACGGGATCACATTTGAAGAGCTGACGAAAAGTCATGCAGATTGGATTGATACATCTGGCAATAAAGGCAAACAATTAATTCTAGAGGGTTACGATTTAAGTCATGAAAATGACCTTCAAAAATTTCCGTTAACTTTTATTGTTGCCTCAGGGTGTAAATTTACCGGTCTCAATTTAATCGGCGTAAAAATGCAAAATTCAAATCTTGATAACACAAATTTTCAAGATTGCCGTGTAACGGATGCGGATTTTCGAGGCTCCTCCTTTAAGGATGCTTTTTTTACCCGAAGTGATGCAAGAAATGCTGATTTTAGTGCGCTTGAAGTGACACGTCCAGATGGAAGTAAGACAATGATATCAACGAATCTTTCTGGAAGTCGGATGGCTTTTGCAAAGCTAAATGGAGTAAATTTTAAAGATGCCAACTTGTCCAATGTTGACTTTACTTATGCCACACTTCGGAATTGTGATTTTAGGAATTGTAATTTGGAAGGTGCTATTTTTGATGATGCTGACCTCGATGGAGCAAGATTTGAAGGCACTCTTCGTGAGCGTTAGTTTGTTGTAAATTTTTATCCTAATCTGAACAGATTAAACGAACTCCCCTCCCCTTAAATAAAAACAGTATAAACTTAACACCTTGTATTGACATAACGCGGGGCTTTTGCTATCTATTTTCCTTCTAGAGGCTTTAATGTATATAAAATAAATAGGTATGTTTAATGACAACAGCAAAAAAAACACCACAAAAAGAAAACTTTATTAAGCGTGCTATGAAGGATAAAACACTTCAAAAATTAATGCCTGCCGTTAATTTTACATGGGCGAGCACGGCTGTTGTTGGCATTTCGACCTTTGTGATTAATAATTTGATTACTGTATTTCAAGTCGGAGCCAGTGTGTTTATGAAGGCTGGACTTGCGACGACATTAACCAGTATTGGGGTGACTTCTGCAGTTTCTGTCGGGGCATCCGTAATTGGCGCCATCATTGGGTATGGCATTTATGATAAATTTTTAAAACCCAATAAAATATTCAAAGCGTGCGCGCGACAAGGGAAAAAAATAATTACGATTGGGCTTAACAATAAAAGCTCTCAGATTAAATTTCGAACCCCTGATGGTAAAATTGGATTACGTGTTGAAACACAAAATGTTGACGGTAAAGAAAGATTTAAAGTTATCGCAAATGATGGCACAACCGTCATTTTGTCGCCCGATGGTTTACAAAAAATTATTCAAAAAGATCAATTGACATGTAATGCTCGCCACGCAAAAAAATTGGGCAGTGTTAAATGTGAATTTACAAAGCATGCAAATAAAAAGAAACCGCCACAGGAAAAGCAACAAAGTCTTCCTGTAGTCAAGGCCAAAAACCTCGGTAAAATCAATAAATAGAGTTTAATTTTTCTATCGAGCGGTCTTGCAAGCAAGTATTTACACTTAAGCTGTAGCTATGAAGCTTATCCAGTATATATACTCAGATCCAATAAAACATTAATTTAGGTGCAATTAAATAACTGCGGCGCGTTTTTCGCTAAGTGAATGACAATTATGGATTTTCAATAAAGATCATCTGCTGAAAACAGTGAGAATTAGAAGAAAAACATACAAAATACTGGAACTGGCTCGACAGGACATATTCGATTATATCAAAATGTTCCACAACCCAAAACGAAAATATGGTAACAATGGGATGTTGTCACCCATTGAATTTAAGATGGCAAAATTGTTCATAAATCAGAGCTGTATAATGAATAAGATAGAAAAATCACCGTTAAGACTATTTGAGCGCTATTTAAGCGTATGGGTGGGCTTGAGCATTATGTTTGGTGTTGGTTTGGGATGTGTGTTTCCTCGCGTTTTTCAAGCAATATCAGAATTACAGTATGCTAATGTCAATTTTGTTGTTGCGGTACTTATTTGGGTAATGATTTACCCAATGATGACGCAGGTTGATTTCTCGAGCATTAAGGATTTAGGGCGTAGACCTAAAGGACTCTGTATTACTTTGGTTGTTAATTGGTTAATCAAACCATTTACGATGGCCGCTCTTGGTGTTTTGTTTTTTAGGTATATATATTCTGACCTGATAGCGCCTGATGTAGCAAAAGAATATATTGCGGGGCTAATATTGCTTGGCGTTGCCCCTTGCACAGCGATGGTCTTTGTTTGGAGCCAACTTACTAAAGGTGATGCTGCTTATACTCTGGTGCAAGTTTCTATTAATGACCTTATCATGGTATTTGCCTTTGCGCCGGTAGCTGCATTTTTGCTTGGCGTAACGGACATTATTGTGCCGTGGGAAACCTTGTTGCTATCGGTTATTCTTTATGTCGTTATACCATTGGTTGCTGGATATCTTACACGTAGGATTCTTGTGAATAAAAATAATAGTAAGCCTTTAAAGCGCTTTGCAAAACACCTTGAGCCTTATTCAATAATCGGGCTTCTTGCGACTGTTGTTTTATTGTTTGGTTTTCAGGCGAGTACAATTATTTCAAAGCCCCTTATTATCGGTCTTATTGCTATACCTCTTTTAATACAAAGCTACGGTATTTTTGCAATTGCTTATGGCTGGGCCTATCTTTGGAAGGTTCCTCATAATATTGCAGCCCCTGCTGGGCTAATCGGAACATCTAATTTCTTTGAGTTAGCTGTAGCTGTCGCAATTAGTTTGTTCGGATTACATTCCGGAGCAGCACTGGCAACCGTTGTGGGGGTGCTGGTTGAAGTGCCCGTAATGCTCTCCTTGGTAGCTTTTTCAAATAAAACCAGAGGGTATTTCACGCACGCAGTGTCTCAAAAATAACGCTCTCAGATACTTGCTTTGGGCATCATTGTAATAAGGAAGGGGTTTTTCGCCCTCTCCGTCTCTATGAGCTGGTTACGCGTGTGACCTATTTATAGTAATGGTGAATAAGTCTTAATATTTATACGCACAATTGCCCGCGCCAACCCTTGTTAATTCTTTAAATTTGTAACTTTTTTGTATTTTTTGCGAATTATATAATAAGGCTTGAGCCTGTAGTATCTACAGATGCTACATTTAAAAGATAAGGAATAAAAGCATGAAAAAAATAGATTCTAAAAAAACTAAAAAACTTTTAACCATTGGCGGCATTCTAGCTGCGCTTGGCGCTTCGGCATGCTGTATTCTGCCCCTTATTCTGTTTTCACTGGGGATTAGCGGGGCGTGGATAGGAAATTTAACGGCATTGCAGCCATTTAAACCTTTGTTTATTGCTCTGGCACTGATTTTCTTGTCTGCCGGCTTTTTTAAGGTTTATAGCAAGCCTAAAGCATCGGATTGTGAAGAAGGAAGCTTCTGTGCCCGACCTGATTCCGATATAATTAACAAACTAGCTTTATGGTTCGCGTCAATATTAATTGGCCTTGCGATCTTTTGGCCATACATTGCACCACCTTTGTTGGCTTGGATCGGATAATTTAACTAACATCACTTTATATAAATTTAGGAGATTTTACGATGAAAAATAAATATATGTTCGCTGTTTTAGTGGTCGTCATAGCGGTTATTGCGCTGTCTTGCGAGAGCTTTGGTATTTGCGGTGCAAAAGCGGAAGCATCACAAACTGTAAAACCTGCTGTAGAGGTAATACCACCTGAAGTGGCTCTTAAAACAGTAACATTTGACGTGCCAGGTATGACTTGTGCTTCTTGTCCGTATACGGTCAAAAAAACTTTAAAAAAGATTGATGGGGTTAGCCAAGCTGAATCTTCTTTTGAAACAAGAAGCGCAACCGCGACGTTTGATGAAAGCAAAACCAGTATCGATGTGATGTTAGAAGCTCTCAAAAATCAGGGTTATCCCTCTCGTGTGGTCGAGGATACATGTGTAAAAAACGCAGAAAATCAGTGTTAGAGTGTGACCCTGTTACGACTAAGAAAATAGTTAATTCACCTCAGCGCTAGCATCGATATGGTTATCCTAAAACGTGCTTGAATTATGGCTGAGCAACAAAACAAATCTGGTTACAAAGATACTCATTTTTTTGAGAGAAAAAAAAGAAGGAAAAAACTTATGTCTGATTGCTGTTCAAAAGAAAACAATACTCCTAACAAAAATAAAAAAAATACCGAACCTGATCTGCTTGTGATCGGTGGCGGGTCTGGTGGGTTTTCGGCAGCGATTACAGCAGCAGAAAGTGGAATAACGGTTGTTGTTGCAGGGCATGGGACAATAGGTGGCACCTGTGTAAATGTAGGCTGCGTTCCCTCCAAGGCGATGATACGGGCGCTGGAATCCGTACACAATGCCAAAGAAGCAAAGCGATTTGATGGTGTGAAGGCAACGGCGGAGATAGGTGATTGGAAAGCTCTGGTTACACAAAAGCAAAATCTTGTTGTTTCTTTGCGTAAGGCAAAATATGAGGATGTTCTGCCTTCATATGACAACGTTAGTTATGTCGCTATGAATGACAAAGCTCGTTTCACAGGCAATGGAACAGAAGTTGATATTGACGGTGTTTTATATCGTCCAAAAAAAGTAATTATTGCGACAGGATCATCCTCTTCATTGCCGCCGATTAATGGTATTCAAAGCGTTCCCACACTCGATAGCACCGCAATTCTTGAATTTGAAACTTTGCCTCAATCATTGTTGGTCATTGGTGGGGGGGTGATTGGCGTTGAGCTAGGGCAAATGTTCTCTCGTGCCGGTGTGAAGGTTACAATATGTTGCCGTTCACGATTATTGCCAGATGGGGAGCCCGAAATTTCGCAAGCTCTGGCCGATTATTTACGGGCGGAAGGCGTAACGGTTTGCGACGGCATCACCTATCAAAAAATTGAAAAAACAGTCGTCGGTGTTAAGCTTACGTGTAAAACCGATAAAGGCATTGAGGCTATTGAGACAGAGCAAATTTTGGTGGCAACGGGACGTAAACCAAATAGTGATGCCCTCGACGTGGATAAAGTTGGAGTTACGCTTCTTAAAAATGGCGGTATTGAGGTAAATGAGTATATGCAAACCTCTCATCCTGATATTTACGCCGTGGGGGATGTCACGGGTAAGGATATGTTTGTGTATATGGCAGCTTATGGTGGCAAGCTTGCGGCAAAAAATGCGCAAGAGGGGAATAAACACGCTTATAGTAATGCAGCCATGCCAGCCGTTGTGTTCACTGATCCGCAAATGGCTATGGTGGGCTTGACCGAAAGAGAAGCAAAAGCGCAAGGTTATGCTGTGAAGGTTAGCCTGATAACGTTGGATAATGTGCCGCGCTATATTGCCGCAAGAGATACGCGAGGGCTTATCAAGCTCGTGGCGGATAAAAAAACGGATATAATTCTTGGCGGTCATATTCTTGCCCCAGAAGCTGGCGATAGCATCCAGACCATTGTGATGTCGTTAAAATCCGGATTAACCACAAAAGAACTTGCTGATACGATATTTCCTTACCTAACAGCTGTGGAGGGGCTAAAACTCGCCGCACAAACATTTGGCAAAGATGTGAGTAAACTTTCATGCTGTGCGGGGTAATTTTCTCTAGTTTTTAAAGCTGATCCCCTTCCTTTTTACGGGCTAGCATACTGGTAATCAATATAAGGGGGAGAGACCTAATCTCTCCCCCTTATATATTTAAGAGCCTTCGCGCTCCTAAAAACCATGATCAACTTTATGCCGATAATTTTATTGAAATAACGTCGTTTTCCAACATAAGCCCTATAGCAATATTCTTAGGTATACTCTTGTCATTAGGCATTGGCTTTTGCCTATCACACACGACTAAAATCGGGCCTGTTCCGTTCCGTCGTTATAAAAAGGTTTATCGATGCGTTTGTTTTCGAGTGATGTGCCCAGATTTTGTAGACACCTACTCCGTCACTTTTGTTGCCATCTCAAACTCAATGGGTGATAACATCCCACTGTTATCATGTTTTTTTTATGATATAGTCTGACATGGATATTGCTACCCTTGGTCGTTTCTGTGGACTAATAAGTGTACCATAATGGATTGCTATTTTGATGACAATTTAAAGGTATAGAGTTTCAGACACCTAACCCCAAACAATAAAAAGCCTTTAATTCAAAGGCTTGCTGTTTAGATATTCATAATTTCTGGAATAAAATTGGCGTCACCTACGAACTTAGACACCATTTCTATAAAACACTAAGCAATTGATAATAAGTGTTTATTTTAATATTTTTTTACGTATACATTTCTAATGTATGCCAATTTGTATTCCTTTTTGGTGACCACTCCTAGCCACCTCCCCAAAAATTCCAGAATTAGCTATGGATATTTCATACATCTATTTTGCCGTTTTCTTTCTCTGAAATACCCACCGAACAAAAAGGCAAAATCCTACATACAAAATGGCTGGGTTATTATATTCAGCTCTCTAAATTTTAAATCAGGAACCTTTAAACCCACTTTCATTTTTATCTTTTTGAATAATAGCATTGATATATGTGCTCCATATGTCAACTATTCTATAAGGTGACTAGTAATCTAAGGGTATTTCATTATGTACAAACTTATACAGTTTACTAACAACAAAAACAATTTGAAACAGTATATGTCCTGTCACGAATAATGATGCGGCATATATTAAAAGCTGTTTTAAATTATCGTAGATGCTTTTAATAAAAAAAGTTATTTTATCTTTGTCACTCATTTCTTTTGATAATTTTAATGCTAAATATTCTTTTTTAATACGCCTATATGATGGTATTACCCAAATAATAAAGAAACAGATTAAAATAACCGATATAAAAGTTAGAGTGTAATAATATGGAAGTGGATATAATGTAAGAAATGTTACAAAAAATACATAGAGTAAAGGTAATATAAAGAACTCAGGGTATCCAAAAGCTGTATATATAAATAATAAAGCTATTAATGTCTTATAACTACCCGTTAACCTAGCGTAGTCTTTAAACTTTTTTTTCAAAATCAATATCAATTTCCCTATTTTTTCAGAATATTAACATTGCTACTCGTTAATTAAAATTAATAATATTTATTATGCCGCATTTGATTTCAAAATAACGGCTTCAAGAGATGTACTCCATTCATCTGTGATATCAAAAGGAGTACTTCCTGGTGGGTTATAATCTTCTTCAACGACATTAATTAAATCAAAAATGTCTGTAAATTTATCATAGAAATCATAATCCAAAATGCCTTTAATTTTCCATGTATACCCCATATCTTCAACTTCTAATGTTGCATTTAAAGTCACAGTAGCTCCACCTATTGCAAATTCACGCGTATGAAAACGATATGAATCATTCCACCTAAATGGATATTTCCCAGCACCTTTTCTTTGAACTTTCTCAAATATAAGCCTTTCAACTTTAGGATAAACATTCCATTTTGCTTTACCAATAATCTGTTTCAAAATACCCATTTCATGGAGTTTAACTGGCTTACCATTTGTATGGTAATATTGGTAAGAGTAGTCAACGGCATCCCATTCACGGCTTGAATCAGTTGGAGCATTAACTAATGTTTGTTCTACATATTCTCTTATTGAATTATCTGCTGATTTATATGGTTCCGCAATACAACGACACCCGAAATCTTCACCGGGATGATAGCCGCCTTCTGGTGGACTATCCCAAGAAAAAATTTTACCATTAAATTTTGCATGGCGTGAGCGTACTTTGCCATCTCCACGTGTTCGCCATGTGTATTTGGGGGTTGTGTGTTTATCGAGGGTTTCTTTCTTTGTTTCCATTGTAACAAAGTTGATGATTGTTTTGGCTTTCGTTAAATCCACATAATCCTTCTGAGAAAATATAGTTTTCTTTTCTAAATTATCCAATACCTCCAACGCCCATTTCATATGAGGATAATATTGTTTAAACTCTTTTTGTAATTGTCTCTGTTTAATGATTTCCAGGTAAGCGGAACCATTCACATCCATGATAGGTCGTGTCATATTATATTCCTTATTTATATGTTTGGATAAAATTCGAGCATAAAAAAAGCCGCCAAAGGCGACTGAATATGCATTATTCTCATAGTTTTTGAGTATGCATATAAGTTACTATAAATAGCCCCTTAAATCAATATGCGGATAAAAGCAGTGTTTGAACGCCGTTACTAAAAAACGTGTTGTCATTACGTTTTATATTGGAGGCACTACAAAACAATTATTTCTAATTAATAATTTAAAACCAATAGATTAAAGCAGTAAAAATTATCCTTATTTTTAAGATAAATATATGCTGAAATCTTAAAAAATAGAGGTAATTGAAATTGAAAAATGATGCTGTAATACAAAAAATGCTAAAACGAATAAGGGGTAAAGGTAAAGGGTGGATATTCACCCCTAAGGATTTTCTTGATCTTGTAAACCGTACCAATATAGATGTTTCTTTGCATCACCTTTGGAATAACGATATTATAAAATGCCTAGATCGCGGCATCTATCACTACCCTAAAACACATCCCAAGCTCGGCACGCTCAGCCCAGACCCCTTACAGATTGCCCAAGCCATCGCGAGGCAGAAAGGCGATATGGCCTTCCCTGATGGTACGAAGGCTTTGAACATGCTTAGTTTGTCCACACAGGTTCCTGCTCAAAATATCTACTATACAAATTTTACGGATAAAAGCGTCACTGTTGACGCTCAAACAATCTCTCTTGTATCTTCCAAGATTAAAAACAAGCGTATTAACCCAACATTGGACTACCTCATTCTACAGGCCTTAGACTACCTTGGAGACGGTAATATTACAGATAATATTATCAATAAGTGTATAGATATGGCCTCTGATAAAGATAAAAAAAACCTGCAAAAACAAATCCCCTCACTCAAAGGAACATGGCTTGTTGATGCCGTGCGGAGGATTATTCAATCATGAAACATTTCCTTATATTACCACCAAAAGAGAAACGTATATTTGAAAGAGACTATTTAAGAAAAAAACATTTTAGAGTAATATAATTACATGGATAAAACAGGACAAATTGAATTTTATACTTCTGGTAATGGTGAGCTACAACTTGATGTAAAGTTAGAGGATGAAACCGTTTGGCTATCTCAAGAACAAATGGCATCTCTATTTTGTAAAGATAAAAACACTGTTATTGAGCATATTAGTAATATTTATAAAGAAAAGGAGCTTAATAAAAATGCAACTACCCGGAAATACCGTGTAGTTCAAAAAGAAGGTTCTCGTGAAGTTTCTCGCCAAATTAATCATTATAATCTAGATGTCATTATCTCTGTTGGTTACCGCGTTAAATCCAAGCAAGGAACGCAATTCCGTATCTGGGCAAACTCCATATTAAAAGAATATTTACGTAAAGGTTACGTAATTAATACTGGTAAATTAGAACAGCAAGGCAAGGACATAAATTCCCTTTTATTTTTGTTGGAAAAAACGATTGATAATCATGCTCTGGCTTCACCTGAAGCAACAGAAATGATTTCAATTATAAAGCAGTACGCCAAAACATTTTCATTACTTCAAGAATATGATGAAGATAAGCTCACAGAGCCTAAGGATAAAACTTCAAAAATTGAATTAAAAATAGAAGAATCCAGATCTGCTTTGGCAGAACTTAAACGAGAGCTCATCCAAAAAGGTGAAGCAACAAACCTTTTTGGAATAGAACGAGAAAATTCTTTTGCTGCAATCATTGGTAATATATAGCAAACTTTTGGTGGAGAACCGCTGTACCCAAGTATAACAAGTAAAGCAGCTCACTTGTTATATTTCATGGTGAAAGATCATCCTTTTTCAGATGGAAATAAACGCTCTGCGGCATTTATGTTTCTGCTTTATTTATCGCAGAATAATGCTCTTGTAAAAAACGGGCGATATGTTGTTAATGAAGGTGGTCTTGTTGCGATAACGCTTCTTATTGCTGAAAGTGATCCCACTCAGAAAGATCTTATGGTTAAACTTGTTCAAAATATCATTTAATAATTTTTCTAAATTTGATTATTTTTGAATAGAAGGCTGATTTTCTTTGGCACGTTTAGCGACTTCGAGAGCACGATTTTTTGTTGCATCTTGCGCTTGCCGAGCCTGCATTTCTTTCTCCAAACGTTCAAACCAAGGCAAGTATTTATCCCCATATTCCGCCACCATGCCCGCCGCCGTTTCATAAGCCAGACGCAAATCCACAAACGAAACATCATCATGCTCTGCGTACTTACGTTTATATACCGTCGGAACGTATGACTTCACCGCTCACCTTCCCTATTAGACTAAAATTTTTCTTACCTGTTCATTATACCATAAAAATGGTTGTAAAACTTAGAAAGCGGGTGCTTTTTTAGTTTTTATGTCATTTTTTCTTCTGAAATCGATATTTTATAATTTAGATTAAATATATTATTTAAGTAACGGATATAAATTATTTATATCCATTTAAATGATGCATCACCCTTTAATTATTCATAACCTTGATTGAGATACTGTGTATTGACTGTATTTTGCAGGATAATCTCCTTGTTATTATGCTTACAGGCTTTTATATATTTAAGTATACCTTAGGTGCAATTATTAATAAGAAATATAATTCATATGTCAGGCGTTACTTTAGACTGAGATGCCCCTAGATTTGTAGACACCTTTTTATTCTCAGTTTGTTTTGTTTGCGCGCTCTGCATGGCAAGCATTCTATCTACAAGCTCGCCTATGCCTGCGTTTTCGGTAATATCTGTTATGTCACGATAAGCAAAACCATGTATCCTAGCGGCTTTTACGGCCTTCCTATAAAGCTTTCCATGTTGTTCTGTATTCTCAGGGTTAGTAACAATATCTCGCCAGAATTTTTCAATGGTATCATTTTGGAATATAGCCCTTTTGCGAGCGGTATCTTTATCCTTAGTTTTTAGGGATATTTTGATATGTTTGCGAGAATCATATTCGGCAAGGTCTTTGGGAACGCGACGAAAGTAATAGTAATATTCGTTTCTTTTGATTATATAGTCTGACATGGATACTGGCGCCCTTGGTGATTTCTGTGTACCAATAAGTGTACCATAATGGATTGCTATTTTGATGACAATTTAAAGGTATAGCGTTTCTGTTATTTAACCCAAAATAATAAAAAGCTTTTAATTCAAAGGCTTGCTGTTTAGATATTCATAATTTCTGGAATAAAATTGGCGTCCCCTACGGGATTCGAACCCGTGTTGCCGCCGTGAAAGGGCGGTGTCCTAGGCCTCTAGACGAAGGGGACGCAAACACGTTAAACGTGATTGCCTTAAAGGCAAAAAGAGATATATCGTTATTATTGCTTTTGATCAAGAGAAAAATACAATTTAAGAGTTTTTTTTTGTCATTTAACGCTGAAAGCGTTGTCAAGGATGTGTTCAATTGCTTAATTATAAAAAAATACTATTTTTTTAGGCGTCAGCTTCAAAATTATCAAACAGCATGCTGACCATTTGTTTTGTTGTAAGGTGGTCGAACTCGCCACTTTTATATTTTTCAAGTACAATGTCTAATGCGTCTCTTTGCGCTAATTCACGTTCATCACCTTCTATATCAACACGTTCTGCGAGCTTGATTAAATCATGTGCGGCACCTGTCAAATGGGCAACTTTTTGATATGTTGATTTATGATCTTCTTTTCGTGTAAATAATTTTGCCATAAAATATCGAACCTGATTTATAAATTAAAAAATTAATTAAAACATTCAAATTAAATTATAAAAAAATGGTGTTAAAAAGCTCTTAAAAATGCCTACGATGATATTCAATAACGCGAAAAAGAACAACGAAACAAGCATTACGGGAGCGTAAATATAATGACTACCACACAGGAGATGCATCGATAATTTGAAATTGTACAGATTCGTAACCATTCCAACGATTAATGCGGAGGTAACCCGCTAAGTTCATAGGTGTACTTCCTGCCTTTAAGAGCGCCTCTCCAAGCGGTGTATCCATAACACGGAAGGCAACGGCCGTGATCGACTTACCACCTGCTGTATCCTGAATAAAACAGCGAACATGGGAATGATCAGCCCCCATTGTCGTTGCTTTAGCAATTTTAACCCCTGAAAGTGCAAAACGGGGCTCCGCATTGCCTTGACCAAAAGGAGCAAGGGCTTCCATTTTTCTGACTAATCCAATATTTAAGCTTGATGGTGTTAGGACGCCATCAATACGCAATTCAGCTTTTAATTCAGCCCCATTAAGGCTCTGCTTGATCCGCTCATTTAAAAAAGCTTGGAAATCAGCTAGATTATCGCGTGAAATCGAAAACCCCGCCGCCATTTTATGGCCACCACCAGCAATTAATAGCTCATTTTGTCGCGCAGATATAATCGCTGTACCAAGATCAATGCCCGGTACAGAACGGCCGGAAGCCTTACCAATTCCATCATCATCAAATCCAATTACACATGCGGGTCTATTATATTTTTCTTTTAAACGTGATGCGACAATCCCAATCACTCCAGGGTGCCAATTGTCACCATAAGCAACAATTGAAAAATCGTCTTGCCATGTTCCCTGCTCTTCTACTTGCTCAATAGCTTGTTCAAGTACTTGCTGTTCAATGTCACGGCGTTCTTTGTTAAACTGATGTAGCTTAGCTGCAATTTCATTAGCCAAACCAGGTTGGTCAGTTGAAAGTAGTTGCGTTCCTAAATCACTTTGCCCGACGCGCCCTCCTGCATTAATACGTGGGCCGAGAATAAAACCCGCATGAAATGCATTTGGCATCTCGTCAATTCCTGAAATATCACCTAGTGCAACAATACCTCGGTTGCGGCGCATCGCCATGATTTTAAGACCTTGGGCAACAAAAGCACGATTAACGCCCGTGAGAGGAACAACATCACACACGGTGCCAAGAGCAACAATATCGAGTAATTGTGTTAATTTAGGTTCAACTAGACCTTGTTCTTGATACCATCCACACTCACGTAGATTACGGTTAATGGCAACAAGCGCCAAAAAGCTTACGCCAACGGCGGCTAAATTGCCAAGTGATCCATCTTCATCTAAACGATTAGGGTTAACCACGGCAACGGCATCTGGCAACGTCATTTCGGCGACATGATGGTCAAATACAATAATTTCGATCCCCGCCTCTTTTGCTGCCGCAAGAGGTTCGAATGAAGTAACACCGCAATCCACGGTTAGGATTAATTGATGCCCCTGCTCACCAAGTTTTAGCAGCGCGTTAGCATTCGGGCCATATCCTTCTTTCATTCTATCTGGAATATAAACGGTAATATCGTGACCGATAGAATTAAAAAAGCGTTTGAACAAGGCCGTTGATGTCGCACCATCAACATCATAGTCGCCGAAGATCGCGATTTTTTCTTTATTTTGAATAGCCTTGGCAATTCTTGCCGCCGCAACATCCATATCCTTTAAAGAGCTTGGGTTGGGTAATAGGTTTTTTAATGAGGGTTCAATAAAATTGCCAACATCCTCAAAATTAACACCTCGCGCGGATAAAACACGGCAAACAATTTCTGGTAAATAATAGCTTTGAGCCATACGTAAGGCTTGGCGTTCATCATAGTCAGAAAAAACCCACCGCTTTGATGTCAAAGAGGATGAAATATCAAGAACTTCCTCAAGGAGTTTAGTTTGAGGTTTTGTCTGTGTATGTACTAATTTATTTTCCATCAATACGACTGCCTTAATTTGTTTTTTTATTCATACCATGTTTTGCGGGTAAAGTTATGCATGGCGTCAATTTGGCGTACGGTACCCGTTTTGGATCGCATTACAACAGAGTGCGTGGAAGCCCCGCCTGAAAAACGGCGTACACCGCGTAGCATCGCGCCATCAGTCACACCCGTTGCCGCAAAAACAACATCACCCGCCGCCATTTCCATTAGGCTATATTTTTTGTTCAGGTCTGTAATCCCCCAACGTTGCGCACGCGTGCGCTCATCATCATTACGGAACAATAATCGACCCTGCATGAAACCGCCAATACAGCGGAGTGCGGCGGCGGCAAGGACACCTTCTGGAGCACCGCCCGATCCCATATAAATATCGACACCGGTATTAAGCTCAGAGGTTGCAATAACACCACTAACATCTCCATCGGAGATCAGCATGATACGGGCACCAGATTCACGTGTTTTTGCAATCAATTCCTCATGCCGTGGGCGGTCCAAAATACAGGCAACAAGTTCCGATGTTTCACATTTTTTTGCTTTTGCAAGATTCTTAAGGTTTTCTTGTGGTGTCAAATCCAGATCCACAACGTCTTCAGCAAAGCCCTCACCGATAGCAATTTTATCCATATAAACATCAGGCGCGTTTAAAAAATTACCTTTTTCGGCCATAGCAACAACAGCAAGAGCATTTTGCCCACCTTTGGCTGTAATTGTTGTGCCTTCCAAGGGGTCTAGCGCAATATCAACTTGTGGCCCTTCACCAAGGCCAACTTCTTCACCAATATAAAGCATCGGGGCTTCGTCGCGCTCTCCTTCTCCGATAACAACAGTACCGCGAATGCTAAGCCCATTTAGGCGATCTCGCATCGCATCAACGGCGGCTTGATCTGCAGGCTTTTCTTCACCACGTCCCATCCAATTAGAGGCCGATAAAGCGGCCGCTTCGGTAACTCGAACAACCTCTAGAGCAAGGTTGCGGTCAATAATTGGGTTTAACATCTCACCTTGTTTTATATCTTTAGCCACAGCGTTCCCCATAGTTTTTCTCCTAAAATATTAATTAATCTAGTTTTTCAATACGTATTAAAAAAGGCTCTTCAACGATACTTTTTAATTGTCCAATTTCAGTTAATGCCGTTTTAATATCATGTTCTGTTGTGTTATGCGTTGTTAAAACAACCGGCACAGGTTGTTCGGGAGCGTGGCCATGTTGTAGAACCGAACGAATAGAAACATTACAGTCCCGTAAAATGGCCGTTACATCGGCAATTACCCCAGGTTTATCGATCACATTTAGGCGCAGGTAAAAATCACCTTGACGTTCCCGCATATCGGCAATTTTTAAATGACCAAGTTGTTCAAATTCAATTCCAAACGGGTTGATATTATGTGATCGAGCAATATCAATAATATCGGCAACAACAGCTGAGGCTGTCGGCCCACCCCCTGCACCATGACCAACATACAATGTTTGACCTACAAAATTGCCCTCTACATATACTGCGTTTAACGATCCTTCAACCGTTGCAATGGGAGCGATCACAGGTACCATACAAGGCTCAACAGATTGTTCGACGCCTTTGGCTGTACGTTTTGCAATCCCTAATAATTTTATACGGTAACCGAGTTCTTCGGCGGCGGCAATATCAACGGCCTCAATTTTGCGAATGCCTTGAATGTTAACAGCATCAAAATTGGGTGTTCCCTCGAAGGCAAGTGCGGATAAAATAGAGAGCTTATGTCCTGCATCAACCCCGTCAACGTCAAAGCTAGGATCCGCTTCAGCGTAACCCAAATCCTGAGCGTCCTTTAATATACAATCAAAATCAGCACCGGTTTCCCACATTTGCGACAAAATATAATTACATGTGCCATTCAGGATGCCGTAAACGGCTTGTATTTCATTTCCAGCAAGCCCCTCACGAAGCGCTTTTACAATTGGGATCCCCCCTGCAACGGCTGCTTCAAAAGCCAAGCTTACATTGTTTTGCTCCGCTATAGGGAGAAGGTAATCACCTTTAAGGGCAATTAGGGCTTTATTTGCAGTCACAAAATGCTTGCCAGATTCAAGGCTCAATTTGGCAAGCTCAAAAGCAATACCGTCTGAACCCCCGATTGTTTCAACAATCACATCAACCTCATCACAAGAGGCAAGATCTAAGGCATTTTCAAACCATGTGACATCAGAGACGTCAATACCACGATCTTTGCTTTGATCACGTGAAGAAACAGCCGTTACAACAAGCGCTCTCTCGCCTTTTTTTGCAAGGAGATCAGAATTTTTTTGAATGAGTTTAAAAACATGAGCGCCAACTGTACCCAAGCCAGCAATGCCAATTTTAAGAGGCTTTGAAGTGTTCATAATTCACCGTTTTATATAAAAGATGAATAGTTATAACATTGCTTGGTTTTTAAAGCTAGCGTTGAACTAAAAAGACTTCAACCCTGCGGTCTGCAGAAGGTGAATTTTTATGCGGCTGAATTGGATTAGGGTACGAATCTCCCCACGCAATTGTTTCAATTGATGCTGGGTTTAATCCGGATCGAATGAGTTCTTTTGAGACGATCGAGGCCCGCTTCATTGCAACATCTAAGTTTATCATATGTTTAATGCGTGAGTTGTGAACGTTATAAACAGTTTTACTAGAATGCCCAATAACACGAATATGATAATTCCCCATCGCTTTGAGCTGAGCCGCTAAAGCCCGAAGACGGTTTATCTCGATGCGACTTAGGCCTTTTTGACCGTGTTTATAAAATACTGTATGTGCAAGACCAACACCTTTAATTGGTAATTGTGCGGGTTGATGTTTTGCTGTGTATGAAGATGCCTGTTGATGGTGTGCAGGGCTAGAAGACAATGTTACTGTTTCTTCAAATGGGAAGACAACAACTCCAGTGTCGGAACCAAAGCCATGATCGTTAACATTTATTTGCTGGATGTTCGTAAGGTCTCCGACTTCATTCCACGGCAGGGTATTCGAGGTATTCGTGGTTTGCTGTTTCGCCAGTGCTGCATTTTGTTGCACCGCGCTTTCTGCCGTCATTGTAAAATTATTCTGATCGTAATTATTAAGTGTCTTCCACATATGGGTGTTTGAATTATTTTTTTGAGGGACAATTGGCTTAAAAGCTGAAGTGTTTTGGCTAAGATTTTCAGGCAAGCCGTTATCATCTAAATAAACAACCTTAGGTTTTAAACCTTTATCCTGATGCGTATAACCAGAATGTGTTTCATCGTAATTTTTTACTGGGGCATAGATTTTTGTCCATGCGCGGTTTAGCCAACCACCGCTGTCTTTTTTTACCTGCGCTTGCGGGCTGTTCGTTGAGCATGCCGATACGCTGAATGATACTAATATTGCGATAGAAAATAGGCGCAAAGCTTGTAGACGCATTCTAATCATTGATGCAGGCCTTCTTTATAAAGTTTAAATTTTGATTTCGTCGCAATAATGGCTTAATTGTATTGTGATTTCAAGTGGTTAATTTTTTATTGTTAAGACCAAATATTCAAAAAACAAAGCGTCACCATTTTTGTTTTTTCGCTCACCCATTGAAGCTATGGATTGGAAACTTTTTATCTCTAATCTTGCCTCGTTGATCGCAGGGATTAGCATGTTTTTATTAAGCTTATATTGATGAGGTTTAGTTGGTGTGGTTGGGTAGAGTAACGCGACAGCGGCTAAATCAGTTAAATGATTTAACATCATGCTGCATTTTGTTAAAACTTTTATGTGATATTTTCTTTCAATATATTGGAAAACACTATCACATAAAATGAGATCAAATTTATGTTTGAGTGCGATCGTTGCCTTTAAATGGGGTAACGTATCATCAAGCCATTGAATTTTTTTATTTGGTTTTGCGTGTTTTTTTAAAGTTTTTGAAGGTTCTACTGCAAAAATTTCACAGGGAATATATTGTGTTAAAAATTCTGCATCTGCACCGATACCAGCACCAACATCTAAGATTTTTAACGGGCGCTTTAAATTTAAATAAAGCATATCGATATGTGCCAAAAAAGGTTTTAGAACAGAGGCACGATCAAGTTCTTGATAGTTTTGTATTAAGTTTTCACCGTGTTTATCAAAATATGCAATCGAAGAATCATTCATTTTGATTTATGTACAGGTTAGAAAGTTCAACGTAATGTTTTGCAGAATGTTTAATCATTTCCTTCTCACCATCAGTTAAATCACGCATATAACGCGCGGGGCGCCCTCCCCATAGCTGCCCTGATTTTACACATTTATTTGGTGTCACCAGAGAACCTGCGGCCACCATAGCCCCCTCTTCGATTGTAGCACCGTCCATAATACATGCTTGCATGCCGATAAACGCGCCGCTTTTGATGGTACAGGCATGCAATAAAGCTTGATGACCAATCGTAACGTCATCCCCAATATAGGTGCCTTCTAGTGTTGATGATACATGGATCACAGTGCCATCCTGGATGTTCGTTCTCTGTCCAATTACAACATTATTAACGTCTCCACGAATAACGACGTTAAACCAAATATTAGATTCTTTTGCTATTGTAACATCACCAATAATCGTTGCATTTTTTGCAATAAAACCATCATCAGGTAATATGGGTTTTTTTATAAGCCGTTTTTTGACTTCCGTATAAAATGATTTGTTCATCCTGCCTCGCACATATTTATTATTATAAAATACACTCAAAATGTGGAGTGCTGCAAATAGTATCTATTTTAACATAATATTAACAAATATTTCATAGTATATTTATAGTCAAACTTTATGGTAAGGAAATGTTATGGGTTTTATGGACGGCATAAAAAGGATTGCGGGTTTAGAGAGCACGACAGATAAAATGAAACGTTTACAAGGCGTTCAAAAACAGCGTATTCAAAAAGCGATTGCCACAAGACCTGTAAATTACCAAAGTAAAATAAGTCAACAAGCCCCCTGTTGTACAACTTTTAATGCAACGGCAAGTAAAATGGCAGATTTTGGTAACACGGGAGATCGCAAAATGGATTCTCAACTTCGAGGAGAATTGGGCGGCAGTAAAGGCCCAAAAGAGAAAACACCATTTACTTTTGGATAAATGAATACTTAAACCAAAAAAGGCGCCTGAAAAACAGACGCCTTTTTTGTGATTTGAATAAGGTGTATCCAAATTCTAACGCTTAGCCCACTGCATTCCACGACGAGCTTTACGGCGACCGTATTTTTTACGCTCAACAACACGACTGTCACGAGTCATCATGCCAGCTGCTTTTAATGGAGGACGTAATGAAGGGTCAAATTTTTCTAGCGCACGAGCAAGACCATGACGTATGGCACCCGCTTGTCCAGAAAGACCTCCACCTTTTACGGTACACATAATGTCAAAACGGCCAACACTATCAACGGTTTCAAAAACCTGAGCAATAATAAGGCGCTGCGTGCCGCGTTTAAAATATTCTTCTTGGGTTTTGCCATTTACAATGACTTTACCCGACCCTGGAAATACCCATACACGAGCAACAGCATCTTTACGACGCCCAGTACCGTATGCACGACCCTTGCCATCAAGAACAGGCTCTGGTACTTCAACAACAGTATCTTCTAATTTTGCTGTGTCAGATTTTGTTTCTGCTTCTGAAGCCGTTGCTTTTACAACTTCTTTCAGATCAGCAAGTGTTTTCTTTTCTTCTGCCATCTTCTTAGCCTATTCCTTATCGTTTATTCTTAGGGTTCATGGAAGCGAAATCAATAACCTCTGGTTGCTGAGCTTCTTGACCGTGTTCGTCACCAACATATACACGAAGGTGGGTGAGTTGATTGCGACCTAATGATCCACGAGGCAACATACGTTGAACAGCTTTCATGAAAACGCGCTCTGGGTGATCGCCTTCTAAAATTTCGCCTTTAGTACGGCCTTTAATACCACCGGGGTAACCCGTGTGCCAATAAAAGATAGACTGTTCTTTTTTACGACCTGTGATTTTGACTTTATCGGCATTGATAACAATGATGTTATCGCCACAGTCCATGTGAGGTGTATAAGTTGGTTTGTGTTTACCACGCAAACGAGATGCGACAAAACTTGCCAAACGGCCAAGCACCACACCTTCAGCGTCGATAATAAACCATTTCTTTTCAATTTCAGATGGTTTAGCTGAGTAGGTTTTCATCCTTCATTCTTCCTTAAATTAATGCGCATCAGAATCACTTCTGACACAATTATTAAAACCGAATTGAGTTATGCCGTTTTTAGCGGAGTGTGTCAATAAAAAAAATGTGATTAAACCCTTTAAAATTAAACCCTTAGTGGTGGGGTATTGTAACACCTTATACGCAAGCCATTGTTTTAAAGAATAAAAGACATTTACAAAAAAAAGAGCCGTGTTGGCGTCAAATTTTAAGAGCAACGGTCATGCCTTCTCGGGTTGAAAGCATCATTGTGCAGTATTTTGTGTTATCTGCTAACCGCTGGTTGAAACGTCGCATGACATCAATAGCTTGTGGACGAAGTTTATGTTTGAGTTTTTCCGATGCATCCTCAAGGCCAAGATAAACAGATTCAAATAAAAATGTATTATCCCCAATAATTAATCCACCCGGACGAATATTCTCATCCGCCCAATCGAGGTAATCACAATAACCAATTTTATCCGCATCAATAAAAATCATATCAAATTGGCCAAGGTGCTTAAGATCACTCAAAACATCACAAGCTTTGCCTTTTAACAGCATGATTTTATCCCCCACATCAACGGATTCAAAAGTTTTTTGAGCCATTTGCGCGCGCTTTTCATCATGTTCGATGGTATAAACCATGCCATCTTCGGGTAAGGCACGAGCCATCCAAACTGCGGAATACCCTGCAAGTGTTCCAACTTCTACAATACGCTTAACACCAGAAATTTTAATCAGGAATTCTAAAATCTTAGCATCTTCAGGGCGTAAATAAATAGGATCTGTTTCTTGGTGGATACGAGATTCTATATGATTTAGAGCATCATCGGGTTTAGCAAAAATATTTCGAATATATTCGGCTCGTAATCTTTGTATGTCTGACATTTTTACACCACTTTATGTATCTTGTTAAAGCAACTAGAATAAAACTATGAAACACGTCTTCTTTAATTATCGATCATAACATGAGTCCGTTATAAATAAATACACACAAAAATTTCTTTATTTTCAGGTAAAAGTGGAGCACTAGAGAATTAATATATTAAAAAAATGGTCGGACCGGAGGGATTTGAACCCACGACCTCTCGCCCCCCAGGCGAGCGCGCTACCAAGCTGCGCCACGATCCGACAAAACAAAACACCTCATAAAAAGCATTTTTAGATATTATTTATATAATGCACTTTAGGCCTGCTGAGCAAGCATTTTGTATAAAAAAAGCCGAGCCTCTCGGCTACGGCTTTTTTTGTGGAATCCAAATTTTAAAGACTCATCAAATTTTTAATTTGTTTCAAGTCACCTAGTAGAATTTTAATCTGCTGTTTGTAATTATTTTTAAGGGAAGCCGTCATCTTTTCAGCAAGGACAAGAGCACGTTTTTCAACTTCATCTTCGGTAATAGACTTTACCTCGGATGCCATTGATGTATTGGAAACTATCGCTGTTTCTAATTGAGGTTTTTTAACATCAACGGTGGTATTTTGTTCCGGAAGTTTTCCACGGTTATTTTGTAGAATTTTTTGAACACCCTTGATCGTATAACCTTCATCATAAAGCATGTGATGGATGCCTTTTAGAAGCTGGACATCTTCAGGGCGGTAATAGCGGCGGCCTCCACCTCTTTTTAAAGGTTTAACATGAGAAAATTTGCTTTCCCAAAAACGTAGGACATGTTGTTGCACGCCTAGCTCTGATGCAACTTCACTAATTGTTCGAAACGCAGATGCCGCTTTTGCACCAGCCGCCCCTCGGCGTGTGACACGACGTGATTTAGCCGTTACGGTTGTTTCTGGTTTAGATTTGGTCATTTTTTGAGCCATTGTTATTAAGTCCCCTGTTTAATTGAGTGTAACCCTGCTAATAAATGCTTACTAGCCTGCCTCTTTCGTGCCGATTTCAATGCGTTCTTTCAGCACATTGCTTGCACGGAAGGTTAAAACACGGCGTGGCAGAATTGGTACCTCTTCGCCTGTTTTAGGATTACGTCCAATGCGTTGTTTTTTATCGCGTACTGCAAATGTTCCAAAAGAAGAAATTTTAACCATTTCCCCGCGTTCAAGCGCTGTTGAAATTTCGTCAAGTACGGCCTCAACGAGATCTGCTGATTCGTTACGTGATAAACCAACATCTTCATATACAGCCTGCGCAAGCTCTGCGCGTGTAATAGTTTCGCTATTCATAATGTTCCTCAATCTGTCTTGATAATTTACATTAACGATTAATAAGAAATCCGTCAATTACAAAGAGTTAAAAGAATCTCCTTACCCTTCTATCTAAAGATAAAAAGTTAAGAATTTATTGCTCTGTATTAAGTCTTTGAATTACCAGCGAACTAAAGCCGAGCCCCATGTCAGGCCGCCGCCCATTGCTTCCAAAAGAAGTAGATCACCTTGCTTGATTCGGCCATCCTCCACCGCAGTGGTTAATGCCAAAGGAATTGAAGCCGCAGACGTATTTCCATGTTCTCCGACGGTCAAAACAACGCGTTCATTTGGCATGCCAAGTTTTTGTGCGGTGCTATCAATGATCCGTTTATTAGCTTGATGAGGGACCAGCCAATCAACATCAGAGGCCTGAAGACCATTTTTTGTTAATGTTTCTTCAACAACTTCACTCATTCGTTTGACAGCATGACGGAAAACTTCTTTCCCATTCATCTCAACAACTCCTGTTGACTTACTTAACGACGGCCCACCCGTTGTTCGTAAAATGGTGCTAAATTTACCTTCTGAGTGTAAATGAGTTGAGAGCACGCCTTGGTCTTTTATACTGCCACAACCTGTATCGTCTGCCTCTAAAATAACAGCACCTGCGCCATCACCAAACAACACACAAGTTGTACGGTCTTCCCAATCTAGCAAACTTGTAAAATGCTCGGCCCCGATAACGAGTGCGCGCTTAACTTGCCCTGCTTTGATGAAATTGTCCGCGACAGATAAAGCATAAACAAATCCGGAACAAACAGCCTGCAGGTCAAATGCAAAACCACGATCACCCATACCGATATTTTCTTGGACGGTTACAGCTGTTGCGGGGAATGTTCGATCTGGTGAGGTTGTTGCTAATACAATGACATCAATATCTTGGCCTGTTAAGTTAACTTTTTTAAGCGCGCTTAAAGCGGCATTTGTCGCCATTTGTGAGGTTGTTTCCGTCTCATTAGCAATATAGCGAGACTTAATACCAGTACGTTGCGTGATCCATTCATCTGATGTTTCAACAATTTTTGCCAAATCATCATTCGTGACACTTTTTTCAGGCAAGTATTTGCCACAGCTTATAATCTTAGATCTAATCATGATTGCATTATACCACTTTAAAAGGAAAGATAAACTCTGGTTTAGGTGTTGTCTTTAGCATTATCGCTTATTGCAAGGGTTTCAAGCTCTTGTGCAACTTTGTCATTAAATTGACTTTGAACCATTTTAAGAGAGACGTTAATCGCATTTGAAAAACCAAAAGCATCTGTCCCTCCATGGCTTTTGACACACAACCCACGAAGCCCCATAAAAACACCACCATTATAACGCCGGGGATCCATACGTTTTTTTACAGCAAAATATGCAGGGATCATAAAAGCCAAACCGAACCAAGACAACCAAGATGCTTTTAAAGCATCTTTGATGCTTTGCATCATAAGTTTTGCTAAACCTTCTGTCGCCTTTAAAGTTATATTTCCGGTAAAGCCATCGGTCACAACAACATCAACGGAACCGTTTGTGATATCATTACCTTCAACAAAACCAATATATTTTGAAATTTTAGATTGTGTTCGACTAAGGAGTTGAGCGGCCTCTTTTACCTGCTCATTTCCTTTCATTTCTTCTTCACCAACATTTAAGATACCCACACGAGGGGTTTGCACCTTTAAAACCTCACGAGAGAAAACGGCACCTAATACTGAGAACTCCGCAAGATTACGTGCATCACACACAATATTTGCCCCAAGATCGAGTAACACCGTCCCATGACCAGATTTCATTGTTGGAAAATAAGATGCAATTGCGGGTCTTTTAATTCCTGGCAGGACTTTAAAAACAAATTTAGCCATCGCCATAAGCGCGCCAGTATTACCTGCAGAAACAACGGCATGGGCTTGGCCTTCACTCACAGAATTAATGGCAAGACGCATGCTAGAATTGCGGCCACTACGTAAAGCTACAGATGGTTTTTCTTCGTTCTCCACCCTATCAGGTGTATGGTGAATATCGGAGCGCGATTTCAGTTTTGGGAAGCGATCCAAAACAGTTGAGATTTCTTGCTCATCACCAAAAAAAATGAACCGGACATTCCGGAATTTTTTACGTGATAGTTCTGCGCCCTCAACAACAATGAGGGGAGCTTGGTCGCCCCCCATTGCATCTAATGCTATCGTTATTTGATTATTCAAAATAAAACCAATCTTGGTTAAATTTCTTTATCGCTTGAATAAGCAAAAAGATTTATTCAGTCACATCGATAATTTGTTGCCCTTTATACATGCCTGTTTTTAGACAAACATGATGAGGGCGTACAAATTCACCTGTGTTTGAATCTTCAATATATGAAGGGTTATTCAAACTATGGTGCGAACGACGCATGTTACGTTTTGACTTTGATGTCTTTTTCTTTGGTACAGCCATTTTATGCTACTCTTTATTTTACGTTACCTAAAAATATAAAATCTTAACTCCCACTTACATGGAAGAGAATTATTACATAACGAAATAATTCTCTCTTAGCAAGAAAAAACATCATCTTTTTAACTGTTTTTGATTTTTTTCTTAACTTTCATCCTTACTTAGGCTAGCAAGGACGGAAAAAGGGTTGTTGTTTTCATTCTTTATGCCGTTGTTCTCAAGCACTTCAGAAAAATCGGCCCCTTCTGCTTTCGGAAACAAGTCAATCTCCAGTGATAAATGCTGAACGAGCAAATCACCTAAGTCAATTTGTCCGTTATCAATATACTCTGGTGCCTCTTCATCATTTTCAGGAATAATCGAAGCCATATTTTCACAGACCGGAAGTTCGTATTTTTCTTCGGTGAAGAATGCTTCAAATGAAGTCTCAATCTGGTTTTTAACTGGCTTTAATGAAATGGCGCACTGCTGAGTAATTTCAGCTTTAAAGTTCGCTTCAACAAGAATGACACCTGCGCCTTTAAGGCTAACCTTAACATTGGCTGAAAAGCCTTTTACTTCATTGACATTTAAACGTTTTGCAATAGATATATTTTCACTTGCCTCCGCGACCAAAGTTTTCACCATAGGACGTTTTTTTGAGATTTCGTTAATCTCAATAATTTTTGAAAATTCACTGTTTTTTTGTTTCATCACTCACCTGTTTTTTTATTTTTAAATTAAGGGGTTAGCGGCCCCATTTTTAACCAAAAATTCAAATGCAGCCCAAATTGATTTTACATCATCCAAGGCGTTATGCTCGTGCATATCTAAATCAACACCTAAGGTTTTTGCTAAGGCACCTGAATTAACAGTGTTAATGTCAATGCCTTGTTGACCAAACCAAGGGCGAATATCTAGCCCTTTAAATTCCTTGGCCCATTGCTCAAAACCATAAAGCGTACAATTTTCTTGAACAATTAAATGGTCGCCACCGTAGCTGTATATCGGATCTTGCCCAATATAGGCAACAAATTTTTGATAGGCCGCCTCAAAGCTTTGCCCGTGTTCTTTAAGTTGGGCATTTGTAATGTGTGTCAGTTTGGAAAAATAATCAGATAAAATGGGGTTTTTAACAGGCTGAATAAAAATATCAAAACGATCTATTTCAACAAAATTTTCGACATCAAAACGCATGGCTCCGATTTGCACAAGCTCACGATATTGCCATTCTTCTCCCCAATCACTGGCCATTGCCCCTTCCCAACTCGTGAATTCTGTATCGTAAAAAACAACAAACTTAGACATTACTTTTTCCTTTATCTCCAGTGAATTCAAGTTTACCTTCGGCCATCCTAATAATTTCCTGTGCGGATAAACATGTTTTTTGATGATTTATATACAGGGATAAAAGCACGATTTTTTCAGGTTCGACAGCAATATTGGTAAAAACATTACGCATCAACGCATCTTTTAAAGTTGTATTATCTTGTTCATTATGAGGACGATAAGCCTCGACACTCCCATAAAATTGTTTTATCAGTTTCTTCATACGGTGGGGAATGCCTTGGTCGCCAACCCCTTGCTCTCTTAATGACAGTTCAATATCTGTAAACATGCAATCAAAAAGGTCTTGTCTTAGCTGTCCCGTAGCAGGAAGGTCTTGATCAAGTCGGCATACCACCAGCGCCGTATGCATAAAGAGCATAGATAAGCGCCCATCAATATCGTCCGGGACCCCCATTTTGGTATATAATTGCGGTTTCCTAGCCTGTGTTACAATTGTTTTATAGAGACTTTCAGCAACAGAGGGCGATTTTTTTTTAAATTTAAGGAATTTAAACACTTCAAACCTTTATTCTATAGATTTTTAGGGCAACATAAGGTAGGAAGATATTACAGAATAATAGATAAGGAAATGTTTTTATGATGTGGCGGAACATTATTGTCATCTTTTTACTCGTTGGAGCTGTTTCAGCATGTAGTCCAACTGTTGCAACACGGGGCAACCTTGTGTCGGATAATAAAATAGCACAAGTAAAACCTTATTATGCAACACGTTATGATGTGAATGCGCAATGGGGCCCCCCAACAACGATTGCACCCTTTGATGATAATACATGGTATTATATTGGAGCTCGGAAAGAGACAATGGGGATCTTCAAAGAGGAAACCGCAGAGCAACGTATTATTCGTGTTAAATTTGATGAGTATGACACGGTAATCGAAATTGCAGAACTCGACCCTAAAAATGCGCAAACTGTCGAAATGGTCGAGCGTACGACACCAACAGCTGGTAAAGAATTTACTTTGTTACAACAGTTAATTGGCAATGTCGGGAGATTTAACAGCCTTCCTGGTGGTGCATCGTCTTCTGATTCTGGTGATGATCATAATTAAGATGCAAAAAAAACTTTAGATTTTAATGAGGTTTTTAACTTGGTATTGATGCCCTGAATCACGATAGCCACAATAATTTTTAGGATGCGCCGTTTCATGCGCCAGTAAAGAATGATAATATAATGCCGGTGTGTTACCGCCAGCCCCTACATGAAATGCAGTTATATCATTTGTATTTTCGCGAATTTCTTTTTCAATATTTTCAACAAGCAGGCGCCAGTTTTCATCCGTAACACGACCTTTTGAACTTTCCAGAGAATCAAAAACCAACTCTTCCTTTTCACCACGCCACGCCCACGTCTGGCCAATAACTTTACCTTTTTGGTCTTCGATTATATAAAAACCACTGTGTTTGGATTGAAAGCCATATTCTGCGCATTCTGAACCAACGCCATCAATATGTTGGCAACAACTTGTAAATGCACCAAGAAGCAAACCTTTCATGTCCCCATCGGCCAATTTACGGAATTTACAACCAGGCATTTCAAAATCTTCGCCATTAACGGAAAGGTTCGGAATACGAGAGGCTTTATTGTCATTGGCAGCAACGCGTCCTTGATAGCTTTCAACTTGCTTAACAGCCTTATCAAAACCTTCTTGTTCATACCTTACCTGAAAGCAGAGCTCGGCTAATTTGGGATGTTTTTCAGCACCATCATAAGCTGTTTGAGAGGCTTTCTTGCGGGTTTGTGTTAACGAGTAACTTCGACCATTCTTCCCCCGTAGTGGTTGAGAAATTTGATCTGAAAATTTAACTAATTGTGCCATTTTAGGCCCGTGCTGCAAGACCGCGTCGCCCCAAGATTTTAGATCTAAACGCCCTTGCTTAGGGAGCTTTAGGTCGTAAATAATATCGTGTAGCGGTTGTTTCCCTTCTTGCCCCCATTTTTCAAGATATTGCAAAATACGGTCTTCCGTCCGCAAAAGACTTGAAATTTGATAAGCATAGAATTGACATTGTTGCCCATCGGGCATTTCATTTAGTAACATTTTATGGGCTGCTTTATATGCTTTATTTTTAAAGTGATATGGAGATAAATTATAACTATCCTTTGGTGGGAAATGCCCTGTAATTTGTTGCCATTTATCAATACCATCGTACACATTTGTAATTGTTTCGTAGGCATTGGGAAAGTTATGTTCGATACCACTTAATAATTGATCACGTTTTTCGGCGTCCATACTCATCAAAATAACATAGGTGCTATTATGGCAATTTGGTTGGGACAAGTTGTATCGGCTCATCCATTTTTGGGCATACATACGTGGAAGAGAGGTTTGTTTTAAAACAGTCTCTAAGCTTAGATAGGCATCCTTGTTTATAATTTTATTTAACAAATCTTCAAGTTTGTTTTCATTTTTTTGATATGTTTTTAGCATTTTTTTATCGAGTGCATAATTCATTAAATCGACATTATTTACCGCGGCGGCATTTCGGAATGCATAATCGTTTTGATATCGCGTATTTGCGCCGTACTCTTCAACCAACATTTTATATAGCTTTGCATCCGTTGCAAAATCGGCAACGCTAGATGCAATGCTTTCAACGGGCGTAACACATTCCTTTGGATTAAAAGTGTTCCCATCAAGATATGCTTTTATAAGGTCTGTGGCACATAGCTCTGCGGCTTTACTATATTCATCATAGTTAACAGTATATTTTGTGCTTTCATAAAAATTTTGAACCTCACTAACAAGGCCGCGTGACAATAGTTTAGTCGCCAAATCCGTTTGAGTTTCTGCCTCTGTCAGTTTTTGTAAATCATTCCATTTACCCGCGCATGCCAGCATTTTAATTTTTTTGCTTTTTGTCTTTTCGGCTTCTTTTTCAGGAGTGCTTGCCACAAAACCGTCAACAATGTGTTGATATGTTTTTTTTGTTTTATTCTGAAACTTCAACCTTCCGGGTTTAAGAAACGTTTCGATCGCCTTTTTTAGTTTTTTTTCGGTTACCCGTTCGCCAGATTGTTTTAACTGCCGTGCGTAAGCTGGTAACGATTTTTTAAGAGGCTCAAAGTTATCTTTTGACATTAAGGATTGCAGGCCTTCAAGAACCTTCAAAGCAGTTTTGATTTCGGAAGGCATTTTTTTAGCCATAACGTCCCTTTTAAGCAATCTAAAATAAAGGGGCTATCCTAACTTATTCACAGATGAAAGTCAAGTTATGTAAAAAGAAGGCTCTTACTAATTAAAGCAAGAGCTTCTTCATTTTTTTGTAATCCTTGCAAAACTAGGCAAGTAATTTAGCAACCACAGCAACTAATAAAATAGCCACAATATTTGTGATTTTAATCAAGGGATTAACAGATGGACCAGCGGTGTCTTTATAGGGGTCTCCAACAGTATCACCTGTTATCGCTGCTTTATGTGCCTCGGAGCCTTTCCCGCCATAGTTGCCATCTTCAATGTATTTTTTTGCATTGTCCCACGCCCCGCCACCAGAGGTCATGGAAATAGCTACAAACACACCTGTGATAATTGTACCAAGCAACATTGCACCAAGAGCCTGAAAACCAGCCTCAATATTTCCATCCAACCACCAGACAACCAAAAATAAAATAATCGGCATAAGAACTGGTAGCAAGGAAGGTAAGATCATTTCTCTAATAGCAGCTTTTGTAAGTAAATCAACGGCTTTGCTATATTCAGGTTCTGCTTTACCAGTTAAAATACCGGGTATTTCCGTAAACTGACGACGTACTTCTCGTACAATTGATCCTGCAGCACGCCCAACAGCAGTCATACTTAATGCACTAAACAAATAAGGTAACATGCCCCCTATCAAAAGGCCGATAATCACAAACGGTTCTTGTAACGAAAAGTCGATATGACTGTCAGGGAAGTAGTGTTTAAGTTCTTCTGTATAAGCTGCGAACAGAACAAGTGCCGCAAGCCCCGCAGAACCAATGGCATAACCTTTGGTTACCGCTTTTGTCGTATTGCCGACTGCATCTAGAGCATCTGTTGTTTTTCGTACCTTTTTGGGCAAACCCGCCATTTCAGCAATGCCACCTGCATTGTCTGTGACAGGACCAAAGGCATCTAACGCAACAACCATTCCTGCCAAAGCAAGCATAGTGGTCGCGGCAATAGCAAGTCCGTATAAACCGGCAAGAACAAAGGCCTCATAAATACCACCACAAATAATAATAACGGGTAGCGCCGTTGCTTCCAAAGAGATCGCAAGGCCCCTAATGACATTTGTTCCATGACCTGTTTCTGATGCTTTTGCAATAGCGCGTACAGGACGGCATTCTGTTGAGGTATAATATTCCGTTACCCAAACCATAAGCCCCGTGACGGTTAGCCCAACTAAGGCACAGTAAAATAGATCTCGACCATTGATAACGCCATCTAAAAGTGGGATAGAAGCATCTAATAAATCAAGGTGATATTTTAAGAGGGCATAAATGAAGATAGCAGAAAATACACCACTCATAATAAGCCCTTTGTATAGCGCCCCCATAATTGACCCGCCTTCGCGCATGCGTACAAAAAAAGCGCCCAAAACAGAGCCCAAAATACAAACAGCACCAATTAAAAGGGGTAGGATCATCATCTCAGAAACCGCAGGGCCAGCAAATAAGCTTGCCGCAATTAACATTGTTGCAACAATCGTCACGGCATATGTTTCAAAAAGATCGGCGGCCATACCTGCGCAATCACCAACATTATCGCCTACATTATCTGCAATACACGCAGGATTTCGAGGATCGTCTTCATCAAGGTCACTTTCGACTTTTCCCACAAGATCCGCGCCAACATCGGCGCCCTTAGTGAAAATACCGCCCCCCAAGCGCGCAAAAATAGAGATTAGAGAAGCTCCAAAACCAAGGGCGACAAGACCTTCAATAATCGTTCTTGTTTCATGTCCCTGCATTTGAAGGTAAAAGTAATACCCTCCGACACCAAGTATACCTAAACCAACAACCAACATGCCCGTAATGGCACCTGATTTAAATGCAATATTAAGGGCAGGATTTACACCAACACGAGCAGCCTCAGCAGTACGGACATTGGCACGGACAGAGACATGCATACCAATATACCCAGCGATACCAGAAAGGGTTGAACCAATAATAAAGCCAACAGCAACATTTAGACCCAATGTTATCCCCAAAACAATCGTAACAACAACACCAACAAATGATATTGTTGTATATTGCCGGTTTAGGTACGCGCTTGCGCCGTCTTGGATGGCGGATGCAATTTTGCGCATCTTAGCATTACCAGAGCTAGCACTCATTACTTTAAATCCGGCAAGAACACCGTAAAGTAAAGCAATAGCCCCTGACCCCAAAACAAGTAATTCATTACTGATCATTTGGTTCCCCTTTGTGTTAATAGCTTATAAAATCTGATACGCATAAATAATCTGATTGTGTTTGAATTCGTTTTCTTATTAAAAAGCTTACACAAAGAAATAATGAATAGCCAGAGACTTAGGTGTGAAATATACAATTGTATGAACGAGGCGCCGTTAATTAATTGGAAATATTATCTTCGTCTGTAAACAGGGATTGTAAAGTTACGGTCAAAATCAACACCGGGCATGTCCGCTGAAACATTTAATCTCCAAAAATAATAGCTTTGGCTTTTATTTGTGACATCAGATTCATTAACCGCAGCGGGAACTTTAAAACGAAAAGAAATACGCGTCCCTGCGTTCCCCATTTCTGAAGGGCGTGTTTGATCCTCTGCTGCCCATTTTATTTCCTCATGACGACTTCTATTTTTACCACTGCCAGAAACCCACGTGTAAAGGTTATGAAGTTTTACTTTGTATTGCACGTTTCTTTGATATGGAATTTTAATATCGATAAATCCAGCAACATCCCCATCAATTTCACCAGGAAAAGGGTGCATCGTTAAAGGTGTTATACCAAATTTTCTCCATTTAAGCGTTTCTTTGACCGCCCAATATAAAAGACCAAGGCCAATAAGCGGAAAAATCACCGCGAACCAAGCCCCTTGATTGCTGCCCTTTATTGCTTCGTCATAGATAACAAAAGGAATAAAAGATGAAATTGCATTCCAAAATATCGCAAAACCCCAAGCCACATATAACGTCATTTTAGCATCCGAACGAATAACAGATGTTTGCCAATTTTTATCGGCCAGCCAAGGCTGTAATTGATATTTGGGGTCTTTGGCATCTGCAGGGCATGCCGATTTAACACCGTAAATAATGATACCAAAACCAACGCCCCCAAAAATAATGACAAAAACCAATTTAAACCCAACCATAGCCCAGCGGATTTGAGGATCAATGACTGCTTCACTCGGATTATTTGGGTTAACAAAAACATCGATTGGCTGATTGTTATTATACATCCGCTGTAATTTGTGCCCCATGTCTTCTTGATAGCTCCCAATATTATCGCTACCACCATCACCGAACATCGCGCCGAGACCAACCTTGGAGTTGGTATAAAAACGGCCTTGATATTGGTACTGATACGTTGCTTTAGCTTCGTATGATGTTGACCCATCACTATAACTGCTGTCCAAACGGGCATCTAAAATCTGTGCAGGAACGACAGCCCATTTTGTAGCGCTTTGAGCTTGGTAAAAGGTGGTTATAATTGAGTAAAGCATAAACAAACCCACAGCAAAAAAAGGCAACCCAAATAGAATAAAAAATAAACGACTGCCAAATCTCATAAAAAACCTCCAAAATATATACTTAACAACACTCAATAAGCGTTACATATTATATATATTAAATATTTTTCGTGTTTAGTGAATATTCTTTTGTACTTAGTGCATATAAATGCTAAAAATTTTAAGTTAATAATTTAAATCTTCAACAAAAGATGAGTGACCAATCGTGACTACTGAAAATTCTGCCCCAACGACCGATATTGCCCCCATTTCTATTGAAGAAGAAATGAAACGATCTTACCTCGATTACGCAATGAGCGTTATCGTTAGTCGTGCCTTGCCCGATGTTAGGGACGGGTTAAAACCTGTACACAGACGGATCTTATTTGCAATGCGTGATGGCGGATACGATTCAAGTAAACCTTACAAAAAATCTGCCCGTATCATTGGTGACGTCATGGGTAAATATCACCCTCATGGTGACTCGGCCATTTATGACGCCATGGTACGTATGGCGCAAGAATTTTCATTACGCCTCCCTCTTGTCGATGGCCAAGGTAACTTTGGTTCAATTGATGGTGACCCTCCGGCAGCTATGCGTTATACAGAAGCCCGTATGGCGAAGTCTGGTGAAGCTCTTTTGCTGGATATTGAAAAAGATACTGTTGATTTTCAATCAAATTATGATGATACAATCAAAGAACCCGTTGTCGTTCCTGCACGTTTCCCTAATTTATTAGTCAATGGTGCGGGTGGTATTGCCGTTGGTATGGCGACAAACATTCCACCTCACAACCTTGGTGAAGTGATTGATGCTTGTTGTGAAATTGTTGATAATCCAGAAATCACAATGGATGAAATCATCGAAATTGTACCCGGCCCTGACTTCCCAACTGGCGCACAAATTTTAGGTCGTAACGGTATTTTAAGTGCCTATCACACAGGTAAAGGTTCTGTGATGATGCGATCAAAAACTTCTATTGAAGAGATCCGCAAAGACCGTAAAGCTATTATCGTTCATGAAACCCCCTATCAAGTAAATAAATCACGTTTGTTAGAGCGTATTGCAGAAGTTGTGCGCGAAAAAATTGTTGAAGGTATTTCAGATCTTCGTGATGAATCGGATCGTGATGGTACTCGAGTGGTTATTGAAATAAAACGTGACGCTGTTCCAGAGGTTGTCCTTAACCAATTGTATCGTTATACACCGCTACAAACATCTTTTGGTTGTAATATGCTGGCGCTGAATAAAGGGCGCCCTCAAATGCTGAATTTAAAAGAAATTCTTGAAGCATTTGTTGAGTTCCGCGAAGAAGTCATTACACGTCGAACTGTATTTGAATTAAATAAAGCGCGGGATCGTGCGCATATTTTGGCCGGCCTTGCTGTTGCTGTTGCAAATATCGATGAAATTATTGCCTTGATCCGTAAAGCAGCAGATCCTGCAACGGCGAGAGAACAGTTGTTAGCTAAGCCATGGCCTGCCAAGGATATCGCACCTTTAATTGAGCTGATCGATGATCCAGAACATCCGATTGAGGATGGTAATGTTTACCAAATGTCAGAGATCCAAGTCAAAGCGATTTTAGAACTTCGTTTGCATCGTTTAACAGGGTTAGAGCGCGATAAAATCGCAGGTGAACTCAAAGAAATTACAGGCCTTGTTAAGGAGTTGCTTGAAATACTCGCTGATCGTAGCAAGCTTTTAAGCCTGTTAAAAGACGAACTAATTGAAATTAAAAATCGTTTTGCAACACCTCGTCGTACAGCATTAGTTGATGCTGAATTTGAAGCTGACATCGAAGATCTTATTCAGCGTGAAGACATGGTTGTGACTGTTAGCCACACCGGTTACGTGAAACGCGTGCCTCTTTCGACTTATCGCGCTCAAAAACGTGGTGGCAAAGGCCGTACGGGTATGAATACAAAAGATGAAGATTTTGTAACGGAGCTTTTTGTTGCCAATACGCACACACCTATCCTTTTCTTCACGAATAAAGGGATTGTACATAAAATGAAGGTTTATCGCCTTCCAGAAGGTTCACCTCAATCACGCGGCAAAGCCTTCATCAATATTTTGCCTCTAGAAAAAGATGAAAAAATTTCGGTTGTAATGCCTCTACCCGAAGATGAAAATGCGTGGGATGATTTAGATATTATCTTTGCAACATCTCATGGTTCTGTGCGGCGTAATAAATTATCGGCATTTAAAAATATCCGTGCTAATGGTTTAATTGCAATGAAATTAGAAGACCATGAAAAGCTTATTGATGTCCGTACATGTACCGATGCAAATGATGTTGTACTTTCAACCCGAAAAGGTAAAGCCATTCGTTTTGCCCTAACGGCAGTCCGTGTCTTTGCGGGACGAAATTCTACTGGTGTTCGTGGTATTAAACTTGCAGCAGGTGATGAAGTTATGACGATTTCAATCCTTCGTAATGTTGATGCAACAGCTGAGGAGCGTAGCGCATACCTGAAAATGGCAAGCAAGCTGCGTAATCAAGATGAGACTGAAGAAACAGACTTGTCTACGGTTGAAGCAACGCTTGACCCTGACCGTTTTGCAGAACTTGCAGAACAAGAAGATTTCTTATTTACTGTGACAACAAAAGGTTACGGTAAACGGACTTCCGCATATGAATACCGTACTGCCGGCCGTGGTGGGCAAGGTATCTTTAATATGAAACTCTCAAAACGAAATGGCGAAATTGTAAGTTCATTCCGCGTTGATGATGAAGACCAATTGATGCTTGTTACCGATGGTGGGCAAGTCATTCGCATGGCTGTATCTGATGTACGTTTTGTTGGACGGCAAACACAAGGTGTAACTCTATTCCGTGTTGGTGATAGTGAGAAAGTTGTCTCTTCGGCGATTATTCGTGATACAGAAGATGATGATGAGATCCTCGAAGGCGAGGTCGTAGATGGCGAAACCAAAGAGAACTCATCTGATGAAGCTGACACCGCTGTATTAGAAACCGAGACGGATGTAAGTAACTCCGTTGATAATGGCACACCGGAAGAAGAATAATGAGCCAGATCAACAAACGTGTTGGCCTTTACCCTGGAACCTTCGATCCAATTACACGTGGGCATAAAGGCATAATTGAGCGTGCCTCTAAGCTTGTTGATCATCTTATTATTGCTGTGGCCGACAATCCTGGGAAAGGCCCCTTGTTTAATACGCCAGAGCGTGTGGCTATGATTGAAGAAGAGGTTAATACAATTATATTACCCGATTCAGCGACAATTCAAATCGCGCCTTTTAGTAACCTTTTGGTACATTTTGCGGAAGACATGAAAGCCTCTGTTATTATTCGGGGGCTTCGCGCCGTCACGGATTTTGAATACGAATTTCAAATGACAGGCATGAATGCACAAGTCGCCCCAAATGTTGAAACAATTTTTTTGATGTCTCAGGATAAGTACCAATTTATTTCTTCCAGTTTTGTAAAAGAAATTGGCCGTTTAGGGGGCGATATCTCAAAATTTGTCTCCCCGCACGTTAGCAAAAAATTAGCCCAAAAATTTTCTGAATAAGCCTTACGGAAATAAGATAAAATGATGTAATTACTTGCTTTTTCACAAAAGTTATGTTAAATTGCTCTTTTTAAGAAAATTTCCTTATGAAGGCTTATATTATGTCGATCAATATTATCAATCCAAAAGCAATCGATCAATATTTGGAGAAATATGCAGCCTATAAATCAGATAAACCTGATCCACAAATTTCAAGGTGGCTAAAAATAGCCCTAAAAAAATCTATTTTAGCCGACCCTGATAATGCATGCAAAGTAGCTCAATTACCTTCAGATGCCCCTGATTGGCTGTTAAATAAATGGGATATCACCAGTGGGCAGAATTTTTATAAATTCGAACCCACGGCACTCTTAAACCATAAAATAATTCATATCAGAGATTGGCTTGTTGCCGCGCGTAAGCATGAGGCACCCTTTATTCAAAAAACTGATTGCGACTCTATTCCTAAGGGGCTCTACCATTTATCTGTAGAATCTGCTTATAAAAAAGCAGAGTTTTTTTTCAGTCAGCTTTCGACAGAAACAGCATTAGAAAAAAAGGATATACAAACCGTTTTACAATTTGAAAATGGCTACCGTATTGTTGAACTGTTAACAGAAAATGCCCTTTTTTATGAAACCTCTCATATGGGGCATTGTATTGGTAAGGGGGCTTATGATGAAAAAATCACCGCAGGAAGCCATCGTTACTATTCTCTGTATGATAATAAAAACAAACCTCATGTGACTTTAGAAATTCAAAATAATACCTGTCAGCTTGTTCAATGTTTTGGCAAAGAAAACACAGCGCCAATAGAAAAATATCTCCCCTATATACAAAATTTTTTACAAAATAAAAAAATAAATCTCGATAATGATTGGGCCAAATATACCGGACTAATAAAAATAACTGATAAATATCACTCCATTTATAATTTACCCGAAAACGCCAGCCTTGAGAGTAGCTTATACCTAAGTGCTCTCAAAAAATTAAAATCATTACCTGCGGGGCTAACGGTCAAAGGGGACACTTTGGACTTAGAAAATTGTGTTTCTTTTGAAAATCTAGGAGAAAATACAACCGTTTCAGGTACTTTAAATTTAAAAAACTGCCCAATTTCACGCCTGCCTGCGGGACTTAAAACTGAACTTCTATACCTACACAGCCCTCTTATCACGGCGTTACCAGATGACATAAAGATCGAGACATGCGCAGATTTTTCAAATTGTAAAAATTTAAAAAAATTACCAGATAACTTTAAAGTTAATCACATTCTTTATTTGGATTATTGTTCCTCGCTTGAAACCCTTCCCGCGAATTTAAAGGTTGGTAATCACCTTTATTTATTAAAGTGCAAGAAACTCACAAGTCTTCCTGAGAATCTGGAGCTACATCAACTCGACATTCAAGGCTGTGAAAGCCTAAAAACCCTTCCCAAAACCCTTAAAGCAGAAGAAATTATCATCACAGGCGGCGTAAAATTTCATAACGTGGATAAAGCGCGCTGTGCGGTTGAAAAAATTTGGCGAGAACGGAAACAACACATGCGGAAACCCTTACAAAAAAAGCTGTCTTGTTAACATCTACTGAATGCAATTGTAGGAGACGTATTTATTTTTGATAAAGAGATCTTTTTCGCTTGACCAAACCTCTTTTTAGCATTATTTTCCCTTCTCGTTGGGTTGTTAATAAATAACTCATTTTTATATACTACATTTTAAAAATGTGGGCCCTTAGCTCAGCTGGTAGAGCAACTGACTTTTAATCAGTAGGTCGCGCGTTCGAATCGCGCAGGGCTCACCATTTAAACCCCCGTTTTTACGGGGTTTTTTATTGTCCAAAACTTCAGAAAAAATAACGAAAAATGTCGGGCTACCTACTGGGCTACTTTTATAGGGTAAAAAGTAGCCAGCCCATAACATGTCTATTTAAGCTTTGGTGCTTTTTGATTCGGGGATAAATATTTTGATGGAACATCTAACCACTCTAGAATATCCTGAAGCCTAAAGGCTTTTCTTATGGCTTTCTTTTCACCAGAGAGTTTTAAAGGTTTAGGAAAAGTTCCAATATGAATACGCCGGTCAATTTCCTGCCTTGAGATACTGCACAGCTGAGCCACTGTTTTGATGGAAATAAGCGCATTAGACTGGATCATAAGGGAAGCCATGACCTGTGCTTCAAAATCCAGCCCAAGACTATTCCCTGCCCTTGTAGGAGATCTATTAAAACTTTCTGATAAATCGTAACTTCCTGACAGAATATCTTTCACACGATTCTGAATGGAAATATCTGTATCTTTAACCATGATTCCATAATACACGTGCAAAATTAAGGTTTTGTTAATTAATAAAATTATACCAGAGCTAGTTACTATAAATTGACAAATTTTGAACATCGAAAAATATCTAGTTTTTGTGTGCTTTGCCTACAGCCTTACTTCAACGCTCAACACTACGCCGCAAAATCAACTGTGAATAACACGCCGAAGTGCCAGAGCAATTCATGCGCTGGGTCTGGGGGTGGGTGGCCGAAGGGGTTGGTTAGACGGAGAACCGCTGAGAGGTAGTTATATGTTTAGTTTATATTAAGATTGTATTTGCTTCACCAAACCAATATGTTGCTGTATTTAATATATTCTGAGTTGGGCTATTATAGTATACTACTAGATTTTCTTTTGAACGTGTACAACAAACATAAAATAATTTTTGTGTTCTTTCTAAAACACTAGGAGTACCACCATTATCTGATGCGCCCCAATTGCTAATATCTTCACACTCAATCCTCTACATAGATTGTATTGTTATCTTATTTTATAATGCTCAGAATTAATCTATACTCCAAAAACTGTATCTTTAATTTCTGAAATTGAAATTAGAGCAGTTTCGTCAGAACATCTTTTTTTCCACTCTACACTATCTTCTACCAAAGTTTTTTTGCTAATTACAATACGATGCGGTATGCCAAAAAGATCGGCATCAGCCATTTTTTCACCGGCACGAACTTTAGAACGGTCATCATATAAGACTTCGATCCCATCATGCGTAAGTTGCTCATACAAATTATCACATATCTTTATTCCCTCATCATCATGTAACAAAGAAATAAGGTATATTTGATAAGGTGCTATTTCTTCAGGCCAGATTAGCCCAGCATCATCACTCAGGCATTCTGCAATTGTACCCATGATTCGACTGGGGCCCAAACCATAGCACCCCATCAGAATTTCCTTTAGCTCTCCATTGGTATCTGTATATTTTGCACCGACCGCATCAGAAAAACGTGAGCCTAATTTAAAGATATTACCGACTTCTATCGCTTTCAGTTCTTCCAGCTTTTTCTCATCTCCTGGCTTATAGTTTGGAATAATCTCAGCCAGAGCCTCAACATCATCTATAATTTCTTTATTGATCGCAATATCTGTATTTGGTACACGATAAATAATATCTTCGCCATAGGGAGTAATTGTTTGAAATTCATGTGAATATTTTGAGAAGATACCACCAGTAGCATATGTGGTCATTGTGATACCCCCTACTCCAAGGCGATCATATATACGCTTATAAGCCTTTATTGCCTTCTCATAAAAAAGATCCAAATCTTCTTGATCTGTATGGAAAGAATATAAATCTTTCATACGGAACTCACGTCCACGCAATAAACCAGATTTAGCTCTAGCTTCATTACGAAATTTTGTTTGAATTTGATAAGTATATACAGGCAAATCTCTATATGATCTAACAAAGCTCGCAACCAATGGAGTTACAACTTCTTCATGAGTTGGCCCAAGAGCTAGATCACGATCACCCTGCCCTTTTAATTTAAATAGAACATCAACTTTATCCCAACGCCCCGTTTTTTCCCATACGCTTTTTGGCTGCAGTGCAGGCATCAAAACTTCCTGTCCACCAAGCTCATTCATTTCTTCACGAACAATATTTTCAATACGCCCGAGTGTCTTAAGTCCTAATGGCAAAAAAGAATATACTCCTGCCATTAGGCGATTGATGTACCCAGCTCTGACTAATAACTGTGCATTACGGCTGACCTCTTCTTTGCCTGCATCCTTCAATGTATGAGTAAAAAGCTTGCTAACTTTCATGTTTATATTCTCTTTGTATCATTTTAAAATAGGTCTGTATTGTAGTTTTAATTAGTAAAAAAATCAAGTCACATATCAATCAGCACGTACCGTACTCCGGTCTTCAAACAGTGGTTTCCATCCATTAGTAGAGCCGTGAAGTATGTATGGTGCATTATTTGGAATTCCATGGGAAAACGCTATCAAAGAACCTGTATTATTATAA